>JAABUO010000105.1_pt1 | contig 228532 bp, 214 predicted proteins | sample 5559291 | NCBI WGS metagenome assembly JAABUO01 (sample SAMN10711878, study PRJNA513372) | rock metagenome | isolation source: Antarctica rocks | place: Antarctica: Victoria Land, Finger Mt sud
ATTCTGAGTCGTTTCATTGATTGAAGAGACGTTTAGAGCGTTCAAATCGCACTGAGTATTGTACGCGATTTCTTTATTGATGTTCGTCATGAATAGAGCAAAGACTTCGATCTTGTTCTTCTTTGAACAATTCAACAACGTTTTGAACGAAGCTGCGTCTATGCTTTGAATCGAGAATGACTCTTCTCGAACGAATCGTTTGAGCATCATAGAGATCTTAGTCTGAGTGATTGAAGAAGACGAAGTTGACTGCAATCAACTTGAGTGCTTTGAATTGAAAGAGATCGAAAAAATCGAAATAGAAGTATTCAATTGATTTGAAAAAACAATGACGTCGTTTTGCATATTCAATAATATTTCGTTTTTGTTCATTCAGAGCTTACTCAATATGACTTCATGATGATTGATATCAGCTATCAGCATTGATACAGTCAATTTCTTATGACTTTCGATGATGAGATTGAATAGAATTTTATGAGTGATGATCTTCTTAGATATCTTCTCATCATAATCTCTTATTAGCTTCTCTTTTGCCAGTGATATAGATTGAATTCTCAGTTTCTCGCATACTTTATCGACTAGATTAGAATGTATGATCGTGTAGACGACTGAATCACTGTTTATTAGAGAACGAAGGCTGAAAGATCGATTCTGAGAGATGAGATGAGCATCAATTAGAAACGACTTTTCAAAGTAATTTTCTTTCAATAGAATTTCGTCTAGTTTGCACAAAGATATAATCTCTATTTCTTTGATGACTTTTGAAGAGATGACTAGTTTTTTGAATCGAAATTCAAATCGAAATCGAAGCGATCATATTCATTGTTCACTGCATTGATTCTAGTAGATTGATCGAGACACTCTTTAGAGCTATGATCTGATTTATGACATATGAAACAGCTTTCGACTAGAATGTCTGCTTCTTTGACGCTAGTTAAAATCGCGTCGCGCGATTTTAGCTGGTCAGACTTCAAGTGATCGACTGACTGAGTGACAACAGTTGCTCTATGAAAGATAGTCTTAGAAAGATCATCGACGCGTTTGATCTTGTTCTTGATCTCTTGAATGACTTGCTGATCATTATTCAAATGAATCAGATAGAAACGAATTTCTTTTAGAGAATCAGATTGAACTAGTTGATCTACTCAAACGAATCGAAGACGAAAGTGTATTTTATCTTTCAGATCAGCGATCAGTTGCTTCTCGTGATAGTCTAGATAGAAAGATAGACGTTGAAACTGAGTATAGAATTCACTGAATTTCTTGAATTCTTAAACCAAGTTGTAGTATTTTCTACGAAAGTTGACTTTCTTATTCGAATCATCAAACAACTGAGCTAGCTCTTTCAAAAGATCGTCGACGATCTTATAAAGATTGACACAGTCACGTTCACGTCTAGCTTGAGTGATCTCAGCTGCGTCATCGAATAATCTAGAATGTATATAGCTCAATTTGACTCGTTCATTAGAAAAGAGATCGACGTTGATCTCTAGTTTATTCTGAATTTTTCCGTATCAGTTCTCTCAAGTAGAGTTCTTTTCATCAGTAAACAGCGAAGAATCAGGTATTTTTTGAGATCTAGAACGCTCAGAGTAGGTGAAATCAGAAGAAGTGTTTTCTTTAGCTTGAAGTCTAGTCTTCAACTCTTTGATTTCGTCTTCTTGTTGTTTATCTAACTCGTAGAGTTGATCTGTTTCTTCATCAAGAGCTAGACTTCGAGCCTTTCAGATTTCGTAGAACACGAAGAATATTATCGTTTCAGCGAATGATTCATCATCTTCATGAATGAATGATGCAGCACTTGATGATTTCGTTCGTGATTTCGATGAATCAGCATCAGAGATTTGAGAGAAACGATTTCGAAATTCTTCGAAACGCTCTTCAGTAGACGAACGACTAGACATGATGAGGTTTGTTTGAAAGAGAGTCGAACGAATGATGATGTTCGATGATTTGAAAAAGAAAGACGTATAGAGTGATGTTTAATCTTCAACAAAGAAGATGAGATTTGTTTGTTGATTGATTTGATTGATTCTCTAGCAAACAACGAAGATTTTTTATCGTTGAATCTATCGATCGATTTGATTCTTGAGCAATTCACGAAGATTCTTTATCGTGATTCTCGTAATTGAGTGAACTTTGCGTACTTAATGAGCAATAAGTAGTCTAGCAATTCAAACAGTCTTGTCGTTGATTCTATTCAACTCTCTAGTGTTGTTCTATCTTTCGATTATCGTCGATCATCAGATAAATGAATTTCTTTAGACTCGTTCTGTCTAGACGAGTATGTTGAATGAGTAATGAGATCAGTATCGTGTGATTAACGAATTCTTAATATAATGTCAGAATCGTGCCTAGATGATACAATCAATGAAGGTCAGAATTGATAGTGCTTGATCTTTAGAAATAGCTATAACTGAATATTAAGAATACAGAAGAAGATTGATACAAAAGCTTCTATTTATGTAATGTTCAGAGACTGCGCTAGGTCTGAAAGAAATGTGTTTGTGACACGAAAAGAATGTGATGTAGATGAACAAGATGTTGATGAAAGAAAAGAGTGTTGAGAAAGAAAAAGAGTGTTGAGTCATATCTGAGTCATATCTGAGTCATATCTGAGTCAAACCTGATGCGAATTGATTAGAGCTTCAGCCTTGTTCAGTCTTGATACGCTCGTAACAGAATCATGTTTGCTGAGCTGAAAGACGAAATCATGATACTCATAGCAATCGCGATTCAACATGTCATCAGCGAATGAACAAGTGATCAGAAAAAGATCGAGAAATGAAAAGAGATTGCAGTAAAGAGTATAACATCTCAACTGTCAATGTTCTCTTATGCTTTATCTTTAAAACGATTGAACAATGATTGATTAACATGCAACAGTAACACATAAGCAAATGATCAAGAGCTGACGAAAGCAAATTGAGACTCGAAGAAATTTGATATTGAGCATGCTGCATGAACGCGTTGTAAGTCATGTTGAATATCATGAAAACAACGTATTCAACAGCATCTCTGCAACGTATAATCTCAATTGCAATCAGATAAATGATCTACTGACTATTAACGTGTCTTGAAAAATCATCAAAGAATGTTCTTTCTTTTCTTTCACTGATTCAAGATACTCGTTGATGTATTCTGTGAATGAGATCTCTAGTTTCATAAGAAATCGAACATCGCAGCTCGAAAAGTCAAACAATACAGAAATCACGACAGAAAAAACAAAGAATACAATAAATCAATCAGAATCAATGAATAGCGATGAATAGTGATGAACATGAAACACTTCAAGAAATATTGAATGATGAACAGAATCAAGATCAGAAGAACGATTCAGATGTGAGCATTCATTTTTCAGCTATAGAAATGAATGATAACTAATGCAAGATAAATGTCTGAAGAATTCGAAGACACAACTGAAGTTGAATCTGATCAGATTTCGCTCGACAAAGTCAGAGATACATATCGACTACGAACATCGAAGATGAAAGATAGTTGAAAGATGAGCTACGCTTGATCGTTCAACAACTTTCGCAAGCAGCTGAAGATAGACACTAAGACTCTGTATTATCAAAGAGCAAATGAAAGTGAATGTGTATTAACATTTGAAGACGAGTATCAGATTTTTCTGAAGAGAGTAGAGAAGAAATTGAACATCAATGTTGACATTCAATGAGAAAGTAAGAGCGATTATATAGAACTTGAGTGATAGTAGTAGAATATTTTGTATATGAACAATGAACACAATCGTGAGTTGCTTTGGTGCTTTTAGTTCTATTGATTGCGAGTAACTTATACAACGTGCTTGCAAGAATGAAGAATCATACAAGACATTATGAAATACACAAGCTTGTCTTCAAGAAACTAAAACTTTTGAGCAGTGCACGACAGGATGTTTCAATGCAACAACGAAATAAATCTGAATAAAATATCTCAATTTACCTATCATGAAATAATGACGTGATAAGTATTTGTCAAGAAACGTGCACAGATTACAAATTTCACATACTGATAATAACGAGCGCTGAATGTGAACACTGATCAGATGATACACATTGCGCATTGTATTATTTGAGCATAAAAAGCAAATGACTGTCATCAAGAACTACAAGTGATTGTAGCTAGTTATTAGTTGTTAATGAGTGACTATTAGAGCTTGTGAGCTAGAAGCTCGACTAAACAGATATTTTTGACTGATGCTAGCTTGATGAGCTTGTAGTCAGTTTTAGCTGGTTTTGTCAAATGATCGATGTCATGCAAGACTGTGTCTCAATAACTACATTAATGAAAGCTTCGATTTCTAACTCGATATTGTTATCAACAAAACAAGCAGATGAAGATATCATTTACTGATATGAGATTTCGATTGACTTACTAATGTATGTCATGATGACTACTAGATCAGATATTGTCTTTGCTTTGTCAATGACTAGTCAATATTGCAGCAATTCAAATCAGACTTATATCGCTCTGATAATATGAATATTTAAATATATCAAAGATACTCTGAAAGTGAGCATTACTTTTGAAGAATCAATTGAACTTGAAGTAGTGAAATATTCAAATGCAGACTACAATGATGCAGTCAATGACAGATGCTCAATCGAAATCTGACTATTTCTACTAGCTGAAGAATCAATATTCTGAAGTGTCAAGCGACAGATAACTTCTGCTATGTCTACATGTGAAGCTGAATACATGATTCTAAGCGAGATCAAAAAGAAAGCTCTGTGACTTCGCTACATAATGATGAATCTGAGACTGCTCAGCTTCAAGATTCTCACTCTGATCTGAGCTGACAACAAGAATGCAATTGCTCTAGACGAGAACTTGAAGTTTCATAGAAAGACGAAGCATATTGAGTCTAAATGACATTGAATTCGAAGTTTTATTGAACGAGAAATTCTACTGGTTAAGTTCATTTCAACAGCCTCGATGACAGTCGACGATCTGACGAAGACTCTGATTCCTAAGACATTCAGAGACTTTCGTTCAATGATGAGTATGTAGAAGTGTGTAGCTTCTATTGAGTAGAAGTGTTGAAGCAATAGAAGCTGCAGTAGAAGCCGTGGTAGGAGCAAGGAGAGTAGTCGTTCAATTAGGAACATAGTTTCTAATTAGGAACATAGTTGTTGCAATGCCCGCTAGCCTGGTTGAGGCTAGCGTCAGTTGCGGCACACAAAACATAGATAGACTCTGCTGTAGAAACACACACCTTTAGTCAATGATCAGATCTACACTTCATCAGACCGTACCTGACGCGGCTTAGAGAGCTCTGTTGTCATTACAGGATAGAGGGAGTGTAGGCCTTGGCTTGTGGCCACACTGGTTCCCCTCATTGAGCCTGATAGTGATAGTGCCGATCTCAGACTTTCGATGGGGAAAGATGGAGGGCTGATCAGAAGAGTGGACTTCCGAGAGCGATGATAAGTCTTATGTTCCATAGATAGTTGATGGTAAGGCAGGAGTGGAATACACTCGTCGTGCCATAGCAGTTGGAACATCAAATTTTGTCCTCTCCTATATTCCAAGGAGTATAGACATAGCTTTGTAGGCTTCGAGTCCTCAAGTGGCTTATGGCTATGTATTATGAGTAAGATGACACATCTAGATATTGAGGTAACCCTACCGTAAGCTGACCGACCATTTGAAGCTGGTGATCGTGGCAATCTTGGACTACCCGGGCACAACCGCAGTAAAGACTGGCTTTGACCACCAGAGTCATGATGTAAATGCATGCAAATGGAGATTCTCTGGGGTGCTTGAGCACGATGCTGCTGCCCATGAGAAGTATTTGGAAATATAGAATATGAATGGTAGGTTGGCTTAGAGTGGTGTGGGCTCGCTTATGGTCAAAAAGGGCCGTTGTAGTAGCTAAAAGGGCCGACATAAAGCCGGTGTAGGTCCAACGATGGACGATGGCGACTTACTAAGAAAGAGTGGTCGCACATAAAAGTGTCTGATTGAGTGAAACCCTGTATTATTTTTTCTGGCAGCCTGATTCTAGAGTCACTTGCCGCGAAGTACTGGAAGATTCGTTGAACACTAGAAATAGGAAGGAAAGTCGAGATATAGAGAAGTTAAATATCTGGTTGATCGTTCTTCTCGTTCTTGTCGTTCTTCTCCTTTCATAGTGAACAAGCGTACTGGATTACTTCTCAAAACTGCACCGGCCATCTATAACAGGGTGAATATTATAGCATATTTTTAGATCCTGTTTAGTTGAGATGCCTTCGATAACGAAAACCTGATCCTAGGCGGAAGCAGCGTGCAGCCATGGCCATCGGAAGCCTTGATAAAAGCATCGAGCCTTCGTGGTAGCATCACCGCTGCTCTGATGTTTCTCATCTAAAGAGGTATTTCATATATGATTTTCACAGCATAGAAAGTGGATTTAAGAAGCATTTTCTAGCTGTCAGGGCGAGAAGGAAAGCTGTTAGGTAAGAATGCAATAATGCCATATATTTTATATTGGGGCCAGGCAACACATGTTGAATGAGGAAGCATTTTATATCATGAACAATAGGTATGCTCCCATCTAGACGTGTGTCCGTGGCATAACTGCGTTCTATTTCGAGTCGGATAGAATAATAGACAGGGCTGTTAGCGAGATAAGCCTCACAAAACGTCCATATCTTTGGGAGGCATTAATATTCCTCGAAATGGTCGAGGTCTTTGAAGCTGCTCTAAGCAGGCAGAAACCCATATTCGATCGTGCTGTCAAGGATATACACGTTCGTCCCTGCGAATTTGGTGTGCAGAAATCGAGCACTTCGAAACATACCCGCCCAGAAGCAGATGATTGAGCTACTTATTGCGATAAAGCGTACAGCAAGCTGACCAACTATAGACTGGCGTCAACGGAGAGATAGCCTGACAGAGCTGAGGTTTAGCAGTACCAGTGGATCAGATCGTAAGGACGAGAACCAATATTACAAGGCAAGAACAATCAAAAGTAGGCACAGCTTGATTATGCGTGCCGGAGATATCGGAGAGGCAAAATAACCACGGTCTAGTACAGGCAGCAGTTGTGTCTTGACAGACCAGGGGTAGGAGAGCATCGCTGCAGTATGCCTTCAACCAGGCCAACAACGTGCGCGGCGAACACTGCGGAAATACAAGACTCGATGTTCGAATTTTTTGACAGAAGTCGTCCCAATTAAAGCCTTCCTTTGCTGTTTGTCCTGTTGGTTCAGGCCATGCAGATTTTTAGAGCCGAAGAGCATCTGTTATTTTCGTTGCGGAATATCGTTGGTGATACCTGTTCGGGCCGAACTTTCTTAACAGAAAAGTCACCCGCCGCATGACTCCGTGATAGCTTCCAGCTACCTGTCGGATGTCTGCCTTTACGATGCTAACTATGGGAACCTCATCCACTGGCCCGGGCAAGATACGCCATGCACGAATGTGGTGGCGCCGGATAGCCAGCAGCAGACCATTACTAGCGACTTGCCGTTTCCGTTTCCGATCACTGCTGGGGCGACGGACGATGACCCAATCCTGTTCAGTTAGAACGGGCAGAACTGGGAAACAACGATCAGCCGCATTCTTCGAACTTTGGTGGCTATGGAAATGGGAATAGGAAGGGTGATACTGGGTTTACTTGCTAGGTTAGTTGAGGGTTTGGGGTTTGAGGTTACTGTGGGGGCTTGTCTATATTATTCGATACCCTGTATATTGTTGAGGTTGGGGATTCACTGAACGAACCTAGGGGATGAAAGTACTACAGCGCAATAGAGATGTTTGATCTTTAGATTTATATATATTACACTGGCCAGTGCTCTTGACGGATTTTGGTCTCGTCTTAGCGGACATAGAAGCCACTTTCCCAGGAGCATATTCTGCATCTCTCGTAAATCAATCGGAGCCGATCAGTTTCATAATGGATTGAAAGATCATCCTTAAGAGAAAATGCTCGTGGATGAATGGAGGAATGGCAGGCTGGGGAGTCGGAAAGGGGTAAATCCTTACGTAAGGGACAAGCGCCAGCGGAACATTCCGTGGGAAATCTCAAACCTCACCTCACCTCCATCGTCCTAATAGAAGACTGCGAACAATCGATGATGGAAGCCAGTGGCACGACCGATGTTGCTTTCAGGCTCAGAAATTCCGTAGGGCCGAGAGGCAGTGCTTGGTCCACCAGCAATGCTGGCTCCTTTGGCATGTTGGCGACGTGGCCGCCGAGGAATCGCGACCGTCCATTGTCGCTCAGTTCCCTGAGGTGGTGGCTTCAGGAATCGTTTACTCATAACCAGGGCGGTATCTCGCACCTCTTATCCAGCTTGGTGGTCGTCTCTCAACAAAGCCAAGATAAGCAACCTGGCCTTGCTACCTCTTATACCTATTCTCCTGCCTCGAGTGGAGCTTTCGCCATCTTGCGTCCTATGAGCTTAGACATGAGCATGTTATCAAGGCTTGAATGAGGAGTGATTCTATTATGCCGGCAATCTGGGCGTTAGACATGGCTGCAGAACATCCCTAGGCACCGCCATGAAGTCTTTCTCCTGCTACATATAACTGTATTGTGGAGGCCCATTCATCTTGCGGAGCTGGCTATCGAGAGCCCTGCAAGGGAGTGCCATGGAAATTGTGCGTTTCCATCTGCGACTGTCTTATGAATGCGAGCTGCCATAGAGGAATTGCATATTTAGAACGAATCTCGAGGGTCTGGGAGACAACGATGTTTGCATCAGCATAGCTATGTGATGGCCTTAAAGGTCATAGAAGAAGTGAAGTATCGACAAGGTATGTGCACCAATTCTTGCCTGGTGCTCTTTATTGTTAGCTGTGCGTTTTGTTCTTGAGTGGACGACTTCCAGCATAAATTGTTTTGGCTCTATGATTGTTGGGTATTGGTTGAGCCGTCCGTAGATAAAGTCCTGTAATGCGTTGTTTGGATGACTTTTCAGATGTGTGTTATGGGTGGATATCTGAACCCGAGAAGTACGAAAGTACCTGCTGGCCAAGCGTTGGTGGGCAAGGAGACTTTCTTGATCGAAAATTGCTTTCCCAATTGCCAGTTCGAGCCTCTTGAGCGACATATCAGTATATATTTTCCAATTTTTAAGCTTTGCATCGAACATTGGTACTACAGGTTATGTTCTCAATTTTGCTAGAAATTTTTTTGTTGTGTGTGAGTGGATACCTCAATCATTGAATATTATTGAATTAAGGGCTGTACTTTTCAGTACCGTTTCCTTAGCTCACTTGATATTGTTCTGATAAGATTTAGATGAGGTGGCCCTCGAACGATCCCGCCCGACGACCTGGGTTGGACCATGCCTTCGGGCAAGTGTTACTCGCTATGCTCTAGACTTTGGCTGGGGGGCCGAGTTCGATCCTCTACTCAACCAAATATTTTTTTTCATGATCATTTTTTGGTTTAAAAAGCTCTCTGTGAGTGAGTCTTTCATTATTTCTTAAACTTGACTCTTTTATATTGAGTAGATATTGATCGTTTAAGAATGAGTCTCTTATTGCCTTTTGAGACTTAACTCTTTTACAAATATCTTGTTGAGCATATCTCAATTTGTTGAACAAGATTCGAAATAAGCTTTATATTTTCAGTATCACTTCCTTAGCTCTGTTGAAAAGTTACTGATTTAAGATCCAGATGAGGTGGGCCCTATCGATCGACCCTGGCAGACGACTTGAGGTTTACCGGTTGTACCATGCCTTAGGGCAAGTGTTATACGCTGCGCCCTAGACCTTAGCAGGGGGGCCCCCGAGTTCGATCCTCTACTCAACCAAACATTTTTTTTTAACTCAACTTCTGTTCTTTTAGGTTCTTAGGATTGATTACTGGAGCCTACTGACCATTACTTAACACATCTATACTGTTTTGTGTAGAAGAGCCTTGCAAAGCGGTAGTGCGGGTAGCCCACAGTGTCGGTTGTTGCTGTGTTGACTTTGTAAGGCCCCGATCTCTACGTATTCACTGGGCACGGCTTAACCCCAACACAAAAAGCTTTAATACAATCCCTCAACTGACTACTGCGATCAACCCTATCTCTTGATTCTAGGATTTACACACTGGTACCAGACGCATCTCTAGTCTGCCTGCAGTCTCGATTTCAAAGCTCAGAGTCCGCGGACTCCACTTCTTATAGCTTAGAAATATACATTACGGCAGCTATAATACCTACAAATCCACGCACATCTAGCGATCTGAATCAGCTCGGTCATTTCAACACAGCAGCTTTGATATCTACAAAGTCACGTACATAGAGCGGTCTGGAACATCTTGGTCTTTTCGGCCCAGCTGCTGCAATATCTACAGGACCATGTACATAAAACGGTTTGGAAACAGCTTAGCCTTTGCACCCAAGACTACTGCGACTAACAGTGCACATTGATTCTAGGGTTTACATAACGGTCCTGTACATATTTACAACCTGCCTGCAGCCAAACTTCAAAACTTTGAATTTACGAAACTCAATCTCGTAGCCTAAGAAACCGCGTCCATAGCTACAGTCTCAGGAAGATCACGCACATACACCGCCTAAAATACCTCAGACTTTTTGAGTCAGCTTTTCATCCCTCCATCTCACCCACTCTGCAATTGCTACGGCGAATACCAAGATCGAAATGCCTTCTAATCAAGCTAGGATCAATGCTGTGAGGCACGAGCGCCAGATGATTAAACTTAAGGACACGATTAGCGAGAAACTTGAGGAAGGTGAGGCCTTACCTCATCCAACCTTATAGATACTCAGCTAAATCATATTTAGGCACTCATGTTTTCGTCTTGCAAAGAACGCCGGATTCTCCAAGCCTCAAAACTACATGCGGGTACCCGGACTGCCCCAAAGCGAGGCAAACTATGGAGCCTGGATGTTTTCGGATGAGCTTAGAGCCTAGGTCAGGCGGTTTCGATTACCATCACGGAAGAATCACTACAACTAGTATCCGCACCTGGACTGCTGTTTGGAAGTCGCCACTAGGAGCTTTTAATCCCGAAAATCTCAGGGGCAAGGCCGTTAATGATATAGAGTGGTATTGCCTCGCCTGCATCGAGCATCTATGGGCCCGCGGTGATGAAGACGATACCAGCACTGTGGTATCTTCGACACTGACGGCAGTACTGGCTTGCATTAGCGAGCACATCTTTCCCGAAGGTCGGACGCATCCTTTGGATGAGGGTAGATATAAGCTGTCCTCTCCGGAGGCATATGCCGTGGAAAAGTGGAAGGCCGCAATCGGATTTTTGGATTTTGTGGCAGTCGACGGCAAGATCATTGACATGATACAATTGTGTGAGAAATCCCACTCGCTTAGCAAGTGGGGCACAAATGCATATCCTGGATGCGAAAATAGACTTCTGTACACGTCGGAAGCCCTCCGCGACGCACGCGGTGAAATTGAGGTCGGCGGGGTAACAGTGCGGGTGGAGGTGGCCAGATGTCATGTGAAAGGCAGAGCCCTGAGCTCGGTCCTCAAGCTGGTGGAAGAAAAAATATGTGTCGCGGTTGCCAGGGTCAAAAAGGGCGCTGGAACCGCAAGTGACCCGAATACCGCCAAAGCAGTAGCTGACAAAGAAGGCCCTCCATTGCGAAAGAAGCGGCGCTTGAGGCGGTGGCCTTTCGGACCTGACAGCGGAGAGGAACCAAGCCAAGCCTCCCGGAGCTGGAGAAGCACCTGGTCCGACGATGGAGTGGCACCCATTGACACCAAGCCAACCGAAATCTGCCGCAAGCCTCCATCTCAACCTACCCAAGCTCCTCGAGAGTCACAACGGGGATGGGGACCGGGGAGCATCGAGAACATGTGGGAACTTTCTGTCTGGGGAGAAGGAGTAGACGAGCCGGAGTCGGGGTACGATACGTCGACGCATGCAGGTATTTTGCAGTGGTCCGAGGTCGCGCGGGGGTCCTGTCGGAAGGGGCGTCCTTGCAGGTTCAATGTCCAGTTGGACAAGTGGGAGTGATAAACTGTGGGAGCCTATGGTGTGGGTGTGATGTAGTTGATATGGACGGTATGGAGGATGAGGGTCACGATATCATTTGTGGCAATGGACTAGCGTGATATGTTGGCAGTAAAGATGCACTCTCGATAGGTTTATACAGCTCAGCTCTATATACTTTTACACCATACGTAGCGATAGCAGTGTATTTTCAATAGTACAAACCTTACCGCCCCTCAATAAGATCACTGCTGGCAATGGCAGCGCTTCAGCGCTTGGATGTAAGTGAGGCTTCTATGTCACTGGAGCTAGAACTTTAGATCACAGAAGCTGAGGGTTGAACTTGAGGTTGTAGGAGGAGAAAAGTCATTTCTAATTCTTGGCGTATTGAAGTTGTGGTGATTTGATACGAATACATGTAGTGCCCAGAGGAGGCTTCTGGCACAGCCGTCTCTCCCACGTTATGTTGGAACCCCCACTAACCTTCTCTCGAAAGAAGAATGGGGGAGGGGACATAGAGAATAATTGATTGTATTTATGCGATGCATTGTTGGTTGGAGGCATTTTGTGGGGTGGGTTGAGTGATGGGGAGGATGGGTTAGGACTTATGGGGGTTGGGCAATGAACAAGAGATCATCCAATCTTCCTCAAGCGTTTTCCGGGCTTTGGATTCCGTGTCCAGCTTTAGACAGATGCTTGCAACAGATATTTCAGGCCGTGATCTTCCAAGAATGCTAACTAATAGCTATTGCCGTGCGGAGAATTGGCTTCAGGCCGTCATCTATGCATTTGAATTTCGGCGTGATAAAGAGGGCATAACCTGATCTATGGCTCGAACGGTTTTGAGCGATCAGGATGATTGTTTAGCAAATTGCCATGACGAATGTAGGAAAAGGAGGTTGATTTTGAAATTTACTTTATATCCCTGTGTCCGTCGCCACCCGGAGAGGCGCTTAATCTCAGCCCCAATCGCCTCAGATTTTTGCCTCACAGCCTCGTCCCTCCAATACTTATAACCCTCAATTGTCTCTTGACAGCCGTTGACAGCTCCCAGTGGACCGTCAATCATGCCTGGCCGACCACTCCCTACAATTCCATCAAAAGATGTGGAATCACACAATACCGCAGACTCATGCTATGTCACACGAGGCACCAAGATTTACAATGTTACAACTTTCCTTGAAGAACATCCAGGCGGTGGAGAGTTGATACTTGAACATGGAGGAAAGGATGTCACGGAGATAATGGGCGATGAGATATCACATAGCCACTCAGACGCTGCGTACGAGATACTGGACGAACACTATTTGATCGGATTCATGGCTACCGAGCCTATCCTAAAGACCTTTATGGAAAGCGACCGTCCGGAGGAAATACTTCCGCTACCGCCGAGTAAAGATGGTATGCAAGGCAACGGTGCGGAAGTTACACCTACCTCAGTCTTTGAAAATACTGGCGTTTCTTCTGAGGCAGACCTATCGAAAGCAACTGATACAAACGCCGACTACAAAGCACACAAATTTCTCGACCTCGGCAAGCCCTTGTTGATGCAGGTTTGGAATGGTGGTTTCAGTAAGGACTTCTACCTTGACCAGGTACACCGACCGCGACACTATCCCGGTGGAGAGTCCGCGCCCCTGTTTGGAAACTTCCTGGAACCGCTGAGCAAGACGCCATGGTGGGTCGTACCCATGGTATGGTTGCCACCAGTAGCCTACGGCTCGTATCTGGCAGCTCAGGGCCTACCGTCTACGTTTCAGTTTGTCGCGTACTGGCTCACCGGACTGGCGATATGGACACTGCTTGAATATGGGCTCCATCGAGGGTTGTTTCATGTCGATCAGTTAGTGATTCTGTGTCGATCGATCTTTAGAATCTGGCTAATCTAGACTACTAGATACCTCCCGGACAATCGTGTCGGCATCACAGTGCATTTCATTCTCCATGGTATCCATCATTACCTTCCAATGGATAAATTACGATTAGTCATGCCTCCTACGCTCTTCTTCGCTCTTGCAACACCGTTTTACAAGCTCGCCCACACCGTCTTCTACTGGGACTGGTACGTGGCAACCGCTGCCTTCTGCGGCGGGATGTTTGGATACATCTGCTACGACCTGACCCATTACTTCCTACACCACCGACAGTATGTATATTGAAGAACAGGTATGGGGAGTCCACTGACAGCGCTCTAGACTACCATCCTATTACCGCGAATTAAAGAGGTACCACCTGCAACACCACTATGCTGACCACGAAAATGGCTTTGGCGTTACTAGCCGTTTCTGGGATCGTATATTTGGTACCGAGCTTTCTCCTACACCTCCCAAGGCAGCTAAGGCAGCCTAGTATAAAGATATGGAAGGTTTTGTTTTGGCATTCTTGTAGCATCACGATGGACGTTGTAAATTGGTTATGGGTGGATGGGTGCTTGGGGAAACGGTGTCTCTAACAGTCTATAATCCTTGCCTAAGGGCGTAGCAAATATTCTATTGTTCTCCTTCAAGTACATGAATAATCATGGTATTCTGGCCATATAGGAAATTCATAATCACGTGATTACAATATTCTCAAAGTAGTTTGGCGTTAGAATCAGCATCCCCGAGGCCCCGATTCCCCAACACTCAATTATGTTCAATTCGCAACAGCACTTTATGCGCACACGATAAAGCTCACTGGTACCACTCGACCGAAGTGCAAAAAGAGGCTTCTGTGATTCACAAGAGCACATCAAATGAAAAGGGTTCGCTCAAACGTTAACACATCGGTTCTCAGTCTGACCAGCCTAAAGTGAAAACTTTCTTTCTCTTGCCGTGACACACCACCAACCATATCATCATCTTCTTCGCACGGCAGATATGTCAGGCCTTGACGTCGAAGCACTTTTAGATTCCACTGCAACTGCAGTTCCTCCTAATGTCAACGACTCGCGCTCAAAGGACCGTGATGACCGGCATAAGTCCGATAGGAACGATCGGCGCGACCGTGATCGCCATCGCGATGGCAGTCGGGACCGTGAGAGAGAGCGAAGACACCGCGACAGGAGCCGGGAGAGAAGTAAGAGGGACAAAGATGCTGAGGGGGATGTAGTGATGATTAGCCCGAGAAGCGAGCGAGGTAGCGGACATGATACTCACCGAAGCAAGAAGAGAAGCCGCAGCCGCGATAGTGATAGACGTCACTCACGCCGTCATAGGGATCCAGCAGACTTAGACGACGCCTTCCGCTCCTCTGGTGGAGACTTTTATCGCGGTGGCGGACGCCCCCGAACTCGATCAAGATCGCCCAATGATGACAGATACTATAGACCTAATGGCAGAGGTCGTCGTGATGACGATGATAGGATTCGAGACCGAAGCCTACGTCGTGATCGTAATGCTGTGCGGAAACGCACGCCTAGCCCGAAACGTCCAAAGAGCAAATCTCCTACACCCCAGCCTACGGAAGATGAACGTGATCGGCGGACTGTCTTTGTGCAACAGCTTGCTGCTAGATTGAGGACCAAAGAGCTGATCGCTTTCTTTGAGAAGGTTGGACCCGTGAAAGAAGCTCAAATCGTAAAAGATAGAGTGAGTGGAAGATCTAAAGGGTAAGCTCCCTCTTCATATAAGTTCGAGGATTACACTAATACCGGCTAGTGTTGGCTACGTCGAATTCAAGCAAGAAGAATCCGTTGCTCAAGCTATCCAGCTTACAGGGCAGAAGCTTCTAGGCATTCCCATCATCGCCCAGCTCACTGAAGCAGAGAAAAACAGGCAGGCTCGGAACCCCGAGGCAGTCAATAGCAACCCCAACCAAATCCCTTTCCATAGGCTTTACGTAGGGAACATCCATTTCAGTATCACTGAGAGCGATTTACAGAATGTTTTCGAGCCATTCGGCGAACTAGAATTCGTGCAACTACAGAAGGAGGAACAGGGACGAAGTCGCGGATATGGTTTTGTGCAGTAAGTTTATGGGCATAGCCACTCAGGAAAAACCAGCTAACCCTAGTACAGATTCCGAGACCCTAATCAGGCTAGAGAGGCACTGGAGAAGATGAATGGATTCGATCTTGCTGGGCGCCCTATTAGGGTTGGCCTCGGTAACGATAAGTTTACCCCTGAATCTACTGCGAATCTATTGCAAAGATTCCAAGGACAAGAACACCAACGCAACTACCAGGGTTCTGCTTTCTCCGGGCACGGTGGCCGCGGCTCTCAGGCAGGTGGTGCTGGAGGAGCATTCGATCGCGCTGGAGGCCGCGATAATGAGAAAGGTGGCGGTGGCGCCTCAGCTCTTGACGATACAGATGTTGCCGGTGTGAACTTCAACAATTATAGCAGAGATGCATTGATGAGGAAACTCGCGAGAACAGATGAGCCTACACCTGACACGAACGGCGTCGACGAAAAGCGTAAGATTAGTAAGCCGAAAGTCGAGGCAAAGCCTCTCCCGGTTAGTGTCAACCAAGCCAGCCGATGTGTATTGTTGAGGAACATGTTTAACCCCGCAGAGTAAGTATCCCACCTGTTCATTCAATATCTCTGTTCAGCCTGCTAACCCGATCTCAGGGAGGAAGGTGAAGCCTGGATCAAAGAACTCGAGGACGACGTTCGAGCTGAGTGTAATGAGAAATACGGGAAAGTCGTTCACATTGCTCTAGATCCCAACACCCAAGGCGATATCTACCTCAAGTTCGACCGTGTCCAGGGCGGCGAGAACGCTATCATGGGACTCAACGGCCGTTTCTTCGGTGGTCGCCAAATCAGCGCACAGCCGGTTGTCGACGCTGTCTACAGCTCTTTATTCTCTCGTACCTCCGCACTCTAGAATGCTAACGGGGCTTTAGTCTTGATGGTAAAGACCTTGAGGGTTTGCGGCTAACTACAATTTTCAGCGTCGGCCGGAATTGGTTGAGGGCTGCTCAGCCTTGCCGAGTGACGGTGTTGCTTTCTTGTAATTTCTTGACGCTGATAGTTCTAGTGCAGGATAGATCGGACGAATGTAGCACACAAGGGAACCAGCAGGGGAGGCTTCTAAATTTTGCGGCTAAGTGATATTCTAGTTTTCCTTAAGTAGCAAAGAAATCCCAATTGCATCCTCTCAAAGAATGATCTGGAATTTTGATCAACTGTCATTGTTTGTGCTCATTGTCATGAATCCTAGTTTGCAACAAAACTATTTCCTTAAGTACCGAGCCGACAAAATCCACATGTCCTTCTCATGGCATCCTATGTTCTAAGTTAATAGAGCATTCAAACCTGCCCGTTATGATCACAGTAACACTTCATAACCTATCTGTAGAGCTAATGCGAGAAATAGTAATGTAGACTGCGTTTGTCTAACGTTGTAATCGGACCAGCCGTAAGAACGAATGCTACTTGCCCTGTAAAGTCCCGGCATGTGCAAGCAATCACCTTTGTCATTGCTGCCACCGACAAAGGACAGCGGCTGTCCAGAAACACGCCCAAAGCAGTACACACCACGCCCGCCTCTTTAATGGCAATCGCAGCCTTCCTGGAGGAGGGTATCAGCATTCACAGCCGCATGCTCGTTGCTGAGAGCGACCCCTTTGTATCCGTAATTTACGGGCGTATTGAGGTAGTGGCGTTCCGAATAGCAGAGGTGAAAATCTCTTCATCCCGGGCCACACTTTCCTTCCTTCACCATCTTCCCTTCTCCCTTCCATCCACTTTCTTTCATCAAGACCACTGCCATACCTTCTTCTGGAGATCAAGCTGGAGGTCTGTAAGCTGCTCTTTAAGTGATGCCTTATGCTCTGATGCTTGACGCGGCTGTTCTGCTGCGTGCAACGTTGGTGATCCTGCTTGGGTGCTTACCTCTGCTCGAGCGTCAACCACCAACGCTCAACGCATCAGGTATCTACCCGAAGTATCCTCGTCGCTAGAGTATGTGTTATAGTAGCGACGAGATGATTTTACTGATTGTTATTGAGTTGCTTTACCGCAGGTTTGAGCTGCGAGCTTTGCCGGCTTGCTACCTGACTTTTGGCATCTGTCACCTCGACAGCAAGATCACACCCCACCATCTATTGTAAGCTCTCTTTTCACTTGAAACAGTAGATCAACAGTGATATGATGAGTCTGCTGACTATTCTTGATGTGATAGCCTACTGGTTTGATGGCTCGATGACGTCTTCCTTGGAAAGGCTCGAGAGACTATGCCGAAAGCTCCACGGCGACACTGCATCTATGCGTCAACAACTGTAAGTATTCTCATCGCTAGAAACAGTTTGTTAGCTGATGTGAAAGAAGCCGCTAATGATGCTGCCTTTGTGCAGCCTCGCCATGCTTCAAGGCCCATCCTTTACCTTAGTAACTACCTCTAAGGGTAACGGCGACGGTATATATGCTAGACAACAACTGTAAGTACCCTCATTGCTATACATACCTTGTATGGTGCCACGGGATAACGATCCTGACATCTTTGGTATATGGACCTAGATTTCTGCCAAATGTTTCTAACCTCCCCATCTCCTTCATCTCCTTTGCGATACCAGGAGGGGTTTATGTGATGATCGGTACACACCCTTCCTGCTATAAGCTGCGTGTAAGTTGCGATGATGCTCATCCTGTTACCGCTGACGTCTAGACCTAGTACTTTGGCGGTCACATACCTTTGATCATTCCACACCTTATTATTCACCAACTTCGGAAATTAGTCTGGTGTAGGAGAAAGAACCAAAGACAGTACGACCTGGATTTGTCTCTCGGAATTGAGCAGAGGTTTCAGGGAGACTGCCAGAAACTTCCCATCCCCTGAAAAGCAACGAACACATCAATACCGTACCGAAACTCCATATGCTCTCACATCACACCTTTTCTATTGGGGGATAGGAGTAGGCAGAGTGTTGCAGGGAGACTGCCTCTACCCATCCACGCCCTCGAACGAACGCATCAATAGCGGACCGAAACTTCATGTGATCTTTTAGACCATTTGTTTTCGAAGGGATGAGAGTTCACGAGGTTTGCAGGAAGACTGCTAACTACACACTCCCTCGAACGAACACACCAATATCGGGATCTCCTCTTCCCTGTTGATCCTATAAACAAATTTCCTCTAGGGCTTGGCAATTGGGCAGGGTTATGCAGGGAGACTGCCAACTGCTCATCCCCTAGAACGAATGCACCAATAGTGAATCAAACTTCGGCTTGATTTTTTCGACTTGATCTTTAAGACCACCTGTTCTCTAGAAGATGAGAGTCAGGCAGAGGTCCTCAAGGAGACTGCCAATTACTCATCCCTAGAACGAACACATCAATATTGCAATCAAATTTCGACTTGATCCTCAGACCACCTGTTTTCCAAGAGGTGTGGGTTGGCAGAAGTTTGCAGAGAGGCTGTTCAATAGCCACACCTCGAACGAGCGAATCAACATTGCATCGAATTTCGGCTTGGTCCTTTCGACCATTTATTTCCAGGGGATGGCAGTTGGCAGACACTTGCCAGGAGGCTGTCTAAAACTGCCTACCATCTGGATAGCGAACGAAAGCATCAAACGCGCACCGAAATTTGGCTGATTCTATACGCCACCTTTTCCCCACGGGGTGGGAGTTGGGCAGAGGTCTGCAGGGAGACCATCAGAATCTATCCACCCCTTAGAACGAACACACCAATATCGGACCGAGTTTCTATGCTGTCTCTGGAGTTGTGACCAAGACCGACCAATGGGAAGATGAGTCAAGCAAAGTTATTCACACAATGCGTTTTCCAAAGGCTAGGCTTACATCTAAGGTACTGGCAGTCGATGCCGCTCTCATAAACAGTACTAGATAGGCCTGGAAATACCGCAAAGAAGGCAATCTCATCACTTCTTCTTCAACTTCTTCCCCTACAATTACCTTAGATCTCCCCCAGTCTCCTCTCTGAAGCTTGGAGGTCTGTCAGAGTTGCTATAATGGAGTTGAATATGACACTAAACGAGTAATTCTAGTACCCGAGGCCAAAATTCATTACAGACTTAGGGGATTATTGCGATCGATAGCAGCAATGATGACGACACAAGAACAGATTTGAACGAGATCGTCAAGCAAACGGCGAGACCTGCAAGGCCGAGAGTGCCGTAAGAAAGACAGGTGAAAAGACAAAAGCAGGCAGTGGGAATATTTCTACTAATTGTCTATAGACGGGGAACCAATTGCCGTCGCCGGCTATCTCACCTGTGTTTTCTTCATTGGGACAGCTTTTGCCTGGGCGGTCCGACCGGGAGACCTCACTTCGTAGACAGTGTCCGGTAAGACGCCCTGCACGCATCTTCTGGTTTATGACCTCTACTTACTGTGGTCAGCTGAAACGGAAGAGTATGTTAGCCTTCCATTTCTTGGGGGGTTCCAGCGTCTTCTAGCCTCAAGAACTGGCGTATGTTTATTATTGCCAGTGGTCTGTTCCGTGAGCATATACTAAATCCTAGAGCGGTATTCAAGATGGAAAGATCACTTTCCAGATTTGTTGACCGTGGCAACAGCCTCGGCCTGCAGCTGCATTTGAGCGTTAGCTAAGTAAAACCTCACCTTGTGTTGGCTTTGGACGAAACGAAATCGATAATGTTAAGCTCAGCTCTACTTGTTATTAGAAGCCCGGGTTTTCCACAGCTCTCTATTCCCGTATACGTTTCTTCTGTCTTCCTGCTTTTTCCTCAACTCCGAGCCTATAGCTCGAATCCCAAGTTCCACATGATGTCATGCATTTGCTCGACTTTCTATGTTCCTTTTGCGGCGTGGTATGGTTTGTGGAGCGATTGTCGACCTGTTGCCCGAGTCTCCGGCATTGGCCCATTAGGGTTAGGTCCTTGGAAATGTCATGCTCTAATAACCTTCTAATAAATGCCGAGTGGTGAGTATGCTCGGTGCTACAGCGGAGTCAACAGTTGGTGAAGGGTCGAGGAAAGGCGCGACTTGATAGTCAACATCAGGGTTTCTAGTGGCGGTGTCGAGTGGGATTGGCGAAGGTATGCTGCTCTCCCTCTGGTTCCATGTAAAGTTTCCTCTCCTCGTCCAGACGCAGATAGCTCGGAGGAAGCTGCAGCCAAGCCTTAAGAGCCTAGTCCCCCAGTGTTTTGGCTGTGGTAGGCTGTCTGTTGGTGCCATTGCACGAGCGAGGGCAAGGAGTTTCCTGCTACTTTGCTAGAATGATCGAAGGAGGCGTTCGAGTCTCGAGACTGGGTGGGAACAGCTAAGTTGTTGACTGTTACCGATAGAGAGGACTTTGACAGCTTACTGACGTGCAATAGGAGTTCGCCAACGCTGTTGATGGTACTGTCAGACATTATCAGAATGCCCCTTGGAATATTATGGGCTCCAGGGGCTTCTCTACCCTTGGAGCCTCCTTCCTGGGGCTAGATAGTTTTTCCTTTTTGTCCGCTTGAGTTACCAACAAAGGTATGTTGCAGTGAATACGTCCTGTACTAGCGGCAATCTCCTTTTCGCTTACGATAAAATCAACACAATCCTTCATCTCATTTTCAAAAACCTTTCACATTTGCCCCAACCACACATCACGCAACCTGCACTTGTCCCCCGTCCTTTTACCCTGTGTCTGACCCCATCACTCAACCTGCACCCGTCTTCTCGACTATAAAGAGACTCATTATCATCCATTGTACACCATCGTCTACACCTTACAGATTCTGACGAGCGGAGCATTTTCGGTAACGCTGGTAAAACACGTACCACACACTCCTGTCTTGCATCTCTTCTTACCTTGTGCCGGCAATCATTTTCCTGACCAACCTTCTTCACTTCAATATCCCTTTGCTTCTCATTATCACTTCATCCCGTCAATGGTGCCAAAAGACACTGGCTCACTCTCAAACATAAGACCTCTAAGTAGAGGCAACACGTCGGCCTTAGTGCCGCCAACGTTCGATCCTCCGGGGGAGCCAAAAGCGCTCCGAGAGCGAGAGCCTCGCTCTCAGGCGAGCCATCCTTTTCCATCTTTACCTTCGTCGTCTAACATTCACCCAGCCAGGGCCGCCAGAGATGGCATCTGGCTCGTCGAACGTTTCGCCCTGGGCGAACTCCGCCCTGAGACAAACTAGTCTCAGGCGGGGTGTCAACCAGGGCGCCCTGGTCGATAGGACCAGGGAGGAGGAGGGAGCAGGTCGGGCGCAGTTTACTGTAAGTGCCGCCAAGTATACACGGAGGAAGTGAGTTTGCTCATATTCTGGTTCCCTCAGGTGACCCAGGACGTGGAAATTGGTCGCTTGACAGCGATCGTAGCGGAGCGACAGGGCCAGATTACCTATGGCCAACAAGAAAATGAAAGGCTCAGGAATGAGCGTGACGTCGCTCGCAACGACGTCATCAAACTATCCAGAGACCTTGGAAGCCTACGGGCGAAAGAACAGTTCTTCCAAGACGAGAAGAACAAACTGGAGCAGAAGGTTGCTGAACTTGAAGAGACTGTACGAAGGCAAGCACGCACCATCAAGGTGCAAAGCGAGCAGATCGCTGCACCCAAGGAAGCAAATCGTACACCAAACCGTGGTGCACCCGCTTTTGGTCTCGAGAATAGACAGCAGGGCTATCAGCAGCCTGCTCCGGTCTTCAATCCTCAGACTGTGCAAGCCACCACCTTACAACATGGTCAGCAGTCAGCTCCAGTGTACAATGCTCAACCTGTTCAGGCCCTTGCTCCACGACATGGACAGCAACCTGCTCCAGGATACAAACCTCAGCTTATTCAGACCACTGCACCGCACTATACTCAGCCACCCACTTCAGTATACAAGGCTCAACCTGTTCAACCCTTGACTTCACACCATGGTCAGAGGATGCAGCCCGGTCAACAGCTTCAGGCCACTAGTCAAGTTCAGACCGCTAGTCTTCAGATATCAGTTGCAAATCAAAATACTTCAGTCGCCCAAGGACCGAGCAATGCTCTTGTTGTTCAAGGTGACGAGATGCCTCGAATCAATTGGATCGAAGAATTTTCCGAATTTTTCGACCTTACCCTTACGTTCTGTCGCAATTTCGGGAATGTACCAAACCACACCCGTGACAACGCACTGCCTGATCCCTTACTATCCGAAGTGAAGCGACTATCACCTCCAGCTTCCGTACGAGGTCTTCTCGGTTCAGGCGATACTAGATACTACCTGGTCGCTTCACTACTAAATCATGCAGTTTGCGGAGACATCTTCCGTTCTTCCCTTGTCAAGGGCTACACACCTGAGTCCGATCAGAAATTGAGCCAGATCAGAGGCTCGATAAAGCCAGGCATAAAAGTCTCGATGAAACGAGGCTTAGTCAAGGCGGCTGCTGATATTCTTGTTGAGATGAGGAAGATACCCCATTTCCAACAATGGATTGAACGTCAGGTTGGTACGAAAGCTAGCATTACGTGGGACCATGTTGCAGATTTGCTGGCACCTGAAGTCGACAGAGAAGACGCTTTCGACAGCTTGAGTCACGTATTCACAGAGGCATATCGAATCGGATTGATGATGTATTCCGTGCCATTCAATTGGACAATCGACTTCCCTGCGATCGCCGACAACTCTTATTTCGATCCAACGACCATGATCAACTACGATGTTCAGTTTCCAGGGGATCCAGTAAGCCTGAGGCAACAGCACTTACGAGTTCGTCTTGGGATGACACCAACCATCTTTGCGTTGAATTACATGGATGAGGCTATCATGCCACGAACAGTGCACTTTGCACAAGTCCTGCTACGGCGCTAGACGTCTCCTTACTACTCCACCCATCGGATGTATGCTCCGTTCCCTCCTTCCCACACCGACTTATTCGAATATCTTTCCTAAAAGTTTGAAACCTCCTTCGGTCGACTCTTCATCAGCATTTGACGACTTTCTGTTTTATGGGCACATGCCTCCGGAGATACAGGTGCTTATTGGCGCTCATGGAGAATGCTAGTAGGCATCACGCCTCGAATACTTACGATATGTCACCATACCACATAACCACCGCTTCTTATACTTCCTTCGCCTACTAATTCGTGGACATCGTCACCGCTTCTTACATCTCCTCCGCCTACTGTCTTGTGGACATCGTTGTCGCTTCTTACACCTACTCGCCTACCATCTTGCGGAAATCAGGACTCTTTGCCTTGCAACATTCTACACGAACACCATCGATGTCTTCCTGAATGCCGATGGCAAATCTACTTCACCTTCTTCGGTTTATCGCGATCTGCTTGGAAAATGGGAGTTCCGTGCCATTAGTTGGCACTGCTGTGGAGTTATCATGTTTCAGCAACACTACGTGGCAACAAAGATATACTGCACAGCGGCATAAGGATCTCTCTCTACAAAGTTCGATCTTACACAAAAGTTTCCCGCAAATGCCAGCATCTGCCACTACTGCTTACCTTTAACGGAGTTTGCGAGCGGTACCCACCAGAAGCGATTTGTTTTCCAACACCGTATCCCGACATCCCTAACAGCATAACTTCACGATAAGCCGGCCTTCGAGATGGCATTGCTGAGCTGGATGTTTGATTGTTTCATTTGCTGAAGGGTCCTACACACCGTTCGCAGCTGATTTGCTGTAAAGATTCCTCTAATAATCTATAGATTGTCGACCTTGCTCTTCCTGTATGCTACCTTGGAGTGGATGTTTCGGCCCGAGAAAGATAGCAGCTCTAATGTACTAGCTAGCAATTCACTTCGCAACCCTCTTAGTTAGCTACAAACGTCGTGGGTCATTATTAAAACATGCATGATAGTGTCTCATGCCGTGCGGAGTTCCTTTCTGCAAGATAGTTACAGGACTCTGTAACGATGATATATTTGTATGTAGTGTGAACGTGGTGTTCCTGTCCTCGTAGGATGAGATGTTCCCGGATTTCTAGCCCTAATCCGCCGTCATTGACAACTTCATCCACGTCTCTCCCTCCCAGACATCTCCAAGATAACCACGCATTTCACACGACAAGCTGAATAATTTGACCATGGAACAGCCATGGTTAGCTCGATCCCAAGCACAGCTCGTCATATCTGCTTCCAGAATGCTAGAGGCATTAGAGACATCAGCTATACCAACCCGAACAGTCGTCGTACTTTTCATGAGTACTTCGTGACCCATCTACCTTCTTCCTCGCTCCACCCAGACTCTCGCTCTTCCGGACCTCATCACCAGCTTCCTCGCTCGGCTTCGAAGCCCCACTCTCCTTCGGCGCAAGGCCCTTCCCCCGCTCCGCTCTTGGGAGTAGCGAGAGATACGACTGTCGTCCGCATCCCAATCCGCAGCGCAAAGCATCATTTCGGCGTCTCTGTATCTCGTGGCACACGGCCCTACAATGAAGATACTTACCAAGCTGGAGTGATTGAGTTGCCGGCCTTCGCAAAACGAGCGCCGCTAAACTTGACGAGCAGCAGAGTCCCTGCTAGCAGTCCGCTTCAAGCATATAGAGAGGGGCAGAGAAAGCAGAAAGAGCAGCAAGAGAAGGGAGTTGGGGATGGTGGAGGCACTTCTGCGGAGGGGGTAAGTGGGGACCCTCAGGTATTCTATTTTGGGGTATTTGACGGGCATGGAGGGGTGGACTGTAGTGAGTTCCTGACGGAGAAGCTACATGTTTATATAGAAGAGTCGGCCCAGAAATATGGCCTAGAGTCTAGTCTTACAGGAAAGACAGATAAGAATAAGGCTTCAGAGAAAGACTTCAAGCCAATTTCAACGGCGGTGGAACGGAACATCAATGAGATTGCCATGGAGTCGGAGGGCATTGGAACGACGCCAGAGAAGAGTACAGGGAACAAACTTCTATCTAGCAAAAATAAAGCTCCTACCAACACCCAAGAACGTGCCTCTATCCTACAAACCTCCCTCATGGAATGCTGGCGTAAGACCGTGGGTGGCTATTTCCGACGCTGCCAACCTGAAGGTTTCTCCCCGCCACCAGGTCCTTCTATCACTGCAGTCCTTACTCATGCCTTCCTCACCGCCGACCTTTCCTTCATAACCGCCCAGCTCCGTCTCTCAGCCGCTTCTTCTGATCCAGTTGCCTCTGACGCTCCCATCAACGCCGCCGATATCCACCCTTCATCGGTGTCTCCCCACCGCCAACCGCATACAAGCAAACGCCCCTTTACTGGTGGTTCTACCGGGTCCGTTGCCCTCATCAGCACTCCTACCCCTACTCCCTTCTGGCACCCCTCCTCTCCTTCTACGCTTCTGACCGCTCATGTTGGCGACACCCGCATCCTCCTATGTCAGACTTCCACCGGTGCCGCTATACCCCTAACGACAGACCATCATCCTTCTCAACCCTCCGAAGCAGCTCGTCTCCGCCGCTCGGCCTTGACCTTTGTCACCGACTCCTTCGGCGAGGAACGCATGAGTGGTTTAGCGAATACCCGTGCCTTCGGCGACATGCCCTCCAAACGCATGGGTGTATCTGCGGAACCAGAGATACGCCGTGTAGAGCTCAGCCCCGCTGAGTACAGCTTTCTTGTCTTGGTCAGCGATGGCGTAAGTGGAACTGCTAGCGACCAGGAGATCGTTGATATTGTCAAGGAAGCTAGGACTCCGGAGCAGGGTGCGAGAAATGTTGTCGGCTTTGCAACAGAGGTTAGCAAGGAGGGGGATAATTGTACGTGTCTTGTTGTGAGACTGGGTGGCTGGGAAAGGAGAAGTGAGGGTGGTGGAGGAGGAATGGGCACGAGGGAAGGGAGGGAGTGGAGGAAGGCAGAGGCGGGAGACCCGAGAAGTAGACGAAACTGAAGGTGATGCTTATCCCGGGATGTTCAAATATGACGGTTCGAAAGACTCATGTAAATAAGGGTTCTACATGGGATTTGGCGTCCATTTTAGGATGGGGATGGGTGGTAAATAGTCGGTTTGTTATATTCATCAATGTATTTCAGATACAATGGGTCAGGGGATACTTTGACATTGTATTCTGGAAGTTCTTAATGCACCTATGTAAGTCGAGACCACCATTGTGAATAGTGAAGCCAACGAGGTCAAATTAATTGAGAGTCAGACAATCGATATATTAGCCGATATAGTCGGCTAAAGTTTCTACATCTCCATGAGTTGCGGCTAAGCTGGCGGTGGTCTCCGTAGAATATATCTCCAGGCAATCATGAGAGCAGCGACAACAGCTGACTTTGCAACAATCACTCCTTGAGCTTCTATTTTGTTAGTTAGCAAAAAAGCCCAGTCGGAAGCTTTCTACTCAAGGCGAAAGCAGAAGCAAATTACAGCAATCCACAAATCAAGTATTCCCATCGCTGCCGTCATCTCCGCTTCATCTTTCCAAGATTTCCATTCGGACCACCTCTTCAACACTGCTAAGAACTGAGCAACCACAGCATCAGTAAGTTATCCAACACTCGGATAGCCTTGAGCATAACTCATAGATCTAGATCCCTGGTTGCTGAAACAATAACATAGATGTATCTCGCGGAGCTGAGCGTACTCCGATAGCGTACTCCGATAGGAACCTAGACTCGTGAGCTCAAGGACTGTGAAGCAATTACCCCGAGTATCCGCTCCAACGCAGGTTCCGTCCCAATTGACAGCGAGAACCTCAGTTCTGAAATCACCCAGCACGATGAATGGGGTTCGGACAAGAAAGCAGAAGACGCAACCTGCCATGCCCAGCACCCAACGTCTAAACGGCCATGCAAATCCACGGGATCATGAGAGAGGGACGCCTGAAGCATCAGAAAACATATTCATATTTTATCCCAATATAATTGGTGAGCAATGACGCCTCCAAAACATTGCATGTGATCAGAAATTCAATTCAGATTGCTAGGCTATGCACGTATCTTCCTCGCCATCGCCTCACTCTACTACATGCCATTACACCCCCGGACATGCTCCCTACTTTACAGTGTATCATGTCTTCTGGACGCTCTCGACGGTGTTGCAGCCCGCTATTTCCAACAATCAACCCAATTCGGAGCGGTGCTAGATATGGTTACCGACCGCTGCACCACCGCTTGCCTGCTGGTATTTCTGAGCTCGGCGTGGCCCAGATGGGCTCTGCTGTTCCAGGGTTTGATCAGTCTGGATTTGGCAAGCCATTACATGCATATGTATGCCACATTAACAATGGCGGGTTCGGGGCAGAGTCATAAGAAGGTGGACCAGGGCAGGAGTAGGCTATTGCATCTTTACTACACCAACAAGGTTTGTGCAACACCTGCTGCTGAATGGAAAGAAGCTTACATACATCTCTCAGAACGTTCTCTTCGTCTTTTGCGCCTTCAACGAACTCTTCTTCATTGCCCTCTACCTCCTTTCCTTCTCCTCCCCCATCCTTTCCCCTTCCCTCCTTCCCACCAACAACTCCCCCGGCGCCTCCACACAACCCGGGTCGCCAACCCATCCTGCGTCAACACTGTTCGCCGCGCCAGGAAGCGCGTGGGCAATGGAGCTGGCCAGGGCGAACAAGATGGACAGCTTTTGGCCCTGGGTGATTGCGGGCGTGAGTTTCCCAGTCATGGCGGCGAAGCAGTTCCTCAACGTAGTGCAGCTGGTCAAGGCGAGCAAATGGCTTGCGGAGGGCGACATTAAGCAGAGGCGAGCGCAAGGTTTGCCTAAGAAGCGGCAGTGAGATCTACTGATCGGGGTCGGTATGTTTTCTCTCGATGTTTTGGGTGGTTTGCTATTTGGTAACATACGTCTGGTGCACTTCAGAGCATGGCGTTGGGGTGGTCAATCTACTGCCGTGAGTGTGGTCAGATACTACTGTATTACTTGATTTGACACATTGTCAACGTTAATTATAGTGTATATTGAGTTGTCCGTTATATGGGATGTTTATCCAATTGGAACAACCTACTAGTCAACTACCACTATGGCAGCTGGAGAATCAGTTCCATCCGATTGAAGACATCGACAAGTCTACACAGTAATAGCTGAATTGACAGAGATTTGAAATCATTTTCTGGGCTGAGGCTGGGATCTCCATCGTTTCACAGTCTTGTCTACCATGGCTCAGGAAATTGAACACCGTGCCTCAAAGGCCGGTAGACCATACACCGAAATTGAATGATGGTAATGACGAAGCCCATCAACCACGAGCATCCTTGAATTTGGAAATTGAATAGCCACATCCACCCTGGCGGTACTTCTGTTGTGTCACTTGTGTGGTTTGGCGCCCCCATGCTACCAGGGAAGAGGCAGCCTGGGAGTCTGGGACTTGTCATTGGTTGTTGGTCCTTTTGCCGTTATGACTCCGAGCTGAAAAGCTTAAAGGTCCGAAGGAGGGGAAGGAAGGTCGAGAAAGCAGTCGATACGTTTGACTGTCACTGAGGGGGGCCTCTTTTCTTAAAGATTGGAGCTTTATCTAGAGCTGTAACGAATCACAATGGCTGTCAGGAGAAGGGATGCATGAGATCGTGCAGACGCTCATCATGGTGTGGGGAATAAATAGAAATCAGCCCTCGCTTGTAGAATAGGGCATGTCGCTTAGATACCGAGAAATCGAAAGAAATCGCTAGCCAGGTACCCCATAAGGCAATACAATGTGAACCTCTCACTCCGCAAACCCTCGTCGTAGCCATTCCTTGCTGCAGGACTCGCTCTGGAAACCCATCATACGACTCAAGGGCTGAAGGAGAATATGAATGTGCTCCAGCGGGTCTGGTAGGCCGAAAGACCTTGGGTACAGGGTCTGGTCCTGCATGCCGCTGCGCTCCCGCCTACTCTACCAGGAATGCTGATTAGCCTACCACTTTTTTGCGAGGACCACTCCTCTTCCATGCAGGAGGCATCCTCCGATTTCCACCTCTGCTTTTGTGCTTTTTCTTCCCTTGGTACCATCACAAGTGATTGAGAGAACTGTCGGTGCAGTGTCTCCTTCCGTATGTGCTACTACTGGGCGGAAGCCTGCTTGGGGAACCATTGCTTATCTCGAGAACAGGTTCCAGTGATCTCTTGGTTACAATCCAGTCTCCTCGATTGCCATCTTATGAGAAGCTTTGGCTCTCCAAATTTTGACTACGAACGTCGACTGGCTGGTGCATCGTCTAAGAATCACTGCTAGTACCGATATCTACACTTTTCCCCCTACGCTGCGAAGCCAGCCACTCGAAGTTGCACTTTGCCCAACCGACATAACACTCTGCAACTGTTAGAATACTATTGGATTTGAAAACAGATTCTCAAGTCTATAGATCCACTTGTCGAGCAAGGATACCTGCCATAGTCTACATAAAGTCTACGCCCACCCCTCTTGAGCATCACGATAGTTGGGTGGGACCATATACATAATACACTCTCTTTGATTGGCTATGAGTTGGGAAGAGCCTGTATACAGGTATGAGACCTTATTAGCCACTCTGTGCCATGTTGAGAATCGTTTATTGCCTACGAGCTTAAAGCTGTTCAGCACTACCATCATTTACCAGCTCAATGCAATATCTTCCAGCTTTGAGCCATACATCTTTCTAGACTCTTCGAAGCCGAATGCACTATGCTGACATCTTCCACTCGACAGCTTCAGCTATCCAAGCGGAGAACCTCCGACACCAATCAAAACTCCGACTTCTGCAACCTTTGCCCAAAGCCCCTTTCAAACACCCAAACTAGAGTCGAGTTTCTACGATCCTCGTGTGACCTGGAATACTACAGATCCGTGGGCTACGAGCCCTGATTTTCTGAAGACTCCCAAGTGTCTGACTTATGAGACGCCAACGAAAAGTCCGGCGTTATCACAAGCAGAGAAACAACCATTATCGGCTCGGAATCTCGAAGCACAAATTGCCTCTCATGTATACCATCTCTCGCCTAATCCAAACCTGCCATTACCCCCGGTAGAGCCGGCTCGTCAACTATCGTCGTCTCCCATTCCTCCTTCCCCGTGCGCCAAAAGAGTACGCCACCGTACTTCTGAGCCAACACTCAAGCTTGATACCAGCTTAGACCAAGGAATTGGTGCAGCCATGCGTTCTGCAGGCTCGATGCAAACACCCCCTCCAACGACTACTTCGGCGTCAAGGCGGAAAGCCCAGCAAGCTCAAGTAGCAAAGCTGGTAAAGGAGTCTGCTGCCAAAGGAAAACGACTGTCTTCACCCAACTTCTCAAAACAAGACAATGTTGGCACCTCGACGTCTCAGGCCGAAACCTCGCCGAATTTATTTCCTGGACTACAATTTTCCCCGGAAGTATTTGCCGATTTCTCAATCACTGGCCCTGCGACTGCCCCGGTCTATCCTCAGCACAAACTTTTCTGGGACCCTGATGAGAATACCGCGGATATGAACATTGATTTCTCGACTGATGATGCGTTTGGCTTTGGGATGGGAATTCAGAAAACACTGGATCCCTTTGTATCAACATTTGACCACACAGCTGGGCCCCATGCATCAAATAATGGTCTTGGTACCAGCACGGTTGATGTAATGGGACTTCCATTGTCAACGACCATGACTTCCGCCCACGAGACAAGCTTCATATCTACTTCTGGTAGGACTGGGACCATGACTACTCTTGCCAATGCCGTCAACCCAAGCTTACTCTTCAGCTCGCCTGGTCAGTCATCGAAGCAGTCAGATCTGCCTCAGCTTCAGGCAAGTAAAGGTGAAAATCTTCAACCATATGCACATCAGATTCGAGATGCCGAGCTCGAAAAAGAGATGGAGTCTACTCGAAGACCTAAGAGACGACGGGGGCCAGAAGCCGACTCACCTGCGGTAAAGGCAGCCTTGAAAGCGTTACGTGATGGCAAGAGCGAGTCGAGCGGCAGCGAGCAGATAATCAGAGACGACGTCGACCTACCAATGGACAACCGAGCAAGGAAGACTCGATTTCTTTCTGGACCACCAGAGAGCCACCTTCACCGACGATCTTCCCCTACGAAACCGCGAAGCAAGAGCCAAACACAACGTCATAGCAGTGCCCGGCAACCTCGGAGGAGATCTGCACTCACTTTCACCATTGATGCGAACGGGAGAGCTAAGACCGAGACTAAGTTCGTAGACGAAGATGGCGAACCAGTAGCCGAGCATCAGATGGACATTGACAGTACATCGGAAGATAATGAGAGTGCTTCTGATGAGGATGATGCTGGGATGACGATTAGCCAAGCCCAATCTTTCAATTTCCCAACCCAGAAGCCCAAACAGCCAAGACTGGGACGTTTCGTCACCGATCCGAAAACGCACCCCCAGAAGTCCTCTTATGCCTCTACCTTTGCGTCAAGCAATACTTCAAACACCTTGCCGGGCCGTGATTTCTCGAAAGGGCGGGTGATATCAGACTTTGCCTTGCCCCTGGATACCCACATTCAATCAAATACCAACCAGTTCGATCTCACTCCTTCATCCGCAACAGTGTCTGATCATCTCAATGGTGTTGACCATGATATGGACAGTGATGCTGAGGTGGCGAAGAATTTTGACGACGGTAAAGGGGATGCACAGTCCGAGCTGAAAAAGGTCATACAAAAACGGTCTCAGAATAAGTCCACAAAGCAATTGCAGCGATCTGGATCAGGCAGACGTATGGCTCCGCAATACCATGCTTATCCTACTTATGGAAGCCAAGTACATCCATACCCTACGGGAGGTTATGGAACAGGCCAAAACACTTATATGAACATATCACCGACTACAATAACTGATCCTGACTTTGCAACTCCAAGCACCGCACGAACAAGTGACAGTACCCGTTGTGTCTGTCATGTTACAGATGCGGATGACGAGCTCATGATCTTATGGTAATTGATGTTACCCAAGAACACGGGCCGAAGTGCTAATCAGCGAGTAGTGAGTCTTGCAAGAAGTGGCTGCATGTCAGATGCATTGGTCTCAACCGTAACAAACTCCCAGAGGTGTACCTGTGCGTGTTTTGCACAGGTACGACCCCGAATGTACGAGGCGGGCGGGTACGAGAGCCGGCAAGAGCAGCTTTCCCACCGCCTAGCTCTCCGCTGGCTCATAAGTCACATCAGTATCAGTGACAGAGGTTGCTCTTTTGTCAGTCGATATTGAATTTATGTTTCTCATTTAGGAACAACTGTCATGATTATTAGCGGTACTACTTGGGTTGGACTTACTGGAAAGTAGCTATATTGGTTTAGATAGATACCTGTGCATTTCCAGCGCCAACGTCATCGTTGTTATTTTGGTCTCTGTACCTTTACTTTGTCTCTACCGTCCTGTGGGTTGGCAGGACTAATTTGGACGGAATCAGCGCTTGATAGTGATCAATATATATATAATTCAAAGGAGTTTCAGCTCGAAGTGTTTTTGTTATCGGAATGCGCTGAAAGAATGAAACTTCGCTGATCTAAACGTATCTGCGAACCTGTGGTGTCTCACTTTTGGCACGATAATGTACAGCACCTCAAAATCGACATGTATCTTCTCAAGTCTCTCATATGCTTTCCACCTTTAAGCCTCACTGTCTTATCGTATCGTAGATCAAGCTAGACTGTATACGGTTCGCATTGCGGGCTGACGTTGCCGCTTGGCAAACACATCGTTTCCCCGGATTTTGCAGGACGCCTGACCATGTGCGTAGTTGATCACAATCGATGGCTCAATGCTGCTACTCACACATCTCAGGAGCATCCGACCTCGATTATGTGGCTATTCTCGAAGGATCCGTAGCTGTGGCAGAAGGATGGAACTGATACCGGGACTACGGCACAGGGCGGAGCCATGCTTGCCGTTTGTTGGCTTGTATGCCGTATCTGAAGTACCACGCTGACTGTTATCCATTTCAGTGAATACTCTTTCGCATTTCTCGAATCACACGCATCACCTTCAAACCTACTCGTGACAGTCAATGCCATTTTACAGCAACCAACTGTCTATCGAACACTCATAAATGCAACAAAACGACGGATGATATCATGACCATGACGTCTCAGGTCCGAAGTAATCCTACGGCGATGCCTTTCGAGCCTGTGCAAAGCAGACCATTACGACTGGATATCCCAAGGCCACAGTTCCAATCAATTGTCCCCTCAGACTATGGCGAATCCGATCAAGAGGACTCGCGGGCAGATACGACGCTTCCGGAGGAGGACGCCCATGCGGTGGTGGGAGTCAGTATCAGCAGAGAACAGACGAGACTTATGTCTCCCAGGACTCCGGCCGCAGAGAAGGCTGCTGCAATGGAAAGGAACGAGGGCGGGATGTTTGATGGGACTGGAGAAGACGGCAGTGAGGACTATATGACCTCGCAAGATCAGACACATCAAATACCGGAAGTGCAAGAGTCTTCTCCAACAGATCAAAGCCTTCCATCGCCATGGAGAGCGACGCCCCGGGTATTCGAGAAGCACGAATTGGAGGATCAACATCGCCTAATTCGGAAGACTTGGGTACCTTCTGGGCCAAGTGGCATGCTTTCGGACCTCAATGTCAGACGCTACTTCTCCGGCTTTAGTCTCCCGACTCTCCCGAGGACATCAAGCTTGGCAAACTTTTCAATACCGAGCATATCATCGATACTTGGTGGTGCCAAGGAGCAATCGCCGCAACGGAAGGCTGCGGCTAGACAAAAGCGAGCACACACCATCTCTGTTCCACCGTCTACATGCAATAACAACAACAATCAATCTGAAAAGCGCCAGCCACGCACTTTAGAACGAGGGCGGCGGCGAAGTCCGCCCAAGAACCCTAAGCCTAACGCTCAAACAGCTCCGCAGAATACTCATGCCCGTCAAGAGGTTCCTCGTGCGTCATCTCAAAACACCGCGGGTAGTGGACGTCTAACTACACTTCGGTCTCCACAAGACCATGTATTACGGAGGTCTACCTCTGACCAGTCTGTACTGTTGCGGCGTGTCACCTCCACAACGACTTCGTTAGGAGACGATAGCAGATGGGAAAACGTGCAAGATCAGGTCAACAGCAGGTTCAAGGCAGTGGTAGATAGCCTGCAGGACTCTAGTATTAAGATCCTTAGCTTACCGAGCCTACCAAACATCAACTTCCATGGGTTCCGTCCTGAGTTTATGAGAAGCAGGGCAAATAGTGACGCCAAGCAGCCTACGCATGGCCGTAATGGAAGTGCCAATGGCTTCTCCCATGTGCGGGATGTAGACCCAGCAGTAGCAAATCTTCAGAAATTCTCAAATATCGATAGTTCCAGACAAGATCGAACGACAAGCAAGTGCGAGCAATCAAATCTGGACCAAGCCCTGGAGCAATTGACTGGCGATGTCATCATCATGGGCGGATATCGAGGCTCAGTGCTGCGATCGGCAAAGCCCCCACATAACCAACAGTGGGTGCCGATCAAGGTTGGTCTCAACATCAGGAAAGTAAACCTCGAAGTTGGTCTGGAACCTGAGGACGAAGAAAATATGCAAGACCACATCATTGCATCGGGGATGTTAAGTCATATTGGGCCGGTAGATATGGGCCGACGGTTAATCAAACGCCTTCGGAATTGCAAGAATGCCCAAGAGGGGAGATTGAGAGTCTATGATTACGGCTATGACTGGAGACTGAGCCCGGCACTCCTGAGTAGGAGGCTAATCAAGATATTGGAGACGCTACCATCGAATGCTTCGGACGTCCCTCGACGTGAAAGGGGAGCAACTGTTATTGCACACAGTATGGGTGGATTGATCACAAGGCACGCTGTCAATCAAAGACCCGAGCTTTTTGCTGGAGTCGTATATGCCGGTGTACCACAACACTGTATAAATATCCTCGGCCCCCTTCGTAATGGAGATGAGGTGCTTCTTAGCTCAAAAGTTCTTACTGCACAGGTAAACTTTTCATTCCGAACGACCTTCCTCTTACTCCCAGATAATGGAAGGTGTTTCATCAACAAGCAAACAAAAGAGGAGTACCCCGTCGACTTTTTCAATGTCGAAGATTGGAGAGAAAACGCCTTCTCCCCCTGTATTGCGCGCGCTCTACCTCCCATTCACCCTGAAAAGAAAGGCATTCTAGGCTCTGTTTCCGAGTCCCTCACGTCCCTTCCCCTCCCAGGCCGTAAAGCATCCACCTCCATCTCCTCCCGAGACCATCTCAACGACTCCAGCCAAACCCTCACCAACGCCTTCAATACCGTCGCCACAAAATTCAACGACCTCGCCAACCCAACCGCCAACGCCCTGGAACCCCAGCCCAACACCCACTACAGCCCGCACCCTTCCAACCCCTCCTCAACCCAATCCACTATTCCCCTGCCCGCCGCTCTCAACTACCTTCAACGCACCCTCTCCGAGACCCTCGCCTTCAAGGCCGCCCTCGTCTTCAACCCGGCCCACGCCTCCCAAAACCTCTATCCCCCTTTCGCAGTCCTCTACAGCACCTCCGTCCCCACCGTCGTCGCCGCGCGCGTCGCCAGCCGCGAAGCCATCAAGCACAGCGACGCATACGATGATCTGGCCTTTGCGAGCGGCGATGGCGTATGTCTTGCGAAAGCGGCTATGTTGCCAGAGGGGTATAGGTGTGTTAGGGGTGGGAGGATTAGGACTGAGAGGGGGCATGTGGGGTTGTTGGGGGATTTGGAGGCGGTGGGGAGGTGTCTTTTGGCGGTGATGGAGGGGAGGAGGAGGAGGGGGGTTGGGATGGGAGAAGGGGGCGTGAGAGTTAGGGGAAATTAGGGGTCTGTGGGAGATGCTACCTATTTCCCTCGGTTGGTGGGTATGGGCTAATGCGGAGTTGTACCGTGTTCCTACGGTGTCTGTAGATTTGTGTACAGTATCCCTATTTATCCCGTACTTCCAGCGAGCATATCATTAGAAACCATACCTGAAACATCCACCGCTTTATCTCCACCACACAACTACCCTCATCTCCTTTCCATGCAAATTCCCAAACAGCCACAGCCGCCCTTTTAACTCAAGCCCAAACGAATCACGCTTCCGTATCACAACTAGAAAGAGTGATGTCGTAAGGAAAAGCGAAGTGAGCTAAAAGAGACAAGTGGGCCCCTGGAGAGGCGGGGGAGGGAGCAAGGGAATGGCAGGAGGAGGAGGAGGAGGAGGCATGAAGGGGAACGGGGTTGTGTGGTGTAATCGCAGGTGGATGTACAGTAGGGTGGCTGTGGGGGCTTTGGGTATTGGCTGTGTCGAGGGTTTAAACCCGGTCAACGAATTCCTATATATAACTTTGAGCTGAGCTGTGCTCTCTTCGTAACTAACAAACATGTCAAAAACCATGACCTATTTTTCAATAGCTTGTGGACAGACATATTGACGCTTTTTTGATCAACGATGCTTACCCAAGCAAAAGCCAGATTTACATGACATGTTCATAAAAACCTAACATAACACCTTCTAGCGATAGCGAGATAGTTTGAATGAAGAGGTTCTGAAGAGTTTTTTTTTTGTTTTTAAAAAAAAAAAAAGAACAGCGACAAGCGAGAAATTTTGAGGGCGTGGTCGTGAATTTAGAAGATTAGATGGGTGATAGTTGCTCAGCAATAGGGGTTAAAAGATAGGGGGACCGACGGGGTGGATGGCGCTAGGAGGAGAGGGGGTTTGCTAGGGGTGCGCGGAAGCAGAGGAGGAAGATCGTCAGTGAATAACTGCTGATTGCGAAGGGGTTTTTGAGGTAGAGGTGTTGGTTGGAGCGGTAGGTTGAGGGGGGGAAGGGCGTGGGTGGGAGGAGTAGGGGAGAAGATTTGAAAAAAAGATAGGAAGCAAGGTGAACAGATTCTGGGAAACAGCAAGCCAGAAAAACAAAGGAAAACAAGGTGGAAAGAAAAAGTAAAAAGCTATGAGGAAAGCAGTAAAGAAAAAACAAATCATGAGAAAAAGGGAAGAATCGCAGAACCCCAGAGAGAGCCTCATCCCACAGCAAACCACCCTCTTCCACTCACACACACACACACACACACACACACACACACACACACACACACCTGCCTAGTCGCCTCCTCCCCCCTAACATCCCCTTCCCCCCCACCACCTTTCCGCCCCACCTTCCTTCCGCCAACTTTCCCGAAGCCCAGATAAGAACCCCAGCCAACACCACCGACCAAGGCGCTACTGTAGCAACGGTTGTATAAAGTATGATCAGGTGGCCATGGCGGGATCAAAAGTGCGTGCATGATGATGGGAGAGGAAGGGTAAGGGTTGAAAGGTGGGGAACAGGGGAAGGAGTGGGGGGGAGGGGGGCAGGTTGGGGGGTTTTGTTGTTGGGGAATACCGATTGGAGTATGGGAGGAGGGGAGGGAGGAGAGAGGGGGAAAGGTGGAGGAGGTGGAGGTTGGTTTTCGGGGCAGGGGCAGCATTCGGGGTGACTAGGCGGCTGGCTTGTGAGGGAAAGGGTTGAGTACTGTAGAAGAAGAAGCAAGATTTATCTCTTCATAGCCCTTGCTGTCTGCCCATCTCCCCAAACGGAAAATAACAGACGTAGCTAGCAAGCGCATACGCTAGCTTAACGCTTGACTGTAGAGAATGCATAGTCATCTCCCTTCAAAAGCGCTCACCCCATTAACTGCAACTGGTCATCCGGTGGCCACCTCGTCTGCGCAAAGCTCAGGCACCGCTTGATACTCTGCAAAAATTTCCGCGTCACCTCGTCGCTCATAATGTGCGCTTGGCCCTTATCACTCTCATGCAGCTTTTCGCGCGCAGAACGCTCGTGGATGCCGACCATGGTTACACCGATGGGCCATGCGCTGAAAGGTTTTGTTAGGATTATGCTAGTGATGGGTTGACGGGTGATGGAGGGGTGGAGCCTACGCTTTTCCAATGCTCAATCGTAAATACCCGTCGTTAGCATCCACATACCGCCTCTCCTGCGCCGCCCGCACAATCTCAATCACGGGCTCCAAAATCCCATCCTCCAGCTCCCCCTTCTCAAACTTCCGGAACAGCGGCCGCATGTTCTCCCGCGACTGCACCATCGCGTTCATCGCCGCCTTGCCCTGAAAACTCTGCTTCACCTCCGCGGTGCGTTGGCTGAGCGCCACGGACCATTCTGTCAGCACCATTGTGAAATAAGAGGCTAGTTGTCGGAATAGGAAGGAGCGGGCGGCGGGGTCGGAGGGGAGGGAGAGCGGGACTTTCATGGAGGCTTCGGGGACTAGCGCGAGGGTTGTGGGGATGGGGCCGGTTGTTTGAAGGGGGAGAGTGGAGATGGCTGTTAGGCGGCGGTAGCGGCGGAGGCGTTGCTTGTGGGTTTCGCCAAAAAGGATTGCTGGTTCGCAAAGTTCTCTCAACCTCGCCACCAGTTCCTCCTCAACGATATCCTCCTCGCCCTCGGGCAAGGGCGTCCCCTCAGCGCCCTCTATCCCCTTAGCCGGTAGCTCCGGAAGGCCCAATCGCTTCCTCCTCGCCCTCTCCTTCCTCTCCTCCTCCTCCTCTCTCCTTACACGAGATTCCTCCGCCAGCCGCCGCCGCTTCTCGTCCCGCTCGCGGTTTCGAACCGTCTCTTCTTCCTCAAGCTTACGTTTTTTCGTGAGTTTGGCTTCGCGGTCGCGCTGAATGGCGGCTTGTTCGTCCAGATAGGCTTGTTGGCGTTGGGTTTCGACGTCGGCGCGCTTCAGATATTTTTTAGTGGATTCGGAGGTGGGGTTGGGGGAAGATGTTTGGCGAGATTTGGAGATTTCGGTGGACATGAGGGAGGCGAAATCCATGGCGGGCGGTAATGGCTTGAGTTGGTTGTGGAGAAAGTATTTCATTGATAGGTACTAGGTAGTGACTTTCGGGCACATACAAGGCTTAGCGTTAGCGCTTGGCGGCTACCTCGTCTGCTGCGGAAGAGGAGTCGATTTTTCTAAGTGGAATCAAAATAGTACAGCCGGCTGAAGCACCACTCCCCAAAATTCTGAGTCTCGATCTTCCTTACAACCTCGCCTTTGGTGCTCTGGTTTTTCTTAACTCCAAGTGCCGTTCTCCTAAATCTGTTGGGCGAGGTGCTCGTAATCCCTTGAACCAAGCAGTCTTTTCTAACTTTTACATCAGAATCTCCCGAGGATCTGTTTCTGGAGACGTAGTGGACGACCATACGTAGGTGCGGCGGTGGTGGCTAGATAATGTCTCTATTCTAACCTCCCCACCCAACTCTTGGATAGAGATCGACAGTATGTGCAAATTCAAAGTACTATTGACGAGGTGGTCAAAAGAAATATTTTATACCTTTTTCGGAAACTTGGTGCTTTGTGCAACTTCTCTATGTCTTCGCTGATCAGAAGAATCTGCTTGTGGCATCATATCTTGAATAAGTGTGCAATATGCTCGCACATCGAGGAATATAAGTGTGTAAGCCTTGTTGAGCCGTCTAATCTAGCGTTCGCCGTAAACGGTAAGGTATTTCATTATGACGCGCATGAAGAGCTTGACAGTATTGCTTTTGTATTGCCGAGAGGACAGTATAATTGCCTACGTCTTCTCCGAATATTATGGGTACTGAATTGATGATGGTGTTATATTGTAATTTTTGGGTTTATATTTTCCAACATAAACATCCTTTGTAAGCTAACCAATAGATGGTGCAGTGGTCAAGCTTCAATACCCTGGCGCATATCAGAGTTAGAGCAATGGATTTGATGACTGCGGCGACTGCACCAACACAGATTAGGACCTCCGGTATGGCGACTACCCGGGTCTGAACTGTTTTTGCATCAGGTGTATAATGATTTTACATCTCTGTTACATTGAGTCGTCACACGAGCTCTTATAATTACATATTATCTTTTGGTTAGATTTGAAATTGATTTTTGGATTTTTGGTCATGATGTTTTGGTGATCCATCATCATCGCTGGGTGATGATGGTCTTCGCATCCAAAATTTGGCCCCCTAAAACTGTATATCAAGCCTCATCCCGCAATTTGACCCTCAAATTATATCAGCAATACATTGCCCCTGTTCACCAACGCAGCAGCCATATGTTTGAAAAGCCATTTTCATACTCATCCCGTAATTCAATTTAGGGCGAGCGATCCCAGCCTGTGGAAAGGCGCCATTTTATCTCATTTTCTCCGCCCAAACATGGTGAACCTTAATAAGAGTTGTTGATACAGCGAACCCTTGTCCTATACCTGGCAACTCCCTTATTGATAAAATACAGAGCCATTCCAAAAGCAGGACGGTCGTCTCAAGGTCAATATCCTGCATCTTCTCTGCGTTGATCGGAGATGGGTCAAGTTACGGACCAACGTTCAGGCCCTAGGCAGCGTTTGGGACAACCTAACGGCTGCCTTCAGGTCTATGGTACCTCAACATGTTCATATCAAATTCAATGCGGCAATTCCGGAATTAGATCAATATATCTACACAAGTCAAGATCGCGATACCACCATCGGGGTTGAGGGTGGAGGGGGGTTGGGAAGAAGTAACGTTTATAGCAGACTTTGACCTTTCATAGGGGATTTGATTTAACGTTATTGACTTGCGTCACATCGAAAAGATATCACTTCGGATTGGGAGTACTAATGTGTAATATTATCGCATAGGCACTCTATCGTCAATTAATCCTTGATTGCATGAATACACAAGCTAATGCCGACCTGAATTACTAGAGATAACTCGACTTGACTATCGCACGCATCGGGAGCAGGGCCCATCGACCCCGTTCTTGCTCAATATCTTAAGAAATCAAAAGGCTTGTAATTCAATGGCCAGAAAACAAACCAATCTATTATAAGTCAGCTACGATCTCTGGACGACACGCAATGAGAAATCTGCATCATTCACCGACACGAGACCAAGGTCATACCCAGTCAATGCTGAAAGGTTTCAATTTGGAAGACGGCCATCCAGCCAAGCAGACAGTCTAGTCAGTCGAGGGACAAGAAGTCGGCTTTAGTGGCACAGATACGAGATTTGGGGCTCCATTCGCTTGACACGGGAACGATTGAGAAACACTGGAAGAATATGCCGACGAAGAGGGCGAATCAGAAACCTGTTCGAGGCGTTAGGAGATCTAGATAGGAACAATGACATCCTAGAAAATCAGCCAACATGACCCTTCCGCAAAATTGTATGAGAAGCAGATATCCAACGGCTTACAAATAAGAAATCCATTGTGGATGGTATGGATAACGGTGTGGAACATAGTGGTCCAGAGGTAGGAGACATTGTAGATGGTTGGGAGGAAATCGAAGTGGGTGGTGTAGAGGGTGGTTAGGTCCCGAGCTGTCTGGTTGGTGGTGGAATTGATAGAGGATAGGTAGGCTGTTAGTAGGGTGATGATGGGGAGGATGAGAGGGTGGAAAAGGCCCACGGAGGTGGGACAGGGTTTTTGTCATCTTGATTCCTGGAGACTAGGCAATGCGAGACGAAAGAAGTAGGAAGAGCGGACAAATGGATGGTTTTGAGCTTGAGATAGAGAGTGAGAAGTAGTGGGTCTCAACTGCGTAAAAATTGCCCCACAGCCAAGACCGAGGCACCAACTTGCATTATGGTTTTGGCAACAGTCCGCATCAGAAAACAATTAACATAGCCATGCGCGTTTTCTTTGCCGAAAGAAACCGAAGGAAGGAGACGCACAGCATGGCATCATTGCAAGTTGATCGGACCTTGAAATGGAAGATGAATAAATGTGTTAGCAGGGGAAGATGCAACCGCTAGATGGAACAGATTCTACCATCTCACATGGCTTAGAAGTACTTCGAAACATAGAAAATTCCGAATCTGCATCCCAGGCAGCCCCAGACAGCGGGCTAAACAGCAGTCTAGGCAAAGCAAGGCTTACACCTATTGGAGCGAAATTCTAGGTAGTCATTTCAAAGTATCAAGAAATTTATCGATCAATAGTATTCGGTTCGACAGACATAAGGTATCAACACCGCATAAAACTGCGTTAAGACCATCTCCAATCGGACGCGTGCGTCCCCTTCAAGCGCCGGACGCTCCCGCCGCTAGATGCTATAAGAAAGGTATAGTAGGCGAGTAGTAAATTAGAATTTGACAAGATGATCTGAAGAACATCATGGCAGCTGAGGAGTGTTTTACTCGGCGTCACTGCTACCCACTGTGATCTTGATCACCAAGACGGACATGAGCTTGACGATAGCCCCTTTGAAACAAGAAGTATTATATTCTGCTCTTAGTGCGGTGAGCCTCTCTTGATCATGAGTGGGTTTTCGTGTTTACCCCTAGTGAAGATGGCACAGCTTCGTGTCCTTCGCTCCGGGAACAAAGCAACACTCAAGTTTGAAAGAAACATAGACATAGAGTGCTGCCCCAGGACTCCGGGCCAGGTCATAAGAGGAGGAGCTTTCCGGGTTTAGCCATGTTTGAAAAATGCATGAGCAGTCGCGACATCGGCACGTACCTCGTCGGCGCCAAGAGAATCAGTCGCGATATCGACACGTATGTTGCTGGCGTCGAGAGAATGAGTCGCGATGTCGACACGTACGTTAACACATACACGTACATCGTTGGCTTCTGAAGAATCAGTCCTGAACGTCGACTGTGTCTTAGTCAACAAGAAACCGAAAAACTACGATAGTGTCTCTGTCGAGTACTCTAGGTACTCCATGCAAGGAACATGGCCTGACAATTACTTTTGAATATCATTGGCCCAAATGGTCCATTAACAAAGAGAGAGAAACCCAATTTTACGATCTTAGGACCTTTGTGCTCCTTTAAAAGCCACAATTGCCTTCTTTCTATGAAAGCCAGAGGTACTACCACCAGAACGTACAAAGAAATGGAGAAAGGAAATTAACAACATAGACTTACAAAGATCACAGGATAAAGACATCTCGCACCAAGAGATTATTCCACCGCAAGATAAACGCCAGAGCCCGAGTCCAGCAATCGTAAGTTGCACTTCTCCCTTAACGAAATTTTTCCTTCTATTATACGAGAGAGAAAATCTGAAAACCAAACATTCTACCCCTCTGAAACTCGAGTCCCTCTTAATAACTTTGCGATATCTTCACAACCCAAAGCACTTACACCCGGACCATAGTCATAACCAAATATCATCAGCAAGATGCCACCTACTCGGTCTTCCGCCCGTCAAACTGCAAAACGGGCTCAATCCAATGCCGTCAACAGGCTTGATCTCAACCTGCTGGAATCGTCGCAGCGGGTAACCCGTGCAAAAGCTGGTCGCATCGTGGCGGACAACAACATGAAAACCACGTTCTTCGACAAGGCTTCCTTGCCCAGCTCCTCGTCCGGCTCCTCATCCCTAGTAGATGTATGGTCGAAGAACCGTTGGGTGGAGACGGTTGATCCTTCAGTTGCAAGTCTGAGCTCTCGCGAACCCACTTCCAGCTCTACTGCTAGAACCTCGCTCAGGTCAGCTCCTAGCTCTACTTCCAGCTCGCCTCTCAGCTCTGTCCCTAGCTCGATTTCCAGCTCCCCTCTCAGTTCTGCCCCGAGCTCCCCTTCCGCCTCACGCCTCAGCTTCACCGCTTCTAGCTTCCATCTCAGCTCCACTCCTAGGTCTGCTTCCAGCTCCCGTAGCAGGTCTACCAACTCTACAATGTCCAGCACTAACCCACCCGCTCACAGCTCCTCCAGCAACGTCCCTCGTTCGACCCACATCACCTACTGCACGCCCTGCACCTCCCGCGCTGTCCAATTCAAAAACTCCATAATGTCGGCGTCTACCTCCATAAAGGCCAACCCCCTCCCAGCACGAATGCTAATTCGGTCTTCGGCCTCAGCAATCCTCCTCCGGAAATCTGGGCTGCGCTGGATCGGTTTAGGAACGGACCTGCTACTGCGGAGGATTTGGTACTGATGGCAGGTTTTGTAGAGTGTCATTTGAAGGATGACGCTCTAATTGAGGATGAGGCATACTGGCATATCGATTATTCGTCAATGGATACTTGGACCCGGTTGATGTAAGACTGCCTCTTCTAACGTGTAGATACGAGGAGCAAGGAAAAGGCTCGTTAATTGAAGTTTAGAGATGAGGAGTAGGATGGTCGAGTCGTGAATTGAACAATGTAAGACCCCAGGACTAAAAATGTTCTTTGAATCGTTTAGGTGGGTATTTTCGGGTTGATCCTATATATCTCTAATTTCGTGCTTCTGCAACGCTGGAATATCACACTCAAGGTCTATAATATCTTCTCCTAGAACACTATCTCAAATCATCCCTAATAGGCGTTATAGTGTCTTTCATAGGCATATTTTCTGGATTGTCTGATCTGCGTTGCTCGTGAATCTTCGAGACATACTAATTTCACCATCTTCGTCCTTCAGATTCAAATTTCCAGCTTGTATTCATTTGCGTTCGGAATTGCCTGAGCATACACCACGGCACATTTGTCTTGGCTCATCCCTCTGCCCTTCTCCGTTGTTATATATAGTAGGTCTCTTATTCTTGTCTTTGTCGACTTTCTGAATCCAATCGCGCTGGTAGCAGTTGATAAGAACTGACCTGCAATGTATGCTACAACCGTTTATTTTCAAGCGTCATATTTGGCTCCGTAAACCGAGACTCGTACGGCTTTATCAGAATCATTCCAGCAATTCCCTCTTGTCAGATGTTGGATTATGAAACCCCAACATAGAGTTCATCTCCGATGCGTGAATATTGTCAAGGTGGTGTTTTTCTAGGAATTCTGTGGTTTAGGTTTCTTTTGTACCATTATCCTTTCAATTCGCGGTAAATCCTTAATCGTCTACCTCCGCCACGCAATCAACATGTTACTGTCTCTGTCATTATTTTCACAGCCCTTCACCATGGAACAAAGGCCGAGACACTGGAGTCACGTGTAACCGACCTATTGAAAGATGACAGAAATTTCTAGCCTTCGCAGAATGATGACGCTTCCATATCCCAAGAGCCATGTTGTTCCCCCATACGACCCCCAAATTCCCAGTCGCATACCGGAGATATTTCCCAACGACATTCTTTCGAGCGAATGTTGAAACCGCGCTAATACGGATCTTGAAAATTTCGGATCGAGCCGTCGAAGCGACCCGATGGGGTCACAGTCCTTGTCCGATGTTACCGTGCTACAGGATGGAAGATCGTACTTAACCTCGCAGTGCACCAGGTAAAGTCTATCCAGATAAGATTCTGTCCTTCACAACAAGGCAAGCCTGAAAGCACGATGAGACCCCCCAACCCTCTCCACCTCCTCCCCCACCCCTACGCCCTCACCCTCCTCTCCACCCTCCACCTCCTCCTCACCACCGCCCTCACCCTCCCACCTCCCCCCCACAACAACTCCTCCTCCCCAACGCCCCACCCCATCACCGCGCAAACTCCCAACTGCGTCACCAACTTCGACTGGACCTTCCCCCCCTTCTCCGCCCACGACTGCACCCTCACCGCCCGCCCCATCGCCCACCTCGCCGCCCTCTACTCCACCCACCCCATCGAATTCTCCGCCCCAGGCCGCCCCGCCCGCACCTCTCACCCGCGCTTCTACCTCCCCGCCCGCTGGGACACCGGCTCCTGCGTCGTCGCCATCGCCATGCTGGAGCTGTATCCACCGCGGGCGTTGCCGGGCCGGGTTCGCTCGCCCGAGGTTGATACGGATGTGGGGGATTGGAGGGGGATATTTGAGGCGCTGGTGAGGGTGGAGGCGTGTGTGGTTAGTTCTGAGCGGGCTGGGTGGGAGGCGGTGGGGGTGGAGGGCGGGGTGGGGGTTTTTGTGTGGGCGAGGGCCAGTGTGATTGATGAGTTTACGAGGCTTAGGGTTGGGGATGGAAGGTTGCCGGAGTGGGGGAATGGGACATTTGGTGGGGTACAGGCTTGAGCTTTGCTCTGGTTCGAGTACGTTGGCGCGGAGCTGTCAGGCTGGAAAAATTGGCTTGGAGATTTTAGATGCTGCATTGCAAGCACGGATCATGGGACTCGTCCTATCATTGCATGCAGCCTCTTCCCTCTTATAGAAATAGAAAGCTTCTAGGGATGTTGACGTGTCTAGGCTCCGTCAAAGTATCGCATCTTGAACGCAAATCCAACCTCTATCGTATTGAAATACATAAAGGCTGGTTGAGAGCAATCAATTAATCTGCATTCGAAACCACGGAAATTGGAGACTTGAAGCCGTATATCTGCATTATCCCTCCTCATCTCGGGATCCGATTAGACTCTTCTGATCTACTCACTCGAAGCCCAGAGGCCACATCTGAAAGACTATACTGGTGCGGAGCGTTATATGTTGACCTCACGTTGAGTGATGAGGCTGGGACCGGGTTAGTAAGGTTAGTATACCCACGATGACTGGACCGATCGATGACAAACATCTGCCATTTTTGGTTGCCGAAGAAACAGGAAAAGACCATGGTTCTATCCGGAGCTTGGAAGGGAGTCCTGTGACTCGATAGCACTAGGATTAAAGCACCAAACTTACATTGGATTCTTAGTATAGAGACGAGGTTGCTTGGTGCAAGTGTAAGATCGTTAGCGCAACCCGAGCCCCTACTGCCCTTATAGTCCAAGCCTGGGCCAGTCATCCGCGGTTGTAAATCTTGTCCACCTAACTCCCCTTCCTTGTCTTCCATCACATCTCAGTACAACCCCCCTCGACTTCAATAGCCCTTCCCATCCTGCGCCTCAGCCCCTACCCATCCCTTAGCTACACTGTCAAGAAACCCCTCCCGGCATTCCTCCCCCTCTGCCCACTAACAGCGTCCAACTTCACCGCAACCATCACAATTTCCATCCTTCCTTCCTCTTGTTTCGCGGTGTCTACACGTGGCTGCACCTTAAGACGCCACTGGCCCTTCTTAATGATCCACTCCCCGAATTCATCGAGAGTTCCTAGGCGCTTGCGCTTGCGTGGAGGTGGGCGCACGCTCGGAGGTCGGGATATGGCGGGATTTTGATTGGAGGTCATGGAAGGGATGAGAGGGGTGGGCGACGGGATGAAGGGGCGTTCGATGGAGAGGAATGTCGAATCTTGTATTTCGATTTCGCTCTCGAGAGCTTCGGTATCATGTTCCACACCATCGAGGATTAGATGTGCGTCTCGATCAATGCGAATCTTCACTCGCTCTTCGCTCAATGGAGTGTTCCCTGGGCTGACTGATTGCGCAGCCGCACCACCGGAGGACATCATGAGGCCCAGCGGCTGATTTGTAGGAAGATTCATTTTGTTCGCGACGACCTGGAAAAGACTCGATATGCGAGCTTTGACGTCACCGAAGAACTCGGCGCGCATGCTGCGGAGATCAATTTTCGTGCATTCTTCGCCCAACTCGACGATGAGCTCGTAATTGGTTTCATCTACAAAGGGCCGTGAGTAGTTGACCCAGCCTCCAAGAGGAGACCAGTCTGAGGGGGAGGCGTCTCCGACAAAGGAGATGCCAGACTGTTTTAGATCTTCTATCCGGACGATGATCTCGAAAATTTGTCGTTCGACGTTGTAACTGATCTCGTGGTAGATGAGTTTCTGTTCCAGACCGCGGAAATGATAGTAGCGAGCATCTCTGAGGAGGTCTGCTCGGTGATGTTTATCTCTAATGTGCAGAGGATATCCGCGTAACATGTGTAGAAGGTCTGCAAATACATCTGCTGAATGATCTGGTACATTAGCAGGTTTGATAGAGGGAGGCCGTAGTAGACCATTGCTATCGAGGCCGGGAAAGATTTCACTGGGGCTGCTGAAAAAGGCGGCAAAATCTAGAGAGAAGTAGTTTGGCTTGTCACCTGGACCTGTGAAGATATCTCGTTGGATCTGAAAATCTCGACCGCCAATTTGAATGAAGATTTCGGATTCGAAAAGCTGAGATATTAAGCGTGGTACTAAGGTCGTCAGCTGAAGCACCTCAAGTAGAATGCAAAAACTTACAAGAATAAAATTGGGCGTCTGCAAATAATCTGACATAGTGAGAGCCATCTTTGGGTTGTACGTAATAACCTATAATCCACATCAATTCCTCATACTGCAGCAGAAGTCGGACCGGTACTACCTTGAAGATGTCTACAGATATCATGGAAAGTCGCCGGATCGCGGTCGATGTACAATGTTCTTACGCCTCCAGTGCCATCTTCATTCTGTCGAAGCTGTTCTTCGAAGAATCGCGAAAAGTACGAGGGTGCTCTAGGACTCTCAGCACAAGTCATTCCCCTGTCATCCTCTGAAATAAATACTGACCATCTGACATGATGGAGGCTCCGGACAATCTGAAAAGCTCCGAGCCTATCTGTATAGGGAACCCTTTTCCAGGTGGAAGGGTGAATTGCCCATTCTGTGTAACATTGTCTTGCCCTGATCGCAAAACGCCTGGAGTTCTGCCGGCTCCTTTATTCTCCTGGATTAGAGATTGCCTTGAATTGTCACCATTTGCTACCTCATATTTGGGAAGTTCGATTTCTCCACTAGATAATCCTGATGTACTGGACACTAGGGAAACCCCTCGAGTAGATTGGCCTGCTTGACCTCTTCGCGGATCTTCGTCAACCTCTAGGGTACGAGTTCCAGTATACATCTTCTTCATGGTATTGAATTGTGACGCGCCTGGAGGGCTTTTTCTGTTCGAGGCTACCTGACCGGTTCTGGGTGTTTTCACAAATCTGGAGTTCATCGAGGAGGCTTTCGAAGGTCTGGGCGCTGATTGATTAACGACGTATTCGCGGGGAGCAGATCGCGGCGCCTCTGCATCTGTGCAAGATAGGCTCGATCTCGAGGCGATGGAGGTCGTGGGTGAGAATTGGGAGCTTGGAGCTGTCTGATTGTGCCTGGCTGTCTGTCCACCTTCGGACCGCCCGGAAGTATCCCTTCCGGTATTGATGTTGCCGAGCGCAGAATCTGTTGAATCGAAGGAGCTCCTCCAGTCACCACCGATATTCAGCTGCGACGAGCCTGCAGAGGCTCGCGACTGCTCGGAGACAGGCACTGCTGGCAAAGGTTGTACTTGGTGGAAGTCGAAGATGAATTGTTGACTGGCGTCGCGGAAGGCGTTGCCATGGCGGGCCGTACCGCTGTGATCGACGACACTAACGCCTGTGTTGTGAGTTGGGGTTTCGGTGTCCAAGGCAAATATGAAGCTGGAATCAGATGTTGAGGTCGCAAGAAGCCAATTCTGCTTTAGAGAGAACGCATTGCTTTCATTGTCCCCCAAATGTCCCCCGCCACCATTGGAATCGCTTTGCGGCATCAGCCGTTGCCCCTTCGTGCGATGACCACACTTCTATTTTCATCCCAACTCTTCGTTGTCAATCTACGTACCTTACTGTACCCAGCTCCAATCGAGGTTGAGGCGGCCTCCTATTGATAGCATAGTGCTGACTGTGTCGCCCCGTTAGCGAGCAATTGTACACGCGCATCTGAAAATTCTCACCCGGCTCAACCAAATCACCTAGCGTGCATCACATCTGGACGAACGTCTGGCAATTATTTCAAGATCGCGGTAATGGAACCAAAGGACTGTTTTTGCGAGATTGCGATTGCGGCAAAAGAAGTCGAGTGCCTGCATGTTGACGCCAGTATCACGGTGAGATAGCATTTGCTGAAGACACGACACCTGTGCGGTTTTATTGGCAGGGATATCATGAATTACGTTCGATTAAAACACTGATACGAATGTTCGAGGGCTGGTTATCTAACAGCGTCACCTTGTGTCAAATCATGGTTCTTGGTTCTTCAATCCCATCGAATTATCTATTTTGCCATTATGCCCTTCTATCCATTGATGTGGGCGCTGGCGGTATGGCTTTAATAAAGTCTCAAAATCGTTGGTCTACATAGGATTATGATGAGACTTCTAAGTTGATGGGCTTTATAGGGTCAAAAACGAGGAGGGCCTGACCACGTCGGGGTGGAAAGACCGTAAACTGTACCATGACCACTACTAAGAAGGCTATACCCTGACTGATGGAACCAGATTAATCTATTGGGCATCGTTGCTGTTCTCATGTTGGCTTGTGGTCCGTCGTGTTCTCAGAGAAGTCGATGGTTATCATTTCTGGCGTCCACAGTGGTTGTTAGTCTCGACCGTAGGTATTCTTTTTCTTAGTGCAAAGACTTTCAAGTTATGAATAGCTAGATGCATTTTGACATGACTGAGAATCACGCTACAAGCGTCACAATGGGAAGAGATCCAGGCTAGCGAGCTCCAGCAACAACTCTACAGAGTCGGATCGTAAGACCCTTCGACATCAATGATTTTCTGCACCGCCTTCTTATACGCTTCCCTAGACTCCACTCTTTCCACATAAGCCCAAAGCTTCGGGTGCTTCTCTTTATTAAAGCCAGCTCGTCCTTTGGCAGCCCCAAGTGGGAAACTCATCATGATATCAGCTCCTGTAAGTTCGGTGCCGCAAAGATACTGTCCCCCATGTGGTGAACTTGTGATTTGGCTCTCAAGAAAACCGAAATGGGTCTTGAAATTAGGTTCGAGAAACATGGAGTTGATGTTGTTAACTATAGCGTTCGAGATGGGTTTGATGAAAAACGGCGAGTTAGTCTGGATATCTGGGAAGGGTCTCGTTAGTGCTAATTTGTGCCTCATGAGAGATTAAGACTTACTGCCCATAAGCAGCGCAACCAACAGATACGGCATTATGCTCCCTTCTCCATAGTGCATGTAATACCTATATCGCATCCATTCTTCGGTCTCTCCGCCCACTTGCCCTTCTTTTCCCTCCGCATACCTCTTGGGAGCCAGCTGGGGCCCGAAATGGTCTATAAGGTACTCGATGATCAAACCCGATTCTGCCAAGATCAACGGTTTTGACATTCCCGCGGCCTGAATGGAGACGAGTGGCGCCTTCCCAAGAGGGTGAATCTGCTTTAGCTCCTCGGGTGCCATCATTTTCTCTCGTTCGTACGTCTTGAGCTCATATTCCACCTTGAGCTCTTCTAGAAGCCAGAGGATACGCTGTGAGCGGGACTTTTCCAGCCTGCAAGAGTTAAGGGATCTGTATTGAATAGAGGTCGGTCGAAATCACCAATCACGCTTCGCTTTCGGCATTTGTAACTAGACATGAGAGGGGGAAACCATGGACAAATGGCGCTGTATGGGGCATTGGTCCTTAGATGACTCCAAATTCGAAAAGCAAGAAACGATCTAATACACATGTGCCATCAAACTAACTCGATAAAACGTTACTGAAGAGGGATGCTTGCGTAAGGAAACCTCAGACATAACAGCTCCATTGGCAACCAATTCGATGACCTGGTACTTACCAGTACAGTACAACCTTAGCCTTTTGCTCCGTCTTCACAGGAGTATGGTCAGATGCTTCAGCCATCGTACAATAACAATGAGTAAACCCGTAGTCTATCTATCGATGCGTCCTTTGTAGCTTATTTGTACCTTTCATCATCCCAACTACAACCTCGAGCTTTCAAATAAGCCTCGGCTTAATCTCGGAGTGTTTCCGCTCACTCTTGCCCAATTGGAGAACGCTTACATAAGGCCTCACGCTAACCTCGAAGCATCACAATATCCAGACCTCAACCTCCGAATATCTTCCAGTTTCCAAGCAATATGCGCCCCTCGTCTGTTGTCATGGCGGTCCATCTCAACAAATGTACTCCATGCTTATTAATTAAACGCTCTCGGAAAGTTATTCGCTAACCTTTCCGCAGCCGCCATCTCAATGGACCCGGCGCTCACCAAATACAACAGTACGCCCCTCATGCCAGCATAAATCTCCCCGTTATCCTCTCTGTCTTTACATTCCACATTTGCGAAGGCCCGATTAACACAGTGCAGATATGAACGTCAACCGCCACAAATACTTTCGCTGGACGCCCCGAACAGCATGTCTGACATTCGCATATGTGGTCGTCGTACCGGCGATGTTTGGATATCTGGGCTTTGTGACGGATGTGAGTTCTCCAATTGCTACGACAGGGATTCAAAGGATTGGGGAGAGGTTTGGTTGGGTCCGGGAGGATTGCCGGGGCTGACTTGGGTTCCAGGGGAAATATAATATGAGGGGGAAGAGGAGGGGGGATACGATCGCTGAATTTTGAGGGCATGCTACTGGCGCTTTGGGAGGGTCGAATTCACTTTGGCAGGACAAGGAACGGCTGAGTCTCCGGACAGTGAGTCTGGATGAGGGTGATCAAATGGCTCGATACGAACGAGAGGAGATAATCGTCAAGCAATTGTATTCTCTGTTGCCGGAGACTGCAGCATTGAAAGATTCCACACTTGCTCTTTGTCAGCGAGTTGGGCCTCCAATTAGATGGTATAGTCTATGTCTAATAGTCAAAATCCATCACCTGTCATCCTGTCAAGACCAAGGCTTGATACGTAGCATCCTTATTCTGACTGCAGAGTACGGATCATTACGGGGGTTCTCGATTTTTTTTTGACTAATAAATGTGCAAAATCCCCAAACGCCATCAATACGCCATCAATACGCTCTCCCTCTTCCCCTACCATAACCACCCCGTCCACCGCCAGGCCCATCCGGTATTCTCTCGCCTCGTCTCCACTCCCCACTCGGTAGGTCCCCACCAAGTCTACCACCATTAAACGGCGGCCCCCCTCTCGGTCCACCCCCACCCCTGAAACCCCCATATCCATTCTCCCTCGGCCCTCTAATACTCCCACCTCTGCCGCTCCCATAGTCGTTCGTCCCTCTTCCTCCACCAGCAGCTCCCGTTCTTGTTCCTGCTCCTGGCGGAGGTGCGACCGATCCATTGGCCAGAGGTGGGAAAATCGCGCAGGAGATATAATCACCAATCACGAACCGCGCATCTTGCAGCGTCTTGTCGGGTTCTCCATTCAGCTCCCCAGCCATTGGTCCCGAGGTGACTACATTCGCTTCTTCCTCTGTAGGCATTATACCCGGTCCATCACCTCCTACTACCACATTGCCCAGATCCTTACTCATGTACCTCCCTGGCCCCCCTCGTGCCGACTCGCGCGTATCAGGGAATATGAGCTTGTACGACAACCGTGTACCGATGACTGGATCGGGAAGCAGACTCGGCAGCGCTGAAGTCAGCAAGTGAGAGAGCTCGCGGAGGGTACATGAGGGCCAGGTGTAGATTTGGAGGTGGGGTGGTAGCGGGCCGCTGGTTGAGGAAGGAAATTCGTCGAGTCTGGTTACTTCAGATTAGACGACTGTGGTGGTGCGTTTCAGCAAAGGGCAAACTGGTGGAGAGGATAGAGAGCATACCGGTGGAAAGCTCCAGTCCGATAGAAGAGCTTGAGATGGAATGGTGTGGTTGTTTGGCGGTCGACCTTGCCGCCGGGGCCCGTTTGCATGGCCATGGTGATGTGGAGGACTGAGGACGCTTTACTGGCAAAATCCCAAACTCGGTGTCAAAGAAGTGGATTCCTGTGTGCTCATTTTTGGTATGAACTTTACCTGTTGAGGCACGTTTGCGGTCCGGCAGGCAAGAGGGAACTTTAAACGAGCTTGCAATACCTTAACCCATCCTAACTCGCTCTACAAATTTTGATAACACAGCCTAAGCATAAGCACCTCAATGTCACTTTACTATGATGCGGCACCTTTGCTGCTGTCTGAGACTGGCCAGTCTTTAGGATCTCTAAAAGTCAGAACATTCGGCGCGAAGAACTTGAGATCACCGCCAAAGCAAGTCTATGCCCTCGTTAGTGAAGCATCCAAATGGAGCCAAATTTTGAAAGAAGTCATTGAGAAGTCTCAGCTTCTACAGTTCGAAAGAAAAGTACGCGTAGATTCTGGCCGCGAAGACTTTAAAATACTAACTGACACACAAGGTTGGATAATGTAGCTTTCTCCTGGCCTAGCTCTTCTAATTGTGCATGACCTTCTTCTGGCGAAAAGAGGAATTGCGGCTCCGGCAACGCACCCTTTGAGACTTGCAGTGACCAAGCACAAGGCACGATTGAATGCAGAACTCACCAAGGTTAGGCTCAAGAAGGGCTTCACGTCCATCGAGGATCTTCGAAGACGTGTCGAGATCAGTAGCTCCAATGATTCAGGGAATCCGGCGAACGAAAGCTCGTTGGGGGAACCGCAGACAAGTGGAATTTCTAATGCGGCACATCCTCGTCCTCGATGGATACGAGTCAACACGCTTCGGACGAATTTGAACGAACAGTTAGCGACAACGTTCTCTGAGTACCGAGCTGTGGAGTCCATCGACGAGGTTGTCTTGGCCGCTAACAAAACATACTGCGCCGAGAAGCTATTACACATTGACAAGCACATCCCAAATCTCCTTGCATTATCAGTAGCCGCTGATATGTCAAGAACATCCGCATATCGAGAGGGCTTGATCATTCTACAGGACAAGGCGTCTTGCTTTCCAGCCTATTTGCTTGATCCACGGCCCGAGGATGGGCCGTTCCTTGACGCATGTGCTGCGCCAGGGAATAAAACCACTCATCTTGCAGCTATCCTGCGAAGCCGTTGTACTACCACAACATTGCCAAAAGTCTGGGCTTGCGAACGCGATAAGGATCGGGCGGTGGTACTTCAGAAAATGATTGTTACAGCAGGCGCCGAGGAAATCGTTAAAGTAAAGGCAGAGCAGGACTTTCTTCAGTTGAATCCTGACAAATCGCCATGGAATAGGGTTAGCTCACTTCTGTTGGATCCCAGCTGCTCAGGGAGTGGGATGATCGGACAAAAAGAGATGCCGAGCATTATTCTACCGAGCAAGCAGACTGACACACTGGGGAAGGCTCATTCAAAAAAGCGGAAACGAAAACCTATGCCCGAACTTGATCGGGATCCCATAGACCTGAAGGAAGAGATTCCAACAAACATGGACGACGCTAACAAACTTAGCAAGCGGCTCGAAGCGCTGTCCGCATTCCAGCTCAAGCTCATCCTCCACGCTTTTCAGTTCCCCAAAGCCCACAGGATTACCTACTCCACATGCTCCATCCACGCCGAAGAAAACGAGCATGTAGTAATCAAAGCTTTGAAATCGTCAGTAGCCAAGCAAAAAGGATGGCATATCTTGCATCGTGCAGAGCAGGTTTCTGGGATGCAGGCTTGGAGTATTAGGGGGGATGCTATTGCTTGTCGTGACATACTGACGAAGGGCGATATCGAAGATTTTGATGCAGATGAGGTAGCGGAAGCGTGTATTCGGTGCGAGAAGGGGACTGAAGAAGGTACGCAAGGATTTTTCGTGGCTGCGTTTGTAAGAGTTAGTGAGGATCTGCCGACGTTGGGCCTTGACTGTGAACCCAGCGCTGAAGAGCAAGAGTACGAGCACGGAGATTGGCAGGAGTGGAAAGGGTTTGATGATTGAAACGGGCTTTAACAGCCTGAAAATTTGCAGCGCTCAACCATCAAGACTTTTCTTAACAAAGAGCAACTCAGTAGCACTTTGATAGTACCAAAGTTCAGACAGATCTCCAAATCTGCCGACAACCCATTGAATTCCCCAATATGATGAAGTATTCCAACCAAGCCATTCGGCAATTTCAGTATATCCGCAAGCTTTCCCAAACAATTGCGCACTTGGGCACTGTCATCAGGATGGTAGTCTCACACAACATCAACTTCTGAGGTCAAGCAACCGTCTCAGCTTTGCTTCTAATCGTGGCCACCACTATGCGACGCGGGACCCCACAAAGCTTAGATACGCTCTCCCCATTAACGTAAACACACCTCTGTGTTCTGCTATGAACGACTAAGCCCGCTTTGCTCTAAGCAGGCAGGAGTTCTAGGGCGTATACGAAGGCGTGAAGTGCTCTCAGAACCTTCAATTAGGTACCATCAGGGGGAGGCGTAAGTGAAGAGCGTTCACGGAACAAGGGCCGACCACTACAACAATGCGATTACTTGGAGACTACAGAGAGCTTTAATTGAGACTTTTGACAATTATCTTTCTATACAAAAGTAATAGTGAATCCGATTTCGAACAGTAGCGATCCAGATCGCTTTGTTTTATCCTGTCGTTCATTAGCCTGACAGGGCATAATTTTAGAAGGCAGCAAGCTCAAGACTGATTCATAACCCCACTGAAAACAAGTCTGATGTACAACAGGACTGACATCCTGTCCCTCCTCATCCTCCCCATAATCGAACACTTCCCTAACACCAAACCGCATATACTTCTTTAGCAGCGCTCTGCTTCACGCCCGTTCTCCCCCACACATCTCGCCCACCGTCCAATTTGCCTCTCATCATCCTCGCACCTCCTCCCAAGGTGAAATCGGCAATACCACTGAAACTAACCGCGAGGGTCGTAGCGATGGTCTATTTACCCTGCCGGCTCCTACTCCCCAATTGACTGCCCACGTTTGACTCTGTATTTATTGATCTCGGGGTTGTAGTTAGGCGAAGTGATTGGATGTCGCCGGACAGGTCAATCACAACCGCGACGCCAGAATCGTGTCTGGCTTGAACCTGTAGGCGTGTCGTGCAGGAGGTGTTGGGATGATATCATAGATTTCAGTACCTTCAGGTTTCCAAAGACGCTTAGTGCGGTATCTGTGGGCTGAAATTCGCCTTTCTTATCGGTCTAGCTGTCAATTTAGCTTAGGTTGAGCTTGGGAAACGAAATTACTGTCTGACGCTAATCTAGCCTCCCAAGGTATCCTTACCGAATAGAATACCGAGGCATGACTCTTCTTGAGGCAAGTCCCGTGTACTGCCATGGAGACAACGCATGAGTCGTCGAGGCCGCTGCTGCCTGCGCTGCAGAATCCTTCGTCGCTGCATAAAGCGGGTCCCTGGCCTGTCCGACTTGCCTTCTTTCATCAACCTTTTCCCCTTCTTCGGATTTCTCCTGGCGTTGCTATCTTCATCAGCTCTTTTCAAACCCAACCAGCCAATTGTAAAACTCCATGTCTTCGACCGGCAGTCTGTTTTCTCGGACCTTGCAGGACATTACCAATACGAAGTTGGACGAAGTTGCACTGAAGCGTGAAGGCTTTGAGAAGAAGAGTAAAGACGTCATCGTCAATGCATCGAGCCAAGAGGATCCGATCCAGAGGGTCTGCACCCTGGTCGAAGGTGTGAAGACTTGCTTCAACGTCTCGACCTACCGTGGGCGAGTCTCAATAGGCAGTACAAACAATCGCCGTCTAGAATATGACCTTCGTCATCTTGATCGCTTTCTTGCACAAGCTCGTTATGACCCTTCCGTGTCCTCGAAGATTCTAGGACAATGGGAACAGTCCATGTTTCGTCACATCGAGGTCCAATCCCTGAAATACTCGTACGCCAGCTTGTACGGCAAATTGACAAGCGAATGGCTTTCTAGCACGCAGAAAGTAGCGACTAGTATTGAAGGGGAAGATGCAGAAATTCAGGACTTTGAAAAGGTCGACGGCGGAAAGAAGATGGAATCGCGTGTCAATTGGGAGCGTTCCGTCTTTGAGCCGGCCAAGATTGACAAGGCTGGCATCGATTCCATGCTGAAAACTCTGTTCGAGCCAGAGTTAGATGGTTCAAGAAGCTTGCTGAGAGCTCTCAAAGACCTTCGGGATGGAGTAGAGGCCTTTGAGCAGGAGCTAGCAAGACCTAGGGTCTTCGACTCGTCCACTTTGGAGTGGACTATCAACGGGCTTCTCGACTCTGATCTTCTCACGGATGAGAAGCGTAATGTTCTCAAGGAATTCAAAGGCAACAACGCTATTATGAATGAGATAGCAGATGTACTGAATATGCGCCTGGCAGCCATTCAAACCTGGTCATGGGGTAGCGAAGTGCCGCTAGAAGAACGCCGCCAAATGAACGGGACCTACAAAATCTATATGCGCGAAGAGCTTCTGCAGGCAATCTTCTTGCAGTTCATTGGAGTCAAATGGTCGGTCCTTTGGAAGCAGAGTTTTTCCGACTTCCGCAAGTACAGAGGCGTGTGGAAGTTAGCTCGGGAGTCGGTCTCATTGCTTGACATGAAACGGAGAGAATACTTCCTGGGGCGCATGTCCGAAAGGCCGAACGTGGAGTCAAAGAAGCAGAGAATCTATCACAGAGATTACTTCATGGCTCGACTTCTTGATTATGAGAGTCAGCAGCGTACCGGGGAAGAAGGCGACGAAGAAGCTGACTTGGATACGGATGTGACTCCCAAACGTGCTCCTGCCCCACGAAGGCAAATGGCCTCCCAAGCTAAACGCAGGTCTAGTGTGTGCGCTTATCGACATAGAATCGCTGAAGAGTACATCGTTGACGATGAAGATCTCAATGATTCCGATTCTGAATTCGATGATGAAGATCAGAATGACGAGGCCAGGAATCATATGGAGGCAAAGCAAAGCTTGCTGCATTTGTTGTCGACTGAGATTGCTATGAAATGCCGACTTCATGGAGAAATCACCTGCTTCCGCTCCCAAATCGAGAGTTTATATTCGTCGCTACCGCACGACACAATTGAGTGCGTTTTAAGATTCCTTGGAGTTTCCAAAAAATGGCTGAAATTCTTCCGAACATTTCTTCAAGCGCCGTTGAAGTTCATCGACGACGAATCCGCCGAGCCGCGCCTACGGATGAGAGGCACGCCAGGAGCACACGTGCTGAGTGACGTGTTTGGTGAAGTCGTGCTCTTCTGCCTTGACTTCAAGGTCAACCAAGATGCTGCAGGCGAGCTCCTGTGGCGACTACATGATGACTTCTGGTTCTGGTCCGCAAAGAATGAAGCCTGCGTGAAGGCCTGGACTACGATCGATAAATTCAACAAAACAATGGGCCTCACCCTCAGTGCAAGTAGAACCGGTAGTGCAAGAATGCTTCAAAAGACCAAGTCCGACAAGAAGATAGTCGTCGAAGTCGAAGATCCTCTGCCCAAAGGCGACATCAGATGGGGCATGCTGCGCCTAAACCCCGAATCAGGCCGCTTCGAGATCGACCAGCAAATAGTCGACAAACACATTTCCGAGCTGTCGCGCCAACTTCAGGGCAAGACCACGAGCGTCTTTGCCTGGATTCAGGCCTGGAACAGCTACGCCGCCACCTTCTTCACCTCCAACTTCGGCAAAGCAGCCAACTGCTTCGGCCGCGAACACGTCGACAACATGCTCGCAACCCACAACCGCATCCAGCGCCAAATCTTCTCTTCGTCAGCTGCTGCCACCGGTCTCGGCCCAGGCAGTAGCGCTAGCGAAGGCAGCATCATCGAGTACCTCAAACAAACCATCTCGCACCGCTTCGGTATCACAGACATCCCAGACGGCTACTTCTTCTTCCCCACCTGCTTAGGGGGTCTCGAAGTCCGCAACCCCTTTATCGGCCTCCTCCAGATCCGGGACACCGTGCTCGAACACCCAAGCGAGCTCCTGGACAAGTTCGAGGACGCTGAAAGGGAAGCCTACAAAGATGCCAAGACCCGCTTCGAGCAGGATAAAACCCGGCGCGATGAGCTGCTCGACCCGGGCTTCAGGCCCGCTGACTACAAGACGTTTTTTTCGTTTGAGGAGTACACAAAGTATCGCGAGGAACTGAACTATGGATTTAGTGACCAGCTGGGGGATATGTTTCAGAAATTGTTGCAGCGGCCGGCTGAAGAGAGGATTGACGACGATGAGGGGGCTGTCAAAAGGGCGGTGGAGGCCTTGCCGAGTGGCGGGGACATTGGCCCGTATTGGGGGAACATGAAGCCGTATTGGCAGTGGGTTGCGCAGCTGTATGGGCTCGGGATGATTGAGCGGTTTGGCGGGTTTAGCGTTGTGGATCCGGGCTTGTTACCGATGGGGATGGTGGGGTTGTTTAGGAGTGGGAGGGTGAAGTGGCAGGAGTGAGTGATAAGAGTGGAGGGGGGGAAATAGGTTGTGAGTCACCGAATGACCATGAGAGAAATGTGGAAACCGGCTCTTATGACTCAACTCACGATAAAATCTGTCCGGGCTACAAGTTTGACGGTTCCGATATAACAAAGAACCTTGGTGGATCATTTGGTCAGGAAATCTCGATTTATGTTACAATCACAGAATGTAGCTAACCTCACATATGCACAAGCTCTACAAAAGTACCGACAAAGAAAAAAATTAACAAACAAATTACCAACATTATTTGCGCGCAGACGTTCGTTTCAATCAGAGGCGGTGTCGACCTTGCAGCAGCTTTCAATTCATCGAGCTTCTATCAAGAAGTCGAGTTCATGACTGACAATCTCTCCGCTAGTCTGTCCCCCTGGTGATGACGAACGCTTTCACCAATTTGGCCGTGCAACCACGATCATCCTAGCTTTGATCTTTGAGGAGTCTCATCATCGGAGCTGAAATTCGTGTCGGTTGAATGCTCTGCTGGAGACATGCTCAGTCTCTAACGAAGTTGACAATTGAAAGTCTCGGGATTATCACGCTATCTGAGCTATTCTCTGTCAGTACAAAACCTACCTTATACCATAGAAGATTCTGGACAGTCACTAACCAGAATCGTGGTTAGAGCGACTATAAGGGAAAAGCCAGCTAGCTACGGTATTCAGAGTAAGAGGATCTTTGTCGCTAATGCTGGCAAGTGTTGGTACTACTAACAACTATTACATCGTCAGGAGTGTATATCGTGAACCTCGCAGTTCATCAATTCAAGCATTCACTGAAAATTTAAGAGGTCGCAACCCTAGGTCGTTCGCTCAAAGAGCACAGGTTTTAAAAAAAAAAAACATTGTTTTTGTAAATCTCGAAGTATGCTAAAAGAGAGGTTTTAGGTAACGGGCCTAGTAGCATATCAATTCGTTAATGTTCAAGCAACAAGTCACACTCATGACTTCATCAAACAATGGTCACAAGTATGTCATTTTTCTGAAGATATTCGACGCACAAACTTCAGCTGCATGATCGCTGCTCATCAGACGTCGTTTCTTCTCTTTTGCAACCGAGTCATGAAGCTCGATGTCTGTATCTGCCGCGAGACTGGTTATGCCTGACCAGTCAGAGCGACGCCCACAGCTCCATCAAGGTGCATTAGATCTTCGAGAGCGGGTCGCCCGTGGTCACGATCTATCCAACTATACGCACCCGCTACGTCGGTGCACGTATCCTGATGATGTGGCAAAAAGCAGGCTTGGTTGCCCCACCGTAATGGGACATATAGAGCTTGCAGTCCCGTAGGAGATTTCTCCTCGCAACACCAGTCAAGCCAGCCTGCCATCTCCAAGATGTTTCTGATATTCGGCTTTATTCTCGGCGCAGCAGGTGCCAATGCTTTCCCCAACCGTTTGAAACGCCAGGGTATTGACCCCACAGCGCAACACATCGATGTTTCTGGCGCACACGCCTTCGTTGCACCTGGCCTATCTGACCTGCGTGGACCATGTCCGGCCATGAACGCGGTGGCCAACCACGGAAACGTTGCTCGGAATGGGTACACAGGTTTCCAGAAGTCTATTGGTGCTATCACTAAGATTTACGGGATTGGTGCGTATTTACCCTCACAAATCTGTCTTCCGCAGCATTTAATTGAAAGGTATTCATCGAATCAGGAGTTGACCTGGCAACTGTCCTTGCGACACTTGGCGCGGTACAGGTGGGCGATGGCAATCACTTTTCTATTCGTGGTCCACCAGGGCAAAGCCTTCCTGTTATGGGAGGGTTACTTGGCCAGCCACGAGGAATCTCGAATGCTCATAATCGCTTCGAGGGGGATGCGGGTCCCACAAGAGGAGATTTGTACCGTCTAAAGTCTTGCCATTGAAGATATAGAAGGAAACGTCATGAAACCGCCATTCGAAGTACTCTCCACTTCTCCAATGAAAAGCCTCGGAAAGTTTTCAAGAGGGCCACCATATCCTGGCCGACGTCTATCGTAGAGTCTCATATAGTCTTCTACGAACAGCTTTGCGATGAACAAAACTTCATAACTGTTCTCGGGCTGTTGAGGCTGCACCATGATTTCGCATTTTTGACCGATTACGCAGCATGTGTGCGGAAGCAGCATTTTACGACAGATCCAAGCTCTTGTGTACTCCCGAGCTGAGTGCTCGAGCAGTTCCGCCGAGGGATTGGTCTTTTCGCACCATTTAGGAAAAAGAGCGTAGAGTTTTTTATCATATATTCGAAGAACCCGCTTCACTAGAAATGAGGCGGGTGTGCATCCCTGCGGCGCGCAGATACAAACACAGCCGTCGTGATTGATGGTTTGGTCATGCTGGAGGTTCAAAATCAGGGCAAGATCCGTGTCAATTAGATCTGAATCGTGCCGGAAGTAAGCGCCAGGGTAAGCTATTCGTACTGGGAGTAAGTGAAGGCCATACAGAGGTGCGTCTTGATGTCGGGATCGTCCAGAAACGCCTTTCTGCATGAACCAATTTACCATTTCGAAATTCGCCGCATACCAGCTTTGCATCATGGGAGTGAGCCCGGTATGATTGGGACTATCAATGTCATGGAATCCAGCCGACCATAGCATTTCCGCATATTGTGGTGATAGTCTGATGCTTCCATGCATATCCCCAGTGTCATAAACACTTCTATCGTCAAGCGCCAACGCTTGCGGAACTGAGAAGCCTGAACCGAACAGTGCAATCATAATGTCTGGAGCTTTTCTTTCCAATTTGGACTCTAAGATTTCTAAGGCGCTGAGCTGATCCTCTGGCAAGGCTGCTCTCCCCAGCTTTAATAGTCGATTGTGTCGATCGGCCAGCGCGTCGACTATTGCCGGTATAATAACGCTGCGCTGCTCTGCATTCGTGAATTGTAAGGCCAATTGAAGTAGACTCGGTGTCGTTTTGGAAGTCATGATAGCACAGTCAGCCTGAAGTAACGCAATTGCTGATTCGAAATGACCCGTTGCAACGGCTAGATGTATAAGGCGTCGTCCAAAATCGTCTGTAGCATTGATGTCGGCATTTTCATTTAGTAGATGCTGTAATGCCCATGGCCATTCGATCGCAAAATGAAGCGCCGTAAGTCCATTAATTGGTGATTTGTGATTGATATCTACCTCTCTGAGAATCCTCAGCAGCTCTTTCTCAGATCTTTGGAGAATAGTAAGGACGAGGTACTTGTGACCGCATTCTACCAAAAATCAGCAGAGCTCTAAGGTTTGTCAAAGAGTCTTACGTTCAACCTGCTCGGGAATTTTACGCAAGATAGAGGTCTCGATATTGAAATAGCTAAATCGGTAGTGTGTATGGATGCGTTCAATTAGGTTGATAGGCTTCGAGAGCTCAGCTCCTCTACTGAGTAGCATGTTCAGGATAATTCGATCCAGGACCACTCTGCTGGGAGATAGACGCAAAGTTGAAGAATATTCTACAAAACAAGCGTATAGATCGAAGACAGTTCCGCCGCTATTGTGGAAACGCGGTGTACTCTTGTTAGAATTTGGAGAGGCAATAGCGTTGATATCTTCTACTCCTTCAACAAGGAGTTGAATTAGTGAGAAATACTCATTGCCGGGGTCACCATCTGATCCACACCTGCCGTGCGAGGTGTAAAGCGATAGGACTTCCTGAAGACACCATCAGAATGTCGGCTATGAGGCTACGTGAGAGTTAAAATAGACTCACGAAAAGTAAAGTGTTGCCACTATCATCCTCATCTAACGGAGACGCCTTCCGATCCGAAAAAAGAAGTGTCAGAACGGATTCCAGATCTGGGATGCAAGAGGTGCTAGCACGAAAATTAGACGCCCACAGCCTAGATTCAATATTTTCCACAGCCTGAAAAGCGGGAGATGGATTTCTATCAACGATTCTTTTCGTCCCTATCATGATCGGGCTTATCGAGGACCCACCCGCCCCCCAGCTTGTTTGGAGGGATACAGAGATCATGTGCGCTAAAAGGCGTTTTGGAGGCAGCAACCATACTGACAATTCTTTTGTTTTCTTTGACGGGGTGTAAAACTGACAGAAAGAATAGTGAGAACTTCGGAAAATACGCCGGATTTGAAGGAATGGCAAAAGCTGCCATTGCGTCGTTTTAGTGTAAGCTCTGCAGGTGCACCTCGGAGAACCCATGTTATCGGATAAGATACCTGTGCCTACGGACTCAGCCTCTTCTATGTGAGAGGAGCTTTTGGCTATTTTGGTCTCATCGCAGGTCTCCTTGAGAAAGCTGGGTTTCTGGCAAAGAACCTGTAACAAAAAGTCGTATTGCAATTGCAGTTGCTCCATCTGTTGTTGCTGTTTCTGAACCACGTTCTGTACTTGTCCAGAATTTTCGCCAGCGATCTTCAATAGCTGGGATATGTCTTGACTTGTCTGGCTGCTAGAGTCCTCAATGATCTGAAGCCGTGAGTCAATTCGCTGGTTATCGAGTCTGGCATTCTCTGAGTGCCTGAGCGACCGCTTTCTATTTGGAGTGTGCTTACTGATGATTCAGCTGTGAAATGGCCCGATTTATCTGGCTACTGGAGTCTTGAATGCCCTGAAGCCGGGGTAAGATTCGTTGATTTCGGAGTCTAGGATTCTGTTAGTTCACTAAAGCGACTCTTTCAAGTCTTTGAGTACGCTTACTGTTGATTCAACTGCGACATACTCTGACTCGTCTGGCTGCTAGAGTCCTGGATGGTCTGAAGCCGTGGTATTATTTGTTGATCGCCAAGCCTAACATTCTGTTGATTCACTGAGGCAGCTACTTCTAATTCAAGGACTGGACTTACTGTTGACTCTGCTGTACAGTGCTATATATGCGACTGGAGATGACATTAGAGTTGCTCTGCGACACGCTGGTAATAGCAGATCAATTTATGAACCATAAGGCATTGTCCACATAAACGAATAGCAGGGAGCGGAAGAACCAAATTGTCTCATTATGTAGCTTGAGAAAGGCAATGCTCGTAGCACAGAAACTTACAGAACAGCATTGAAGAGCCAGAGAGACAGTGTAGTCTTATACTACTCCAGGCGCTCACAAATATGAAAAATTTCCTTTTCCTTTTTGGCAGCAACGACTGTCTTCCAAGCGCGGCGCAATGGACCATCATAAACAGCAACGGTTAAGCTATTAAGTAAGGATTCAAGATCCTCGGCGAGTTTGATGCAGTCAGAGTAGAGTACATAGAATCAAATTCCACGGCCTGTGTTCCCGCATGTAAGGTCAGACGATTGGATTTGACAGTTTTTGCAATGGCTAGGAGATGGCTGAGTGTTAGTTTGTGAATTCTCTATTGTTTGCGGTACATGGCGAAGTGTAGAACAGAGTCGACTGAGCCCAATGAGCGAACGACCACCGACGTCGATATATTGGATAACACTAGCTGCAATGCCAACTTCAGCCATTTTCTGATGGGAATTAATCAGTGACAAGAGAGATGAGGACTTTCAAGTCAACGTGTTAGAGATCGAGCGAGCACTTCGGGGCGCATTGTGAGGGGAATCTTGCGCGGGCTTATGGGAATGTCCACTGCGCTCTGCGTGATGCACGTAGCTCGCGAGCTTCGGATTGTATCTATAATATATTATTGTATAAAATATTATGATTTCAATTGCAGACGACGTGGCCGAGTGGTTAAGGCGATTGACTAGAAATCAATTTCTTTCGGGAGCACAGGTTCGGTACGTTGCGGCATCTTAAATGAAATCTTAATTCTGTTGCTAATTACTCCATTAGAGTCCTGTCGTCGTCGACAACTATACTTTTTTTTGTTTTTCTTTCTAAAGATTCCAACTCAACCTTTAGAAGCTTATAAGTCCATCAACTCATCATCAGCTCTCACGAAAAGCATTTCCTCTCCAGCCACTGTTACCTGTTTTCACCCTCGGCTCACGCCACACTCGTATGCACGGGGTTTCCGCGCACACTGGGTTTCCGCGCACTCTAACCTAGAAAGGTTAGTAACAGAGAGTATCGGGTTTAGCGTACTGAAAACGGCACTAATATAATCAGTTATAGTTAGTGTGCGCGGAAACCCAGTGTGCGCGGAAACCCCGTGAGAGCACTCGTAACCCTGAAGATTCGAGATGTTCAATAGAATCCATCTTCAAGAAAGAACATCGATTCCTTTGCATATTCCTCACTGCTTCTAAAACACAAGATCTTTTGCATACTTTACTCAGAATCTTTCACCAGCATTTTTCAGCTGCAACTAACTATGCGCACCCAATCCTAACGGTTATCGAACCGTACTCAGGTCACTGTCACTTATTATCATCGAAAAAAAGCATCTGAGGTTGAATCTTTCGAGTTTATTCATAAACTATAAATGTATATCATAACCAGTTTTCTATCAAGGAGACGGCAATGGAATATTTCTATTCGAGAATGACGACGTCATTTTGCCTTGGGTGAAAGTATCTCGGTTAAAACTTGTTCGTGTCATTGTCATTGTCATTCATCGTCTTCCAAATCCCCTGCTGTTTATATGTGTTTGGCCCAATCTTGCCCGGGAGAAAGCTTCAAAATTTTTGTTGAGGACCTTGTCACCGTGATCGGTAGATGTTACATCAGCAGGAAAGAATAGGCTGTTGTCGCTGACAACGACCGCTGAGTCGAAGACAGGAAGAAGAGATGATGATGAGTTGAAGGATAAGCCAAGCGTTCTCCACAGCCCTGCCATTCACATCCCCGCCACAGCCTTCTCCAACGCCATCCCACATTCCCGTCTCAGCCCCTCCACAATCTCCCTCGCCCCCCAAACCTCTCTCACCAACCCCACCCCCGTCCCCGCATACCTCGTCACCCGGCTCCGATCCCCCTTCTCCAATCCCTCCTTGTAAATCCGCCGATTCTCCTCCAAGCTCATTCCCTTCTCGCTATCCTCCAACGCACGATCCCGAAGACCCCTCCCATCCATGTACGCGGGCCACTCGTTCGGCCCTCTCAGTTCGTCAAAGAACACGTTTCTGACGGTGCTCTGCCCGCCGTCTGAAGCGGCAAGGACGTCGCGTTGGTAGTCTTTGCTGATTTCCGCTTCGCTGCAGGCGATGAACCGCGTGCCTAGCACTACGCCCTGTGCGCCGAGGAGGGTGGCGGCTGCTACGCCTCGGCCGTCGCTTATGCCTCCGGCGGCAACGAGGGGGATGTGGCCGAAGCCTTTCTCCTCAAGCGTGTCCGCAACTTCGGGCAGGACAGTGATGATACCGGCCGCATTTGCTGTGCCGTGGCCGCCAGCGTCGGAGCCTTGAACAACTAGAACTTCTGGGTTGCAGAGCTCAGCTGCTTGCAAAGCTTGCGCGACAGTGCCGACCTGCACCCAGATGGCCGTTTTACCCTTGCTGGCTTCTCTAACGCGGTCGCTCCATAGTTTCAGGTCTTCGGGTTGGCGCGGTGCGAAAAACCAGACTGCGGCTGGGATGTACTTTTCAATGGCTTGGAGAGCGTAGTCTAGGTTTGAGCCCCAGTTGATGAAGCCGACGCCAACGGGAAGAGGGTTCTCGGCGGAAGGGGTATGGTTTAGGGCTTTGGCGATGAGGGAGAGTTCGTTGAGGAGGGAGGATTGGTCTAGGCCGGAGGCTATGAAACCGATACCACCGGATTGAGTGACGGCTGTCGCGAGGCGGGACATGGAGATGCGGTACATGGGTCCATTGACGATGATAGGAGATTTGGTCCACGGGTAGAGTGCCTGGAGGGATTTGTGTTGGGAAGACATATTCGGCTGTCTGGGCGCTTGAATATCCTCCTATATTCCCTTGTTATGTGATGATGTATTTTTGCATAGAGGAACGTTGGGTGGCTTTGTAGACTCGATGAGAGTTAGAGATTGGTGATTGTTGGGACTCTCAGCTGCGGAGCGGCAGCTAAAGGCCTCATATAGGGTTGATATTGATGTATAGGATACATGGTGGGCCTGATTTCAAATCAAGGTGCAGTGGTGAGAAATGTCCAGTCACCCTTAAGCATCCGTGAATGGACGTTGAGAGGGGCTGAGGGGCGTTAGAGAGCGTTTTCCCAGAGGAGCTTGGTACCGGTAGAACGGGCCAGTTCGCCGACCTGGAGATAGCCGCATAAACCCGAAGACAAGTATGTACTACTCCGTACACAGTAGAACTTCTTTGGCATACACACGGTACCCTACAAGACTTCTATGTTGAGAGAATAGCTGCAATCGCCCGTGCATAATCTTTGGGAAAAGCCTTGGACGTGAATATCACAAGGTATCATAGTCAGAAATTTCCTCCCGCTTCCTTCTAGCTCCTATCGCCCATAATCCCCCTAAAGGCCTATTCGAGGAATTAATACCTACCCCTTTCCACTCCATCTCCCGATCACATTACTTCATCCTTCTCTTCTCCTGCTCCCTCGCCCAGACTTCCTGCGCCGCTACCGGTGGATTCGCAAGCCGGTCCTCAGTCGTCTGCATCCAGTGAGCAGGCATCGCAGTATCGTGGCTACCAAGCTCGACGTCGGTACGCTCAGCTTGAAAGGTGGCGTGGAAGAAGCGGTGGCCATGGGTTCTGGGGTCGGGGGAGAGGTTAACAGCGTTCTTCAAGTATGGGAGGAGTCGGGTGTTTGGGAAAGGGAGGATTACCTTACTCTACAAGTACATTCATCAGGGGCCAGTATTAACCAAACTTCCTCGCTAATCGTAGTTTTAGCAGAGAGCGGAGTTGTCCTCGAAAATAAGAAAAGAAAAATGACAATTAGACCTGAGGACAACCTCCAGGAAGCACATCGATTGCCGGCGCCGGCGCCAGCGGCAGCAGTTGCAGCCGCAATCCATGATAGCAAAACGCATCTCATGCAAATTACCCCTCATTATTTCCTCGTTTGAAAATCACTCGAACCTCTCGATTCGCGTCATCCTCACTAAATCTGCAGCGAACTTTCTCACTGGTCAGTCTCCGGAACAGCCTACTGTGGCCTCCCTAGCCTTGCTTCCTAATGTCGATTCCGTTCTGTGGTGATGTTAGGCAGGGAGGGATGTGCGATTGGAATGAGATTGTCACTGTGATTGAAAAACGACTCGCCCTCACTTATTTGGGAACCATATCTCCGACGGAGGCACCTCAATAATATGTACGTTCACTATAGCTTGTTGAATTTCTTTTTGCCACTACCCGTAAAGGCTGAAATGTGACCGTGAAATAGTTTCCATTGCATGATACATGTTATAATTTCCGCTGCGTCGTTCCGATGTCCATAGGCATCTCGCCGACTCTAGACTTCATCCTTCTCGTGGTCGATTTCCGATTTGACTTTATAGTTTTCATTTCCCCTGAAACTGGGAATGCTCGTAGGGCCAGAGGTCTCGTCGGCAGACGGTAGAGTACCTAAAGACTTGTGGAAGAGATCAACAAGTTCTTTGTCTTCATTAGTCATTGCCTCCATCGTCTCTTTATCCGCAACCTGAATATCGAGAGAGTCGATATCGTCCCAGGTTTGATCATAAGCGTCGTCGTTGTCATACTTCTTTTTCAGCTGCTCTTGTAACTGCAAAATCTGCTCACCGGTCCGCAGTTTATTAACAACCCGATCCTCAACTTGAGTATCATCTCGATGAGCGAGATCAATCATAGGCCACATTTCATCAATGAGCATGAAGTTATCGAAGCCCGCTTGGTGGGCATACTCGTGAAGTTTGGAACCTGGGCAGATTAAAGGATGAAAATATGGAAGAATCATCTTTAAAAATCCTGGAAGAACGGCTTTCGTGTAGGGAATAAGCTGTATTGAGTTTGAAGGGGTGTGCTCTTCCATGATCATCTTCAGAAGACTGTAATCGATCCTATTATTCGACCAATGCACGAGATAATTATTCCTGTTCATGCCTGCGTCGAGCAATATCTGTCTGACTTCGTCCCAGGTCTTCCCCAACGTGTCTTCTTCTTGACCATAGGTACTCCGCATAACGCCCCAAGTGAAATTCGCCGGGATTCCGGCACGAGGAATTCCAGCTAGTAGTTCTGGAATTAACCGGCTATACTTGATGGGAGTATCAATGACAAATTGTCAATCGAGACGGAGAACTGCGATTTTGACAGGAATTCTCTCTACTACCACTTCTTCTTTTCGTGGACGCGGTAATGACGCGAATTCGAGTTCGGTGTAAAAATCACTACCTTCTTTATTCGTCGTTCGATCTTCTGAACCAGATCAACAATAGCAGACTGGACAGGAACCATGGATAGACATACTTCCATCTCATCCGGGTTGCTCATATCGACTCCCAAACCCTCCCGTGGACGGCGCGAAGCGGGATTCAGTTTAGGGCGACGAAGGCGCAACTTCTGGCACAGCCATGTCTGGCGTGTGTTTCGCAGGCTGGAATGACTCGCCTTCCACTTACCTACCATGCCTTTGTAGGGACAGGACAAGATTACGCAACATAATACTTCTGCCGCTTTCATCCTCAGGTCCACCTAACGCCGTTCGTTGCACTTATTTATTCTGGACCACAAGAGGTCGGCCTTTTCAACCCCTTCGTGTACAGGGTAGCAGTGCTGGATCCAACCAAAGTTTGGTAGAACATGGCGCCACATCCATCGATGTCACACTGAAACATAATTCGGAGATCGCAAGCATCGATGTGCTCTTTCAAACCTGACGAAGGCGGTTGTGGTCGACCAGTTGTGTCTGTGTCGGACCCTCATCTGGCATTACCTGTGGAGCCTCCTAAGCACCTCGCAGGGTCTGACCAGAATATTTGACGCGTACGCCTTAGTGTAGGTACCATCTTCAGAGTCACTGCCATGTTTGCCAAGACTCGTTCGCGCAAAGAACAAGGTGGCGAAATACATTGTCACATCCGACTTTATGGAAATATACTTCAGCGACGTTTCGGTTTGGGGGTTAGTTTTGCTGCTCGCCCATTTCACTACTCCGTACTACCAAGCAGTAAATTGTTTCATTTATCAAGCAAGATTGTCCTGTCATCAAGATGTTATTCAGCTCTTTCTACTAGCCTTGATCAGCTTCAACTTTCACTTTCAACGCACCACCCACTCCTACAACTAGCACTCTAATGAGTAGTCTCATTCGGTAGCTCTTCTGCTCCGACCTCCGTCTTATCCCCCCTCTTCCCCGCCATCACCGCCTCCTCCTCCTCCAACCCCCTCTGACTCTCCTGCACCCCCTTCATCTCCCCACTCTCACTACTCCCTACCCCCGCCAATCCCCCCTCCCTCACCTTCTTCGTTCCCCCCTCCGTCTCATTCGTCGTCTGCCCCTGCATCGGCTTCCCCATTCCCTGATACACAACCCCTGACGTCGCGCCGCCGAGCGTCGACGAGGCGGTCGTATGCGTGGATTCTTTGCCGTGAGAGCGCAGCACGTCTGGGTTGAGGGCTTGGCCGGGGACTTCGGAGGTGGGGTTCGGCTGGAATGTGCGGTCCGAGGGAGCGGAGCCCGGGGGGAGGGTTTTGGCGCTGAATGCTGGGGCGGCGTCGTTGCCGACTTGGACGCCTGGTTTGTGCTAGGGAGGGGTGTTAGTTGGTAAAGGGGTTGGCTTGTTGGGATGGGCGATGCTCACGCCGGAGGTGGTGAGGGGCTCGTCACGAGGGCGGGCGGCGTGGAATTCGCCTTGGTTGGAGATGGCGTCAGGTTTTTTGGCGGCCATTGCTGTGGTTTGATGCCCTATGTGGTTGATCTTTTTGATTAGGGAGGAGCCGGTCAGTTGGTTTTTTTATCTTTCGATTAGAGAGTGGGATTCAACAGCTGTACATAGAAAGTGAAATCTGATTTAGAACAACACAAATCTGAAGTGATACAGAAGTAACGTCATCGACGCAATACATCATCGCTCCAGGATGCGACATCCGCCTGCGTCAGTTTAAGCGAGTAGGAAACCCTAATCTGAAGCCCTAAAGCACTCTCAGGAACGATAGCTGTCCCAACATGGCGTTTTGTAATTCAATCCGTTACTCTAAGGTACCTTAGCACCTCACAGACCGAAGCCAAGTGGTACCGGTAGAGTTGCTGCTGCTGCACAGATTTATCTCTACAATCCCGTGCGTCTGCGCTCTTCATTGCCCCAACGGCTATTCTTAACTTAACCTGTTGCTCCGCGCTTACAGATCAGATGATTCACGAAAAAGCTTGCCTGATCCGCCTCACAGAATCAATTATAACCACAACGTAACCTTCCCCAACCCCAACCCCAACCCCACCCCCACCCTTTCCACCCCAACCATGCCCTCACCCCCACCCCCCACCTTCACAACCACCCTCCTCCCACCCCCCGGCCCCTCCATCCTCTCCATCCCCATCCCCCCTCCCCCCACCCCTCCCCCCACCACCCCCCCCCTCTTCCACTCCGCCCTCCTCATCCGCACCACCGTCTTCGTCCACGAACAACACTGCTCCCCCACCAACGAGCTCGACTTCGCCGACCCCCTCAGCCACCACTGGCTCGTCCTCGCCCACCCCCCCGCCTCCCCGCCCACCCCCATCGCCACAATGCGGCTCGTCCCCTTCGCCGCCGAAACGAGCCACGACCCCGTCCCCGGCATCGAGGAACCCGACATGGCCGCCAGCGACGTCTGGGACGGGACAGAGCCGTTTGTGAAACTCGGGCGGCTGGCGACGCTAAGGGAGTGGCGCGGGATGGGTGTTGCGAGGGCGTTGGTGGGGGAGGCGTTGGAGTGGGCGGGGGGGAATAGGGGGGAGGTTTCTAGGGCGGGGGAGGGGGAGTGGAGGGGGTTGGTGCTGGTGCATGCGCAGGGGCGGTTGGAGGGGTGGTATGCGGGGTTGGGGTTTGTGAGAGATGGGGGGTTGGGGGGGTGGGTGGAGGATGGGATTGCGCATTTGGGGATGTGGAGGAGGGTTTGAGGGAGGGGTGGAGGAGGAGGTTGAGGGCTCGGTTATCCGACGTTATGCAATGGTCTTTAAGGAAAGCTTTTTTTACTTTTGTGCTTGTTTATAGTACGATAATATATATATCGACCATCTCTTGCTTCCACTGGTGGATATCATGCAAAAACAAGCCGAAAGATTCTCAACCAATACCCCAGTCCACCACTCACGGTGGCGGTCCCCCTCCAGCCATCAACTCTTCCATCCGCTTAAGAAAAAGACCTGGAGCATCCCAGCTCATCATCAACTCCAAATTCTTCCACGTCTCAGTCGCCTTTCCCTGCGCCCGTTCCATCATCCCCTGCTCAAATGACCGGACCGCGGAGGCTAGGACTGCTTCTCGCTCTCCGGAAGAAGCTGTGTTCGTTGTGTGAACGATGGCTTGAGATAGTTCCAACGCATCCAGCAATGCCAGGTTGACGCCTTCGCCGGCATACGGCGTCATGAGGTGGGCTGCATCTCCCAAAAGCATGAAGCCGGCCTTCGACTCCCACCGGTGGTCTGGAGGAAGCATGTACAAAGCCCGGGGGACCACATCGTCATCAGCGCTGGTAATTAGCTTTCGCAGCTCCGGCGCCCAATTGCTGTAGTCCATTGCAACAGCGTTCTTGGCAGCGGTGCCGTTGTCGAAATCAATCCCGCAGTCTCGAATCCAATTTCCAGGTCTCTTGGCCCACACGGCGACTCTGATGCTGCCGTCGCCGTTCCGTTGCGCCATGAGACATTTCTCTTCGCCGAGGGCAAAGTAGCTGCCTTGGCCGACGAGTTTTGCGATCTCAGGGTGCCGGCGATCGACATCCGCGAAGTGCACGTCGATGCCGCTAATACCGGAGTAATGCGGCATCACAGCCGACAAGATAGGTCGGACCTTTGACCAGGCTCCATCTGCGCCAACCACAAGGTCGAATGCCTCTTCGTTCCCGTCCGAAAGCTCCAACACGCCTCCTTCCTTCACCCGAGCGACCGCCGAACCCCATCGAATCAATCCCTCCGGCAGTGAACCCAGCAAAATCCTTCTCAAATCTCCCCGGTCTAGCTCCGGCCGGTCATGCTCCTCTCCCTGCTCATCAATATGCCTCACCCCATCCTTGTCCGCGCACACAAAATCCTCGCCTTCGCACCGAAGACTCTGTTCGATCTCTAGCCACACACCGGCTTTCTTGAGCGCAGCCTGGCCGGATTCGGAATGCAGGTCCAGGGTACCGCCTTGCCAGCGAGAAAATGAGGATGCTTCACGTTCGAAGATAGTGGAAGGGATGTCGTTTTGGTGGAGGAGGCGGGCGAGGGTAAGGCCACCGGGCCCAGCACCGATGATAGCAATGCGCGGGGTGGCTGATGGGGCCATTGTGGGGTTGAAAGGGGTTTCTACTGTTATTTGGGGTAACCTTGAGATAGGAATGGGACTGTCGCACCCTCAGCGGAGGTCGTGCAGGCGTCTTTTATAGAAGAGCAACGGCCGAAATCTGGCCATTTTGATGAGCATCGTTGCCTAGAAAGGTTTCGGACTCATGAGAGGCTGGCGAATGCGAGCCGAACCCGCAAGAGGTAATTGCTGGTCTCTAACATATGGAGATTGAGTGGCACAAGCCAATAAATAGTGCGGGCTCTGAAAACACAGAAGCGTGAAGCGGAAGATGTTCGGACTGCCCGTGTTTTCCTCGGGCCCGAGACCTGTTTCGCAATCCTGAGAGTAAAAGTAGGGCAATACTTATTGAATATGTTATTCGTAGAAATCAGCTGCGATCAATCTAGAAGTACGATGATCCGCAAGGCGAGAGCGCTGGTAAAACTGGCTTACAGCGCGCCCCAGTGAGGCGACGATTTCGACAATGCCTCCACGAAAGCTCGCTCGTGCCTTATTAGACTTTTTGCGCTTTTTGTATTTTATATATTCAATATGGTTAGTAGGTCTCTTTGAAGCGTCCTCAAGTTTCTTTGAGACTTTAGTCATTTTCTGTGCTTTGGGGGCTTTGAAGCATTCTTGAAGCTGTCTAGAGTTTACTCACTTGAAAGTCTTGGAGCTGAGTTGAGCCTTGTGCATTTTCTGCGCTTTCTACGAGTACACACCACCAATTACTTTAGCTCACGTAGCAAATATCGGTGGGTGATTTCCGCATCGCCCATCAAACTGCAACTCTTGCGGTATGGGGCTACTGTAACCACGATGCTGTCCTCAATGAAAAGATTTCCCCCCTCACCTTTCCCTCAATTGCTATGCGGGATGTTTGAACTCTCCGGCCCTCGCACTGGCTGCCCACCCATTATGTGTTAGCCCTGCTTTTCAATATAGTATAGGCGAGTAGGGATCAACAATCTTCGATGACAATCGGCGAGAAGAGCAGCGCATTGGCAGCCATGATCATCGTACGACGCTCATGCAGTCATCAGAGAAAGCTTCGCTCGCAGGTACGACAGCTCGGCCTACGCATGCCTTCGTTCCTATGAACATGTTTCTCTTGACAAAGCACTAGTATCCTTGAGAATCGACGGTTGACGGCTCGAAGCTCCATTCAGTCAAGTAGTCACAGCCTGAGTTCAGATATAACGTCAGCCTTTGCATAGACAAGTGTGCCGAATTCAATTGACATGCCTCGAGAAGGGGACGAGTCTCCCTTCACATAACTTGAATTTGTTGCTTGAGCCCAGAACCATCGGTGCCGAGCTTACTGGCATCAAAGTTCTTGCCCTTGATTTCAAAGTGGTCGAAAAAGAACTTGTACCAATCACCGCAAGTGTCTGCTGCCGGGGGAGGCGGTGGTGGGGGCGCTGGCGAGATGGGAGTGCTGTTGACCTGGTCATCCGGGTCAGGAGGCCCGTTACCGTTAGCCTGTAGACCATCGCTAAACAGGCTGGTGAAGTCTGCAGCACTCGGGCTCATGCCGTTGTCGAGATCGATGTGGAGAGAGACTGGGAAGTTGGCATCGTCAAAGTCATCTTGGGCCGTGCTTGGGTTTTGCTTTCCAGGTACGCCAGGGAAGTAGCCCGTAGTGTCCCACCACCTCAAAAGAGAACGTTAGCTTGTACTGCATCGTTGTTACCCTGATTTTCGAAATCACCAGGCAGCATCAGCCAGCATTGCGAAGCTGTAAGCGTTTGTCGATGCTCGAGTACACCACCGTGGTTGAGACCCCGTGTTGCCAGGAGGTGAACAAGCTTTGGCCCGTACGCCCTGAGAACGTTGGTATCGTGATTTTCGCCACCCGGAATCGGGGCGACGTATCCATCGATAATATGTGGCTCGACGCTGCCGCTTGCAATGCGGGTGTGCATCATCTCGTGGAGGAAAAATCGACCGGTACTTCTTAGCCAGATCATGTCCTTGGCCATTCTTGTGATATCGCTGGCGAGCTCCTGCCTCACGTCGTTGATCTTCGTGTCGAGAGTGTCTAGGTAGAAGAAAGTCGGGCAGAGGGTGATGTAGTGGTAATAAGCGAGCCAGCCGTTGTAGGTCCAAGCATAACCTCCTACGGCTTTGCTCTCGATCGTCTGGTCGCAAACGCTCTGGTATTCTTGTAGCTGACCGTGATGTACGTCTTGTCAGAGGTCTGACTGGTCTTGGACTGAAAGACACGCTTCAGGTTGCCGGCAGTTCGGGTCTGCTGAGAGGCAAAATCGGGGCCCATTGTAGAAGATGCCGGAGGCTTAGCCGTGAGTGCCCTCACCATTTTCTGGGAAGTTGGATGAATAGCTGGCGAGCGTCGTTCCATCCCACACGGCAGTCCCAAGCGCGGACTTTTGAGAGTCGCTGCGTTGCGAGTTTTTGTCAAACCAAAGGTAGCCGCTCGATCCACCTATGGCGTTGAAACAGTCATTGGACGGATTCTGTCCGTAGCATTGGTCGGACTGGGTGGGTGTGCCTGACGGGTAAGGGTTGGGGCGTCGCCCAGTAGGGAAAGAAATGGACTTGGGCGATGACATTGGGTCAGACCGAAACGGTCATTGCTGTCTAAGCCGGACGACGCTGCAATGAAAGAGTTGGAGATGGTGGCAGCGACCAGAAGCGTATAAAGTAAGAAGGCCAGAAGCAGTGTTGTGCATGTTTCTTGCTCTTTCAAAGAAGAAAGAATGAGAGAATGGAAATTAAAGGTAGAAAGCAACTTGTCCTGTGATTATGAGAACTTATCTGAAGAAGATAGAATTAAAAAGAGCAACGCTAGAAAAAATATTAAAAAGATACATCAAAGATAGAATACTGTATGTCTCTGATATTCAATCTGCTTAACTTTAACATATAACACAACTCGATTTTGTAGTCAAAATAGTCAACATTACTTTATCAGTCGAATCTCGATTGCTTTGACTTAAGACTTTTATGTCATGGGTGATAAACTACAAATATGATCAAGAGATCAAAGAGATCTAGATTGAATGAATTATTCTGCATTATTCAAGAATTTGAGACTGTGATTAATCTGCACAGAAGAACAGAAATTTATGCACAGGGAATTATGAATGGACTAGAGCTTCAACCATAAAGCTCGATCTGAGCAACGCACAACGAGGAATTCTGCACCAGTCATTCGATACTGAGTTCTTCGCTTCTTGCCCAACACATCAACTACGAATCTTTCTCATTCTAAGTAGTAAGATATAATCATATAAAGAAGTCTTTAACTCATTCATTTCGATCAAGTGTTGTTGTAAAGCTGACTTCTGATCAGATTTTAAAGCTCTGTTATGCAGTTCTTGTACTGCTGTTTTGAACTGATAATTCTTTAGTCTAGATCAAAGTCTGTCGCATGAAACATGGAACTCGCACGCAATTTCTGCTCGGTTAGGATTTTGACGCGTGTGTATGGCTTCAATAGCCTTCTGAATACGACCTTCGATGATAGCGTATGTAGAAGCCATTGCGTGGAATTTTGGTGGAATTTTGAAGGGGTGGATCAAAAATATGAAGATTTAGTGGTGCATGGCTGCACGAAGCGAAGGATGAGCTTCAGAAAGCGCCTGATGATAGGCTGAGAATGATAGAGGCTGTGCGCGCATACGGCTGTCTCCACTAACCTAGAACACAACAACCATATCTGTGTCTGTGTCTGTGTCTAACTTTTTGGCCAATTCTTCTCCAAGATATAACCACCACCACTGAATAATATCGAGATCGAGATCGACTTCCTTAATGGCGGATCCGCTCTCCGTCACCGCAGGCGTGGCGGGGTTGGTCTCGCTCGGAATTCAAGTCACGCGGTCGCTCGTCGATTTCTATACTTCGTACAGAGACCAAGGCTTGGATCTCGCCCGCATGACCGAGAGGCTTGAATACCTCTTAGACATCTTCCAAAGCCTCGAAAAGACGTTATTAGATCGCCATTTTCAAGCGGACGAACGAAGCTTGATCAAGAACATTGAGACGTCAATCCAAGACTGCGATGAATTGATTCAAGAACTGCAGGAACAATGTCAGAAATTCAGTAAAACCTCAAACGGAATCAAAGCTGCTGTGAGATTGGCGGGACGTCGAGCCACATACCCTTTCCGACGGAGCACCCTGCAGAAACTCGACGAAGATATTGATGAAATACGCGCCAACCTCTCCTCTGCGCTGGACGTGTTGCAGCTCAAGTACAACAACAGAACCCAAGATGACATTGCTGAAATAAAAGTCCTTCTGGATTTGGTCAGGACCGATCAAGTCTCATCGAATCTCCGCGACTGGCTAAAAGCGCCTGATGCCAAGGTCGACCATAATGCGGCATGCGTAAAGAGACAACCCGGCACGGGAATGTGGCTCGTCAAGAGTCCCGGTTTTTCGAGATGGTTGACAGAAGGGAACTCTATTATGTGGCTGAACGGATTTGCCGGGTCTGGCAAGTCGGTCTTGTGCTCCACGGCGACACAGTTCGCTCTGCGGCATCGAGAATCGGACCCCAACGTCGGCATTGCATTCTTTTATTTCACTTTTAACGATGAGTCGAAACAAGACGAGTCCGCTATGCTACGAGCGCTGCTGCTACAGTTATCGAGCCAGCTCCATGACGGCTATGCGGATCTTACCCGGCTGTATGATTCCTACAAAGCCGGCATACCTCCATCTCTAGTGATAATTGAGTATCTCCGGCGCTTAGTTCAGAGGTTCCACCATGTGTATATCGTGTTAGACGCGCTCGACGAGAGTCCTCGGAATGGACCACGGGAGCACGTGCTTGAGATGTTAGAGGCGATGCGAAAGTGGGGCATACAAGGTCTGCATCTCTTCCTCACCAGCCGGGATGAGCCGGACATCCGAGAATCCCTCGACCTTGCTATCCACCAGCAAGTCGTTATGGAAGGCGCAGGGATAGATAAGGATATTGCCGACTTCATATCAGGTCGGCTTGATGCAGACCGACGGCTTCGCAAATGGTTGCCACACCGCGACAAGATTCAAGAAACATTAGCTGCCCGTGCCAAGGGCATGTAAGTGGACAATGATCCTGTAGTGGCAGCATTAGAGGATGTTGGCTGACAGATGTATAGGTTTCGATGGGTCGAATGCCAATTGAGATCCTTGCAGTCATGTCCTTGCAGCGAAGATCACCTCGATCGCTTACTCGGTTCGTTGCCTCAATCCCTGGACGAGACATACGAGCGGATGTTGTGTAATATCGATCATGGTTTAATTGAAGATGCTCGACGGATCCTGGCTTTGCTTTGCTTCGCTCCAAGACCATTAACGGTGCGGGAGCTTATCGATGGAATCGCCGTCGAAATCTATCATTCTCCGGGACTCAACCGTAAACGTCGATTGCAAGATTCCAACGATGTCCGCGAGATTTGTCTGGGCTTTATTGATATCGGTCTTGGTGCTGATCCCACAGATGAGACCTACTACGAAAAAGAGTTGACATCGACCGTTCGGATTGCTCACTTCTCCGTTCAGGAATACTTAGAATCCGACCGTATCCGGCATCAGAAGGCTATGAAATTCAGCTTGACTAGCGTTATAGAACATGCGGAGATCGCACAGATCTGTTTAATATATTTACTTGATCCAGCCCTTTCAAGCTCCGAGTTCAACGAGACTGTTCTTAAGGAGTATCCACTGGCCCGATTTGCAGCCACGTATTGGTATCACCATTATAAAGAAGCAGTATGTCCCGACTCTAAACTTGTCAACCTTGCCCTGAAGTTGTTCCAGCGGCAGGAAACATTCTTGACGTGGGTCAGGTTGCACGATATAGATCGGCCATGGCGCACTCAAGATCAGTCTAATCTTGTATTTGCAGCTCCAGTCTATTATGCGTCATTACTAGGACTTGACCAGGTTTTATACGAACTGATTATCACTGGGCAACTGGAAAGCATGGCACCTATATCTACGTCTAAGGCCTCTAAACTAATCAACGCTCAAGGTGGACACTATGGTAATGCATTGCAGGCGGCATCAGCTGAAGGTCATAAAGAAGTGATACAGCAGCTGCTGGAGAAGGGGGCGGAGATCAACGCTCAGGGTGGAGAGTTTGGTAATGCATTGCAGGCGGCATCAGCTGGAGGTCATAAAGAAGTGGTACAGCAGCTGCTAAAGAAGGGGGCGAAGATCAACGCTCAAGGTGGACGCTATGGTAATGCATTGCAGGCGGCATCAGCTGGAGGTCATAAGCAAGTAGTAGAGCAGCTGCTGGAGAAGGGGGCGGAGGTTAACGCTCAAGGTGGAATCTTTGGTAATGCATTGCAGGCGACATCTTTGAGAGGTGATGAGAAAGTGGTGCAGCAGCTGCTGGAGAAGGGGGCGGAGATCAACGCTCAAGGTGGACACTTTGGTAATGCACTGCAGGCGGCATCAGTTAACGGTCATAAAGAAGTGGTACAACAGCTGCTGGATAAGGGGGCGAAGATCAACGCTCAAGGTGGAATCTTTGGTAATGCATTGCAGGCGGCATCATGGAAAGGTGATGAGAAAGTGGTGCAGCAGCTGCTGGATAAGGGGGCGAAGATCAACGCTCAAGGTGGACAACTTGGTAATGCACTGCAGGCGGCATCATGGAGAGGTGATGAGAAAGTGATGCAGCTGCTGCTGGATAAGGGGGCGAAGATTAACGCTCAAGGTGGACACTTTGGTAATGCACTGCAGGCGGCATCATGGAGAGGTGATGAGCAAGTGGTGCAGCAGCTGCTGGAGAAGGGGGCGGAGATTAACGCTCAAGGTGGATTCTTTGATAATGCATTGCAGGCGGCATCATCGAGAGGTCATGAGAAAGTGATAGAGCAGCTGCTGGAGAAGGGGGCGAAGGTTAACGCTCAAGGTGAACACTTTGGTAATGCATTGCAGGTGGCATCAGCTCAAGGTCATAAAGAAGTGGTGCAGCAGCTGCTGGAGAAGGGGGCGAAGATCAACGCTCAAGGTGGAGAGTATGATAATGCATTGCAGGCGGCATCAGCTGAAGGTCATAAAGAAGTGGTGCAGCAGCTGCTGGAGAAGGGGGCGAAGATCAGCGCTCAAGGTGAAGATTATGACAGGTAAGTAAGCTGCTACGCGGCTTATGTAGATATATTCTTCTATATGAATTATAAAGGATGAAGTGGAATGATTTGTATTACTTCAATCTGTAACAATTCGCGAAGTTAGTAGCCAGTTTTCTGCGCTTGGAAGTGGCCTGCGTATTTGCTTCGTTAAGCTTTCTCCTTCTATTGTATCCGCCCGCCAGCCAGCATCGAGTGCAACCCGTAGAGAACCCAGTAAGTCATAAGAATATTGTGCCTTTTCTGCCCTCGCACCAATGCTACAGTATATGCGTTGAAGATCTTACAAGTAGGCCACGTTCAGAGCTGTGGAATATCATGAGTTACATATCTAACTCGTGCATCCAGATGCTGTTGGCAGAAAAACCACGCCATACCATGCATGAGGAAAGCCGCTAACCTTTCGTTAATTCTAATGCATGGGCTTGGAGATTGACCAAGAAACTCAAGACGTATTGACAATGACATATAGAGAAATTGAGTAGGGCCAATCTCAATACCAGATCGATGCTCTTCAAGGAAAAGGGTGATGCAAGCGTAAATGATAGTTTTCTAGAGAACTTGGAAACATCGATCTGTGCTCGAAAGCGAGGGAGGGGTCACGCGAGGGTTTTGTGCACCACATCCGTCTGCATGATTTTGTTCCTGTCAAGGTAGCGTCGCGAAGATGCTTGCGATGAAAGTGCTTCTTGGGATCGCCACGACTCGCGAAAGTCTTCAGGCGATCAGCTGCCGATAGCTCTTCGTTGCCGAGGCAGAAGATATATTTGGGCGGCTTTGCACTCGACGGGAAGGGTTTTCTGACGGATTCGGCGGTGGAGAAGCGAACGGTGAAGTCTGCTTCTTTTTGACCTTGATGTCCGTCTTGCGGCGGCGGAAGCCTTGGCTTTTCCTGCTTCTTGCAGAGCGCGATCGACGTGTTAATAGCTGCTGTTCGCCGTTGACACTTCTCTTCGATAGATGATGTGACGAAGGTGAAGAGCGCGTTGATGGCCTGAACTCTTTCCGCGAACACGTATTTCGCCGCGTGAAGATTGTCCTGAATGTCGGTTATCGGCTGTTCCTTGAATGAAGTTGTCATCTCATATTGCATATATCGATATGAAGAGTCAAAAGAAGATCACAAAGAAGATATATACGCTTCGCAACGGAAAGCTGAAATCTCATTTTGATTCTGATTCTTTGAGGCTTCACGAGCATTCAAGTTTCAAAGTCAAGATTGATCAAGGCAAGCTTATTGGAGGTATATGAAACTTCCTGACTATCATAAATATGGCACTACTGATATCAGCATCTCAAGATCTCGAGAAAGCTCTTCTAGAGATGGAGATAGGTAAGAAAGCTGTTGTGACGATGCCGAGGTACTGCAACTCTTTCACCTTGTGCAATTCGAAGTCATGCACTGAGCTTTCTGCTGCGAAGATGAGCGTGTGAAGCGGCCACAGTACTTGCTGAATTTATGAGGATGAGAAGGAGAAGAAGCAGAATAAGAAGGCCTTAGCAGAAGAAAACAGGCTGGGGGAAGAAAAAGCTCTCGAAGATCAATTGCAGGCCAAAATTCCCGGCACTCCCCAGCACGTCAAGATGCATCAAATTAATGAAGCTATCGTTAAACATGATGAGTGTGTAAAGGCTACTAGCGAAGGTCGAAATAGAAAGTGTTCAAAGAGATCTGTTAAGCTCGAGCAGATCTTCAAATGAAAGACATTAACTCGCACTAATGATAAAGAAATTGACTGATATCTATATCGAAAGCGCATACTTTTGCCACTACTCTATCCGTATTATTTGAAAGTACGCGTCATGAATCCTGAACGAGAAGTCTAATTAATAAAGAATAATGTCTCTTCTCACACAAAGGCTTCGAAGGTGTGCGAAGCATACCGTCAGAAGCATAGAATTTGAAAGTGCAGATGATCCTTCAACTTTCTCGATCTACATCTCATCGAAAATGTATGAAAGTAGGAAAAAGACTCATTGAAGCAATACCTTCTAGACGGATTTGACGCCAGCGAGGCTGCAAAGCAAGGGGCAATGAAAATTATACGACGGAAGTGAAAGCATGGTCAGCCCGCTAAAGTGACTGAAATTTGCAAATTCTTTCGTCAGAAGCTTGAGCTATGTGAAAGAAACGAGAGGAATGATAAATGAAGAGGATAATTTCTGATATGAAGAGGAATGGCTATATAGCACTGAAATTATATGGTGGTGATAGTGAAAGCTTCGCGATAGCAATTGCCTCCCCCAGCAGCCCACTGAAATGTCTTCATCCGGGTTATACGGCCTTGTAAACCTTCATCAATCTGATCAATTTGACCTCGATGGGCTCGAGCCACCCAGCCAACAAACAGCCCACTGTCTGATATCATTGCAACGCCCTCCTTATCGACGGTATCACTGTGTAAACGCTGGAAGGTGACGGTCTGATGAAGTTCGGGGGGGCGGTGAGTGTTGGAAATGTCACCTTCCAACTCCTAGATAGCCTCCTCCTAACAACAACCAAAATATCAATATGCCCTCATATGACCTCGTATTCTAACAGTGAGTCGTGCGGAAATTGTTTGGGCAGTCTATGTAAGCAGTTAGTTAATTGAAGCTATTCAGAGATTCAGTAGCTGTAGTACTAACACACGAAATTGAGCGTGGTGGTCATACTGACATCCTTCCCTCTATGCTACCGCGCCGTATTGTTCTTGTAAAATTGCTCAAAACCAGAATTTTAGGATGTAAGGTAATTTATTTTACGATTGTAATTTACAGTCAGAATTTAGCTTCACCCAAAGGATCGGATCTAGAATACCTTATCCATGTCAGAGTATAGCGTCGCCCTAGTTGCCTTAAATGAGCGGAAGCGGAGACTTCCCGTGCCGTTCCCTGTCGCAAATCCCTTTTCTGACCACACTTCGACTAACGTTTCTTGTTCATGAGGCAAACAAGGGAATCTTCCTATTTTCTGACAGAATACTAGTTATGGCTGACCTGTTTTCGTCTTCACCACAAGGTGAACCAGACGTGTGTCTGTATTCCTCTTTTGAAAGAACACTTAGTCTCTTACAACACTCACCTCGACATGTTCTTTGCTCAGAAACAGCTTCTCTCTTCTACCATCTCTTGGAATCCACCTTGTTGACACAACAACCGTTTTTCGAGCCTCACATTACTCGTGATCAACTCCAGCTATCATCAAAATGCCCTCAGGTTTCCAGCTAACGCAGGTTCCGAACCTCAGGGACTACGTCGCCATTGTTACTGGAGGTATGCCTTGATTTCCTCGCCATGATTTCTAGCTGCTGGCCTTTTATCTCCATATGTTCCTGACTTCTTTAGGTAATTCTGGAATCGGATACGAGATTACTCTTCAGCTTGCCTCACATCATGCTCGAGTTTACATTGCTGCCCGCTCTCGGAAGCGTGGAGAAGAAGCTATTGCGAAGCTGAAGGCATCCTCAAAACTCAATCTCGACCTCCACTTTCTCGAGATGGATTTGCAGAGTCTGCAGAGCGTGAAACTGGCAGCCGCCGAATTCATGAAACTTGAGTCACGTTTGGACTTGTTGATCAATAACGCCGGTGTAAGGGCCATATTCTATGTAGGCAAAGCGGACTGGACTGACATGCATGATAACTCAGATTATGGGTGTACCGTTCAAGCTCACTAGCGATGGATTCGAATCCCAATGGCAGACGAACTATCTTGCTCCACATTTACTCTTCTTGTCACTACTTCCAATCATTGAATCAACCGCGGCAAATAGCTCTTCGAAAACTCGTGTTCGGGTGATAAACGTCTCTAGCGATATCATATCGATGGCACCTAAAGCTATAGAATATTCAGACGTCAATATGGTCAATGCGAAAGGGCCGCCAAGCGCAGCATGGTAAGAAGGAAATGATGAGAATGAAGTCGAAATACTTCTAATTATCTTTACAGGAAACGGTACGCGCATTCCAAGCTCGCCGTCATTATGCAGGCTCGTGCTATTCACAACCGTTATTACGATCAAGGGATCTCCGCTTTCTCTCTTCACCCTGGCATTGTGCCCACAAATCTCCAGAGCGCTGATCCAACCGTATTTGGCTCATTCATTCGTCACATGGTACACTGGCACATAATGCCGGGCTCGGTCACACCAACCGATGGCACACGAACGACGTTGTTCTGCGCAACGAGTTCAGATGCTGTTAAGAATAGCGGACAATTCTTTCTTCCTTTCGGGAAACTAGACCCGCGTGCCGCTAAGTGGATCGATGATGAGACAGCCGTGTCAAAGTTGTGGGACGAGAGTGGCAAGATGTTGAAAGAGCATGGCTACTGATGAGGACAACAGAGCGAGATAATTCGAGGGCTGAAATTGTGGCGTTCGAGATGTATCCTTGCCTCCATGGAGGCCTCTTGCTCTTTCTAGGTTGTCTCCTTGTACCTACGTAGTATAGCGATCATAACTGTTAGGGCATGAGATCTATAACGGTATAATTTTTCTAGTTTTTTTTCTTTTTCTTTTTCTTTTTCTTTTGGAAATAGGGACGTCAGCTAGGCTTTGGTTTGCTACTGGCTATTGATGTAATAGATCGGTTATCGGGTTTCCGCTGGCTCTGTATACGTTGTTGTTGCCAGCTTGAAAAGAAGGGACTGTGCAAAGCTACCGTGCTGTGAATTCAAAAGAGGAACGGGGCTACTGTACAACGAATATACCCACCCAACCGTTCCTTCAGGCGGAAAGAAAAGAGTCAGAGTCAAAACTGTGAGCGCTTGGATTATTCCACATCCTGTAAAGATTCTCGAGTTCGCATCCCTTTATTCCAGCTACTACGGAATAGCTCGTCACCGGATGTGCAATGCAGTGTAAGCGGAAAATGCATAAATAACATTGTCCTTTCAAAAATAGCAGAGCGTAGGGTTGAGGGGAAATGGGGAAGCTCGAGTCCTTCCAGCCCGGTGCCATGTTGTCTGTGCTTGGTTTTTGGGTGGGAGGGCATGATGGAAGGGGGGTACATGGCATGTGTGGAGCTATAGGGAGGGAGGAGAGCATTTGGGGACCCGAGTGGGTATGTCCGGAGGGACCCAAGGCCGGGGTTACCAGATCTGCAAGCTGTGTTTTGATGAGCTCAGTTTGGTTGTGGTGCGGTAGCCGGTATTCCTCTAGGGCGCTTGAATTAGGCAAACAACGGTTTTTTCCACTTGGAAAAAATCGCACATTCGGTGCTCTTTTCTTGCATTAAAAGTTGCCTTGCTCAATTGCCTACCGGTTTCGCTTCATCGAATTTCGCCAATCCCTGGTGGTGGAATCTGAAGGCGTATTTGATATTTCGTACTCCTTCGGAGACGAGGTGCATTTTGGTGAATGGCAAACCAATTCACTGCGAATAAGGTAGCGAGATCCTGAATAGGCGCAGTATCCAAGCCGAACCCATCGTGCACCATCGTCCGACGAATCTTCTTTATTTGGCTGGTTCTCTATTTGGTTTCTTTATCAAATGAGATTTTGAAAACACCCTCTTGTGCATAATTGGGACCCACATCACTGCGAATTATGGCAAGCATAGCATCACGATCCATGACCGCCGCCGTGGTGCACAATCCTGATGGACCAGAGGTCCTCAAGCTCCAACAATGGCCCATTCCAACACCACAAAAAGGCCAAGTCTTGATTCGTGTCGACGTGTTTGGACTCAACCGCTCGGAAATGTTTACAAAGCAAGGTCATTCGCCGGGTATGCAGTTTCCTCGCATCCTCGGCATTGAGGCGGCCGGTCTGGTTGAGGAGATACCGGGAGAGGAGTTTGCTCAAGGCGAGGTTGTGGCGACCGCCATGGGTGGCATGCGCCGAGATTTTGATGGGGGTTATGCCGAGTACACATGAGTGTCTGTAACGCAAGTGCTGGCTGTTAAAGCGAAAATCCCTTGGGACGTCCTTGACGCTCTCCCGGAAATGCTGCAGACAGTCTGAGGTTCGCTTTTCTGCTCACTATGCTTGAGTAGGAAGGATCGGTTGTTGGTTCGGGGGGGGCACGACCTCTATAGGACTGGCAGCTGGGGCAATTGCAAAAAAGCATGATGCCTTTGTTGCCGCAACGACGCGAAACAGTGATCGAGAGAGCTTACTACGCTCCAATGGTGCTGATGACGTATTCCTAGATAACGGATCCATTGCAGAGCATGTCAAGGGAAAGTATCCGGAGAAAGAAAGGTTCGCCAAAGTGCTTGAACTCGTGGGCGCTACGACATTGAAAGACTCACTTTGTTGTGTAGAAGAGAACGGCTTAGTCTGCATGGCAGGGACAGCTGGCGGGAAATGGGTGATTGAGAATTTCAGCCCTTTTGAGAGTATTCCAACTGGAGTGCGTCTGACTACCTACCGATTGACGACTTGGCGCAACAGATTGTGGACTGGACGCCACACATCCCAATCAAGACCTTTCAGTTCGATCAACTCTTCGAAGCACATCGATGTATGAAGAAGAGCGCAGCAGAGACGAAGATTGTTGTTCTGGTTTAGCAGCAAGGCCTTGATGTAAGCTACCAGTACGAGACCAAAGTCAAAGTTCTCATGTCTGAATTCATACAATCGTTAATCAGAAACGCGACAGCGGTCACTCAGCTTGCGATTTTGCTATCCCTAGTAACGATCAGCATTACAAATCTAAGTATAATTTTCAAGAGACATGTTACAACAGTGCCTTTATCGAAAGCTCTAAGTTAACAAATGCACAGATACGCATTCCCTATTTGTAGGCTCACACAGGCCCACTTCTACCTATCCCAAACGATTCTTGATCGCAGGCAATTGTGCACTAGAACCCATCGCATCTATAGACAGATTTCTGACAGATTTGGAATACCGAATGTCACGGAGTTGCGGTTTATACGACCTAGTTCAGGCTGCGGCGTTCTCCAATTTCTTCCCTTTGACCGACTTCCATTCCATTGCAACTGCACCGAAAACTGTCAGGCAAGAAACAACAAGTGCGACCATATAAGCATGAGTCAAAGCTCCGTTGTAAGCCTCGAGAAGCGCGCCAACTTGGCCAGGGGCAACTATCTTTTTTAGTTCTGTAGCACCAGTTTGAAGCACGACCTGAGGATTTACGTGGGGAAGCTTGACGATAAGGTTTGAGATCAATCTGTTGGCAAAGACATTCTGGCCCACAGAGACAAATAGTGTCCCTCCAAATAGCTGGAGGAACATGTTGGTAGCGACTCCAATCGGTACGTCGTGAAGGTCGAGCACAGTTTGCGCGGCTAGAACAGGCTGTTGGAACCCACTACCTGCGCCGAGGCCAAAAATTATCTGGTAGCCAATCCACATACCAGCGCCTGAATCAACCTTGAGAGTAGTGAGCAGACCAGATCCAACAGCCATGAGAACCGTAGAAACGATCATGAAAGGCGTATAGTAACCAAATTGAGTCGTGAGGCCTCCAGATATAACCACACCAATGACCTGGGCGAGAATAAGAGGCAGAGTTCTGATTCCTGAGTTGATAGCAGTGGTACCCTTGATAGCTTGGAACCAAATGGGAATGTAATAGATAAAGAGAAAAAACGCCCCGCCCAGTGAGCAGCCAAACCATGTGCCAGCTAAGATGCTACGCTGGGTGAAGATCCGTGGAGGAACGGTCGCCTCATCGCCTTTCCAGATTTGTACACCGACAAAGGTAACTATGAGTACACCGAAGAGGACAAAGAGTGCGATAATTCTACCATTAGACCAAAGATACGTAGTCCCGCCCCATTGTAATGCCAGTAGGAGGCAAACGATGGCAGGAATAAAAAGTATAGTACCAATAGGGTCAAATTGCAGCAATCGCGCCGCAAAACCCACCGACTGATTTAGGCGACGAGGCGGCGCCTTAAGGAACAACGATATGAGTACAATTGTCACACCACCGATGGGCAAATTGATGTAGAAGCACCAACGCCAGGAAACCTTGTCTGTATAACGCAATCAGATAAGTTAAGGATCAAGATAGCCAGGTAACTACCTGTTAAGGCACCTCCCATCAGGGGACCTGCCAGAGATGCAATTCCATACATGCCAATGATAGCACTGCTGTATACCGGGCGCTTCTGCAGCGGAACATTGTATGCAATTATAATGAGGGCACCAGAGAAAATACCTGCAGCTCCCAAACCGGCAATGGCGCGCCCAACGATCAATGCTGTAGAGGTAGGTGCAACGCCACAGACCAAAGATCCTATTTCAAATACTGAGATGGCGATTAAGAAGATAAGCTTGATGCTGAAGTAGGTGTAGAGTTTTCCAAAGAGTAGCTGGAACGAGCAGGTTGTGAGTAGGTAGGCGGAGCCATACCAGCCAATGTCGTTGAGAGCTTTGAATGTGTCGGTAATTTTAGGGATGGCGGTCGCGATGATGGTGTTGTCGAGTGCCACAAGAAATACGGCTAGACAAAGGCCAACAATTATGGTGAGTAATTTGAGCCCGGATGGGTATTCATGTAACGGGTCGGCAGGTTGCATGTCGAATGCCTCATCTTCTCCAAGGGTAGTAATTCCCTCCTGCTTTGCACTGCTCTCGTGAAACTCCGCGCTCGAGTCTTGCTCCGGCTTATCCATGGTGACGAAGAACGCCTTATTGAGGACTGAAGATATCGAATGAGGTTCGCGTGGCAATGGAGGCTGCAGAAGTGAATGGCGCGTCAAGAAGGTCGTTGTAAGACAACGTATAGAGATGGGGTGAGGTTATGTTCGTTATGTGATGATGTTCTGGTATGCAAGCTGGCTAAAGTGGATTTTTCGGATTGGAGAAGATTAGAAGTGTTGCCCTGTAACAATTTCGCGACATGCGAAATATTTCCCTCCTTCAACTCGGGTCCCTGCGTAACGTTCCGTTTTAACGGTATCAAAAACTGCTCTTAATCCCGACGTATTCAAGCAGGCTGCCTTCACGCTTTATACCTTAAATTGTCGTGTGATTCAATGGCAAAAGGTTCGTCTATCCCCTTCCTACAAAGATGCAGCTCAGCTCTCGCAACTAGCCAACCCTAAGCTTCAGTGAAGTGCTGAGTATCCTTTGCAGTGATAACAATCCAGATCATACAAATGCTCCAAAAAGTGTGACCATACAGAGTCTTGAACAGGCAGTGAATACAACACCCAGGCAAATATGCCCTCAGCTTTCAGTCAGGCGTTTCCTCCAGCGCCCAAGTTCACAGAGAAGAATGTCGGGAGCCTCAGAGGTAAAGTAAGGAGATCGTATCACGGCTTCTGTGAGCCTCCACGCGGGCTGATGTTTTAGGTCTTCCTTATCACTGGCGCAGCGTCTGGTGTTGGCTACGAGCTAGCTAAGCTCGTCTATGGTCGAGGCGGAACGGTCTATATCGCCGCCCGCTCGTCGAAAAAGATGAACCACGCGGCAAGATCCATCGAAGCCGACCTTCCCAGAACCAGAGGCCGGCTAGTCACTCTCTTAATTGACTTGGCGGATCTTGGGAGCATAAGGACAGCGGCCGACGAGTTCCTCGCCCGGGAAGATCGCTTGGATGTCCTAGTGCACAATGCTGGGGTGATGACACCGCCAGTTGGCAGTAAGAGCAATACGGTACGTTATTCAACCACTACTCCACCATGTCTAGGAATCCATATTGCATATATCCTAAAGAAGCCCGCAACGTAGGGACATGATCTTGAGATGGCTACTAACTGCCTTGGGCCCTTTCTTCTAAACCGTTGTCTGGAATCGATTTTGATAAAAACAGCGAACGCACGGTCTTCGAATCGGTACAGCGTCCGAATTGTCTGGCTTTCATCAATGATAACAACTTCAGTGCCTCCGGGTGGTATCAAATTCGGTAGAACTGGTAATCCCAAAGTATTAAAGAAATCGATGGAAAACTATATGCAGAGCAAGGTTGGAAATGTGTTTCTGGCCGCGGAAGCCGCAAAGCGGCTTGGTGGTGACGGTATAATCAGCGTGGTAAGATTTGCTTGTTGCTGGTTTTTCGCCCTGCTTGGCGTATGAGTAGGTCTAATTCCGAGCAGAGCGTGAATCCCGGCCTCATGAAAACTGGGCTTCAGAGACATGGTCCAAAAGTACAAGGTATCATCATGGTACAGCCATAGCCTAATGTCCCTCTCGAGCCCAGATGTCTTCTGACTACCAATGTCCGCAGAGCATCCTCTTTAAACCCCCACTGTATGGCGCTTACAGCGAGCTCTTTGCGGCACTATCTCCAGCCGTCAAAGCAGAACACAACGGTGCCTTCATTATACCGTGGGGCCGGTTCGGCAATATACCAGCCCACATCGAGAAAGGGCTAAGAACGAGAGCCGAGGGAGGAGCCGGGACCGCGAATAAATTCTGGAATTGGTGTGAGCGCCAGACGAGGCCATTTATGTAGGCTCACATCGGCATTGGATGGAGCATGTGGATTCAGGTGCTGGCTTGGGATGGAGTTGGTACCATATCGGTTATGGAGGTGGCCGAGAGGTGCGAGTATGATAGAGATAGCACTCGTCGACACAGCCAGGCACTGGGTGAGTTCAACGCAGAGATCCGTATGGTGTTCTTAGGTATTTAGGTTTTACCGTGTCTCTATTGACGAAATGATTCGTACCTATGCTTGGTATGTTCGGGTTCATGTTGTTCTGGCAGATCTTGATGACCAGAAGGGTTCAGGCTCAGCTAAGTAATAACGGTCCAGGCCTATCCGTACCCGCACTAAGCTCATTCTTCGCTTACATGAGCTTAGTGCGGGGTACGGATAGTGGTAACCCTAACCCTAAACCAAAATACCGCGGTACGGACCGTTACTAAGTAGGTGTGGATCTAAACAAACGACATCCTACTTCCATCAAGCATGCAAGCTGTATCTACTAGATGACCAGAGTGTTTGTGAAGCCATATTGGAATACGCTATTGTCAAATCTAATATCTAGGTCTTCAATGTGCCTTCGATATTGCACAGACTCATCCTCTGGTACACCAATAGTCATCAAATCTAGACAACCCCGATCTCTTTCAAGGAAAAAGCGCCGCTATGGTGTACACCCCATTTTCGAAGCCAACAGCTGATAGTGGCAGGAAACTTTCGAGCCTGGCATTCCGTATACGCGCCATGACTACAACGGTTCTACAGTTCTTCCGTCATCGGATAAAAAGGCTTGAAAATGTCCCTAGTATACTCTATTCTTGGCTAAACAGCCTCATCTTTACCTTCGTGTTCGACTTGAACAAAGTGTTCATGATGCAGTTCACCGTATCGGGCTGTACATCTTCGAGGATCAAAGTACTGCGATGACTTGATGCAGATTTATTCGGTTCAAGAGGGATCGTATTGTCCACTGCGTTTCTATCCGTGGGAAAAAGATGTTCCACATTCCAGGGATTGTCTAGGTTCGGCATGCTATTGTCCCATGGAATCGACGGTTCTGTTTGATGAAGCCAAGTATTTGGTGTGCCCGAGAATCCTTGGATTTCTTCTGGAAGAATAGGGAAACTGACACTGAGATCTTTTCCTGGCGGCGTATAATAGCTCGCGGTAGTATTAGTCGACGGCGATTGCGAGTCGAACCCAAAGGAGAGATCCATGTCCTGCAGGTCTTCCAAGCCTTGATCTGACACACTTCCAGTTAAATCCGAGTCATCCATATCAACCTCGGCCACCTCGGACACAGTCATAGCATCATTCTTTGACGAGCCAGGCGTGGGCGGACTGGACGGCCCTAGTGCCTGTCGTCGCTTTCGGTCCACGATGACATACCTGGTTTCAGTCATAAGTCATTAATCACACCAACAGGAAAACGAACTTCCACTAACCGGTTCTTGATGTCTGTCGCAGATCTTCCAGGGAATTCCTTCTCGCCAATAGACTTCCAGACCCGTCCATATACACCAACGGCTTCAAGCAGGCGATCGTCATCTTCGGGCAACCATTCACTATGATCGAGACTCGGATCTAGGGAATGAAGCCATCGTTTTGCACATTCTATAAGTGGACGTCAGGTCCGTCTCGTCGCTGTATCTTAGTTCGTGTTAGGGCACCTACGATCGGCATGGCGAGTTTCGACGCTCTGGGCAACATTTGTCCAACTAATGCAAGTTAGTATATATGCTTAGCTAGTGAGTCTCCCTTAACCTTCTCTGTGTAGCTTACCGGTATCCGCTTTTCTCCACAGCAGTGCGGAGTCGTTGATCCTCTGCATTGCTCCAAGCTCCTTTCTTTATATGTCCACATACTTTACTCCATCTCTTGCGGCAATCCTTGTTTGTTCTTCCAGGCAACTTGGCTGCTATCCGATTCCAGTCATTGAGGTTTCCCTGGGATACTGAATTGGCATATTCATCAGCTCTTCTGACAATGGATCGTAGAGTTTGCAATCATACACTGAAAGTCCGCCTCACGCCGAAGTATCTGGTCTTCTTCCTCTGCCCACCACCTCCGAATTCGCGCTGTGGAGCTCATTTCTATCTCGGTCACTGCAGGGAGAGCCTTGAAGAAAGAGACAAGAGAAATGGGTCAGCCTAACCTATACCGTTTCTGGACCCTGGGAGCTTAGGTGCCATCCTATTCTTGGGCTGCGGACCCTGCAGCAAGTGCCAAGGTGGAACATGTAACGTATTGAAAGTTACCTATAATCAGGCCAGCCTTGAGGAGGATTTAGTCTCGGCGTCAGCCTTTCCTTTTCGAGATGATGACCTTGTTGCTCCACGTTTCCTGGAACACCGACAGAGGAATCGATGTGGCGTCCTATCAGCAATGCATTGTATAGAAATCGAGCGTGTCAGACGTATTAAACAGTAATAGAATCTACCTTACTTGGTCCTTCAGGGAGTTAATACATAGCGTGCGAAAACAATACGATAGTGGAGAAAGTAGCGCACGCTATGTATTAACCCCCTGGAGCACCAAGTAATTGCTTTATGAAACGTGGGGTGTAATTTATTATCATCTTTCCACAATCACGGATTACTGTTATCCTTGTTTCCAAAACGCCTGAATTTTGCCTTGAATGCAGACGACCCCATTGAGATCGACAAGCGAAGAAAACAGACTTTCTTATCCGAAGATCCTTGCGATTCTGCAGGTCAATGAACTGGAGCGGTGAGATCTGTGGGACTGACTGTGTACAGTAACATCATGTATCGTTGACCCTTCGAATCCGCCATCAGCGATGAGCAGCCTCGAGCCATTAATTTGTCAGTGATGAACAGCTTGACTGAACGCCTTGTTGAATACTGGAATAGACCGAGCTCCTGCGAACCGCCCAACTCAGCTGCCTACATTGTTGCTGCGAGCGCCAGCCTTGATTACAATGGCATTACTGGCCACTACCTGGAACAGGCAGATTGGCTCTGAAACCAGCCTGTGGGTGAATCCCGAGCGTTCTATGCAGCACTACCATTACATTGTGAATAGCCTGGTACGAAAAGGCCATCTGAGGCTGAGAAACAACGATACGCTGAAAAAATACATACTGTATATCTTGGATCCAGACGATGATGCCGATCATGTTCTCCACCATGGCAGATCAAGCGCGTGCAACGATGCCGGGAGGTCCTCAAGGCTGTATCGGCCGCCCCCGAGAGATCAGATAATACTTCGTTGCTTCCGACACCCATTACTGTCCTGCAAGGCACCAGGTGATTCCTGAATCGTCCAGCAATCTCGCCTCTGGATTTCTAGCGCCGACGTCGTCCTGGACTCAATCTGTCGAAGAAGGTCCTAAGCCCTGTATTCTATTCTTCTTTGTGAGTATGGGTCTGACATTGTGCATATCTTGGGAACAAGAGATACTGTGCCGTGTGGTACTGTGCAACGTCCATTATCTAGTTTACCTAACCTAAAAACCCTTTTCCCCGAGCCCTTGTAGGAATTTCAGTTCAGCCATTCTCCTATAACGAGCCTTTGGTGCGGCTAGCTACATTAGTGCTACATAAAAAGACCCTCTCAATCGATCAACGCAGGTTTCTGATGGCCCGCAACGAGTTTTCGATGAATCCAGAGATTAAAGACCCCAGAGAGCCGCCGAATGTTGCGGTTGTCGGTGTTTTCTTTCTTATAGAACGGACCAAGTGAACCGCACTGATTCACTCCGAATATTAGTTCCTAGCATGTTTATCTCAATATCAGATCTCAAGGTATTGACCTTTGCTACGCTGGACCCTGGTCGTGGATTAGAGTCGATTCTCCGAGCTTTCGCTCCTTCCTGGTGTTAGAATTCTCACTCGGGTCCGAAGTGATTCTTTGCATAGCAAGAGCCGTCTAAGCAACCGAATGTCGGGTCCAGAAGGGATGAGCTGACAGCACAGCCGGGTCCAGCGTGTTTGGGCGCAAAAGAAGTGACAATGCTGTGCCAGTAAAATCATTGTCCAGTTATTCGATGCACTGCATTTGCTTCTATACATTTTACCCAGAAAATGACTCTAGCCGGCGTTTCCTACAACTTCTTTGACGATCTACAACCAAAAGCCATCTTTGTTCCTCTCCTCTCTCTTCTTATCCTTTCCATTTGGTTTCTTCATTCCTACATCCGTCTCCATCACATCCCAGGCCCTTTCTTCGCCTCACTCACAAATCTTTCTCGGGTCTCTTGGATTCTCTCCAATCGAGCGCACGACATTCATGTGAATTTGCATAAAAAATATGGAAGACTGGTCCGCTTTGGCCCGAACATGGTTTCAGTGGGAGATCCCGCAGAAATTCCCAATATTTACAGCTTTACCGGGAAATTCGCCAAGGTGAACACCCTGTTGCTCTTATTATTTCGACTCCCTCATGACACGATGGACATCCTGACCAGAATTACCAGTCTGATTTCTACCACGTGCTCCTTTTCTACGCAAAGGGGAAACCCGTACCGACTATTTTTGCGACACAGGATGAACACCTGCATCGGATGCTGAAGAAACCGATTGCAGGTATATATTCGATGAGTAACATTGTGTCTTTTGAATGTTACGTAGATTCCACCATGCGCGTATTCTCCGATCAACTCGATAAGTTGTTCGTACAGACAGGAGATGTCTGTGACTTGAGTAAATGGTTGCAGATGTTTGCATTTGACGTGATGGGAGAAATTACATTTTCTCAGCGCTTAGGGTTCTTGGAAAAGGCCGAGGATGTTGATGGGGTGATGGAGTCGATTTGGCGTTACTTCTGGAAGGCTTCACCTGTTGAGTTGCCCTTTTCGGATTTGGAAAATTGGAAAAAGCGTTGACACTGATAATGAGGTAGATCTCTCAAATCCCCTGGGTCGACTGGCTCTGGACCAAAAACCCCGTCCTCCAACGCCTACGGTCTGTCAGAATGAATCCGATTGTAGGATTCGGCCTTGCCCGGATCCAAGAACGGCAGCTTGACTCGGGTAACGGGAGGGACGATAAACCCTCAGCCAACCGCCGCGACTTCCTCTCGCGCTTCCTCGAAGCTCGGGCCAAAGACTCGTCTATCCCACCTTGGTAATCGCCCTAAAACACCACGTGACAAAACTGAATTCAATTCATCTAACAATCTCCGTAGGGCCATCACAGCCTGGATCACCTCCAACATAACCGCCGGCAGCGACACAACCGCCATTCTCCTCCGCACAGCCATTCACTCCCTCCTCTCGCAACCCAGCACCCTTGATCGCCTCCTCGCCGAACTCTCAACCCTCCCCCCTACGAACGAGCCCGTCTCCTGGAAAGCCGCGCACGATTTACCCTATCTAGACGCCTGCATCAAAGAAGCTGGCCGCTTACACCCTCCTTTCGGCTTACCATTTGAACGTCTAGTGCCGGCCGAGGGAGCTACGATCTGTGGGCAGAACTTCCGGGCTGGGACGGTGGTGGGAATGAGTGCGTGGGTGGTGCATCGAGACCGGGAGGTATTTGGGGAGGATTCGGAGGCGTGGAGGCCAGAGAGATGGCTGTGTGGCGAGGAGAAAAGGCGGAAGATGGAGGCGTCTCTGCTAACGGTGAGTACAACCATGCCAACTTCCGAAATTCCGATGATGCGAGGAAGTTGAATTTTTTCCTCCTCTTTCTAGTTTGGCGCGGGCCATCGCTCCTGCCTCGGCAAGAATATCTCGTATCTGGAGGTGTACAAGCTGATTCCGACGTTATTGCGAATGTACGATGTACGTATCCCATCTGGCGCAAAGCCACGGATTGGAATCATGAATTGACTCATCCTTCAATGCCCCACAGATAACGTTCGCGGATCCAGACTGCAACAAGTGGCGCGTGGAAAACCGATGGTTTGTCAATCAGACCGGGCTTAACGTTCGATTGAAGAGACGGGGGAGATAAGGAGGGTATCCGTACTCTTGAAAGTTAGCGACCCCAAACAAAGTCTGCGAGGGAAATCGCCCATGAGTAAGAGTAAAGTAGAGCCCGCACACAAAATGCATGCAAGAGAACCTTTGCTCGGACTGGTGTAGCTAAATCGAAACATCGAGCATATTTCCACCGTGTATCAACAGAATGCAGCCCGTATTTTAAAAAACAAACCCCCTAAACCATTCATACGTCCTACAGTATGCTACATTCTATTGCATTTTCGTTTGCGTGAATCCCGAGAAATACGTGTAGGTAGCCTCCCTCCCATGCATACATATGTAGGCTTCATTCACCCCACATACATATTTCCCTTCAACATGTTTGTGCATCACACAAGTGCCCTTGCACGAAATTAGTCGTGAAGCTATTTTTCCCCCTCACAAATGAGGGTATTTTACAGAAAAAAGGGGTTCACACGCATCGTGAAATACCTTCTTACGAGACGAGAATTAAATCCCCATCGTTTCGCGCGTCCTAAACTATCCACTCTTGCTCGAAACCTTGAAACCCCCATACATTCCAATTCTCCCGCCACCCCCCAACAACCCTATTTCCCATACGACGTCCTCATCCTCTCAACCATATGCTCCTCCACCGTCACCGCCTCCCCCCCGCCTTCCGCCCCCAACCGCCCCAACCGACAATCCAAATTGCCATCGAAGAAAAAAACCACCGAATACCGATCCCCCCCGCGGTTCACCACCCGATGCACGCTGCTGCGATACTCCCCGCCCGTCCACATCTGCAGCATATCCCCCACGTTCACCACGTACGCCGCCGGGTCCGGCGCGACGCCGGCCCAGTCCCCGGAACCCGGGTCCTGCACCTCGAGCCCGGCGTGCTCGTCCTGCAGCAGCAGCGTGATGGCGCCGAAGTCCGTGTGCGCGCTGGCGCCGAGCTGGCGTTTTGCGGTCGGTTGCGCGGGGGGGTAGTGCAGCAGGCGGAGCGGGGCGGCGGGGGTGGGGGCGATGAAGGCGTCGAAGATGTGGGGACCGTGGGGGAGGGTGGCGGCGATTAGATCCAGGATGCGCAGGGCGAGGGCGTGCATGGCGGCATAGTAGGTTTCGGCGGGGTGCTGGAAGGTGGAGGGCGGGAGGAGAGAGGCGGGGGGGTAGACGTTGGGGCCCATGAAGAAGCGGCGGGCGAGGACGAGGGGGGAGGTTGGGGGGAGGGAGGCGCCGATGTAGAAACCCTGTGGGGGGTTAGATGGGGAGGTAGATGGGGTGGCAGGGGGAAAGGACTTCTTTGAGGTCGGGCATTACGTCTTCTTCGTAGGATTGCGAGGCGAGGACGTCGTAGCCACGGTGGCCGATGGTGGTTTTGGCGTCGAGTTTCTTTTTCTCTTCGAATGGCAGGGCGAAGAAGGCGGCAGCGGCTTGGAAGATGGAGTCTTGGAGGGAGCGCGGGATGCCGTGGCCGGTGATTTGGAAGAAGCCGGTGGAGATGCAGGCGGCGCGGATGTCTTTGATGATGCTTTCTGCAGCGGGGGAGGTGGGGTCGGCGAGGTAAGGAGCGATGTTGACGGTTGGGACGTAGAAAGGGGTTGGGGGCTTGTTGGCGGTGGGCATGATTGCGGATGGAGTTTGAGCTATCCAAAACGACTTCGTTTGGAATTCAAGTGACGCGGAAGGGTTTTGGTGAGGAAAGAGTGAAGACTGGTGTCAAGAAGGCAAGGAACCATAAGGAGACTCGATCAATTAAGCCCATAGGCCGACATCAAGAATACACGTGGTAAGCGTGGACGGAGATCCCTCATAATAAAGGTTGGGCCCCGAGAAGAAACCTGAGTACAAACGGATCTGGCCAACCACCACCATTGCGAGACTATCATCGAGTCTCCAGGACCACGCTATTCCCATATTAGTACTAATGCCCTGTCAAAATGTAGTGCAAGATTTCCTATAGTCAACTGGGAACAGCTGCCAGACCTTTGACCACTTATACAGGAAGAGAATGGGTCTGATGCACACGTTGAAATGCGTTGGAGTTAACAAGGCATGGATATGAAATCGGAATGTACGAGAAAGGAAGAAATAGGGGAAGAGAAACTTGAAAGTGGTTGTTTCTTTTTCTGCTAGTCCAACCATAGCACAGTCGCATCGACTTGCACCAGCACACTTTGAAACCATTGCGAATTAGGCTCGACTTTGTAGGGCTTTCTCCAGATCCATCTATATCGAAACGACCGAGATCCTGTGAGGTGTCATAACGCTCAAGTGTAGCAGCATCGACTCTATTGTGATGCTTGCTACCAGAATAAAATATTAAGAGTCAGAGACCAGTGAAAGCCATATGTAGCTCTACCCCCTCGCCTCAACCCCCCATAAAACGAACATACATACTCCAAACATACCCCTAAATGAACCCCTTAAGCCACTCATACCCCCTCCCAACCGCCTCCTCCGTGTCAACCCCTGGATCCGGGAACGTATCAAATAAATGCTTCGCCCCCTCAATAATCTCAATGCCCGCCCTCACGCCCCTCTCCCGCAGCGCATCATGCACCCTCATACTCTGCTGCCACGGAATCAGATCATCCGGCCTGCCGTGTATCAAAAACGTCGGGGTTCGGTAGGCGCCGCGCAGGATTTGCGCGTAGGGGCTTATGGAGACGATTTGCTCACGGGACGGATAAGGGAGGATGGGGATTTGAGGGGTGGGGTGTTTGGAGTGTGGGAGGCCGGTGAGGAGGAAGGGGAGGGTTTGGGCGCGCCAATTCATATGCAGGACGAAGCGCCAGCGGGGGTCGGAGAGGGACATTAGCATGCCGGGGACGTTTTTGTTGCTGGGGGGGTAGTAGCTTGCGATCTGTGGGGGTTAGGTATTGTTTGGTGCTAGGATTGTACTGGGGACGAGAGGGAAGAAAGGGGTGGTGAAGGGTTAGTGGAGTGGAAGAGAACGGGAGAGTTACCGGTTCATTTTGGATGCCCTCTGAGAGATTATAAGCTTCGTTGGGCGAGGAGACCGAGGCGGTAGGGTAAATGGGGGATTTCCACCCTATGGCGGAATGTGTAAGCTTCGGCCACAAACTAGGGAAATTAAGTTGAACGTGAACTTACAGTCGTCCTCGTAATCCGTTGGGCAGTAGAAGGCTAGAATAGCTTCTGGAGGCGAAAGACCTCGTTGCGGCGCGGTGAAGCCAAGGGTCATAGCCAAATGTCCACCCGTCGACCACCCAACCGCTACAACCTTTTCGCAATCGACCTGCAGCCAGGGTGCCAATTTCTGAGCTACAGACGGTAGCTCATGGCGCACCCAGCGTAGGGCCTCGCAAACATCTGTCATGGGTCCATCGAGGATGTTGAGCTCGGGACAGAAACGGTAGTCGACGCTGACAGGGAGAAAACCATTGGCGATGAGAATTTTGATCTGTTTAAGATTTACTTCCTTTCGGGTAAACATGACGTGACCGCCGCCGTGGATGAGTAGTGCTTGCAAGGGTAAGCTTAGTCGCTGTGCTTGGAGGTTGGGTTATTGGGGGGTACTGTACCAACTGGCCGTTTTTCGGCTTGCGAGCTCTCCGAGGGGAGGTAGATATCAGCGCTTAACGAAGTCCTTCCAACCTGCCTATATACCAACGTTTCAACCTTTGGCTTACGTAGCCCCTTCTTTGGCTTGAACAAATCGCTCTCAGGCTCGGCTGGGAACCCAGCAATGATGCGAAGAGTTCGGGCTTCGTCGGAGCTGCCATCGGTCCATGTGACGTGCTTGAAGCCGGCCTCTCGCATACTACTATCCCAAAACCATTCGTCGGCCAAGACATGTTTCCGCGCGTCTTCGTAGAGCCACCAGCCTTCCAGAAGACCGAAAACGAGGTCGAACCAGAAGATATTTCTTGTAAATTCTACGAGTGCAACGAAGCCGTCAGGACGAAGCATCCGACGTATATTCGTAGTAGACTTGACCAGATCTCGCGTGGCATGAATACAGTTCGTAGATATGATGGTATGAAACTTGTTAAGAAAGCGCTCTGGAGGCGCCTTCTCAATGTCAAGAGTGAGGAAATCCAAAAAATCTCGACCGGCGAATTTTTTTTTTGCAGCAGTGACCAGAGATCCTGAAATGTCAGTGAATGTGTATGTGAAAGAAACGTTTTCACGGGCGAGGGCATCAACTATGTATTTTGTGGTACCCCCAGTGCCGCCACCAAGTTCCAGGATATGAAATGTACCGCCTTCAATACTTTTAGCATATGCTTTCGAAAGAAAGCTGTGTAGAAGCTTGTTAATAGCTTCATACATGGGTCCGTTGGAGTAAACGTCTTCCAGAAGTTGTTTGTTCTCCTTGCTGCGAAACAAAAGCTGGAGAGGATCGGCGGCACCCGTTAAACATTTAGCTAGTTTAGAACCAGTGATGTGTAAGAGCTTGTGCTCAGAGGCATGATGAGGAGAGGCTTGAAGTATTTGCTGATACATGGTGGTAGATGGTGTACAATCAATTTGTGTATCAGACCGGACCAAGTGAGTAGCATCAGACGTTACCAGCGACGCATCTGTCAATATATTCTGTAATTGATTCACGAGTAAGGTATGCTTAGGAAGGAATTGAACCTGAGGCAGCCTCTGGCCAGGTCGTAGCGATGCAAGGGCGCACCCAAGAGTTGCGAATGCCTCGACGGTATAGGCAAGAACTAGCCGGGATTGTGCAGGATACACCTGTTTCCAGAAGCCTTCAAACCCCGTCTGCTTCGTAAAGACATCATAGTCATACCTGATGGTCTCAAAAGCTTGTTGTGCATGGCCTAGGGCAGCAGGATGGTCAGTTGGTGACACTGAAAGAGATGATTTTGGAAGCACAGGCATTGGAGAGACTGCCGGGAGTTGTGGCAAAACCTTGACATTTGCAGGAGGCACCGCCAACATTTGCTGTGGGGTTATCATATCCAACAAATTGCCAAAAGTCGATTCGCCGTCCAGTAAACTCATGTCAACCACGACACCAAAGATTTTCTGGATATCGTTGGCAAGCTCAATGCTCAGTAGAGAGTCCAAGCCTTCATTGGCAAGATTAGTACCTCGGCTCATGGTGGTTTCGGTCTCTAGATGAGTTGTAATAAGTTTGGCTAGCTCAGAAAAGACATTATCGTTCATTGCCGGCAGGTTCTCGACAGATGTAGCAGCAGTGATGGCGGGAGTTGAGCTGAAAGAGTCGGCGCTACTATCAGATCTTGAAAATGATATCGCGGGCACATCGCGACTACCGCATCCTCTAGCAAGGAGATAGGCGCGCAAAGATTTGATGTCCAGCAAAGTCTGAAAATCCGTGGCGGAGATGTCGAATTCGAAGAACTTGCAAATCTCGCTCATCACTTCAGTAATCATCAACGAGTCAATACCTAGCTCCTCTAAGGTCGAGTCGTCATTGAAAGCATCTACTGGGACATCCGTGACTCTATGAAGGAGTTTACGAATATCTGCGTCAAGATCTGTTGCTGCAATTTCTTTGTGGCTAGGCCTGGCACTGTCACCGATGAAGGAGGTAGCCGCAAGGAGTACAGGATTCTTGTCAGGGATGACCTGGACAGGCATGATCGGCGTATTACTGGTGGCTCTAGAGGTCTCTAATTGATGGGACGTGTTGGCACGAGATAACACTTTGGTTAATGAGCTGACAAGCACCTTCATGAAACGTGCGCCGAGAACGATCAGGACTAGGCTCTTGGTTTTCGTGTCAAAAACAAAAATGTCATTGACAACTTCTCTTTCTCCTGACGGGGTGAAATTGGAGTAGACGATCCATGACCCGGAAGATTCGAATTTGGGCCCGGCTTGTATGTGGTGAACTTTGGTGCAGACGTACACCTCGTTATCGCCACACTCGCTGAGCGTATTCACGTGCAGCCCTGCTACTTGAATGAAGTTGTCAATTGCCAGCGGCTTCGTGACGGTATGTCTCAAGGCACTTTGATCGTGGTCAGGGAGGATGACGTTGCCTGCAACCTCTCGATTTCTTGCATAAACGCTTTTTACGCCTTTATAATAATCTGCGTACTGAACGACCTTGGCAAAAGACTTGTAGACCATGGCGCCTTGTATTATCTCTGATTCAGGATCAAATTTTAGGTCATCGAACCGTTTGTAGCCGATCAACACTTCGTAACGGGCAAAGTCCATGACCATTTTAGGGCTTTCTTGATGAAGAGTGATTCGCCCCGTAGCATGCGAAGAAGGACTGCCTTTGCCTCCATTTCCATGCAGCTGACTGGTCAACTCGAAGGTCCAGGCAGGTAATTCCTTGTCGATTCTTGTCATTTTGATGGTCACGGCGCGGTCCACATTCATACCGAGAGGAGCTTTGATTTCCAATTCTTCGACGCAGGGAAGATAATCGGATTGCCCAGCCTCCGATTTCAAGACCATGGCAGCCTGAGACACTAGCTCTACATACAATGGTGCAGGACATAGGGGTTCAGCAAGTACCGCATGCCCCAGCACGTAAAGCCTGTATTCTTTACTACGCGGATCGACGCAGAACTCAGCCTCACGCTGTCCCTGGTCTCGAAACCTCACAAATGAAAGCAGCATATGATCCGTCTCCGATTTGGTTGATTCCACTGGAAGAGGGGTCTGGGCTGTGTCTATCCACGGAAGCCAATGTCGCGACTTCTCGAATTGATACGGTGGCAGGTTGATTGCGGGATACTCATGCTTTTGACAGCGATGGAAAAGCCAGAATTGGAATTTGTGACCGCAGGACCAGAGGTTGGTAGTAGCGTCAGCCAAAGATCCTACCGCACTGGCAGTATTCAATTGGATGGACTGAAACAAATGCGAGGATACAATCGAGGTATCCAGACTACGACGGACCATTCCAGTGACCGAAGATCCCGATCCTGCTTCTAGCCACGTACATGGCCCAAGTCGATTTGCGAGTCTTCCAATTGCTTGTCCAAAGTATACTGGCATCCGAGTGTGATCTGCTATCATTTGGGGCCCAATTTGCGCGCAGCTTTGATCATTGGTGCATGTCTCCAGGGGAATCACCGGCTCATTGTAGACGAGTTCTTCTGTAAGCTTTGCTAATGCAGGTAGCAGCGGCTCAGTAAATGCAGAATGGAAACCATGGGTAACATTGAGTCTCTTGAACTTGATAGAACCTTGAGATAGCTCGTCCTCGAGAGCCTCGATGGAAGAATTGGTCCCAACAAGTACATGGCTGGTCGGTCCGTTGTAGCAGGCGATTTCAACTTTGTAATCGGAGCTAGATGTGTTGACTGATGAAATCAGGTTCAAAACCGTGTTCATATCTGCTTCAATTGAGATCATAGAACCACGCTCTGAACTCCAATGCGTCTGCATAAGGGAGGCCCTGCCGGAGACCAATTTCAAGCCGTCTTCCAAAGATAGAGTGCCAGAAATACAGAGTGCTGTTAATTGACCGAAGCTATGACCAACAAGAGCACTGATCTGCAAGCCAGAATCGACCCATGATTTTGAGCAGGAGTATTGAACCGAAAAAAGTGCACAGTGAAGCTTGACTATGTCCTTCACAGGTTCGGTTTGAAAGACTTCAGGATACAATCCACTTAAGCCAATAGATCGAAGTACGGAGTCACAGTGATCAAGGTGGGAGCGCAGAAGAATCGAAGTGTCGTAAAGGTTCTTGTTGAGGCCAATAGCATTACTGACTTGACCACCAAAAACGAGTACCACGGGTTTTGCTTTAGTATTGACTTGTGGCTGCAGAGTCCCTGATGTCACTGCAGCAAGCTGATTGCTTAGATCGATTGGTTGAGAAACAGTGGTTGCAAAAACATGGGAGAGCGAGCGGTTTTGTTTATCGGCCAGATTGAATGCTAACGTAGATAGCAGATTTTTCTGAGCTGATGAGGACTGGATAAGTGTCTGGAGTGTTTTACAGTACGCGACTAAACTTGCAGTAGAGTTTGCGGAGATGAAGATAGGATATTTGGACAGCGACAGGATTTGGCTGCCTGTGTCACAGCTACGCGAAGCTGCGCCTGGTGGTTGACACACAATCATGGCAGCATTGCTTCCCGCCGCCCCGTAGTTATTGATGCATGCCACTTGACGATCTGTATCCCACTGCTGAGTGTACAATGGAATCGCCATTCGATCTGGCTCTAATGCAGGGATCTTAGGATTCAAGGAAGAAAAGCTAGCCTGTACCGGAATCGTCTTATTCTGCATCATAAGCAAAGTCTTGATAAGTGCGGCGACTCCGGAAGCTCCCTCGAGGTGCCCGATGTTGCCCTTCACCGAAGCAACATGCAGTGATTTGGTACGATTGACGGAACCAAAGACCTGACGGATACTCTCGAATTCAATAGGGTCGCCAACGGGTGTTCCAGTACCGTGGGCCTCAACGAAGGATACGTTCAGAGGATCAATGCAAGAGAGAAAGCAAACTTTTTGATACAATTCAACTTGGGATGGTGAGTGTGGTACAGTGATAGGGGTAGAATTGCTATTTTGATTGACTGCCGATCCAGTGATAACGCCTAGAACAGTGTCTCCATCTGTAAGAGCAGCGGACAACTTCTTCAAGACGACTAATCCCACACCTTCGCCTCGGCAATAACCATCAGCATTGGCGTCAAATGGCTTGGTTGCGCCGGTTGGGCTTAGAAAGGAAGCGGCTGCAAGATTCTGATAGAAATTGGGGCTTGTGTAAAGACTTACGCCGCCGGCTACAGCCTGGGAGCATTCTCCAGACTCAATAGCCTTGCATGCGGAGTGGACTGCAACAGCGGAAGAGGAGCAAGCAGTATCGTATGTTACTGAGGGTCCCTTCCATCCAAAGTAGTGACTTATCTTGCCGCTGAGAAACGCTCGCAGAGTGCCCAGGGATGAAAAAGCATTTGGAGGATGTGAAGCAACATTATCATTGTAATCGTTTGCGCAAACTCCTAAATAGCACCCAATATCGTTCGGAGTAGAAGCTGACAGATTGCCAAAGTAGCCAGACGACTCCATAGCTTCATAAGCGACCTGTAGCAGAAGACGCTGCTGTGGATCCATCGTAGCTGCCTCACGAGAGGACTTCTTGAAGAACCGATGATCGAACACATCAATATCGCGCACAAAATTACCCCAAAAGCGAAGTTTGCCATCTTGCGACCGACGAAGACCCTCTGTAGGGAATCTTTCGGCTGGCATCTGCTGAAGCATCGAAGTCCCGGAAGTCAATAGTTGCCAGAACTCGTCGAGGTTGTCGGCACCCGGGAACTTACATGCCATGCCTATAACCGCAATGGCATGGTCGGGATATCGGCAGTCCTCGTGGGCGGACAGCGGCGAGCTCGATGTTCCAAAAGACTTCGAGAATTCGGAGTCAACCAGCCTGCTAGGGAAGAGTTTTGACGATTTGAACTTGCTGACTTTGAGTCCCGACTCCCGTACGATCGAAGAAGGAATAGAATCCACTAATCCAAAAGACATGACCAGTGGGCCTTTCATTTGAATAAGTGGTGAAACCGCCGCCGAAATTGTGAGATGCCAATTTGCGAGGTCAATCATTATGTCACGAAGAGCATGCTGATGTAGAAGGCCTTCGGTTATGGTCTGTGAACTGGCATTGGATCGTACAGGGACTATAAGCTTATTGGCGGCAGGAAATTCCAGGTCATGTCTGGAGCTGCATAACCCGAGAATCTTCGTGAATGCTCCTTCGTGTATGATGGAATGATAGCGACCTTCCAAACCCGTGGACTTCACCGTCATTCCCTGCGCCGACAGGTGTTGGGCGAGAGAAGTCACAGCAGTCTTGGGGGCCGTAATATTTACATCCGTTGAATCTCGAATTACGGAGATATATGACTATGGTTACTTGAGTTGGTCGACCACACAAAAGGGAACCTCTGTGTTGAACTTACCTCTGGATAGCTTTTCAAAGTTTCCAAAATTCTATCATGGCCCGCTTCTGACCTCCAGCGAACCGCAAGGGAAGATGTCACATGTGCTTCATCAGCGAAAGCTCCGTCCAGATCAACATACGCTCCGATGCATAGCGCCAATCGTAACGCTACCGCACCGAATGCATTGATATCCTCTTCGTTCTTTGAGCAGGCCACAGCAATTGCAGTAAGAATACCAGTACAGAAGCCTTGCACGCCCCCAAGCTTGATATTATCCAAAACCTCGGTTTGCGATGGGCCATCGTTGCTTCCTATGTAATGAAAGTACTGAATGATGTGTATGATAATGGTAAAGGGCATCAATAGGACATTCGGGGGCACATCAGAGGTCAAAGAGAGCTCTCCGTGATCGATCCATTCCCTCAGATTTTTGAGGCATTCATCTCCTGGTACCGCAGCCAGGGCTGAATCGTGATCTACCAAAGCCTGCCATAGCTCTGGTAGCGCCTTGATAGCGATGAGAAAGGTCCGAAGCCGAGGCTCGAGTAGCAAGACAGCCCTAAGTTGAAAAAGGTATTCAGAGGTAGGCCAGGTTGTCTGAGGCCCAAAAACGAGAAGCGACGGAAGCGTCTTTGCCATAGTTAATGGTAGAAAAATATGCTCCGCTTCTAGAATGGTTGAATAGACTAGTTCCGGAGCCGTTATGTTGAACTCGTACCTGAGTCTCCCAAACTATAAAGATTGGCTGCTGTAGGGTGAACCTCCTTCCATAGATAGTAAGCCGAAGCTATAGGAGCAATCTATAATCCTTCGATTCGGGTCCTTGACTGCCTCGTGCACTCAGGTCACTTCTGCATTAGCTTGCTGTTATAAATGCAATGTGGGTCCAACCCCAAGGCCCCGGGCTGGATTCTCTTTGAAGTCGGGTCCTGGCTGCAGCGAGTACGAACGTAGCTGTGCATGCCTGCAGATAACCCTGGCAGTAAGGTCTTCTTGGTCATGCCTGGATGCTCGCGTATCGATACCTTATTCTCTAGTCTGGTCACTTTGCCTTCAAGGCTTTATTCGTGGAAAATCATTTCTACTTGCCATACTTCCGGCCATGGCCTCTATTCCAACTGGATTCACTCCCTAATGGTTGGTTCAAGGTTTGGGAACGATAACAAATCAAAGATCAATTTCGGAAAATTACCTTAGCGACGAGCCCTTGTAGTGTGCCACGACTCGGGTCCCTCGTCTAATGGCCCTTACAGGAACGCCCAAAGGCACAGACACACGACTGCAATCGTCTGACAACCCAGACAGATGAGAAATATTGTCCAAACAGTGAGGTCGGACAACCAAACGGACCCGCAATTACCCAGAACTGGGAACTGTGCATTTCTCGTTATATTGCCAGCACTAATAGATGCCCACAAAGGGCCATTAAGACCTTGAAAGCAAAAACATGGCAAAAAAAGAGGCGGTGAACAGTGTCTTTATCAAAACTTCGGTATAATGACATGTTAATCAACGTATCCAATACTTCTCCAGTGGTGAATATATAATTGAAGTAATTCACGATTTACCTCGCCGCTGCTTCGCAGCGTTGGTGAGATGTCTCTCGTATGTTTTGTATCCAATATGATGCTACCGCAGGCCATGTGTTTAAATTCTATTTGGAAGAAATCTGCAAGCTTCTTTGCAGGAGCCGCATCGTTGGGGTCATCATGAAACGCACGCACTTTGTCTAGCCAGCTGTCGAATGGAATAAAACCAGCCTTGGGAATGTTCAGCTTCGGGGCTATGGCGACCAAAGCATCGTGCCATGACTGCCTGATTGGGTTCTCGAGATGATAAACCAATTTGGCTGGACCACTGCTCAGAAGGATCTCTGAAAGTACTTCTGCGGCGGAATCCACTGGGAGCCAGGAGAGTGTCTGTCAAGTAATTAGCACAATCACAGGAATGTTCTCCGGAGGAATAAGTAGATTTTTATTACCCCTTCTAAGCATGGTAGGCTTCCAACCGCTTGAGATGATTTGAACATTGCTGGCAGATGTTCATCAATGTTCCAATATCCATTCTTTTTAGATCCAGACATTTGACCAACACGGACATAAGCCACTTCAAGTTCGTCGGCAAATTCTTGCTTGGCTTTCTCCAACATCTTTTCACATACAAGCTTCGCCTGTGCATAACCTATTTGATTGGTACATTTCTCGCCGTCTATTACTGATATCTCCGGAACGATCTGCTCCCCTCGTACAAGTGGGTACCGCCCGACCACTGAAATTGAAGACACAAAGAGAAGTCTAGGCCTGATCAATGGATGAACGAGATGTGCCTCCCTTGCTAAGTTGAGTAGGTTTTGAAGTATCTGAAACTGAAGCTTAAATGACGGTAGCTTCATGTTGAAATCCATCGGCCAAGCATTGTGGAAGATATGTGTCACTCGCCCGCGAACATGCGCATACTCGGCCTCTGTCAGGCCCAAAAAAGGTAAGGCCGCATTAGATTGAAGAACCTCGATCTTAGACCACGCTTCCTCGCCGATGGCGATGCATTTTGACTGAATCGCTTCCAATTGCCGTGCGAAGGCATCCGCATTTGAATTGTGACGATTGAGACAGATAACACGAGTGACGCCCGGCAGACTTGCCAAATGAGCGAGGACGTGGCTTCCTAGGCTGCCAGTACCGCCAGTGAGTAGTATCACCGAGCCTTGCTCTGGTTTACTAGGAGTCCCTACTGCTCTCTTAATGGAAAACATGTCCGCAAACTCGCCGATCAAGCTGTCTTGCATAGGCAGGTCCGCCGAAGCTTTTAGAGCGTTGGCTAATTGGGTAATGGAGGGATACCGATAGACAAAATCACGACTTATCCTATCCGTGGCTGGCTTCGCTGTGGCAGATCGTGGCAGCGACGAAACAAGAAGGCGGCGGAGTTGTACAGCCTGTAGAGAATCCATCCCCAGTTCGAAAAAATCGTCATCGAGTGTCCATTGCTCGGCAGGAACTCTCCAAGTGAGGTTATGTTGGATCAGACTCTTAAGATCCGCCTCGAGGTTAACCAGGCTCAAAGAGTAAGTAGCATTATCAGAGATGCTGTTCTCCAAATTTCGATAGGCTTCTGCGATTTCCGACTCAAACATTTTGTAGACCTCCTTCCTCATTATAGACCCCTTATCTGATCTTGGGAGAGTTGTTTCAAATGGAACGACGATGATGGCATCCTTCGATGATACACGGGCATGAGCGTCCATGCGGCCTCCAGCTTCGACGATGATAGACCAAATGGATGATTTGAATTCCTCGTGTGCAGTCAAGGTCAGGAACGACGAGGGCTGGATAACAACACCTGGCTCAAATTGGCCGTCACCAAAGGCAATAGCAGTAGTGACCAGCTCGCTTTCGAAGAGCATAGTCTCAAGAATCCTCGGAGTAATTTTCTCTCCTGTAGCAAGCACGATTAGGTAGTCGTTGCGACCAATAGCGCTAAAATCAGAGCTTGGATTCCGAGGGTTGCAGATCAGTTGGTCTTGAAGCGTGAAGGCAGTTTTCCAACCGAATGGATGCGTGATCAAAGTATAACGCTGCACACCATCTTCCACTAGTGGGGCCGGTAGAATTTGTAGATCCATATCTTTTCTCAATCTAAAATAGTGCCAGTCGTAGTCAGGCTTAGGCGAGAATACGGAGGCAAGAGGTCCACTCTCAGTGCTACCGAAATGATTCAACAGTTTCACGCCTCCAGCCGCGAGTTTTTCTCCAACCGTTGGCTTCAGCGGCCCACCACCGAAAGCAACGAAAAGAAGAGGTGCCAATGTGTCAATTCCTTTACCGGCGGGAAGTAGTGAAATTTCTTCGAGGATGGATGGGACGGACATGAGAGACCGCGCATTTGAAACCTTCAACAGGTCTATAATGAAGGCACCTGTTGGAACAACAGAAGGAGGCGGAATGCAGAATGTCTTCCCAACACCAAGCGCGAGAGCTGGAGTAACCAATCCAAAGCCCTAAGTCAGGGTGTCAGCGATTGATTATGCTACTAAGAAACGGAATCTAACATGATAAAGAGGGAGAGTCGACAGATTTAGGCCTAGAGCTTCTTCATCGCTGGAAAAGTCATGGCATGCTGTGAAACACAGTAGGTACTTATGCGAATGGTATATTGGCTTCGGCAACCCCGTGGTCCCAGAGGAATGTAATATCAAGACATTACAATCACTCTCACTGATATAGTAGCCTGGTCTGCAAATGCTGCCGTGGATGCTTTTGCAATTGGCGTGTGGATTAAGGAAATAATCATAAGGAGCTTGCGAGTAGAGAACAGGGACGGAATCTATCGTCGAGAAGAGTGATAGCCCTTCCTTGACAGTATTTTGCAGCTTGGACGACGCAACGATGGCGCAGGCGGCAGTCTTCGCCAATAGATGGTGAATGGCAGTTGGGCTCAGTCTAGCAGACAGCAGAAGTACCTCCTAATTATTAGCTCAAACAACCTGGAAGCTCTTGGGGAGATGACGGCGAACAGGAACCCCTAAGCTCATCAACGACAACATGTGGAATAGAAGCCCAACATCGCTTTCAACGAAAGGAGCCACAGGCGGACCCTTAGGGGCGATGACTTCATTGCTCTGGTGGGGCAGCTTCAGCTCTGGCACAGTGTTCACAAGCCACTTTGAGCACTGCACTATAGCCTGCCTCAATTGCAGGTGAGATATGTAGACTAGGTCGGGGAAAGCAGCGCTTTGTCCCTGCTTTTTGGCTTGAACACAGAAGATGTGTTTGGGATTGTGAGCTGCATTATGTTCGATTAACTCGGATACCGTCTGGGCATTGATGCTATCCGTGGATTGTAGGTTGATCTTGGCCCTGGTGAACGCCGCGGTTGCGGTTGGGGGCGACATGGGTTTTGCTTAGTAAGCCTCTGGTCAGTCAGCAAGCCTCGTTTTCGTGGACTGCAAAGGTATGATCGCACGTCCTGAGGAAGAACTTCTCTTTGGCTAAGAATTGAGGCTAATGAGAGAGAACAGCAGATACATGTTACGATCTCAGGGAGATGTGAGTCGCTGTGGATGCTATAACCCTGTCGATAGCATAGTATACACTATGCATACTCAGGTCCTCAAGTCAAACCAGCATAAACACAGGCTCTAACAAAGTCTCCTGCAAGCAGGGGACCGCTATTTCATGAACCATCACTGCGATAGTGCGTGGAGAGCAGAAAACCGCTCTTTAGACCTACAGAGATATTTGCTAACGCACACAGGCGTAAAGCTCCCATGCCGCATTCAGAACAACTCGGGTCTGTGAGATGTCTCCAATCGCTTAGATGCTTGTTCCTGTTGTTCACAACCATGGAATATGCATAACTCTCCAATAGGCAGAGCTATAGCATTCTTCAATACCTGATCGCCTTCTTACTTCTTTTTCCCCTCATCGTTATCCCGTTCCTAAAGTACTAAAACTCCTTCGAACAGCAATCGCTCTCGATCTATTACATTCCTCAGACACCTTCTTAGCCGTTCCTCATTGCGATCCACGGCTATTGTCATGGGGCCCCGCGCTGGTCTCTCTCTTCTCTACAGCCAGTTCTTTGTCAAGCTTCCCGTGCCATCAAAATCCTTCTCTGGCCAAACAATCATCGTCACAGGGTCCAATACTGGTCTCGGTCGCGAGGCCGCGAAATACCTTGTCCGCCTTGGTGCTTCGAAAGTTATATTGGCGGTCAGGACTGTTTCAAAAGGCGAAGAGGCACAAAGGTACATTGAGAAAGAAACAGCCAAGACAGGTGTTGTAGAAGTGTGGGATTTGGATCTGTCGAGCTACGCTTCTGTCAAGGCGTTTGCGCACAGGGCGGAGGGGTTGGACAGGCTCGATGCTATAATAGAGAATGCGGGCATATCGACACATGAATTCGTACTATTCGAGGACAATGAGTGAGTATTCAAGGCTCTACATATGAAACTGAGCAAACACCAATGATCGTTTCGAAGGTCAACCATAACAACAAACGTCGTTTCCACCTTCCTACTCGCTCTCCTCCTCCTCCCCAAGCTCCACGAAACAGCCCGACAATTCAACACAACCCCGCGCATCTCCATCGTCAGCTCCTCAGTCCACCACTTCACGAACCTTTCCGCGAAAAGTAGCCCTAAGATTTTCGAAGCCATGAGCGACAGAAGCAGCACCACGGCCAAAATGAACACGCGGTATCTCCCCATTACCATCATTACAACCCTTCCTAGCCCCCATCACTAACGGAGAATTCTCAACATCAGCTACTTCGACAGCAAGCTCCTCGAAATCCTCTACGCTCGCGCCCTCGCCGCCGCCATATCCGCCTCCTCCAAACCAGCCGTCACCCTCAACCTCATCAACCCGGGCTTCTGCGCCTCAGAGCTCGTCCGCGATCCTCCCGCCGCGTACAGAGTGCAGGTAAAAGTGATGGGGAGGACGGCAGAGGAGGGCTCGAGAGCATTGGTTGATGCGGTCGGCAAAGGGAGGCAGTCGCATGGTGAATATTTGAGTGATTGCAAGGTCGCCAAGGTATCGGACTTTACGCTGTCAAAGAAGGGTGCGGAGACGCAGATGAGGGTGTGGGAAGAGCTGAATGAGAAATTGGAGACGATTCAGCCAGGGGTGGCTGCTAATATTTGAGATGGTATGAGCGGGGCGAACGAAAGGAGGAACTGCAGTAGGGATGTGGTAGCGGCGAAAGGAGATATCAAGAGCGTTCCTTCTCCGCCCTTAACTTTGAGCGTGCTGGCTTTCAGAGGCCATGTCTGTCGATGTAAGATTAGAGTGGAAACCTTTACATATACGAATAGAAGGTACAATAGAAAATCTCAAAGCGCCTGTTGAGTAGTGTTACAAATGTCAAGAAAGCAACCAGCCAAAAACGTGGCGCTGAGGAGACATGACTGGAAAGAAGTCGTCGTCTTCATCGTCCACGAGAACACAGTTCAGCATACATCTCCTTCATAAGAACATGCGACATCATCCTTTGCAATGATCAATAAGAGACGCCAACTCCAAAGGAAGGAATACATACATTCACCCAAAAGGAGATGCCCACCAGCAAAATAAAGTGTACAAGTTACAAACCTCTAAAGCAAGCAAGTCCAAGCCTTCATGATCCCTTCTTAATGTCATCGGCGATCTTCTCTGCCAGCGCATCTGTCCAACATCAGTATCACACTCCCTCTTTCAATAGCCAAAATGAATCAAAAATCAAGGGTACTCACAGACAACAGCGACCGGATGCCCGGGCGGCAGCAACGGAAAACTCGACGCATCCACGACCCTCAGCCCCTTGACCCCCATCACCTTCGCATTCGCATCCACCACCGCCATCGCATCCCCCTGCTTCCCCATCTTGCACGTACAGCTTGCATGAAACACCGTACTGAAGCTCTTCCTGACAAACGCCAAAATCTCCGCGTCGCTTTTGACACCCAGACCTGGCCCTGGAAAGTACTCGGCGCCCAGTAGGATAAATTTCATGGCGCTCGTCTCGAAAATTTGTCTAGCGCGCTTGTAGCCGGCGACAGCGACAGCCTGGTCAGTGGGGTGGGTGAGCCAATTGGGGTTAATGAGGGGGGCGTCGGCCATGTTAGCGGAGGTGATGTCGACGGTTCCGCGAGAAAGAGGGGCGACTAAAACGGTGGCTATGGTGGCGTAGTTGTAGCCGTCGTTGGGCGCTTCGAAGATGTAGTTCTGTTGGTAGCCGTAGTAGGCGGATGTGGGGATGTATTCGAGTTCCGGCCAGTCGGGCGGGAAGGTGGCGAGGTCGGCGCGGGTTGTAGAGGAGAAATTCGAACGTAGAGAATTGGGGATTTTTTCAAAAGCTTGGAGTAGGAAGTGGGTTAGGTATAATTATTCGTTGAGGGGGAAGGTGGTCGGAATGAGACCTACCAAGGATATCGGCGCCGCTGTCGGTCAGCATACCTGATGGGTGGTCGCTATTGAATTGCAGGGCTGCCTGGGCGGCGTACTGGGCGTTGCCGAGGGCGGACGTCGTCAGGACACGGACGCGGTAGGAAGGACCCCCAAGAACATGATCCCACATGTTCTGACCCACGCCAGGCCGGTCTGCAACGACGGGGATATTGTGCTTTTGCAGCGTTGCTGCTGGGCCAACACCGGAGACCATGAGGAGCTGGGGAGATTGAAATGCGCCAGCAGACACGATGACCTCTTTAGTTGCCGAAAGAACAAAAGTGACGCCGCCGTGCTCGCCGATATCAATCTCAACTCCGGTGGCTGTCTTACTATCGTCGAAAATAATCCGCTTGGCTAGGGTCGATTGATAAACAATCAGGTTGGACCTTTGAAGCCCATTCTTCTGCAGAAAGCTTGTCTCTGAAGAGTCCCTCGTCATCTGCTTAGGGTCGATAGTCAAGAGCTGATAAGACGACCCAAGAATACTGCCACTCGTGAACCCTTTGGTAGAATTAATGCCAACCTGCTGCATTGCAAGTCGTGCCCACGAAGAGAAGGCTTGAGCGTAATGACCAAATGTGACTGAGAGAGGCCCCTTCCCGGTGCCGACTTTCGTTGGGTCATACTCTGGCGTTGCATTGGCAGGTCGTGTACTAGTATCTGGTTTGGTAAAGTGCAAACTCTGTTCAAAATAGGGCAGGAAGGAGTCCCAGGTGTAGCTTTGGTCGCCGACAGCATCGGCCCATTGCTGCAGCGATTGTTTGGTAGGTCTTTGGTACGACAGATAGTTTCTAGCGGAACTTCCACCAAGGCATTTCCCCCGCGCGTAGTGAACAGGTTGGCTGTCAAAGCCCTAAAGCAGGATCAGTCGCAGAACATTTACAGGCCAAATGCTTCCAGATTACCTTCTGCGGTGTCGTAAGGAAAGCCCAATCTACCAAAGGAGCGATATCTTAAGGTGACTTCCCACTAAACGCAGGGCCATAGACGGGGATCTGGCTGAGATTGCTGTTGCCAATCTCGTAGAAGCTACCGGCTTCAATAACAGCAACCTGTTTTGAGGCGTCCTCTGCAAGCCTTGTAGCGATCGCTAGACCGGCAGTACCTCCCCCAACTACGACATAATCAAAGGTCTTGTTCCCAGGAAGCCCAAAAGAAGTGCCCAATAGACGTCAAGCCGCAAGATGGTTTTCAGATGCAGGAGTAGGTGCTGACAGTACAAACGTAGCAGAAGCCACCAAGAGGCACGCGACCCTAATTAAAACGAACATTTCGCGAAAAATTTGTTGTTCTTCTGGGGATGAACTCTGTTATGTTTGGATAAAAATATAAATGTAAGAACGAATGTAAAGGAAGTTTCGAGGTGATCGCTGCCTTTTGAATGAACGAGTGACAGTGGAGGGGGAACTAGGCAAAGCTAATGTGGATTGCAAAGAAAGACCGCAGCTGCCCTTAAAGAACGAATGTGTGGCTGTGGGCTGAACGAGCCAGATGGATGAAATACATTTAAGAGAATGAGGACGAAGGCATATTTGAATATCTCTGGGGTCCTTCACGCCAGACTCGAGGCACGCGAGAATCAATATGGTTGTGTAGACTCGGGTCTTCTTGGGCGAAATTGGAGTCTGCTTTAGCATGGTGTGAACGGCGCGGAAACCTCATGTTCTTGGATCGCGGCGTAGGCTTGTTGTACGATGGTTTGATTCTCTTCTCAACTTTATTCGTAACCATAATGTGTCATACGCTGTCAAACGGGCCCTGAGATCGAGGCAGAATCGAAGTTTGATCGCCCTTCTAAGCGCTGTTCAGATGCATTGGAAGAGATTCTCTGTAGCCTTGTCGACAGGATCGGCAATGTGTAGGCCAAGTCTGCAGAAGTTCGTACCTGATATGCGAGAAGGGACATTTTCCACGTGGAGGAGGAACCGTACATTAGGTTGGATGCATTGCAGTGCATTAGCATAGGCAGGGCCTAGATCTGAACCGCCTAACCTGTTTCATTTCATACGCTGGATATCGCCCATTGTACTCGGGTCCGCACTGAAGCAGATCGCAACCAGTTGTGTGGCACACCAGAGTTCAGCTCATCTATTATAAGTATTACGGCAAGGCCACGTTCCATATTGGCTGCAGCCACAGCCCCCGAGACCTGCTGATCGCTAATCGCCGGAAATGCCATCCCTGACCGAAATTGCTGAGGGTATACTTGCCGACGCCAAACGACTCGACGGATACACTTCCTCCAAGGGTTTACCATTTACGTCTTTCGCAAATAATACACTTTCTGATCTTCCTGATGATATCGAGGATTGTCGCAAGGCACTGGTGGATTCAACTCAGGAATTTAAACAACTCGTCCACGGGCCAGTGGGCCTATTGATGGAAGTATTGTTCCTGGTGAGTATGCGTTCATGCATGTGACAGCGAAATATTGGTCTGATCATTCCAAGTTCAACGATCTCTTAAGCCTCCGATTTGTATACCATTACAATATTCCCAGATATGTACCTGTAGAAGGTGAAGTCTCGTACGCAGAAATCTCCCGCGCAAGTGGCCTTGATGAGGTTATTCTCCGCCGTTTCATCCAGCATGCCATGATTAATAGGGTATTTGCGGAACCGCGGATTGGCTATGTGAAACACACTGCTGCCTCCCGGTTACTTCGAGAAGATCCTGAGGCCATGGACACAGTTGGGTTCTTACTCGAAGACCTTGCTCCTGCCTCTACCAAAGTTGTCGAGGCATTCAAGAAATGGCCAGGATCCGGCGAACCAAATGAAACTGGTTTCAATTTGGAGAACAACACCACCGATCCATTCTACCTCGAACTCGCCAAGACAGCTGAGCGATCTCGTAGATTCGGAGGTGGTATGCGTTTCATGACCCGTGGTTCACTGTACGATATCAATCATCTGATAAATGGCTACGACTGGTCTGCATTAGATAAAGCGGGAAGTACGGTAGTTGACATCGGAGGAGGCCACGGCGGTGTCAGTCGAGCTCTCGCTGGCGCAACTAATCATCTGCACCTCGTCGTACAAGATTTGCCAGGCACCGTCAAAGAAGGAGAAAGCCTTCTCCCAGAAGAACTCAAAGAACGTATCACGTTTATGCCACATGACTTTTTCACACCTCAACCCGTGAAGGAAGCAGATGTGTATTTCTTTCGCTTCATCTTGCATAACTGGTCGGACAATTACTGCACCCAGATTTTGAGGAATCTGCTCCCGGCAATGAAGGAAGGCTCCCGAGTTGTGATATATGAGTTCCTCATTCCAGAAATGGCAACTACATCTTGGTCACAGAAACAGGGCCGGTGAGTTCTCCCCTGTTGCCGTTCTTTCAAGACAGTCACTCATTTGCCTTGAAGAAATTTAGACATGATACAAGCCACAGGCTGGAATTCACTGGAGCGTACAACTAGCGACTGGGAGAAGCTTTTCGCTCATGTCGATCCAAGATATGAGTTTCGCGGAACACGAACACCAGAAAGAAGCTCGGTATCTCTGATAGAAGCAGTCTTCAGGCCATGAAATACGCAGAGTTTTGTTCCTGGAGACGGCAGATACACACTTATGCCTGCCATCGTCATTGCACTATACAACTCTGCTGGTTCTTCAAAAGAGCCGTCATGAGCAGGTCTGGTTGTCCTGCTGAAAATGAATGGAGAGCGTTCTTGGTTGTGTACTCGTGTGCATTTCGCGGTGACCTTATGCTTCAACAAAGGCCAATATGAGCGGCAGGTAGCCTATAGACTTGTATAGCGATTAGATTGCTATGCAGAAAATGGGGGAGTTTAGCAAGCCCACAAAAACCTATACGCTTACCCTTTTGAAATCTCACCGTTACCTTGCTGCAGCACAGATATTGCAAAATTGCGGGGCGGGTGCAGGAAGCTGAAGATTGGTCCAGGTACTAAGGTAAGCGGTAGTTCATGCTTGAGGTATCTCGTAAGTCAATCTAGATGGCGTATAATGAGGCAGATACGGTAGCCATCCGTGCTATCTTGCGAATAGTAGGTTTCGTAGCTTGTGTATAGCAGCTCCGGCATTCACATGCAGATGCCTTCCAAAAGCATATGAGGTTAAGCCATCTAAGGGATGACTCCATTATATCTAGAGGAAGGAAAGAGGCCTAGATTGCCAGTTGGAAGCTGGGTAGTTGAAGTCGATCGACTTTTCAAACCCCGGTTTGACGAGGATGCAGGTCAGGTGACCCACGCTATTCTAGAGCTCGGCCGACCCTACCTTCCCTTCCCAGTCTTCGACAAAACATCAAAGGCCATACTTTTCCACCGGTCAAATCACTTACACGCTTTTCCACAATTTTCTATAGCGCAGACTTGACCGGGCTTCCTGATCATATATCCCAATTTCCAAAGTGACCGTAACACGGGGAAACGTAACATTGATCGTTGCGTTGGCGAAGTTCCGCTCTCAAAACAACATCAACTCATTCCAGACGGTCAGACCTTAACGAAAAACCATCCCTTGATATTCTTCCCTCCCTTCTCTTTTGAACGACAGCATGGTCGGTAGCCTCGTATTTGTCTCTGGACTATCTCGATTTCAGAGAAATGACTGACAAATTCTTCCTCATCGACTAGAATACTCAAGAGCCAATGACGTCATTGAGTGAGGTGGAAAAACATTACCCTCAACGTGGCTCTTTGGGCTTGCATCGACTTGTCAAGCGCGCAACATTCATTTGCAGTCGCTGCGGCATTGAAAAAACATCAAAGCTAGTCGGTTACGATAAGGACGAACGGGACAAACCCTTGTGCAATGGCTGCTATGGTTATCTCCTTTCCATCTCAGAGAAGCAAGGCGAAGCATCATAAAGATTGGGTTGAATTTTTGTTGGGAAAACGATGTATGAAAACAGTCAAATTCAGGTCTGAAGCTGGCGACTTCGCAATATGGTAATTCTAATCTCCGGCTCTTCACGACCTTTTCTCTTGCGTCAATGACTATGCGAAGCTGGTCGTCCGCTGTCTCGGCTGTTTGCGGCTAAACAAGCTGGCATCGCGTGCATCGATTAGACTTCCATATGCAGTCCCGCGTTGAATCCGTAAACCTAGGCCTCGAGGCATTTTGACCTTTGCCATTGTGACCGTCTAGTTGCACAACATGCAAACGTCGAGAATTCTCTACCTCTGTGTAACGCCCTTTATCGTTTATAGAATGGTGACGAGGTATTGAATAGAGGCTGTAGCCGGACTATGTAGTATTGGTACCCAAGGCATTAGGAGGCAGTGTATTTCAGTCCCAGTTCCTAGCTTTTAGGTAAGGATGACCGAACCTAAGGTAACCCCATGGCATACGGCTCTTTCTCCGCCTTACGATCGCCTCGAAGCTTAAGTTCTCAACGATGATAATCGATATAATGATTGTCCGAATCTCCATGGCTTTATCTTCAACGTCTCACGTCACTCAGTTCCGAGCCAAGAGACGTCGCTAGGAGATGACGATGGAACAGAAAAGTAGCTCAACCTGTTTGGAGGAAGCTTTCGATCAGCTTTCTCTACAGACACCCTGGCTCGACAACTGTATAAATCTCGACTTCCCATATCTAGCAAACATCTAATACTTTTTAGTTGATGACCTACTCTCTTCAACTCTCGTACAGGTAGCAAGGCTGGAGAATATAGATGGACTGAGCTTAGAATAAGCTCTCAGGCTTTGAAGAGATTGAGACGTCTGAAGCAGACTACATTTATTCTCGCAAATTTGAAAGACGAAACACTCTTGAAGTTTCTTCAGTCAGCAACGTAATAAGTTTGAAATTATGATTGATCAACGAGCATCTCAGCAAATACAACCGAGTGGGAACAGATTGAATCTCTACAACATCTTTATTACTAAGGACGCTTCACATGTTTTTTTATCGAGCACGAGGAAGAAGAACAACTCTTCATGATTTATACAGCTGCTTGCTCAGACGTATTCGCTGCTTCAAAGCTTCGAGACTGTTTATCTGAGCTAAAAGACAACAAGTATCTGAAAAACAAATTCTGAAATGAGGCACACAGCGCTGCAGGTGTACGTTTGCACAACTTTTCCTATTACGAAGGAAAGAAGCGTCGTCCGCGGGTGGGAGAATCATCAAAGTGCAAGGGTGGACAGCTGCAAATAGATTACAGGATGCCTCAGAATTGCTAGATATAGGTACTGTTAAGGGGATAGGACAGAGAGCACCAGCAATGTTCAAGAGCGGAATAACAAACATGGCAAATTTAGGAAGCTTGAAGAATCAGAATAGGGTTGGCCACATATCGAATAACTGTTACAGACCATATCCTCGGAATTAATACGAGAAGAAAGCGGATCACGTACATGGGACCTTCTATAGAAGGCTCAAGACGCCCTAAACATGAATGGCAGCATAATTACCTATCGGAGGGTGACTTGACCGCTACAAGGGACTTGAAGCTCGTGGGTTTTAGTACTTTGATCTTCTCGATCCTAATTACGTGCAAGTCAATGCACATCGAAGCCAAGCATTTTCTCTCCAACAAACTCTTTACCTTTCCCACCTTTGACAAATTGAATGACTTTTTTTCTTGAACTCATATTTCCCCACGCCGTGTTTTGAGATCACGAGGTTGTTATTCGAAAGAAAAGATGTCAGACTGTTGACGGATCGAGGGAAAAGAACAGTTCTGTGTTTTGAAAATCTTTAAATAGCGATAGCGTACAAGAGGTAATTAACAACATCTACTATATTCATACTCGAAATGATAGTTTTGGAACAAGGGCACGAAGAAAGTCCTGAAAGTGCCACAGTTAGAGATAGAATCTCCACTGATCTCATCAAGCCTAGCCATATCAAAGGGCTCGAACTTGTATGGCGATAACAATAGAAATCCAAAACATTGCCGAAGAGGCTCTGTACCACACAAGCCTTATCATCTGTCGTTCTTCGAAGGTTTCACAAGACAACGGTCAGTCTTCTAACACAAAGCGATGAAGCATCCTTCAACACCCTGAGCCGTCAACATCGGTGGCGCCAGATAATGTAGGGGCGACACCAGAGATGATCACATCAAGGATCATCCAGTGGCGTGGAACTATTCCCATGGCACGTAGTTGGGGCCGGCTGGCTGTCGCTCAGGCGGCAGAGCGCTCCGGGTGGGGGACCCTCGCTGACGACATGGGCTTAGGCAAAATAGCAATCGCTCTGTTAGTATTGGTGTGTAGGAGTCAGAGCGAACAGATGTCAGATTCTCAAACCTATAGGCCGACATTGATTGTGGTCCCTGCTTCTGTAATTGAGGTTTGGAAAAACCAGATCCGTTGGTTATTTCCAGTATCTGATCCTTGTGTCCTGAATGAATTCACTATGCGTGCGACGACAAGATCGATCCAAGTCGTTTCCGCCACCTAGATAGAGAATGATGAGAATAGTTGGTGATGTTCGGGAATATCGAGCTACATGGAGATGATGGGCAAGAGTCGGATGCATCTCATATGTTCGTGAGGGGCGAAGAGATTAGGACGATTGTCGGGAGAGAAGCATTCCTAGCAGTGATATGTCGAAGCGGTGTCTTTTGTTGAGAAGTTTGTGGAGTTGGGTTTTCTGTAGTGAGGAGTATATGAGACTGTGGATGATGTGAGGGATTGCTATTCGAAATTCTGCTCGCGAACCTCCGCTTCTAAATCTCCTTAAGGGTTTCTTACTCGTCCTACCACAAAGTCCTGGCCGAAGCCTTCTTTTTGAATCTCACACACCACAGCCTTATTCAACTTCCATATCCTTTCCCCATTCATCAACTCCGACTCCTCTCCGCCCATCCCTTCCTTCCCTCGAATCGTTCATCCATCTTCTAGAAAACTAGTTCAAATGAACCCACAGAAGCAAATCGAAACATACATAAGCAGCTCAATAGAAGAGTAACGCACATTGTATTTATCCAACAAATATCTGTAAAGCGGAAGAATACTTTATGATGTGCTGTTTTAATACAGTCATAATACAGCCAAATCTTACATGGGTTAAACGAACAGGCTGACTGTCGCCAAAGCGATATCCGAGGGATCCGACACGAAAAAGCTCCGCCTAAACTGCCGCGCTTGGCCCGCACCTTGCTACTTGATACCTGTTCTTTCTACCAGTGCCTTTCTCTTCAGTGTTGTTGCGCCGGCGTCGATAATGTTTAGAAAAGCTTTTAGACGACCGAAGGAGGAAGTTGAACGGATCCAACCAGTGCAGCCTCGTTCCGTTCCACCAGCCGTGATGCATGCGACATTCGTTACACCGATCGAAGAGAAGATAGGGCTATTTGAACTCTCAAACCAGGATGCAGAAAAGACAGTTGATGTTGTCGCTGTCCATGGACTTCAAGGTCATGCGTACAAGACGTGGGAGCATGACAATGGATCTCTGTGGCTCCGAGACTTTCTGCCAGCCGACATTGCCTTTGCCCGCATCCTGACATTCGGTTATGACTCAACTGTCGCGTTCAGTAGTTCCGTGGCCCAGCTCGAGGATAAGGCCCTGGAGCTTCTCAACCGCTTAAGTGCAAAGCGATCGGGTGTCACTTGCCCTGGCTCCAAGGCTAGGCCAATCGTGTTCATATGCCACAGCTTGGGCGGCATTGTGGTCAAGAAAGTCCTTATTCTCGCGCATGAACGATCCACCGACCAGAGTACAAAGACATATTAGATAACACCAAAGCCGTCGCCTTTCTTAGTGTGCCGCACAAAGGATCCAATAGCGCTTGGTGGGCAGACTTTGCGGCCAGCGCGTTGAAAGGCGCAAGCGTAGGGAGATTAACAAACACAGAGCTCGTAGCGAACCTAAGGAGAGATGCCAGTGTTCTAACGAATGTGTCAAAGCAATTCGACGATAGAGCAAGAAGTTTAGATATATACCTTCTACGAAACGCAAAAACTATATGGAGTTCTGGTTTGTCACTCGTTTCAGACCAGCTTGTGGCTATTGATCACTGAATCGTCAGGTTGTTGACGAGGCATCGTCACGTATCGGCCTCTCTAACGAAAAACTGTTTGCAGTTCATGCAGATCATAGTTCGATTTGCAAGATCTCGTCAAAAGCTAGCCAAGAATACGAGGCCGTTGGATTCTGGATCGTGAGGTTGACAAAGACAAGTGTCGAAGCCGAGCCTAGTGCACTCTCATGTAGGTCAACGACAGGATTGCAAATAGTCCTCATCTAAATTTCTGATAGTATCCGTGGAACCAGCACGGCCTCATCCTAATTCTAATTATAACAGTCATAGCCTCCCTGTTATCGCACATGCGCAAGGCACAGCCCGAAGACCCGAATATGTTCCTTTTGTAGTCGCCATGCCCGCATGTCGGTACAATAAATCTGGGGATTGCATGTCGTTTGATAATCTATACAACCCTGCCGCTAGTAGATTGCACGAAATAGATGACCGTATTGATCTCGTTTCGCGGTTGACAGCAGTAATATCACCTCGACCCAATAAGTCTTGGGAGACGAGATGGAGGTTATACATCTATTGCGCTCCGTGCCTAGACCTCGTCTACGCGGCCTTAGCAATCTGTGGTAGATAGGCGGTCGTCCGTATCGATGATCGCTTGTAAGCAAACTGTTACCATTCTCAAGATGGCTTGGCGAAACTGTCTGCGTATAAAAAGTTCCTCCAAAGAGTCAGAGAGGATCGGCAAGCTGGGAAAATAGATGATCGAAAATGGTACACCAGCTATATCGACATTCCTTGGCTCCAGCAACGCATTTTCAGCAGGTCACAGCACTCAAGCACCGAGCATGCGAATATGCAGCCTTTCTTCGACCTGGCAAATGACGATCTCAGATGTTTCACAATCATCGTTCTTACAGCATCGGATTGCTGTGACAAGTTGATCAGTAGTGCTCCCGTTTCTAGCAGCTTTGAAAACGTTGTGGGCGGGACTATCTATCAGCTTGAGTATTGGCCGGATTGCACATGGATCGAACACTCCCTCGGCAGGGCGTCTTGAGTGCGTCTTTGATTCTTGATTACCGCTTTCATCCGGCTCTTGGTGCTGAACGGGGTCTGTTCCGAGTCAACGACTACTACGGCAGCCATGTTCAATTGATGATAAGGGCTGTATCCACCAATCTCACATTCATAGCCTGGCTCAAACTGCCTCAGTTCACAATCGCAACAAGAAAATGACATCTCACCATTGAGTTCGGCCGGCAGAAAAGACATAAGCAACCATTTAGACATGGCAAATTGGGCGTTGAAACAAAGGGAGAAGTCGGGCGGACGAAGCTCGCCCAGGAATTACAGATAAAAGAGGCGAACTCGAATTAACAAGAACGCAAAGGGCAGAGATCAGCACACCCAGAGAACCACAGGGAAGCGTGTCGAATGTTGCAGCTCAGGAAAGACGGTGAAGAAGCTCCAACGAAGCATCAAAAATTGACAGTGACGACATGAGAATAGAGTTGAAAAGCAGCGGATAGCAGACGTGCTAATACCTGGAAACATGTCAGCGCTATGCGAGTGAGGTCGTGGTTTTGCCTAGATTGCACGGGTTGTTGAGATCAAGGATGCAGGGTTCGTGTTGAAAGGTTCTTCAATACCTCATCTTGACTCTGATCCGCGATTTGATGAAGCCTTGACAGCAGGTGCATTAGATTGTTGATATCTCTAGACCAGAGGCAAGAAAAACTGTCGTCGACAATTTAATTGTAACTTACAGTAGTAGGTAGAGATTTAGAATAAATTTGGCGCGAGTACCAAAACAGACTAGCGCAAATGTTAGATCAGCCATGGGAACTTTTCTTTCAGCCCTGTCACTTCATTGCCGGTTTTCACCACCCAGATCATCGAGTATATTATGGGCTTGAACAATCGCTTGAATTGATGCAGGTTTAAAAGACTTCGATCTGACCTTTTCGCCAGGACATCAAGGCCATCGCTAGCACTTCCTTCAAGCGTACAAGGTGCTCTTTGATTTATTGCTCCCCAGCAGGACTTAACAATGATGTTAACCAGATTGCACAGGTGACACACAGCTCTCAGGTTATATTTGAAATTGTCGAAATTACCTCCGGAGTGCCAGTTTAGCTACAAGAGAAATTTAGCATCATCGACCCTATGGGCAGAAAAAAGTTAACTCGCTCGTTTCAAAAGCTCAAAGGGTCGGAAAACTATCGAGAATGGGCTCGCGAAATGACTAGCACTCTGCAAACTGCAGAGCTTATGGGCCATGTCACTGGCACCGTGACAATCCCGACTCCATACTCAGGAGACTCAATGGCCGCCGACCATGAAGAAAAATACGAAAAGAGGCAAGAAGCCATTGATGACTGGATTCGACGAGACTCTCAAGCCGTGGGAACGATGGGACTCATGTGCACTCCAATCGTGCAATTGGATTTCAAGCCCTGTAGGTCGGCGAAAGATACATGGGACCTCCTTCAAACCCGTTACACCCCATCATCCAAGTGGGAAGTTCTCAACACTCTAAACGCTATACAATACAATAGATCAGAAGGCGTCCAAGTTATGGGCCAAAAGGTGAAGGATGTGCTCGAGGCTATGCATGAGCTGAAAATCACTATTGAGGACTACATCGTCCATAAGACTATTAATTCGCTTGGGCCTGAATTGGAGATCTATGCTATCATACTGAGGCAACGGGCCCGGAATGAAAACAAGTTGCCAGATCTAAGTACACTGCTCAGGGACTTGGAAGAGGAGGTCAGCATGAAGAATTAGCGTTGCTATGCAAGAGCCATTAGTCTAGGTGTATCTAGAAATGGCCTTGAGATTTCATGCCCTCACTGGCAGGTGACAGGTCATATCGAAGAAGAATGCTGGCTTCGGATCCTAGAACTGGCGCTAAAGTACTGATAAGGGAAGTCTACTAAGATGTTGGCGTTGGTATCAAGACACTGGAAGGCAAAGCGCATTATTCTACTGCTTGGATAGCAGAGAAATATCATGACATAAATTAAGGCAGTGGGTCGGGATTTGAGAATGCTATCACTTAGACAATGAAGATCTTGGGAATAGGATCAAAGCATTCACTATTAGTTAGTTAGTGGCTTCTGAAGGTTCTAAGACTATTCTTCCACTTCGATAAAGTTATATCTCGCCTAGACCATCATGACCTGGGACTGGAATTTCTAAGGCAATTCTTCTACTTAGACAGAACATGATATCATTGATGAGAGTGTCGAATGTCTAGATCGAGTATCTTCTATTCAAATCGCAAATTCAACATTTCATCAAACGCTAATCATCACAGAAGCTGAAATTTCGCTCAACAATATGTGAATGACATGCTTAAAAGTCGTTGCAATATACATCTCAGGTTCAAGAATATCTTTCAAGCATTTACAAATTACAATGATGATTTTGATATCAACAGAATTATCAGTATTTAAGTATTGTTCAATTCTTGAAAAAATTGAAGTATTGCTACAAAACTCTTCATCAGTATTCTCAATTTGATACAGAAATCGATGAAACAGATGTGATTGACGTTTTAGAAAATAACAAAGAGTCTGTACTTCTCTTTAAATAAACATGAAAGCTTTGAGCTCTCTTCATTCTCAAGAAGTAGAATGTGACATCACGATATACATGCATCTCTGAAAGTTCTTCGACATAAATTCTTCGAGTCACTCGATCATAGTATGCTAGTCTTTATATATATTGCATCATATTCAATGATGATTCTTCAACTTTATGAAACGGTAACAACGTTTAAGAATACATGAATTAAGTGTTTATAAGATTTGACTCAATATACGAGTGAGAGGAAGGAGAGGGGATTGGGATGGAGAGGGGGAGGTGGGGTTGGGATTGGAGTTGAAGTATGGGCATGATGGATGATGGATGGGGAATGAGGGATGGGGACGGAGATGGGATGAGGATGGAGATGGGGAATGAAGAGGAAGACGAAGTAGGTCCGTAGGAATAAATATACGAAGCGAAGAGCAAGTAGAAAACCTATCAAGATAGCAAAGCCGGGAAGAAGAAGAAGCGAACGAGGAAACGTCGAAGGAAAACAAAGGGAAGAGACAATCAAGACGAAACGAGATGAGATGCGAAGACAAGGATGGAGGTGGTTCCTGAGGGTACAGTATACACCCAACGACAACCCCCCAACCCCACATACGAACCCTCATCAATCTCAGCCAGTCACCCGTCCCCCACCCACCCTTTATTCCTTCCCTTACCCTACTATTGACCCAGCATCCACCTCCCCACCATCTCAAACCTTTCAAACCTCTCAACTCCACATCCCAGAGGCCAAATCCCCCACACACCAAGGACCCACCGATCTCCGCCACGCCCTCGTATCTTCTGCCGCTCCGGCTCGTGCGAAAGGAGGGGTTTCTTTGTGAAACGGTGAGGTATTATCGACGGAACGGTGGGATTGGTAAACTGGGAAGGGCGGAGGGGGATGGGAGGGGAGGGATGCGAGCGAAGTAAGGGGGGAGGAGGCATGTCTGTTGGGAGGAGGGAGTGGAAGGAACGCATGGCGTGTAGTTGGGGAGGGAGGTAGTTTGCCGCGCCGGGTTGTTGCTTGCTCGTTTTGATGTCAGATGTTGGGATGCTGAATGGTAAAATTGCTGTGGATCGAAGCTGAGACTTGCAGGGAAGATATTTCTAGGCGGTATGCAGGTGACTGAACTTTAAGACCTGGCTTCGGCTTCGGACGTACAGAGCGTCGAGATCCAAAGGGACATTGCATCTCGTAATATTCGCCACGTTACCGCGGTATTCGTGCTTGCGATCTAAAAGCCATAAACACCCTCATCATCATATATATATCAAATCTGGAAATCCTCTAGATGCAGTAAGTATGACAAAAACATAGAACCATAATTTCATATGCAGCTATTTACTATTCCCTTCAACGAAGAAGATTTGGAAATCCCAGTCCTTTTGAAGATGATAAAACGCCTCTTTCCCAGTAAGAGTAGATGAGCCAATTCACGCTACTGTCTATGCTTGTCATTATCCATGCTGCGCTGTGCACAAAAGAGTTTGGCGATTTTGCTAGTTGGCCGGTTGCCCGCAGGCTGAGGGGTCAGACGTAATCCGGGTCCTCCATTCCTGATTCTCTGTCCCGTCTGATGCGTGCGGCTTCGGTCCCATCATCGGTGAGGTGTTCTCTGAACCAAGGGTGCTTGAGGGCGGCTTTGGCGTTTATCCTTTGCCGGGGGTCGTAAACGAAGATTTTGCGAAGGAGGTCCAAGAAGAGCTTGTTGAAGACTGTATTTGGGGGAATAATGTCCTGCTGCTGGTCAGGTCATTGGGCCTTTGGATTAGAAGGCTTAACTTACACTTAGATGCTTCATGGCCTTGACGTACTTCTTGGAAGCTTTGGTTGTCTCGTGATTGGGGTAATCAAGCTTGTAACCCCGAGTGAAGTACCTACATAAAGTGAGCACAGTAAAATAAGACAGTGGGCCGATACTGACTTGGCAGCTTGATTCCCGTTGCTTCCCCGACCGCTGTTTTGGACTTGGCGAACCAGCTTCGTCTCTAGCTTACTGCTACACACACTTTCCATCATAGCCAGGTGCTCGAGGTTGTCGTGCGTTTGGAACAAGGCATCTCCGGTGAAGAATTCAACCAAGATGCAACCGATGCTCCAGATATCACAAGGATAGCTCCAGCCCAGGTTCAGGATAATTTCGGGCGCTCGGTAGTGTCTAGTTGATACAACCGACGAATGATACTCGTCGTCGAACGTAGCGGATCCGAAATCGATTAACCTGATTTCGGTATCAAGTAATACTCGCCGCTGCCGAGCAACGCGTTGGGTGGTGGTTGATGACGATGGGATTTGGCGATTGTAGGTGAAGGTCTGATACGAGTTTCCGACAAGCAAGATATTCTCAGGCTTGAGGTCAGTGTGTATTAAATTTAGATCATGCAAAACTGAGAAGCCGTCAGTGTTGGGATAGGTCTGAACGGGATGTGACGTACAGGCAACACTCGTCAGCAGCTGCCGGGCAAAGCTCTGTATCTGACTACTTGGAAAGGGCACGAATTGATTGCCCTTGAGAAAGTCAAAGACACTCTGACCTAGTAAATCCGTAACAATGCATATATGGTTCCGGAAGTCGAAGCAGTCCCGCAGATGTATGCATTTGTTCCGGTTCTCTCGATCGTTGTGCGACAGTGTAGAGAGAACTCGTAACTCGATCCGGGAAGCGTCTCGGTATTTCTGGACTGACCGAATGATCTTTATAGCACATTTTGTCCTTGACCGTCGATCGTAAGCTTCTACTACCTTTCCGAATGTACCCTGACCCAGTAATCGAGAGACTTGATCTGTAGGAGATCAGTAACGATCCCGGACGCTCTGTGGCGTTGAACATCTAATTAGTTGAGATACTCACATCTATCACCCAGGTCCGTGTCCGGATTGACGATGTAATGTCCATCGTCGTCGTCAATCTTTAGCTGACTCGTCGTAGTCTGCCCCGAGGTTAGCTGGCAGTCATCCACAACACACCGCAAGGCCTTACATCTCGGACTGGCGGAACATGAACCTCCTTTGCCTTGATTGGAGGCTTCGGAGGCGGCACGTACGAACTGTAAGCATCGCCATTGGTCTCAATCTCCTTTCTTTTCTTCTCATCCGCGGTCTGCTGGCGCGTCACACGTTTTCTTTTCTGTCCTACCATCCCGTCATCGACATAAGCCCCCATACTACCGTGGCTTGTATGCGAACCGAGTGATGTAGGAGCAGTCGTTTGCAACGATGTTGTGCGATCTGTCGAAATCGTAGTTGATCCGGTGTTCCCAGCGTGTGTGGTCCGGGGGTTGGAGTAAGCGGGTTGCTGATATTGGACAGGTTCGTACACGGACTTTTGAGCAGTCTTCCGCTTTTTGGTGGCGTGCTCGGGTTCCCTCACGACCGTTCGTGTTGTATGATTCACCCGCTCGTTCTCAACATGTTTTGGGGGTGGGGGAGAGTCATCGTCGATGACTATAATTTCTTTCGGAGGGCCGTTCTTGTAAAATTCGTGCCAGTCTGGCCGTCTTTCTCGTTTTCTTGACCCTTGCATGGTTGACGTGGATTGAGGTGCCGTAACGTTACCAGATTGCTGAGGCGGTCTTGAGGCAGAGGAAGTGGTGGTATTCCGAGTGTTGGTGGATTGATGGGTAGTGGGATAGCTGTTGTAGGAAGGAGCTAAACGTGACGGCCCATTCACCAAGGCACTACTGGCGCCATAGTGACCCGAGTTGGCTTGATAGGCTTGGTGATTGGAATACCCGTAATGAGGGTTGTGATGCGGAGGAGGGAGTGTTGCCGTGATGGTGGAAGGAGTTGACATGTCTCATTGAGGTGTTGGAAGGGCGAGCAATTGGCCTGAAGACAATTCTCGGTCCTGCCAGGGCAAATTACACTCTGAAACTGATTTGGCGGCGGATCTTGCGGGCAAATGCAACCACAGCCTTTCGACTCCCAAGACCAGGACCGCAGATACCTGACCAAGAGTTGCTTCGTAATTACAATGCCATTGGGGGGAATCATGAACGTCGTGGATACTCTCGGTCGCGCGTCAGGAAGAAGGCGGAGAAGACAGCCCACGTTGTCCAGGGCCAGTCGTCGGAGACAGGCTGAGCACGTTTGACACGGAAAGGTTTCCAAAGGAAAAGAGGCAAACGATGATCAGGATGCCATAGCCGGTGGATTGACAGTTCACTGGAGAAAGGAACGTCGGCCTTCCCAACGATGTTGAACTGGAGGAGATGAAGTTGGCGATCGAGGGTTGTCACTAGTCCTACTGGACTGTCTTTTGCTGCGTCTCTTCGTCGGGTGCAGGCCCAACGTAGCGCTTGTCCTGTTCGGGGTCTAGCGCCATCCGAGCTCGCTAGACTGGACTGGTGCACAAGCAGACGTATGACGAATGACTCTCTGGTGCGCTCAACTTCCTCATCGAGTCTTCCCGTTTCTATTTATTGAGCTGGCCAAAGCCGTGAGCCTGTTCGGTTTGTTCTTCTTACTCCCAAAGACCGTATTACCCATTCCACCCTACATACTTCCATCATCAAGTACCGTGTAATTAACGCGTTTGAGACATGCTCCCCGGACATATGGCTGTGCTCGTTGGATGAATAGGTGGATCGGGTCAACAAGAAGGCTACGCTCTGGGCTGACTCTCCCGGCTGATGATGTCTGCACAACTACTGTGCTACGTACTCGATAAGCGGCAACTGAAAGCTCGATTATTACTAACAACCTAACACGTTGCCTTGTTGGAAACCTTCTAGGCAGAGTGAGTGTGCTACCTCATGATCGCCTTCAACGTCATATTGCTGAGACAACACGTCCAACCTCAGCTGTTTTGACATTTCCTAAGTATATAGTGCTTAGAGTCATTTATCTCCGTATCTTGCTCGTCTTTTCTATGCGTTGAAGACGCAATAAGGTGTGGGATATCATTGGGTACGGCTGGACCGGAGAGCCCTACTGGAGATCGATCGCAGCCGCCTGAGGTATCAGGCCTAGGGGTTTTGAGCTTCCATCGATCCTCCTAAGATATTAATACATTGATACGTCTTTCCAAAACTACCCAGAATGCATGTTGCGGAGCCTCGGAGGCTCTCAACTCTTTTGCGACCAAAGAGGCGCTACCGTCTCCACTGCCCTCTCCACCACCGCCCTCACTCGATCCCTTAAAACTCCATACACACACTCGACCTCCAATGTCTCTAGCCACACCTTGGCCACATGCTTGTCAACTTGGATCTCGATTCCAGGGACGGGTATGCCAGCGGCATGGAGTCTTTCCAACTCTTCCGCCTCGAGGTCCGCTGGATCTTCTTCGAAGGCTTCGCCTTTGATTCCATCGTCGTCGATAGATGGCTTAGGAACAAGTCTGGGATGGGTTATGGGTGTTATTGAAGAACCAAACTGTGCTTCAAGGAACATGCAAAGGCGCGAAAAGCGTTCTTCGGGAGTGACTTTGGCGTGAGGGTTTCTGTGGCTGTGGCTGTGATGCTGGCTTTTCGATGATTCTTGAGAGGTGTTAGTACAACCGGGCTTGGATGTGAGTTGAAATACCTACGTTTCACAGCTGCTGGGCTGCTTTCAACGGTGAAGAGCACGGCCAACACAGCATCGGCGATACCGTCATTTAGCATATTCCCTTCCCATTCCACTTCCACTTCCCCACCGTTCTGATATCGCACAATGACGCAGCCCATGACAAGGTAAGCCACTGGATGAGGTGAATGAACAGTCTCCTCGTCACCCATGTCTCCTTCATGACTGGTGCCGTTGCCATTCACCGACGCTGCTCCGTTCGTCAGTGACTTCTTGCTTGCTCGAATTTCCTCGATAGCTCCAAAAGTTCCCTCCAATGCCCATTTGATGAGATCGATTCCCGCTGCGCTCAAGGTGATTCTCTGCTTGCACATTATCGTAGTCGTGGTAAGCCCAGCATACTCCCGTAGATCTTCAACTGCCATCAGAGACATCTTGAAATCGTTCTGCACCAGTACCCCAGCAATTAATTGTGTGTCGTTCTGATCGGATGTGTTTGGTGGAGGAATCTGCGCTAGCTTGCCCACGACTTTGGCAGTCTTTTCTGTTTTGAACGGAATGCGAAGTTCTTCCGTATTAGCAGGGCTAAATATCTTTGTCTTCGCAACTTTGTCGGCATTGAGTGAAAGAAGTTTTGACTTCAAACGCATCATATTATGTTTCTCGCCATGAACAAGGATCTAGACGAACGTCAGTGGTATAACTGAAACATATACTGTAATACCTACCACGACAGGGGCAGCGATCTCTTTGATGAATTCCTGGTTTTCCTGGCCATCCACATGGGCAGCAAAGCTGTATTCTGCCACACTACATCGTCGGGGAATCATGGCTTTTTCGGATTCACCTGCAGCACCTCTTGCTCTTCCAATAGCAGCTGCGCTCCTGTTCCCCATGATAGCGGGTATGCTGTCTGGCTCATGCAATATCTCCTTGGCCATAGTGCCTTCAACACTGTAGCCAGTGATCACAACTCCATTCCTGTCGTTGGGCGCCCACCGTTCGAGTAGTTCTCGGCTCACACCATTCTGTAACATACCAGGGCTTGCCAGCATTACGCAACCGCCAACGTCGTCAAACCTTTCGAGGTTCTTTAGACTCCGGATGAACCGAAAATCCCAGGGTCCGCCTTTGCCCACATCCCCGGCTTGTTCCGCTTCGGCCATGCGCTGACGGAAGAGGTGCTTGATGTTATCATTCATAGCCCCAACATAAGTCTGGTATACCACCATACATTTTCTTGCGAGATTTGAGGCGTAGTAAATGGGTATTCGTTGGTATTCAGGATGTCTCGCCCAGTATTCGTCGAGAATTAAGAGTAGCTCTTGCGCTCTTCCGAGGGCAAAGACAGGCATCAGTACTCTACCCCCTCGGTTGAGAGTCCCCGTTATACTCTTCATCAAGGCAGTTTCCCGCTCTTGCCGAGGTATGTGTGAAGAAACTCCGTAAGTACTCTCTGTTATAAGCACATCAATCTTCACGCCCTTTGGTACTTCAGCAGAGATAAGATGACGGTCGTCTTCGCGAGAATAGTCTCCAGTAAATAGAATCTTGAGACCCGCGATCTCTATCAAGAACATGGCGGCTCCTAGAACATGACCAGCAGGATAGGGTGTTATGCGAATGGAGGAGATTGTGTGAGTTGTATGGTAGTCAATGGCTTCGATTTGTGGAAAGGTAGAGAGGTGATCGGCCTCTGTATATAGTTGCGTCCGCTGATCGGATGAAGAGGAGGTGTTTCTTAGAACGAAGGGTTAGTCGGATATAATAGTAGGGTGAGGAGAACAACATACTGTACTCGGACACTGTCTTGTATGAGCCATTTGTAGATGGCCTTTGTTGGATGTGTCATAAAGACCCGGCCTCGGAAATTTGTCTTTGCAAGAACATACGGCAGCGAAGCAGCGTGGTCAACGTGGAAACTGTTTTCAGAGCGGTATCAGCTTCATGGACGAGGAAGAGCTGGCGCAATCGCCACTATTGAATCTGGCGCTGAGGAGCCCGTATCGCAGCGAAAAGCATGCTACAAAGTTCAAGTATCACAGAAGCTGAAGAGCACAGCGGAGCATGGCATGCGAATGTTTTTATTGATGTCTGGGGTACATAGGAGCAGAACAAGGCAGAACAACCCGACCATAGAGATGGCCATTCCAGAGAATCTCAGTCTCTAAGATGTAAGCTCGACTTCTGTAATCTAGCCATCGAAGCCTGCTACACTGTTGCTTGCTTGAGCGCCGCGCCGATACCAAAATTCCCATCTAGACTTGCATCGCTCACTGGTAGGAGAATTGGGCTAACTCACTGGCTGATGAGTAGGACGTCTACTGTGCTCAGGTCAAACTCATCGAAGTATGGTAGAGCAGCAAGGCCGTCAAATGCAGGATGCATGCCGGCATCGAGCTGTTACGAATATCCATTAGCCTCCATCCAATGCCGTAGTAAATGTGGGCTCAGCTAATGTACCATGACAGTCTTGCCCTTGTATTGTATAATGTGACATGATCTTCCGACCTCATTTCCACCTCCAAGATTCAAGAACATAAGCTCATCTGCAGGATCCACGGATTGCTCGACATCTGGGGAGATCGCTGAGAGTTTTCTCTTTGTTGCCATCCTGTAAGACTTGTCTGACTTGAGCTTGCCTCACTCGCATAGTGTGGGGCACCTTGCAAAAGATATAAGCCTACGCCCAGTGAACTTAAACAGAAAGATGTTGTATGTCGCAATGATGAGGATTTGAGGAATGAGGTGAACACGCGAATAGCGAGTGAAAGGGCTGAAGCTTATATAAGCGGCACGTGACTGGCGACATTCCCACGCTTCTTTCTTCACTCTTCCTTCACCACCAACACTTACATCACCCTCAACAGGACAGCAGTGCCCGCCATCCCAGAGCCAGCATAAAACGGAACCGAATACCAGAGCCCTTGGATCTAGCTACAGTCAGTGGATGCGCAGCTCGTACGGTGCCTAAGGTCGAGCGCATAGCAGAGCTCGCGCAGGTGGTGGCCTGGCTTGTTTGGTGGAGGCAGGGCGCTACATTCTGAACGCGCACTATAGAGGGGAGCCCTGAAGATGGCACAGCCACAGCATCAATATCCTCCGCGACCATTCTCGCCCTTGCCACCCGCGTCGGCATCTCACCATGGTTCCTACCTTCCACCCAACAAGCGACAGCGACTGTCGCCAAACTCGCAGTCGCCATACAATTCTCCGAGTATGTCAAATATTGCTTTGCCCAATCAAGTCTTCAGTAGTCCTTACTATGGCGCTCAACCCAACGGAAGCCAGCCGAACAATTCGTACAATACCATGAATGCCCCTCCCCCGGCCGGCAATATGGGCCCCCCATCACGGCCTGCAGCAGACAAGCCAACGGATATGAACGAGCTATCTGATGTCCTTCTAGGTTCTGGAGTGGATCTAAGAGAAGAGGAGGCCGCGTTGTTGAGTCGACATAATACTCCATACCAACCACAGCATGATGCCCCCTTTGTATTTCATCCTACAGACTCCCTCGACTCCTTCGGACCAAATTTCATGGAACCGGACCGATACAACGTTTTGTCGCAAAATCTACCTGGCGACAGGAATAGCTTTTATGGCGCAGGAACGTTCAATCAGCCCGCAGCACCCTACCAGCCACTAGCACAGCAAGCAGAGACCGAGAAGCAGGCTGCAATACGGCGGAAAGCAGAACAACGGCAATATCACCTCAATGACCCCTTTCTTTATGCTGGCCTCGTGCAAAAAAGACTATCGAAACAGTCTCACGCTCAGCAAGTCACCATACCAAGTTTCGGAGTATTCAACTCAAAGAGTTCACAGCCTGTCCAAGTGGCTGTTACTGGACCGGACAAGCATGAGCGTATACTCTCGCTTACGGGTCAAGACCTTCTCTACCACGATGTCCCTCTTACGGAAATATTAACGTTGCTGTCGCTAGCAGCCGAAGAGCGGCTACGTGCATTGGTAGAGGACGCGGCGGCGCTTGCGAAGGGCAGGAGAGTTGGTTCGCATGGCGTGGTACCAACGGACCTCACCGAGTTGGCCATTGGTGAAGGGAATTTTGAGACTGTGAACTGTCTGCCGACGCCAAGCAATAGTGCAGTTTCGCCGAAGTCCAATCCTCTTAAGCGTATGCCTGAGTTTGGCTGGTTCTTGAGGGTCATCATGCTTATTGTATTACAGGTTCCTATGCTGCCATGAATAAACCTCCAACACCCGTCTCGAACGGCAGCTACAGCCCGACTACTACTATTGCTTTCCCAAATCTAGTGGCCGAAGCTCTTCACAAATCTGCGCAAGAAGAACGAAGAGCAGAGCAAGAAAGGCTCACCAAACGAACTCGCCGCACAGCAGCTGAATCGTTGCCTGGTGAAGTTGGCACTACGGGATCTGCTACCCTTGGTACTCCTGAGCTAGGTCTACTAGGTGAGCGAGCACCGGAAGTAGATACCAAGAAACCCCCGAACAAAAAAGAGCAGAAGCGTCAAGCAGAGGCAAAGGCCACAGAAGCTCAACAACACGCAGCTACTAATAAAACTACCAACATGGCTCTGGGGCTGAAGAAGAAATCTTGGATGACCAAGGATAGTGGCTCGAGCGGTGGAGGCTCTCTGGGGCTACCAAGGGTTAATACACAGGGATTGCCGAGAACATCGACTGCGAACGGGTCTGGTAGTCAGTTGCCTATGGGGAGGAAGTACGGCGAGTTTCGGGAAGACAAAGAGACTGGTGAAGGCATCCAATTGCGGGACATGGTTGCAATCCTGGAGACGGATAGAAAGGAAAAGAAAGCGTTGGCAAGGGCCTACACAAGGCTGTGTCGATAATCCAGAGCTATCACAGCTACCACAGCATGCGTTGTACTTGGTGCTCCGTTCGACACTTCACCGTTGTATCTGCGAGTTTAGCGAGGCGTTGGAGGCGTTCGAAGATGGCAAGAAAAATTACGCTTGTCGTAGCCCGAGGAATCAGAAGATATTGAAAATGATACGATAGCGATTGCTAGGCGATCAGGAGGGTTGGTTGTGCGCATCTCAGCACGCCCTGTATTATTGTAGTAATTCTATGGTCTCAACCACACCCCACTGAATCATTTCACTTCTGAATGCGCGTATATACATAGCTATTTGACTGGCAACCCACCTGGAAAACATCAGCCCTATCAATCTCGCTAAACTCCGCAATTCCATCCACCAGGTCCACGCCGTGCACGCCCGACAAAATAGATAGCACTTCAATATCAATTCCAGGTCCTCGAAACAGATATTGGAGCCCCAGAGATGTCTCAGCACGCCCGCATAGAAGAAGTTTCCGACTCGGACCCAGATTCCGACCCCTCAGAAATGGACCCTTCCGAGTTCGCCTCCTCCATCATCCGCCCGGCCAACATCCCTCCCCCCGGAACCCGCCAGGCCCCCCAACCCCACCAAACCTTGCAACCCCAATTCCGCGCCCCAACCTCCGCCGACACAGACCGCCATAAACACTGGCAGTGTCTGTACCCGGTGTACTTTGATGCCACGAGAAGCAGAGCAGAGGGGCGACGGGTGGGGAAGGCATTGGCGGTGGAGAACCCGCTAGCGAGGGAGATTGTGGATGCAGTGGCTGGGCTTGGGTTGGATGTTGTCTTCGAGCCGGGCAAGATGCATCCGAAGGACTGGGGGAATCCCGGGCGTGTAAGGATCTTGCTGAAAGAAGACGGCGTTCGAAAGAGCTCGAGAGTCAAAAACAGTACGCCCAACCCCTTCCCTCCAACGTCAAGTATAGCAAACCAGCTAACCCCAAACCACCCAGAACACCACCTCTACACCCTCGTAGCCCACCACCTCCAATCCCACCCCACAACCGCCCACTCCCCCCTCCGCCTCCGCATCCAAGGCATGCCCCTGCCCGACAAACCAATACCGCCGCCTGCGGTACCGAGGGGGTGGAAGATGGGTACGATATTGCCGCTGCATAGTCCGGCGTTGAGTGGGGGTGGGGTTAGCGAGAATATTATTAAGGATATGATGCAGGAGATGCAGGGGGTGGAAGGGGCACCGGGCGTGGTGGGTGGGGAGGAGAAGAGGGTGGGGGAGAGGGAGAAGAAGAAGGGGAAGAAGAAGTGAGGTAGTAGGAAGGGGTTAGGGGACATGGGATTTTGTTGGGTGGAGTAATTATGGCATAGCGCTGGCGTCAAAGGAGCACAGAGCTGGGGACATTTTGAGACATAATCTAGAGTCTACAGACTCCGCAGTACTCTTAAAGACTTGCCTGGTTATTCCAGAGAGTCCATTAATCAAAATACCGAATTAGGTTTTGTCCCGAGGAGAACACCAAGGTTGTCAGTGTGGCTTACGCGTCCTCGATTAACTCTGGAAACACGTCGAGAGCTAGATTTCCATTATATTCATCTCTTTGCCACCTCTATCAGTCATTCAGGCCATACGTACAAGCGTCCTAGATGCAGACAGGTCTACATAGTGTTGTATAATAGCTCCGCTGTACAGGTTTACTCTACCATATGGATATTAAAAGCGCTCTACCAACTCTATTCCCTCTCCCCCCTCGCCTCTACCCCCAAAATCCTCAATGCCTCCTCATACTCCCTCCTCTCCTTCCCCCCAACCCCCTCCAACTGTGACTCCAACCTCACCACCCTCCGCCCTACTCCCCTTCTAATCCCCTCACCCCTCCCAATATCCCCCCAAAACCACCTCCCCTCATGCCACCCCACCAACGTCGTCGCCCTGCCCTCTTTCCCCGCCCTCGCTGTCCTCCCTACGCGATGCACATAGCTCGTCACACCAGTCGGCATATCGTAGTTGATTACATGTGCGAGGCCCTGGATATCGAGGCCGCGAGAGGCGCGGTCGGAGGCGATGAGGACGGAGAGTTTGCGGGTGCGGAAGGAGGAGAGGAGCCGGCGGGTGGAGGTGGTGGTGGTGGATTTGGTGAGGGTGGCGATGTGCGGGGTCCAGGTGGGACGGAGGAGGGAGAGGAGGCGGGAGAGGCGGAGGGCGGATTCGTTGGTTGTGGTAAATATTAGGGTGCCGTGGGTTGAAGATACGAGGTTGCGCTGGGTGTTGGTTTTTGAAGTGCGTTTGGATGGTGGTGTGCTGCTCTCGGAGGATGATGTTGAACCTTCGGATGAGTCGTCCTCACCGGAAGTCGATGTCGACTTATCCCCTACAGACGCTTTTCTGCGTTCAGGAGATAGACTGGAAGGAGGTTTTGCGAACGCATTTTCCCGCTCAAGTAATGCTATGAGATGCAATGGCTTGTCTTCGACGTTCTTGATAGATATGGCACTCTCTTTCAGCGTCGGCGGCAACTCGAAAGATTCGCGTTGGTCCACGTTCTGTTCGAATTCTGGCTGATCATCCTTCTGATCAGTCGTCCTGCCACTCTCTAAAACGACCAACTTTGGCTTTCTCAATTTTAGCGCTGTCAATTTACTAATATCTCTCGTCATGGTAGCACTGAGGATGACCTTTCGAACTTCTCTTCGGCGTAGGATATGGAAGGTCTGCGTCAACTGCTCCTCCCACGGTTGAAGGGGTGCTTGATACTCAAGGGCAGGCACTACAATGTCAATCCATTGCTGAAAGCTCTCATCAAGCAGTCGGTCGGCTTCGTCAATGACCAACCATTGCACATGCTCCAAGGTAAAGCCCTTTGTAGATTGCATGTGGTCTACCAAACGGCCAGGAGTGCAGATGAGGATGTCGATTTCAGACCTATAGTCTACAACGTGGTCTGGAGAGCAACCGAGCTCATCGGCTTCATCTAGTAGATCATCAAAGTCCCAGTTCATGAGCTCCTCGTCTTCGTCAATCTCTTTCTCCTGCTCTGTTCGATAAGCATCTGGATCGTATCTTTGCCATCTCTGGACCAGAAGCCCCTGCTCCTCCTTCAAAGATCTACTACCAACAGCAGTACCAATTTTCAGTCCACTGCCGACATTACATAATTCCAGAGTTTCGCGTACTTGTGAAACCAACTCCCTCGTTGGAACTACAACAAGCCCTCTCATTTGGACTACCGGCTTGTCTCGTAAATTTTCCACCATAGGTAACGCATAAGCTAGGGTCTTCCCTGAACCGGTTGCAGCGGATATGCAAACATCTCCTGAGTGCTGTCTGGGTCCTGGAAGGAGCATTGGCAAAATCGTAGCTTGAATCGCAAGCACATTGTCATAGCCCTTGATCTTCAGCGACGAAGCAGCGTTTCGGCGCAATGGAAGACTGTCCAAAGAAGCGGTATCAGAAGTAGAGACGATGAGAGGCTGCGCCAACCAATCGGGTAACGCTGAAAGAGTAAATCTAATAGGCACATCAGGAACTTCTGGCGGTTGTGGCAAAGGTACCAATCCATGGGACTCAATGGGGGTAATGTCATGATCTGGTAGCTTCGCTATTACTTGCGACTCCGCGGCATGTTTGTCTTTCATCTTTGCGGCAGCGCTGGCAGATTGCTCAAACTCAGAGCGGATCTTGCGGTGTTTGTTGTTGTGTTGGGGCTCTTCAAGTTCCGAAGGTTCTTGGTCATCGTTAGAAGGAGTGATTTTTTGTCTTGGTACTTCACTATGGCTTTTCGATAACTTCTTTTTTGGCTTCTTCTTTTTTTCAAGCTTTGGATCGACAACCTTTTCCAGCTCTCTTTTTGGACTAGGGATATTGCTATCCCCCGCCAGAAGAGAAACGGAGTTTGCACTTTTCAGAGTTCTGGCTCTGCCTTGGTTCTGATTAGATCGGGTGTCATCGTCGAGATTGACACCGAAAATGCCTTGAATAGTGTCTGCTACATCTACATTGTTGGCTTGCTCCCCTGCTGCCGTTGAATTGAAGCTAATTTTCGCTTTTGACGTCTTTTTTCGCTTCTTCGCAGGACGAGAATTGTCATGTTCGCTTTCATCAGCAACATCTACAGCTGCACTCGCTGGCGGTATGTAGCGAGAATAGAACAATGAGGCCATGTTAGGTCTGACCTGCACGAGAACTTTGCCATAAGGCAGCAAAATTCAGGCGCTTAATTACGCGCGTTTGGCGCGCCAAGTGGTCAAGAACGCGCAGCAAATCAATCTGTCTATGGATGTAAAGTATCATACTTGGTCTCAAAATCGACAAATCCCATGATGTACCTCCCCAACACGGTCAAGAGACCAACACAGCTAACCCCAGTACCATTACTGTTATCTCCAAAGGCTGGCTTGCATATTAGGGCATCAAGTCGTTCTCCGAAATAGAGCATCCTTATTAGCGGATAGGCCAATCCATCAAGCCAAGAAACGTATCAACAAACCCTAGTGCTACCATCCTACAGGGACATAAACTGCCAACTTACACGATGCCGTATCATATTGCTATGGTCAGCGACTTCTTCTTCCCCCAGCCTGGAGGAGTAGAGAGCCACATATATCAATTGTCAACAAAGCTTATCGACCGGGGCCATAAGGTTGTCATAATAACCCATGCTTACCAAGGTAGGACTGGGGTACGATACCTTACGAACGGCCTAAAGGTCTACTATGTTCCTTTTTTCGTAATATACCGAGAATCGACAATGCCTACCGTATTCTCCTTCTTTCCTATCTTCCGCAATATTGTTATCAGAGAGGATATCGATATTGTACATGGTCATGCAAGCCTGAGCAGTTTGTGTCACGAAGCCATACTCCATGCTAGGACTATGGGGCTACGGACGGTATTCACAGATCATTCGTTATTTGGCTTTGCAGATGCTGCAAGCATCCTGACAAACAAGCTATTAAAATTCACTCTAAGCGACGTAGACCATGTAATCTGCGTAAGCCATACTTGGTAAGCGGTATGGTAGAACATGGCTCGGATTAGTTTGCTAATCACTTTCCTTAGCAAAGAGAACACCGTACTACGCGCCTCCTTGGACCCCCTTATGGTTTCGGTTATTCCAAATGCCGTGGTCGCAGAAAACTTCGAACCGCTCGCCTACACCAAAAGTACCAAGAATTACCAGTTGGGGAAGCATTATAACGCTCGCCCTCCACCCCCACCCCCTCAGCATCTTGGGCCAGAAGATACCATTACGATAGTCGTCATTTCCAGGCTTTTCTACAATAAAGGAACCGACTTACTCATTGCAGCCATTCCTCGTATTCTCGCCAGCGATCCTCACGTTCGGTTTATCATTGCAGGTTCTGGCCCTAAAGCAATTGATCTAGAGCAAATGCTTGAACGTCGAGTCCTGCAGGATCGGGTCGAGATTCTTGGCCCTGTTCGGCATGAAGAGGTCCGAGATGTTATGGTTAGGGGTCACATCTATCTTCACCCTAGTCTCACAGAAGCTTTTGGTACTGTCATAGTGGAAGCGGCTAGTTGCGGATTGTACGTTGTCTGCACCCAAGTAGGCGGAATACCCGAGGTCCTACCACAGCACATGACGGAGTTCGCAAAGCCAGAGGAGGATGACCTTGTAGCAAAGACGGGCAAAGCAATTGCTGCCTTGAGATCAAACAGAATCCGAACAGAACGCTTTCATGACCAAGTCAAAATGATGTACTCATGGACAGATGTTGCTCAACGGACGGAAAGGGTGTACGATGGCATCACTGGCGCTCTGAGTGAGGAAGAGTTCTATGGGGATAACTCAGGCGGTGGCTGGTCTGCTACTCGAGGTAGAGCAGGTGTACAGAGCTTCGCTCTTATTGATCGGCTAAAAAGATATTATGGATGCGGAATATGGGCAGGAAAACTTTTCTGCATGTGTGTTGTCATCGACTATTTGTTTTTGCAATTTCTTGAGATCTTTGCACCAAGAGCCAATATCGACATATGCAGAAATTGGCCACAGAAACCCAGTTTGAGAGTTCCGCACGTCGATGAAGAGTTAGATGAAGCAAGACCTTTGCGGAAGACAAAGCCGCGAGATATATCATCAAGAAAGCACAGACGATGTTGAAATTTGTATGAACCAAAGACTCGGGAAATAGCTATACTGGACAAAAGAGCTGGCATTGTTGCTCCTTATTTCCTTACTCAACATCCCAATGGCACTGGCGAGCTTAATAACAACACATCATATCGGCTGAAAATCCTTGCTCCGTTGCGCGATTTTACTATGAAATTAGTACTATAACGCCCATTATCTGAATGATATGCCTATAAGAATCGAAGAGAATGAGCGCAAGGGTGACTGATCCAAGAAGAATACGCGAAACGAGAAAAGTAACGCCCACGTAGAAGAAGCAACGGAACAGTTTAGCAGCGGTCTCGACCACTCGATGGAGTGACTTCGATCCGGTCTTCGGCTGCTTTCAACATCTGTATTACTTGTTAGTACTATCTCTTGCCATAGGACCAAGGTGACATATGTACGTCGACCTTGTCAGAAATCGCATCACCTCTACCGATCGTAACCCTAGTTCCTCCGATTCAAAGCAAAATTCCATGCAGGACTTGCTGGTTTCATGGACTGAACATGCGAGAAAAATTTGTGAACCAGTCTAGGGTTGATTCTTTGTTCTCTCGGCTCTCTGAGAAGTAATTGTGTCTTGCTCGTACCCGAAACAGCTGTCTCATTCGTGGGCCAAAACTCGCTTGAAAGCACATCTAGTTGCTACTTGTGTCCTTCCCTCTGCATAGATTAGATTGGGGGTCATGCTTAGCTACTGAGATTTGTCGTTGACTTGCTATAACAGAGTAAAACTTGTTGGTTCCTGATACATGGCTTGGGATGCCCCAGACTACTAAGCCATTGTATTTTATATTCTCACTATAACGACAACACAAACCCTGGATCTATACATTACGCCAGCGGTCGCACTTATGCTATGCCTCAGGCATGGACGCAAAGCCTTAATTACCGACGACGATAGACCTCTTGAGACTGGAGCAAAATTTACCATGCTCTTCGTGGTACTTTAATCGAACTCCTTGTTCTCCAAGGCACCATCAGCGATTGTGCTTGAATTTTTGCTGCTTTCTTGTTGAGTATTAAAGCATTCATTATCTGGTGCGAACGCAACACGTCCATTGTTGAGAACATAACACTATTGTTATCTAAACTGAGACACTATGCAGATATGCAAAACAGGACGGTCTTTATTACCGCATATCTCAAAACCTACAAAGTGTTCGTACCAACCGACCAACGTTACTATTAACACAAAAGTTTCTCGCATATTTTCCATATAGACCGAAAAGATATCCTCCAGAAACCCGTACGACTCCACCTGCGACTAGCTAAAAACTCCGATCATGGGCTGCTTACCTTTTTGCATTGTCCGGGGCAATGAAAAGCATACTCCATATACCTTAACGTCGCTTACCAAGCGCCTTGCTCGCTGCCGTCCATGGCGTCACTCGAAGAAGCAGTACAACGAAAATCACACCAATACTACTATCTCTTCCTCTAATCCAAATGGCGAGTACTCCGCTCGTCGTCGTCTATCAGCACTGCGCAAGCAGGAAATCGCTAAACAGCTAGAGCGAGAGCGTGTAAATCAGGAACTGCTGGAAAGGGAGCGCCGGAGACAGCAGGATCTAGAACAGGAGCATATCGAGCAAGAGGCTCTAAGACGAAATAGTTTGGAAACGGAACTGGCTGAGGAGCATAGATTCGAATGGGACCGCTTGGAGTTAGCAGTTTCAGACGGACCTGCAACCTACCATCCCCATCAATCTGATCTAAATCTTGCGAAATTCTCTTCTCCGGGCAAACGGCCTCTTAAACACAAGACCACTTCGGTGCCTCTTCGTGACTTCTACGGTGTTCGGGACGAACCTTTGCCCCTTGGTCCACAACCCCTCTTTGCTGGTCAAAGGCCCAGTGGGCAAATGCGACCACATAAAGCGAATACCTCTCAGCTCCAGGATGACTCTCTTACTGATGATGACGAAATTCCGGATTGCTACTTAGACGAGAGCGTACAGCTTCCGAGGCAGGTAGAAGCAAGACAGCCGCCGCGAAGAAGAGTAGAGAGCCCGGAAGTGTCACCACGCACCCTACCAGTCCGCTCTTCGTCTTCAAACGCAACAACGATACATCACAGTGTTGCCTCACGTTTCGATATCAACGTTTTGGCCACTTATAGCAACCGAGTCTGCGGATCTGATATCGTGTCACCCAAATTTCCCTTACCTAGCTTTGAGAGGAGAAAATCAAGCAGAAGATCGATTGCGAGTAAATCCGAGGGGATCAATCCTTGGGCCATGTTTGACGCTTGTGTTCAAACTGACAGCAGGCTCAACCCGTTTGGCATTCCAGCCAGAGAATACTAGATACCAATAACTTTGCTTATATCTTTTCCTCGCAATCTTCTAGAGCAGGTCTCTGTCGATCCTAACTTTACTCAACATGGAAACATAGCACAAATTATCCAAACGAAATGACGATCGCAATACCCATTGTTGACCTCCTTTGTTGTAGTTTGGGATTTCCACTTCTCTCTTTGTCCATAATTTACTATCCTATTCCATTGTCTTCTCCCCATTGTTCCAAACCTCTGAACCCACTCCATATCTACCCATCTTCTTCTCTCCCCTCTCCTAGCCTCTCTTCCCCCCCTCTAATCCCACTAACATCCCAGTCCAAACAACCACCACTTACAACCGACCAGGCCACCCCACCCCTACCAAACCCAGCAAACTCACGAAGCGAAAATGGGCTGTGCCCACTCCCACTCCACTCCAAACCCCTACGACGGCGAAGCCAACAACCCCTACATGAACCCTCCCCCGCCCTTCACCGAAGACGTCGCAGCTCTGCCACCACAGTATCAGAATCGCAAAGCAGAGAACGCCACTAACCGCCCCAAAATGACCAGAATGCAGAACTATCGCTCCAGGCATGAGGAGTGGCTGGACTCCACGGCGTCTGGAGATTTGGGAACGAGACCCGCAATCGGAGTGGCTTTTTAAGGATCTTGCAGTTTTACGGAAGATGATGCGGAGGGATAGAGAGGTGGAGATGCTGCATAGATGGAGAGTCGTTGGCTTTGAAAGTCCGGTGTTGATGCGGTTTGCTCTAGGTTTCGCGAGTAGTAGAGATACTGTATGTAGATAGGAATGAAAAGCGAGTGACCTGTTTGTTGCTGGGGCTTCTTCTGTTTATCTACTAGCGTTATCTGCCAACCTTGTCGTGAGGAATCTCCTTGAGAAATAGTTGGGATATTTGGGAAACGGGGTATTCCCTCTTGGTCTACCATCTTTTACCTTGGTGAACGATTATTTGATCCTAGAAGTTTGCAAGCTCGGCTTTAATCTGCTGCCTGCTCGCCCCTTCTTTCATTTTCGACCGCCAAATACTACACCACGGCAATCATTTTCGTCCATCAAGCGAAAGCCGCAATACCAATGGGGTTTTGCTGATGATCATGCTAGCAAAGGAGAGGCTTTGCTGTGCAGCACCTTGCAGAGCACAAGAAGAGTTTCCTACCGGGCAGCGTCGTTGTTGCAATACCTCATACCCCACCAAGCTAGACACTATAACTATCTTGTTCGTACGAACTCCTTCGCGTCTTGAAGAAGGCAGATTCACAAGGATTTCGAAGCTAGTACTGATATTATTGCCATAATTTAGTCCCTGTATGCGCCTCACCAAGCCCACAACGGTCTGCCAACGGCATTGTGACTATGGCAACGCTTTACCACTTTCAAGCTGGAAAACGCCATTATCATTATCCTAGACATTTCCTTTCTACATCCAGAGAAGGCAATAGGACTATTTGAGAAGTTTGAGACTTGCTTTATCACCCTCAGGAAAGTACGATTGTTTTGCCTCCTCGCATATCTGTACACCCTTCCTTTAAACCCGCGTTTCTTTGTTGAGTCTTGAGCATACATAATCACTAAATGTGCTCCATATTCCAATCCATTCTACACACCACTCCATCACACACACACAGAAAATTTCAGAGATTCTCAATCGCAACCAACTTACGGAGACAAAATGTTCGGCCCTAACTCAATCATCGGATACGCCCTAGTTGACTTCCCAGTACCTCTAAGACGCAATCTAGCCTTGTTTATCCTCAAAACTTACCGCCACTGGAATGGTCTGTGCCCCTGGAGTGATCCTGAGTTCTGTACGAGAGTGTTCGTCTGGCTCGAAGCCTTCTGCCTGTGGCTGGCACTCTCCTTAACGTATTTAATCCTCTTCAACCTCCTTAGCGGCACATTCTACGGGGCACGAGCATGTATCCGCAATTTATTCTCTCGACCAGCTTCGAAGCACACAATGCCAGTACAAGTCCCGGACCAGAGAATGCCAAATGAAATCTCAATGCCAGACAGATTCCCAATGCCAGACAGATTCCCTATGCCAGAAGACCTTCTACCACCAGAAGACGGGCTTTTCATCCAGGTCCAATATGCCGACGGGCTAAAATGTGCCTTTCTCTATTTCCTCAAAGCCAAGGAAGACATGCCCTTCCTACAGAGCTACTGCTGCAACCAAAAAATGAAGAATGTGTCGCTAATCAAGGATCTTTCCATGATGACAAAGAGAGAGCTGGAGGGGAGTGCGGAAGCCCCGTTGAGACTATGGCTCAGGGTCCGAATTGATCGAGGACCAGAATATAGAGTGGCAGTGACTGCTATGAGGAGGAAGCCTGGATGGACCGTGACTAAACAGCGAGTATACTGGAGCTCAGACTGGCCATACTCGCTACAGCGAGGAAGCCTGCCGCGAACCATGGCGGATTCGCATGTGCACTTGATTCGTAAGACTGACAAGAAGTAGCATGTAATATGAAGTCGAGGAAGAATATCATTTTTTATGAGATGCAATCTCAAGCTCCAATATATATTGAATTCTTCAAAAAGAAATATATATATCACGCGCTTACGTAACGGAATCTTCACTGTAACTCTTTATCGTCTTGAAATAAGAGTATAAAAATCAGTTTGTACTTGTATACCCTCTGTGCCTTAGAAATAGCAGATTCATAAGGATTTCAACGCAACATGAAATGTCTCTCGAACTAATCCCTTTGTTGCGTGCGTCTCCTCAAAGCTTCAGAAAGGATGTTTACATGATATCGCCGTTCGACAAATCTCTACACAAGTCAAACAATACTTCTTTTCACCTCCTTTAGACACTTCCCTTGTAACTTAGTAGAATGTAATGAAATTGTATCCGAACTTTGACACCCTTCTTCGTTACTCGTAGTAAAAGACAGTGTCTCGTTTTCTCTGTCAAGATAGCTTTTAAACAATCCCTTGGTCCAAAGCTGCGGATCTTCTTACTCACTGTTCAAAGCGTCTTGCTTTGTTGATTTTGAGCATATATAGGCACTGGCGATGTTCGATATCTTCACTCATCTACACAGAACACTCAGTCCATCACTCACACAGAAAATTTCAAAGATTCTCAATTGTGACCAACTCACGAAGACAAAATGTTCGGCCTTACCGCGATCATCGCATACACCATAAACGACCTCCCTATTTCTCTAGGAGATAAAGCTTTCGCATTCGCGTTGAACCATTTCTACGACGTGCAAGCACTCTCGCCGAAAGATCGCATCGAGCTCGAACGTCTATCCCATCATGTGGGTTTAAGCCTTGTTGGGCTCGGTTTCAGCCTTGTTCTCTTGCTTTTCTGTAAGCTCATTGAGTTGTCATTTGCCGATGCACGGAAATGCCGCGACTTTAGATTTCAACGAGCCTTGGAGAAGGCCGAGACAGGGAAAGTCATACAAGCGCTGGAACAGGCAAAGGCAAGGGAAATCCTACCGCCAGACAATCTTGTGAAGTCAGTTAATCTTCCACCGGCATCCACAACTCTACAATTCCTTGAGCAATATAATAAGCTCCCTGTCGACTTCAAAACCAACGAGGTGCAACCCATCCGCCTGAACCTGAGAATCACAATCGAGAAAGACGGAAGCCCCATTCTGCACAGCTTCCGCTCCAACGAAGCAATCGAGAGCATAGCTGTCTCAAAGGGTCCTTCTGATCTGGTGTATTACCCCAAGAAAGGCGATCTGTTCGAAGATCCGTTGAGGATAATCTGCAGTATCAGACTCTCTAGAGGTCCGGAAATCACGCTGCTAGTAGCTGTAAACAAAAACGTCTCGAACGGCAGCCGAGAGTGTGTTGTGGTTGACCAGTTTGTGAAGGGTCAGAGACACGTCCCCGTTGAAAGAAAAGGGGAGCTTTTACAGTACCGCGGTGAGACTACCGAGCGCCATGTGCAATTCCGGACATGAAGGAAGTAGATGGACAAGGATTTCATTTTTACTGAAAACAGGTTCCATACGCAGGTTCCATACGTCAGTATAGATCAATTCAAATGAAAATCACGCACCTGATCCCAACCTGTTCCATCCACACAAAATTGTGACCTGCACCGTGATTCATATTCGAATATTCCAGGCCCTTTTAAGATCATCTTGTAATCTACCAACATTTTATTCTTGCAGTGTAAAGAACAAAGTGATTTTGAAGATAGAACTGGTCGATTTTCCGTCGTTTCTCATCCACTAAAGAAGGCAAGGACAGTGCTCTTCATTGCGTCTCCTGACCTGACACGGAATATAACAATCTTCATGCTCTGAAACAGTTTGTTTATCTGTGGGTACCCGTACAATGTCAGAGTTCTCCATGTGCTATGGCTTCGCATGATGGAAGAAGGCCACCGTCAAGAACTATCTTTGTTGGCTCAGTTCTCATACAATGTCAAAGTCCTCCGTATATAATCTCTATGCGCATATAATAACGCCATCGTTGGTGCATTTTTAAAGTATAAAATCAGTCTCATGTTCCGGGTTACCATGCATCTTTAACACTCTGAACGATAAGCAACGCAGAAAACAAGCTCTTCTCACAGAACTCTCTTCAACGAGACGCTTTACAAGTCAGAGCACTCTGATTACTTCCAATATGTCTAACCTCCTCAACTACCAAAACTCTTCTTGGCATCAACCTACGACGTTCCATCTGTCACTTAGAGCAGTCGACCACACTTCAGCCATGCCTCGCGAGCTCTTGATTTTCACGCTTTCCGGGCTTCCCTTATTGATAGCTCTTGGAATCGTCTTGACCTTGTTCTTGGCAGCCTCAGCACTCGCCATCTCTGTAATTATTGATGGCGTTCAATATCGGATAGGTCTGTTCTTGCGCTTGGTCCGGAATTTCAGACGGAATCCTACGCCAGCACCGATAGAGCTCCCAGCGGTCAGGGTTCAAGATCGCGCAGAGTGTTTTGGCCAGCATCATGCACCGGAACCAATAGAGCTTCCAGCAATCAGCGTTCAAGACCGCTCAGAGTGTTCTAGGCCGCATCCTGCGCCAGAACCAATAGAGCTCTCGACGGAAGGTGCTCAGAACTGCTCAGGAAATTCAAGACAATACTCTGCGCCATCGCCAATTGATACTCCGACTGAGGGCGAGGAAGAATGGTCAGACGTGTCCGACCAGGATCCAATGCCAGATCTGGCAGAGCCTCAAGAAGCATCTCAAGTCGATCTCCCGACGAAGAGTGATGAGGATTGGTCGGATATCTCCTGCCAGAATCTGCGCCAGAACCGAGAAAGCCAGAGACAGGTCACCAAGATCGAAAGAGATACGCGATCCGTGAAATTGTTGCCCCTAGAACGTATGCGTCGATCTTAGAGTTCGAGTCATTGTTGGGCGACAAATGGATCATCGGAGAGTGCTAGGAAGGACCGTCGTGGACGAGAAGGAGAGCGAGGCCGGTAAGATATTTTCTTCTTACTAGAAGTAGGGGCATCAACCTCCAACTCAATACGGACTTAACACCCATCATGGTACCCACCGCAACCATTCACGAGGCTATAGACGCGGTAGACATCGCTACCCGCAAGGCAAACAATATCTGTTGGCTGAACATCGAAGCAAGCACAGCAGAGACTGAAGTCGGTCGGATGGAGCTCCAGATATGCCGGGCGAGTGCCCAAGCTGGCCACGCAACGACGAAATATCGACAAGGTGAAGAGCAACTCGTCTCGGCAAAAGAAGCTCATTACACGCGCCCAGTAGCCGATGATGAGCCAGAACAGAAACTCTTCACCGATCGACTGGTTCTAATTTGGTGCTATGTTCAAGCAGAACACGCCGTCAATGGAGAATGGGGAACGAGGACGCCTCCCAAGTACAGATATATATAAGACTAAATGCAAGGAAAACCTCCGCAAACCACCAATTGGGTAAATACCATTTCGAAGTGATGAATATCGTAGTCTTAAGAGAAAGCGAAGATAGACAGTTACATCATCGTGCACATGCCCGTCTCGGATACACTGCCTTCAAAGGTCGTTTCAGATGCGTCGACTTTTGCTGCCTCTAACCGAACATCTTCTATTTGGGGTCTTTCTACTAACCTCATGTCCCGTGAACAGTGTCTCGGCATCTTTCTTTTAGCGGTAGTTCTTGCATGTACGCACAGGCTCTTAAGAATGCCTCCAACCATATGAATTCATTTTCACGGTACGTTTGTATTTTGTTACTGTATTTGCCACGCGGGACATCTTTCCCGATCGTCCATAAGTCGAGATTATAGAGATTTCGTTACGGTGGAGAGGTGAATACCGGCGTAGAGTTCTCCGACATCCAATTGCATGGAACTGCTGAATACGAAGTATATTTCGTTCTGAGAACCTCTGCCTTGCTGGCGCTTGAATCTGGCAAGGTATACACGTGATTAGACCTTCAATGGCAATTTGTATGTCTCGGATGACAGACGTTGAGCAGATCTTGCTGTCTCCTTCCCGCAAAGAACACCGGTCGAAATAGTACAAGAGGTCGAAGGGAAAACGGGCAAGCTTCAAGAGACAACCGATAAACTTCAAGGAAAACGGACAAGCTCAGCCAGGACTTGGAATCGGTCGCATAGTAGCTTGAAGAAACATCTTTTAAAGTCGAAGGTGAGTTTTATGCCAAGATCGTGCTCTCACTAGGCCCCAGAGCTGCTCAATGCCATAGTGCTAAAGTACTCGACGTTAGACAGGGAGATTGCTAGGCGTTAGAAAGCTCTCAGCCGTATTAAAAAGCATTTAGTCCACAAGGGCTATGACCCAAGCAGCATATGATCTGCTGCATCAAGCCAAATCTGCCGTGGATTGCGTCAAACAACAGCTCAGAACCAAGTTTGCCGAGCAATGATGGCTAGACCCCCTCTGACTGATTGGCTTTGTTCTACTCCTGTAGCCAGGGGAGAGCTTGAGAAATTCATCTGGATCAAACCTGCCAAGTCGCGAGACCCATGTGTCTCAAATGTTGCGCTTGAAACGGTCAACGCTCTTCGTATGTCTGACGAAGTCCCCCAGGGCTTACCGATTAGTGAAGGGGCCCCTGTAATTTTTCATTCCGTGCACCAGACCGAGCTTCCATATTTAGCTTGCATAGATACCAAGTGCACCACCAGCACTCTCTTGAAAGAGGCTATATATCAACTCCTCGTTTGTCATCTTTCGCCAGTGCTGAAGCATAAAGCTCTCGAAACCTTGTCGGGATGCGCCTCTGGAACAGCGAAATTGAGCCTAGAGGATTTAGGGTCTCTCATGCGCGAGCTTCTACATAGATACATTCCCATCTGGCGCCTCTGGGGTTCTAGATCGTCGGATAGCCCTTGCTAGTCCCACAAATTAAGCCAGTCATTCAACGCAACCAATATTCTGGATTATCGACCGAATTGACGATTTTGCATTCAGCCATTGTCAAGGAGCCTCGAAGCTGTATGACTTTGTAAAGTTACTCGACAATCTTGGTGGTGGACCAAACGGCCGGCCAAGGGTTTTGATCACGAGCCTTTATCCACAACAACGATGTGATCAGAAGTGGGCGGGTGGCTTTGAGGATGACGAAGAAGGGTTAAAACCTTGGGTAGAATGCGAATATGCGAGTCGATAGGTTTAGGGGATCGTGTCTTCCAGCATTTTTTTGGTCAAGATAGCCGGTCTGCCAAATTCCGAATTTATTCGTAACGTTTTATTCAAGCCCACACTTTATGCACATATCTGCATTTGCTGAATTCTTTGAGCTGGTAAGATAGAGACTCTTGTAGCTGGTCCCGATAGAATTCACTTCCCCCATGATGCTAGGAGGAAATGATTGCAAGCTAATCTCAGGACGTTTCAAGACCAGCATCGGATATTGTGTATTTACTCTTCACCTGTTGTGCGGTAGCAATAGTAGTATCTTTGAAGTGTCCCAAGTCCCCACGGGTCGATTACTGGAAGAGAATGTGAAGATAAGGAACATTTGAATACCTAATTGTCCCCAAGGGTTTCATTACAAGCTATGATGTGTAATTTACGATCGTACACCAAGCCGCATTGTTATATTACGACTTGATCTACCTTCCTTTCTTCCAAGCTTTGCTCTCTTTAGCCATTTCTACATGTTTCCTTGCTACTCCTTGCCACTGTCTTTTCCCTTGTACCCGCTGCTTAAGTATAGTCTTACATGATAAGCGTGCTGAGGCCATGCCGCCATTGCGATTGTGCTGGACCACCGTGGTGCAGGATGCTATTTTAAAATAGAATGATAAGTCTAGTGGTATCGGGACAGAAGATGTCTACGGGGTTAAAATTCGTTCAATACAACTGATTGCGAAGAAAGAGTCCTTGTTGCAAAATTCCGGAAAAATCCTTCGAAAAGCTTGTGTAACAGCTCACAGATCTACTGTCTCAGCATGAGTGCCATGTGCCCTAAACACGTAGTAATCAACGTTCAAGTCACTTCGAAATTCATGTCGCCTACTTTTTTCTCTTTCATCACTATCTCGAATCGTTGCTGCCCCTTCTACAGCACATAATCTCTATTTTACCGTTTGTTCTCTCTTCTTCAACCCCAATTTCTTGTTCTAGCTCATCCAAGGCCAGTTCGTTCTCCTCTAAACATTTCTCTCGCTCGTCTAAATCCTCCTTCTATTCTTCCAAGTCTTGCTGTCGTTCTTCCACTTCCGTCCGTTTCTGCTCAACGTCCTTTTCCGCTGAACCATATCAGTCTCTCGGTCTAGAAGCGTCCTCTCTCGCTCTAGTATCCCAAGATCTCGTTCCTCTACGGAAATTGCCAACGCCTTCTCACTCTTCGCTTGTTTAAGTATTAGCTCTTGTTCTCTCAACTCCAAACGCTGTCCCTCTTTGCTCGCCTGTAACACTAGGAAAATTCCAAGCCCATCGAGTGCAGCTCCTGAAGCGAGAAACCATACCGGTGAGGTAGCAATGCCTCTTATCGCAGGCGGCTTTGGTAAAAAAATTCCAACTTTGGTGTCTTGAGTGGAGAAAGCTCAAACAATGAAAAAGCTTTAAGATTAAATGACTTCGGCGACCAGTCTTTGAATCCAAGCAAGGATGCTCGAAGTAATCCCAACATCCGATGCCGGGCTGGAGATGCAATTAGACCCGCAGCCGCGATACCGATCTAAAAGGTGGTTGCTATCTCGAGGGTGTCCAATCCTTCACTTCCCACCAACTCTCGGGGTCGATCTTCGGTCACAGGTCCAGCAAACCGCAAGACAGGTTTGCTGCGAGACTCAAGGAAGAAATCGTGTCTACCGCCATTGCCCAAAACCGCACATACCCTGTTCTTCTGGTGCAGGCCTTTCTTCGAACTTCTTCTATTGGTCATCTTGCCCTGAGCACCAGAGTTTGTGCTTGTCTCGGGAGCACTAGTAGACATGAGCTCCAGCCGGCATTGCGAGAAGCCGGTATTGAAAACTCTGAACACGGTGTCACCTGGCGGCTGGAACGATGGGGAGAACCTTTTAGCTATAACTTTTGCGTCTAAAAATGTGCTTAACTTCTAAATGTCTGTCCTGCACAGTGTTGCTTATTGGAAATAGTTAAACAAGCGTAACTCCCAAAACGTCTTAGTAGCCTATGGGGTTCATAAAAGAATCGTAGGAGTTTACGGCGTTCGAGCAATATGGTAGAAACGTACGGAAACTAGAGTCCACCACATGAATTCAGAGAGAGCAGACGCATATATGAAGGAAGATATAAATACCCCAAATAGACAACTCAATCTCACCTAGCGTCAGACAGCTTTCCGAGTCCTAGGTACGATTTCCCTTCTGCAGTGTGCGCTTCACATAGGCTATCCTGCTCATGTAAAGGCAGATATTACTCCTCATAATTTTGGTATCCACAGTAAGGTAAGGAAGCGAAAAACACGAGTTAAAGCTGGAATTAAAGCTGATGGAGTTGCAAGAATCCACCCGTACTTACATCGTGCTTGTTGTGGTTCTAAGCGAGTGAGGGGTTGGTTTTGCTGTACGCTGAGAACATGTCCCAAGCACTCATTCCAAAATGAAATAAGATGTTGCTTGTGAGGGTTGGAGAGGTTTGAAAAGAGGAAGCTAGGAAATCCAAGTTCCTTCTTTTCGGAAGACCATTTGAAAAGGGCGACATTGCCACGGCTTTGGATTTGTCTGCTATCAACAACGGCCAAGAAGAGAGAATTAAATGTCTCTCGAAATGCTGAACGCATGTGAACTGATCAGGATACGGCCACGGAACCTCATCTCGTAGGCCAAGACGAACGATGATTATTTCGTATGCCTTGAGTATTGTGTGCTGGATTGTTTGATGTGTTGTGTACATTAAAAATTTCGTCTGTGTGCTGGGATTGCTATATGCCCCTGTTAAATTCGACTTTACCATCTTCACCTCCTTTGTCCCAGAACGCTTCCTCCAATCTCCGTGCCTCTAGGGCCTGCCGTTGCGGGAAGGCTGCCAAAGCCAGAGGTAAGGCGAAGATAGATGTTGTTAGGATTAACCCTACAATCGATCAGTTACGGCAAACTCCCCGGACGATATCCTTCGGTCATACCCAGATTTATCGGCAACGTCATCCTAGGTCTCTTCTTGAGCCACTCTGTCCGTTGTAACCGAACTAATATCAGAGGTGGTAGCACCATGATGGGAGTAGCGTTCAAGACCCGGCTCAATGCTGTTTCCGCAACTGCGATCGTGGCCGCTTTCTTGCTCTTTCCCAAGCTTTGCACTGCTTTACCGTCCTTTTCCCTCTGCACCTTCTCTTTCTCGCTAAGAACAGGGTAGATGTCGATCCCTTTTCGTATTTCCTCCCCTCGCATCAGGAACACGTTGAGTGCTCCCGCCGAGGCCACAGCCGCAAAGGGTACCAGGCGTGTGAGAATCGTCTTTGTGCCAGGTGATAACCGGTTTAAGCGAGGCACGATCGCGTTCAGGCCTAATGCTACCGAGCATGAAGCTGATACTGCGAGGAAGTAGGATTGGACCATTGTAGAAGTAGAAAGAGGTGTGGATTTGTTGGCATTTGCGCTGTTGATAGCTACATTGAGAGACTGATTGGTGATTTGCCATAGAAGTGTGCCTGTGGTCTGCGAAGCCTTAGCAGATTTGCTTCTGTACAGCTATTGGTGACCTGCCTGGAGCCCAGGCGTGAGCATGCCTGCCGTAACGACCAAGTTGGAGATGACAAAACATGACATGCGGAAGGGCAAGAAGACTGGTTCTCCGGTGTCTTGCAAATGTCAATGGACGTTGATGTCTCAGGGTTTAAAGTGGGCGCATACCTGGATGTAGCGTCGAGTCCACAATCTTCTTGGCGTGCCATAACTCCGGGGTCATGGATTTGATCTGTCCTTGCTTGAACGATGATATAAGCTTCTTCGCATTCTCGAGGCCAGCAGCTGAGACAAAGAGGGTTCTGCAATCGATTCATTTAGCTTACGAGCTTGCCAATAAATTTTGGGGATCAGAAGCATTCGCAGTATACCTACCACACCAGAGTCTGGTGAGGCGGCCTCATATCTCCTCACCTAGGATCTGCAATTTCTGCGGATTGTCGAACACGTCCCCAGTAGGTATTGAGATTATACTGGGATGCTGGCAGATCGCGGTTCCCCGGAAGTGACGCAGACATGATGGCATATACTTCTACAGTTTCAGGCCTGAAATTAGATGGATGAAAGTAGTTGTACTCTATACAATGGCGCAGAACGTCGGATGTCTCTCTAAGGAAAGCGGTGAAGTCGAGCGGAGATATTGCGGAGATATTGTAACAATACAGCTAGGCACTAATGCACTGTATATTACCCTTCGGGTCACGCTAACTTCCGCTGGAAACGGTTTTATCACCTCACACTAGGGATCGGTAATGACCGTCATTTCGATGGTATGACAAGTCATATGACGTCAAGTCCTGACATGGATCTGACCTGACAAATGACATGACAGCAGTCTAGCCAGATCGGGTTTTGCGCTAATCATTTCAAGGTATAGGCTAGCCAGTTTCGGTAGAACATCTTGCAATTTCCGCCGAATTCTCCCTTTCCTCAACCTTTCTACATCAATCATCACCTCTATTGACTATTATTCCTACTCTATATAAGCACTATGCTATCTGATTCAGCTGTACACGCCGCGTTTACCGAGTCAATCGTTCCAGGAAGAAGAGAAAGAGTAGTGAAATGCCGCGAGCGTACACTACGAAAGATAGCCCAAACAATGCCTACATACTGAAGAGAAGCTCATAGGGATAGAAGATCAGTGGTTGGAGGAACAAAGTTCGATGTTGGAAGCTCGAGAAAGAGATGAAGAAGAGACGGAAATTACACTATAAATTGCTCTGTTTTCTCTGTTTTCTCCGGGTTCTCAGGCGTCTGCGGCTCCGGAATTTTTAGAACGCTCAGCCCAATAGTCGATTCCTGGGCTCTGATTGGTCAAAAGCCTTAGTAATATATATATAAGCTGTCTTATTGGCTGTCAAGTAGAAACATCTGACGTCAGCATGACAGAAAACATCTGACCTGACCTGACTGTCATATGACCATCCGTGATCCCTACCTCACACCTGCACTCGGGACATTGGTCAAGTGTTCTGACGAAGCTATTCGGCCTCTCATGAGATGGATCGGTAACTCCGTATGTCCGTACATGGGAGTGGATGCTCTCCATAGATTTTCGTCCGGTCAGGCCTTCATCTCGACGCCAACTTTCAAACATGGCAACGACCCTATTTAGAGCTTCCAATCTCTCAGCCACCTAACAGGATACCACTTGTTAGGAATACTGTTTGACTTCGGCCAGAATTTCTGGCAGCTTATATATCGTTTATACTCGACCAAAGGCTGATCTCGGCTTTATATGCCGTTTGGCCTTGACCGGAGGCTATTTATAATGTTGCAGCGAGCCAGCGATGATCAATTCCCTTCGTCATGAACCCTGCAGACGTAGACACTATCGGAGTAAGATCATTGTCAGCAAGTGTCAGCAAGCATACCTTTGATCCGCTCTCAGATGCCGGAGACTACCGCCTTATAACAAACCCGTTGCAGCATCGCGTATGGTGCGTGAAATGAGGACATCTCTCAAAAATCCTCTGCACGCTCTGTCTCTGTATCGACCAGCGAATTTCTGTGCTTCATATAACAATAAGATTCCTCCCAATCTACATGACTTGTGCTACAAGTTCATCGACTCCGCCAAGCTACTACTACTTCCTGTTGCGAGTTCCAGTTTGGGATCGCCTGAGAATCTGCCATGGCATTTCGAAAGTCTTGATCAGCAAGATTTGACAGACGGCGACTTGAAGGCAAAAGTAGAGAAAGCTAGAGGTGACATTCCCAATAGGAAAGCAGCGTTGGCTCATCAGAAACCAAAAAGCTCGCATGTAGAGACAGCGAAGGAGGCTCGCAATACGGAACACCTGGGACAACAACATAATAGTCGTGTCGAAAGAAAAACGCCAATCGAGAATGATGCGAGCGATGAGATCACTGAAGATCCTGAGAGAGCGCTCCTTGAGGCTATTTCAGACGGAGAAGGTGGAGAGTAAACAGTAAATACGACTCCATATGGACGGGGCGTGGAGTTTTCTGAAGGTCTATATGACTTGTGAGACGATGGTAGACCCCAGTAGAATAGCGAAAACCAATCCTCTTTCTTACATTAGGTGAGTCGCCCTGCTACGAAGCAAAAGTTAGAAAATTACGATCGCAAGCGTGCAGATGAAAATTATGTAACGATGTATCAGCGCTGATGAAATTAGAAGGCGCGCTTTTAACAAAACTGGCTCGTATAGTTCCACTGCGGTAAACAATGGGTTCATCAAGGGACCCTCCCGGGACTAGATGTCATGCAATCTGTCATCACGTGTTCTGCAACCATGCTTTTCCTCTGGGGTGTCCTCGAAGAAGTCCTAAACTGCACATGGAAAGCTTTGACATGGCTCTAGTGATTATTCAGTTGGCCACTTATGGCCATAGTCCAATATTGGCCATCATCCAGATGATTGCCCTGGTATACACTGCCAGAAGTAACACGTTGTTCGTAATTTTTGCGGACAGGAAATTCCGAACCTCCGCGACTTGGTCTGTTCTGACTATGATAACCTTTCTAATATGAAGCCTGGGACTATTGAAGATATTCGTGAGCCTTTCGCAGAATGCTTATGGTCAGCAATATCTTTCACACTCCCTCATTGGCTGTCGAGATGGGAGACAAATGTTCGCTCCCTTCGTGCAAGTCTTCCCTTCTCGGAGCTTTCCAGAGAAGATCAATCAATCCTGTATGGCGAATTTACCGAAAACATTGCCCTTAATTCTGACACTGATGCCGTTCAGTTTCACGACAACCATGTCACAGGTACAATGAAGCGGTTCTTCTCTGGCTCCAAAGCTCTGACAAGAGGCTTTAAGAATGGTGGTCTCCTAGAGCCCGAGACAAGGGCTATATATGGAATCTTCACGATTGGTATGAAATGGCTGTATACAAGGAACTTAATCTATCTCCATATCGGCATCGAACCATTCCGTGAGGTGTGCTCCAGTACTAGATCAAATGCTATTTCCCAAATGGAAACCTTCATTCGTACTGTCGGCAGCAGGATAGAGCAGGACATCTTCGAAACAAGCGTCTTACACGACAAGCTGAATGCACTCTGGGTTGTTTCGTCAAGGATCCACGAGACAGTCCCAATGCTAATGAATGCCACGAACAAGAAGACGACTATCATTGAAGGTCTGCCAGTTTGGGAGTGGCTTCTATATACACATGGAAGGTCCAAGCTTGATGATTACATTGTAAAGCAACAGATCGACCGTCTTGGCTTAATGACGCTAGTCTTTGGCCACGCTTCGCAGTATCTGGCTAAAAAAACCGTTCAGCTAAGAGCCGTTCAATCTGGACTTCACGATCTAATGGGAAGGTGGCAGTTCGAATACAAGGGAGGGAGTGATGCTTCGTCTTGGTTCGCAGAACAAGTTCGGGCAACGGACAAAGAAGTACAGGAACTTCAACAGTCATGGCTCATCTGGAGTAAAAAGCGGAAGGACTCGAAAAGCAGTTTCTTGGTCCGTGATTGCAGCTTCTGGGTTCTTCATGGCCATTCTCTTTGTCTCCGACATTCAAAGCTGGACGGTTGTACATCAATGATTTTTGATTTCAAGCGTTGCTGCTATGTTGACAGTGCATTCCGATCGTGGCCTATCTTGTCAAGCATGCGAGGGCTACTCAGTGTTGCAGATTGGAATCGAAATATAACCTAACATATGAATAAATATGGATATGCTCACCTAGTGCTTGCACATTCTTCCTTTCGATACCGTGTTACCCGACCTGTGTCAGATCTCAAGCATTTGCAACAGATTCACTGCCATGCCTATCGTCCTCTCTTACTCTGACATTCAACTGCTTTGAACTGTTGCTCATAGAAATCGATCTCACATTTTCTATAATAGGACGAGTCGCTTGGCTTCACTGCCTGATCGCTTTGAATGATCTCACCTGCTCGGCCACCGCTATGATAGGTACCGAAGGTATAGTACCACTGCCATTAGTGGCTATGATTATATACTTAAATAGTAAGCAGTTATGTTGTGATTGGCCGTGTGGCCTAATGGTTAAGGCGTTGGTTTTCGGCACCAAAGATTCCGCGTTCGAATCGCGGCATGGTCGAAACGTATACCTTTTACTTCCAACAGAACCTGATAAGGTGTACAAGTTTTTGCGTCATACATGCCGATATTTTTTATAGAAGTATTTTACGATTAATGATTGAGAGATTAACCATCGCAAAAGTTGGGCCCTGATTGATCCATGAGAGCTTGACTAAGCACCGTGAACCTCGAAGCGTCCATTTTGAGGCAAGCGTCCATCTATTCGCTGCTGGAATGTAGAAAAGGGAAGTAAATGTGCGTTGGTATACGGACTACGGACCGCCCTTCGCAATTGGAAAAGCTATATTGTGCAAGCAAGATGGTCCAATTGAAAGGTTGCATGTAGGGTGTACTCTCTCTACCACGGAGATTTGATAAAAGGAGGTTTGAGTGGTAATTAAAGCCTGCGCTAAGGACGGACGTCATGAATATGTAATTTAACACATGCATGACGATTATTATGAAGACTCGATTAATAATTATAATTTCCTGTTTAGTTCTTCAGCACCGTCTCTTCTTTCGTGCTCATATTTGTTACAATGTCGGCTGGCCGATATTATCATATCTACGAGATGGCCAATTGGGATTGGATGTGATGGGCAGCCAAACGGAGCAGAAGCTCCTTCCAGCTCAGGTCGACACGGTTATTGTTGGCAATGGCCCCTCCGCCCTCATCCTATCTTACATTCTCAACGGCAACATACCATATTACAACGCCTCACACCCACATCCGGATCCGATACTACACCAAAAGCTTCTCCAGTCGCCAGCCCTGCTCAATGTTAACGTAGCCGACCTTACAGCGCATTTCACTGCGTCCCGCCTTTCCTACTCGACTCAAGCCCTTCCCATCAATGTCCTCCTTGATACGCTCATTCGACCGTTGGCCGATACGCATCCTGGCGAACACCGCACATGTGTGGAATGGCGTCACGAGGAAACAAAAAGGGTGCCTCATGTGGTCCTAGGCAATACTGCGCATGCTGGCGGTCAATGGGCAGACAATCCGGTTTCCGCGAGCTGGGACATAGGAACCCTGAGCTATGCGGAGATGCTCTCATTACCAGGCTATACATTTGAAAACCACTATTATAGGATCAATGGTAGACAGCCGCCAGACTTTCACCGACCAACACGTCGGGAAGTGGCCGGCTATTTGGCGATATACCCCAACATGGTCAATATCAGTGACTCGGTCTTTACAAATGTTGATGTCAGTGGTATCAGCAGAACGATTGACGGTTTCCACCTAGCAGCTCCCAACATCCGGTGCAAACATCTTGTGCTTGCGTCTGGTATCTTCGCAAACCTGATCCCACCACGTCCACTTTTGCAACCATTAGCTGCTTTGCATCCTTCAACTTCTATCCGTCTCACTCCCTTACTCATAATTGGCTCTGGTTTCACCGCGGCGGATATCATTATCTCAACTCCACCAGGAAGGAGGATTATTCACATATTCAAATGGGATCCAGATGAGCATCCTTCGCCACTCAAGGCATGCCACCCACGTGCGTATCCGGAGTATGCCAGTGTATATCGTCAAATGAAACTTGCTGCCAAAAAGGCACTCAATATTCACGACTCTGCCACTCCTTTACGCTTGAAGAAATGCAATCCCTTTTTTGCTCAGCGCAACTGGGACAATACATACGAAGGGTTCCCTAATACGTTCATAAAAGATGTAGCAATGCGTGATAATTTGGCTATTATCACGCTTGAAGGGAGCTCTGGCCGTACTTTTGACCGAGAGGTTTCAAGCATGGAATATGTCGTCGGAAGGCGCGGCTCTTTGAGGTTCCTTGACACAGAGATCAACCGAGAAGTGCTTGGCGTAGACCGACAAATTACAGGCAACAGTGACATGATTTCCGGACGTACACTACGAGCGAAGGCCGAGGAATCTCTCGAGGTTGCACCTGACGTATTCATTATTGGAAGCTTGGCCGGGGATTCTCTCATCAGGTTTGCTTTCGGTGGATGCATCTTTGCTGCCCACCACATCATGGAACGTGTAGGTCAGATTAGCCACCAAACTACAACTGAGGCCGGCACCATAAAAATTGCCAATGGAGACATTACCAGCAAACCTTTGGGGATGGGCATACAGACTCACAGTAATAACGAATACATTATGACTAATGGCCATAGTGACCTTGGAATAGACAGAAAGACGAGGGCGACGTCAACAGATCTGGAGGTTAGAAAAGTGCAAGTCATGGCGTGAGTCAGGATTGTGCGCTGGAGGTTTTCGTCATCCGACTTCCTCTGTGGCTTCCCTGGTACCTCCTATTGGAAACCAGCCACTCAACATGTGTTGATCATGTATCAGGTGAATACAAAATGTCCCGCACTGAACACATGCGAGGTCAGAAGGTTCAGGCCGAAGGCAGTCAAGGGTACAATGAATACATACTTTCTAGGAGCGCAGAGCATGTGCGATATGGTGAACTCGAACCTTGAATGGAAGATCAATCTGAACAGGGGTTTATCACGTGCCCTGAATCAGACGCGTCGCGTCCCCAAATCTCCTGCCGTGCTTTCTAGAAGACTTTATATGAATTACCTTACGGAGCAACATCACAATAATGCCTACGCACAAGAGGTCTGTCTCACGATCAAAAGACCCCAGCGCACTCCCGAACAGATCCGCGAAGCTTTCTGCTTCCCCAGAAGCTGACCCTTACTGTTGGCTCTTGCGTATTCTAAGATCGAAGGTCTCAAGAACCACATAGCCGAACTGTACGGCTTCATAGACAACAGTGGACTCGCTCTCGGTATGGACTGCTGTTGCTCTCCTCCATCGCATGACCGCTGATATCGCCATCGTAGATGCTCATCACATTGAAAAGCACATGGACGCCCGCGAGAATGGTGCAAAACCCTTGCAGCTCAAAATTCTTACAGGATGAGCGAGGCTCAGGGAGAGTTACATGAAGACACACGCACTGCCAGGAAAACTGGGATTTCTTCGGATGATCTCAGCTAAGCCATGATGCCTTTCCTCTCGAAGATAGAACGACTTTGAGTTATTCCTGGAAACATGCTGTTGGCCTATGGCTTAGCTAGAGGATTGGCCCAAAACTCGTATAGTGAGCTGGACGATGGTGAGTGTGGCAATGGTGATAGGCCATCTGACCTGGAAGTGGACGAGCTCCTAGAGAAACTCGCGATTGCTAGGGAGCGCGAGGTCCCAAATTGGAACTTTGTCGGCGAGCTTAAACAGCTCGAGGAAGAAGCCAAACGGTTGGACGACTACCGCATAGAAGATTTATGTTCTCGAACTGTCAAACTAATGTCAGCATGGCGCGATGGGATACCGTAAATCAGAGATAGCGAAGAAAGTGGCCAACGCAATGGGCGGGTCATCCGGACGCCACCCTCTCTTCGTCCAGTGCAGGTGACAAGACTGCCATTGGCTTGACTTTGCCTCCTAACATCAAAGCTGTAACACCAATCAGAACATTGCAATATGGGTCTTCTGGTGGATCGTCAGCAACATGCGATATTATCTCAGAAGGGTTCTCTATATACATCTGAGGATTATATTCAATATAGCAAACACTGCCTTTGGTGATGCAAATGCTTTAATGTGTACTCCGACAGAGCTAGGGCTAAATCTAGAGTGACCCTTGGCTCTGTTTATATATTAGAGGCTATCGTGATGATCATCAGTCCTGTATCTCTATTTTTCTTGCACATATCTTTCATCCTCAATCAATCAGAGTTTTGAGTCGTTAGAGACATTAGATGCATCCCTGACGATTCAGGTGAGAATTTGCAAACCTTCCTTTCAATTGCCTATACCAGTGCTAGGGCTTCAATGCGTAGGAACCCTAGAGACTTGATAGACGAATGATGTATCTGTCCGCTTGTCACCCCTCTTACCCATTTCCCAGTCAAAATCCCCATAGAATCGCAACAGAACATTTCTCAAACCCTCCAACACGGCATAACAATACCTATCCCGCTCCCACCGAAACGCCCCTATATTTCTCCATTTTACTTGAGCATCACTCCCAATCCTGAGATTTCCCATCCCTAATCTAAACGACTATCGTGGATCGAAACTTTCATCAAGGGAAAACCTTGCATTCGATTTGTCGGTTAATCCTCGAATTAAAGTTTTTGAGTTGTGAATGGGTGGGTGGGTGGGTTGATATACATACCTGCAGTGTTTCAATGCAATAACACACATATATTTCTTATTCCAATCCCCTTCCTCCCCGCAGAGTCGATCATACCTCACTCAATTTCTCAGTTCGGTTCTTTATTCACTTCGCCCGCTCAAAACCTACCGCTTCTACCATACTGTACCTCCTCTGCTCTAGAGGGATCATTGGATCACTGTATTGTAAATACTACTTTACTATGATACTGTCACAGGATACCAGCGTCTGAGAAGTATAGGGGACAAGGCCGTTGATTATGCTAATGGCTTTCGGGGGCTTTCTCTGTTTTGGGCGACTGGAATCGGATGGGGTGGATGAGTGGGTGATTGAGGCTTTGTGGGGTTTTAGGGGTCAGAAATGCTTTAGACCATTCACCTTTCTACTCGACCAGTCCTCGTCTGCTTGCTTACCATGGCCTACATCCGAACCTGAAGACTGCCCAATGTCAATACTTTCAACAACATGGTTGGTATACTTCTTTGCATCTGAGCGAACAGCAGCAGCAGTCAGTAAATGCGCTATGGTTACTATTTCCTAGTCCGATTCCTTCGCTATGCTATGGGTATCATCTGTATGTCCATTGCCAGTTTCCACGACATCAATCCGCCATCCCATACGGGTTGTTGTGTCATTATCACCCAGTGTTTGTGCGGATATGTATGCATCCAAAAGTCCGGCTTTGCTCTTTGTGTTTGGAGGGAGGTGTGTACAAGGTGAGTTGGTGTGGAAAAGTTGACTGTGTTTGAGTATTGGTATGTAAAAGGACGAGCTATTGGGGTAAGCGTGGTCGAATATTGGATTCCAGCTCGGCGGCTTCAAGGATGTTGAATAACGAGTATGAACTATATCCTGAAGAAACCAGATGGTTGATGTCGCAGTATGATGAAGAAATCGGTAATAGAAAAATGATGCATGCTAAAAGTGTTTACCAAGTGGGCCAGAAATCCACCAGCGTAAGAGAGTCGTCAAGCCGACTATGGAACACCAAGTAGTCCTCGTACATGCCAAAGTAATCCCCGACATGGAATGACCAAGGCAGCTCTACCTCTAGATCTCTCCTCTTGTCTTCTCCCATTGAGCGGGGCGGCAGGGTAACGGTAACAACGGATTGCATACCATCGGGTCTGTAGCTCTCCGCCTCTTTATGCAGAGCACCATTTCGGTAGGTAGGGAGGGATACTTCCCCGGGTCGGATTCCTATAGTGGTAAATGGGTCTAAAGCCGTATGGTCGATGTGATTCGGTGGCCATGGAATGTCGACTGGTTGCATGGTGTCTTCATGAAGGAGATAACAGAAAACCGGACGATCGCCATCGAAGCACCACGATTCGCTGATTGGCTTCATTGGCAGGTCCAATCGCTCAGTTGCGAAAGCATCGGCTTCTTTGCTAAAAAAATATGACTGTTGAGTGGGACCGTGAATAGCCCCAACCGTTGTGGATGTCCCGGATTATGTTGTCCACTGAGCTGACAACAACAACAGATGTGTTGGACGATCGTGGGAAGGTATGTATGACTTGTCCGGAAACAGTTGAGAAAATGTAGGCCTTGCCTTCAAGATCATTCCAGACTGCCCAGCTTTCGTCAGGCGTTAATGTTAGAGAGGTGTTGCGATAAGGGACCCCAATTTTGATGCCATACTCCTCAGGCAATGGGATTTCGTAGATAATTGAGCCATCTTTCAGGCTTGCTTTACAAAAGGCCGCTTCGATTGGCGCTGGTTGAAGCTCTTGCCTGGGTCGCACAAAGTAAATAGCACTCTTGCCTATCACGGGTCTGTTGATCATTGCTTTTAACTTGATTTGCCATGTGAAGGCCTTGCCTCGAGTCATTTTAACCAGCTTTTCGACTACTCCACCTGGACAACGTTCCAGAGAACTCAGATGCACGAGCAACTCGCCATCTGGAGCAATCTGAACATATTCTATGCTAACCTGCCGGTCATCCAGATCCTTGGCATCAAGCTCCACGATGTCGAATGGTTTAGTTGAGACACCGTCGTCAGACTTTAAAGCGCATATCAAGATTTGGTAACAACCGGGAGCACGCGCTCTCAACCATACAAGAGAGTTGTTTCCAATATGCCAATCAGTGACGTCTGTGCACTTGATAGCTCTCGTAGCATTGCCAGCAAGCAGACTCCCTTGATGATATACTAATGATCGATGAGTGTTAAATGTTTTCCAGTGATCAAGTATGAAAAAATGGATGTGCAAGTAGATACATGGAAGCGAACAACATACAGTATCTTCGAAATTGTAGGTTGGCCTCTTCCCTTGACACAAACTTGTCCACTTTGGATGCCGCCCATGGAAAATGTTTCAGCAAAGCACTCTTTCCGCAGTGAGACTCGGAGCTTGCTTTCCACAACTTCGAGACTCTTCTCAAGGTTTCGGTGTCCCGAGCAGGTAGTAGCGTGATAATGAGACGGACCTCATCGTCGTTCAGAACATGGAAAGGATCTCGTCGGTTTTTCTTGGCTGATCTGGGAACTTTTCTTACGGTAGGCTTTGGCTTTAGAACAGGCTTGGGTTTTGGCACAGAGCCGGCAGTATAGCGTAATACGCTCGACGACGGATGGTAGGGTGTGTCTTTTACGGTAAATGCTCGAGCGAAAGGAGTTGTCTGCTGTTGTTTCTTCCGTGGTTTGTTAGGCTTGCTGTCTCGACGACGTTTTGTAGAAGCTCTGGATGCGGTCTTCATCCTGAAATGCCAGAACTGCAATTAGCCCGAGGTATTTTGCGGTTGAACGTGATGGTATGAAAATGAGGAATGGTATAAAAGAGGTGACGGCTCAGCTTGATGTGTCGAGAATAGATTACTGTAAAATACCCTGTTATTTTAGGCTACATACAAGGCTGAGTTGTGCGGGACATCCTGTCACGTGCATGTTTTCTTTCACCGTTTGAACTGTTTCCAGTAATGGGCAATCTGTGCCTTATTATCTGAGTCACCCGTATAATGCACTCTATCATAACTTCAGAATATGGCTACTCCACTTCCAAGAATTATGTTGCTTCGATAATAGGAGGACAAGGTGATCAATCTGCTATTAACATACCGCCAATCAACATCATCTCTATCCTCTCTCTTTAACCTCGTCCAGTGACTGCGGATTCCGTTATAAGAGACACCAGCTATACGAAGCACCTAACATCGGTCTAACTGTTAGAGAGATAATTGATTCAACACTTGCAGACGCTGGCACTGCCGAGTCCCCAATCTTTGACGCTTCGGTTTCTATGCCACACGAGAAATGGCCGACGTCAGTGGTCTCATTCTGACCGTCCTTGGCCTTTCTTTCAATCTTGTCTCGATCTTTTTCTCCTATGCCAAGGATGTAAGGTCCGCACGGGGAATGTTCAGCAACTTAGTAACGGGCTTTTTGCTTTGATTGTTGTTTTGTAGCACCTGAAGATGCAGCAGGAATTCATTCCGGTCGAGGTATCAGCCAAACACGTCTTTGCCGAAAATTCGTATCAACCCATTGTTCCAAAGATTCTATATGATTCTTGCAAGACCTACAGCAGAAATTGATGATTCCAAAGAGTCGATTCCAGGCGAAACTCCAAAAGATGAAGTGACCATTTCAAAGCAATGAGATCCGACACCATCTTCAGCAACTAGAAAGAGTCAAGACGTTCTTTATACTAGCATTGATATCTGACGAGATGTCTGCCATGACTTACCTGCTATATCTATGTTTTCGCTGACTTCGTTTAGCGATGTGACCCACCAAACCGCTTCGCAAATATCCGATCTTAGGTCTCTCATCTTGAAGAGCAGCCAAGAAAGGCAGATGAAAGATCCTCCTACTTTCTCCCTCGTCAATCGTGCATTATCCGATCCCATCGCAAATCCTGCAATGAATCTTTGCCTTGAGCTTTCCATCTTCTTCCCCAGGATTTGTCCAGGTTCTCTTTTGTACGTTGAACCTATAGTGTCATTTGATTTGACTACATTTTTGTCGATCTCTTTGCATTGATCGGGTTCAACGTAAGCTCACAAATTTAGTATGGGTACCTATAAAAAGGTGATGAAGTGGCTTTCGCCGGTCGCTCCCGAAAGGATAGCTAGCTCTCGCACGCCTGGTAGCGGCGCCTTGTTTGTAGACAGTAAAAGACTTATGGCTTGGTGTGACTCCACCATTTTTTCTGTTTTCTGGCCGGACGGCATCACTGGAGCGGGCAAAACTACATTAATGACTACCGCTGTCGAGAAGCTAGACTCCATGAATGGCCGATATTGCAAGGTTGCGTACTTCTACTATTCCTTCGCTGATAGCGAGTCTCTGGACATTGTGAATATCCTTGCATCTGTTCTAGCCCAGTTATGCGAGCCTGAAGACAAAGTTTACCAGATGGTAGAGACTCTGTGAAATGCTACGTGGGAATGAATGAGAACTTTATCTATCTTGAGCCCTGGAGATCTTCCAATACCTTGAGGAAGGCGTCTCGTGCGCTTTCAGATGTTGGAGAAGCTGTTTGCGGAACTGAGTGGGTGCCTTGCATGCATACATATGACCTCGTACTAGAGTGAGGTCAGCATTACAGGTTTTGAAAGAAGAATCATTGATTAACATATTTTATTCGCGAGGAATATCCGTTGTAGAGAAGCGAATGCTCAGGTCAATCTTCGCAGCATTCTGAGGTCTGAAACTCGTATATATCTCGTGAATATGAATTAATTTAAAGAATATGTAAAACTGGGTTTAAATTACGAACTACATTAAGGGTTCTGGTTCTCTCCTTGGTTCTAAAATATCCTAAAGAGAAACGCTAACTTCCTAAAAGGATCAAACTAAACATTATTTAAGGATGAAAACCTCGCATTAAATCGCCGAGACTGGGGATCAGAACGAAAAACGGTGCGTTGCAACTATCTGGCAGACCTCACACCGAGCAAAGGCCTCTTCATCCCAAACCGAAACCTCCCAACCCGAGACAACTTCTCTAGAACCAACGTTTCCATGCGCAGCACCGTCTCTCGGTAAAACGTCTGGGTTGTCCAATCATACGAACACATAACAGCACGTTGCATGCCGCCTTCGGAGCCACACAAGACCACCGCGACAGGCGGGTTTACGGCCTCGAACATGGTTACGGTCATCAGGTATGTGTCGACGAGGGTAAACACCTTGGGCTGCCCATACACGCTACCGTTGGCACGCTGTACAAGGTCTTTCACACCGGGATCTGTGGTTGGGTCTAGGCCTATCAATTCACCGTATTCGTCGATGCGATGTCGTGACAGTGGGGAGCCATGAGGCGTCCAGGTCAAATGACCAAAGTAGGCACCGAAGATGTTTGACTCAATGGTTTCGATGTCCATGTAGCCTTCGAAGCCGAAGAACCAGGCTTGCGTACCCCAGAGCTTGCCGCTGTATATGAGCCGGATCAGATAGGGAGAGAGAAGAACGAAGAGTAGTGCCAAAGCGAGGAAGATGCCGCCGATGGCTTTGAGCGAACTATATCCGGGTGCGACCACGAGACCTATGCCGACGTAGAACAGAAAGGGGCTTCCGCGTAGGCAAGTGCGTGCGATGAGACGCCGCCATGAGTCGCGCACTGCGTTGGCGACCAAGTTAAAGGCTTTCCAACGGATTGTCGCGCCAAATGCTCCATCGATGATTACAGCATCATCGTGGCCGATGCCGGCAACTTGGCATGTCGGATAGATGTCCCACAAGCCAACGCCCCACACATCATCCGTAGACAAGACGGACTGAGCTGGATCCTTTGGCAGGGTACAGATCAATCTTTCGAGCAGCATGTCGCTGTCGTTGGCGAGAGACAGACGCGCAAAAGCTTGAAATGCCGAGCCACTGCTGTCGACATTGGGTCCCAGGCGGAGGAGCCCCATCAGCGCGTAAGATAAGTCGCCTTTAAAGTACTGGCTCGTGCGTCGATTGTTCAAGCACTGCAATGCTAGGATCACAAGCTCTAGTCGGCTCAAGATCAGCGAACCCTCGTAGTGGTCAATCAACTGCCTAGTAACTGCTGCATCATCCCAAGTCAAGGCCGCAAAATTCTTTTTCGAAACTTGTAAAGGGCTTCTCAAACTCTGGCCACGAGTGTAGACCAGTATATCACGCCCGCCAGGGCTGAGTAGAGCTTCAGGCAATGTCCACATTCGCTCTCCCCACACTTTGAGTAGCTGCTGGGTCGTTGTGACGGCCTCAGTACCTGCTGGAGCGCCGACAACGATTACCAAGTCCTGGGCGCCTCGCATGACATCGCTGATCCGGTAAACGTCCTCTTCCAGCTCGTCGGCATCAGCCATACAGCTGCATCCAACCCAGTAAGCTGGAAGCCCAGCGTTCCGCGTCGCTCTCTCAGCTATGTTGTGAAGAGCCTCCAGATCCGCGTTGGAATGAAATTGCTCGGCTGTGTAGGCGATGAAGAGATAGTTCATGTTTGCATCCGCGCCATGTAACGAGATCCATTGGTCAACCTTCATTGGCTCTATTCCATGCGACTCCGTATCTTCAGGGTTCTTGAGGAAACACAGATAACGAGGTCGAAGTAGTCGCTCCGAGATCGGATTTGTACGTTCATTGAGTTTCAAGGTCAGCTGCCTTGGATTGCTTTGCTCGCATGGATTTCTGGCGGCTTTTGCATGGCCCCACCATTTGTGTGGAATTGCATCATAGTACCCGTTGTTTCTCATTTGGCCTTCGGCGACAGTTGGATAGGTCATCTTTGACATATGTGTTAGTCTCTGACAAGCTCACAAAGCCACGGAGCCTGATGAATACAGTACATACCACAGCCATGAGTGCAACGCAAGCTGGAAGCCATTTCAGGCAGACACTAGTCCATTCCTGGTCGGTCCACTGGGTCGCATCCACCGTAACTGAGGACATAGGCCAATTTGCTAAACGCAACATTATGGGGCTGACATTGCGGACGAAGGTTCGCCTCCAAGTGACGTTGTTTGGAGCACTGTATACTTCATCGGTCGCTTGTACAATGAGCTTGGCGACGTGTCCATCCCAGGGACTCAGGTACCGGTCATCCACGGCTCCCTTCCAAACTCTTTGCATGACATCTCTGTGTCGTCTTTCATCTAGTATTTCATAGATGTAGCCTGGCATTTGGAATGAATTTGGCCACTTCCATCTCCAGCTAGCGGCAGAATGAGTGAGGTTCTGGTAACCGGTTTGGTGTGTTCGTTGGGGCTACTCATGAAGCGTTAGACGCGTTGAAATGTGTGAATAGGTTGCTTGCTTGTTATTACATACATTCTTCGGCCTTTGAGATACCTCATCCGATGCGACTGTCTGAGTAATCTATTACCACACTACCCAAGGAAGCAGGAAAAAAGACGCTGTACCAAGGACTTCTCATGGCTCATCGGTTGCTGCTGCCCCATGTTGTTGGTGTAATGTACCCCAGTATCATGACCGTACTGTCCGTTGAGTGGTGCGGGCGAAATCTGTAACTGTTAGAAACTCCTGTATTATCGAGGATCAGGGTATGCGAACTTGTGGTGGTGTACTGTAGATTTGACCAGGATTGGCTTCGTAGCTGTTGGGAGGTTGAGGTCCTTGTCCCGGTATATAATTCCCTCCATGCGGCACTCTTTGAGGCGAAGGTTGTGCCCCCATATACTGTGAGGCCGTTTGCCCTGGGACATAGTTTCCGCCATGAGGATTCCTTGGGAGAAGTGGCTGCAACGATGTCAACCACTACACGATCAACTTGTAGTGTGTCGCGAACTTACATTGGAAACGGTATACTGTTGGGTTGGCGGTGCGGTTTGGGGAACAAAGGAGCCTCCATGTGGAGCTGGTTGGTTGGCCTGCAACTCGAATTAACACCGAGTATTTCTACGCCTGCAGCACATAAACCTACCATCTTCAAAGGCTTCTAAGAAACTTAGAAGGGTAAAATAAGAGTCAGGCGAATTTGTTGTCGAAAAACTTCCTTAATCTCAGATGCATCTGTGTACGAGTTTTACTCGGCGAGACGTCTGGACAGAGGACAGCAGGGGATATAAACCGCCCGTCGCATATCATGCCAGAGATACATTTCCCCTTTCTCTTGCGCCCAATGCATGTCTCGGAACTGCCGGCTGTTCGTAGCCTTGCACAAGGCTGACCATTGAGGGCTCTGTGCAACACGAACAATCTATTCACTTCGTGACTTTTTCCTTTAGACCTTACGAAGTACCGATAGCTGATCCAAATGCTGCATTATGGCGTGAATGTGGTTTGCTTTGTCCCCCACGCCGGTCATGTCGGCGGCCGTACGTCGTATACAAAGGCAATTTCAATTGGACTCGCTAAGCGAGGGGATCCAAAGTGACAGACGCCCCGTTCAGCCTTGTGTAACCTCGCACGTATTTGTAAACCAGGGGTGTCGAGTAAAAGGCTCCAATTGGTCGGCAAACTCCGGATTTGTCTACTTCAGTAGTAGTAAGTTCCTGCAGATGGAGCAAGGCACAAAGTAATGCGCAGCCTCGTTCGAAGGCGCATTGCCCGTGCGTTCGATAAGGGGGGTCTCAGCCGCGCCCAAGTCACTCTACTCTCCTGACTATTCATCAATTGCTGTTTAACTCCCGTATTCATCTATTTCTGCAACTCCACTCAGTAAAGTCTCCAGCTTTCAAGCCCCCAAAACTTGTCGTTCATCATCTCAATCCGTGACTAGAAATGCTAGGATTGGCGTCTAGAGGGCATCCCCTTCGATCATCGTCACCTTGGTCGTAGGCACAGGAACCAGTCATGTGTACATTATTCGATGATGAATCGCATTACAAACGGTTTGAAGACATCTTGGGGTCCGAAAAAGCATCTGGGGAGGAGCTTCAGTACTTGAGAGTATTAGAATGGCCACAAGGCAAAGCTTTCTGCATCCAGTTAGACGAACTGTGGCAAGACTGCTAACCTTCGGCAAAAGACACAACGCAGACGAATACGCCCACATTAGATGACTTACTAACACGGGACTCTCCTTCGCTCAGAGTAATGTATGATCGCCAGACTCGCTGGTAAAGAAGACATGAACACTAATGGTCCAACAAAGATTTGCCCCCTTGGATTATCCAACCCCGGAGACCGTCAAAGGTTTCTTGAAGCTCTTCAACCACTTCTCAGTCCCTGCAAGCTTCTTATGCGAAAGAATTCAGTCAGTCACGCATTCTTTTGGAGCGGACAGTAATGATCAAGGCGACCAAAGTAAAATCTCATTTAACATGATAGCGCGAAATATGTTAATGGTTCTCCGATTAGGAGCCTGGTTCCACTTCATGTGCAAGAACCTAGAAATCCAGGCCGACGCGTTCGGTAATCCAAGCGTTGCAGGCAACAGGAGCCAGGCAGACTGGCAATGGATCAAGTCGGGCTTCTTCCTGAAATGGGGACCTGTCAATAGCGTCACTCGGAAACCTAGCGTGACCTGCATATGTTTTGCAGCATCTGCGGCGCTTGAACAAAGGTTCCAAATGTTGCTTTCGAAGCCGCATTGCGACCAAATCTTGAAGGATCCGTACGTGGTATTCGGTGTTATTCTAGAACAATTGTTTGTTCAGATGGACTCTCAGGTTTGGAACGTCTTGAGCGTTTTCAGGCAGATAGAGCAAGTAAGCTCTCTAGACAGACGGATTTGAAAATACTTCGCTAATATGTGCAGAGGACTCTCAATCAAGTAGACGACTTAGAGATCAAATACCGTCCGAATTTCGTTGGTTTGCATAACCTTGCTCAGCACATGATACATCTCAAGGAAAGCTCAGAAGCGGTTCTGAGAACTGTGGAAAGTCTTCGGGCACAGCATGACATTATGACCAGTGTTGTCGACCTGAACAAAACTGATTCAGGGACGATAGCGGCTAGGGCGACTACTAAGAGCTTATTAGCACATCGATATAGCCTCTTTCAGTCCACAAACCTTCGAATCAATAGCTTGGAGAAACGAATGCAAAACGTTATCAATTTGGTATAAACAATCCACCATAGATAAAGAAGACAAACACTGACGACTGACTTGATATTAGTCATTTAATCTTGTTACCCAACAGGACAGCTCGATAATGAAGCAAGACAGTAATTCAATGAAGACAATTGCAGTGATGACCCTTGTATTCTTACCTGGTGCAACTATTGCTGTAAGCATTCCTTCATTATGGACTTACGATCTTCTTGGCTGAATAGTACAACAGAGCATTTTTGGCAGTCAATTCTTCAATTTTGACCCAACTTCTTCCCGGTTCGTCCTATCTGATAAGTTTTGGCTGCTGTGGGCCATTGCCCTGCCAATCACCGCGATTGTGATGCTGACATGGTGGATGTTCTACCAGAGAGCCGAAAGAAGGATAAGGCAATTTCAGTACTGATCTTCTAGCGCCACCCTCAAGGAATAGCAGTAGTGTATGAACATATCATTCCTTTATCAGTACAAAGTCTGCCAGTAGGCGAAGAGAGTTAATCTTATCTTGCCGGCTCATGTAATATTCCCAATGCTTTGATCGCGATTGTATCTAGCTCCGTGTGTTAGGTTACCTCTCGTGGTTATTGGCGTGAGATGGATTCTCCTCCAAACGTAGTATATCGCACTTGATCAATGAGCTTCTAGATCGAACAAATTTATCGAACAGACTCAATCTTATATATGCCGCAGCTACCATCCGAGCATCTGTAAGTCAGCGCCAAAATGTAGAATTTAGCTTTCAAGAGTTTATGAAAGCAACTGGCAATTTTTACTATCGAGATCAAGTTCCTGGATCCAAGATTTTCTGCGACGAGGGAAAGGAATTTTATCTGGACCACCGGGAAGAAGCTTGATCATGATTCATATTAGTACCTATGGGCAAGAGCTGGAGAGAATGATGTAGTAGACACCTCCCGGGGGTGAAGATATGGTGAGGGTATCTCGCAAAAAGGTTCCGTTTAATTTTCCCCGGTAAGGTCACGTGACCATAGGGCGGCGCTCAGCTGTACTCTAGCTGATGACTCTTGAAGTCGGTAGGTGAAGGTGGGCTAGTGGTGACATTTAGGGAGGTCAGACAAACAGCCAAGTGAGGTTGCCTACAATGCTCTGATACTGTGAATGGCTTCAGTTGCCTCGCCCGGCGGTGGTTGGCCTGGGGCTTTGGGGTGGAAAGAACTTTCGAAAGAGCAACGAGATTCGTGCTCTGGCGTTTCGGGAGGGGTTTGGGCAGCCCTGGTCGATGTGGGGTGTCAGACGAAATGATAATACCGATATGCTACTAGACACGGGTTCCTCACCCATACAAAGAACTCAAATTAGGCCGTGCAATGAGACTACTTTGTGTATATGTAAATCTCTGCGACCAGCCTCGAGCTCCGTCTCTAACCAAGAAATGCAACCATCCCTAATAAGTCATGATAGATAGTGTTGTAGTATGTCACACCTTCGCCATCAATGTGGACGAATCCGATCAGGGCATTGACGGTAAGTTGCCGCTCTCTTGTGATTTACATCATGGTGCCCATTCCAAAAGCCTTCAATCAAGCTCTAACCTCCGGTTGCTTCATCCTTTTTCTCTCCACATAATTTCTCAAGTAGTTCTTCAATTCGTTTTGTGGATGCTTCGACTTTCCGCAATCGCTCTTGAACATCACCTCCACTATGATCTTGTAGTATTTCTGTGAGATGTTCCGTCAGCCCGGCAAAAGGTCCGATCGATTCTCTTCGGCTTGGCGTTTTCTGATGTGTACTACCGCTAGAGGTGCCGGGGCGTTTAATAGCTCTTCGAGGATTGCCGTTCTCGAGACTGTTGGGTCTTAGATTGTTCTCCTCCGTTACCTCTTCAAGAACCTCGATGGGCACATCCGAGTCAAAGACCGCTTGGATATCGCCGTGCACAGAGAATCGTGAGAAGTCCCACGAAGATAACAGGCTCCCCAGGCGTGAGGGCCGGTAAGACTTTCGCTTAACGGTGGCCCACAACGACCTACGCTCGTATGCACTAATGGCAAGAAGTAAGGGTGCGTTGAGGATCCTAATACCTGTGACATTGATCTTATGGAACCACCGCGGCGAAAGGACGCATTTGAGAGGCAGCAGAATACATAACGCCAGTACGTTAAATGGTGGCTGGTATGCGAAAATGGCGTCGCTCTTGACACCTTCAAAGGTCAAGACTGCCCGTCGGAACTGTATCTCCGCAGTCGCATTCGACACAATATTGGAGAAAGTGTTGCTGAGCATAGATACAAGTATTGTTAGGAAGAGCGTGTTGCCGAGGAAGGCAAAAGTGACCATTAAGATTGGGCCAAGTAGCCAGTGAAAGTCCACTGATCTCTGAATACCAGTGCCATCGAGGCCAAACCAAACCTAAGAGGTGAAGTTAGATCATCAGACTTCTGTGCGCGAAGGGCATTGACGGTTTATGAGAAAGATTATTACCCATAGCATCCACTTAGAGATTGTGATTGCATGATGATACCCATCGCTCAGCCAGATCATAGACAACAAAAACCCCCCAAAACACCAGACAGCGAGTACCGATAAGACAGCAAAGTCCGCCATCATTGCCCTGAGCGAGACAAAGAGCATGTTCTCGGGCATCAAGTTGAATGCAAGTCGTGGTATGAGCACAGGCGCAGCGGAAGAGAGTATATCCAAGGCCGTCCGACTTGATTTCACGTTGCCACTTACTGCGCCTTGTATTCGAAGGACAACATAGAAAGCGTAGAGGACGGCGAAAGCGAAATCCAGAAACGACCAGAGGTTCTGCGTATAGATTTGCCATCCGTGCTCGAGAATTGAGCCAAGTTCCTCCAATACCCATCCGAAAGCATAAATGACAAAGAGTATCTCGTAAGTCGTCAAATCGGTGTTCTCCTGATTTTCCATCGTCAACACATACAAGACAAGGAGCACAAGGAATTGAAAGACATCTAGCATGTTTCTTGTCCGCGGCACAGTAAGCCGATACTGATTTAGTAGTGGAGCTTTCCTGGGGTCATAGAGAGTGATGGGTTTGTGCTTATAGTGATCCGGTAGGATATCGATGAAAGAGGAAGGCGTGTACACTATTCTCCCATGATATATAGCATCAACAATTTTCTGGCACGCTGAGGAACTTAAAAAGGTCTTTGACCCGGATATAATACCAACTTCCAATGCGGTTGACTTTCTCTCATAACCGCCCCTTACTTGAACGGCCCAATGGAAGGCTTTATTTTCCTGTAGAATGTAGTCGGGCGCATTTTGAAAAGGCTCAAATCCAGCAACTAGAATGTTAGCCAGCAGAAGTAAGCCTCGACGTCCAGGGTTATCCTCGTCAAATCGCCGTAACACCCTATTGGCGAGAAGTTCACACAGGAGTCCGCGTGTCATGTTGACGCTCTGATGATGAGATTGATATGTCTGCTCGCGCAAGAACTGCACCCTGTTTACAAGAAGACAGTAGACTATTACCTAGTTAGTAAAATTTGAACCGCTTCCAACAAAAGTAGTTTGTCACGAGAACAGTACTTATTGAAATGTCTTTCATATCATAAAATTTATCTACAAGAGGCCTTACTGTTGAGAGGTTCATCCTCGGAGACCTCAACTGCTCAAGACTATATGGGTCATCAATGCAGGTAATGATGTCTTGACGAACGCTGGAATGCAATGAGGGGTTAGCGACATCTCATCCATTGCAATATCACGAGAAAAGTATTGCGCATTTGAGATCTTACCGGTGGATGGTATTATAGACTGGTAGGTTGGAATGAGGATTGGGCGGGCAAGGTTGATCATCAGTCCAGGACTGATCCTGCTCATCATCATCTGCTAACAGCGACATCTGCTCTGCGTCATACTCCCCTATCTGAGAAGAGCCGTTCCGTCCTCGGTTGCTACTGTTTCTCTGCATCGTCGCCGATGATGTGAAGATCTGCGGAATTTGGGTTGGATGAGAAAAAGACCTTGGCATGCACAGTGATATCACCGCGTCGGGAAGATAAACGCTCACGGAAACGCGCGTCAAGACTTCCGGGTAACCTACAAATAGATTACCATACATGTACGAGTAATGGTATTCGTGAAATCACTCAGGTATCGATTAAGTTCAATTCCTCTTAACGCTACTTGTTTGATGCAGGCATTTGAAATATAGTCTGTTCTTCTTGTGCCATCCCTTCAGTCATTCAATATACAGACATCATCTGGTCCATGTATACTCAGAGACCTCTTAGACATCGACGGCCTAAAGTTATCTCAGCGCTGGGATGGATGAGTGCTGTTCATCTCGAGTTTTCGGTTGAGGGACTTGGAGTTGTCCTGTAACCTGTGTCTGAGAATGCGTAGCGTAGTTTTTTGTGAGATCTGACTTTCTCTGAAAAATACGTCAAGGTGTCACGAGTACGCATCTGTAGATTATCGTTTTAATAGGTAAATGCAACAAGTCTAGAAGAAAGCTAATCCACGGTATCAAAAATTCCGGCCAAAATGTTGGATGAAGCAGTTAAGTGCGGCTACACGAGACATGGAAAAGCCGACATTTGCTGCGACGTGGAGAAGTATATGTATGGACATCTATTGCTGGGTTTCAGCCCTGAACACCATTGGTCTAACGGCTTAGAGAGACATGTATATCGGGGAGACCCTTAAAAGCCTATGTCCAAGGCTATTTTCTACATACTCTTGTGAAACATTGAAGAAAACAACACCGCTCTGAAGATATCCTAGAAAAGACGGCGTGCAGGACTGGGTATGCATAGCTACGATAGAGCCTACCTTATCCGAAGTCCACTAAAATTTGGAGTCGTCGATAGCACATTGACGTGCGAACGATATAGAAGGCCGTTCCGCGGTTTGCTACATTATAATATTGAGGAGGCCGCGTCAGCATATGGTCAAGGTGCCGTAAGTAGAATCGCGATGATTTCTTTTCTTTGGCAATGGTGGGCTCATCTAGATGAGATTTATTTGGGATTGTAGTAGTGTGGTTCCTGGCCAACTTGTCGGATTGAAGAATATTCGGCGAGGAATATCCAGTAGAACAGGAGGGTGTACTGTGCGCGTTTCAGCAATCGGGTTCGGCATGCCACTTCTACGAACATCAGCCTCGCCGATTGTGTTTGGTCGGCTGATAGTCCAGGACTTCGCGAAGTCTTCGGGGTAGAGTGGTACCAATGTAGGCCATGAGTTCTTCCATGGAGTCCGAGCGTAGCTTATACGGAGTCCCGCTGTGGTCGTAATTATGCAAGAGCTTGTAGTCCAGTGTGTAGCAGCATGTTGTTTTGACGTAGCTCTGTTTCCGCAGCTCTAGACCATCGGCAAGAGAGAGCTGGATGCCATTGTCATAATGCGGCGTGGATGGGAAGATGGGTAGGTGCTGGTTGCGCAGAGCGACATTGTTCGGAAACTTCTCGGCGAGGCTCTGGCCGTGGAATGATGTAAGCTTCGGGAGTCAGCAAAGCGAACAAGACTAACCTGGCGACTCTTATTTAATTGACAAGAAGTACAACTGCCATCTGCAGGTCATAGTTTGCGGTTAAGACCAGGACCGGATGGTTGAAGCATCCGTCGTTTAAGTCTGGATCGTCGACGAGGCTCTTATTGCAGTCGGTCTTCGCGGGCAGCCAGAAGATGTGACCGGCAGTTACGTCGGAGCTATTGCCGCTATCCGAGATGCGGCGCATCGTACCGCGATAATTTGCCATTGAATCGGCGCTTTGGATGGCGCGAACGATGAGAGTCGAAAAAGAAGATGGTGTTCGTTATGTAATCTGCCTCGGCATTCCCCATCGGGCTTAAAACCATTTTTACGATGTTGATCCAAGGTGCCAAGCACACCAAGGTACTACTCCATAGGGCACCTTGGGAAAACTTGAAGGACTCATCTGTATCGATCCTTTACGGTCAGCACCAAGATATGCGCACGCGAAGGATACGTGACCGCCTCATGCGCTAACAGGGAAAGTCAAAATTGCTGCCAGACCGTGGCCGTAAAATGCTAACTGGGAGCATTCCTTCCTGCATCGGCCGCCATAGTTCTCTTCATGGAGCATTCGCTGGTGGACTAGAGCCTGTTGTGTTGGATACTATAAGCTGCTCGGCTTTAGTAGATTACCGTCTTCGCAGACTGCCATGCTGCTAGATTCTTGAAAGAAATAATATAGTATAAGATGTGCATCTCACCTGTATCATAAGGGCTGGGAAGTGATGTGCGCCTCGAGCATCGATACTGTGAAGCTAAGTAGTTGGCCCTTCTGTTAGCTGGGCTATGAAGACATGTCTGGGAGTTAGTGGGCCAAAGGGATTTGATAGCGGTTGGAGCGCATGGTGCGGCTCTGTGCGAAGTACCGTACCTAGGGCCAACAAAGAGGATGGTAAGCTATATTGAAGGGGTTAAGTAGTGGGACTATTTGCAATGAGAACATTGACAGGCAAACACCGACGAAGAAGCACTTAGGCCTATAACAATAGCGCTACTGGGCGGACGTTTCCCGCAGTTCTTGGGTCCTAGATAGTGCTGCCCGACATTTATCTAGTTGAAGGGGGGCTTAATGCCATTGAGTAACGGACCATCGCTCAGTAACAAGCACAGTCCTCTTCACATAGGTGAGCAGCTGGTCTTGTGCTAAACCACAAGTGGATCATACTTACGCAATCTGTGGCTGTCTGCGCGAGCCTAAAATGACACCCCCATACAGCGCCAAAAGCGTGATGTCTAACTTGGCTCTTGCTTTCTTCCAGGACAACACTCTTGATACATGACTGGGAACGCATTAATGCCCCATAATCTTTCGAGGCTCTATCTCGCAAGCATTGATAGACGTTTTGCGCAAGCGATACGGCTGAGGCTTGGTAATTGCGACCACATGATAATATGAAACACGTATAATCTATACACGCGGACATGTTGGGTATAGGTTGTCGTTGACTTATTTGACCCTGGAGTTTTCATTACTGATTCGAAATGCTGGTTAAAAGCAAGACCGTACGCAAACTCTGCCCCCAAAGAAATTACGGTGGCACCCGCGGGTAAGACGTTGAGAACCCAATTGCCATGTCTTGACCATGATCAAGATCTGGGATGCCCTATATGCTTGATTTTTCTTCAATCGGTAATCAAGCAACGAACCTCGAGGGGAGACCGAAAGCACAGACACCAGTTAGATATCCGAGTCACGAATAAACCCTGCTGATCGTTCTATAACGGATAAGTTTGATCAGGGCAGGTCGTGTACACTAATATTGACCTGGTTGCGAGTAGGTTTTTGATGACAAGGGATTAAGAGGTCTCTGTTCTTTCTAGACTCTTGTCCGCCTCTATCTCATAACTCAGCCATAGAATGACTCATGGGTTTCGTTCGGCTCATCTGCAGAGACATCCTCAGGTTCTCATATTCAACAGTGATATTGCTGTGACCTGCTGAACAATTGGCTCCCCTACGAGGGAGGACTATCGCTGGCAGGAGTCATCATCAAGGGAAGCGTCGTTGACCTGGAAGGTGAATTGCTGGCCTGCGCTTGAACTTTGCGCTTCCAATAGTCCGGATGCGGCAACAAGAAACGTATATGGTAAAAGATCCCTGGTTTATCAATGGCCAAGCTTCTTTCCAGACTTGTCTGTCACTTTCGCTACGCGTATAAAACTCGTTGACCTGCTCTTTGACCTGCTGCAGTTCATCACAAGCTTCTTCGTACTGTTCCGCACGCACTATACCTCGTTCTAGGAACAACCCACCCAAGCTTTTCTGCACCGCGGACATTGCTTCCATCCCGCGCAGTGCTCCATTGACATCGGCCTCTATCTCGCCCTTCTCTTCCCTGGAGAATTGGAATGGGTACGGCGCACCGTCACGAATGCAAACGCCTGGAAGCTCATCCCATGTGTTCTCCAAATCTATCATTTGAGCAAGATGTGTTGATTCACCATCAACGAGAAGGTTTCGGGCGAGCAGTAGTAGGTCGAAGAGTAAAATCGTCTTCGACCTTAACGCCCGCCCAATTGATGCCTAGTCGAACCCCTGATAACTTCTCCGTAACCATATATTCGGCACCTACAGTAGTATCTTGAGCTCTGAAGCACCAAGCATAGACCTTAGGGACAGGAGTTCCCAGAACGGTCCTTGGCTGGAAACTATCAAAGTACTTCCTTGTGGATGGAGTCAAGGATACCTACAAATTCCATTGTTGCTACCTCACTTGCGGTCGTAAGATGTGGCTGTCCAGCGTTTGGGTTAGGGATTTTGGCAACGACTTGAGTCCTGGCTTCTATAGTCAGCAGCAAAGCTTTGTTGTACAATCCATCAGGGTACTTTCCCATGCTAATACAAGACGCCGAGCCTACAGCTTCCGCCGCAATACAAGCTAGCTCTTGCACATTGAAGTGAACGTATCGCTGAGACAATTCAAACCCTTCATTGATAACGAAGCGGCCCCGCGTGAAACGAAAGTAATCATCATTGTAATGTAATTCTAACGTCAAATCAGACGGCTGATAGCGACGTCCTGGATCTAAATAGACTCACTGAATGCCGAGTCGTGCGAAGTCCATCGTGTTAAAGACGTCGTCATTGAGGTTCGGAGGGTGGTAGTCCACGTACCAGTACACCGCAGCAGCAGGCTTTTTCTAGTAAGCAGTGACGACGTCCGGCAAACATAACTGTACTGTAGCATTCTATATGACGAAGTCGTTTAGTGACTTATATTTTCGAAAGGTAGTCATGCACGCGGAGACGACGTATGAAAGCTGGGAGGTGTTACTGCTATTTAAGCCTGAATTCTGTCACCCGCAATTGTTAGAATCCATAACCGGGGTGTGAGGATTTCGAGTTCCTCTTTCAAGGTAGATAACTCACGCTAAACTGTCAGCTCGAGATGTGCCGCATGAAAGTGGCTGAGGTGAACCTGTAAGCTGGCCTCAAGCTTGACATATCACGGTATCAGAACGATCTTCGGTTTTATGTGCTAGCCCTAGCTATAAAGACGATACCAGATTTTACCTGTACTTACCTACAGTAGGTAGCTGTTATACTTATTAGTCTATCGTTCCTTGCATCGTCGAATACAAGATCCTTAAGGTAGTTAGCGTTGCGCTAAATTAGGCTAGTGAATAAGGTAAGGATTCGCGCTGTTGCCTGCTACTCTCTAAGACATCCATCGCTTCGACCTTTGCCACAATCGAGGGGGTTCGAAGGATTCAATACATTGGATGTGAAATTTATATGGGTCGATGTAGACACGTAAACACAATTGTCCGCTCTCAGATTTACAAAGTATCACTGACTGATTTGACCGGCGCCAAAGATATCCTTTTCAATGACAAACTCTTCGACCTTCTTACAGAGGATAAATTCCTAAGGGTTTTATTATATCAATCGTTTTACCCGTAGCACTTTCGCGCATCATGGAAATACCAGTCCAAGCCTCAAAGAGCCATGCAGGCTTTTGCTTTCTCATTGCCCTTGCCCCAGAAACTCTCTTTAATATCCTAGATTTCTGCACCCTCCCATCCCTAGGTGCTCTTTCCTCCACCTGCAAAACACTGCATGCTGAGGTTCTCCTTCCTCTCAAATACCGCTCTGTTGACCTCAGCGTCCATAACCGAGGCCGCCTTCCCACCACGGGCCACAATGGCAGCATTCAGTACTATTGGTCTGACCAGTTTCCACCTGGATTCGACTTGACAGATTTGAGCCGCAAACAGCACGCCTTTCTCTCCACTGTACTCACCAACCCTTACATCGGAAAACTGATACATAAATTCTCATGGACAATCCGCTCATATTGCGATCCTGATGGCTACATGCCTGGTAAACAAACACGAGATGCTGTTTGGCCTGACACGCACATGTGGGATGCCTTTAAAACCTTTACCAATGTCACGAAGCTCGATTTGGCCTGCTACCAAGAGACCTGGGACTGGGCATACCTTCGATATCCACCTTCGCCGTTGTTCCCTGCCGCAACACACATCCGCCTCTCGGGAACCATGTACCCTGAGATTGTGAGTGCTATCTTGCATCCTGGAAGTGTCTCCAATCTCGAGCATCTCTCAATCGACAACCTGCAAGACCCTGGTCCATACGGTGGCAGGTGGCCTAGAAATCTCTCCACGGATCAGTTTACTGATATCAATTATTCCCCGAACCCTATCGAAAGCCACTTCAAAAGGCTCCCCGGCACGATGCGTCAAATCCTTCCTTCCATCGAACAGCAGTGCCGTGTCCTAACTTCATTTCATTATCGCAAACCGGGCTGGATACACAATCGCTCCGGGCGAAACTGTATCGCCGACGTGCAATGCTATGCCGAGCTGGCCTCTTTCCTCTCCTGCGTGTCTGAAACCTTGCAATCCTTTCATTTCGAGCAAGGCGTCTCGGAAGCAATGATCCAACACTTGAAAGCTGGCACAGTAGAAGAGACTTATGGATGCTTTGCGCCGTTGCCGCAGAAGATCAAACCGATGGACGAAAGGTTCATAAAGATTGTACTGCCGGCTGTCATGCACAACGAGTGGCCGAGACTGAAAGAATTAAAGATAGTGGGGTTGGGAGGATGGAAGGGGCGGAAGGCAATGGATAACTTGATGAAAGCGCGGTTGCGAAAACACCTGGGAGTGGGAGTGGATATAGTAGTGGAAGATATAACAGACAAACCGTGTGATGACTTTTGCCCAGTTTGAAGTTACGACCGGACATACAAATTGCAGAGGTTAACGCGGATAAGACTCAATGACTCGGAAGAAGGCTGTCGCACGGTCATAGTGCGGGTTATTGACATGCGTTCGGCCAAAATTCTGATCGAATTTAGATGTTAATCAAATCAACATAATCCTGTAAATTTCACTACACTGAGGTAATTAGGGTCAAATGGTAAGCTAAGCAGATCGCAGCGTCTTTCTCATCTATACTTTCAAATGATTGAGCGGCTCGAAATGTATTGCAATTTGATGTTGAATTAAGACCAGAAACCCCACAATCACACTTCGTGACTAAATAAATGAGATAGCGATGTTTTGGGTGAGGCCCTGCAAGAACTCGTTTTAAAAACAACAATCGGATCAATGCAGAACCGCATCAAGGGAAGGTATCCTTGACCGGCTTTGGGTTAGGGTTGAAAACAGCGTTGTTCCCCCCCAGCCTGGGCCACACGTCTTTGCAGCTGAATCCTGGCCTCCCATCCGTAGGTGCATATGACTCCTGATTGTATGCGTGATAGGATGCGAAAACTGCGAAAGTATCCGCATTGTTCATTGCTTGTTTGTCGCCATCGTTGTTGTTTTTATACAGCTCGGCGCATTGCTGGAAACCATAGACCTCGTTTTTCGGTGGTGCATCTTTATTAGCACCTTGGACCCATAGTAGATGGGACCATTCATGGACAACGGTTTGGCCTGAGATAAGGGTCAAATTGGTGGTAAATTTGGAGAACCCACTCGATGTACGACATACCTGGTGTTCTTAACCCGTCGAGCATGGCTTGCGAGCTCAAAGCTTGCTGGTCGGACGGAAGAGCGTGAGGATCAGAAGCTGGGAGGAAGAAGCAGGGGCAGAAGACTATCATGGAGTCGGCGAATCGATATTTCCCCTGAAGATGATTGGAGGTTCCATCGGTCATGTCTGGTATATAAGTAGCCGCATAGATATCGCAGTTGGAATTTTGATTCCCACAGATCTTAGTGGCACCGTTTATCGCCTTGATGTCTTTGCCCAAGGCAAGACGAAGAACGTTGCCGTTTCTAGTGCCGCTGTTAGTATTTGGTACGTTGTTTACCATGTGGTTGAAAACATTCAGCACCCCCGGTATGAGATCGGGAAGACTTCCAAACATTTGCGCCATCCTAGAAATAATTTAGTAGTGGAATAGACATGCAAAGGCCCACTATAAATGAGACTAACGGCGGCGACTGTTTCGCAATGAAGTCTTTTTGCTTGTCCAGGTCAGTGGGGAGGAAATTCTGGTTGTTGAGGTTTGTTTGCAGACTCTGGAGACCATTGGCGGCAAGATTCGCCATGCGTATAGCTTCGTTCCAAGCCGTTTTCACAGCGGCTCTGGCTCCAGCATCGTTTGCGATAGACTCATCCCATTCTGTACCAGGTGGAGCAGGATCACCAGGGATGACTATTGTCGTTGCAGTCGGGACTCGTCGCACGATATCTGGACGTATCTCTAGCCGCACAGGTGATGGTCTTTCTTGGGCCCGCTTAATGTCATGATTGTTCAAATGACTATTGTGGAAGAGTAGTGTGACATTGTTGACGATCTTATATTTTTCAGCAGATGCCACAAAAGCAAATTCGGTAAGGGCACAACCCAATAAAGGGGACTCACATCATTCATGTATGCATCAGCGTCAACGGATACATGTAATTCCTTAGAACGTTGGGCCAGGGAATGAATTGTCCCATGATTTTCTAAAATGGGTAGGGTGCTTGAAAATGCAAGATGTACTAAGAGGGTACATACTAGGAGAACCTTCATAACGATAGATCGTGTCAAACACTGCTTTGAGATTATCGACTTATAAAAAAGCTCTCAAATTGGGGAATACCGAAAAATGATGCAAGCAATGCTCGTACTTATAAATTTATCGAGACACACATATTTCTCGCAACCTTGTGATTGATACGCCTCGTCTTCGTTCCAACATACTCACTAGCAAATGAAAGGGATGAAAGCTGATTACGAACAGGCGACAACCACTTATGTATCAAGGACGATCCGGTACAGGATATAGCTTCAAACTGACCAGTTCGCAAGGGTTCGAAACACCACCACAAACAACATAGCTGACTTATGGGCCTCTCGCACAGCCCTGAGACGAGACTGGGAAAAAGAATCTGGAGGGTAAATTGCGGCGCAACTGAAAGTCGGAGATTTTATTGGACCTTACAATGAAATCAGGCATAGAGGAAGACTTCCCAACATGTGCGTCATGGAGTATTTTGCGTCATCTTAGTACTTCGGCTTACGAAAGAAGTAAGTCTAAGAGCACAGTTGCGCTTTCTTAGTAGACGGAAGAAGCATGAAATTCGATTGGGAGAGTCTCTACACGAAGAAACACTCTCCTCCACGCAAGCATAGTCGAAACATGAACCAAAGAAGGCTCAGCAAACCTGATAGAAATTGGAAAAAACTTGGAGCGCAATTGATGAGTGTTGTTCCCAAGCGACTTCGTTAGCGGCTGCGCGAAACGGCGGGTCCATCGCTTACCCGATCCTAGCGCTACTCTAGCCCAGTTGTCGAGCGTCACGTACTCGCCAACGTCGAAACCTCAGTCTAAGCCTCTCTGTAGGAGAGTGGCATAGCTATATCAGCCGCACTCTTGAAACTCGAGCTCTGATACTGACAATAACGCCTACGTTGTGCCGTTGAAAGGTTGGTGGTTTACCATGTTCTCAATTGTTTTCTTGCACAACTTCTTGCCTGCTCTCTGCTTTTGCTTGCACACTGTCGATGTCAGACAAATTAATCCAATCTAGTAGCGCGGAACTCCTGTAAGTACTGCCACCTGCTGTATCATCCTTCGCCTTATGTTTCAGTGACGGCTTCTGTCGCAGTAGCGCCTAGAGCAAGTGCGTCTAGTACTAACAGCGGCGTGGCTCCACTTTTATCGCAGTATGCCGCTGTCTATGACGAGGCCAGAATACTACTCGCTGGTTGTCTCAGCTTCAAGTGAGAGCTCTGGTGACACGGTCAGAGGAGACTCACGAAAGATATCGTGACACTTGTCATAGGTCCCGTTATTCTTAGACCCTCGATATCATCATTCTATGTTACCTGTTCAACAATTACAGAGCTTCTTATGGTGTTCTGCAAGATTCCCACCATATTATCATCTATGATTGTTTGAGTTTCAATCTATCTTAGCTCTGAATTTTCCAAGATAGAACCAAAATGGCAAAGCCTCTGGGGTTTGCTTAGTCTTAGCCCGAAGGCGCACTCTATATGGAGGAGCCTCAACGAGGAGCAAGTCACTAGTGTTTCACTTTCCGGTCATGGACCAATCAGGAACTCCAGGTTGGGTTTCAGAACCACACAACAACGTGTGAAGGCATGGTGTTGCGATGCTGCAATCACAGCTCTTATGACGGTGCTCCATCCTTTCAGATGGCCACGCAGACTCCGAACGTTTACTATGGCGGAGTAATCACCTGTCAAGGGCGTTAAGGGCGTTCTGAAGGATCAGGTCTTCTCGAGTTTCGAATAACAATGTTTGAAATAAGTTTTCACTTTGGATCTATCTATAGCGGAAATTGCAAGTTATATATTGGTCAAATCCCCAGCATCTTATGATGATATGACCTTGTTCACTTCAACAATTTTGTGATTAGTACCTCGTGATGGCATTTCTTTCCACCCCTGGCGGGTTATGGAGCAGGGCGGTTCTTACAGTTCTCGTATCTGTCCACGCACTTTGTGCTCTCACACAGCCCGAGAAACATTTACCTCAGAGGGGATATGGTGAGCCTGCCTAAAATAGCATCGAACATTCTTTTTCGATTCTACCTTCTTGAACTTGCTAAACTTCATACTCAGTCGATGTATGTCCCGTGGGCCAGACAACTGGATGTCACAAAATTGGCTACAACGACTCCAACACCTCAACGCAGGCCGTGGTGATACCCTCATCTTACAAAGCAGGTCAAGACTATACATTCTCCATGGTTGCCCCGACCATTACTGCGCCTCCTACGACCTCAATAAGTGGATCAACGACCTTTTACACCTCATTCAGTCAGCAGACAACCAGCTCGGGTCTTATTGTAGTTCCGATAATTGTACCATTACCAATTGGCGAGCCGATACCGCCTGTGATCCCTAGCATACCAGTTGAGACGCTCGAGCTGCCCGAGGCATCAGATCTACCAACGTCAGACTCAGCTCCTACTACCTCAGATCCAGGAACATCAAGCGTTTCGTCCAACTCCGACACAGCTACAACAACATCTGGCTCAACTTCTTCTGTCTCCAGTTCAAGCACCACAAGCTCGTCAACGTCATCCTCCTCGGGTGGAGCCTTCTGCACAGTACCTACGCCAGCTTCGCAAAGCCCACCAGTAAATGCAATCTCGCAATCGACGACGTACTCAATCGATAATGGCGATAGTAGCTCCTCGGCTTCCGATTCCTCTTCAACTGTATCTACATCACCTCCAGCTGCCCCGACAGCCTCCTCCGGACCAAATTGTGAGCACCAGGGCGTCAGTATCAATGGTCTTGATCCTGGGACACTCAAGGACCTTGTTGGCAAGTTTTGTATAGACGGCATGGGGTCCACAAACAAAACCCTCGGCGGCAGTGACCTCAATCCCACGGTTGATCTCAACGGCGTATCGGTGCAGCTATCATACATCCAATTTACGGGTAATTGTCCTGCAAATTGCGCAGACACGTTTGCAGGTATCATCTCAACATGTAAGTCCTAGTACTACAAGACCGTGCCACTCTCGCCTTCACTATCTCAATAACGCTAAATCGTATGGTTATTTAGGCCAATACGATAGCCATACCATTATCGGCACAGGCGAACTTGACCAACCGTGTGGAGATTACTCTTTCTCCATTATCGCACCCAACTCAGGCAGCACTACAGTCCCAGCTTCAACCACGCCAAGCACATCAACTTCTACCAGCGCGCCTTCTTCTACCGGCCCACCAGGCTGGCCCACTATCACTGGTGCGGCTTGCTTCTCTGGTACCCCGCAAGGTCAAAAAGAATTCCATGGCTCTCGCGCTTCAGCGTTTATGTATGCCCCCCCGCTGTTGCTAAGAGTTGAACTCTTCTTCCATTTAGCCAAGTAACGAGCAAACAAGTCGACTTGATAGTGTTTGTCCCTTTTCTATCCATATAGAGGTCTCATCCATGCTGCCGTACCGTGGCTATGAGTCTGTTATGGTGAAGGCTAATGACTTGTCTCCGTGGTCTAGATCGCAAGAGTGTTCCGTACTGGATTCTAGCATATCCGCATCATACCCTCAAGCTACTGACTTCAATTCATTCGGCTTCGACTACCCGGATGGTTCTAACCAGGCAGACCCAAATACTGATATTGTTTTGTACGCCAACGGCGGGTCGAACAACATCCCCGGCGGCAATGACTGTATTACTGGTTTTACGAATGCTTTGAACAACTGTAATCAAATTCGTCTCCACCACTTCTTCTTTTTCTCCAGCCCAAGTATCTACTAATCATATTTTCTTCCTATAGGCCCCAGCGATGCCAACGGTTTTTGGGGAGGTGCCGTATCCTATAACAACATTGAATTTTCCATCTACGGCCAAGACGCATCCACTGCCCCACCTACATCGAGCCACAAACGAGACGCCTGGGATCCATATCTTGACATCTCCCAGAGAAGCGCCCCACGTGAAACCCATCTCTACGCTTACGCTGCCTGCCCCGAGGTACACGGATGCGATCAAGGCTACGCGGTCACGGACCGTTACGCTTTCTCCCCGCCTAGCATTTGCGATAGCGGATTCGAGGAGATATCCTTTTACAGTATCGACTCTGGGCCTGGACTAGATATGGCGTTCAAAGCTTTTGGCCACGAGGGTTGCCGTGTAAAAACTTCAATGAGTGATCCAGAATCTTTGGCACCAGGAGCGCAATGGGGAAGTTTGGACTGTGGAGGGAACTTGGTGGGGAGCTGTATGGCGCCAAGGGCCGGAGAGGAAGGTGCAAAACTGTGTGTTGAGGAGACGGAAAAAAATAAAAAGGGAAGTGGAACGGTGTTGAAAATGATGGCTGTTTGTAGATTTTAAGAGAAAAATTACATCGAGTGAACTGGTCTTTTGCTTTTTCCTTACCAAAGAAACTAATTTGGTGAATTAGTCAGTCAACCCGATCGACGATTCTTGAACCGGCCCGGGAAAAATGCTTTGGCACTAGTTATATGCTTTCCCAAAGTCAGAGCGACTGGTTGAAATCCTGTTCTTCGATTAACTAGAAATTAAGGTTCTTAACGTCAGTCAAAATCATTAACAAAAGTTTGACTGATTCTTAAAAGGAATCACGAAACGTACCCTCCCCTTTCACTGCATATACCCCCTCCCCCAAAAAGGCTTAGTAGCATTGATCATAGTTACGTACTCCATTTTTGGTGTGAACGCGTCGCGATATTTTACTTCTTCCTTCTACTACCACATCTTTTCACCTAATAATTGCGCCTACCTATACTTTCATTTGCTACTTCTATTTGCTAATTCATTCTCGTCGTCGCCCTTCAGCACTTCGCCGCCATGGATTTAGCTCCACCGCCCGTGGGGGAATTCCATGTCAATCACCAGAAGCTTATCACTGCAATCAACGAATTTGCTGGGCCCCACAGCTATGACGTGATCATCAGACGCTCCAAGGTCTCGAAGAAAGGCATACTTCGAAAGATAGCGTTAAAAATGCGATAGAGGTGGCAAATCAGGCAATATAGTAAGTACTAGGGCAAAAACGACTACACATCGACTCGAAACTTGATGAATTTTTCTCCGATGCACAGACGAAGCTCATTGAAGAGAAGACTGAATTAATGTTATATATCAAAAATGACTCAAATTGTGCATTTAGATAAACCTCGGGGCCCATGAAGTCCCTCGGGCACTTGTGGTGACCTTTGAGACTCATCCAAGGCACTTTGACTTCTTTCGAGTACGCCGAAAAGCTGGGGAGCCTAGATCTTGTCGTTGTTTCAGCCAAAGCTACAGGTCCTTCCTGCAGCGGGCTGGACATTGCTTAAGCGTTGCCGGCCTTGTTCAGGTATAGCTGGCTTACGCCGTCATACAAATAATCCTTGTTAAGAGGCTTTTTGCTAATGCAATGTCCAGCCCGCTGCAGGAAGAACCTGTATGCTGTACGAAATGTGGTACCAGCATTATGTGCGATCGAATCGTGGTCCACACGACATCTACGTTAGAATAGTAGTAAGTCTGGTATGTTTCTGTAAGGCACCAACATCCCAAGGTTCTTACGTAGTGACGCGGCTACTGTACCTGCTATGTTCGTTGTAGAATATTTGTCTGAAAATCTCGAAAGCAGAATATAGGAAAGCTGTAATCCGGAAGTCTACAAGTACCTACATAAGTTTGCCTCAGGTCAGACGTGCGTGTCTAAGCCCCTTCGGGTTAGCTCAGTGCCATCGCGGCTTCCGTAGTGCTAACCTGGTAGGGGCTTAGCCCCCCACGTCTGAGGTCCTGAGGCAAACCACTTTTAAGTCTCGAAGTCAACATAACCAGCGGTCCTTGGACCACCTTTACATCTGTATTGCAGAACCGATTAGTCTACAGTCGCAACCATGAAGAAATGGTTCAAGCGCCCGAAGAGGAGCCCCGCCAGGACAGAGCCGGCAGTAAGCGCCCCTGCAAGCACCTCCGCGACAACGACCTCATCAGGAAAGACGTTCCCTTCTGGCATTAAGTTGCTCCATGATCCAGAGCACAGTGTGGTCGAGTCCGTCAGCCCTTTTCAATCATAATCCTAGCTTACTGTCCTGTATTCAGGAACCTGTAGTTAGGATCCTTTCAAAATCAACTAACTTTCGCCTGATATAGTCTAATCCTTGTTCATGGACTGACCGGAGACCGTGAAAAGACATGGACGGCAACAAATGCCGCTGTTCCGTGGCCTAAATCTTTACTTCCATTGAGGGTTCCTAACGCTCGCGTTCTCACATTCGGGTATGACGCATATGTGGCGGATTGGCGGGGCATGGTGTCGAAGAACAGAATAGGGAACCATTCGATGAATCTGCTGACGGCTGTTGCTGGCTATAGAGAGGACGATGACACTGTAAACACTGATCGCCCATGTTGATCTTGCAAGGAAACTAACAATAGTAGAATAACCGCCCGATCATATTTATATGCCATAGTCTGGGGGGACTTGTATGTCAGGATGTAAGTCGCTTGACTTGTTGACTCATAAGCTCTGGCTGAAATACATATAGGCTCTGTCAGTCGCACGACAACGACCAGAACGACATCTTCAGAACATCTTCGTTAATACTCGTGGCATTTTGTTCCTTGGCACACCACATCATGGCGCTGGTCTCGCGAAGTGTGCTGAAATGCTAGCTAATCTGATCGGTCTCGTTAAGCAGACAAATCCGCAAATTCTTAGGGTGCTTGAGAGCGAGTCTGAGGTGCTTGCACGAGTTCAAGATGGGTTCCACACAATGGTCAGATCACGTAGTCAAAGTGGCCTCCAACCAATCGAGATTACCTGCTTCTATGAAGAATTACCATTACCAGGCATTGGTGTTGTAAGTTCTGCATAATACTGCTGTTATGTCCCAACTAAGATGTACCTTTCAGGTTGTACCTTCTCATTCCGCTATCTTACCCGGCTATATTCCTATAGGGATACGGGGTAATCATATAGATATGACAAAATTCGAGCATCTAGACGATCCAGGCTTTGTGCAGATTACTGGAGAGCTTCGTCGGTGGATGAAAGCAATAAGTAATGCATCAGAGCCCGGAACAAAGATGCTCGACCTAACAGGGCAAGTCGGGCAAGAGCATCGTACAGAGCGTATGTAATTGAGTTTTGACATTCGAAAAACAGATAAAGCTAGATTCTCAATTGTCGAATATTGCACAAGTGTATAAATATATACTAATCTTCTTTCCTAGGCACTAATGCTCATGGGAATGTACACTGGATAGTACCTCGTGCTCTGAATCATCTGTTTACTGGACGTGCTGAACTACTTCTTCGAATGCAGAAAGCATTGCTCAATGACCGTACTTCTACCGGTAAACAAAAGAGGTTCGTTATCACTGGTTTGGGAGGACAAGGGAAAAGCGAGGTCTGTCTTAAGTTTGCAAGCTTAACACAGGAAGAGTAAGTCCCAACTTTGTCTCTAATATGGTCTGTCTCATTTAGCTAACAACAAGAGATTCTGGGGGATTTTCTGGGTCGACGTCAATACGCCTTTGACCGCGAAAAGTGGTTTTATTACCATTGCAGAAGGCCTTGGGCGGTCGATTGAGAGCATACCCGAGGCCTTGCAAATTCTCGCAAACACCAAGCAAAGTTGGCTCCTTATCCTTGATAATGCTGATGATCCGAATTTTGACTACCAGAATTATCTGCCATCTGGCACTAAAGGCACCATCATTATAACTTCTCGTCTTACCGAGTGCAGGCAGTATAGCCCAGAAAATGCCGAAGCACTCAAGGGTCTAGAAGACCAAGATTCTAAGGAGCTTTTATTTAGAGCAGCCGATATTCCTCGAGATTCATGGCTATCTTACGATAGTCAAGCCGAGGAAGTTGTGCGTCTTCTAGGATCACACACCCTCGCCTTGATTCAGGCTGGCGTCTACGTTCGGCAAAATCACTGCCAATTAGACCAATACCCTGTCATCTATCGACGGCAGCGAAAGCGGCTTTTGAAGTATCGACCAAAACAGGCGCAATCAAGGTATTGCGATGTTTACACGACCTTCGAAGCATCTGCAGAGGTATTGATGAAGTCTCAGAACGAAGATGCAAAGGATGCGCTACACTTACTTGAAATTCTTTCCATGTTAAACGCTAGCATTCTCCCTCTTCAGATCATTCAAGACGCATGGGAGGGTTGCCGGAAAGTTCTCAACATTAGCGATCTAGAAATGAGTAATATAGACGACATGTCTCGGAGTCACCTTTCGCGATTACCAAGCTTTATGGAAGCAGAGAGCAATGAATGGGATCCTTACCGTCTCACTGAGGCCATCTCTCTACTGGCATCGCTTTCGTTGGTTACGAGACATGACTTAGGCGGCTTACCAGGGTTATCTATGCACGCCTTGGCACACGCTTGGGCCAAAGACCGTCAGCACTCAGAGCAGCAAGACGTAGCTTGGATCACAGCTGGATGCGTTCTTGCTTTTTCCTGTTTCAACGCTAACACGTGGCAGACCGAGGAAAGGCGTCTAACACCGCACGTCCTGTCCTATCTAGATATAGAGATTGGCAGAATATTCTCATATGGAATCAAAGCTACAATTTCAATCATTCCAATTCTCCTGAAATGTGGCTGGATCTTATTATTTATGCGGCAGGATTCCAAGCTTAGCCACCTTCTAGAATATATGTTTATGCAACTTGGAAACGATCCCCAGAAGCCGTTAGAAGAGTCTTTGCCACTATATGACCTTCATGCGCGCAGTCTTTTAGACCTAGGGAAGAATACAGAGGCGGTCGAGCTGCTGCAGCACGTCGTCCAGATCCGAGAAACCAAGCTGGCTGAAGATAACTCAGATCGTCTAACGTCGCAGCACGAGCTCGCTCGGGCATATCAATCAAATGGGCAAGTGCAGGAAGCCGTCGAGCTGCTGCAGCACGTCGTTCAGATCGAAGAAACCAAGCTGGCTGAAGATCATCCGGATCGCCTAGCGTCGCAGCACGAGCTCGCTGCAGCATATCATGCAAATGGGCAAGTGCAGAAGGCCGTCAAGCTGCTGCAGCACGTCGTTCAGATTCAAGAAACCAAGCTGGCTGAAGATCATTCAGATCGCCTAGCGTCGCAGCATGTGCTCGGCTCAGCATATCGTGCAAATGGACAAGTGCAGGAAGCCGTCGAGCTGCTGCAGCACGTCGTTCAGATTCAAGAAACCACGCTGGCTGAAGATCACCCGGATCGTCTTACGTCGCAGCACGAGCTCGCTGCAGCATATCATGCAAATGGGCAAATACAGAAGGCCGTCGAGCTGCTGCAGCACGTCGTTCAGATTAAACAAGCTAAATTTGGCAAAGATCATTCGAGTCGAGTTGTGTCGGAGAAGACACTTGCTTTCTATTTGCAACGTCAACAATCTTAGATTAAGAGTGACTTTCTTTGATGGTAATAAACGAGAGCTCGACCAGAATAGTACTCTTCGTTTTTCAATGTCTTTCCCCTCACAGACATCGCAATATTCAAAATGACTTTAGTCTTGTCTATCACTCGAAGATGATATTTCACAAAGCCTTTTAAAAAACGAGGAAGGGACTTCTTATATGAAGTATTCAAACACAAGATATTGTTCATACTATGCAGTATCTATACATCTTAAACAATCAAGGGAAGCATCGAACTCGCGATCTTTCAAGAATTTGGGAATGATGGCTTAGACTTGAGCATATACTACTATAGCACTAAAACGACTCGTCTAATTTTTAGCTGAGCATTTGAAAAGAAATCGCGGATCGAGTCTGGTAAGAGTCACTTTACATCTATTCCAAGCAATATTAATAATAGACATTTAGACTACCATGCAAGCGACAGCGGGTAGAGTCAGAAGATGCCCTCAAATCAGCTTCTACAACCTTACAAAGAACTTTCAATAAGAAGTAGGCTGATGAGGCGGGCTTTGATGCCCTTACCGGGCGTGTGGAAGAACATGAAATGGTCTTGAAACGACTCTACCCCATACGAGATGCATTGTCATTGCTTTTTTAATCCCGTCATGAGCTTGTCTGGCCTCTTTAACATATGAGAGTAGTGGCATAGAAGGGTGTGGATATCACGTCCTCCCTAGAAAAGTCGGGACGCAAGTCATTACGCCCAGTAAGTGAAGCGTTCCATTCCAGCCATTTTCTCTACATGCTAATAATAACGGTGTATAGGCCTAGCACCAACCGTGGAGGGTGAAGAGGTCGATCATCTCTTAAAATTTGTTAAGGAATATGAAGGAGGACATTGCATATAAGTAATAAGACTGCCTCCGCACGAGCTTGATCTGTTGCTAGAAATTGGTGTTTTAAGAGCACACCTCAGATCTCGATAGGCCAGATGCTTGAAAGTTGACACTGCCCAAAACTAGGGGAGCTTCAATCTCGAGGATCAAGGATCGATGATCGAGGAAGGCTGAAAGACTGATTCACAGCTTGTGGGCTTGTCGTTGAGCGAGGCAGTTTTTTTCTTGGTGGTGCTGTAGTTGGTGCCAAGCTTGTCTTTGGTGACTGAGGGGATAATTGGAAAGTCGGCAGCTTTCTCGTCGCACTGGCAACACTCTTATAGATGTGGGCTAAGTATGCTGCCGGCTAAGGGACTTCGAAGATAATGACGGTGTTAGCAAAAGGATTCAGGAGGGTTAGTACAGCTTCATGATTGATAGATTGACTGTTTCATACATGGGACCAGAAGCCTAAGGCCACCTATGCCGGAGTATCTGTTTATTTCGCTGATCTAAGCAGGGGTAGTCATTCATACAGTATGTGTGGTTGGGACTGTGAAAGATGAAAGTATTTCGGCGTCTTGGATTGTTTTCCGAGTACAAGTCTCGTGGTTCAAAAGAAAACATGCGTAGGTCTAATCGCGAAAATATCGAGTGCATGGGATCTGACACGAAAGGTAATACTTTAGGCCCTCCCCTCATTCCTCTCCCCCTCCTCCCATCCCTCAATCCCTGATTTCTAAGCGTTTGGGAAACTTCCGCAGAAGAAAGTTTGATCCTGCACCGCGCGAACGAGACATCTACCCATTTCTTCCCAGCGGTGCTTTAGTCCTTGATTTCCAGCGTGACATGGAAGTCTTTGCCGTTGAAGCTGCAAATCGCAAAGAGTTACCAATAGCGTTAGCTAGCTGCCTAGATTAATCCGGGTCTGAGGATCAAATTTGATACAGGAGGGGATCTCAACGCAATAAGGAGAAGAATGGGTCGTGGAGGCCACGCAGAGGGGCAGGACTGACAGCAAAAGCATATGATCCCTCCACTCCATATCCTTGTCTTGCGTGTCCCAGATGCGCACCCGAAAGCGTCGGAAGAGTATCGCGAAGAGGAGGTACATTTCACACCATGCGAGACTGTGGTAGTTCCTCACTCACGTCAGCCTCTCAAGAATTCCTCTTTGCATATGCTCAAAACACAGCGCGGGGCGGGGCGAAGCTCAAATACTGACTCCTTGCCGATACACATCCTACTTCCCCGGTTAAAGGAGACCATGTATTTTTCGAGGCGGCTGCTAGAGGCTGGATCGAGCCATCGGCTTGGCTTGAAATCGTTGGCGGAGGGGCCCCAGACTGAGGGGTGCCGGTTTAGGAGATACGCGGAGGTGTGAATGATGGTCTGTGATGGTGTGGTTAGACAACTGCGCTAGATGGATGGATCGATTGGGGAGGGGGGTCCAAGATTTGGCTGCTTACACCGGGGTTGAGGAATGAGCCGTCAAACAGCTGATAACCTTCTGGAGGCACAACGCGTGGTAAGCGGCCAGGAACGGGATGGGTGCAGCGGAGGATTTCCTTGATGGTTGCTGTCTGGTTTGCACAGGATAGTGTTAGCTTTTGTGTTCTAATTATGATCCTTTTCAGCACTGCTCTTACAAGATAGGGAAGACCCTTGACCCGCTCAAGGGTGATTTCAGCTCCTAAGGTGGGGAAGGCAGCATCCAGCTCCGCTTCGACTCGACTCTGGACGGCGTTGTCGCGGCAGATGTGGTACATTCCAAGGATCATGGCGTTGGCGGTGGTGTCGTTGCCGGCAACTAGGAGCGTGAGGGCCTCTTCGGTTAGTTCGGCTGAGTTTGGGACGACGTGACCCTTTGCTGCTGAAGGGTCAAGGAGCATCTCTAAGACTACCGACTTGTTCTTATGTGGGTTAGGTGCTGGAAATTCAAAGCTTTGGCTTCGTTGATGAAGAGTTGTTGACGGTTGGCGTCCTGATGGGATTTTGCCCGTCTCCTGCAGATATGTGGCAACACGAATCCCGCATTTCTGTTTGTCATAATTAGTGACGTGTGCAAGGGGGGATTTTATGAAAGGATGAAATCCGCGAGATTGAGCTAGGTATAAGACGTACTCTCCTAAATTCCTCTATCGGGATGGGAAAAAGTAACGTCGATATCCGCTCTGGTAAAGAGAGAGAGATCTGGCTAAATATAGGAAAAGATCTGGAAACCCATCCTTGCTTGATTGCTGCATGTAATGTGTCAACATGCGGATGATGAAAGCCTGGAGAGTCAATCACGCCGAACTCTTCACCGAACACAATCTCCGAAATGATATCCAAAGTGAAGGCCTTGAATGAAGCGTTGATGTTGACGGGCGACGAAGACTTGGCTAGTTGCTCAAACCTTTCGCATAGTTGTTTGACCTTTTCGAGAATCCTTGGCGAGAGCTCTTGCACTCGGTTCGGGGAAAATGCTGGAGAAAGCACCTGTCGTCGGACTCGGTGCTTCCCTGGATCCACGAGACCAATAGACGCGCTGGGAAAGGATATTCCACGGTAGAATTGGGACTCTTTGATGAACTTGGATCCTGTCTTTGTGATTTGCTGAAAGTATTCAGGGTTATTCGTGTGTAGTTCGTTGACTCCAATTCGAATGACTGGTCCTGGGTGGCTTGTTATCAAATTTCATTCCTGCTACTTAGGTAGAAATTGTTGAGATACCGTGTTCTTGGTGTAGCCTTTCGATTTCGAATAGGAGACAGCCTGGATTATAGAGATTCCAATACCATTCATACCTAACCATCATTAGTTTTGCGTCCTTGACAAATCACTCTTCGGATGACGGTGTCTTTGGAATATCAGAACCCATCCAGTTGTGATTTTGGGCTTGAAAGGGGCAGAAACTTGACGGCAGGGAAAAGAGCTTACCACCCAGTAGATACAGCTGCGAGCGCTGAACCAGGGTATCTTGCCAGTGGGTGATAATACAGTCTGTATACAGCACGAACACTCCAATACACGAGGTATGAATAACAAATTGCTAGAAGACCAAACCTCCAGTCCTTCGTCATCTTGCATGTCGACCGTAAGACAGATGAGAACGTGTTGATATATGATAGAAACAGGACGAAACTCACTATGCACTACTGATAGCCGTATACACGTTTCAACAACCATTCAATCGCAACGGGGATATCAGTTTACCCTATACTCATAATTCGTTTTTCACTGTGCTAGGCATTACTTAGCTTCTGTGCACATGCATTGGTGTTGTTCTGTGCCACGCTACGCAAGAATCCACTCGTAGGAAACATCCTTGTGGTTCTGACCTCGAAGAACCGGTATGACTCCTGTGCTTTGTTCAAATTCATCACCAAGCGCAGAGGCCGAAATTCATCGGCCGACCGAAAACAATCGGCTTTCGAGTGCCTGGTTTGACAGGATGTCGTCTACATGCTTCATGGGCCATGTTTCAAGATTTTCTAGGTTATTTTTTTGACCTTGCCGATTTTCGCCGGCCGTTGTACGCTGATGCTTCCACTTTCTTAACTCGAAAAAGCAAGATTGACAATGCTTTCGTTCTGGTCTTTGATGAAGTACATGAATACCTTCGAGCGGCGTATACAATGGGTATGAAGGACCACCCACTGGCTGCTAGCTTCCACCATGGTCGTTCAAATATCTCATGGTGATACCTTGTCCCCAAAAATAACCAACATAAACCCAGATAATTACTATGCGGTTATTCATTGAACTGAGCTGTGCTCTGTTGGTCGTAGTACCATCGGGTGCTGCCACTCTTACAGATGCTCAAAACGTTACAAACAACGTTGACTTGTTCCTCCAATCCTGCAACATTGACCCGTTGAAACTTGACGATACAGCTAAAAAAGTAGGCAGTACAACTTTAGCCTGTGCGATATTTGAGGTACTTTGGAATGGCGAAACAATCGCAGCAGCAAACAGCTCGATTTACACAATTGAGCGAGAAGCCCACTGGTAAGATTCTACTGGCCTTTGCACACTCGAGCCTTATAGGATTATTCCGGCCTTATACTCTTAGCAGGTCTTCTACAGCGTGGGAATTTCCTTCATGCATTTATACACCTGCAAATACCCAAGACGTTGTTTTCGCAGTCAAGGTCCTCGGCTTCACAAAATCCAAGTACGCAATTCGTAGTGGTGGGCATTCGCCCCTTGCCGATTGGGCAAGCATTGATGATGGTGTACTCATCTCGATGGCAAACATATCCAACATGGCGTATGATGCGTCCGCAGAGACGGTCCGGGTTGGCTTTGGTCGTCGATGGGGAGAGCTCTACGAGCTTTTGGAGTCCTTCGATCGACTCGTGGTTGGTGGTAGAGTACCATCTGTAGGACTGGCACTTACCATTGGGGGTAAGGCCGTGACAGTCCTGAGATACGAGGCAGAATGTTTCTAACAACGTTTGTTGGATATAGGCGGTCTTTCCCACCTTTCCAACCAATACGGCTTCTCGGCCGATAATGTTGTAAGCTTCGAGGTTGTGCTCGCAAATGCCACTTTGGTAGTCGCCGATGCTTTCTCACATTCGGATCTTTTCTGGGCCCTGAAAGGTGGTAGTAACAATTTCGGTAAGTATAATTTTTTAAGAGAATTTCGATACTTAGAGTAACTAATGGTTCTGTCATGGATAGGTATTGTAACGCATATGACCTTGAGGACCTATTCTGCAGGAAGGGTTTGGGGGGGAACTCTGATATACAACAGTAGCTTTCAGGACGATCTGATGAGCGCCTTTGCCACATACCAGGAGGTTGGACAACTTGACACGAAATCAGCTCTCATTACTGATATGGGGATTAACAATGACACCTTGATCTTGACTCTTGTTTATTTTGGATCCGTGGAACGACCAGCAGCATTTCGGCCATTTTTTGAGATTCCTGCGCGTCTTGACTTGACTCGATTACACAATAATTTCACTGATCTTGTCAATCAACAAGCTAATCAGGTTGTTCCAAGGTAAGCACGCGTTCTGGCGCTGTTTGGCCTAGTGTGCAAGAAACTAAGTAGTTGTCGTCGTAGGTGGACTTGGGGAATGACAAATCTTTACCTCGACAAGAAAACCTATGTCGATGTCGCCAGAATCTGCAAGGAGGAGACTACATATCTAGCTGGCGTTAACGGTGCCACAATGGTTCTCCTTCCTCAACCGATATCCAGAACAATGATCGAGGCCTCGCAACAGACCATGGGAAACGCCATGAGTCTTAGTTGTGTTCCTCAGCTTTGTAGGTAATCGCGCAACGTACTCTAGGACATGCAGTTAATCGTAGCTAAAGGGTTCACGATCAACATTGGCTGGAATTTCCAGTCCGACGATGCAAAAGTACATTCCGTCTTGCACAAAGCTCTGGACAAGATTGAGACTATGACCAAGGCGCGCGACCTTTACGACCCATTCATTTTTCTGAACGACGCCTATTCAACGCAGCCAGTGCTCCGCAGTTATGGCGCCACCCATTTCCAGCGACTGAACGCGGTAAGCAAAGCCTATGATGCGACAGGCATGTTCCAGCACCAAGTTCCGGGGGGTTTCAAGCTGAGATAGACCGGATGTAAATAGCATGGCCATACTACCTACAGTGTCAATCCAAGTCCTAGCGAGAATGTGACGTTGAATGTAGCAATAAAACCGTGGAAAGCAATCTTGCCCCCTTGTACTTCGCTCAACTATGCTTTACGATCGGTTGCAGCTGCGGTGGGGCTCAGTGTAACCAGTAAGTTGTTGTCTCAACTGCTCAGCCGGTGTTCTTCGGCCGATTGAGGCTGATATTGCCAGGGGGCAATCAGGCAATCAGACAAAGCGTTGAAGGCTTGACGCATAAGGGGCGGCGCACGCGGCGTGTTGAACTTCAAATAGGCATATTCTCAACGAACGGAGCATACCATAGACAGTCCCTCAGATATTCGACTCGTAGTCTAAGTCTACAGAGTTTAATCTTCATCATTGAAAAACTTTCGTTGTGCCCTACCTTACATACCTCCCGACCTTAACCATTATGGGACTAGTTACGGACTTTAGCGCTTCCCTACCTTTCCAATACCCGTTAGGGCCGTACAGCCTTCTTTACTTGCTTCTTCTCGTTATTACAGTGCTGGTGCTACTGTCCCAATTGACTCGTCCATTATGGAGAGCAGGAAGCCTACAGACCATCAATGCGCCTAGACTTGGCGTGTCTTCCCATGCATGGTTTTCAGCAGTTAGGACGAAGATACAGTATATCCATCATGGGTTTCACATGATCCACCAGGGTTATCGGGAGGTAAGGACTTGCTTTCTTGTGATCTTACTCCAGACACTGACGTGGCATTGACCAGCACTCCGATGAGATCTTTATAGCGCCTGACCAGGACGTGCTTATCCTACCGCCCAGATATATTGACGAACTCAAGAGTCAACCCGAATCAGTCCTAAGCTCATCGCATGCTATAGTCGACGTACGCCCCCCTTTCCCGGTTCATTCTTCTCTTGGAATACCTCACTTACCGACTACTCTCAGTACTTTTTAGGCCCATACACGACCTTGAATATATCTCTGCTTGGTCCTGTTGCGTGGACTATTCTTCGAGGGCGTCTCACACAAAACCTTGGAAGCTTGGTAGAACCGCTCGCTGGTGAGTGCTTATATGGTTTTGGCCGAGAGATTTACCAATGCGAAGGTGTGTTGGGACCCTGGAAATAGTCGAACGCGAGACCCCTGGTTATTCAGACTAACTCGATTCTAGATTGGACATCTGTCCACGTACATCCAAAAATCCAGCGAATAGTAGCGCGTATGAATGCTCGGATCTTTGTTGGCCCATCCCTATGCAGGAACAAACAATGGCTTGACACTTCGATCGATTTCTCAACCTGCATTTTCTTAGCGACTGGTTATTTGAAGATTGTGCCCTGGTTTATGCGGCCCATTGTTGCACCATTGGTTCCTTATATACGCCGAATTCATCGCCACCACCAAACAGCAAGGGATTTGTTGATCCCAGAGCTCATGAGACGTCGGGCACAGGCGGCAAATGCCCATATGGGGTCGGACAAAAAACCAGATGACATGTTGCAATGGATTGAGGATGAATCATCAGGTGAGGATCTACGCCCTGAGCGCAATGTGGACCGGCAGCTTGGCCTTTGCTTCGGTGCCACAGACGGCACAACTAACCTAATCGTCAATGTCATCTATGATCTTGCTGCTCGATGGAGCCAGTACGGACCGGAGCTGCGCAGCGAGATTGAAGATTCTCTGCGGGAAGATGAAGGTGCTGTGCGCCAGTCAACAGTCAATAGATTGTCAAAACTCGATAGCTTCATGAAGGAGTCACAACGCTTGAATCATCTAAGTGCACGTACGTATCCCATCTGTTATCCCGTTTACTGATCTTATGGTATCACTCTTGGAGAACAGTCAGCTAAACAGGCCGTGGTCATGGAAATACAGTGTCGTTCAAGCGCAAGCTCATGACCTCACATGTTCTCTCGGATGGCATACTCCTTCCTCAGGGTACTATCATTTCCATGGCATCAGGACCTATGGCAGTATCTTCAAGGTATCATTCATCACCGGATGCTTTCGATGGCCTACGCTTCCATCGTATGCGCCAGGACAGTAAATCCTCAAATGCGCACCACCTCACTACCACTGGACTAGGTAGTCTAATGTTTGGTCATGGCAAGTATGCTTGCCCAGGTCGCTTCTTTGCCGCTCTCGAGAGCAAACTCGTCTTGATGCACGTTCTTCTGTATTATGACTTGAAGCTGCCTGACGGCACGCAACGACCGAAAAATCTGTTCTTTGCAGATGCGAATATTCCAGATCCAACATCAAAAATCCTTTTCATGGAAAAGACAAATGGCTTGGCAGAAAGCTATGAGGCCACGTTAGATAGAGTTTGAGGTAAAATGACTGTTGAGCACAAAACAAATCTCAATCGGCGTGCCCTATCATGGGCCGCCAAGAATCAGTTTCATGGGCCCACATATATCTGGTATCAACCAACCGTAATTCTAGATTTATTACTGTGACATGAGTTGAACCTGGTCGCGAGATCTCGCAGTGTGGATATGCTCACCCCTGAGGTATAGCTGAAACGAACGGTGACTAACTTTATGGGTTGTGGGTAGGATTTACTCATCATGGATAGCATCTCGAGTATCATTCTGCATAGGGAACAATGATTGGATGATTTCAAATTAGATTCGTGCATTTGATTTCATGCACGTCGGAAGAATCTCGACAAAACGAGGCAACTTGCTTTCAGCTCGCACAAGCCCCATCCAACTAAGGTGGTTACGAGGGACAATGTAACCTACCTATCCTCGACAAATAGGGTGATGATAAACGTTCCAGCTTACACCGGTATCGACCTCTACAGCCAGTCTCGCAAGGCTGGCATTCACTGTGAGCCAATTACTCCACAATCGCCCATTCTTAGGCGACCGCGCCGTACGTATTGCATGCGGTCAGAAAAGCCGTGAAACATCGATCTAGAGTCTCCGGCATCCTACCACGGTCTAAAGCACCAATTCCCAATCCGGCACTGTAGAAAGAGAAGCCTGATCGAGACTGCAGTGTGGGGAGACTGATAATAATTCCGTTGCAGCCATGGTGCTTACATCACCCACGCCAGCAAAGAAATGACGACTATGGTTGCTCCTTACCCTTGGCCCTACGTGAAGCGGCAAGGCTTACCCTACAAGACCTGAAATATGATCTGCGGTGCTGCCTATTCTTTTTGCTCATCATACAAATTTCCTGGAAGTTTTCTCTTCAGTAGCTTCCGCAATTCTGTAGTTCCTGCCGCCTCGAAAACAGTCGAGTGTTGTTTGTTATCTGTGCGACCATCGAGCGTTTTGCATAAGTAGCTCGATGTCAACGAACAAACAGAAACGGAAGCGTACGATCAACTCTTGCACACAATGTTACTCGAAAAAACAAAAGGTGTTTCTCAGCATTTCTCCGCATAGGCTGTAACGCCATTTACCATCCTTCATTCCTATTCTTTGATATGAGTTCCTTGACATATTGCTTACATGTGGCTAACATAGCTCAGTGCAACCATCAGTACCCGTGCAACCACTGTACTCTGCGTCGGCGCCCAGAGCTTTGCAGCTATGAATTACCAGAACCTACAAATGATGGAAGCCTCATCAATGTTCCCTCTGTGCCACTAGATGGCAAGCCTGAGCGTGTTGCTTCGAAGCCTCGCAAACGGAAGCAGAGCCTCGTTGAAATGGCAAGTAAAGACACCACGAATAGAGACGAACCATTGGTTTCGTCACTTTTGTCGGTGAATAGTCACCAAGAACCGGCCACTGAGGCCAATCTACTATCTTGTTTCGGCTATTTTGAGGCTAGCAAAACCAATTTATGGAGTCTTATGCGAGGGGTAAGTGGGTCATCCTTCAGTCATCTATCTCATTGGACAAACCGAATCCATATATTAACTATGACCTTCAAAAGTTTGGGCTACTCAGCAACGAAGAGATTGACCCTAGCCAGGTCGTCGACGTTCCGAAGCAGCTCTTGCCAGACATCAAGGCATGTTTCAACCTGTTACCAAAGAGGCGGATCGTGGACTGCCTTGTCCAACATTTCCTCAAGGAAGTCAACTGGATCTACGAATTGGTACATTCATCGAATTTGCTTACCCGCTATGAGTCTTGGTGGACTGCCCTGGCTGTGAATCAGATCGAGGAGGTCGAATTCTGTGTGCTCTTGTTACGGATCTGCGCTTATAGCGCTCAGTTCCTACCGTCCCGAGCATATACCGCAGACACCATCTGTGGGGTTTCAATCACTTCAATCCGTGAGCATTGTTCCAGGGTTGCAAGCGGGCTCTCGCGTGTCTATGAATCTACCGGTGGACCTCGGTCTCTGACAGGCGTGCAACACCTAAGTTTTGCCGCTTGCTATCTTATGAACGAAGGCCGTATGAAAGAGGCGTGGTACGTAATAGGTGACGCTATCAGGCTGGCTCAAGACCTGGGGATGCATCTGGAAGTGACAGCAGCAGCAACAGCCACTCAATCACATTTTAACGATCTTGAAAAGGAGATGAGACGAAGAGCTTTCTGGAATCTCTACATTTGGGACCGGTCAGTACCTAATAAAGGGTTCTTTACGTTCAGCGTTGCCCATAATCTTATCAGTGGAGGGCCTATTCTTCTTCCATGTACTCTGTAGTGCCGAAAAGATCGTGTCGTCTGTATGGATAGATTTTAGGCTAACACGTGCTTTTTAGGTTTCTGTCTCTCGCTCTTGATCGCTTGCCTTGTATACCAGACGAATTCTGCACCGTTGCATTCCCCAAGATGCGCCTTGCGCCGGGGATCGATGACTTCAATGCCCCTGATGTTTTCTCGGAGCGTCTTCTTCAGGCCCGACTTACAAAGAACTGGTACACCGTCATTCAATTGGGAAACACTCGAACGTCGGTATATGATCCCGGCGCAGCGGAAGAGCAATACGAAAGTCTACGTCGAGACTTCGTCTTCTCCTTACCCGATGTATTTGCCTTAATCGAGCCTAATAAGGACTGGGACAGCCAGCTACCGATGCTCGTACGTCAGAGGCAAATGCTGCGGATATCCATTTTCGCCCTTCTATGTCAGTTGTTCCGACCTCTGCTTCAACTAAGCGCATCACAGATGGAGGACATGCTTCAGTACAAACAGGACCTAGTACTGACACACCGTGATCATCTTTTGAGAGCCGCAATATCACTTCTCGATAGTATCTCATGCTTGCACGAGCTTATGGGAGACAATCAGAATAGGTTCTTTCTTCTAAGCTTCTATACGTTCGAGCCTGCAATGCTTCTCGGTATGCATCTTCTCAGCTTTGACTCAAACAAGAAGACTTCTCGGCAGGCACGAGCGCCCAACGAGTGCAAAGACTTCTGGAAATCTACCAGCGTCGCCAATGATGCTAATATGGCTCACATCGATGTCACTAGCCACTATCAGTGTCGTGTGCACATTGATAAAGCACTCAAAAGATTGAACATGCTTCGCGAGGTGAGCGCAATTGCTGATTTAGGTGCAAGGAAACTTGACCAAGTGACCGCAAAGCTCAATATGCAATCGCCTTCCTTACCAAATGACCAGGAAAACTCAATTAGCTTCAAGGGACGAGAGCCGGTTCGCTCTCCAGGCCAAGTACCACGAAACCAGCAAACTGAACGCATGGGCTCTTGGATGGACTTGGACACCACACAGCATGATCCTTCGGCAACGGCTTCTTTAAAAAAAATTGCCCCTGTTACACCCTGGATAGGTGACCTTTCTGAAGATTCGTTGGAGAGCCTGGTTTTTGCTGCGCCTTGGCCTACGCACCAACCTGATGATTGGAATGCTTACTGGAGCCCGATAAACAATGCTTCAGTCAACGCTCGCAGTGATTCCAGTCGTGCAAGTTTTGCTAGTAATGCTACTCTTGGACTTGGGAGCGAAGGAAGCTCGGCAGGCTCTAGCCAATACTCAATGTTCCATAATCCACCAATCGAGAGCTTAGAACCACTGGGAACATCATCAAATTCCGAGCCAGAGACATCTTCTCGACTATTGCCCTTGAACATCGCCATGCAGAAACATCAAGATCATCCAGATCCACCGCAGAGCGGCGGCACAGACGCGGGGAACCGTTGGGACACGTTCTTCTCTAATCTGCCAAATGGACTCTTAGAGAACAGCATGTGAAATGGTGTGTCGGTCTGCTATCCTTCGATGCTGGAACGCAACGTAGAGTCCCGAAGCTCAGCAATTATCGAGTATTAACTCAAGTGAGACCTTCAATACCTGGTAGCTGGATCTGTAATATTCGACTACGATGGCCTTCGCACTGGAGCATGAAAAACGTGTAGGAAACGAGACTTATGCTGTGGCTCTCGGCTAATCCAACGCTGTATTCGACGACACCAAACTTTGATGCCTCCCTCCTCTTCCCGACTGATCAGGCAAATGCTTCTTCGGCATCCAGTGGGTGCCATGAATAGCCGTGGTTCAATGCCAGCAACTGCTTGACATCATAATGGAGATTACTCTTTGCTTGCTTTTATTGTGCTGAAGGATGCGTGGGGCTTGGGGTCCAAATGTCAGGATGAGGAATGTTAATTTGATCCTGCCCAGATAGGTGGTATGGTTTAGACCCTGTATAAGAGAGGATTGGAGTTGCGTATGACAGGCTAGACCTGGCGATCGTTGCTTCTCATGTCTTTCCATCTGCTTGTTAGGCGATTTTCGGGAGTTTCATACGTTGCAGTGCATTATTTATTCATTGGCGATGAGGATGTATCTATTGCAACATTTCTCCGGAATCTCCTCAACACGAGACGCTACTGCCTAGAACACACGGCGCCGGTCGTGCATACTGTACAGGGTAAGGCACAAAGTACGCTCGAGGCACGTACCGCTCCCGACCCCGGTCACCAAACAGCAATTGCGCCCCACGGATTAGGAGAAGAGGGTGTGCATCAATAATGGTTGGATAGACACGGTCGCACTAAAGTATGCAAGCGATATCACCTCTTAGTTCGCCAGTGGTGTCGTGCATGTATATGCATGTATATGCATATGTACTACGGTACTCACTCGGCGGCAGGGTTTCGATCGGTGCCTGGAGCGTTAAGAACGAATTTTCTGGTTGGAAGCCCTCAGCCAAACCCAGGGAAACCCTTGCTCGCCATCCAAACTGAAATCCTCTAAACCCTTGGCCTCCACTGCCGCATTCTCGAAATCCTCCTGATTTTCTCCTGATTTTCCATTACCGGTTATGGGGATGTCGGCTACCATTTCTACCGTCACGTGATCCGCAGCAATGGTTTGCAAATTCGCCTAGTATTTGCCTGGTTCTAGCCAGTTTCCGGAGCCGCATACTTCCTACTACTCTTGTTCCACGTTAAGGTGGACTTCGAGAAGACCCATTGAACCTTGACTATACACCTTAACAATCTAGTTGAATTGGTCAGCCTAACGCTGCGTACAGGATTCAAGGATGGATAGTCACCACAAATCTCTCGTCCGCTTCTTTCAGCAGCTTTCGAAACTCTTTTTCTGTTCTTTGCTTGGCTCCTAGAATAACCAGCATGGCAATGTCGAGCTGGCGAAGGTCATGTTCCTCGAATCGAGTTTTGGAGCCAGGCTCCGGTAAAATCGTATCGTTGATTAACAACGGGGTTCCAAGCTTGCACATCTGAAGGGCTGGTACGAAAGCCCGCAATATTTTTATGCAGTCCCTGTCATTCCAGTTGTGGATACATTGGCGGATGAAGAAAGCACTGGCGTCGTGAGCCTGCTGCAGCTCGAAGAAATTATGCTGTTGGAACGTCACTCGCCCTTGAAGATCGCTCATGTCTCGGCTTCGGGCTTGAGCTAACATGTCCTTGGAGATGTCTTGCACGACAAAGTTTAGACTCGGAAATTGCTACATGTGTATCAGTGCACTGGTTATAGTACTTGCTGAGACCAAGCGGGCTTCAGGAAACGTACCCTGGCCAAGGATATTGATACATGTCCACTTCCACCTCCTACATCGACTACTTTTCCCCTTTCAAGAGACTCCCACGGAAATCCGTCCCGCAGCTCAGAGATCTGACGATCCACTACCAGTATGGAACGGCGTTGTAAGTGTGTGGATCGCAAAACAGTAGCAGCAACGGCGGGCGACGAGACACTCACGTTGAGAAACACCGGCCATAGCATGAGCAAACCTGACAGCTTTAAGAGGATATTGTTGATAGTACTGCCAGACAGGCATTCCGAACTTGGCCTTGAAAGGTGAGTTGACACTGTCCGAATCATAAGGGGCATTGCTAACGCAGGTCGAGGTCTCAGAAGCTGCTCGAAACATTTCGTCCATCCTAGACGGATATTATCAGAGGATCGAATGGAGACACCAACAAAATCCCCTTGCAACTTACTGCATCAGAGCTGCAGCCTTGAGCTCGCTATCCCTCGCGAAAAGCATCGACGTGGCCGTGTGTTCAAACATATTCGATCCAACCTCGGCAAAAACTCTCTGCGTTGTCAAGAACTTCATGATCCGCCCTGCTCGGTCTTCATCCATTGCTGCTGCTTTTGCCAAGTCTGCAAGGGCCATTCCAATTTTGGGGACGATTTCAAAAAAGTTGCACTCGAGAGCGACCTGGTAGGCTGCGAGGTCATAATGTGTGCAGAGAAAGGAGCGCATTGAACTCTTCGGACCATTTACTAGACGCAGTAGGTCATTCGCGGCATCGTTGAGCGGAGCACGCAGTGCTCCGTACTCCGGTGTCTCGGGTACGGCAGGTGATTGAGCGCCGAATGTTGGCTTTGGCTTCTGGTTCTGGTCATAGTAGTTGGCGATCTGCTTCGTAAGCTCTGAAATCTGTTGAGCAAGCTCGAGAAGATCAGGCGCATCAGAGTCCGCTATCTCTGGCACTTGGAATGGGACAGCGGGAGCTCTCTCTTTCTGCGAAAACGGAAACAGAAGCGCCAGCAGCCGGAATAGCGACATTATCGGAAACTATGATAGACGAGAATAGCAGGAGAACTACACGATCAAGCCGCAGGTTGGAAAAGAAGGAACAGATCTCTGGCGAAGTTGCTCAACCACAGAAAGGGCAAAAGTCAGTACCGCATCCTTTGTCCATCGCAAGCCTGATCTATCAAACCAGTTTTTAGCGACACATATCTACGCCATCCGCAACCATCTTTCCACAAATAACCTTTCCGCCGTCCAAAACTCCGCAACTCGTGAGATCCAAAATCTGCCCATAATCGACAACCGCCGGCCGATCTCCCATACTCGAACCTTTTTCGGCCGACTCGGCCGAAGTTGTTCGGCCAGGCCACTAAACGCTTCCAGCACACCGCTCAACCGACTATTGTCGACACCTTTTGCGTAGAGCCATAGAGCCAGTGCGCTAGGATCAGGAAGCTGAGGCGCGTTTCGGCTAGGTGAATGCTTGGGAGGGAAGCGGAGTGGCGCTGTTTCGAAATAGGTTCTATGAGTATCTGAACGTATCGAACCTGTAGCGTTGTTCCTGATTGTAACGTCGACAGTAGCAAAGTTTCAAGCTGCACGTTTTATACTACCAACTGCAAAAACTATGGGAGGAAGCAGCGGTGGCCTGGTTGACTTCAGAGGGGTGCAGGTATTTCGCGCGGCTTGCTTAGAATTTGTTCATCACCATCGCCGTGGGTCATAGGCTATGACTATTTGCTTTAAAATATATTGGAATCTACAATTAACAATGTCTCACTTTCCTCTCGATCATCGTGATGTCGCTATTGGCATCAAGACCATAGTCAATAATTATGTATTAAAGGCTGTGCCATCGTGCCCTTATTACCCGTTACTTAAACCAAAAAAGTAGTCAAAAGAAAGGCTGATGTAGCCCAGCTCAGCCCCTGTCTTGATTGTGCTATCTGGCATCTGGGCAACGCCAGAAACAACGAGTCCGATGCGCCACTTAGCCAACCCGTCTTACCTCCACTACACCATATAAGCTCCCGGTTCAGACTGCACGGTTCCGCCATCCGTAACCTGAATAACCCCACGATCTTTTACCCGTGGCAACGCAGTCAGCACTTTCTCCTCCGAGAACCTTGCTTCTGCCTTGTCTCCTCCAGGCCTACCCCCACCCGTGCCCTCAATAAGTGGATACCCCAGTTCGTCCTGCCTGCCGAACGATGTCTTCGAGGCTTTGGACGGATCAGACCCACCGCTGCGAAACCTTGGCCTCGTCCAACTCGCGTTACGCGAGTCTTTGCTCAGAAGCGCTCGGGTAGAGCGGCGCCCCCAGGAGGAAATGGCAGCGGAGAAGGAACGCGCTTTGGTGCTGTTGGCTAACTTGGAGATGACGGGGGAAAGTAGGGGGAGACAGGCGCTGATGGTGCCAAGGTACAGTTCAAGGGCGCTGAGGAGGGCGAAGGTGACGATGCTGTAGCTTAGGTCGTCAAATTTGAGTTCGAAGGTTAACTTAAGGCGGACGGCGGTTAGTATACAAATCCTAGACCAATTGCGAACAGATTAGCAAGTACGGATTGCGTTGTTATAGAAAGAATGGTTCTAGGGTGCACACTCACAAGAGACCTATGCCAAAAATACCGCTAATAGCGACTTTTCTAATTGTTGCCATTTGGAGTCTCCATACTGGGAATAATGGCAGAGCGACTATTATGACATCGAGTGCGAGATTCAGGATGCCAGACACAACATAACCAGTGCTTTGCACACAGCGGACTCCCGTGGTGGACTCACTCCAATTCGAAGCAAGCGGACAGAGCGCAAAGGTACTGATGATAAACACCACGCCAAAAACAACGCAACAACCCATAACGACATACGTGATGCGGTGAAAGATGACTTGACAAAATATCACATTGTATAGATGGAGCACCGAAAGCTTGATGGCTGTAATAGCTGCACACCATAGAAGATCTGCCGCGAAGCCTGCCTAATTATCATCAGCGCAAACAAGATGTTTAGAACGAGATTTACGCCACCTTTGCACCTCGAGGTAGCATGTCCGGGTCATTGATCAACAAGTCTGCCGTATGTCTCCCTCGACCACCTATTGCAGCCTCTACAACGAGATGAGTATTTCAGTCTTTTGATGACACAGCGTAGCCGGAGATATACCAATGATAATATTGACATATGCGCAGATGATGAAGAACTTCAGAAGGTCAACAACAGAAGTATGTCTCCGGATTTGGTCGGAATTGTCTTACTATAGCAACCAAAATTGCATAGTCATTGAACTCCAATGTCCTACGCTTGAGCTTTCTCGCCCAAAGTCGCAGTGCAACGGCCACCAAGGCCAGTAAGAGGAAAGGGGTCTCTACCGCGATCCACTCGGTACCTTTAGGGTTCGTTTGAAGTAAGCCCATATTGACTGCGTCAGAAGTGCGGAGAGGAGGCTATAGCCTGCTTGACTGGAAGTTGCGACAGCAAAGTTTGGGTGGAAGCTAACCAAAGCTGAGCGTGGAGGAGACGGTGTGATATTTGGTAGACAGCCTCGAGACAGATCCGGCTAACACTCGACCACGCTCTTCGGGGGCTCTGAACCAGCCTTAAGCGGCAGTCTGGACAGGTTGACTTCCAGAGACTGCCAAAGCCTGACTATGAATACGGATCCTAGCAATTTTGAATTGTATTGCGTGGGCGGCTGAGTACAGTATTTGGTAAAGGTCTCATTGCTTGCATGTCACCTGCAGTGGTACTCGCACGATCCTTCGTCGATGCAGTAGTAAAACGCAGTCGGAGAAAAGAATCAAACATCATTGGTCAAGCTGCATGGGGTACGGCGATGTGTGTGGGTGATGGGTGGAGCGACAAATCAGTACTCCGGGCCCGAATATTATCGGTCTTAATGCACTGAAAGCTCTTGCGGCAAAGCCCGGGCTCTCTCAACGCAAGAAGCTTCTTTAATAGGTACAACCCGACTAGAGCTGTTGGACGATGGGTCCAAACGGGTTAACCTTGGTTGTATTGTATTACAGCCCTGCCATGTTTGTAACTCATGCGCGTGCTTTATCGCATTGTTTCACTGTTAAGGGCATTCTTCACAAGCTGCAGAACAACGGGCAATCAAGCAAATACGATTGTATTTCATGACCTAGTTACCTAGATCCTTACGACATTTTCATCAATTGAGGAGGGTTGTAGAGGTTCCGCGATTGCCCACGTTTTCCGCAAGAGCCTTTACGTGCTCAACCATTCAATATGGCGGTTGTGCAGTATATCTCTTTAGATAAAACCGAGATCAGCTTCCGGTGCTTCGGTTCGTAGAAGTTCCAAGGTCTCGTTCCACAGCCTAGATTGAGCCTTTAGGCCTTCAGAAGAGCGGACGAACTTGGATGGCCTTTTTTTTAGTAAGCATCTTGCCTAACAAATCGTAGCTAACGTATTATCCGGAGGTAGTATAAACGGAAGGTATCAGATTTGACAGGGATTTATTAGAGCGACTCACGGTATAGATTTCTGCTCACTAAGGTAACCACCATGAGTGTCCTCTTTCTTGACAATTACAGCATCGACCAAACAATGACCTCCTTGGGCAGATGTCCAGGCAAAAATGTTCTTGAACACTCGAAAACCAACACTGATTTCATCGCGGTGTAGCGAGCTTCCACAAAACCCTGGATTGGCAGTGTTGATGATCACGTCAGAGACATCTATCTTCGAGGCAAGCTCGCGAGTCCATAGAACGTTGAGAAGCTTGGATGTATTGTATCGCTCGGGTGCACCGAAGGAATCTTCCTTGTCCATGCGATGTAGTATGCTGGGCGCAGACAGTTCCTTGAAATTTGACCACATGTGCACTTCGGATGAGACTATAGTCAACCGAGATGGATTTCCACTTAGTTTTGCTGTCACCTGCAACTGGGGAACGAGAAGCAGTGATAGTAGCGCCGTTGCTAGATGGTTGATTTGTACCGTAGATTCGTGGCCACTTGGTGATTTCATGAATTCAAGCTTCTTCACGCCAGCGTTGAGTAGAACGATGTCCAGGCGGTCAAGCGATCGGGCACGTTTTCCAAACGCGATAATGCTCGGGAAAGAGTCATAGTCGAGCTCCCAGACCTCGACCTTGCACTTAAGATGGGCTTGGAGAAGCTCCGCTCTCGCTTTCTCGCCCTTTGGAAGACTTCGAACGGCAAGAATGACGCGGTCAAGGTCATGACACATTAACTCCCGTGTAGCTTCTAGACCTAATCCGACATTTGAGCCTGTGACGATGGCAGTCCGACCTACAGCACTGATGCCTGTGGGTATTGGGGTGGGCTTATCGAATAGCTGTCGGTACATAAAACCAAGGAAGCCCATGGTGAAGACGACTGTCAACGAGCTATGAGAGTATGGGACTTGAGGGTTACAGTGAAATACTATGTTGAAAAGATTCGAGGAGAGACCGAAGTGAAGAAACAAGAAGAAGACAAAGAACACACATTGGGTGTCTCAGAACCGATGACGGAAAATAATCGGCCCGAGCTCGTGGAAGGCAAGCGCTACTTTGCCTACAAGTACACCTACTTTGGTGCCATACTCGTAACGACTTTGAGATGCCATGCTGCACCGTCAAATTTCACTTGCTGACAACAAAGGAAGAAAGTAGGATATACAGCATCTTCTAGTCCCGCCCTTGTCTTACTAGTTCCTTATACTCCACAAGCTACCTTACTAGCTTACAGTGCAATACTTAAGGTTGTCCGTAACCCGTAAGAGGTATTGCAGCGGACGGCTCAAAATTACATAGCAAAATTACATTAACGGCACTGAGTACCGTTATCATTATTACTTACCTTGTATCATCTGTTTGCAATACGCTCGACACGCTGCAGGAATTGTGAACCGCCAGAATATTGAGCAAAGCCCAACGCATTGGAACCATTTTTCGAGGCATTAGAGACATTGAGCCTGTCGCATACACAACCAAACCATGTCTTTTGCTTTGCCATTGGGATCTTTGACCGAACTCATTGAGTGATGGCTGTTTTGCTGTCCTCCTGTTCGTATAAACCGATCTTTATCGGCTTTTGTGTATTAAGCATGGATCCAAGGAGTCGACAAGGCTGTTCCGACGTGATCAAAGCCAACTCTCGCTGAATCTAGACCTGGGTCTCAAGTAGCAAATATCAGGTCCTAACACCGAGTTTCGATGGCCAGAGAAGCAAGATCGTCGTTACTTGGATTTCGGCTTTGGTTGCCTGAAAAGCTCAAACGGGCGAAATCTTGATACAAGTGTGGCACAGCAAGCGCCGATGTCTGGCACTCTAAGGCTAAAAGACGTGGTTATTGTTCACTGCTGCTGACCGCCGACGCTGGTACCCAGCGGAACCTCATCCAACGTATGCACAGAATCCGCAATCCCATACCAAGACAACTAGCCGGGCTCTTTTGTTGTTACCTGCTCGAACCATATTAGATTATCTTTCATAGGGAACTGAATCTTATTGCGGTATTATGGCTGACCTACACTATGGTGACGCTGGGACGAACACGTTTGGTCAAGATCCACCTTTATCAGAATGCCCGGGGCCGATCGCAATCGTGGGAATGGGTAAGTGCTATGATCATAATCGAGAATTAGATTTTGATCCAGCTGGTCATAGGTTGTCGTTGGCCCGGCGGTGTTTCCAATTCCTCACAGCTATGGGATTTGCTTAAAGAAAAGAAGTCGGGGTACGAGGAATTCAAACAAGACAAGTTCAATCTCGAGGCGTTCTACCATCCCGATCAGCTACGTCCTGGGAGTCTACACACTAGAGGAGGCTACTTCCTTCAGGAAGACTCGAGGAACCTCGACCATGCCCTGTTTGGGATTACACCAATGGAGACCATGACCATGGATCCGACGCAGCGTAAACTGTTGGAAGTTGTGTACGAGGCATTTGAGAATGCTGGTGAACCCTGGGCGAGATTTTCAGGGTCATGTACCGGAGTCTTCGTGGGTAATTTCAATATTGACCATCAGATAATGCAGATACATGATGCCGATCATTCCCTTCCCTACGCATCAACCGGGGGATCCATAACTCTTCTCAGTAATCGCATAAATTACACGTTTAATCTACTGGGTCCTAGGTGAGCTTCTTGTCCTTCGGTCTTACTCCCGTTTCGTCGGCCACGTATGCCTTAGCAGCGTTCACAGGAACTGGCACAGGTGCCTAAGTGCCCACTACAGTGAGGGCTAGAGATGACTTTTCGGCAGTATGACATTAGATACTGCATGTTCATCGTCGTTGTACGCGCTTCATCTAGCGGTCAATTCAATTAGAAATGGTGACTGTGACTCGGCAATAGTTGCAGGGAGCAACTTAATCCTTGGGCCAGAAGCACAGTTACTTTCTGTCAAATTTGGCGCCCTATCACCCAGCTCTACGTGCCACACCTTCGACGCTGCCGCTGATGGCTATGCGCGGGCCGAGGGTTTTGGCGCCTTGTATCTCAAGAGACTCTCCGATGCTGTGGCTGGCGATTATCCTATTAGATCTGTGATTCGGGGAACAGCTGTCAATGCGTAAGTCAAACTCTTCATCTAAGCTGTCAAAACGTGAACGCTCATGGTCCCAGCAACGGCCGGACTGGTGGTATTTCGCATCCTAGCCCTGATGGTCAAGAAGCGGTTATGAGACAAGCATATAAGAATGCGGGTGGTATTGACCCCGATCTAACAGGATACTTCGAATGCGTACGCATCCGTTGCCATCCCAGCAGCAATGCCGTTACTAATCTGGCTTCCACAGCACGGTACAGGCACTCTTGTCGGTGATCCTTTGGAAGTATCCGCAATTGGGCGGCTTTTCTCCGCCGGGAGGCAGAAGGACAAACTTCTCATTGGTGCGGTACGTTAAATTTCTCCGGGTTTTGTAAACGAAAACCAACAAGGGTGACGTTCAATACTCACACCCAAGTTTAGATCAAACCAAACATAGGGCACAGTGAATCCGCAAGCGGTATTGCGGGAATAATGAAGGTTGTTTTAGCCATGGAGCATGGTCTGATACCTCCCACAATCGGTCTCATCAATCCAAACCCTAACAGTAAGCTTCTATCTTGCGGGCGAGATGACCTTATCTCCAGTAATGGCGTATTAATTCTGGGACAGTCGATTTTGACAGCGCATGTGTGAAGGTGGTTACAGAGATGATGCCGTGGCCGCCCATGCCTATCCGCAGAGCCAGTGTGAATTCCTTCGGATATGGGGGCGCAAATGCACACTGTATCCTTGAACATGTCAATTCCATTGTGCCGGGGTATCAGTTATGCCAACAAAAGAGAGATCTTACAGCTGTCAACGGCCGACATCGCCCCTCGGTCAACCTCCCCACCGGTAACAGGAATGGCTATTTCGTAACTGAAGCAGCTGCTTATCCCCTTACTAATGGCCTTAAAGGCCACACAAATGGGAACACAGATATTGATGGTCACAATCGCTCAAAGAATCCAACTCAACTGGTCAATAGTCCCAACGCAGGAACCCGTCGTTTAGTTCTGCTCCCAATCTCGGGACATGACAAACATTCACTGAAATCCAATATCTCAGCTACTGCTGGCATAGTTGCCGATTATCATCTAGCAGACCTAGCATATACACTATCCTCGCGAAGGTCAAGGTACTTTCATAGGGGATACGCTCTTGTAAATGCTAATACATCGGATAAAATCTTGGACATTGACACTGCTACCTGTGGAAAGAGTCCAAGTTCGCAAGTCCAACGAATAGGCTTCGTTTTCACAGGTGATTAACACTCCGTGCTACGTAGAAAGATCGTGGGTCGGCTAAATTTTCGATGCTCTACAGGGCAGGGTGCCCAATGGGGCGGCATGGGTGCTGGACTTTTCTATCAGTTCAAGGCATTCAGGAACTCGATTCGTTTTCAAGACGCTATTCTGAAGAAGTTGTCCAAGGGCCCTGAATGGACCATTGAAGGCAAGGTTCCCTCTTATTTACGTATACCTATCTGACCCTCTCTACTTTCAGGGATCCTCCTGGAGCCTGCGGCTACTAGCCGTGTCGAAGAGCCAGAATTTGCTCAAGCAACATGTACCGCACTCCAGGTAGGTTTGGTTGATTTATTGAGATCCTGGAATATAGAGCCAGTAGCTACTGTAGGACATTCGTCAGGTACTGCTCTACAAAACGATTTGACAACGAATAGTGCACACACTAACGGAGTGTTTTCAGGCGAAATTGCCGCGGCTTATGCTGCAGGATATCATACTGCGGCAGAAGCTATCGTTCTAGCCTATTTCAGAGGCCAAGTCGTGGCAAAAAACAAACGAGAAGGATGCATGCTAGCAGTTGGGCTAGGCATAGACAAGGTACAAGATTATCTATTCGGCGTGGAAACGAAGGTCAAGATTGCTGCCGTCAATTCTCCGAACAGTGTAACTCTCTCAGGGGAGACAGCCGCCGTGGTAAGCATATTTGACAGGTGTAAGGCGGAGAATATTTTCGCTAGGGTTCTAAGAACTGGCGGCAACGCATACCACTCACACCACATGATAGCCCTGGGTGAAGAGTATGAAATACTAGTGCGCCAAGGTATTGACGAAATCACCGACGAAATTGCTCAAGATGCATTATTTCCAACATCATCAACATGGATATCTTCTGTTAACCCGCATAAGACTCTCTCTCGGAAGTCATTAAGTCCCTCATATTGGAGACGAAATCTGGAATCTCCTGTGTTATTCTCGCAAGCTATAGAGACATTGATACAGCGTGAAAATTTGACCGTGGATTTGCTAGTGGAAGTTGGGCCTCACCCAGCACTCGCGGGATTGCTCAATCAAATCCGCATTGAGATTGAGAGAAACGGTGCTAAAATGCCTATTTGCCACGGGACTCTTCGCAAGAGCCAGGATGCGCTAATGAACATTCTAACCCTCGCTGGTGATCTATTCATCAACAATACCGCCATCAATCTTGCCGCGGTAAACGCCATGGATCAGGTTGAGAACGGTAAATGGGAATTAGCTCACGGAAAGGTATGCGTCGATCTACCGAACTATGTTTATCATTATGGGCCTCCGATCTACTACGAAAATCGCTTCAACCGAGAATTGAGGCTGAGAAAGCACCTAAGGCACGATCTTCTAGGTGCCAGGCAACCTGGAAATTCGAAAAGTCACCCGACATGGCGAAATATGCTCCGTCTCAAAGATGTTCTCTGGTTGGCTGATCACAAAGTACGTCTCTACCGCGTTTTACCTTGACCCGGGACTGACATTTCATCTGCCATCAGCTTCTTCCGTACGCCGTGTTCCCCGCCGCTGGGTACATAACCATGGCTATTGAGGCTATGTCACAACTCCATCATGAGACCGAAATCGTATCAGATATAGTTGGCTATTCGCTGCGGAGCGTTGGAATCAGTTCGACACTTCGGGTTCCCGATGACGAATTGGGTGTTGAAATGATCCTGGATATGCATCCAACGAAGTTGACAAACTCAAAGGGGTCGTCTAAGTGGTTTGAGTTCAATATTAGCTCAGTGATGCCCTCTAGTGATAATTGGACCGAGCATTGTTCTGGGCTCATTAGCGTCGAAATAACACGCGGAGGTGGGACTTCCCTTTGAACATGCGATCTCTCTAAGAAACCAAATCTTTTTTACGGAGGCTGATGCTCCTGAGCAGAAGATCTTAACGCACCTGTTAATGATAATCGCTTGAGAATGATAGATATTGAAGCGTGGTATGACAAGTTTGCCGAGAAAGGGGTAGAATATGGACCAAGCTTCAACGGGCTATCCGATTTACGTGCCTATCAAGGGGAGAATCTCGCGACCGCGAACGTGGCTCTGAGGCCGACGTTGAATTCGGCACAAAATGGCGAGTCTGTGTATCCGTTGCATCCTGCTACTCTTGACACCTGCCTCCAGCTTGCACTTATTGCATGCCATGCAGGCCAGGTCGAGCGTTTCCAAAGTGCGTTTGTGCCGATTCTCGTACATGACATGTCTATCTGGGTGCCAGAACAGCAAATACAGGAGGTGGATCTAGGATATGGCGTTGCGACGGGTGAGCTTCGCGGCTTACGTGGTGCATACGCTCAAACTCGTCTTTTTAGCGCATCAGGTGCTCGTATACTTGAGATTAAAGATATTCGTTGCGTTGCGTATGACGGCTCGGGAAACGCGACCTCTAGAGTGGGGAACCTACCACGGGATCCGTATATGAGACTAGTATGGAAGCCAGACATAGGGTCTTTAAGCAGTGAACTTGCTCGAACTATGTTTCCACCTGCCAATTCTTACGCAAAAATGGCTCCGTTGTTTGAGAACTTTGACCGTCTAGCGACCTATATTCTTGTACAAATATCGATGGTTCAAAAGCCTGGTGTTCATAAAGATCATCCGAAACATATCCAGAAATTCCTAGCATGGGTCCAGCGATGTTTTGTGTCCGCTAAGGCTGGCAAACTGCCATTCTCTTTAGAAGCGCTCTCCGCCCCGGCTTCCAGTCGGTCCGAAGTCATTAACGACCTATCTTTGCAAATGAGCGACATCATCGAGATTAAGATAGTCAAACGTATTTACGACAGCCTTCCAGCTATACTTTCCAATCAGACAAGTGGATTGCAGGTCGCGTTGCAGGACAATCTTTTGACCGAGCTGTACGCCAAAGGCTTAGGGATAACAGCTGCCTACCCGCAGTTACTCCATATGCTCGACCTACTAGCACACAAAAATCCAAAGATGAAAATCCTTGAGATAGGCGGCGGCACCGGCGGGGCGACAAGACTCACCACTAAAGCACTACAAGGAGACACATTTCACAAGCGCTATCAGGATTATACGTTTACTGATGTTAGTACCTCATTTTTGTCTTCTGCCAAGGTAGAGTTTTCAACGTGCAAGGGGATGGTCTACAAGATTCTCGACATTGAAAGAAATCCCACTGAGCAAGGTTACGAACCAACGTATGATTTGGTCATTGCTTCAGACGTCCTGCACGCAACATCGTCTATAGCACAGACCGTGAGAAATTCACGAAACTTGCTTAAAAAGGGAGGCCGACTGATGCTCATTGAGTTGACTCGCGAGCTCATTGGAACAGGAATACTGCTTGGCACATTTCCTGATTACTGGAACGGCGAAGATGATGGTCGGAAGGACAGTCCTCTTCTTGACAAGGACGGGTGGAACGAGGTACTTTCGAATAACGGGTTCTCGGGGATTGACATTGTACTAGATGATTATCCCGCCCCACTCTCTGCAGCTTCTGTCATAGTAACCACGGCCGTTGACAATCAACTTATTCCACTCGGTGGGTTGCGCGAGCGAGATCGTGTTTACATGGTCTATCCGGGAGATCCTCCACTGTTTGCGAACACGCTTGCCGATCAATTACAAAAACAAAATCTCAACCCTATCGGTGTTTCTCTCTCTAATTCATACATACCACACAATTCTCGAATCATCTGCCTCGTCGGCCTCGAACGCACTAGTTTGAGTCATCCTAGCCAAGGCGAAATAGACGCGATCAGGAATCTACTTTATAAAGCTTCATCCTTGATTTGGATATCTGCTGGTGGCCTTATCCAAGCCTCAGACCCAGAGGCTGCCATCATGGTCGGATTAATTAGGGTCATTTCCACGGAGACGCACAGGTCCAGACTCATCTCAATAGATCTGGAACCTGCGTTTGATCAAGCTTCAGTAAACGTGGCGCGAAGTATTGTTGAGAAAGAATTACTACTACAGCAGTCTCCGCACAACCACGTTGAGGACAGTGAATATGTATTCAGCGATGGGTGTCTGCAAGTGAGCCGTCTGGTACCTGATAAGCAATTGAACCAGCGATTCAGGTTGCAGGAAAGTATGGAAGCGGTAACAGAAATGCTTCCAGTCCACAGCCAGAGCCCGTTCGGCGCTATCTTTGGGCATCCAGGCCTTCTGAGCTCACTTTATTTCAAGCCAGACCCCAAATATCTGGAGCCCTTGAAAGACGACTGGATAGAAATCAAAACTTCAGCCATGGGTCTGAATATGAAAGTAAGTGTAGCCTAGTAACTCCATGGCTCCTGCCCATTGACCCAGAGGCTCACATTACGTCTGCAGGACTTGGCGGTTGCCACCGGTCGATTCGATCTGAACAATTTGAGCTCTGAATGTTCGGGAGTTGTGACCATGGTTGGAAATGCCGTACACGACGTTCAAACTGGCGACAACGTCTACGGCATTGCGCCTGGAAATTTTGGCAACTACGTCCGTGCTCCAGCAACGTCTGTACAGAAGAGTTTCTTCGAGCAGAACCACGCGAAAATGGCATCAATGCCAATTGTGTACATGACCGCTATTTATGCTTTCATCCACCTAGCTCATCTGAGCAAAGGAGAAACAGTTTTAATTCACTCGGCCGCGGGTGGACTGGGCATGGCTGCGCTACGTATTGCTCGCCACCTCGGTGCTGAAATTTATGCAACGGTTGGAAACCCTGAGAAGGTCAAAGTGCTCATCGAGAAATTCGGCGTGGCGGGAGATCACATATTCTCGTCTCGTGAGCTTTCAGCTATCCCTAAGCTCATGGACTCTACTAAAAGTAGGGGCATTGACGTGATATTGTGTTCGGCAGTAGGCGAGCAGATGCACGAAACCTGGAGGTGTATTGCACCTATGGGACGCTTCATAGAAGTTGGTCGTAAAGATATCATGGAGCATGGCAAATTAAGTTTGGAAGTCTTCAAGCGCAATGCTACGTTTTCCTCTTTCGATCTAGGTCTACTCTATCAGCAGAACCCACAGTTTTGTGCCAGGTACGTTCATCGGCGAATGCAATACCACCCTTTACGAGTCTTTCACCACTTGTGGCCTCGCTAACGACTGTCTTTGGACCGACAGGCTTATGGCGCAGGTAAATGACATGTTTCATGAGGGCATTATCCAGCCCATCGAGCACATCCGAACATTTGACATCTCAGACCTAGAGCAGGCAATGATGTATTTCGCCAACGGCACGCATATGGGAAAGGTTGTCGTGACATTTGATAATCCTCAAGCTCTGCTCAAGGTATATGATCTATGCTACTGCAAGAGATTCGCGGTTATTCTCCATGAGGTTAGCTAATACACTCCCATAGATTGCTCCATCAATATCTCGGCCTTCTTTTTTGCCAGACTCAACTTATGTTCTTGCAGGATGCTTAGGTGGTCTTGGAAGAAGCATTAGCTGTTGGATGGTTGAGCATGGTGCGAAGCATCTGACATTTCTATCCAGATCGAACGTCAACCACCCAGAAGCCGAGCTGATGGCTGATGATCTCCGCAACCGAGGGGTAGAGATTGATATAATAAAGTGTGATGTAACGATCAAGGAAGAGGTTACAGCGGCAGTTGGACAAGCTTCGAGCGAGAGAATGATTAAAGGCGTGCTGCACGCAGCTATGGTGCTTGAAGTAAGAAAATCTGCGATGCCCCAGAAGGAGGGAAATAAACCGACTAACTGAGGCTCTCGACAGGACATATCATTCGACAAGATGTCTAGCGAGCAACTCCAACGTGTTCTTGGTCCAAAGGTTCAAGGTACTATCAACCTTCATGAAGCAACGCTCGGAAGCCCTCTTGACTTCTTCGTCATGACAAGTTCGGTTGCCACAATGATCGCGCCCGCCACCCAGGCAAGCTACTGTGCGGCAAACTCATTTCAAGATGCTTTTGCACGTCACAGACTGTCACGTGGTCTTCCCGCCCAATCTATTGCATTCGGACTCATCCTTGAGGTGGGCCTTGCCACCCGACTGCCCGAGATCCGTAAATCGCTGGCTCGCAACGGTCTCTACGGCACCGGCGAGCTCGGATTCCTCAGACTGCTCGAGGCGGCATTCGTGCCTCAAACCATTGGCGACCAATGGCGCAGCGATCCGCTGGCACAAGCTCACTTATTGACCGGCCTCGAAGCCAGCAAGCTGGTAGCCGTGAACGACAAAAACTACCACTGGCACAGCGACGCACGTGTCGGCCCAGTATTGCAAGCCATCGAGGACCTCTTGCACTCACAGTTCAACAAGACGGTCGGCACGACCGTGCTCGATAAGCTGAGTGATGCGCCCCCTGGCGAGATGCGGAAGCTGGTGATGCAGGCAATCATTGAGAACCTGGCGAAACTGCTGTTTATGCCTGTGGACGAGATTGATGCGACGCGCGCGGTGTCTAACTACGGTATGGACAGTATGATTGCGGCGGAGCTGAGGAATTGGCTGGTAAAGGTTTTTGAAACGGATATTCCGTTCTTGGAATTGCTGGATCCGGGGATGAAAATTGAGATGTTGGCGGATAGGATTGTTGATGGGAGGAAGCAGGAATCTCAAGGGTAGACACATGTCCGTGAGTCGGAGGAACGCGAACGCTCTTTTGCACGATCCCTTTCCTTTTCCTACGCGTCAGATAAGGATGTTGCAGGAAGGAAGTAGGAAGCTTTAACGCCGAGAAAGCTCGATCTATGAATCACATTGCGACACTCTCCTACACGATGCTCATAGTTTCACTCCGCGTTCAGACACGGACAAGTCAAACGCTTACCATCATATCGTCACATCTCAAGTCCTTTCAGCACAAACACATTTCTCCCGTCTTTCCAGAATACCACCATTGCCCAAACATCCCCTCCCCTCCAAATCCACCCACCATCTATCTATGTTCCAAGCCCCTAAACCCACACGAAATAATCGCATTACCAAACCAGCGTTGCCCCAATATCCTCTCGAGAAAGTCGAAAGCGTGCTCTCTAGATGCTTATTTGGGGCCAAGGCGAAAGGTCGAAGCCGTGCTGCTGCATGCGTTGCAGAGATGAGG
>JAABUO010000109.1_pt1 | contig 222432 bp, 244 predicted proteins | sample 5559291 | NCBI WGS metagenome assembly JAABUO01 (sample SAMN10711878, study PRJNA513372) | rock metagenome | isolation source: Antarctica rocks | place: Antarctica: Victoria Land, Finger Mt sud
TATCTGGGCCAAACCTGGCTAGCTCGCTGGTTAGCCCTAATCATTACGCAGGGAACTCGCTAGCGTTCACTGCGAATTGATTAGGGCTTCAGCCTTGTACAGCCTTGGTACGCTCGTAACAATTAGTCGATGCAAGACTCAGATGAGAAAGTCTGCATTCATGATTTGGCTCTTGAAGCGAGCCCGAAAGGTTATAAAGAGACTTGTTCAATCAACTGATTACGATCTAGACTTGAGACAATGAATCTCAGCAAGTATGAAGAGATGAAATGACGTGAATATATAAGCCTGACTCTGATCTTTGTGAAGAGATGGGATGGCGGCGAATACACAGCTTGACCATTGCCACCCAGGAATCTGGAAGCGAGAAACTGGGACAAACACTCGGATAGATGGGTATCCTGTATCTAACCACCGCCTCGCTGCCTCTACTACCTCCGCATGAAAAACCTTAAGACTGCTAATGCGACGACTAAGATACGATTCAAGTATGAACTGAAAGCTCACCATACGTCGCTAAAGTTAATCGGGGTCTCCATCTGCAGCGTCAGCATCGAGAACTCCTCCAAGCCCACTTCCTTCAGCGTCCGATCGTTCTTCTGCCTGACAGGTCGTCGTCGTCCATCTCCCGGAACTGTAGGGACTCACAAGCCAACAGAGAGGGCCCTTGTCCATGGCATCAAGCTGCGCCTCGAATTTTCTGAGCTCGTCCTGTACTTGCAGCAACAGCCTCGCCTGCAAGTCGGTTGAAACGCCGCACGATCAGAAAGATTCCGGTCGCTGGCTACGAATGCGCCAAGACGTGGGTAGTACCTAGCCGTTTAGCGACTCGTGAACTTGATCGCAATCAGCGCAACGTCCATGATTCTCGGAAGGGACGAGGAGACAACCGAGATGATCGAATGACGTACTGTTTCGCCGTTTTTCGCTGAACTCTTGATCTGACTCATTTCGCCGCTTTGATTGCAGCGATGAGTTCTCGGGGGAATGATCCAATGTAACTGGCCCAGGTCGCATGCCCTCCGATTCCTTCATCAGATTGCTGTGTGTTTGCTACAAAATCATCGGCTTCTCAAAATTGTCTCATCGCAGACATCTTGGATTGGGGGGAAGTCTTCCTTCCTTAACCCGGGATGCGTCGTCCATGGTCAAAGTAGACACAATGACTACGTACAAGGAATGAAAAATCAATTTCATAAACTTGCTTCTAGAGTGAAATTATGGTGAAGAAGAGGGGTCAAGTTCGTCCCGTGCGATGGGATGGATGGATGGTGATACTGGTTTCTGCCGACTTGACCGATTGTTTGCTTTCTCATGTAGTGATGACGAAACTTGGAACTGTGCGAGGAGGTCCTCAGCCAATACAGATTGCCCAACAGTTCGCAGTACCACATGTATGGGCCAAAAGGACTGGTGGGCCATTCCTGGTGTAATAAAACTATCCAATGGCTTAAACATCCAGCTCGGCCGATGACGAAGAAGTAGCCGGACAACACAAAGGTCACACAGTTGCATGTGACGTGGAGTCATCATGAACAAATGGCTCCTCGGCTCTCTCCATCCGCCACCGATTCGTCGCCTCTAACGCCCCCGGCAACCCTTTAAACAACCACCCCCATTTCCTCAGAAACCCTTCCGACATCTCCCACCCCGTGATGTCCCAGGGCGGCGACCACGCAATGATGCCGCGTCGCTTGATCTCGTCGTCGGGAAAGCCCTCGTACAGCCCGCCGATGCAGTCGGCCCACAGCTCGTCCTCGTCGAAGGTGCCGGCGGCCCGGATCAGGCGGTCTCGTCCCTCGGGACACGGGAACAGGTCGATCCAGTCGCCGTGCGGCACCATTTGTTGAAGGGTGGTGGGCAGGAGTGTTGAAGGGAGTAGTTCGGGCTTGGTAGGGTAGGGGATGACGTGGATAACTTCCTCATCACAGTCGAGCGGCGTGACGAGGATGCCCGAGATTAGAGTGCGGTTGACGGCCAGGGCGCGGAGGGCGTTGAATTGGAGGAGTGTGACAAGGTGGTCTGGACAGAGGGGGAAGACAATGTTAAACTGCTCTTTCCTAGGTTTATCTGGCAGCAAGGGATTTCTCGCATTGTATAGTTGTTTGATACGGGATGCTGGGACGATGGAGACGGATTGCTGCTCAATGTCCCAGCATTCCACCAGCGCTTCTGATTTGATCAGTGTCCCGGTTGCGGCACTGGATGCTAGGGCTTTGCGTTTTCCTACTGGACCGTTAGTTTCGATAATTGGGTACCCCTTGATCGGACTGGTCCTGACTCCTGATTTGGACGAAAGAGAAAACAAGGCCTTACTTACGGTATGCCCTTGTGTTGAGTCTAGTCTGTGCCCGTCTGCGTGCTGCGGCATCCTTGGTCCCAGTCCAGTCGTCTTCCCTGCTTATCGCCTGTACGCGGTGAGCAAGTCATGTCGTCTTGGTGATTGAAGGCGGCCTGGTACGTACCTCGGCCAATTGTGGCATCGACGCGAGCTGGATGCGTGGTGCTGTTGAATTTGCAGGCTGATACGTACATTATGAGCGGTGATGATGAAATTGGTGATGAATGATGTTTATGCAGCCTGCTCACAATGACGAGTCTGACACACTGAGGAATTGATATGCCTACGATTGCAGACAGACAGGGGTTAGTGAAATGGCACGATATCATTGGTCACTATTACAGTGTCTAACTTGAGCAGGTGTAGCGTCATGCAACCTGCTCACATTATGGACCAGGATCACGAGCTCCAGCATCACACGTGACACATGCACCACTTGATCGACAAACGCAACGGTATGAATTCCCGAGGGTGGCTAATTTGGACAGTACCTACCTTAGCGGACATCTATGATTTGCTTTAACTGTGACTCTTCCGTAATGATAGTGTAAATCGTACTGTTACCGTACTCTAGTAAATACTGTCGATTAAAATAATCGATTAACTAAAATCACAGGACTCTTTAAAGATCTGTATTATTACGATTTTATTAAATACAGGTTTATAAAAGATAAACGTATTTCTTTTGACACCGTTATCGTTTTGTCATGTCATGGTGCCAGGTCACCAACCCGGTTTAGAACATAGATCGTCGATACCTTAGGTAACCTCGGTTCATTGAACCTGTTCCGCAGTTCAATGAACCAAGCCACCAACCTAGCCATCGTCATCTTAATCTAGCCTCAGCAATCCTGTTTCGGCCACCTCAGCCGTGTGCGCGGACTCCTGCAATCTTAAGTCAATAGGACTACTGTCTAGCCTTGGTTCTGCCCGGTTCATGTATATAGAAGCCGGGCCCTCGTTCTTTCCTTTCGCTCTTTGTCTTTCGTCTTGTACATTACCTGGTGTATTGTCTTGTACCTAGATCCTATCAAAGTAATAATAATACCAGCCTTCTATATTGATAGTACCTCTAGCCTAGCCCAGTCCCTGACATGTCACCATGTAATACTGTTAAAAAATGCCAAGATGTACACTCGGGAGTACAGATTTACGAGAAATTTCAACGTTTTTTAATTTTGAAGTGCAAATTCAAACGATTCAGACGATTTCCTCGCGTGGGTGTTCATTTCGACTACGTGTGCAATGTTCCATGCGTGTACAATGCGTATATGTGTACGTGTACATGTGCATGTAATAAAATGCGAAACGCAGTATTTTATCTTTACGTTTATTACGGTTATTTGCGGTAACGGTGTTAATATAGTAAAAACGGATTAACGGTTAATTATTAATAACGGTAAATTTACGAAGAACGATTTAATCGAATTACTTATTTCATTGCGGGACTGTTTCGGGGCCGTTTTTATTTAAGTTTACGTGTCAATTTCATTACGGTGTCACTACGGTGTGGTTACGGTCAAGCAATCCCAGCTATTTTCGCTAAGGTAGCTAGAGATTCGGCAGTGAGCCCCATCATATATTCAAAGTGCTCGTAACGAGTACGAAACGTCGTCTTTCACTCGTCTTCATGTGCCCCCCACGCTTCATGCAGCTGGCTCACTCGCTCACTCGGGATTCTCCTATTGGTCCATCGCTTCAATATGTCCAAGTTGAATGTGAACGTGATTGGTCCAAGGGTCATGCAGCTTGCTCACGATATCTGATGCTCGGAATAACATCCAAGATGCAAGTATCTCGGACATTGTTCAATAAGAGGCAATATAAAGATCGTAGCAACACCTTGATTTCGACGCATCTTTTTGTATCGTCAAAAACATAGAACTCAATCCAAGACATTGAATTATCTGTTTCTTAGTATTACGCCTTCACACATTGACTCAAGTACTCGTTTTTGCACATGACTTTCCATCCCGACACTCTCCCCGATCTCAAGGGCAAAGTATTCATAGTCACAGGTGGGAATTCCGGCATGTAAGTCCCCCCTCTCCCCTCTCACGACGAAGCCCGAATCGCTGATCTCACCAAACCACAGAGGCTACTACACCGTAGCCCACCTAGCAGAACACGGCGCCCACGTTTACATGTGCGCCCGATCCCTAGAGAAGGGCACAGCAGCCATCGCCAACATCAAGAAAATGCACCCCTCAGCCAACATCGACCTCCTGCAAATGGACCTCATGGACCTCACCAGCGTCGTCGCGGCCGCCAAGCACTTCCTCGCCCTCGAAACAGCCCTGCACGGTCTGGTCAACAACGCAGGCATCATGGCGACGCCCTTCGAAATGACCAAAGATGGCCACGAGGCCCAGTGGCAGACCAACTACCTCGCGCACTGGGTTTTGACGGAGCACCTGCTTCCTCTGATGCTGCGGACCGCCAAGACGCTTCCTCCCGGCAGCGTGCGCATCGTCAACCTCACTTCATCGGGCCACTTGGGCGCACCCAAGGGCGGCATCGATTTCAAGGACCTATCGCTCAAGGATAGCGGCCCGTGGCCGCGGTACGGACAGAGCAAGCTCGCCAACATTCTGCACACCAAGACCCTGCACAAGACGTACGGCCCCGGCTCTCCCAGTGCGCGGAACGGGGAGGGCGAGATCTGGGTTTCGTCCGTGCATCCAGGTCTGGTTGAGACGAACCTCGCCACGTCGGTGGGGGAGTCGGGGTCGGGCATGATGAGTGTTTTCCCGGTCTTACGCATGTTTGGATTGATATGGCCTGCCGATAAGGGGTCGTGGACCAGTTTGTTCTGTGCGGCGAGTCGGGATATGAAGGCGGAGCAGAGCGGCACGTATTTCGAAATTTTCCGGCGGTTTGAGGAGCCGAGGTGGCAGAGCGGTGCGGCGAAGGATGGGAAGCTTGCAGAGAGGTTGGAGGAGTGGACTGGGGAGGTGATGAGGAAGGAAGGGTGGGTTCGGTAATGGCGTCAACTGGTTTCAGTCTTTTTCGATTATATTAATAGATTTATTGTTTTATATTATTACAATAGAATACCTTTTAAGCAAAAAATTCGCATAGTCAAGTAGAAAGGACAAGGCTGTAGTAGATTTTAGAATTGCTTGTTTTTCTTACCTCTTTTGTAGCGACCTAGAGATTTATGTACTTAAGTAAGAGGCGAAACTTGTGTCCTATTAAACACTCTGTGATTTTAATTTTGGGTCCCACTATACGTACGTCCCATATTACTACATATACGCCCCCCCAAGAATGGTTTAGCATCCGAATATATGCGTAACCTGAAGGTACTTCGTTCTGGTGTGACTGTCACTCAATCTCATGTATTTTCTGATAGAATATTTTATTTTTCTGCAATAAACAAACGTTCGCCTGACAATCATCTGCACCTTCTTTTTCCTACTATCACAACATCACCTGTACTATTCCTGCTTATCTATAGCCTCTATCTGCTACTTCTACTGCTACTGCATCCTCGCCGTCGCCCTTCACTGATCTCGCTGTCGCCGTCGTCATTAATTCATTGCTACTAGTGCAGAATCCGCCAGTCACGAGGCCACGAGGAAGGCCGGTCGGATTCACTGCGCGTACGCGTCAGGAGCAGCAATTTGAAGCCTCAACTCGACGGCTACCTTCTCAATTTGAACGTGTGAAGAAGGCTTTGAGCCAACAAACACAGGTGGGGGGCGGGGGTGTAGGTCGAGGTAGGGGGCGAGATAGGGGACGGGCGGAGGTACTGCTGCTGTAGAGCAGGAGTTTCAAACAGAAGCTTCAGATGAAGAAGGCTTTGACCTTACCAGTGGTGCATAGATTTATATGACCGTCGCATCGGTATAAAGGTACACTCAGGTTATTGAGCTTTGGATTCATGGCTTCTATCAGAAAATACATGAGATTGAGTGACAGTCACACCAGAAACGAAGTACCTTCAGGTTTTGCATATATTCGGATGCTAAACCTTTTTTGGGGGGGCGTATATGTAGTAAATTGGGGCGTACGTATAGTGGGACCCTTAATTTTTGGACCCATATTCACCCCGCATTAGTCCGTTACGGCCTATTCTAGCTGATACAGACCCTGTATCCCCTGCTCTGTGAGAATCAGCGTCAATTGTGGAATGCTGCCTGAGGGACTGATGAACATGATATATTTCAGCCTCAGAATCAAGGACTCAAGCGGCTGCAGCATATGACACACATTTGCTGACCCAACTCAAGGCAGATTCTGGCTCCTGGATTGTGTCCTCCACTTTTGTGCTTTTGCTTCGAAGTAACGGCTGACAGTGACATCCTCAACATCGGTATGACGTCATCCCAGATACCGAGAACGGCCTTTCATCCATGCCCCCGTTCTGACTCGAAACTACCTTATGCAGACCAGAAGACAAGATATTTTCGCTTTGCTTTGGGGATCTACTATTTATTATATGATGGACCAGTCATGAGCCTTTCCCCAGAGCTGAATCCCTTGGATGATAACAACGACGAAGCTGAGATACAAATTAATGCAGTTTCCCTAGGTCTCTCGAAACTTCATTCAGCAAAGTCAATGTTATGAACTTAAATTGTAAATGGTACCGGCTTTGCTCACATAAGTACATGCGAGCTTCAAGTTAGGTCGGCAAGGGAACATGAGAATTGTATGGCCATCTGCAGGACGTTCAAGTACATACGGCCATCGAAGTGTAAATTCTTCGATACGGCTTCCATACTCGACTGAAAGTATCGCGTATGTGTTTCAAGTACTTTATATAGAGAGAGCCTAAACCCATACCCTTACTCCTACTACTTCTCCCACCAAGAAAATCCCCCTTTCCCCCTTTCTAACCACTCCAAATCCCACATCCAACCCCCTATACCTTGACTCAAGCACAACTATACACTGCACTCTTCTTCACGCAATACGAGCACGCACCGCCATCATACACCCCCGCAAACGCGCACACCTCCCCACTACCGGCCGGAACATCCGTCACCGCATTGACAGCGCCAGCAGGGCACCCCCACCCGTTGTAGACGGTAAATTTACAGTCAACTCCTATTAAATATCAGCAATCCTGCAGCTGCTTGAAGCTTTGCAGTCAAGATAAAAAACTTCTCGGGCTTTTTGAATAGGTATGACTAGCTCGACAGCAGCGGAAGAAGAAAAGAAAAAACTGAAATAGCAAGAGAAAAGTACCCACCAGGAATCTCGCCAATCAAATAGCTGCTAGCACCAAGATTCATGCAACCTGTATCGGTAGAGATCGTGCCTGGGAAAGCTTGGCCGCCTGAGCAGGTATAGGTGCCGATCTCGGTCGTGAAGTTCGTGGTGTATGTTTGGCGGGCAACGAGTGGGCTGGCTTGGGTCAACGCCAGTAAGACAGGGAGAATGGAGAGCTGTTGTGAAGAGATTTAGCGCTGGGTAAGGGGATGAAGGGGAGGGGGGGGAGGGTTACAATGTTGGTGAACATGGTGAGTAGGTAGAAATGATTTTGGTGAATGATATGGATAGGAATGTTGATGGTGTATTGAGTGAAGAATTGCGAGGATAATATATAATTGATGGAGTGCTGGTGGCGAAGGGATTCGTGTAACGTCGTATTGCTCTCGTCAGATTTATTATGAATCTTGGCGTGTAAGCTGTACTTTCTCGTACTTCACCTCGGAGACCCGCTTTTGTCAGGTTGAGTAAACTTCACAGTAAACAGCATCGTCTTGATTGCTCAGCTAGTCAGAAAGATATGCTAGAACTTCTTAGAAACCCGGACTCCAAAGGCGTCCATCAACAAGTTTTTGCCTGGCACGGTGGATATGATAGGTAGTATTCTCTTGCCGTTCAGTATTCAAAATGGTCCATGTAACATGAGCAATGCTCTACCGTGGCATCCGTATGGTTCTTTGGTTTTGCCTTAGGAAGAATCAAACTATAGGTCCGCCTTGTCGTCCCCCATAAGGATCAAGCCATGAGGTCGATTCGATGTGTAACAAGTACGCAACCATTATCTTACCTTAGGAAAATATAAAGTCATGTGCATTAGTTAGACATTGTCAACAAACTAGACTGTTCCATGTGTCAGATTTCGACGGTAAAACCTGTAAAAAGTCCGAGCCATACCAGTCGAAATTTCCTCTTGCACACAAATTAGACGTGAATAACTTAACCTACATTTCCATCAACCCTCATTTTCTTAATTTCTGCATTCCATTTCCTCCACTGTTCTCCGAATCCACTGTCCACTTTGTCCTTGCTTGGTCTGCTTATAATAATTCCCAATCCCTCTCCGCTCCCCAATTCCGCAAGCGGGACCATACTCGGGCGTCCATGAGCACACTGGAACGGGAATACGCATTTCGCCAGTCTTGCTATCAGATTATTACACTCATCAATTGTCAGAATATCATTAAACATGATTGCACTTCTGCAGGAGCGGGAGTTTAGCATGTCGAGGATGGAGGAGGGGCAGGACGAAATTTTCGAGAGCCATACGGGATTCGTAGATGATGGCGTTGACGACGGTCGTGATAATGTCGGAGATGGTGGGGCTTTGGATTTGAGGCCAAGCTCTTCTCGTTTCCAGAGTTCGCCTCTCAGTAACTCGATGAGTATCTTGGGTTCGATTCTACACCTCTCAGCGATTACTGCTGGTAGGGTCCTAACGGTCAATTTGCATGTCGGTACCTCGATAGCCTTAGGTCCTGATAGCAGTGCGCTGAGATCAAAAAGAATGCCCCAATGTGCAAAATGGCCGGCATGGGTCGTGAAGAGGCGGTGCTCTCGAGCTTGTACTTGGAAAGTGATGGGCTTTTCAAGTAGGGTTGTTTCAATGGCAGAGCCTAGGTTGAGCGATGATCGAATTGTGCGGGTTTCTGACGTTGGAGCTTGGCAGAGGTCCGCAAGGAGTCCTTCGTTACGAATACGCTCGTCCGCTGCATGCTGGTCAACAAGTACGAGGAGCTGCTTGGCAGTTGAATTACTCTGTTCGAGGTCTTTCGCCGCTGGTGGTGTACCCATACGGACTAGAATGAATTTCTGGTCGACTTGAGCAATGACTTGTGCTTTGGTCAGGCTCTCCTTCGATAGTCTCGTGGAGAAAACCGACGATGCTTCGGTAAATGCTGTCCGTATATCTGCGTGATAATGTTGATGTCTACCGTGCAGTATATCATCACTCTTGGCAGTAGGACCATCAAAGGAAACCTGTGGTATACTCTCTTCCATCGGCTTGAAAACAGGGTTGTCCCACTTCTTTAAAAAATTGCCAACCCATGATCCCGTTTTGGGCGTCGATAAAGCAGCTGATTCATTACAGGGAAGCCTATTATCGCTTTTTAGCATAGTTGCTTGGTTGGAGTACTGCGTGGCCCGAGACTTCGAAGTATTATCTGCACTAGCAGAAGAGGGTCTCTTTGACTGCTCATTCACTACAAGACCAGTTCTGGCATTGACCAAGACCCTGGCTTTTGAGATAGGATTGATCCACGAAACAGTCTGCTCAATTTCTGGCGTAATATCACATTTTTCCATTTGCGGAATTGCAATATTGTCTTTAGGGGAGTCGTCTTCGACGAAAGGATCATCTAATGCTGGAACGTCAAAACCAGACACGAAAATCTCGCCAGAGCAGTTTTTGGTGGGTTGCAACTCTTTCCAAGGCTCGGCGCTGCTCTCTCCATCCTTATCATCAAATGTCTGGGTGGGAGTACTCGTGTAAGAAGCGCTCCTTAGTCTTTGCAGCCGTGCTATGGATTCTGGCTTTGACCTAAAAAGCTCGTCATGCGGACTTCCTGGCTTCCCGCTTTTCATACGAGTCCACCCACTAAATGTGTGGTCAAAGTGAAGATCACGGCTACGCGAGAAGCTCGGCAGCCTGACGCTGCCTCCAAAGTCATCGCCCATATATACGGAGCTTATTCGCGCAGCACATTTCTTCTCTTTTTGCAAGTTTGCCACCAGCAACACATCCGCTGGTGCTGCGTGCTCCAAGACCGTGAGAGGTATAGATTCGACAGAATAATCTGCTGGGGCTGTCCCTTTATGGGTGCGTAAAGGGATTTGCGAAGGTGACGGTCTCAAGGCATGCAGACTCTGGGAGTTTGCGGATTCACCAAGTAGTTTCGGACGGTTTCTGGTACGCACAGCCCGTGGCCTGAAGTGATGGTCGCTAAGGAAGCCATTGATTAAAGCTCCAAGAACCTTGAGTAGGCTAGATATCGTACTCTCTCGTTCGAGAGCGGTATAGACATCGCTCTGATGGAGACTGCTTATGTCGTGGCAATTAATGCGTAGGGAGAATTTCGGCCATCTATCAACCCCTTTCCCACCCCCTTTCAATTGCTTATTAGTGTACCCACCTTGCTTAAAGCGTCTATCTTTACTACGACGCTCTTGCTCCTCGGCATCCGGAACGTCTTCTTGTTTTCCAAAATTCGAGGAGGCAAAGAGACGGTTAACCTCATCGTAAAGCACGTTACCATCAGAGTTAGAGTCAAGATAATGAACTCCTAAGGCGATGAATTGCACATTTCTTGATGGGGCAGGCTGTAGAGAAATGGCACCCTGAATTGTGATGAAAGGTGTGCGAGCTGACGTTTTAACCCAGGATTCCCAATCTGATGGGTCGATGTACGTGGCTTGTGATAGAATACTACGGGCCAAAGAAAGGTCGTATGACCTAGACGAAGACGGTCCGCGTGTCTCCTTGGAATTCGACCCTTTCCCACGTACGAATAGCTTTTTGGAGCTTCCAGCACCCCTCAAGGTAAGCGTTATTGGAACATCCCATGCTAGGAGAAGCCCAACAACGTATTTTTGCAGTAGATCCATCTGCTTTTCATCTTTGCCCGCGCCTTCAAAGTTAAGGCCACGCTGCTTTACCCTCACAGGCATGTTTCCAAAAAGGTTCTGGACAGTTATCTTTGTGCCATGCTCTCGATCTGAGAGTTGATGGTGAACAGGCGCTGGCACTAGCCTTGCGGCAGGTCGTGAATGATGCAGTATAAGCGTTGCGTGAGAGCGATGTGCATGATGGTGGGAGGTGATTGTCAGAATTGACAGGGCAGCGAGGGAGGGAAGAAAGGTTCCGTTTCGCCCATGGATCAGACCCGGGCTTCCATGCTTCGATGTATCTAAGTATATGAGTAATTGTAATTGCCTCAACACAGGCAGTGAAGCTCACGATACGGCTTCCCCAGTCCTCCATTAACAGAGAACTCTGCGGGCGTGATCCCATGTCCATCATCTTCAACAGTGCATGCTCCACGAAGGAAGTCCACGCTGACATCTAATTTCCGTGCTCCAGCATCCAAAGAGTTCTCAAGAAGACCACAAACAGCATGGTTGAGTGAAGATATCGTGTTTGAGGACTTGATTTGAGCTGCAACTTCTGCTGGTAAAGGCAATATTCGAGCTACACCGTCAACCATTTCATACGGGAAGTAGGCACGGGCAACAAGCAGAAGCAAGGGAATCAACAGACCCAAAAACTTTCGACTTGAGAAATCCTTTATGGCCGTCTACAGAACATCAAGATATCCAATGGCGAAGCTCATGGGGGACGCCACTTCCTCGCAGAGTGACCGAACGGTAATGGAAGGCGCATTTGAAATCAGAGGTAGGGATTAGAGCAGCTAAAACGACCCAGAGAGCCTTTGCTCTCTCCTGTTCTACCGTGCCGTGCATGGATAGATTCAGTGCCACAAGGCATCAGATACCAAGAAGGGACTCTTCCAAGCTTAGGTATCTTAGGTTCTTTAAGTCGAAGGTATTCGCGGTCGGAGATTCTAAAGGCCGAGATTCGCTTAGAACTAGATCCGTTCCCGCCTAATGGAGACCTAACCCTTGTCACCCAAAGGTCACGTTTCTGCTTGGCAGTCACGACTCAGCAGCAGAACGCCCTCCTTTCCTACAGCTCTCGTGTCTCACCAATCGAGTACAAGCTGCCTTTCCCATCTACCAACATCTTGCTGAATAGTAGTATAGCTAACAATCCTCCAATTTCGTTATCTGTATGAAGAGTCGCAGTCGGTGGCCTCTTCCTTCGTACCTATCCAGCATCTTCCGCAGTCGACTTCTTCCACCTTAGAGCTTCCTCTACCATACCTTTAATAGCTTTAGTCTCGAAATCGATCCTACACCTTACAACCTCAGGTGGTCAGTAGGATGGCGACTGCTGATCCGGCTCCGAGACCACAAGGTATGCTCTACATCCCAGTATTTTGGCAATCTAGGGTAGCAAATGCAGTCTTCGTGCTTTTGCTTGATATGTCTCGCATTCAACCCTCGGCTAACCTCCGATGTAGACAAGCATTTCCGCAGACGTCCCTTCACATGGATGAAGCGTCTCGCGAATCTCAAGAACTCCACTTCTGATTCTGGCACCAACGGGAAGCGGAATCAACAACCCTCGGATTCGAAAGGCAAGAAGACCAACATTCTCAAGAACAATCCTTACCCAGTCTCGGCGAAGCCAAATGCGAACCCCTCTGTTCCAAATAGTGGTAACGGTCATCTCTCGTTCTACACTCCTCCCTCGGGACGAAGTGTTAGTTATACTTCGCCTTCACATAGCAAGGAGTCCCTTCCCGTCTCTAGCGATGACCAACAACCACAATCTATGAGCAAGAAGTCTGCCGCACCCACAGTCTCCACCACAACCGACACCGTCAACTCAGAAACAGCCACAGCGGACTCAAAAGCCGGAACAACTGTCACAGTAGGCGGCGCCCTGAGCTCCAGCGGCCGAACCGGGGGTGAAGGAAGCACATTCTCCTCTCCCGCCCCCTCAGTCCGCTCTCTTACCACAACCCTCACAACCATCCAATCTGCCGCCCCCTCCAATCTCCTACAAGGCCCCAATCAACCTCCCCATCCTGGTGGCCTCGCCATCCCTCACTCAACACAACATCCCCCAAACTCCACTCACACCTCTCACTTCACCCACCAATTCCCCTCTTCCCCCCCAGCATCCGCCATCCCCTCCCACCTCTCCACCGGCCAACAAAGCAGCAGCTCTGGAGGCCATCCCTCCACCTACACCACCGCCACAGCGAACAATCTCCTCACCGACAACGCCTCCATCCTCACCCTCGCCTCGAGCTCGAAACGCCGCCGCCGTAACTCCCTCGACACCAACGCCTCAGTCCGCGCTCTAGCACCCTCGTCCTTATTTGGTGGCTCTCGTGAATCCCTCCCTCTAAGCGTCCTCAGCGCCAACATCAGCAGCTCCGACCAACCAATCCCGCACTCTGCCCGCCTCCCCAACACCGAGCGTGCCTCCGTCTACAGCTCCTCGGGCATCGCCCCTGCCCTCTCAAGCGAGCGAAACAGCTACTACGCCAACAAAGCCACCACCGGCGGCGGCGACGGTGGGAGCGTGCGCAGCGGGCTCATCAGCCATGGCAGGAACGACAGTATCACAGGAAGTATCGGGGGCATTGCGGCGGCCAGTCCGCTAGCGAGTCCGAGGGAGGGGTCCGGCGTGGCGTTCGGGTATCAGGAGAGGGCGAGTCAGAGGAGTTCGGGATGGAGGGAGGTTGGGGAGGAGGAGGAAGACGGGGAGGAGGAGAGAGAGGTGGTGAGGGAGAGGGGGCATGAGGATTAGGGTTTTGGGTTGGAGTTATTACGGGGGGTTTCAGAGTAGGGAGGTATTCAACGTCGGAATGGCCCAGGGAGAAAAAAGTTTGATGCGTGCTGAGCAAAGGGGAGGTTGAGGGGGGATACAACGCGAAAAAAGCGTCGAAGGGATATCCGGCTGTGCCTGGATGTACTGGTTTTTCCCTTTTCCGGCGCAGCGTCTGGTTCTTCGTTTATGATGGACTTACTATACCCTCTAGTCCAATGCAATTTTCGTTTCCATCGGAGAGGGGAGAGCTCGTGCAAGTGGGCTGGCATGAGGCGTTCTTGGAGTGGTGGATGTCGTAGTGCTGGGTTGAGGCGGTTGGGGCACTGGGGTTATGGAGGGGGTGCTTGAGTGATAGGAGTTCAAGATCTGGTATTAGCAAACCTCCGGTATACACGGCCAATGCGAAGATCGCCCGGTAGCTAACCTAATCTACCTTACACATCCAGCTCACCTCATCCCTCTACATACACTCCTCGTCTCACCCCCCGACTTACTCCGTATACCCCTCCCCCAAGTTCCCATTGCCCCTCCCCTGCCTTGCACCGTCACAGCGCACACAGCTCTCCCATGAATGAACCCAAAGCATCCAAGCGCTTGATTTCGCGCCCAACTCCCCCACCTCTCTCTCCCCCTTAACAATCCTGGCCGCACAAACATCGTAACATATGCCATTAAAGAAACGGGTATCTAACATTGTCCAGCCCATGCCTAGTTCAAAACTCCAAACGCTCGCATGTTTTGTTGAAGATGGTGCAAATTTGGGGGTGATGAAGGTACAGTAGGAAATGCAACATAACGCCTCTGAGCCAAGATCAACCTTTCCCCGGTCAAAACCAATTATCTTCGGAAAAAAAGATGACAAAGCCGGCCTATACAAGGACCAACGAAGTAGTGTATCAGGACCTACTTCACGCGTCCCTTCCCTCCCCCTTCGGTACCGGCTTCCTCACTACCGCCGCCCCCAACGGCGACCTAGCCTTATACTCCGGCAGCTCCTGCGGCTGATCCGTAGCGCCGATGTCGCCGGCGGTGGGCACCGTGTTGGTGAATGCGTTGACCGGAGTAGGTGGTGTCGGCAGGGTTTGGTACTCGGGCAATGTGTCAAGACTTGGTCTTGAGAGCGGTTCGGGGTTTACATCTTCTTCAGTAGGTACTGTGTTCCAGAACGCCTGCATGTTTGCGGGTCTCTCGGCGATGAGCATGGAATACCGCGGTAGCGGTAAGACTTGCGGCGCTGGTTTTCTTTTTAACTGGCTACTGCCCTCCCCCTGTCCGCCTGCATCAGTCAAGATAGCTGGACGCGGAGGTAGGGGCGGCGGTTCCAAGTCCTTGTCTTGTTCTTCTTCACCGCTGGAGTCGTTGTCGAGGAGAGTGATACCGGTGATTTGTGTTTCTTCAGAAGACCGCGCTTGTTGGGTTTCCTCGAGAGGATCCTCGCGGTCGGAGAGGGCTTCTGGCATGCGGTGGGATTCCTCGAATTTGTAGATGTCCATGTCGAATTTGGGGGCTAGATGCTTGTTCCAGTGGGAAATCATGGCTTCGAGAATCCGCTGGATGATTGCTGAGATTTTGACGTCCTCTATCGGATCAGGGCTGCGGAGTAGGGTCGGGGCGAAGCAGACTGCAAGATTTTGCGGGGTCATGCGGTTGAATTCTGAGAAGTCTGCTATCCTTGAGAGGAGAGGGAGGAGGTGCATTACCAGGATGGTCCTTGACGATTTGCTGATAGGTGACCATTCCGTGTCTGGATTTAGTATGGCTAGTAACTGGGAGATCTGGAACGGTATTCCTGGGTCGCCATAGAATCTCTCCAATCCTGCATAGCACGATTGAGGGAATATCGGATCTCGTAGCTCTTTATACCACTGCTTTATCAGCCCAGCAGCGGCGTGAAGCTCCCATCCCTCACATTGATCCAACTCATCGACCCAGACATCCCCAAATCCGTCTCTTCGGTGGTTGTGTGTCAACACCACGTTCCCTTCTTTCCACACTATGAATTTTTGTCCGCGGTCGTAAGCTTCTTTGAGGATATCCACCGTCATGGCCCTAGCGCTCATACGAAAGACACCTTCAGTCTTGATCAAGCGATCCATCAGAACAAAGCTCGTAGCTTCTCGTAAGACCCTTGGCAGTCTGACAGCTCCAGATGATGACAAGGGTAGAGGCTGCTTGACGCCAAAGGCCCTTTTCCCGCGGGCGTACGGGGCGTCAATGTGGGGTAAATGTCGTCGATCGGCCATGTAGGCGGAGGGAGGGATCAGGAGATCTTCGATTGGGATGTGCAATGCCAGGCCAGTCAACGTCGAGACTATGAATGTCTCGAGAGTCAGCACTGGGGCCCAGAGATCTCCCAGATATTCCGGAGGTTCCTCACCATGCACGACCTTCTTCCTAAATTTCGGGCTCACAGCCGTCGAGAACATCTCGAACAACACCCTAATCCAATTTTTTTCATGGACAATATATAGCTTCTGCAACCTCTTCCTCGTCGCCCTCGTCAGCAGATTGTATGCCTGCAAAAGCCATCCCCAGCCTGGCCGCCCCTTCTTCTTTGCAGTAGCCCCGTTGCTTCCCCCACCTGCGAAAAAGACTATTTCATATCCGCGTCCGCCTATAAGCTCGTCTTCGTCAGGTAAGCGGGAGAGGACGTAAGGTAACAAAGCATCAAAGTCAACGTCCTTAGTATCAGGAAATGCTGCGGCATTTAGCACGAATATAGGTAAATCATTCTGAGAGGGAAGTGGTGATCGATACAGTATCTGCGTAGCAACACTGGCGAGCGCTGTAGAGTACTCAGCTGAAGTAGACGCTGGTGGAATGGCAGTCAACGAAACTGAGGGTCTTCGTAGCCCTCGAGGTATTTTGGAACGCATTGGATACTAGGGCAAATCTGAGGGTGACTGAGCTATGTTGTGGTTCTGCACCCGTATTCAGGACAAGCGATGGAACTGCGTGACTCATGGGAGGGTCATAGTTAAATGTTATCCTGTTCATTTTGAAGGCATAAGCATCTACTTGGCTACCTAATGTGCTGTGAGGATTTACAAACTTGATTATCAACGACCTAAAAATACACAAGCTCGATATAAAGTTAGGGTTCCAGACGCGTAAGCTATGTAAAGCCGCAGTCTCACGTGACCAGCACTGAAGATCAAGATTCGGCGCCTTATCGCATCCCCTAAGCCATACACGCTCTCATAGACCTGGTCGATGCGGTCCATGTCATCCTTGGGTAGATTCTCGGCTCGATATGTAAGCTGTTGTTGACTGCTGCCTAGAATGCCTAAAATGCCAATCCGCCGAAGCGTGCAATGAGAATTGTCGTTTCGGTTCCAAACAGACATGACTGTCATGTAATGCGATCCGTCGGACTCACGCCCTTGAACTCATCCTCGTCCGGCCAACAGCTTCGTACGAAATGCTCGGCCGCCTGATTGGGGAAGCAAGGTCCAGATCAGCCACAGAAGAATCGTCTATTCCATTCCGAGGCGGAATACAGTCCTCGTATATCTGTGACCAGACAGTAGCTCCACCTTCGCCGAGGCCAGCGGGAATCTCCAGCTCTGGATACTCTAGCATACCCCCGGCAGATATTGAAGATCGATGTCCTCTATCAAATCCCCGTAGTTCCACTTGTGACCGATAGAGTCTACCTAGCGTATTCGTGATGCTCTTCCTAAACGTCAGGCTCCGACTTTTCCTCTTTTCCATTGCTGGGAAGGTCCCAAAATGATTGTTGCTAGGGTTTTTAGGTCTAGTGGTTTCTATGGCAAAATCGCGAGAGTGTACTCCGTCCGAGCTGCTTGCTGGTGAAGAGGAGCGTTCGGCACGTGTGTGACTTGGAAACCGAGACCATGAACCTGCTGATCTCGCTGGGGATGAATTCCGCCCCCTTCTCCTTGCCTTATTTGTATGATCTGTAGGCTCTCTACCTCTATTAGAGGGTGACAGACGCCTAAGGGATGAAGCAGACGAATATTTTTGCAATCGTCGTAGTGATGGTCTTGTAAATATATCTCTTCTGCCTTCTGGTACTCCCCTCTTTGGATTCGCGCAGCTAGTTTCTTGTGATACGCTAGCAACCCTTCTTATTGCTACGCCGCATTTTCTCCTAGGTAACATACTGCTTCGCCTTCCCATTGTTATAGCAGCATCCTCTTCTATGTGGCCCTGGAACGCTTTCTCCCATAATGATGCCGCCTCTTTGTTCTCCACAGAGAAGAGATCGTAAGCCGTGGATTGGCGTCTGACAGAAGGATATGGTTCACGGGTCCCGTCAAGGTTAGGTATGCTCTGCCGACTACCGCCATGGGACGAGTAGACTGAGGATGCGATATGTTGTGGCTGCTGTCTCCACAGACGGTCATCTCTAGATCTGTTTAGAGGCTGTCTTGTAGTGGTTTTCTTTCCCTGAACTTCTACAGCCGTGCGAATGCCTACCTCTGGTAAGATGGAGCTTCGAGTACTGTACTGGGAGCTGCTCCTGTGCAGGTTAAGTTGACTTGAATACACAGAGCTAGTCCTACGCATATGCCATTGGCCCGAACTTTCTCCAATCTGAGATAGAGATTGTGATACTCGAACTGATCTTGAGGCTAGATGCTGCGTAGCTTGTGGCTCTTGGTGGCGGATCGATATTTGCTTTGTCGGCGCTGTCACGGCATTGCGAGTGTCTGCCGCTCCATCAATGCCACCAAGACCCAGCTCCCCAATAGCAGGATCGCAGTTAGCCCTATGCGATTTTTGACGACTTGGTTTTCCGGTGTAGCCAAAGTGCAACCTCATGTTAGGTGTAGACCGCCCAAAAATACCGGATGCCCTTTTTACCCGTAGCCCTGATCTTAGTGTATCAGGCTTCCCTTTGGCGGTATCTGGCCGCTCGACAGGTGCTTTTCGCAAGCTCAAACGAGATCGTCTGTGAATAACAAGGTTGTTGAAGTGGAACGGACTCGCGGATTGACCTGAAGCTATCCGGATATTTGGTTCAATTGCAGTTTGAGAAGGATGCTGCTCAGCAAGGAGTGTAGCAGGTGCGCTTTTCTTTTTGCGCAGCACTTTGCGAATGGTCGATCCATCCTGTACTGTTGTAACCTTTGCAGAGTACTTTTCGCCTCTGCTCTGTCCGCCGAACTTTCTGTCTGATGACTGTAATGCGTCGGGCGGCCTATGAACCGCCGTAATATCTTCAGGATTGATATGACCGAAGGATCCGTTCCGATCCAGCGTTAGATACGGCGTTGCAATGGGCATTGCATCCTCATCATACCCACCTTCACTGGCCGATCGATCTCTGAGAAGATCCTCTTGTAATCGCTGGTGTAAGGCACGCTTCAATTCTTGACGCCGCTGAATATCTTCTTCACTTAGACTGTTCTTCAGCCTCATCTTCGAGCTTTTCCTGGAAAGACCTGAATCCAGAGACATCTTCCGTTTGAGTCTCTCTGTCAAGTAGGAAAGTCGACCGCTGCTCTCTTTGTGACGAACAATTGCTGGCAGTTCCCGCCGTAGACTTTTCCTCCGTGCTGCTGAGCTAGAACTTCCTTTAGCGTTGTGGTCTTGGGAAGAAGCGAAGATCGCTCGAACTTCTCGCGATTGCGTACTACCCATAGTGGAGACAGGGGTGACAAATGCTATCGGATCGAGTTGATGAAGGGAGCAATTGCCACTTTCCTGGAGAGCTTGGATAATCTTGCTGTTTGGAAGATCAGGCGAAAAAGATCTCTGGAAGCTGCAACAGTTGTTAGTAAATATTAGATAGATGGTCAATGACTCTGGAACAAGTGGACAGTTGTAAGAGAAAGTCCTATAAAGTAGTGAGTAATGCGGATAAAGTCTAAACGTGCAGATATATGAGGCAGGGAGGACGGGGACTTTGCGTTGAGAACTATCTTTGATTAGATTGTGCCTTCTCTTCACAAGCCATATTGGATTATGATCGTACGTGGCATCTGGCCGCCTACCTGGGTGGAAAGATAGGATACAGAAGGCACGACCCATCCAGCAAGGTTAAACTTGCCGGTGATGTAGCTCCTATATCTGGACTTCAGAGACCAGAGATGAGAACAATGGTACAAGACACTGTGGATTAGTTCGTCAAACTGGGCCTATTTGTGATAATGAGATACAACTCAACCAAGATAATGGGCAATAGCTGCATGATTGGTATTCTGGTAGCTAACAACAGCGTCGATAAGCAGCGCCTCACCTTCCCTGCGATGCTCGGTTGAGGAGAGCACCAGCAAAAGGGGAATCCGCTAAGCAATGTTGAAAAATACAGAGTCTATGACGCTTTTGGAGGCTGGGTATCCCATACCCATTCACTAAAAACGCCGATGTTGAGATCGTGTCCCTCTATTATCCGTCACTCTAAGTCGAGTCATGCTGTTGAACATTTCATCGTTATGCGTCACGAAACTGGTTTAGGAGGATTTGGAATACTTTTGGCGGTAAAATTTGGCGGCGTTGACCATATTCGTTATCGCGGGCTTCGTTTCCTTCCATTGGCGAGTCTTCAGTCCACAGTCAGGGTCAATCCAGAGTTGATCTGGACTGAGGTATTGAAGCATTTCCTGGATTCGGTCTTTGATCTCCTGCTCGCTCGGAATACGAGGTGAGTGGATATCATAGACACCGGGTCCAATTTGCCTGGGGTATGCTTGGTCGACAAAGACCTTAAGCAACTTAGCGTCGCTCTTGCTGTTCTCGATACTGAGCACGTCGGCGTCCAGTGCTGCGATAGCATGGAAGAAATCCTGGAATTCTGAGTAACAGAAGTGGGAATGGATCTGAGTTGCGTCTGTAACGCCGCAAACTGAAAGACGGAAAGAGTTGACGGCCCATGATAGATAGTTCTCTCGCTCCATTCCCGCTCGGAGTGGTAGACCCTCCCGAAGAGCTGGCTCATCAACCTGGATGACGAAGATCCCAGCAGCTTCAAGATCAACCACCTCATCGCGTAGAGCAAGAGCGAGCTGCTCTGCTTGTTTGGATTGATGGATGTCGTCACGAGGGAAAGACCATCTGAGGCAGGTAATGGGACCTGTAAGCATGCCCTTCATTGGCTTCTTCGAGATCGACGCTGCATATTTGGACTCTTTGACGGTCATGGGATGAGGCCGCGAAATATCACCGACGATAATGGGGGGGCGCACACATCGAGAACCGTAGCTCTGGACCCAGCCGTGAGTTGTAAAGGCGTAGCCATCAAGACGCTCTCCGAAGTATTGGACCATGTCGTTACGCTCGGGCTCGCCATGAACGTAAACATCGAGGTCAAGCTCTTCTTGGATCTTCACGACGTCCTGGATCTCCTTCTCGATAAATTTCTCGTACTCTTCAGCCGTAATCTCACCTTTGGTGAACTTATTTCTGGAGATTCGGATTTCCTTGGTCTGTGGGAAAGATCCGATAGTGGTCGTGGGGAACATTGGTAGGTTAAGCTTCTTTTGTTGTTGGGCAATTCGGATTGGGAACTCCGAGTTCCGCTTGTACATGTCATCGGTGATTTTGGATACTCGCTCCTTGACCTTTGGGTCATTTGTTAGCTTTGAGCTTGCACGACCATGTATGGACTTGGCATTGGCTTCTAGTTGCTCCCGCACGCTATCAGGTCCATTTGTGACGGCCTTAGCGATGATGGCCAACTCATGAGTTTTTTGAACTGCAAAGCTGAACCAGTCCTTTATTTCGGCATCAAGCTTCTTCTCGCTGTCGAGCGTGTGAGGGGTGTGCAACAGCGAGCTAGAGCTAGCAACAATAACACGATCCTTTCCAAGCTTATGAATTGCCTTCTCGACCATCTCAATTGCGTTCTTGAAATTGGTCTTCCAGATATTACGGCCATCAACGACTCCAACAGAAAGAACCTGCTTTGGGCCGAGTGCCCCAACGACTACCTCAAATTGTTCAGGATGGCGGACAAGGTCAACGTGAACAGCATACAGTTCCTGGGTCGAGGAGAGAACGTCAATGTTGTGGTTAATATCGCCAAAATATGTGGTGAGAACAAGCTTTGGGATCTTGCTGCCAAGACTGGTAAGTTTCTCGTAAGCTGGTTTGAAGGCTGTTTTCACTCTGGGAGGTAGATCAAAGACGAGGCAAGGTTCATCGATTTGGACAGTCTCAGCACCAGCTTCTTTGAGCTTGATGAGAAGCTCCTCATAGACTGGCAGAAGTTTCTCTAGCAGACTGATGGGCTCGACGGTCTGATCACGGTCGGCCTTTCCAAGCGCGAGGAAAGACACAGGTCCAACAAGAACCGGACGAGTGACGATACCAGCTTCCTTTGCTTCAAGGAACTCTGCGACAGGCTTGGGATTTGATCCCAACTTGAAGGTCTGACCGTCATGGAACGTTGGCTTGACATAGTGGTAATTGGAATCAAACCATTTTACCATCTCCTATACATGTGTAAGTTGGTATGCTAGCCATATGATCGGATCAAGGATATCATTTAACCACGTACAAGACTAGGGACATCAACAGCAGCTCCGGCGTCTGTTTGTGGCTTCTGGAGGCCTCTCCCCATAGCAAAGAATTCATCAATGGGGTCGAGCTTATATTTAGAATACTTTTCCGGTGAAGCCTAGGATTGGTGTCAGTCCGTGCAACAGATCCGACCATAGTCTCCGGAACATTGCTTACACCGAAGAATTGAATATGGTCGAGGACGTGGTCATAGTAGGAGAAGTCATTGCTGGGAATAACATCGACACCCGCCTCTTTCTGGATCTTCCAATGCGTAAGACGAAGACGCTTGCCCTCAGCGAGAAGGTCACTCTGGGACAGCTTTCCGGCCCAGTAGGCTTCTGTTGCTTTCTTGAGGTCTCGGTCCACTCCCATGCGAGGAAAACCGAGAACGGCACTGGTATGGTGAGCAAGGCATTATAATGACAAGCTTGATTGACACTACTTACGACTGGACCATCCCGGCGGTGAAGTACGGATACAATGGTTCGGAGAGTAGTTTCGGATGGATGTACCTAAAAACTCGCTGACGAGAAGAAGATGCTGCCAAGGATTTGTACAGAAGAGTTGGAGGAATTTCGAGAGAATAAAACGGGAAGGGGAAAACGAAATCAAAAGATTGTGGGCGGGATGGCGGGGTCATTTAGGTACGATAATTGTTCTGAGCGGTACAGTCAGCACGCTAGAACTAGTCCCGATGGGACATGCTCGGGGTTTATCACGAATTCACGATGCGGTTTCAATGAGTTCAAGAGGCTTACAGTGCCTTATTTATTCGTAATGTTCAGCTAAAGAGACAACAGTTCTTGTTGCTGGTTGTGTTACTTTACAGGTTGACATGGACAAGTAAGCTACTGTCGAAGCAAGATCAACGACGCAGCTCAAAGAGCTTCCTCCGCTACGGAATACTCATTTTGCAGATACATAATAAGGCTGAAGGCTGAGACAGTGGAACGTTCACCCTCTCTGCATAACTCCTATACTCGGGTCCCTCCAAAGCCGAGGAGTCTGCAGCACAGTCTCAAATCCTCCATACAGTACGGAGTAGATACGACGCGTACGAAAAAACACAAGATGAAAACTGACCGCTTATGAAATGATCATTTCGTTCCTCGGATGTTCTGAATAGATATTTGACAACTGTGCACTTGAGTACAATACAGAAATCGAGAATGTTCTGAGAGGAAGTCAACAATAAGATGCTCGCCGACAGCGTGTTCCGAAGTGAAAATCTGACTGTAATTTGACGAGAACATGTGTTTTTCACGGGGAACAAACTCGATGACGTCACGGCCATCTCGACAATCATCCACCTTCCCCACTCCTCCCCCCTTCAACCACCCCATACCCAACATGTCCCTCTTACAACCCTACCTCCCCCCCTCACGCGAGCACTGGGAGCAGCTCACCTTCCTCTGGCAATTCTTCCCCATCGTACTTCCCCCCCTTTCCCCCCAACGTTCCCACCAGCACCCCAGCTAACCCCAGCTCCGCCAGTACACACTCTTCCAATGGGTCATAGACTACTACCCGATGGGCAAAACGTCCACGGAATCGCGCTTCAACATCCCCGGCAAGATCGGGTGGGCGACGATGGAGGCGCCGGGGTTTATGACGCTCCTGTATATCATGTTTACGCTGCCGGCGCAAAATGGGATTGAGAGATTGCCGATGGCGAATTGGATCATGGCGGGGCTTTTTGTATGTTTTATTTTGCTTGTTTATTACATACATCTTCTCCGCTATGCGAAATCATGTACTAACTGGAACCTGAAAGACGATCCACTACATCTACCGCGCCCTACTCGCACCCCTCTACCTCAACCCCTCCATGTCCCCCATCCACGTCTCCGTCTGGTTGTCCGCTCTCGCCTTCCAGCTTATAAACGCCACCTGCATCGGCGGCTACCTTGCCTCCTATGGTCCCCTCACCACAGCCGACTGGGCTGGGCGCGCGGTCTACATCGAGTTGGGCATGATGATTTTCTTCGTCGGACTGGCGGGGAATATCTATCACGATGACGAACTGAGGGAGATCAGGCGGGCAGCGGCGAGGAATATGCAGAAGAGGGAGGAGGCAAACGGTGAGGGCAAGGGCAAGGGGAAGAGCGTGGATAAGGTGTACATGATGCCAGAGAATGGGCTGTTTAGGGCGGTATTATATCCGCATTATTTTTGCGAATGGATCGAGTGGGCCGGGTTCTGGATGATTGGCGGCTTGAGCTGCGCCCCGGCGAGAACCTTTGTTTTGAACGAAATTGCGACAATGTTGCCGAGGGCATTGCAGGGCAAAAGGTGGTATGTGAAGAAATTTGGGAAGGAGAAGGTCGGGAACCGGAAGGCCGTGATTCCGGGGATAATCTGAGCGGAAGGGGCACTGAGAGGTGTGTCCAGAGGAGTAATTGAGATAACCGAGACACTACGGAGTAATGTAGAAAAATGCAGACATTGCATCGACAAAGGTGTAATGTTGTATTGCGGCAGAAAAGGGTTGAGCGCTCATAACCATGCTTCTATGCTATGTGACACCGCTGCTATACATTGGCTGTCGTGGTATCAGGTCGTCAGTCTATGTCGATGACGTAAGGGAGTATGACAGTAGAAGACCAGTGATCAAGCCATCATTGTCGAAGTATGGGAGCGCTAGTATAATGTCAAGCTGGGCACATCATTAGTCTCTGCCAGGTGCATAATCTGATCTGTACATTGACCGCGAGGATGCTTCTCCCTAAAGCCAAGATTTCGTATTGACTTTCTGAGTGTGAGTGATGGAGCCTATGATTGAGTCTTCTGATAGCAATTAGCGAGATAACAGATAGAAATTTAGATCTCCCGCCCAAGCATGGTCTATTAACAGGTCCTCCATACGGAGGATTTCTCGGAAGATTCCTGCAAGCCAAGAAATGCTTATGCTAGATCAGGATTCCTTGTACGTAAGTTTCAGGGTGATAAGAGCGGTAGGCTGCACAGTGGCTCTCCTGTGGCAGCAACTCTTATATATGTTGCCTTGTGACTCCAGGGCGCCTAAACAGACGCGACGCGAATACGAAGAGGCTCTCGAGGCGTCAAGCCATTGGCCTTAAATAGGTCCGGAGGCGTGTTGGATTATCGTTCAAGAAAGAGCTGGATGTCTGGTGCAATTTTGCGGGATCTGTGTGTCTGGCGATTGTGAGCAATGGGCTTTGTGGAAGCTTGGTGTCGTTGACATGCTGGAGCTGACATGCTTAGGGACAAGGAGGCAGGCGATATAGATGGCATGAGGTCAAATTTTGACTGCGTAATAGAAAGCTAATAATGAACCGCAGGCGTCAAACACAAGAACTCGTTCATGTCTGTAGTAGTGGATAATATTGACTCTTAATGACTCGATTCAAGCAGCTCTTCCGGCCGATAAGGCGCAACCTCTGCGGTTTCTGAAGGTTTGAAAAGGAAACTTGACACGCTTGCTAGAAAACACAAAGGAACGGTCAACCGGCCTCAGGCCTGCAGCGCTTCTTTCGACAGTCGCCGTGACTACTGTGTAAGTGAGACTTATAAGGAGACTTACCGTGGTCCAGAAGCGAGCCTCGCGAATTTTGAGAATAGTGCCCCCCATGTGACCAGATTACCATAGAGCATCGCACAGATCTCAGAAATGGGGTTTTACAAATACATGCGGCCAATTGATTTCATCCTGGATCTCGATGGTTGGTTTATTATAGTAGTCTGTTCAGTCAATACTTCCAACAAAGAACGAGCAATTATTTGTGGTTAGGGGGGTGTGCTTCGTATTCCTATGCCACCTGAGGGTCCATAGATGGGCAGCGATACCATTAAAAGGAGATTAGGAGCGTTCTCTTCTTTGAACACTGAAGCTTTGGGGTACGGTACAGCAGATTCAAAGGCTAGGTGCAAGCGAGGCCAGCTGCCGAGCAAGAGGGCGAACAGGTGGAGGGCACTGACCAGGCTGTTGCAGCATCGTTTGGCGAGAAAGCGTGAAGTCCCTTTTTGGGATAATTATCTTGTCGAAGGATGTGCACTGATCAAGTGATCATTGGTGGTTTCGAGCAATGACCCCTCTCACCGAAGGAGGTTTCAAGCTCGCCACTCAACACTACACGATTTTACTTCCCAACGCCCCTCTTTCCCCTGTTGCCCTAACGCACTATGACCATGTCTTCATTTCCGATTAGGCGGAAGATGTGGGGATCTGGCGATGCAGCTCTTTTGACTTTGGTCTGGCCTCTGTCAACCGCCGCCATCATTGGTAGTGACACCGGAGAAAGCTGCTGGTCTGAAATGTAACTCCGTACCGTCTGGGGTAAAAATGCAGTGGGTGCTATGATTGGTCGGATTGACCGCGAGCGGACAGCAAGCGCAAATGCAAGAGGCTTGAAAGGGAGCGCTCTGGTGTGCGAAGATCCGTCTGTACCTTGTCGATAATTTGTCCTTTACTAGGCCTCAAACGTGAAGTAGATTATTGTTGATGCGGGCCAGCAGTGAATATACAGTGCTGACGATCGATGCACCTCAACGCTCGAATCGTTTGACCGAGAGAGATTATAGAAGTCGAAGCGACCAGGAATCAACCTCTTGATACTTCCGTTGACTGTGCGATTGACTTTGTCCTGTCAAGCAATTGAACTGAATGTATGGATGGGCAAAAGCCACGATGCTTGGCAGGAAATGGTTGGGCGAAATCGAGATGTTATGCATGAGTGCATGAGCGGCATATCTTGCTAACAGTAGCCCAACAGCAGCTAACAGCTTCCTCTTCCTCCCACGTCCGCCACCACCAATGAGAATGTAGGAAGGTCTCCGACCGTAGAGAAGCTACTGTGCCACCGTTTTTAAACTTCCCTGACGAAGGTTGCGCGGGGTGTGTGTGGGCATGGGTGCGCAGATCCGAGCTTTTCACTTTCTTGCTGCTGCTGCTGCTGCTGCAGAGTAAGAAGCGTTTTTCACCATGCAGGATCGGTAGTTGGGCAAACTTTGTCGACGGCCTATCGAAATTCTTGACGCTCGTTCTCACTCAATATCGCGCATTCTTTCAATGGTACAAAATCGGGAAATAGAGTGCCGACAAGCCAAAAAACCCCATTCCCGCTTACATCACCAATCTTTATCACAAGCGAAACTAAGGTCCCTACTCCGTACAGACGACTGTTACACTCTCCTTCAAAAGGCACTGAGACTCAGAATAGGCTTTCATGTTGCTTTGACCTCAACACGCAGGAACCCGTAATCTTGACTCTTCTCTTGATATCTTTGTATGCCTCAATCTCGCTGTAAGTTCCCCTCCAATTCACTCAGCTATGACCTAACTAATTCTCCAATAGATCTCCGAAGCCTCAAACCCTAACGCTCCCTCACAATCGTCTTCCCCTCCATATTCCGTTCTTCTCGTACGATTTCTTACAGAGGGTGTAACCAAGTAGCTCTCTTGTTACACAGATATAGAGATATCATCAACTGTGTTGTTTCTTTGCCTTGCGACTGCGAAACAAAAGTGCCTCTATATTTCTAAACTCTGAGTACACCCTCTTGATTCTCCGACATCTTCACCTACTCTTGGGACCGTCATGGTAGGTGTTGGGGGTTGGACTGCTTGCCAACCTCGATAACATTGGGTCTGGGCAAAATCTATTGCCTCACTGTACAATACCAGACTGGGAGAACAGAAAGGAAATGGACAGTAGAAGTCAAGAAGCAATGGCTGCTGTGAGCATTAACCAGAACGGCTCGGATGGGCAAATAGGAGAACTAGAACCAAAAACAGCTCCTCTCACGTCAACGGCTACCACAGACTTGGATGGTGTATGCACACCCTTACTCCACAGCCTTCCTGAACCAGCCAAGCAAGAAAGCGATGAAGAACAACCATATACGCCTGTTATGGATGATCAATTGAGAACACCAACCTCGGAATATCCGTCAACAGTGCCCACACCAGCGACATCATGGACATCTCAAGAGTTGCCGCCGCAGCTGCATGACTTGCAGACGGGTGACTTGGGAAATGTACAACACGTGATATCTCAAGACTGCTACTTCACGACAAGAGCAGCGCCAAGCTCCAACGACGCTGATATTTATACTGCCCTATCGAGGACAACTCTGTCCTCACCATCCAGGACTAAGTCTGTTGGTGACAGTCTCGACGGTGCTTCTGGTCCAGAATGGCCTGGCGCCCAATGGAAAGACCATTCCTCACAATATACTCACAACGATACTGAAACTCCTCGTCCCACTTCGGTGCCTGTAAAGCCAAGCGACGGGCGCAGTCGCAACCGTCCAAATTACCCAAATCAGTCCTTTGCAGCGTTGCAAGCCCAGCATATCCCTCCGCATTATCCTAGACCTCGCCCACTAAGGACGCGAAGCTCACATCAATCGCAACATCAATCATTCTCGGCCGATGACTCTAAAAGATCCAGAGATTTTTCCTCCGTGCCAGCAGCAGCCAAGACTGCCGGCAACACGCCGGCGCAGAGCCCGGGTTTATTTCCCCCAGCTTTCTCGCCAAATCGGCCTACAGAAGAAAACGAGGATGGTCAATACAATACTCCACTACTCCATCCTTCCCACATGCAAGCTCCCAAAGAGTAAGCCCTTTCCCATCTAAGTCCTCCCTACCCCCAATTACGGTATGGTTGTTTGTAGAACGGTCACTAACCTGCATCAGAACTCACAAGCTACTGAAAGACATCGATCCAATCTCAGGCAGAAAGCTAGTCAACAACTACGAATTACAGAAAAAGCTTGGTAGCGGTCAACATGGAACTGTCAAGCTAGGAAGAAATCTGGAAACTAATGAGAAAGTCGCTGTTAAGATTGTGCGTCGCTTCTCGAAAAAGGTTCGGCTTGGAAAGACGGGAGACCCGAGTGACATGATTAAGAAAGAAGTCGCCATCCTCAAGAAAGCTCGTCACCCACACGTCGTGAGTTTGCTTGAGGTTATCGACGATGATGAATTTGGCAAAGTCTACCTGGTGCTAGAATTTGTCGAACGGGGAGAGATTGTCTGGCGGAAGCAAACCGACAGAGATGTTGCAATCTTTGAGATGAAGCGTGCCAAGCGAGAAATGGTAGACCAATTCGACGAAGCATACGAAGTTGCTGAGATCGAGCGGTTCAATAGCACGGCTTCTGCAAGGCGATTAGAGAAGGCTCATTTGTTGGCAGAACAAAAGCTACAAGCCGAAAATCTGTTGAAGTCCCAAGCGTCGGCCCTTAAGAAATCAGTTGCAAGCTCAGAATCGTGCTGGAGCCTTGAGTATGCAGGGATCGAGAATGAGGAAGCGTCAGAGGCTGGAAGCCTGCCTGAGATAAGGTCTAGGGAGAGCTTACATTCATCTGCAAGTGATAGCCATTCTCGTGCGGACACTATCGAAGGTTCACCCCAGAGCTCAGTATCACTTGAGCCTAGCACTCCAAGACGACTATTAGACTCCAGCAATACGATAGAGCACCCAATCGTTGCTGATCTAAAGCGGGAGTCGCGCCCTGCATCTCCAACCACCCTTGAAGGGTCAATGTATGGACCTTACACCTCAGATGAACGTTCTTCAAACGTCGCCTTAAGGTCTACCCTCGATCAGATCATGGCCCAACAGAATATGTGGACAGAGGAAGAGGAAGAGTTCATGTACGTGCCATGCTTGACGATATCACAAGCTCTCGACGCCTTCCGTGACACTGTTCTGGGCCTGGAATATTTGCACTATCAAGGCATTATCCATCGCGATATCAAGCCAGCCAACTTGCTTTGGACCAAAGATCGCCGGGTTAAGATCTCCGACTTTGGCGTTTCCTACCTTGGCAAGCCGATCAGAGAGGATGACAATAAGGAAGAAATACCCGAAGCTGATGCTGCAGATCTTGATGAAGCTCTTGAGCTGGCCAAGACTGTAGGCACTCCTGCTTTCTACGCTCCAGAATTATGCGACCCTCAATTATTCGACTTTGGAAGAAATCCTGGGCGACCACAAATTACCGGCCAGATCGATGTATGGGCACTCGGCGTGACACTTTACGGAATGATCTTCGGGCGCTTGCCATTTTTTGATGTCAATGAGTTTGCCATGTATGAAAGGATTGCCCGGCAAGAAGTTTTCATCCCACGCATGCGCCTCAAGGGAGTTGAGGTACCTGATCCAGACTCTGGAGATGGTGCAGCAAACCCTCCGATGAATAGCAACAAGAGAGACGATCATAGGGTCGAGTATGAAGAGGTTGACGACGATTTGCGTGATCTTTTGAAACGTCTGCTTCACAAACACCCACTAAAGCGCATCAGTCTAAAGGAAGTGAAGCATCATCCATGGGTTCTCCGTGGCATCAAAGATCCCAGCGCCTGGATCGACGAGACAGACCCATCCGTGCAAAGCCAAGGAAGGAAAATCGAAGTCTCCACCCAAGATGTTCAAGACGCTGTTATTGGGCTCACGATTGTAGATCGCATCAAATCCGGCATTCGAAGGCTCGGCTCTGTGGTTCGCGGCCGCGAAAGAGATTCTCGTAAAAGGAGCAACAGTAGTACTAAGGCTCTTGACCAACCAATTTTAGTACACACACCTCAGCCGAGTCTATTTCACCGGGATTGGAGGAGGCAAAGTCTAAGGGGCGATGAGCAAATCACCTCCGCGTTGCGCGCATCAAGAGAGGGCCCTGAGCATCCTCTATCACGGAGTGTTGCTGCCAGCCCTGAGCCTAAGCCGGGTACCGATTATTTTGATGGGAGTATTCCAACTTTACCCGATGCGACATCCCCACGGCCAACTCTAGGTGAGCGATTGCTATCAACCGCCGAGTCGACGAAGACAATTCGAGCCACTGTACCTCCCACTGTGCGGCAAGACCTGGCGCTATCCGATGAAAGCTTTTCGCCAACGACCCATGTCGTCGACATAGGCTCGTCATCTAGTCTTGGTGGTATCTTTAGCGGGGCAGGACGCAGTTTCGTCAATAGCATGCGAAGCAGAGAGCGAGGCCCCGAGAGCCACAGCCCTTCCCAATCGAGCCGCTCATCATCGATGGATCCTACTTCTAATGCTATTGATGATCCTCATGCTTCACCCAGCATCGCCTACTCCTCCGCCGTCGCAGCAGGTCATGTCGATCAGCCGCCTGTTCTCCACGAAGACGTATTGCTAGACCACTCCGTACCTGTGGAACGAACCAACTCACCTATCCTGTATCGCTTCCCTAGTGAATCCTCGGCGGAGGCTTTTCAGCAGGCCCAAGATATGAACCACCGGCGTGAGACCCTCGCACATAATCACACAACATCCATCCACCGCCGTACAGTCTCCTCGGCTGCTGCCATCGCCTGCCCTCCTTCACCAGACGACAACATCTTTGACGTTCGTCGAAATTCCGTGCCGCCTAATGACGAGGCTCCACCCTTTAGCATCTCATCCTCCTCCGATCACCTACCTTCTGGCCTTAGCGAATCTACCTCGCACCCCAGCATACCTTCGGTCATCAGCGGTGCCTCGTCTCTTTCTGCTACCATAGAGCCTGAAGATTACTTGGCTCCAATCAAAGAATACTCTCCGCCAACCATGCTGCCTAGTCGTGCATTTTCCGGACGCCAGAGGGCCAAATCTAGTGACCAATCAATATATCATACAATGACTGAAATAAAGCAACCTCTAATCGATGATGACGAGGCAGGGTGGAACGGTGACGGCGAACAAGAATCGGACAGCGAGGACGAAGGCTTGGAGATGGGTGGCCAAAGGAAAGCCAAGCTGAAATAGGTCTTCCTACTCTTACGACTACAACCTCTAATATGACTACGATTACACGAAGAGACGATCTAGTGGAGCTCCGGGGACCGAAGATCCACAATCAGCAGAATTGACTATTCGATTCTCTATCGCTACCATGCAATACCTCAGCTCCATAACACTTTGGCCTCGCATTACCGCCGTCCGTTTTCGGCAACCAGCTCCTACATAAGAGAAGGAATAGGGAAACTTTGTGGACCGGTTTCTAATATTGCGCGCCATAGACTTTCTTTCTTTTCTTGTCCCTCTCCTCTATTACGATCCACCTATCCCCGCTATTCTCAGCATTAGGGATTGGATCAAGCGGCGTTCACGGCATCAATCTTTTCGCATTGTTGAGAGGAATCCTCCACTCAAGAAGTCTCATTTGGGAACACAAAACAGGTCCACAAAAATACTCGGTGGCTTATTTGTATCAAAAATCATTGTTTTTCCTCGTCTGGAAGCGCGGCGTAGGGGCTTTTGCTGGCTAGGATTGCATTTGGGCGGAATATGTCGTTTTGGTAACCGAGGTAGATGGAGATGAGAATGTGATGGATGGGCCTTGATTTGTAGCTTTTGAGGCTTCTTCTTTCCTGGCATGGTGTGTAAAGGGTTGTATAATTTCCAGTCGCCGCACGAGTGGTTTGAGACATCTTGGCGGTTATAATTTGTGCCGTTGTGCGCATTGAGGATGACGATGAAGGCTTATACTAGGGGATCGTTGTATGTGTTCCTAATAAGAACGACCTTTCTCCAATCTACTCTTTTGTGAATGCAATGAAAGTGAACAGCGAAGAAAGGGGGAAAGAAGGGTTGTATGGAAGCGTAAGTGCGGGAGGTGAGAATGGTCGAGCGAGGAGAGAGGGAGAAGGTAGGGGTAAGTATGAGTAGGAAAGGAAAGATTGGGATCGGGAAGGAGGTGAGTACTGGGTGCGAGACTCTTTACTCCTCTCCTCTCCTCTCTGCTCCCTGAATTCCCCCCCACCACTACCTCCCCTCTTTAAATCATTCCAACATATGAACCTAGCCACATTTCACATTCCTGCCCCCCAATCTATTTCTCTTCTCTCTTCTCTCTTCACTCCTCATCCCCCCCCCCTCCTCATGACCGCCGCACTATACACACGATTACAACCATAACAACAACGGAACAAAAACGTCGCAACCTTACGCATTGCGACAATCAAACTTGCGAATAAGTTGCATAAACTGAGAACGATGACGAAAAGAAGAGAATGAACTGAGTTGGGTAGGTAGCTAAGCTACCATAAAAACACAACCACATACATACATCACATACATACATCACAGATAACAACCACAACGCACGCATCACAAATTTTGAAAAAGAGCACTACAAACAAGGCAGAGTGAACCTAGAAGACGGTTGAACGACGATGAATTGCACGAATCGCAGCAGTGCTGGTTCGAAGACGATTGCGAGCGACGTCGATTCGTCGCAAGGAAACAGAGATGCAGAGTCGAAATGCTCACGCAACGATGAAGAGAACGTTGCTAACATTATTGATCTACTAATAAAGATATCAACGTTAGAGAAAGAGAAGAGCAAAGATCATTCGTAAAAAGAGATAGCATTGAAGCTGATTCAACGTCTTCGACTCGACTCAGAAGAAAAACATCACGTGAATCAGAACGCGTTCATCGCGAAGAATGTACAGAAACTGAAGACATCAGTTCAACTGCTTAACAAGCAGTTGCATACACAGAGAAGCATGCGTTCTTCAACGAAAATCACGTCATGAGCAAACATGACAAGAGAAGAAATAGCGACAAGAAAGCAACATCTCAAAGATGACTCGTCATCACTTCGCAAGAGATGAAAAGTCATGATTAAGATAATGAACAGAAGAGAAATAAAAGAGATACAGAAGAAATCAATTGAACAGATTCTACAGAGAATTACAGACGTGTTGACAGATCAAAGAAATCTAATCATGTCACTTCGCAAGCTGAATAGCGATGATATTTTTCTTCACGCAGTTAGCTCAGATGCTTGAGCAAATCTGAAAAAGACTCAGACATGAGCAAAAGAAATCACGAGTTCGACATGTGTAGCACGTCAAATCTTCGCAATGCTGACACATGAAGTATGCATTACAATAGATGCAAGTAATCAGAAAAAGATCATTGAAAGATTGATAAAAAATAACACAAAACTTCATGAAGATTTGAAAGTTCTAAAAATAGTTTGATTCAAGAAGATAGCAGAGAGCAAAAAGACTCATTCATCACTCATTGTAGAGATTGCAATCAAAGCGATGATGAATCAACGCTGTGAAAAGTGCGCAGACAAGCATCATATCAAGAAGTGTGTGATATCTTTGAACAGAAGACATTGTGTTAACTGTAATAAAAATCACGAATTCTGAAGATGCATCTGTCTCAAGTGACAACAGCAGATGAAACAAGCATTCAAAATCTATAGAAACAAATCATTCAAATACTCTGAAATATCTAAATACAATTACACATTCTTCTCGCTGTCTTTAAACTCTTTAAATTCAATGAACTCTTTAAATTCAACAAACTCTTCAGATTCAATGAATTCTTTCAATTTAATAAATCTTTCAAGCTCAGCAATAATCATGTTGAAAATACACAGTTGAATTGCTGATGAATCAGCTTGACAGATAGTAGAAGTCAAAAAGAGACAAGTCAATCTTTTCTCTTGTGTAAGTAATGACTCAGACGAGATGACATCTGAGCAGATTCAGAAACGTTCAATCAGAAAGTGAGAAAGACTCTCGATAATTAAAAGCATACAAAGAGTCTTCTCATTGCAGAATCAACAACAGCTATGAATAACTTTATGATAAAACAATCTTTTCTACAAATTTTACAGTACAACATCAGAAAGTTATTAAGAATTCAAGAATCATTTCTAATTGACAAAGAAGTTCGCGAATTCAACATAGTAATTATACAGAAGTAAGATCGTAACAACAATGATTCATAATTATTTAACTCAACACACAACTTCTTTCATTTAGTGAAAAACTCATCATCTCAATCAAGAACATGCATATACATTAATAAATGTTTAAAATTCAATTAATGAATAGTAGAAACAGTTGAATCAGACATTTGCTCAATCAAAATATTAACTCGCAATGCAAATAACAAAACGCAAATGCTAAGACTTTTAAACATTTATAATTCATGCTCATTGTTTATTACATTCACAAAGAAATCTTTAATCATTTCTCATTTGAATGAACTACTCAAGAATGATTGCAAACAATTGATTGTAAAAGATTTCAATTTACATCATTCTCACTGAAAAGAGTGAAGATGTTTCACTCATCATACAATGATTGATACTTTGCTAAACATTATTACAAATGCAAGACTGAAATTATTGCTGAAATTAAACACTATTACTTGCGAAGCTCATAATCAATTTACGATGATTGATTTAGTTTTTAGCAGCAAGAAAATACAGTTCATGACATGCAAGTGCAAGATACAAATTGATTTGCATCAGAGATTGAATCATCTTTCGATCATTACAAAGTTATGTTTACAAACAATCTTAGTGCAATTCTTGACTTGATGACTTTGAAAGAAAATAAATACAGAAGCATTAAGTGCTTATCTGCAAATACATCTATCTTTGAAATGCTCTTTAGACAACAAGACTATGATGAATGACAGAGTGTACAAGATTATCAGAGTGCTACAGAAAATCATCAAGAAATCTATTCTTTTGACAAAGTCATCAAATTGAGCAAGAAACTTTTGAAATCAAAGCTACTTCGAAGTAGTAATGAAATCAAGATAATTGCAAATCATATGAAAAATGCAAGACACATTAGAAGTGTGAAATGAATATCTGAAGCACAATGATCACAAAAACAAGATCATTCAACAAATAAAATGCATACACTTCAGATCACAAATGCATGAGTTGAGCGAAGCATTTAAATTTGTTACGAGCGTGCTCAGTCTTTTACTGAGACACATGTTCTTGAAGTGAGTCTAGACTTTATCAAGTCTAGCGCTTTTCTTTCTTCTGTACATATAGTTTTTGCATCTTGATAGATCTCACTCTTTAGCTTTGAATTCTCATTTATCTGATTTACTCTTCGTTTATCTGTATTTCTATGACTTGCTCTAGACATGATTTTAACATTATTCAAAGCTTCGTACATATCACATGACAGTGATTCACTTTTTAGTTGAGTCGATTTTTGCAGCTTTATGATCGAAAGCAGAAGCTTTGCTACATGTATGTAGTAAATGTGAAACAGAAAACAACAGTTGATCTCTTTACTGAACTCATCATCAGAACTGAAATCAGCAATTTCAGTAGAACTCTGATTTGAAATCAGCAATTTCAATAGAATCAAAACAGAAAAACACGAACGCGTTGCTCTTGACTAGCTCTTTACTGAGCTCATCATCAGAATAGAAATCAGAAATTTCTAGAATCAGAAGTTAAATTCAGAAATTTCAACAGTATGAACAGAACAAGTTCTATTGAATGCAATAAACATGAACAGAACAAGCTCTGTGACGCGTTACAAACATGAATCAACTCTCGATTGATCAAACTCGATTGATCAGATAGTTAGTCTGCTTGAACGACATTTGAAGTAAGTTTGCTACAATGACAAGTCAATAGTTGATCTTTTGATTGAGTCAGTCAATGAACAGAACAAGTTTTACTACATGTGTGTAGTAAGCATGAATGAAACAAGCTCTGCTGCATGCATGTAGTAGACACGAATCAATAGTGAGTCTGCTTCAATGACAACTCACTTGATTCAATCATGAATCTTCTCTTATTCGTATCTTCTATGATTTATCTCTATTCACGACATTGATAACAACAACAAAGATGATATGTATTGCAAACAAAGTAACATATACTATATGTCTTGAAAGAATAGAACATATACTATATGTTTGAAAACACGAAAATATGAGCTGAAACTCATTCATCATTGAATATTTGAAGCTGAATAGAAAAAGTCTGCTTGAATGACAAGAATAGTGAGTTTGTTACAAAGACAGATAACAATTGATCTCGTTGTTGAACTCATTACTTGAAGTGAGTTTGCTACAATGACAAAGCTTATAGTTGATTTCTTGACTGAGCTCATCATTGAACAGAACAAGCTTTATCAAATGCAATAAACATGAACAGAACAAGCTTTACTACATGCATGTAGTAAACACGAACGAAACAAGCTCTACTACATGCATGTAGTAGACACGAACGAAACAAGCTCTGTTACATGCATGTAACAGACATGAATCAGAAGACAACAATTGATCTCATTGACTGAACTCATCACTTGATAGTGAGTCTGCTTGAACGACACTTGAAGTGAGTCTGCTACAATGACATGAAAAGAACAAGCTTTACTATGCAGTAAATCTGAATCAGAAGTGAGTTTGCTTTAATGACATTTGACAAGAAGAAATAGACTTGAAACGTTTGATGAAATGAGCTTGAAACGCTTGATGAAATGAGCTTGAAACACTCTATGTCAAGAAGAAATAGACTTGAAACATCTGATGAAATGAGCTTGAAACGCTTAAATAAAATGATAATAAAACAAACAAGAAAGAAAGAACTGATTGAAGCAATGAGATCATTGCTTAGCTGAGAGAAGAAAGTAATGTTACGAGCGTGCTCAGTCTTCTACTGAGACGCATGTTCTTGAAGTGAGCCTAGACTTTATCAAGCTTAGCGCTTCTCTTTCTTCTATACATATAGTCTTTGTATCTCAATAAATCTCGCTCTTTAGCTTTGAATTCTCATTTACCTGATTTACTCTTTGTTTATCTATATTTCTATGACTTACTTTAAACATGATTCTAACAAAATTGATATGATGCTTTGCAAAATGAACTAGAATCAAAAGTCAGCTATTTAAAAAGCTTTCTCAGTTTTCGTCACTGAAGTGAAGCGACATCGATCATATGACAACGACGTTCGAGAAAAAAATCGAGATACTGCAAGAAAAGTTCTTTTTCTCATCTTTTCAAGCGAATGTCAACGACATTGCAGAGTCATTCATATCTCTGACAGTTTCATTCAATTCACGCATCACAGAAGATGAAGTGAAGCAAACAATCAGATGAGTAAAAGCAGACAAAGCATCAAGTGCTTCAAATATTTTAAACAGAGTGCTTCAAGCAAGTCTTGCAGAACTGATCTCAGTACTGATGAGTTTATTCAATGCATGCATAATGTTAGAAATCAGCATAGAGCGAGTCATATGAGTGTCATTTAACTAATAGATAAATGCTAAGAAAGAAAAGTATCTACAGAAAAGAACTCGATTCTTATATGTGTGTTTCTCAACTCTGTGTTAAACTCGATTGAGTGAATGTCTTACATATATGATGCAGAGTTTCAATGACATCATTTCTAGCTTGAATGCTCACTAAACTCAATTAGAATGAAATCAAGATGAAGATTAGAAAGAATAAATGAAGACTAGAATTGTAACATTACTCTCTCTCTCTGACTATTCATGTTCACATGAATGTTGTTTCTTAGTGCGCTTTTCTTGAATATTTGATATGAAAGTCGTCAATTATCTCTTGAGCGTTCATAAATTCATCATTGTTAGCGTTATATCAGTTGAGATCATTGTCATAGCTCTTTCATTTAACTTGATATTAAAGTTGTCTTTGATAATATCAAAAATTCAATATATTGTTGATCTTTCATTCATTCTCATCGTTTATCACTATTGATCTCGAAGATTCATTCTTCTGATCAGACAGAGAATCATCAACAACAGAACGAAGAAGCTCTGAATGAAATATATTGTGTATACACATAGTTTCTGATAGTTTCAATTTATAAGAGAAGTCAACAGAATCTGTGATCTTGAATGAGTCAAGCATCTTGTCATTCAGCTTTTTGAAGAGTCTCGCTGTAATGATGTTTCGTTCATTCAGAAACACATTTGATTCAATCTTGTAATTTGTTATGATCTCGAGCCTATTCTCAAGTCTATTCTCGATCTATTCTCGACTTTATTCTCGATTTATTCTCGATCTATTCTTGACTCTATTCTCAACCTCGATTATCTCTAATTGAGCCTAGTGAGCATTCGAGCTAAAGATGATGTCATCGAGTCTCTGCGTCATCTGTGTAAGGCGTCAATTCTTTCGAGCCTAGCGCAGAGATCAGAAACACACATATAAGCTGCGAGTTCTTTTCTGTAGATACTTTTCTTTCTTAGCATTTATCTATTAGTTAAATGACACTCATATGACTCGCTCTATGCTGATCTCTAACAGTAGATAAATGCTAATCAACTACTCTGCTATCGACATGTAGATGATACAAAATAATCTACTTCGTTCATTTAGAAATTCGCAAGAAATTCTTTGAATTTGTATCACTTTTTATTCGCAAGAAATTCTTCGAATATTGTATTCATTTGTTTATCAGAAAATTCACAAGAATCTCTTTAAATTACATCTATCAAATTTATCACAATCTATCTATCTTTATCTTCAATCTCTCATCATGACACATGACTTTGAATCAGTTGAATTCTGAATGACTCATTTGCTTAGAAGCATTGCAAATAAACGAGTTTTTCTTCTTTCTTTCGATGTTTCAGCTGAATCTCAGAATGTCGCGATTTCATGAAACATCAAGATCGAAGAACAACTTCGTCAGTGAGCTATTGATCACTTGAACGAGATCATCAAGATGTTAAATGAATTAAAAGATCAGCGAAACATGACTTTAAAATGCAATGAGCACTGAATTGTTCTACAGATTGAACATACTCAGAGATTGAAACAGCTAGAGATCAATCGCGCGTCAATGAACATTCTAGAAGAGACTAACACTCGACTACGAGAGAAAATGTTGAAACTCAAAGAGAAACAGTCTCGATCTCAACAGTCTACTGAGTCTCGATTTACTATGAATCATCTATCTCAACAAGATATTGAGTCGCATGCTTCTATCGAGAATCATACTCGACGAGAGATGTCTACTAAGTTCATCTCATTCAAAAACAAACATCATTGATTCTACAAATTTTCGAATCTTTCTATATTCATTGATGAAGATAAATCAAGTTGAAAAGATTGAAGAAACAAGATGAATGACAAGCTGATTGTCAATGTTGATTAATTCAATGATGAAACTATCTGTATTGTTTACATGATGTCTAGACTAGAAGATGACGCTGCAAAGCACATCTTCGCTTGATGTTGTTTTGATTCATCAAATTCATTCACTTTGATCTACGAGCTATTTGATCATTTGAAAGAAATATACGATGAACTGAATAAGAATCAAAAGTCTCGACGCGAATACAACGCTTTGAAACAAGCAGACAAGTCTTTCAATATTTTCTACTTCAACTTTATGAAGCTATTCAGCTATCTCGATTATGATGATCGCATTCTGATGAATGATTTTCAGAATAAAATCAACAATCGTCTGCAGAACGTTTTATCAGTCTGTTCAGAGAATTTTACTTCGCTTTCTCGTATCAAGAAATTTCTTCAAGATGTGAATAATAAACAGCGAGTCAACTATCAGCTACGCAGCGAACGTTGCACTGTCATTGTCAAAGTCATTGTTGTACCTGACAAATGTGCTACTTCATTGTCAGTGATGACTTCGATAATCAATTATGTTAGATCGACTATCTTTTCTATCTCTGAGTCAGCGAGATCATCTATCATCTGCTACATTTGTAAAATCTCGAATCACTTGTTTAAGAATTGTTCTCAGAACAAGATTGATATCTCGACTTCTTGAGCTTTTACTCTTCGTCTGCATGAGATAGTCATCTTCGAGAATAAAGAGAATAAGAAAATGTCTTCTTTCAAGAATAGCGAGGCAAAAAACTAGTGATTTTCATCAAAGACGCGATGAAAGATGTGTTAATTTCTTCAATAATGAGCATGTCAAATGACTTTTTTGCTTCTGAATCTTTGACTACTGAATGTGTACTTTCTAGCAATGAAATTAGTTACTTATTGAAGTTATTGATTGACACTGAAGCTGCTGACTATTCATTTATTAATGAAGTGATCGCGCAAATTGTTTGTGATCAGTTGCAAATCAAGTCTTTGACTTTGATTAAAGCGAAGTCAATACGAGAATTTGACAATCATTATGCAAAAAAACTCATTACTCATGTCATCTATTCGAATCTGATGATTCAAGATCATACAGTAAACATTGCTTCTATGTTGATCACTCAATTAGAACAACATCAAATGATTTTAGGAAAAACATGAATGAACAAAACAGATCTAGTCATAGATATGCAAATTGACTCTCTTTAATTTTCGAATTTCAATTCTCGCTCGACTGTTTTTTTCTTGAGCGAGAGAACAACATTGAAACAGAAGAGCTTGACTTCTACTCATATACTAAAGAGATCTTTCACTTCTGTTACATCTCAATCTAGTCAAAAATCATTCTCTTTCAATCAGTTCAATGAGAAGTCAGTTAAACAAATTGAACAGTTTAAATCGCGTGACGCGACTTTAACTAACGTCAAAATTTCTAAACTGACTTCAGATTCAACAAACATTGAAATGATAGAAGCTGCAACTTATAAAATGTTAGTCAAATGATCAGACGTGAAAATCTTTGCTGTTACCGTCTCAAAAATTGATTGACTCATAATTACAGTTGAAAATAAGCTTGAAGAAGTGAATCTGCATGAGCTCTTTCACGCTGAAGCTCTCAAGCAGGTCAAAGTCAAGCTTTTCTTTGAATATCATGACTATCTAGATGTTTTCGATCGAGCGATGATTGATCAGCTTTCTTCTCATCGTTTCTATGATCACAAGATTGAGCTGATCGACGAAGAAACACTCTCACGAAGCAGACTTTATCAGATGTTTGACTACAAACTTCAGAAGATAAAGAAGTATCTGATCAATCATTTGAATAAAGAATTCATTTTCTTCAGCTTTGCATCATACGTTTCGCTCATCTTGTTCATCAAAAAGAAAGACGAAAGTCTGTATTTTTGCGTAAATTATAGAAAGCTCAATGCTTTGATCAAATGAGATCACTATTCTTTGTCATTGATAGACGAGACTTTCGCTCGTATACAAGAAAGCAAGTATCTGATTCAATTGAACATCATTGCTGCGTTCAACAAACTTCACATGCATCTCGACAGTGAAGATTTGACTATCTTTATTACCTTTTTCGACTCATACAAATATCATGTAATGCTCTTCGATTTAATCAACGAATCTGCTTTCTATCAGCACTACATGAATGACGTGTTGTTTGAATATTTACATCAGTTTTGTCAGATCTATCTAGATGACATTATCATTTACAGCAAGATCTTGAAGAAACACAAGCGACATGTATGATTGATCTTGCATAGACTACGAGAGATCGATCTACAGATAGACATAAACAAATGCAAGTTTCATGTGCAGAAAATCATCTTTCTACAACTACTGATATTCATCAAGAGACTAAAAATGAATTCTCGAAAGATACAGATGATTGTTGAATGATCTACTTTCATCAATCTCACTCAGATACAGTTCTTCATTGACTTCTGCAATTTCTATTGATGCTTTATCAAGAACTTCTCGAAGATTATTCATTTCATGATTCAACTTACTCAAAAAAAGATCATATTTGAATAAAATCAGATCTGTCAGACGACATTCAATCATATGAAGAGATGTATGATCGAGACTTTAATACTTCATCACTTTGATCAGACTTATGAGACTATTCTTGAAATCAATTCATTCAACTACGTCAATGATGAAGTTCTGTCTCAATATGACGATGAAGAAATACTACACTTGATGATCTTTTATAGCAAGAACATGTCTTCTGCTGAATGCAACTACGAAATATATGATAAGAAACTGCTGATCATCATTCAAGTGTTTGAGCATTGACGATCTGAACTGAAGCTAATCAACATTTCTATCAAGATGTTCATTGATTATCAAACACTTACATCATTGATGAAAGACAAAGAGCTTAGCAGATGACAGATGCGTTGAGTACAGAAGCTTGTTGATTTCAACTTCAAGATAATGTATTAATCTGACAAGCAGAACATCAAGATCAATGCATTAACTTATTGAGTTGATGTCGTGCTCAGAAGTTTCAAGAATGAGCGCGTTTGCTATCAAAAAATCACTATTCTGACATCAGATCAAATGAAGATTGCTGATTTAAAGAAGAACATCGACGAATCAATTTATAAACAGATTCTTGAGATTAATAGAATCAATGAGAATTGTACGTTACTTCGTGAAGCAATAGCAAGAGATGAGACACAATATGAAGATATCAAATTGAAGAATTGTTGAACTCAGAATGAAATCTTGTATCATGATAGTCAGCTATGAATCTCATTCAACAAGCTTCTACAAATGAATCTGATTCGTGAGATGCATGATCAATCATCAGTTGATCATTCTAATATTCTTAAAACTGTAAAAGTCATAAAGCGAAACTACTATTGATCATTCATGCGAAAAACGATAGATCGATATATTCAAAACTGCTATATCTGTCAATGTTCAAAGACATTTAGAGATAAATTAAATGACTTGCTTCAATCTCTATCAATATCTGAACAGCGATGACAAGACATAGCAATGAACTTCATTATCAATCTATTTGATTCAAGCGAGTACAACGCTATTCTGATAATCATCTGCAGATTATCAAAGAAAAAACATTATATTTCTTGCATCATTGATGATGAAGATATCACTGTCGAAAAGACAGCTGAAATGCTGATTCAATGAGTATATTGAACTCATGATCTATCAAGCTTCATAGTATCTGATCGAAATTTGCAATTCATCTTTATACTATGAAAGTCTCTTTGCAAACGACTGAGCATTTTTCTTTGATTGTTCATCATCTATCATCTTCAGATCGATGATCAAAGCGAACGAGTCAATCAGAACATCAAGCGATATCTTTAATTCTTCTGTTCATATATGCAGAATGATTGATCTAAGTGACTACTCATGATTGAGTTTGTCAACAATAACATCTTGTTCTCAGTCATTTTCTTGATTCTCTTCTTCATGAACAAGAGCTTTCATTCTCATATGAGCTTTAACTCTGACATCATCGAGTATGAAAGCACTTGCAAACGCTTGCAGATCGATCAAGTCAAGAATATATCTGAACAAATAAACAAGACATTGATCTTCGCTCGTGAAGCTCTGATCAAAACACAAGAACAAATGATAAATCAAGCTAACAAGCATAGAAAGAAAATCAATTACAAGATTGAATCAAGAGTGTTTTTGAATGAACGAAACATCATTACAGCGAGACTCTTCAAAAAATTGAATAACAAGATGCTTGATTCATTCAAGATCACAGACTCTGTTGACTTCTTCTATAAATTGAAACTATCAGACACTATGCGTATACATGATGTATTTCATTCAAAGCTTCTTCGTTCTGTTGTTGATGACTCTTTGCCTGATCAGAAGAATAAATTCTTGAAGTCAATAGTGATAAACAATGAGAACGAATGAGAGATCAACAATATATTGAACTTTCAATGATATTAAAGACGACTTCAATATCGAGTCAAATGAAAGAGTTATGACAACAATCTCAACTGATATAACGCTGACAACAATGAATTCATAAACACTCAGAATATTGTTGATGACTTTCACACTCGATATTTTAATCGAGCGCACTAAGAAAATACATTCATGCGAACATGAATTGTTGAAGAAAAGAAGTAATGTTATGATCTCAAGTCTATTCTCGAGCCTATTCTCAATTTATTCTCGACTCTATTCTCGATTTATTCTCGATCTATTCTCGACTCTATTCTCGATCTATTCTCGACTCTATTCTCAATTTATTCTCGACTTTATTCTCGATCTTGATTATCTCTAATTGAGTCTAGTGAGCATTCAAGCTAGAAATGATGTCATTGAGTCTCTGCATCATCTGTGTAAGACATCAATTCTTTCGAGTCTAGCGCGAAGATCAGAAACACACATATAAGCTGCGAGTTCTTTTCTGTAAATACTTTTCTTTCTTAGCATTTATCTATTAGTTAAATGACATTCATATGACTCGCTTTATGCTAATCTCTAACATAATTGATCTTCTTTCTATGCTTGTTAACTTGATTTATCATTTGTTCTCATGTTTTGATCAGAGCTTCATGAGCGAAGATCAATGTTTTGTTTATTTGTTCAGATATATTCTTGATTCAATCAATCTGCAAGCGTTCGCGAATGCTTTCATACTTGATGATGTCAGAGTCGAAGCTCATATGAGAATGAAAGCTCTTGTTCATGAAGAAGAAGATCAAGAAGATGATTAAGAACAAGACGTTATTGTTGACAAACTTGATCATGAGTAGTCACTTAAATCAGTCATTCTGCATATATGAACAGAAGAATCAAAGATATCGCTTGATGTTTTGATTAACTCGTTCGCTTTGATTATTGATTTGAGAATGATAGATGATGAATAATCAAAGAGAAATGCTCAGTTGTTTGCAAAGAAACTTTCAAAGAATGAAGATGAACTGAGAATCTCGATCAAACACAATGAAGTTTGATAAATCATGAAATTGATATACTCATTGAAGCAATATTTCAGCTGTTTTTTCAACTGTGATATCTTCATCATCAATGATGCAAGAAATATAATGTCTTTCTTTTAACAATTTGCAAATGACAGTCAGAATAGTGTTATAGTCGTATGAATCAAATAGATTGATAATGAAGTTCATGACTATGTTCTGTCATCGCTGTTCGAATATTGATAGAGATTGAAGCAAGTCATTTGATTTATTTCTAGATATCTTTGAACGTTGACAGACATAGCAGTTTCAAATATATCAATCTACTGTCTTTTGCATAAATGATTAATAGTAGTTTCGTTTTATGATCTTCATCGTTCTAAGAATATCAGAGTGATTCACTGAAAATTGATCATGCATCTCATGAATCAGATTTATTTGTAGAAGTTCATTGAACGAGACTCATAGCTGATTATCATGATATAAGATTCTTTTCTGAACATGACAATTCTTCAATTTGATATCTTCACATTGTGTCTTGTCTCTTGCTATTGCTTCGCGAAGTAGCGTACAATTCTCATCGATTTTATTAATCTCAAGAATCTGTTTATAGATTGATTTGCTGATGTTCTTCTTTAGATCAGCAATCTTTATTTGATTCAATATCAGAATAGTGATTCGTTGATAATGAATGCACTCATCATTGAAATTTTTGAGCACGATGTTGACTTGATGAATTAATGCATCAATCTTAATGTTTTGTTTGTCTGATCAATACATTATCTTGAGATTAAAGTCAGCGAGCTTTTGTATTCAATGCATTTATCATCTGCTTAGCTTTTTGTCTTTCATCAATGAGATGAGCGCTTGATGATCGATGAACATCTTGATAAAAATGTCAGTTAACTTCAGTTCAAGTCATCAATGTTTAAATGCTTAAATGATGATCAGCAGTTCTTTATCATATATTTCGTAGTTGCATTCAGCAGAAAACATGTTCTTGCTATAGAAAGCAATTGAATGTAAAATTTCTTCGTCATCATATTGAGACAGAACTTCATCATTGACGTAGTTGAATGAGTTGATTTCAAGAATAGTTTCACGAGTCTGATCAAAGTGACAAAGTATCAAAGTCTCGATCATAAATCTCTTCATATGATTGAATGTCGTTTGAAAGATCTCATTTCATTCAAATATGATCTTCTTTTGAGTAAGTTGAATCATAAGATGAATAATCTTTGAAAAGTTCTTGATAAAGCATTGATAGAAGTTGCAGAAGTCAATGAAGAATCGTATTTGAGTGAAATTATTGAGTGTAGATCATTCAACGACTGCTTGTATCTTTCAAGAGTTCATCTTCAATTCTTCAATTGATATCAAGAGTTCTAGAAAGATAGTTTTCTGAACATGAAACTCTCACTTGTTGATGTTTATCTATAAATCAGCTTCTCGTAGTTTATTCAAGATCAATTGTACATGTTGCTTGTGTTTCTTCAAGATCTTGCTGTAGATGATAATGTCATCTAGATAGATCTGACAAAACTGATGTAAATACTTGAACAACACGTTGTTCATATAATGTTGATAGAACGCAGATTCATTGATTAATTTGAAAAGCATTACATGATATTTATATGAGTTGAAGAAGATAATAAAGATAGTCAAATCTTTGCTATCTGAGTGCATGCGTAGTTTGTTGAATGTGACAATGATGTTCAATTGAGTCAGATACTTGCTTTCTTGTATATGAGCGAAAGTCTCGTCTATCAATGACAAAGAATAGTAATCTCATTTGATCAAAGCATTGAGCTTTCTGTAATCAACGCAGAAACGCAGACTATCATCTTTCTTTTCAATGAACAAAATGAGCGAGATGTATGATGCAAAGCTGAAGAAAATGAACTCTTTGTTTAAATAATTGATCAGATACTTCTTTATCTTCTGAAGCTTGTGATCAAACATCTGATATAGTTTGCTTCAAGAAGACATTTCTTCATCGATCAACTCAATTTTGTGATCATAGAAATGATGCAATGATAGCTGATCAATCATTGCTTGATCAAAGATATCTAGATAGTGTTACAAATGTGTCAAAGATCAAACTTTAATCAATTCACAGTGAACATTAGTGAGTTCACTGTGTATTGATTAGAGCTAGTCAACGATCTAGTCGAAAGCTGATCTAGATCTGACTCAAATTTGATTCAAATATGACTCAACATCTTTTCTCTTCTCTAGCATCTTCTAATCAGCTTCTATTGTCTTCTAGACAAACACACTTCTTTGTGTTACAAGTAGTTAACAAATGTCTATGACAAACACATTTCTTTGTGTTGTAAACATCTTTTAAATAAACATCTTTCTTGTGTTTCAACACGTTTTCTTTGAGACTAGCGTTAAACCTGAGTAACTACTATATAGAGCGTGTTTTTCTTATCTTTTGTATCTTCTTTCTTCTGTATTTTTAAAGTCTTAGTTATAGCTATCTTTATAGATCAAACATTTTAGTCATGCATGCATTCTGATTGATTTCTAGACATGATCTCAACATTACTTTAAGAATTTGTTAATCACATGATATTGATCTCTATACTCATTCAAATTCACTCGACTGACAACTAGACTAATCGCGTCGAGTTGAATACTTGAGTTCAAGTCGAGTACTCGACTCAAAAAGTGTCGAGTTGAATTGAAATTTTTTTAAAAAAGTGTCAAGTCGAATTGAGAAGTTGAATTCAAGCACTCGAGTCGATTTGAGAAGCTTGACTCGATAATTCGACTCGAAAACTCAACTTGACTCAACAAGATATTAAATAGATGTAAATAGCTTGATTGAACAGTCTTCATGATCTTCTTCATGACTTTCTATCATGTTTTTCCGTCATGACTTTCTATCAAAGTCAAACAATCTTCATGTTTTTCCTTCATGTTTCTCTTCATGTTTCTCATCATGACTTTCTTCATGACTTTCTTCATGTTCTTCTTCATGTTTCTCGTCATGACTTTCTTTATGACTTTCTTCATGTTCTTTGTCATGACTTTCTTCATGTTCTTCTTCATGATTTTCTACCAAATGATCTTCATGTTTCTCTTCATGACTCTCTATTAAAAGATAATGCAAAAAGATAATGCAAAAGTCAAAAACCGGAAAAATTTCTATATTTAACTCTCTTGACGTCAAGCTTGAGTCCTTGACGAGTCAAGTCGAGTTGATTCAATTCTCAGTCGAGTCAAGTTGCATCAAGTTGAAAATATGAGCAACTTGACTTGAGTCGAGTTGAAAATGTGAGCAATTCGACTCAATCTTGATTCGAATTCAAAATGTCAACTTGAAACTCGACTTGATGATCAGTCTAGTCATTGACAACGAAACAAGTATAAAGAAATTTGTGTATCTGATGATCAATGACATTGAAAGACAGAACAACATCAAGAAATCAATAAAATCAACAAGAACATATGATCATGTGATTGCTAGAGAATCTATCGCTCAGTCAGTAGCATCAGTTCAAATCGATTGATAGAATCAAGAAATTAAGATCTTAATTGCTTAAGAATCATCAAAAAATCTCTCAAATCAGCAACATTCTTCTTTGAAGACTAAACACTTTAACAAATGATCTCATTACATACTATTGAGCATCGTTTTTCGCTCGATCGTCAATTCTTTGCTATGATTTGATCATCTGTGAACAATCTCTTCAAGAGTAATCAAAGCTCTTATTCTTCTGACACTACAGATTCAGTCATTTATTCTGAGCTATCATCTCGCATATTGAAATATCTTAGAATCGATGTCGTACGAAAACATCAATACTCTTTGTCTCACTCTCAAACTTTCAATGAATCTCATGAAGCTTTTACTTCATGAAATATAAAAAATGTAAAGCAGCTACAACACTGAATCGAACAAGACTCAGAGATTTTTCTAGAAGATTTGAACAGTCTTTGAACTCAACGAGATCTAGACGTGAAAGCTTGTGAGCTATTTGACAAGATATCAAGCGAACAAATATGAAAGACTCGTTTCAAGAAAATGAATAAAGTCAAAAAACGCTTAAATCAATTAAATCAGACGTTTCGAAATCAAGTGACTGAATTGCAACATCAACTGTGATCATCTAAAGAAGTCACTTCTTTCTTTTCTATTCTGTTCAATTTCTTCAAGCGATCTCAGAAGCTTTCAAATTCATCTCTGTTTACTGATGAAAAAGAATCTATCTGAAATAACTGACAAGAAAAGATTCGCGACAAGCTAGAAATCAACGTCGATCATTTTGACAATGACAGAGCTATACTAGTCTACATTCATTCTTGAATCAGCGAAGACGCAGTCAAAGTCACTCTAGTCAGACATTAGCAAGATTCATTGAACTTTTATTCAATGATCAATGATCTACTAGATGAACTTGCTCAGCTATATGATGATTCTGACAAAAAGACAAACTTTCGAAGAAAGTATGCTAATCTCTCTCAAGAAAAGAGCAAATTCAGCGATTTCTATTCAATGTTTCAACGTCTGTTCTTTTATCTAAAGTATCATGAAAAGCAATTGATCATCAATTTACGAGACAAGATAGTTTATTGTCTTCATGCAGCTTGAAGTAGTCAATTGATTCAGTCAGAATCTCTGAATGAAATTCGTAGTTATCTGATTCATTTGAACAATGAGCATCAAGTCATGAATGACATCAAAGAAAAGAAATTCATGATCAAGATCAGAAAGCAAGTCATCTTTGCTGAGAAACGAGATTCATTGAATCTTTATAAAAAGATTGAAGTTATCATATCAGTTGACTCGTCAAAATCGCGCGACGCGACTTTAACTAACGTCAAAGAGACAGATATACAAACTGAAAGCTGTTTCATTTGTCATAAGTCAGATCATTCTTTTAAAGAGTGCTCTAATCAAACTTCAAGAGTCAATGCATTAGAAGATGACGAGTTTGATCGATTTACATCGAACTCTGAGTCAGATTCTGATTCAAAAACTAGTTATTTCTTTCAAAATCATCAAAAAGATTGAGATCATATCTTTGTGCAGTCAAATCAAAGTTCTATTGAAAGAAAACTATTTTGAAAAGCCATTTCTGAATTCTGATCAATGCTTCTCTTATCTCTCAGAGCAATTCTTTCAGTCTTTGCTCTTTGATAAACAGTGATTTCGTCATCTACACGCTGATACATGACAAGCTAGTCGATAAAGTATATCAGAAACTTGAAATACAATTTATATTGCTAGCAAAAGAGAAGCTAATACGAGAATATGACGAGAAGTTAGTTAGAAAGACTATTACTCATAAGATTTTACTCAATCTCACGATCGAAAGTCATAAGAAATTGACTGTGTCAATGCTGTTAGCTAATATTGAGCATCATGAAGCTATATTGAGCAAACTCTGAATGAACAAAAATGAAATATTATTGAACATGAGGCATGATACTATCGTATTCTCTGATCAATTAAATATTTCTATTTCGGTTTTTTCGATCTTATCAAATACGAAGCACTCAAGTTGATCATGATTAACTCTCATCTCTTTAGCGACTCATAGCAATGCTTCAAAGATTCTCAAGTGCTCAGTTTCAACCATTCAGAAAGAGTTATTTTCGATTCAAAACATAGATGTCATCTCTTTTCAAGCACTAGTAAAACGAAAAAAGAAGAATCAAATCGAGATTTTTGCTATGTTCATCGAAGACATCGATAGAAAAATCGTCTACAATACTCAATGCGAACTAGATGTCATAAACGTTTTCTCAGTCGATGAAACGATTCAGAATCTAGAGAATATTAAAGTCAAGCTATCATTGAAATATCAGAATTTTCTAGACATTTTTGATCAAGCTCAAGCAGACAAGCTATTGTCTCATTGTTCATATGATCATAAGATAAAGCTTACTAGTGACGTAACGTCATCTCGCTGTCAAGCATATTGAATGTCTTTCTATAAGCTTCAAAAAGTAAAGAAATATCTGAACGAGAATCTTTTCAAAGAATTTATAACTTCTAGCAAAGCTTCGTATTTCTCACCTGTTCTGTTCGTTCTAAAAGCAAATGAAGATCTACGATTCTGCGTTGACTATTGAAAGCTCAATGCTATTATCAAAAGAAATCGCTATTCTTTATCTTTGATAAATGAGATGATCAACAAAATAGTTGATTGCAAGCATCTGACTCAATTAGATATCATTTCAACTTTCAACAAACTGCGAATGCATTTTGATAGTGAGAACTACACTATCTTTATCATTGCTTTAGAAGCATACAAATCAAAGATGTTATCTTTTGAACTTATTAATGATTCTGTCTCGTTTCAGCAGTATATGAATGACGTTTTTTGAAACTTTCTAAATGACTTTTGTCAAGTCTATCTAGACGACATTCTAATCTACAGCAAAACTCAATGAGAACATTGACAACATGTCAAGATGATATTAAATCGTCTACGAGAAGCTGATCTACAAGTAGATATTCAAAAGTGCGAATTCGACGTAGAAGAAACTGTCTTCTTAAAAGTCATAGTTTTAGAACAAGATCTTCGTATGAATTTTATCAAAGTGAAAGTCATAGTCAACTGAACTACGTCAATCAATCTAAAAGAAGTTCAGAACTTCGTGAGATTTGTTAACTTCTACCGTCGTTTCATTAAGAACTTCTCGAAGCTAGTCATATTGTTCACTCAGCTGACTAGAAAGAACACGTCTTTTGTTTGAAACAAAGTCTGTGTTCAAGCTTTTGATGATCTAAAGAAACAGATCAGCTTGATCTCAGTTCTACGACACTTCAATTCAAAATGACAGACTATTCTAGAAATCAATGCATCTGACTACGTCAAAGATGAAATTCTATCACAGTATGATGATGAGAGAGTTCTTCACTCGATAGCTTTCTACAGCAAGAGCATGATTCTCGCTGAATGCAATTATCACATCTATGACAAGAAACTGCTGATCATTATTTGATGTTTCAAACACTGAAGATTCAAGCTTGAATGCATCAAATTACTCATTCAGATGTTCATCAATCATCAGACTTTGAAGACTTTCATGAAAAACAAACAGTTAACTTGACGTCAAGTCAATTATCTAGACATTCTATTCAAGTTTAACTTTCAGATCATTTTTCAATCAGACAAAATGAACACTAAAGTCAATGCTTTAATCAGAATGTCTCTGATCAACGTCTCTGAATTAACTCAGCGTACTGAAGATTGCTATCAGATCATTCTGACATTCAATAGAATAAATATTCTAGCTATTGAATCTGAGATTAATCTCTATCAGTGAGTAAAAAATGTCAACAGAATGAATGAGCTTTGCAATGAGTATAAACAAGCTATAAGCGAAAACAAGCTCAAGCTACATAGCACTGAATTGAAGCACTGCGAGATCGTTGACGACGTTCTGTTCAGAAAAGACCTACTGTGAGTTTCTGAGAATATGCATACGAAATTGCTAAAGAAAATTCATGATCAGTCTTTCATCTCTCACTCTGACAATCAAATAACTACTAATCTAGTTCAACGTTTCTACTATTGATCAGATCATCAAGCAACGATTAAACATTACATTTGAAACTGTCATGTTTGTCAACGAAGCAAGATATCTAAAGATAGCATCAATGAACTTCTTCATTCTTTATCAATTTCACAGAAACGCTGAAAAGATATAGTTATGAACTTCATCACTGAGCTATCTCTATCAAAAGATTATAACATCATTTGCACAATCATATGTCATCTCATCAAGAAACGTCACTATGTTTTCTGTCATTGAAAAGACAAGAGCATCTCAGTCGAAGAAACGGTTTGAATCATGCTATGAAACGTCTATCGACTTCATGATCTACTCAGTTTCATTATTTCAAACAGAGATTCTCAGTTCATATCAACAATGTGACAAAGTCTTTGCAAGTGACTAAGAATCACGACTAATCTATCAACAATTTATCATTCTGAGATTGATGATTAATCAGAGTGAGTCAATCAAGACGTTGAATGCGAACTTAGAATCTACTGTAATTACATGCAAAACGACTGAGTGAAATGACTCTTCATGATGAAATTCAGCGAGAATTTCAATATCTTCTTGATCATCTCAATGACTTCGTTCTACTTCAATAAGAATTTTCACTCATGAATGAGTTTTGATTCAGATACAACTGACTATGAAACAACTCATGAACGTCTTGAAGCTAGAAAAGCAGACGATATTGTCATTTGAATGAAAGAGCTTCTTATCTTCGATTATCAGCAATTGAAAAAGACGAAGCAAATCATTAAAGCTTGAGTCAATAAATATAAACGAGACGTCATTTATGAAGTAGACGACTGAATTTGATTATTCTCTAGAAACATAAAGACAACTAAACTATGTAAGAATTAGAAAGACAAACAGCTAGAATTTTATCAAATCACTGTCAAAGTTGAGATCTTCTATCATTTTCGTCTATTGATAAGCATGAAGCAGCTGCATTCAATGTTCAGCTCGAAGCTATTATGATCTTATCTCGAAGATTCGTTGTCAAAACAGCATTTGAAATCTTCTAAATCATTGATAATCAAGAATGATGATTATTGAGAGATAGATGACATTTTGAACTCTAAATGCTATCGAGATTAAATACAATACAAGATCAAATGAACGAGACTAGATCGAGATGATGAATGATACTATGTCAATAAAGAAGAATTTGAGAGCTTGAAAGAAGTTCTAGTTGAATTTCATAAGCTTTATTCAGACAAGTCACACTAAATTGAAAAACAGTGAAAATTTTTGCGTTTCATTTGTTCTATTCATGCGAATATGAATTTTCGAAGAAGAGAGTAATGTTACGAATGTGTCAAAGATCAAATTCTAATTAATTCACAGTGAACGCTAGCGAGTTCACTGCGTATTAATTAAAACTAGTCAATAATCTAGTCGAAAGCTGACCTAGATCTGACTCAGATTTGACTCAAATATGACTCAGCATCTTTTTTCTTTTCTAGCATCTTCTAATCAACTTCTATTGTCTTCTAGACAAACACACTTCTTTGTGTTACGAGTAGTTAACAGATGTCTATGACAAACACATTTCTTTGTGTTGCAAACATCTTTCAAATAAATATTTTTCTTGTGTTTCAACACGTTCTTTTTTGTTGCAAGCATGTCTCATTACTCTGAGTTAGTTTAACATAAATCGTGTTAGACTATCATAGACTAGTATAGAACTGATGTTGACACGCTAGTAATCTAGCGCGTCTTCGTGAGTATAAAACTCTTGACGTGTTTCATCTTCTTTCTTCTTTAGCTTTGAACTTCTAGTTAGAATACACTCATATGATTCGCTTTATGCAGACTCATAACATTAGTTCAAAGCTCATTAATCTTGCTATCGATGTGTAAACGATACAAAAACAAGCTACATAATCAACTCAATCAGAAGTTGAACTCAGAAATTTCGACAGCAAAATCAGAACTCAAGTTCAGAAAGTTTAATAGAAATCAGAAATTTCTAAAGAAGAATCTTGATTCAAAATCAGAAATTTCGATAGAATCAGAATTAAAGAACATGAACGCGTTGTTCTTGACTAACTCTTTATTGAGCTTGTCATCAGAAATCAGAAATTTTAGCAGTACTTAAATTCAGAAAGTTTGATAGAGTACTAGTCGTTGCTTGAACTCAGAAAGTTCAATAGAGTAACATCAGAATCTCGATCAGCAATTTTCTACTCATATCATGATTAGAAGCTCAGAATCAGCGAGCATTGCTTGTTACAAACTTCGAAATGCTAGAAGAGAATCACTTTTATCACAGAATCAAACAGCATCAGAAGAAGAAAGCACGAATGCGTCGTTAAATACAGAAGAAGAGAACATGAACGCGTTGCTTTTCGATCATGAAATGATCAAGATCAGCATCAGTACTGAACTGAATGCTTGAATAAACACTCATGAAGCAGATGATCTTGTTGTCTTTATCAAGTACATGTATTAACAGCATGATATCAAAATCAAGACTTACAATGACATGATTCAGATGTTAGAAGATGTTAACGAGATAAACATCACATTGAAGATTACACAGACACGTTTGCAGAAAGAGAATAGAGAAAAAAACGTGATTATACATCATCTAGAAGCTGCATCAAGTCGATAAAGCACTTTGATCTCTGAAGATTGATTCTCAAAGTCAATCAAGTTATTGAATTCTTCACTGTTTGAAGATTCGTTGCAGAATGTAGACAATTGACTGTCTTGAATGTGAAATAAGCTGAAGATAAACAAGAATCATTTTTCTATCGAAGAGTTGAAGATTGCATACATCGAAAGTTGAGTCAGTGAAGCTGCGATCAAACATATTGCATCTCGCATGCGAAATATCTTCTTGAACTCGTTTCTAGAAGTCGAAGAAATACTATCGATGATTAATAAGATGTACGACGATCTCAATCATCATCACACAACTCAACGTCAGTATCTAAAGTTGTATCAGAACAAAATCTTCTTTCATGAATTTTGAATGAAATTTCAGAGATTTAATGCAGAACTAGAATACAATAATGAGACTTTACTAGATGATCTTCAGCATAAAATCAGCTCAGATCTTCAGCGAGCAATGCTCAATGAATGAATCACGAACTTGAGCGAGTTTATCAACATCTGCATACAAGTCGATGTTAGATTGACTGAATTGAATGCTCAATCAATCATCAAAGCATCAGCTACTCAAGCTGCTCGCTCTGTCATCAGCACATTGACTACTCGACTTACGTTATCAGTTTCTTCGTGAAAGAAATTCAGAAGATCGAAGTTCGATTCTATTCAGAAAGAGTTGTTTAAGAAAGAACTTTGCTTCAAATGCAAGAAGTCAAAACATAGAGCATATGATTGCTTTGAAATGACTCAAGTGCATGAGATCGCTACGAATTTGAAAAACGATCTACTCTCGTCAAAGTAGTGACTGAGAGCAATATACTCATATTTTGCTTCATCAGCATGCCTGATGATTCATTTGATTTCAAGTCGTTCACTGTTGACGTCATCTTAAGTAGTCTAAAAAAGATATTCAGATCTTTCGCTCTGATAGATATTGAAGTTACTGACATAACTTTTATTGATGAATCTTTGATATCAAAGCTATGTGAACGCTTTAATATTCAATCAATATTACTGTCAAAATCAAAGTTGATTCAATTGTATGATGAAATCTCTGATCAAAAGTCGATTACACACGCTCTGTATACATTAATCATGATACAAGAACACAAGAATGAAATGATGTTTCTATTAATAACTTGTTTAGATCAGCACAAGATAATCATTGAAAATCTCTGATTAAAAAGAAATCAAATTTTGGTAAATTCTGCAAATGATTGATTAATATCATCATTGAAGATTTGAACATTGAAATCTGTTGTTTTGAAAGCATGCAGTCAATCAGCATTTCATAGATCTGAGTCAAGCGAGATCTGCAAAATGAAACGAAAGAACTTGAACTTGATTGTTACATCAACGATCATCTTGAAGAGACTCATGAATCAGAAATTAGTGAATAGATTCATTGAATCTGCTCTCATAGCAAAGCAAAGCACTCAAGTTGATCTCAATCAACTTTGATTCTCTCAGTCAACTGAAGTAAAGAAGATTGTTAATATTGTCATGATTGAAGTCGCTGTGTATCAAACTCTAGTCAAGAATAAGAAGATTAAGATCTTCTCATTGATCATTAGCGAAATCAACAAAGCGCTTAGCTCAGTCGAAGATTTCGCAAAACTGAATGAAATGACATCAGTCATGTCATTGAATGAACTGAAAAAGAAGCTTTCAATCATCTATCATGACTTTCTGAATGTGTTTGACAGAGAGAAGACAACGCAGTTGCTCTTGCATCGATCATATGATTATAAGATTGAATTAAAAGATGAAGGTCAGTCTTTTAAAAGTTGATTGTATCTCATGTCAAGTCACAAGCTGCAGAAGATCAAAGAGTATCTAGAAGAGAATTTGAAGAAGAAGTTCATCACACTCAGCAAAGCTTCTTTTGCTTCGTCAATACTATTTGTCAAAAAGAAAGATGATAGTTTTCGCTTTTGCGTGAACTATTGAAAACTGAATGCTCTGATCAAAAGAAATCGTTATTCAATACTTTTGATAAACGAAGTACTAGCTTGAATTTAAGACAGTAAGTATCTGACTCAACTTAACATAATCATCACGTTCAATAAACTGCACATGAGTTCAGAAAGCGAGAATTTAACTACTTTTGTTACTTTCTTCAATGTCTACAAGTATAGAATAATGCTCTTTGAATTGACTAATGAATCTGCATCTTTTCAGCATTATATCAATGATGTATTGTTTGAATGTCTGCATAAATTCTGTCAGACATACTTGAATGATATTCTCATCTACAGTAAGACATTGAAAGAACATAGAACTCACGTGAAAGAAGTGCTAGACAAGCTTCGTGAAGTCAATTTACAGATAGACATAAACAAGTGTGAATTCAAGATTTAGAAAATCTCGTTTCTTAAACTACTGATATTCATCAATGATCTACGAATGAACTCTCGAAAAGTAGATGTGATTCAAAGCTGAAAAGTGTCGCGATCATTGATTCATGTGCAGATCTTTATTGACTTCTGCAATTTCTATCGACGATTCATAAAGAACTTTTCAAAGATTGTTTAAATCATGATAAAGCTGACTTGAAAAGATCATTTCTTTGAATGAACAGAGATCTGTCAGATGATCTTTAAAGAACTAAAGCAACAAATGATGACAGCTCTCGTTCTGAAGCATTTTGATTTGATCAGAGAAGTTATTCTGAAAATGAACTTCTTGAACTATGTTAACGACGAAGTATTATCTCAGTATGACGATGAAGACATTCTACATTCAGTGATCTTCTATAGTAAGAACATGATTTCTGCAGAATGCAACTACGAGATCTACGACAAAAAGCTTTTAACTATTATTCGATGCTTGAAGCATTGATGCTTCAAATTGAAATGTACTGATATTTTGATCAAGATCTTCATTGATTATCTGAATTTGAAGTACTTCATGATCATCAAGAAACTGATCAGACAACAGACTAAATGAGCTGAGAAGTTATTCAAATATAACTTCAAGATCATATATCAGTCAGAAAAACAGAATCTGAAAGCTGACGTGCTGATCAGAATGTCAGACGTCAAGTCAGTTGAAGCAAACAATGATCGAAAGCTATATCAGCATCAGATGATATTGTCAGAAGGCAAATTTGAACTGCAGTCAATAAAAGTTGATCAAGAAGATGATCAGAAAGCTGATCAAGATCTGACTCAAATCTTGCTCAAATCTGACTCAGAATCTGACTCAGATTCGAAACTTGAATCAAAAGCTAATCAAAATTCGATCGAAGAGATGATTTCTATTCAGAATCGAATTATAGTCGAAAATTAAACGAATCAACTATGTATCAATATTCGAGCAGCTCTGAAACAGAACAGAAGAATCTGTCAAGATATTGATCTGAACAACTGCAGAGTACTTGATGAAGTACTCTGAAAAGATGATAGACTATGAATTCTTCAGTCAATGATCACTTAATTAATAAAAGAAGCACATAATCTTTCGATCAGTGATCATTCTGACATGAATTGAACATTAGACTTGTTGAGATGATCATATTGCTGATCAAAGATGAGAATGATAATCAAACGCTACATTTGAAACTGTTACGTTTGTCGTAGATCAAAAACATCGAGAGATCAAATCAATGAACTGCTTAAGTCATTGCTCATACTCAAGCAGCGATGACAGAACATATCATTAAACTTCATTATCAATCTATCAGAAAGTGATGAAAACAACGCGATTCTGACAGTCATAGATCAATTGTTTAAGAAACGACATTATATATCATGTTGATTAAATGACGAAGAAACCTTCGCAGAACAAACAGTCAAGTTACTGTTGATATGAATCTTCAGAACTCATGAACTATCAAGATCAATAGTGTTCGATCATGATTCACAATTCATATCGATTGTCTGAAAGTCTTTATGTCTGAGACTCAACATCAAGATGAAACTATTCACAAACTATCATTTGCAAATCAATGATCAAACAGAAAGAGTGAATCAGAATGTGAAACGATATCTACGAAGCTATTGCTCATATATGCAAGATGATTGATTCGCCTGATTATCTATGACTAAATTCGTTGATAACAATGCTATGTCGTTGTCAATTGAACAGTCAGCGTTCTTTCTGAATAAGAGCTTTCACTCTCGTATGAGCTTCGATTTGAATTCAACTGAATATGAGATCATTCAAGCTAGAATTGAAGCGAGCAAAGCGAAGAATATATTTGAACAAATGAAATGATCACTAGCATTGATCAAGCAAGCATTAGCAAGAGTCAGAATCACAATGAAGAAACAGATTAACAAGCATCGAAAGAAAATGATTTACAAGATAGATGACATGATGTTTCTAGATTCTAGAAACATTATGATCGTAAGATCATCAAAGAAACTAGATGATAAGATGCTAGAATCTTTCAAGATTCTGATTAAGATCGAACATGCATATTGACTGAAATTGTCATCAACAATGAAGATTCATTCAAAGTTCATCTTAAATTTGCTGCAACTGAATTCAAAGAACTCTCTGAAAGAACAATGAAATGAGTTGTCTGATTTTATAGTGATGAATGACGAAGATGAATGAAAAGTGAAGAACATTTTGAACTTCAGACACTACAGATGATGACTACAATATCGTGTCAATTGAAAAGAATACGACGTCAATCTACATTGATACAACGTCGATGAAAATGAGTTCAAGAGATGTCAGAAGATTGTAAATGACTTTCATGAACAATATTTGAATAAGTCAAGATAGAAATCGAAAGAAAGATCAATTGAACTGCAGCAATGAGAACATTGTTAAATGAAGAGGGAAAGTAATGTTGCAAGCGTGTCTCGTTACTCTGAATTAGTCTAACATAAATCGTGTTAAACTATCATAGACTAGTATAAAGCTGATGTTGACACGCTAGTGACCTAGCGCGCCTTCGTGAGTATAAGACTCTTGACGTGTTTCATCTTCTTTCTTCTTAAGCTTTGAACTTCTAGTTAGAATACACTCATATGATTCACTCTATGCAGACTCATAACATCTTTGAAACTAGCGTTGAACCTGAGTAACTACTATATAGAGTGTGTTCTTCTTGTCTTTTGTACCTTCTTTCTTCTGTATTCTTAAAGTCTTAGTTATAGCTATCTTTATAGATCAAACATTCTAGTCACGCACGCACTCTGATTAGTTTCTAGACATGATCTCAACAGATAGTCGTGATATTCAGAGAAGAGCTTGATCTTGACTTGCTTGAGAGCTTCAGCATGAGAAAGCTCATGCAGATTTACTTCTTCAGACTTGTTTTCAACTGTAGTTATGAGTCGATTGATTTTCAAGATAATAACAGCAAAGATCTTGATATTTGATCATTTGCTTAACATTCTATATGTTGCTGCTTCTATCATTACTATGTTCATTGAACTGAAAGAGAATGATTTCAGACTGAATTGAGATGTAACGAAAGTGAAAGATCTTTTCAGTATATGAGTAGAAGTCAAGCTCTTTTGTTTCGTGATTGATTTATTGCTTAAGAGTAAAGTAATCAATTTCTGACTAGTAGAGTTGAAATTTAAAAATCGAAAAGAATCGATTTGCATATCAATTACTAGATCAATTTTGTTCATTCATGTTTTTTAAAGAATCATTTGATGCTGATTTAATCAAGTGATCAACATAGAAGCTGTGTCAATCGTATGATCTTGAACAGTCAGATTCAAATAAATGACATGAGTAATGAGTTTCTTAGCATAATGATCATTGAATTCTCGAATTGACTTCGCTTTGATCAAAGTCAAAGACTCGATTTGCAACTGATCATAAACAATCTGCGTAATCACTTCGTTAATGAATGAATAGTCAGCAGCTTCGATGTTCATCAATGACTTCAATGAGTAACTAATTTCATTGCTAGAAAGTACACATTCAATAATCAAAGATTCAGAAGCAAAAAAGTCATTTGACATGCTCATTATTGAAGAAATTAACACATTTGTCAAAAACTGAGCTAGACTAGAGATACTATCAATATAGAAGACTGATATTATTATTATTACTTTGATAGAATCTAGATACAAGACAATACTGTTGCGAACATGCACTTCAAGTTAGTTTAACATAAATCATGTCAGACTATCTTAGACTAGTACAGAGCTGATGTTGACACGCTAGTGATCTAGCGTGTTTTCATGAGTACAAGATCTTCAATGTATTACATCTTCTTTCTTCTTTAGCTTTGAACTTCTAGTTAGAATACACTCATATGATTTGCTTTATGCAGATTCATAACATTAGTTCAAAGCTCATTAATCTTGTTATCGACGTGTAGATGATATAAAAACAAGCTACATCACTCAAACTTAAATTAGAATTGAAATTCGAAAATCGAGCTCAGAAAACTCATTAAAAATCAAGAAATTTCTAGAATAGAACAGAAGAACACAAATACATTGCTCTAGACTAACTCTTTACTGAACTCATCGTCAGAACAGAAGAACAGAAGAACATGAACGCGTTGTTCTAGAACTGAAATCGAAAATTTCAGTTGAATTTCAACCAGCAATTTTCTACTCACACAATGACTAGAAGCACAGAATCAGAATCAGTAAGCATTACTCATTATGAACTTTGAAATGCTAGAAAAGAATCACTTCTATCACAGAATTGAACAGCATCAGAAGAAGAAGACACGAATGCATCGTTGAATACAGAAGAAGAGAACATGAACGCGTTGCTTTTTGATCATGAAATGATCAAGATCAGCATCAGCACTAAACTGAATGCTTGAATAAGCACTCATGAAGCAGACGATCTCGTTGTCTTTATCAAGTACATATGTCAACAGCATGACATCGAAATCGAGACTCACAATGACATGATTCAGATGTTGAATAATGTTAATAAGATCAACATCGAGTTGAAAGCTACGCAGACAACGTTGAATGCTGTTGAAACACACTCACAGAAAGAGATAAAGAAAAAGAACATGATTATATGTCATCTAGAAGCAACATTAAGTCGACTAAGCACTTCAGATTCAAAAGATTGATTCTTGAGATTGATCAAGCTATTTGACTCACTTCTGTTTGAAGATTCAAGACAGAATGTGAATAATTGATTGTTTTGAATGCGAAACAAGCTGAAGATAAACAAGAATCATTTTTCTATTGAAGAAATGAAGATTGCATATGTGAAAAGTCGAGTCAGTGAAACGACGATCAAACACATAGCACTCAGAATGAGAAACATGATCACGAACTCATTTCTTGAAGCAGAAGAGATACTGTCGATCATAAATAAGATGTACGACGATTTCAATCAACATTACACGACTCAACGACAGTTCTTGAAGCTGTATTAAAACAAGATCTTCTTTCATGAATTTTGAATGAAATTTCAGAGACTTAGTGTGAAACTAGAGTACAATAACGAAACTTTACTAGATGATCTTCAGCATAAGATTAGCTCAGATCTTCAGCGAGTCATGATCAATGAATGAACTATAAATTTGAACGAATTCGTCGACATCTGCATGCAAGTCAACGTTCGATTGACGAAATTGAATGCTCGATCAACTCTCAAGACATCAACGACTCAAGTCACTCGTTTTATCGCTGACATCTTGATGATGATCACTACTGCGATCTCAGCTTCAATCTCTGCATGAAAGAAACTCAGAATATCAAACGTTGACTCTGCTAGAAAGAAGTTGTTTAAAAAAGAACTCTGCTTCAAATGCAAGAAGTCAGAACATAGAGCATGTGACTGTCTTAAATCAGCTCAGATGCACGAAATTGCAGCGAATTTGAAAAATGATCTGTCTTCGTTAAAGTAGTGACTGAGAGCGATATACTCATATTTTGTTTCATCAACATGTCTGATGATTTATTTGATTTCAAGTCGTTCACTGTTGACATCATCTTGAGTAGTCTAGAAAAGATATTCAGATCTTTCGCTCTGATAAATACTGAAGTCATTGACATGACTTTCATTGATGAATCTTTGATGTCAGAGCTATGTGAACGCTTTGATATTCAGTCAATATCGCTGTCAAAATCAAAGTCAATTCAATCATATGATGAAATCTCTGATCGAAAGTCGATTACACATGCTTTGTATACATCAATCATGATACAAGAACACAAGAATGAAATGATGTCTTTATTAATAACTTGTCTAGATCAGCACAAGATAATCATTGAAAATCTTTGATTGAAAAGAAATCAAATTTTGATAGATTCTGCAAACGATCGATTAATATCATCATTGAAGATTCAAACATCAAAATCTATTGTTTCAAAAGCAAGCAGTCAATCAGCATTTCACAGATTTGAATCAAGCGAAATCTGCAAAATGAAACAAAAGAACTTGAATTCAATGATTATGTTAACAATCATCTTGAAGCGACTCACGAACTTGAAACTAGTGAATCAGTTCATTGAATCTGTTCGATTCATTGAATCTGTACTCATACAAAAGCAAAGCACTTAAGTTGACTTTGATCAACTTCATCTCTTTCAGTCAATTGAGAAAAAGAGACTCGTCAATATTATCATGATTGAAGTCGCTGTGTATTGAACTTTAGTCAAGAATAAAAAGATCAAGATCTTCTTCTTGATCATTAGTGAAATCAACAAAGCGCTTAGCTCAATTGAAGATTTCGCGAAACTGAATGAAATGATCTCTGTCATGTCATTAAATGAACTGAAAAAGAAGCTTTCAATAGTTTATCACAACTTTCTGAACGTTTTTGATAGAGAAAAGACAACGCAGTTGTCTTTGCATTGATCATACGATCATAAGATTGAATTAGAAGAAGAGAATCAACTTTCTAGAAGTTGATTGTATTCTATGTCGAGTCACAAGCTACAGAAGATCAAAGAGTATTTAGAAGAGAATTTGAAGAAGAAGTTCATCACACTCAGCAAAGCTTCTTTTGCTTCATCAATACTATTTGTTGAAAAGAAAGATGATAGTCTTCACTTTTACATGAACTATTGAAAACTGAATGCTCTGATCAAAAGAGATCGTTATTCAATACTCTTGATAGACGAAGTACTATTCATGTCTCTCACTTTCGCTCAGTTCTTTGCTTAGTGCTCATCAGTCATACATCACTTTCAGTCATGCATCACTAAATTCAACTACTCATTATATACACGTCGATTTTTGAGCAATTGCTTCAAAATAACCCGTCATTTCTTCTGATAAGTTTGAACGAACTTAATGCGAGCAGTTCTATGAGACTTAGTAGCTCTGTAGCACTTCTTTAGTGCATTTAAATAACGCTTTTCCCAGATCTCTTCGCGCTGCTGCTGTCTCTCGTTCTTCAATTTCTGTCTATCTTGAGTCATACTTCGAGCATCTTTGACATACAAGATGTCTTCGATTTTGAGAATCTTATTAGACTGCTTTTTGCGTGCTTTGCGAGCATTTTCAGCGACTTCTATTTGACTTAATTGATTCTTCAATAATTTGAACTTTATTCAATACTATCTTCGAATCAAAAGAAATTAAGTCAGTATGCTTTCATGCAGATCAAATGATAGATTCTTTGAAGACTTTGATTCGAAATTCGTTGAAGACAGTCAAAAATTCGACTTTTGAAAAGATCTCGTCACTCATTTGAATAGCTCAATTAATCGTCTTCGAATGTCAATGCTTTAATGACTGAAATACACACACATCTAGCGATTGAAGCAAATGAGTAGTATGCGAAGATAAGTCAAAAAATATGATCTTGTGATTCTCACAGTAGAATAGAAATTCACGTGTATGATGAGATTCATAGTCATTCATCACAAGCATTCTTCAAGCTTTCTTTTGATGCTTTTGACTAAAGCGATCGAAGTGCTTCAGTCATTGAAGAGAAATTCAGTCGATCGAATAGTCTGTATCAGAGATAGTGATTAACACGTCGTCGTCAAGATCGTTGTTAAAATAAGACGTTAAAAGTTGAACTTCAGTCATAATTAGCATTGACGATATATTCTTACCTTCTTCGCTGATGCATTCGATGCTCGTCAATGACTCTCTATTATTCGAATTCTTGAAGTGAATTCTTCTATTTGAATCTACAGTAACAACTCAATCGAAGCGTGCAATGCTCATACGATAGTCGATTTCGTTGAAATTTCATGTATCATTCTTCGTTATATCATATTGAATCATCATCTCTTTAAATTCATCAAAATGAGTCTGTAGTACTTTTGAATCATGCGCGTTCTTTCTTTCAGCTGCTAAAGACTTTCGTTTAGCTTTGAAGAGATCTGACTGACGATTTAATCATCGTTTGATTCATCGAGCGTTCAGTAGAGATGAAGAATTTCAACGAGCAAAGTCTTGAGCACGAAGAGCGTTTGTCGTTGATTGCATCATGTGTAGTCTAGCTGACAGACCTAACTGATTCACTGTAGTTAAGTATTGTTATAAAGCTGACTTCTGATCAGGTTTTAAAGCTCTGTTATGCAGTTCTCGTACTGCTGTTTTGAACTGATAATCTCGTAGTTTAGATCGAAGTCGATCATATAAAACACGAAACTCGCGCGCAATTTCGGCTTGATTAGAATTTTCACGCGTGTTTATGACGTCAATAGCCTTCTGAATGCAATTCTCGATGATAGCGTAAGTAGCAGTTATGTGATTGAAATTTGGTGAATTTTTGAAGATGATGAATCAAAAATATGAAGTTTAGTGATACATGACTGAAAGTGATGTATGATTAATGAGCACTAAGCGAAGAACTGAGCGAAAGTGAGGGGCACAAATAGCTTGAATTCAAGGCAGTAAGTATTTGACTTGACTTAACATAATTGTCGCGTTCAATAAACTGCGCATGAGTTCAGAAAGCGAGAATTTAACTACTTTTGTTACTTTCTTTGACATTTACAAGTATAGAGTAATGCTCTTTGAATTGACTAATGAATCTGCGTCTTTTCAGCATTATATCAATGATGTGTTGTTCGAATGTCTGCATAAATTCTGTCAGATATACTTGAATAATATTCTCATCTACAGTAAGATATTGAAAGAACATAGAACTCACGTAAAAGAAGTGCTAAACAAGCTTCGTGAAGTCAATTTACAGATAGACATAGACAAGTGTGAATTCAAGATTCAGAAAATCTCGTTTCTTGAATTACTGATATTCGTTAATGATTTACGAATGAACTCTTGAAAAGTAGATGTGATTCGAAGCTGAAAAGTGTTGCGATCATTGACTCATGTGCAGATCTTCATTGACTTCTGCAATTTCTATCAACAATTTATAAAGAACTTCTCAAAGATCATTTGATTCATAATAAAGCTGATTTGAAAAGATCATTCATTTGAATGAACAAAGATCTGTCAGATGATCTTTGAGAAACTGAAGTAACAGATAATGATAGCTCTCGTTCTGAAGCATTTTGATTCAATCAGAAAAGTTATTCTGAAAATGAACTTCTTGAACTATGTCAACGACGAAGTATTGTCTCAGTATAACGATGAAGACATTTTACACTCAATGATCTTCTATAACAAGAACATGATTTTTGCAGAATGCAACTACAAGATCTACGACAAAGAGCTTTTGACTATTATTTGATGCTTGAAGCACTGACGTCTTGAATTGAAATGTACTGATATTTCAATCAAGATCTTCATTGATCATCTGAATTTGAAGTACTTCATGATCATCAAGAAACTGATCAGACGATAGACTAAATGAGCTGAGAAGTTATTTGAATATAACTTCAAGATCATATATCAGTCAGAAAAACAGAATCTGAAAGCTGACGTGCTGATCAGAATATCAGACGTCAAGTCGATTGAAGCAAATGATGATTGAAAGCTATATCAGCATCAGATGCTATTGTCAGAAGACAAATTTAAACTGCAGTCAATAAAAGCTGATCAAGAAGATGATCAGAAAGCTGATCAAGATCTGATTCAAATCTTGCTCAAATCTGACTCAGAATCTGACTCAGATTCGAAACTTGAATTGAAAGTTAATCAAAATTCAATCGAAGAGATAGTTTCTATTCAGAATCAAATTATAGCAGAAAATAAAACAAATCAACAATGTATTAATATTTGAACAGTCATAGAACAGAACAGAAGAACTTGTCAAGATATGAGTCTAAACAATTGCAGAGTACTGAACGAAGTACTCTGAAAGAATGATAGACTGTGAATTTCTTAGTCAATGATCACTCAATTGATAAGAAAAGCATATGATCTTTTGATCAATGAACACTCTGACATGAATTGAACGTTGAACTTGCTGAGATGATCATATTGCTGATCGAAGATGAGAATGATGATCAAGCGCTACATTCAAAACTGTTACGTTTGTCGTAGATCAAAAGCATCGAGAGATCAAATCAATGAACTGCTGAAGTCATTGCTCATACTCGAGCAGCAATGACAAAACATATCATTAAACTTCATTATTGATCTATCAGAAAGTGATGAAAACAACGTGATTCTGACAGTCATAGATTGATTGTTTAAGAAACGACATTATATATCATGTTGATCAGATGACGAAGAAATCTTCGCAGAATAAACAGTCAAGCTACTGTTGATATGAGTTTTCAAAACTCATGAACTATCAAGATCAATAGTGTTCGATAGAAGTTCATAATTCATATCGATTGTCTGAAAGTCATTATGTCTGAAACTCAACATTAAGATGAAACTATTCATTGACTATCATTTACAGATCAATGATCAAATGAAAAGAGTGAATCAGAATGTAGAATGATATCTACGAAGTTATTACTTGTACATGCAAGATGACTGATTCATCTGACTATTTATGACTGAATTCGTCGATAACAATGCTATTTTATCGTCAATTGAACAATCAGCGTTCTTTCTGAATAAGAGCTTTCATTCTCATATGAGCTTCGATTCAAATTCAACTGAATATGAGATCACTCAAGCTAGAATTCAAGCGAGCAAAGCAGAGAATATATTTGAACACATGAAATGATCATTAACGTTGATCAAGCAGACATTAGCAAGAGTCAGAGTCACAATGAAGAAACAGATTGACAAGCATTGAAAGAAAATGATTTACAAGATAGATGACATGATGTTTCTGAACTCAAGAAACATCATGATCTCAAGATTATCAAAGAAACTAGATGATAAGATGCTAGAACTCTTCAAGATTCTGATCAAGATTGAACATGCATATCAACTGAAACTGTCGTCGACTATGAAGATTCATTCGAAGTTTGCATCAAATCTGCTGCGACTAAATTCGAAAGATGCTCTAGAAGAACAACGAAATGAGTCGTCTGATTCTATAGTGATTGAAGATGAGAATGAATGAGAAGTGAAGAACATATTGAACTTCAGACACTACGAACGAGACAAATGACTACAATATTGTGTCAATTAAAAAGAATACAACGTTGATTTACATTGATACAACGTTAATGAAAGTAAATTCGAAGATTGTTCAAAAGTCATCAATGACTTTCATGAACATTATTCAAACAAGTCAAGATAGAAATCAACTCAAGAAAGATCAACTGAACTGCAGCAATGAGAACATTGCTAAATGAAGAGAAGAGATAATGTTATGAATATGCACTTCGAGTTAGTCTAACATAAATCGTGTCAGACTATTTTAGACTAGTACAGAGCTGATGTTGACACGCTAGTGATCTAGCGTGTCTTCATGAGTACAAAATCTTCAATATATTACATCTTTTTTCTTCTTTAGCTTTGAACTTCTAGTTAGAATACACTCATATGATTCGCTTTATGCAAACTCATAATAAATACATCAGATAATGTATAAAATGAAAGACAAAGAGTGAAAGAAAAGAATGAAAACTCAACTTTTATATACATGAATTGAGTAGAATCAAGACTAGACAGTAATTCTATTGACTTAAAATTGCAAAAGTTCATATATATGATTGAGATGATTGAAACAAAATTGTTGAGACTAAATTAAGATGATAATGATTAGATTAATGATTTATGTTTTAAATTGAGTTGATGATCTGACATCATGACAGTAGCTTCTCTCTTCAAGACTGAGCTTTTGCAAAATAATGAGAAGAAACAAGATGAAACGAGAAAGAATTGAAGATGAAGATTGAAATGAGATGAGAATTGATGTGAACGCATTTTAATGTGATGAAGCACAGATGAAACTAGAATAAATTTGAGTCACATCTGAGTTAGATTTGAGCAAGATGTTTGAAGAATGAAACAAGATGAGACGCATTTTAATATGATGATGCACAGCAAAATTGAAATACATCTGAATCACATCTGAGTCAGATTTAGACAAAATGTCTGAGTTAAATCTAAGTAAGATCTGAGTCAGATCTGAACAAGAAAGAGACGAAATGCAGTTTAATATGATGATGCACAAATGAAATTAAAATACATTTGAGTTACATTTGAATCAGATTTAAACAAAATATCTGAGACAAATTTAGACAAGATCTGAGTCAAATCTGAGCGAAATTGAGACAATGAAGATTGAACTTAAATTTTTGACATTGACATTGAAACATCATACATGACAGTACATGTGATTTTTCGACGACAGAATTGACAAGATGATATTCATTAAGTGCTTGCTCATAATTATTCAGAAGATGAAAAAACTTTCAAGTAGAAAAGTAATCTTTTCAATCAATGTAATACTTGAGCAGAGATGAGTTATAGCATTTATCACACTTGAAGTTTAGTATGTTGTTTACATATCAGAATTTTTCATCATTTTTGATGATAATAATTTCTTGAGATTTCTGATGTTGACTCGAAAGAAAGTCACTTGTGATATGACTCAAAAGAATGACATGAAAGATTAAATGAATCTTCATGAATGTTGAAAGATTTAACTCAATGATCAGAGAATTATTCTTGAAGACATGCTTGATCTTGAAAAGATCAACATTATGATCATTTAACTTGACAGCAAGATGAACAATGTTAAGATTGCAAGCATTCAGTTAAACTTCATCTTCAACGAAGTATTTAAAACAAGAACGACGAAAGAGATTTACATTGAATTCATAAATGATCTGAGCTATAAGCATCTCATCACGTAGATGCTCAGTTAATTTCTTCATCTTCTTGATAAACTCTTTGACATTGATTAACTTGTCTCGAGCTTGAAACATAAGATTCTTAAGCAGAGACTTAAAAGACTTGAAGTCTAAACGTAAGTTTTGACTCAAATTGATTAAGAAGAGTAATGTTAAAGTGATTAATGATGATGTATTATTGATGATGAATTCAACTTCAGAAAGTCACTTAACTCAGTCATCTTGCATGTAATTGATGAAGACTCGAAAATAATGCTTCATGACAGCATTGACTTTCTTGATTTGATCATCGATCTCAAAATGATACATCATTAATAATTTAACATCTATCTTCAACATTTTACATATATGCTTTCAGATATCAAAGATGAATTGTGTGTCTTGATCAGACATGAAGAACTCGAGTAAATCATGATGTTTTTAAACATGAGCATAAAAGCAGTTGATAACTTCTTCAACTTTTATAGAAGTGATGAGAATTAAATGTCTCATTTTAATAAGATAATCAATGAAGACTAAAATATATTTATATATGATACTCATGAAGATATTGAGCGATAAAGAATTTATATAGTTCATGAAGACATCATGTCAACAACGTTCAAAAACTGAAAAAGAATATAATCATTCTTGAGTTCATTGTTTAAAGAGCTTAAAACATGTGCACACATGACAGTTTTGTACAAAGCATTGAACATACTTATAAATGTTTGATCATCAATAAATTCAACTGATCAGTTCATAGTTTTTTGCTCTTTCTGAGTGATCATTGATAACATTATCATGAGCGAGCTAAATGATATGAAGACGTAGTTTATTTGAGTTGAGCATGTACTTTCTTTCTTGAAAGTACAGATGATTCTCGTATTCTTTACACTCAACTAAAGAAATCTTGTTGTGATGTTGTGCTTCATTGCAAAGTGCTTCAATTATCTGAGCTGCGAATTTGTCATTGATTTCAACTTGCTTTCACAATGTTTGAGTGAGAATGTCAACAAAATTTTCATCAAGATTCAGAGTGTTTTAATCTAGCTGAGACTTGATGTTTTCAACGTCGAATTCTTCAATTTCTAAATTCATAAAAGCTAAAATTTGTGAAGATGCTGAAATAACTGAGAACAGATGTAACTGAACTGAATCTAGAGCGATGATTTGTGACTGAAGCTTCATGACTTTGATGTTGAAGATGTCAAAGACAAGATTTTCAACAATATTGAGATTTAAAACATGAGTTTTCAGAATTGTCTGATGTTGATATTAATGTCAAGAATCGAATGTATTTTTCTCTTTAAAGAGATCTTCTGAGTGTTAGAATCATGTTTAGAGCAAGTTATAAAGATACAGATAAATGAAGAGTAAATCAGATAAACGAGAATTCAAAGCTAAAGAGCGAGATTTATTGAGATGCAAAGACTATATGTACAGAAGAAAGAGAAGCATTAGACTCAATAGAGTTTAGACTTACTTCAAGAACATGCATCTCAGTAGAAGACTGAGCACGCTCGTAACATTACTTTCTTCTCTCAGCTAAGCAATGATTTCATTGCTTCAATCAATTCTTTCTTTCTTGTTCATTTCATTATCGTTCTATTTGAGTGTTTCAAGCTCATTTCATTGAGCGTTTTAAGCTCATTTCATCAGACGTTTCAAGTCTATTTCTTCTTGACATAAAGCATTTTAAGCTCATTTCATCAAGCGTTTCAAGCTCATTTCATCAGACGTTTCAAGTCTATTTCTTCTTGTTAAATGTCATTGAAGCAAACTCACTTCTGATTCAGATTTACTGCATAGTAGAGCTTGTTCTTTTCATGTCATTGTAGCAGACTCACTTCAAGTGTTGTTCAAGCAGACTCACTATTGAGTGACGAGCTCAGTTAATGAGATCAATCGTTGTCTTCTGATTTATGTTTGCTACATGCATGTAACAAAGCTTGTTTTATTCATGTCTACTACACGCATGTAGTAGAGCTTGTTTCATTCATGTCTACTACATGCATGTAGTAGAGCTTGTTCTGTTCATGTTTATTGCATTTGATAAAGCTTGTTTTTGAGTGACGAGCTTGATGACAAGATCAATTATTATCTGTCTTTGTAACAGACTCACTATTCTTGTCATTCAAGCAGACTCTTTCTATTCAGCTTCAAATATTCAACAATGAATGAGTTTCAGCTCATATCTTTGTGTTTTCAAACATATAATATATGTTCTATTCTTTTGAGACATATAATATATGCTACTCTGTCTGCAGTATATATCATCTTTGCTGTTGTTGTCAATGTCGTGAATAGAGATAAATCGTAGAAGATACAAGTAAGAGATTCGTTGCTGAATCAAGTGAATTGTCATTGAAGTAAACTCACTATCGAGTGATGAGTTCAGTCGATGAGATCAATCGTTGTCTTTCAATTCATGTCTGCAACGCGTTGCAAAGCTTATTCTGTTCAATGATGAGCTCAGTCAAGAGATCAGTCGAGAGATTGATTCATGTTTGCAACACTGCAACGCGTTGCAGAGCTTCTGCTTTCGATTTCGACTAAACTAGAAAGTGAATCACTGTTGTGTGATATGTACGAAGCTTTGAATAATGTTAGAATCATGTCTAGAGCAAGTCATAAAGATACAGATAAACGAAGAGTAAATCAGATAAATGAGAATTCAAAGCTAAAGAGTGAGATCTATCAAGATGCAAAGACTATATGTACAGAAGAAAGAAAAGCGCTAAACTCAATAAAGTCTAGACTCGTTTCAAGAACGTGCGTCTCAGTAAAAGACTGAGCACGCTCATAATACTGAGCGACGTGTCAGAGCATTCAACTTATCATTGATCTTGTCGAAATGATAAGCGATGTGATAGTTGAATCTAGACAGAAACTCACTTCAATGAGCTTGATGATGACTCAACTGCTTAGTTGACATGAAATACTCAAGGTTTTTGTAATTCATGATCATCTCAACAAAATAAATAAAGTCTTCAAGCTCTGATCATCATTTCTCGAAAGCACAAACAATGATCATAAGTTCTTTATCGTAGATCTCGTAGTTACACTCAACTGAATTATGCTTCTTTGAAAAGTAAGCGACTGAATGAAGAATCTCGTTCTCATCATACTGAGAGAGAATGTCTTTGAACACATAGTTTGAAGCATTGATTTCTATCACAATCTTGTGATCTGAATTATAGTGACGAAGAATAATCTTGAAAGTGAAAACTTTTTTAAGAATGTTAAATGCAATCTGACATTTCTGAAATCAGACAAAGAATACATCTTTTCTGATGAGATGAATGAGCGAGATAGTTATTCTACTATAGTCATAGATGAATCTTTTATAGAAGTTCGCGAAATCTAGAAAACTTTGAACATCTTTAACGTTAATCAAGATGAATCAATTGACAATGATGTTTATCTTAAAAGAATTCATCTTGATCTCTTTGATGATGATTATCAATTCTAAATACGAGACTTGAGTGACATGAAACTCATATTTGATTATATTTATCTAAAGATTTGCTTCTTGCAGCTTTCGCAGAATGAGCTTGACATGAATTTCATGCTTGAGTTCATTGTTGAAATAAATCAAGATGTCATTCAGATAAGCTGTATAAAACTTATTTAAATGTTCATGAAGAGTATTGTTGATATACTTCTGAAACAAGACAGACTCATTACATAAATCAAAAAACATGACTAGATACTTGAATAATTCAAATCGTGTGCAAAAGATGATGAGAGCTTCATCTTCTTCTTTGATTCAAAGTTGATTGAACGCAGAAATGATATTCAGCTTGATAAAAATTTTAGCTCGACTCAGATGATTCAGCGTTTCTGAGATCAAAGACAGAGAATATTGATTCTTGACTGTGATAGCGTTCAGATCTCAATAGTTCACGCAGAAGCAAAGTTCTTCTTCGAGTTTCTTGATGAAGAGAACAGAGATAATCATCTGAGAGCGACTGACTTGAATGAAATCTTTGCTCAAATTCTCATTCAGATAACGACAAAGTTTTAGAATTTCATCACGACTCATGTCATACAAAGCGAAGACTGAGAATTGAGCATTTTCTTTAAGATGTATAACATGATCATGAATTTAATGCAAAGACAAGATATCAACATTCTTCTTGAAGAAGATGTTTAGAAACTCAAAATATATGAACGATAGAATTGTGACTGAATTGACGTTCTTACTTTGTCAATAGACTTCAAGATCTTCTTGTGTCATGAATGCAGTCAAATGAAATTTCTTTTTCATTTGATGAAGATTTAAATGATGATTCTTATCATACATACTGTTTTGAGAATGAGACGAAAACTGAGCAAGAGTTAAACTGTTCTTTGAATGAATAATCAAAGTTGTGTGACGCGATTTTGACTCGTCAGAGTCTAGACTAGAAGATGAGATTGATTCAAGATTCAAAAAAACATTGATTTTCTTTAAAGTGATGCTAAACACTTCAATGTTTTTGACATGAGCAGCATGATCAAAGCTTTAAGTTTTCAACTCAACTATGTCAAGTTGTATAAAAAATCGATTGAATTGATTTGCTTGAAAAACAACAGAAGTTCTAAAGAAGAAAGAATTTTAACACTTGATTTTTGATGAGTATTTTTTTTGAATGACTTGAAGAATACAACTAGAAGCTTCTTGTTTCAGATGAAAGACAAGATTGAATGAAGTTTGTTTCTTGTGAACGAGCTAAATATTAGTTGACTTCTCATAAGTGAACAAAGAGTTATATTGCTTCTTGTGAGCAGATGAGAAACTGAGTTAATTCTTGCAAGTGAATTGAGAACTGAATTACTTTTTGTGAGTGAACTGAAAACTGAATTGCTTCTTTCAAATGAATGAAAGACTAAATTACTTCTTGCAAGTGAATTGAAAACTGAATTGCTTCTTTTGAATGAATAAGAAACTAGATTACTTCTTGCAAGTGAACTGAGTGCTGAATTACTTCTTATGAGTAATCTGTAAACTGAATTGCTTCTTGTGAGTGATCTGTAGACTGAATTGCTTCTTGTGAATAATTTGTGAACTGAGTTACTTCTTGTGAGTGAATTGAGAACGAGACTGAAAGAAAGCTACTTTGTTAACTTTGAATGAGAAATTTTCTTCTTGTTGATTAAGATCATAGATTTTGACGAGAAATGAGTAACAATGATTAAAACAAAAGAAAAAAGACAAAATGAGAATATTGTGTTCAAAATTGACATCAATGACGTGATGATGAAGTCATGATAGACTCATGATGATGAAATACTGACTTAATTCAATGACATAGAAGAATAGTCTTTCAATGTGTTCATCAAGAATCATTGTGATTTCAACAACATGAATAATGTCATTGATTAAAGCAACTTGATCATCAAATTCTTAAAGTCTGCGAAAGTGAGTTAATTGATGCAAGAGAAAATGATGTTGTTGCGCGAAGAATTTATTCATAAAGACATAAGCAGAGACTTTATTATCAATCAAAGTGAGAGTGAGAACTCTAGATTGAGCTTGACGTAGAATACAAAATACTATCATGTGATTATCTTTAAATATCGAATTGAATTCAAAGAGTTTCAAGACAGATTTAGCAGAAAACTTTCTATATGATTGAAGTGAGAGTGAAAAGATTGAAACTAGTAGACAAGATGATATGTATACAGATCTTTGAACGTGACTTAGCTCAGAAACTAAACTTTTTTCGTGAACAGCGAGACTTCTTCATTTATACTGATGATGTCATTGTTATAAACGTTCATGATATGCAGAGTGAAGAGCTTCTTATTTGAGCATTCTTTAATGATTTTGCTCAAATGTTGCAATTTGCAATAGTAGCAAAGCTTTCACTTGTTGCAGATTTTCTTGATTTCAGAAATGATCAGAATCTTATCTTAAATGATGATAATGACGAAGCTTAAATTCATTGACTCATCAAGAAATGAAAGAGAAAGAGATGAAGATACTGTTGAAACAACAGTCACAGAAGTGATGATCTTTGAACTTAAAAAATTACTAGTTGATGCAAAGATGTTCTTAACTTTGACAAATGAAACAATGATGAAGATGAAGTGAGATTGATGATGCTTAAACTGCTGAAACTCTTCATCAATGTCAGAAAATGCTTAAATTCATTAATGAAAGATGAATGATCAAGTTTCATCGAGATTTCGTCAAAAGAAGATGATGACTTGAGTGAAATAATTGACATTACGCTTCAAACAGTCAATCAATGAAAAATCTTTCATCAAAGAACATTCTTTCTTTTAATAGAAGAGATTGTAGTAATCAACAAAGTTATTCATGTCTTGCTTCAGAGTTTCATGAAGATATAAATGAGCATCTTCTGTCTTGAAAGAGTTGTCACAGTAATGATGCAACTTATGTTGTCAATCTGCAAAGATGAAAATGATACAAAGATCATTGACTTGATATTAATTCATTAGATTGTGAATCTTCTTATCTATGATGAGTCGTGACTCGACATAAATGATCTTGACTCGATGAAAGAAATAATGATCATCGTTCACATTCATGCGCTGTATCAAACTCTGCTCTCATGCATTCAATTGATCTTTGTTCTTCTCATATTCAGATATGTCAAGAAGCTTCTTGAATCTAGAAGCAATGAAGACAGTGACAGAATTTGCAAAAGAGTAAATGATGAGAAAAGATTGATTGTTCAAAATTTGTGCAACAATCTGAGTTATCATTGCAAGAGATTGAGAATTCAATTTTATATAAATTGAAGAACTGAAAATGATGAATGAGAACGAAATGATAACATCATGTTGTCAAACTTGATTTTGAAGCTCTTGCATTACGCGAAAGATCTCAACTGAATTTTCGATCATACTTTGAGCAAACTGTTCAACAGCACGCTCATCATCAATCAAGAGATTGTGAGATGACTTTATTTGAGCGAAAGAATAACTAGATGAGATTTCAATGTATGAAAACGTTGCAGAAAGTGTAGATCTTTCATAATGTCAAAGACTGAGCTAGACTAGAGATACTATCAATATAGAAGACTGATATTATTATTATTACTTTGATAGAATTTAAATACAAGACAATACATCAAATAATGTACAAGATGAAAGACAAAGAGTGAAAGAAAAGAACGAGAACTTAACTTCTATATACATGAATCAAGCAGAATCAAGACTAGACAGTAGTTTTATTGACTTAAGATTGCAGAAGTTCATGCATATGACTGAGATGATCAAAACAGAATTGCTGAAACTAAATTAAGATGATGATGATTAGATTGATGACTTGATTCATTGAACTAGTTCAATGAATCGAGATTATTTAAGATATCAATGATCTATGTTTTAAATTGAATTGATAATCTGACATCATGATAACATCTTTCATCACGTCTTTGATGAAAGTCTTCAATTTTTTGCCTCACTATTCTTGAAAGACATTTTCTCATTCTCTTTATTCTTTGAAATGATGATCTTATGTAGATGAGAGATGAATGCATGAGATGCAGAAGTGTTGATCTTGTTCAGCTGAGAGCAATTCTTGAATAAATGATCGAGAATCTTGCAAATGTAGCAAATAATTGATGATCTCGCTGACTCAAAGATAAAAGAGATAGTTGACTTAACATAATCGATTATTGAAGTTGTTATTGACAGAGAAGTAGCACATTTATCAGGTACGACAGTGACTTTGACGATGACAGTGCAACGTTCGCTGCGAAGCTGATAATTGACTCGTTGTTTACTATTCACATCTTGAAGAAAGATTCTTAAGTGAGTGAGCAAAGTAAAGTTCTTTGAACAGATTGATAAAGCATTCTGCAAGCGATTATTGATTTTATTCTGAAGATCATTCATCAAAGTGCAATCATCATATTCAAGATAGCTGAATAGCTTTATAAAGTTGAAGTAGAAGACATTGAAGAACTTGTCTGCTTGTCTCAGAGCGTTGTATTCATGACGACACTTTCGATTCTTATCTACTTCATCATATATTTCTTTCAGATGTTTGAATAGCTTGTAAATTGAGTAGTATGAACGAGAAGAGTCATGACGACATCAAGTGTAGATGTGCTCAGCAGCATCATCTTCTAGTCTAGACAATATATAAACAATGCAGATAGTTTCATTATCGAACTAATCAACATTAACAATCAGCTTGTCGCTCATCTTGTTTCTTCAGTCTTCTCAAGTCAATTCATCTTCATCAATGAATACAGATGAGTTCAAAAATTTGTAAAATCAATAATGTTCATTTTCGAATAAAATGAACTTAATAAACATCTCTCGTCGAGTATGATTCTTGATAGAAGCATACAACTTGATATCTTGTTGAGATAAATGATTCGTAGTAGATCGAGACTTAGTAGACTGTTGAGATCAAAGCTAATCAGCTGAATGCTGTTTCTCTTTGAGTTTCAACATTGTTTCTCGTAGTCGAGTGTTAGTCTCTTTTAGAATGTTCATTGTCGTGCAATTAATCTTTAGCTGTTTCAGTCTCTAGTATGTTTGACTTGTAGAACGATTCAGTGCTCATTACATTTCAAAGTCATGTCTCATTGATCTTTTGTCAGAATCGTGCCTAGATGATACAATCAATGAAGATCAGAATTGATAGTGCTTGATCTTTAAAGATAGCTATAACTGAATATTAAGAATACAGAAGAAGATTGATACAAAAGCTTCTATTTATGTAATGTTCAGAGACTGCGCTAGACTTGAAAGAAATGTGTTTGTGACATGAAAAGAATGTGATGTAGATGAACAAGATGTTGGTGAAAGAAAAGAATGTTGAGAAAGAAAAAGAGTGTTGAGTCATATCTGAGTCATATCTGAGTCAAACCTGACTAGCTCGCTGATTAGCTCTAATCATTACGCAGAGAACTCGCTAGTGTTCACTGTGAATTGATTAGAGCTTCAGTCTTGTTCAGTCATAATACGTTTGTAACATCTTTTAACTCATCTAACATCTTGATGATCTCGTTCAACTGATTGAGAATTCATTAATGTAGTTGTTCTTCAATCTTAATGTTTCATAAGATTTCGACGTTCTTAGCTTCAGTTGAAACATCAAAAGATAGTAAAGAAACTCGTTTATTTGCAGTGCTTTTAAGCAAGCAAGCTGTTTATGACTCGACTGACTCTTTGTCACGTATCATGATGAGAAGATAAAGATAAATAGATTGTGAATTGATGATTTTGATAAATTTGAGTAAATTTGATGAAAGTAATTCAAAGAATCTCTTATGAATTTTCTGAATAAACGAAGTAGATTATTTCGTATCATCTACATGTTGATAGCAGAGTAGTTGATTAGCATTTATCTATTGTTAAAAGTCAGCATAGAGCGAGTCATATGAGTGTCATTTAACTAATAAATAAATGCTAAGAAAGAAAAGTATCTACAGAAAAGAACTCGATTCTTATATGTGTGTTTCTCAGCTCTGTGCTAGACTCGATTGAGTTGACATCTTACACATATGATGCAGAGTTTCAATGACATTATTTCTAGCTCAAATGCTCATTAGACTCGATTAGAATGAAATCAAGATGAAAACTAGAAAGAATAGATGAAGACTAGAATCATAACACGTAATACACAAGTATCATTTGAAGCAGTTCAAAAAGACTCAAACAATAATACTATGCAAATTGAAGAAAAGCGACTATATTGATTCAAAGATGTATCGACTCATTGCTTTACTTGATATCATGAGCAAAGTGCTGAAGTTGATCATGATCAAAAGACTGAGTGATATAATCAAGATTCATCACATGCTATTAAATGTTCAAATGAGAGTGAGATGTAAGTAATTTATGATCTTGATGTTAGATTTACTAATAAATTAAGTTCACACAGTGTGAAACTGTGAAATCAAACATGTAATCTTCATGCTAAGCTTAAACGTCATCAAAGCATTTAATTAAGTCTCACATGTCAGACTTCTGCATACATTGAAAATGAAAAGAACATCAAGTTACATAATTGAATGAACACGCAGCTTTCTAAAGAATCAAGAGACATCGCTAATATTCAATGAATAAACGAGCGACATACGCGAAATAAACGCAAACATATCACAGAGATTTTTCATTTCATCAATTCTCTTTCTATTCTTCAACGTAAGTTTAAATGAAAAATGCAAAGCATTGAGAATTAAAATTGAAGTGCTTAACTTTGTAAATGATATTAACATTCTAGTCTACGACAGATTCACTGAAGAAATTTGCAGAATATTAAGCAAAGCACACGACATTTGCGTGAAATGAGTTCACATTCATAACATAACATTTGCATCAGAAAGGTATGAGCTTACACATTTCACTAGAAAATCGAAGAGATTCAACATGATGACTAGCATATAAATAGAAAATTCAATTATCAAATTAAAATCAAATGTATGAGTTTTAAAAATGCAACTGAACATGAAACTGCAATGAAACGCGCATCTTTGATAAATAAAGATGAATCACGTCACAAGAATGCTGACACTTAGTCATCTTGAAGTTTTTACATGAGAAGTTATCTTCACAAAAGTGAGACAAGTATACTCAGCAGTAGTGAGATCAGAAATTGCATTTAAAGCATCAATCTGACATCAGCGTGACAAAAAAGATGAACTGTTGAGCAAAGAATGCAGACTAGAAACATTTCAGAATCAGACTTTACATCACGTAGCAGAAGTGTTCAAAAGAGTAAGCATCAAAACTTTAAAGACAGAAACATACATAAGTTCGCTACATGTTCATCTGAATATGTTACAGAACAAGATCACGTTACACAGTTGAGTCAATAATTGAACGTAAGAAATCAAATAAGCATATAAACTAATACGCGCTCGTTTAACGAAAGTTAATTGCATTATTTCTCGCTCACTCGTTATCAAGAAAATAATACTTCTGAATGTTTTCATTCAAGAAGATGCAAAGATACAGTTAAGATGCAGATGATGCATTCTCTTCTTCACAACAATTTCAATCAGCAATAGCATTGCAATAATGCAGTATCACAAAGATCAATGAAATCAACGATGAGAAAAGTACAAAGAACGCGTTGCAGATGTCAACAAAATCTCAGCACAAAGATCGCATCTGAGCAATAAGATGATAAAGATGCGTGATGATTTTCAAAAAGCAGAAAGCATTCTTGTAATGCACATCAGAATTAAACGCATAAATCTGAACATTTATCTGCACTCTAGAAACATTTCAGACATGAATAGTTTGCGATGTGACTGCGAATGAAGTCATCAGACGACGAAGCATGTACTCATGCATTGCTCGAACTGATTGCATCTGCGATCAAGAATGTTACAAGATGCTGACTTTTCAAACTATTGAATAATTGTCAGAATCATGTCTAAATGATACAATCAATGAAGATCAGAGTTGATAGTGCTTGATCTTTAGAAATAGCTATAACTGAATATTAAGAATACAGAAGAAGAGTGATACAAAAGCTTTTATTTATGTAATGTTCGAAGACTGCGCTAGACTTGAAAGAAATGTGTTTGTGACATGAAAAGAATGTGATGTAGATGAACAAGATGTTTGTTATGATCTCGAGCCTATTCTCGACCTATTCTCGAGCCTATTCTCGATCTATTCTCGACTCTATTCTCGATCTCGATTACCTCTAATTGAGTCTAGTGAGCATTCGAACTAGAAGTGAGATCATCGAGTTTCTGCGTCATCTGTGTAAGGTGTCAACCCTTTCGAGCCTAGCGCAGAGGTCAGAAACACACATATAAGCTGCGAGTTCTTTTCTGTAGATACTTTTCTTTCTTAGCATTTATCTATTAGTTAAATGACACTCATATGACTCGCTTTATGCTGGTCTGTAACAGTAGATAAATGCAAACTCATTACTCATGCCATCTATTCGAACCTGACTGTTCAAGATCATATGATTGACACAGCTTCTATGTTGATCACTCGATTAGATCAACATCAAATGATTCTCGAAAAAACATGAATGAACAAAATCGGTCTAGTAATTGATATGCGAAACGATTTTCTTCGGTTTTCGAATTTCAACCCTACTAGTCAGAAATCAATTGCTCTATTCTCAAGCAATAAATCAATCACGAAACGAAAGAGCTTGACTTCTACTCGTATACTGAAGAGATCTTTCACTTTCGTTACATCTCAATTCAGTCAAAACAAGAAGTTCATTGAACAGTTAAAACAGCGCGACGCGACTTTGACTAGCGTCAATTCTAAGTCGACGTTCAGTCTGAAATCAGTCTATTTCAGTCTGAAATCATTCTCTTTCAGTTCAACGAACATAGCAATGATAGAGGCAGCGACATATAGAATGTTAGTCAAACAATCAGATGTCAAGATCTTTGCTGTTATTATCTTGAAAATCGATTGACTCATAACTACAGTTGAAAATAAGTCTGAAGAAGTGAATCTGCAGAAGCTTTCACACGTCAAGATTCTTGAGAAGGTCAAAGTCAAGCTTTCTCTCGAGTATCATGACTATCTAGACATGTTCGATTGAGCTATGATCAATCAGCTATCATTGCATCGTTTCTATGATCACAAAATTGAGTTGATCGATGAAGAAACGTTCTTTCGAAGCAGACTATATCAGATGTTCGATCACAAGCTTCAGAAGATAAAGAAGTATCTGATTAATTATTTAAACAAAGGGTTCATTTTCTTCAGCTTCGCATCATACATCTCGCTCATCTTGTTCATTGAAAAGAAAGACGATAGTCTGCGTTTCTGCGTCGATTACAGAAAGCTCAATGCTTTGATCAAACGAAATCGCTACTCTTTGCCATTGATAGACGAGACTCTCGCTCGTATACAAGAAAGCAAGTATCTGATTTGATTGAACATCATTGTCATGTTCAACAAACTACGCATGCACTCAGATAGCGAAGATTTGACTATCTTTATTACCTTCTTCAACTCATACAAATATCATGTAATGCTCTTTGAATTAATCAACGAATCTGCTTTCTATCAACACTACATCAATGACGTGTTGTTCAAGTATCTACATCAGTTTTGTCAGATCTATCTAGATGACATTATCATCTACAGCAAGATCTTGAAGAAACACAAGCGACATGTACGATTGATCTTAAATAGACTACGAGAAGCTGATCTACAGATAGACATCAATAAGTGCGAGTTTCATGTTCAGAAAACTATCTTTCTAGAACTCTTGATATCAATCAAAGAATTGAAGATAAATTCGCGAAAGATGCAAGCAGTTCTTCATTGACTTCTGCAATTTCTATTGACGCTTCATCAAGAACTTTTCGAAAATTGTTCATTCAATGATTCAACTCATTCAAAAAAAGATCATATTTGAATGAAATAAAGTCTGTCAGATCGTCTTCAATCATATGAAGAGACGTATGATCGAGACTTCTATACTACGTCACTTTAATCAAACTCATGAGACTATTCTCGAAATCGACTCATTCGACTACGTCAACAATGAAGTTCTCTCTCAATATGATGACGAAGAAGTACTACATTCGATTGTCTTCTATAGCAAGAACATATTTTCTGCTGAATGCAACTACGAAATATATGATAAAGAACTTCTGATTATCATTTGAGCATTTGAACACTGACGACTTGAACTGAAGCTAACTGACATTTCTATCAAGATGTTCATTGATCATCAAGCGCTCACTTCGTTGATGAAAGATAAAGAGCTGAGCAGACGTCAGATGCGCTGAGTTCAGAAACTCATTGACTTCAACTTCAGAATAATGTATTGATCTGACAAACAGAACATCAAGATCGATGCATTAACTCGTCAAGCTGACGTCGTGCTCAGAGATTCAGAAGATGAGCGCGTTCGCTATCAATGAATCACTATTCTGACTTTCGATCGAATGAAAATTGCTGATCTAGAGAAGAACATCAGTGAATCAATCTATAAACAGATTCTTGAGACTAATGAGATTGACGAGAATTGTACGCTACTTCGCGAAGCAATAGCAAGAGACGAGACACAATATAAAGATATCAAATTAAAGAATTGTTGAACTCAGAATGAAATCTTGTATTATGATAGTCAGCTATGAGTTTCGTTCAACGAGCTTCTACAAATGAATCTGATTCGTGAGATGCACGATCAATCGTTAGTTGATCATTCTGATATTTTTAGAACTGTGAAAGTTATAAAGCGAAACTACTATTGATCATTCATGCGAAAAACGATAGATTGATATATTTGAAACTGCTATATCTGTCAACGTTCAAAGACATCTAGAGATAAATCAAATGACTTGCTTCAATCTTCATCGATATTTGAACAGCGATGACAAGACATAGCAATGAACTTCATTATCAATCTATCTGATTCAAGCGAGTACAACGCTATTCTGACAATCATTTGCAGATTGTCAAAGAAAAGACATTATATTTCTTGCATCACTGATGATGAAGATATCACTGTCGAAAAGACAGCTGAAATGCTGATTCAATGAGTATATTGAACTCATGATCTATCAAGCTTCATAGTATCTGATCGAGATTCGCAATTCATCTCTATACTATGAAAGTTTCTTTGCAAACGACTGAGCATTTTCCTTTGATTGTTCATCATCTATCATTTTCATATCAATGATCAAAGCGAACGAGTCAATCAGAATGTTGAGCGATATTTTCGATTCTTCTGTTCATATATGCAGAATGACTGATCTAAGTGACTACTCATGATCGAGTTTGTCAACAATAACGTCTTGTTCTCAGTCATCTTCTTGATCTTCTTCTTCATGAACAAGAACTTTCATTTTCATATGAGCTTCGACTCTGACATCATCGAGTATGAAAGCACTCGCGAACGCTTGCAGATCGATCGAGTCAAGAATATATCTGAACAAATGAACAAGACATTGATCTTCGCTCGTGAAGCTTTGATCAAAACACGGAAACAAATGATGAATCAAGCTAACAAGCATAGAAAGAAGATCAATTACAAGATTGAATCAAGAATGTTTCTGAACGAACGAAATATCATTACAGCGAGACTCTTCAGAAAATTGAATGACAAGATGCTTGATTCATTCAAGATCACAAACTTTGTTGACTTCTTCTATAAATTGAAACTATCAGACACTATGTGTATACATAATGTATTTCATTCAGAGCTTCTTCGTTCTGTCGTTGATGACTCTCTGCCTGATCAGAAGAATGAACTTTCGAGATCAATAGTGGTAAATGATGAGAACGAATGAGAGATCGACGATATATTGAACTCTCGACGATATCGAAGACGACTTTAATATCAAGTCAAATAAAAGAGCTATGACAACGATCTCAACTGATATAACGCTGACGACGACGAATTCATGAACGCTCAAAATATTGTTGATGACTTTCACACTCGATATTCTAATCGAGCGCACTAAGAAAATACATTTATGCGAACATAAATTGTTGAAGAGGAAGAGTAATATTACGATCTCGAGCCTATTCTCGATCTATTCTCAAGCCTATTCTCGATCTATTTTCGACTCTATTCTCGATCTCGATTATCTCTAATTGAGTCTAGTGAGCATTCGAACTAGAAGTGAGATCATCGAGTTTCTGCGTCATCTGTGTAAGATGTCAACCCTTTCGAGCCTAGCGCAGAGGTCAGAAACACACATATAAGCTGCGAGTTCTTTTCTGTAGATACTTTTCTTTCTTAGCATTTATCTATTAGTTAAATGACATTCATATGACTCGCTCTATGCTGATTTCTAACAATGTTGATGAAAGAAAAAGATGTTGAGTCAGATCTCGACTCGATCATTGACTAGCTCTAATCAATACGCAGTGAACTCACTAGCGTTCACTGTGAATTGATTAAAGCTTCAATCTTGATACACTTGTAACATTACTTTTCCCTTCGAAAATTCATGTTTGCATGAATGTAGTTCATTTGCTTACTTTTGTTGATAGTTATTTCGATATTTAGCGCGATTTGTTTGAATATAGCTTATGAAATTCATTCAAAACTTCTTCTGAGTCATCGAATTTTTCTTTATCGACATAGTATCATTCGTCGTTTCTATCTAGATCTGTTCATTTGACTTTGTATTGTATTCAATCTCGATAGCGTCTGAAGTTCAATATATCATCTATCTTTCAATGTTCATCATCTTCAATAGTGATTGATCTGAGTGATTCTGAATGCTGTTCTGATAGAAAATCTTCTGAATATGATTGCAGTAATTTTGAACTGAACATCGAATGCAGATGCTTCATGCTGACTGATAAATGAAAATGATAGAAGATACTCATTTTGACAGTGATTTGATAAAGATTTAACTGTTTATCTTTCAAATCTTTGCAGAGTCTCGTTGTCTTGACGTTTCTGAAAGATAGTCAAACTCAATCATTTACTTCATAGATGATGTCTCATTTATGTTTATTGATTTGAACTTCAATGATCAGCTTCGTCTTTTTCAATTGTTGATGATCAAAGTTCAGTAGCTTTTTCATTTGAATAACAATGTCATCTGCTTTTCTAGCTTTAAGTCGTTCACAAGTTGTTTCGTAGTCAGTCGTATCTGAATCAAAACTCATTCAAGAGTGAAATTCTTTATTGAAGTAAAAGAAAATCATTGAAGTGATCGAGAAGATATTAAAATTGTCACTGAATTTCATCATAGATATTCATTTGACTCAGTCGTTCTGCATGTAATTGCAGTAGATTCTAAGTTCGCGTTTAACGTCTTGATTGACTCATTTCAATTGATCATCAATCTCAGAATGATAGACTGTGAATAAACTAGCTGTGATTCTCAGTCACTTACAAAGACTTTTTCACATAGTTGATATGAATTGAGAGTTTCTGTTCGAAACAATAGAACTAAGTAGATCATGCAGTCGATAGACGTTTCATAGCATGATTCAAATCATTTCTTCAATTGAGATGTCATCGTCTTCTCAATGACAGAAAACATAGTGATGTTCTTTGATGAGATAACATATGATTATGCAAATGACGTTATAGTCTTCTGACAGAGATAGTTCAGTGATGAAGTTCATAGTTATATCTTTTCAGCGTTTCTGTGAAATTGAAAGAGAATGATGAAGTTCATTAATGCTATTTCTAGAAACTTTGCTTTGCTGATAAGCATGACAGTTTCAAATGTATTATCGAATAGTAACTTGATGATCTGATCAATAGTAGAAATGCTGAACTAGATCGATGATTCATTTATTGTTGAGATGAGAGATTGAAGATTAATCATGCACTTCTTGTAGTAATTTCGTGTGCATGTTCTCAAAGACTCACAGTAAATCTTTTCTAAATAAAACGTCGTCAATAATTTTGCAGTTCTTCAGTTTAGTGATATGAAATTTAAGCTTGTTTTCATTCATAGCTTGTTTATATTTGCTGCAGAACTCATCTGTTTGATTGATCATTCATACTCATTGATAGAGATTTGCTTTCAATTCAATAGATAGAACATTGATTCTATTGAAAGTCAGAATAGTTTGAAAACAATCTTCAAGATGCTGAGCTGATTCAGAAACGTTTGCTAGAAACATTCTGATTAAAGCATCGACTTTAGTGTTCATTTTGCTCGATCTAAAGATGATCTGAAAGTTGAACTTCAATAGAATGTTCAGATAGTTGACTTGTCATCGACTTAACTGTTTGTTTTTCATGAAGATTTTCAAAGTCTGATGATTGATGAACATTTGAATGAGTAGTTCAGTGCATTTCAGCTCAAGTTGTCAGTGTTCAAAGCATCAAATAATGACTAGTAATTTCTTGTCATAGATGTGATAATTGATTTCAGCGAGAATCATGCTTTTGCTGTAGAAGATCATCGAATGAAGAACTTTCTCATCATCATACTGAGATAGTATTTCATCTTTTACATAGTTTGAAGCATCAATCTTCAGAATAGCTTGTCATTTGAGATCAAAGTGACGAAGTATTGAGATCAAGCTGACTTGGTTCTTTAAATTGTCAAAGACTTGAACATAAATCTCATTTCAAACAAAAGATGTGTTCTTTCTAGTCAGCTGAGTGAATGATTTGACTAGCTTCGAGAAGTTCTTAATGAAATGACGATAGAAGTTAATAAATCTCACGAAGCTCTGAATTTCTTTTAGATTGATCGAAGTGATTCAGCTGACTATGACTGTCACTTTACTAAAGTTCATACGAAGATTTAGTTCTGATACGATGACTTCTAGAAAGACAGTCTCTTCTACATTGAATTTGCACTTTCAAATATTCATCTGCAGTTCAGCTTCGCGTAGTTGATTCAATACTAGTTTGACGTGATCTTTATGTTTCTTTCTCATTTTGCTATAAATGAGAATGTCATCTAGATAGACTTGACAAAAGTCGTTCAGAAAGTTTCATAAAACATCATTCATATATTGCTGAAAGAAGATCGATTCATTAGTCAGTTTGAATGATAACATCTTGTATTTATATGCTTTTAAAGCAGTGATAAAAGTGATATAATTCTCGCTATTAAAATGCATTTGAAGTTTGTTGAACGCTGATATGATGTTCAATCTAGTCAGATGCTTGCAACTCACTATTTTATTAATGATCTCGTCTATCAACAATAAAGAATATTTATTTCTTTTGAAAATGACATTTAGCTTTTGATAGTTCACGCAGAATCGAAGATCTTCATTTGCTTTGAGAATGAATAGAATGAAGAAGAAATGAAGAGTCTGACTAAAAGTGATGAATCTCTTCGACAGATTCTCGTTTAAGTACTTCTTTACTTTCAGAAGTTTGACAGAAAACGTTCAATAAACTCAGCAGCGAGAAAACGTTAAATCACTGATGAGCTCGATGTTATGATCGTAGAAGCGATAAGAGAATAGTTTATTTGATTGAGCTCGATCAAAAACATCTAGAAACTCATGATATTTCAATGACAACTTCGCTTTAATATTTTTCAAATTCTGAGTCATTTCATCGATTGAAGAGACGTTTAGAGCGTTCAAATCACACTGAGTATTGTACGCGATTTTTCTATTGAGATTCATCATGAATAGAGCAAAAACTTCAATCTTGTTCTTCTTTGAATGATTCAACAGTGTTTTGAATGAAGCTGCGTTTATGCTTTGAATCGAGAATGACTCTTTTTGAATGAATTATTTGAGCATCATAGAGATCTTAGTCTGAGTGATTGAAGAAGATGAAGTTGATCGCGATCAACTTGAGTGCTTTGAATTGAGAGAAATCGAAAAAATCGAAATAGAAGTACTCAATTGATTCAAAAAAACAATGACGTCGTTTTGCATATTCAATAATATTTCGTTTTTGTTCATTCAGAGCTTACTCAATATGACTTCATGATGATTGATATCAACTATCAGCATTAATACAGTCAATTTCTTATGACTTTCGATGATGAGATTGAATAGAATTTTATGAGTGATAATCTTCTTAGATATCTTCTCATCATAATTTCTTATTAACTTCTCTTTTGTCAGTGATATAAATTGAATTCTCAGTTTCTTGCATACTTTATCGACTAGATTAGAATGTATGATCATGTAAATGATTGAATCACTGTTTATTAAAGAACGAAGATTGAAAGATTGATTCTGAGAGATGAGATGGATATCAATTAAAAATAACTTTTCAAAGTAATTTTCTTTCAATAGAATTTCATCTAGTTTGCACAAAGATATAATTTCTATCTTTTTGATGACTTTTGAAGAGATGACTAGTTTTTTTAATCGAAATTCGAATTGAAATTGAAGCAATCATATTCATTGTTCACTGCATTAATTCTAGTAGATTGATTCAAGCATTCTTTAGAGCTATGATCTGATTTATGACATATGAAACAGCTTTCAACTAGAATATCTGCTTCTTTGATGCTAGTTAAAATCGCGTCATGTGACTTTAGCTGATCAGACTTCAAGTGATCAACTGACTGAGTGATAACAGTTGCTTTATGAAAGATAGTCTTAGAAAGATCATTAACACATTTGATCTTGTTCTTGATTTCTCAAATGACTCGCTGATCATTATTTAAATGAATCAGATAGAAATGAATTTCTTTTAAAGAATCAGATTGAACTAGTTGATCTACTTAAATGAATCAAAGACGAAGATGTATTTTATCTTTTAGATCAGTGATCAGTTACTTCTTGTAATAGTTTAGATAGAAAAATAGACGTTGAAACTGAGTATAGAATTCATTGAATTTCTTGAATTCTTGAATCAAGTTGTAGTATTTTCTACAAAAGTTGACTTTCTTATTTGAATCATTGAACAACTGAGTTAACTCTTTCAAAAGATCATCGACGATTTTATAAAAATTGACATAGTCATGTTTGCATCTAGTCTGAGTGATCTCAGCTGCATCATTGAATAATCTAGAATGTATATAGCTTAATTTGACTCGTTCATTAAAAAAGAGATCGACGTTGATCTCTAGTTTATTCTGAATTTTTTCGTATCAATTCTTTCAAATAGAGTTCTTTTCATCAGTAAACAGCGAAGAATCAGATATTTTTTGAGATCTAGAACGCTCAGAGTAAATGAAATCAGAAGAAGTATTTTCTTTAACTTGAAGTCTAGTTTTCAACTCTTTGATTTCATCTTCTTGTTGTTTATCTAACTCGTAGAGTCAATCTGTTTCTTCATCAAGAATTAAACTTTAAGTCTTTCAAATTTCGTAGAACATAAGAAGTATTATCATTTCAGCGAATGATTCATCATCTTCATGAATGAATGATGCAGCACTTAATGATTTTATTCATGATTTTGATGAATCAGCATCAGAGATTTGAGAGAAATGATTTTGAAATCTCTTGAAATGTTCTTCAGTAGATGAATGACTAGACATGATGAGATTTGTTTGAAAGAAAGTTGAATGAATGATGATGCTTGATGATTGAAGAAGAAAGACATATAGAATGAGATTTAATCTTCAACAAAGAAGATGAGATTTGTTTGTTGATTTGATTGATTCTCTAGCAAACAACGAAGATTCTTTATCATTGAATCTATCGATTGATTTGATTCTTGAGCAATTCACGAAGATTCTTTATCGTGATTCTCATAATCGAGTGAACTTTGTGTACTTAATGAGCGATAAGTAGTCTAGCAATTCAAACAGTCTTGTCGTTGATTTTATTCAACTCTCTAGTGTTGTTCTATCTTTCGATTATCGTTGATCATCAGATAAATGAATTTCTTTAGACTCGTTCTGTCTAGATGAGTATGTTGAATGAGTAATGAGATCAGTATCATGTGATTAACGAATTCTTAATATAATGTCAGAATCATGTCTAGATGATACAATCAATGAAGATCAGAATTGATAGTGCTTGATCTTTAAAGATAGCTATAACTGAATATTAAGAATACAGAAGAAGAGTGATACAAAAGCTTCTATTTATGTAATGTTCAGAGACTGCGCTAGATTCAAAAGAAATGTGTTTGTGACATGAAAAGAATGTGATGTAGATGAACAAGATGTTGATGAAAGAAAAAGATGTTGAGTCATATCTGAGTCAAACCTGAGCCAGATCTCGGCTAGATCGTTGACTAGCTCTAATCAATACGCAGTGAACTCGCTAGCGTTCACTGTGAATTGATTAGGGCTTCAGCCTTGATACACTCGTAACAATAATCATCGTCATCACGAAGAGTCTCAGAGCAGTAGCGAAGATGATGATGAAAACGAAGCTCTTGAAGCAATTTAGAGTGGCTAGAACACTCGTTCTCTAACGTGCAATCAACGCGAACAAATTTGATACATAGTCTCAAAACTCACTGTTTCGGCTGCGTGAAGCAGTCGTATAGACTGCGAGTGATTTTCTACCCCAGAGGGTTTTGTTCACTCGATACAAATAGCATAGAGTTCCCCATGGGTCGGTCTAATCGATGTCACAAGGGTGTATGAATTTATTATTATTATTATTATACATACATCACATACATACATACATAGAATATCGCACCCGCCCAAAGTACCTTACCGTATGCAACCATCCTTAGTCATCTAGTCAAAAGAACGAAAAACGTGAGCGTGACTTGACAAAGGTATTTATATATAAAAAAAAAAAAAAGAAAGCGACATACAGCAGTATATACAAACCCCCATCACCATAAAAAAAACCCCTATCGTAATTGATCGATCGCTCGCGACATTCAGAAGCGCTCAGAAGCAAAGCTCATCTCAACTTTATTTGGCGACAAGTAGCGTTTTGTGAAAGGCTGGTCTAGCTGAGGTGTGTAATCAGATTTGGGGGAAACGTGCCCAGGAGCTATGTAGAAGAACCGGAAAAAGATAAGTGGCAAGAGGGGAAAGTGAGGAACATGGTAGGGAGAGGAAAAAAGCAGCAGTGGTATATCGCCTCTAAGCACAAAAGTTCATCCAGCATCCAGCACAACAAGCCCTCTAAAAAAGCACAAGCACAAGCACAAACAACCCCCTCACCTCCCCTCATAATCACTCGCCCACTCATACCCCCCTCCACCAGCAAACCCCCCACCACCATTCCCATTCCCATTCCCATTCCCATTCCCACCGCCATTCCCACTCCCATACCCCATTTCCTCCCCCTCATCCTCCAACCACTCCCCACCACTACTCGCATCAAAACTACTCCGCCCACTCACATCACCCTCATCCGGTCCCGCCTGCCCCAGCTGATCCCACTGCAGGCCTTGCAGTGCCGGATACTGCACCAGCAGCGCAGCCGGTAAAGTGAAGCCACCATTCATGTTTTGGGAAGGCGGTGGGGCCGGCATCAACCCGCCTTGCTGCATGGTGTGGTTCTGGTTCTGCGCCATCATGTGTTCGTCGTAAAGGCGCTGGCGCTCCATGGCTTCTTCGTCGAGGAGGGGTTTGATGCAGATCCGCCCGGCTTCGCTACGGAAATGTCTCCCCAGAGCGTCAGCGCGTGCGAATCGCCGCCCGCAGCCCCAGTTCCCTCCTGCGCCTAGTTCGCCGCGGCAGACGAATTTCTTCTCGCCGGTGTGGAGGCCCTCGTGGCGTTTGCGGTCGTGTTGACGGGCAAAGGCTTTGCCGCAAACCGTGCAGACAAAGGGGCGCTCGTCAGTATGCGTTCTCAGATGGGAGCGGAGGTTGTAGGCTCTTGTGAAGCGTTTGGGGCAGAGTGTGCACTGAAAATTTGCAGGATGTTTTATACGGCGGTCGGGGCCAGCAGTGGGGGGCCGATTGGGATCGGCGAGTTCGAGGATGTAATCGCGGTTGGGGATTGAGGAGGTGGAAGAGCGACGGAGGCCGGCTCGGGAGGCGGGAGAGGGGTCGCGCGAGCCCGAGGGAGAGACGCTAGTGGAGAAGGAGGCTTCGAAGGGGGAGAGGGAGCGGTTGCGGTTGCCTAGGTCGTTGGAACATAGAGTAGAGGAAGGCGTTCCCGGGCGGGGGAGGTAGGTCTCGGATTTTGCGCGCATACGTCCTCGGCGGCCTGTTATTATGTCAGCATTGTTGGCACCTCGAATGTAGGGGGCCTTGCCTCCTTCGGGAGGACTTAAGGCGTCCAGGTCGTTCTCGAGCCGATGCGGCTCAAAAAGGGTTTGTTTTGATGGCGGCGCCAACTCGACATTGATTTCTGGTGGTGCCATTGAGGCAGCTTGGCCCATATCTCCCGAACCTAGCCTCGAATGATTATATTGGTCTTCAGCCTGGCTAGTGTAGATCTCCGGTCCGGGACCGCCGCCGAAGTTATTTTGCGCCAGCATAAAATTGTCTTGAGAAAACCCAAAACCTGGATGGGGAGACATTCGAGGCGACACGAACGGGCTATGCGCGGGACTGATGCGTTGTTGCTGGTTTTGTTGTCCGTCCGCAAGACTGAATTGTTCGATGCCAAGTGCATCCGGGTATAAGTGATCTTGTTGTGCGTTCAACATCGGCGATGGAGTCCCATCGTAGCTATCGAAGCTCTCTTGGGTGGGAAGGAAAGGCGAAGGTGCGACAGAGGATGAAACATCAGAATGTTCCGAAGGCGCCCTTCGATGTGTTTGGAATTGTGCGCCAAGCACATTCGCCCAGTCCGCTCCTTGCTGCCCATGCACGAACTGTGCGCTGGACGGATCTAGGGAAGTTTGTCTTGAGTGATTCGGGGAGTAATGGTGATTCTGATCCAGTGCTAGCGACACTGGTCCAGGAGGGGAGTTTGGGTCTGACGACATCATGTTGGGAGGAGTGGGCATGAGATTCTGTGGTGAAGACATGTTACTCATCAAATCAGCTGGATTAATGGATACCTGCTGCTGTTGTATGCCTGCTTGGAACTGAGGTTCTAACGGGAAGTCGTTCTCAAGAAGCTGTGCTTGTTTTTTCTGCTGATGGTCAAAGTCCTCGAACGTTGTGGCTGTAGCCGCCGCACTCAATGGAATGGATGAATATTGGTCTCCGGACTGATGGATGTTCAACTGCGACGACCTCGATTGGACGCTCGAACTCAAGCCATCTTGATGGTATTTCTGTCCAAAGTCTGGATCTGCAAAGTCGTTACTGGGCAACACGTGATGTTGAAACTGCGGTGGTTGTGGAGATCCTTGGTAGAATGATTGAGGTACTAGATTGAACTCTGGTTCTGGCCCAGTAGTGGTAGTTATGTTCGAATTGAACGGTCCGGTATTGAAGGTTGTGTTGTTTATGGATGGGTCGAGATCAAGGTGTGTCGTGTAGTCGTGATAGTGTTGTGGGGAAGGTGAGTGCCTTATATGGTTGGGCTGATGACCGGCCGACGACGACCTTCCACGGTACTGTTGCCCTTCCATGGTGACGATGTTAATTCTTTTCTTAGACCAGTGAGGCAACAACTGTGGCCTGACGTTTCGATAGCTTGTTGAAACAAACCGCAAGCTATGGTAACGCGATCAGACTATGAGTTTACTACGTTGTGGTCCAGTGAGGTTAGGTCGGGAAGAGGGCAGTGTCGATGTAGATCTTAGAATCGGTAAGACTAGTCGAGCAATGCCTCCAAGATCAGCCTGGGGACGAATAGCCGGTAATCGATACTTCAGCGTCTGTTTCAGCGTGTAATACCGGGACGGGGCGAAATGGCAAGTCGTACCGCTGTATCGATAAAGTTGAGGACGAATGTCTGCCGTGGTGTGTACACTATCAACGGCCTGACTGATATCTTCGGGGTGCGACTGGGTGCAACGATTCGCTGATCCACCAGACTCCAGTCCCCTTTGGCTTGACTCGCAAGCTTTGTCCAGCTAACAACGGTTGTAAGTATGGAGCTCTTGCTGAAGCTGACGATGAAGGTGAGCACAGTGTAAGCATCGAAGGCTGAGGCGAGAGACTGTTTCAACCGTAGACTTGGTGAAGAGCAATGTCGGCTCTCGTAGTTTGCTGGCCACTAATTGCAGAGAGTCAGTATAGGAACGTTTCAAATGATGTGTTGGACGAGGCCCAAGCCTTGGGGCTGCGCACATTATATGGAGTATCAAAAAGTGCGCGGCACCCAGGGTTCTTGAACGACACTCAAGGCGAGCTGGAGGTACCGGGTGTCGCAAGGGATTGTTGGTCGCTGGCGCCAAAGCGCGTGCTTGCAGAGACGGTCAATGGAGGATGTCTGGGTAGGTGGTAACTGAAAGAGTATGATATGGGAAGCATTCAAGTGGTGGGCGATAGTTGTTCAAGTAGTGGAAGGAATATGGCCAAAGATAGCGCATAGTGCAGCAGAACGTTCACCTCCATGTCACTGTCACCCGGCGTCTAATTTATCCGCTAAGATAGGTACAGTAGTGGGGGGGTTTTGGCCCGATAACTCCAAGGTACCTAGGTACCTACTGTACACTCTATGGGCGAGAGAGAGAGAGAGAGAGACAGAGTCTACTACTACAACCACCAAACAGTCAATATTGATGAGGTACGGTAGGTGCGGCAAGGTAAGTGATGACTGAGACGGTGCGACTGCTGTTTAGGTCGTCACCGGGGGCTAAGTCGCTTCAAGCTGAGACTCAGCCTCGTTCGCGATCACTTCCACGAACGTTTCACTACACCATTCTAGACTAGTTCTGGAGGCTTGAAGCCTTGCACAGCCCACCCACCAGGCAGACTGGTATCGTTTGACCTCATCAGTTAATGACAAAGACAAGCGAATGGGTCATGATACACTTGGACGAATGGAGAAGGAGAGTCAATCATTGTTGACGATAAAAGCAAGTCTGCAAAATCAGATATCGCTCAAACGCTAGAACAGATCCCACCCGATGGACGCAGTATATCCCAAACCTTCCCAACCTTCCAAACCTTCCCGATATATTCAGACCTTGAAGAGTAGATCTTCAAGTATACGCCCTCAAAACTCTGCTTCTCGGTTCCAAAAACAACACATTGTCTTACCCTTTCTCCTCCTTCTCCTTCTCCTTCTCCTTTCCTTCCGCTTCACCTCCCTTTGGCCTCTCTTTTTCTTTGATGCTCAAAGTGCTCTCCCCATCTCCGTCTGGCCCTGCATTAACCACCCGCAGCTTCTCCCGCGGCACGGTGAACATGACTTGAACCACTCTCTTTTCTACCGCGGATTCCACGTCCCATTCTTCATCGTCTCTTCCGATTTGCCTTGGCTCTGTCCCATGGTTTCCACCCTCGACATCCCAGTCTTTGGCGCCTTGTCGTTTTTGCCACAGCATTGCACCAGCACTGGCTGCACGTCTAGGAATTCCAGCTTCTGTGTATTGATACTTGGTTGGTGACGATGACATACTGTTGTTTCGGTTTTCGGGAGATGTTGATGTGCTCCGATCAGTTCCAGTAAAGGCACGGCGCATACTACCCATCCATCCCCTCGCTCGACTGTAAGATTTGGTGGGTGATGATTCTTCCTGGTCAGCGTATCCTCCAAGGAGGGCCTCGCCTTCCAACTGAAGCTGAGGGAACGAAGTAGGTGCGGTCGTAAAGGTGTCAGAAGTATTCGAACGCCGCGGATTTGGACGTATGGTAAGAGATTGGGAGCGGCGATGGCTGGGATGACGTTCGGGAGTGATTTTCTGCCCACCCGGCACGCCCAAGTGAGTAGAGGTAGCAGCTGTACTGCCGACCGTGGTGGTAGCCGTAGAGAAGGGGTTGGTGGTGAATAGTGCGGCGGAACGCTGTGACATACTCCTGCTGATAGCTCCGACTGACCGTTGTACAGAATACGCAGACAATGCTGATCTCGTAGATTGTTCACTGAGAGTAGAAGACGTACGATCAGTCTTGTCTGGAGAAATACGACCTGCCCGTTGTTGCATGAGCGCATCTGCTGCGGCCCAGTCGCTGACCCAGTTTTGAACTTCAAGGGCTCTCTCCAGAGCAGGAGTCTCTGGAGATGGTGTTCTCGAGGAATCACGGAAAGGATCGAAGTTTGGTGCCGACTCGAGAATGTTGCCGCCCATCTTCTGAGCCGTTTGGGCATCTGCTGGGGGTGTCCTATCTTCATATTCGTCCCGCTCATCAATCGGATGAATGTTGCCAGAAACACGGCTCTGTCGCCCATCATCGTAATAAGGTGCAGGTTGATACGCTCCTCGAGAGTGAAGCGATCTACGAAGACCTCGTGTCGGACTTGGAACTTCGAAAAGTAAGCCTGTCCTTTCAGCACCTGGATTACCACCCCAGGGATATGCGTCTCTAGATACTCGGTTGCCGTCTCCCTTCCATTTGGTGTTCATTGTCATTTCACTCTCTTGTCCATCAATGCCTCCCTGGCTAAGTGCTCGCTGTCCACCTGTGGCTAAATTTCGTAGCTCTTCTTCGCGGGCTTCTCTTCGACGCTTGAGTCGACGGCTATACCAAAAGTAGACAATTATTATTCCAATAACGGCCAACAGTCCGAACGTCAGGCCAGCTCCCAGACCTACCCTGCCTGATGGAGTTATGGAGCCCGAATCAGCGTTAGATGGAGTAATGTGCTGAGACACACGTGGATGAGTGTAGCTAGAGATCCATGAGGTTGAAGTCGTGTTGAAGAAATAGGATTGGGTGCTCTGAGAAATGTCTCTTTTCCTCGCTTTGGAATTTCCGGATACCGGAATTGTATAACCACCAACAATCATCATCACAGCCCCAGGAAGCATCACGGCACCGTGACCAAAAAGCCCCAGCCCTTTCGCAGGACCCGGCCCTGACTGGGTTGGAACACTCCATTGCCAATCACTGCTCCCACCATAACCCGCACCGAGCTGAAGAACCGCCAATTGAGGATTTGCTAGCGTATGAACATCTCCGACCCATCCGCCAAAAATTATCATTTGTCTTCCGTCTGGCGTAAGCACGGCGGTATGCCCAGACCTGGAATCTACTGCAGTGTTTCTTGCGGAAAGATCCGTTTTGGGAGCTGCGGCAGGCGGATCGACGGGCAAGAAGCTCCAGCTCTGTTCTGGCAAGGAGAAGAGAGCAACTTGAGACATGTTTATAAACGCTTGTTGTGTGTGGCCCCCTATTAATACAAAGTTTTGGCTCTTGTGCTGGGTTTGACTGCCATCGGATGACTGAGAAAATGTAGGCTCTAGGGCAGTCATGCTAAAGCCAGCTTCTGCAACTGGTGGTCCTCTGCTTGGTGATACGCCCAGTGTGTATGCCATAGACGAAAGTGAGGAAGATGTCGCTGATTCGAGGGCCAACATGACATTAGAATAGTTAGCTGATTGGGTCCAGCCATCTGCCGACACAGAAGTTGTGTTTGGGCACATTCCGCCAAAAGTATAGAATTCTGAGCCGGTATTGTTTGAGCTAGAGAAAGCAATGGCGGAAGCAAGATAATTTGCGCCATATTGACTTCTGTTTCTAACTACTGCATCCAGGGACAGATTCGCCTTGGCCCATGTTCCCTGGAGGTCTGAGGATTGGTTCACTGGCGTTAGGACCCAGAGGGAGGAGCCAGCTCCTTCACTACAATCTCCCGTATATACCAGTATTCGCCCTTGCTCGTCCATTGCCGGCGTGTAGGCTTCATTCTGACCATTCGTTATGAACGGCGGAGACCTCGAAATAGTGATAAAGGGAAGACTCGTCGCGCTGAGCGTCCTGCTCGCATTCAACCCCAACAATTGAGAGTTGGATGATGTTGTAGAGGGCTGGAAAACATAGACCAAGTCATTGTAGATCGGCGACAACATAGCCTTTGTAGGAATGTAGGGCAGGGTGGCCATCGCGGGAAGGACAAGAAATGCCAACAGTCCAACTGGTAGACCAAATGGCCTAGCTGTCATCGTACCGACGTGCAAAATCTGACACCGGCAGCGTCGGCTGCCAACAGTGCAGATCACCTTGTCATGCTTGAATCAGTAGAGGACACTCGAAGTAACACCGAAGAACTGCATGACCAGCTGCCAGCAGGTAAGTATAAAGAGCCTAGGAGCCTCAGTCAGCGGCACAGAGCGCTCTGAAAGCAAAAGTGCAAATGGTTCTTGCAGAGCTTCGGACCGCAAAGTGGGGGGAAACAAGAACAATGTTAAGGGCCACGAGCAGGTCAGATTGTAAACACGCAGGGCTTTAACCACAAGGATTGCGAGTGGGGGGACTAGAACTAATTGCTGTAGAGACCCCGGGCGAGCGTTCCAGATCGTTGAGATCGGAAGCTTTGCTAGGTTTGCATATGCAAGTCACCACGCGGACTGGAACCACATCTAAAGGTAGCGAGCGATTCGTTGGAATTCCGCGCGCTTTGAGACGTAAACATTGCGTTGCCCTGGTTGCAGCCGGCGGGGCTGCTCGGGGCCAATATACTCGTACAAGGTAGTAGATTACATACTGCCCTAGCGTTAGCGAACGCGATAACGCTATTCTACTGTATGTACGGAATAGCAGAAGCTCTAAGCCTGCCTTTCTCAAGATGTATTATGTATCCGAACTTTCTTGACTGGCACTCGTGGCACTCGCTGTTTGGTAATAAGATTAATGCAAGGATACCTAGTATCCTGGCGTTTATGTGTAGATTATGTTGCAAGCCATGAAACCTGGATTAGGTCAGTTTACAGACTCCTATCGCCGTTGGGTGCATGATCAACCTGATGTCCTCCATTTGAGCAATGTTTGATTTTGACTACTGGGATGCTCTGCAGGCTATCCTTCCCCCAAGGCCTCAGTTGAGACATATATGAGATATTTAATGGGGGCATCTGAATGTAGCAAGGCTTTTCTCTCCGACTGTAATACTAGTGGGTAGGTTTGATAGAGAGGATTTAGCTAGTGAATCCGTCCCCCAACGCGTGGTGGAGTATTCTCTTTCTATGTAAGCCAAACCAAACGCCTGGAGATACCACACAAAGTCGTCGTCGTGATGCAACCATCGTGAAATGCCCTCAAGATTGGCCTTGAGCCCTTTGAGACTCCACCTCTCTCATTACCATCTCTTTTACTTCCTTGCTCGTGCCTTGCGGAAGCGCGTAATCAAGGATGAAGTTTTTCGAACGCGGTTGTTCCAACTGCAACACTCGCTTTGCGTACTCTTTCAAGTGCGCTCGCGCATCGCCACTGTTTACATTACTCCAACGACTCTCATCGGTACCATACGCAGCTACGGTCTCCCGTAGGTGCACCAGACCTTGCCCAGCCAGCCATCGCTGGTTACGCTCGTCATCATACACCTCGTCATCCTGCGCAGACTCGAACGCCGCACCATTCTCATCCTCGCCATTTCTTTCACCTGATGGGTCAGGTAGCGGCAATAAGCCGGGAACCCCGTTTGCACGCACTTCTGCTCGGAGACCTAGTAGCATCTCCTCCGGTATTTGAAGGTCTCCGTCGGCATCGTTCGGCCTCGGCCCCTGCCGTGTCTGTGCTTCAAGCGCTTGTTGCTCCTGCTGCTGTCTTCCCAGAACCCGTCGTAGGAGCTCCAGCAGACGAGCTCCACGTTCTGCAACAATCTCTCGAGGAAGCCCTGACTCGGTGGCTGCGTAATTCAGCGTCTCTTGACTAGCTTCTTGACTGGTAGACTCGACAGGGGCTTCGCTTTGGCCAAACCATGGGATTAAACGCGAAAAGAAGCCTTGTAAACCCTGCAGTTCTTGTTCTTCGTCTTGGGCTTCGACAGAACCAGTTACTGCATTTCGTTGGGGGATATTGGGTGGGGGGTCGAGGAAATCTTGAGGGAGGTATCTACGGCGTTCGGGTGGATCGGTGCTATACGATAACAGAACGTCGGGTGGTGGCAGTGGATCTGAAGCTGAGGTCGACATGGTGGTGTAAACCCGAGGGATCAAGCTCATGAGGGCAGGTGCGCCAGATAAGAGAACATGACGAGCCTCATTGAGGCTTATATCTGATATCATGCGGACGCCACGGGAAATTTCTGCTATCTCGGCGACTTCAACAAGGAATGAGATCGTATCTGGACTGTTCCAAAGGTCTTTCGCATAACTGATGTATAACTCGCACTCGAATTTCTCTCGTTCTGAATGTGCTTCTTTCCCCCAGATCGATTTCGGGAGGTGCTCTATGTTCAATTCCCGGAAGAGGCGAGCAAAAATCCAAGGATAAGCAAGGATCGCTGCAAGAAGAGAAGCCCGACATGCTTCGACGTACTTGAGCTTATACTCTGCAAGAGCGGAAGAGATCTGAATATTTGGACGATCGTGCCAAACAATATGGTATATTGGACACGCGCGTAGCTTTAGAAAGTGCTCCATTTGCCCGCCCCTGATAGCTAGTTGATCCAAGATCAGTCGGACGCAGTACGGATCCGTCTCTGGCTGGAGACTCAGCAAGAGCTTTGCCCATTCATATGCTGTCCGCCAAGTGCCTCTCTGACCCAGACTATGGATGTAGCGCCACACAGCGAGCCAGAACTCACGGTTTTCTCGACGACGAAAGTTGAGTCGAGCTTTGCCTTCCGAGAGAGCAGTCACAAAGGAAGAGTGGACTGAGCGACCGAAAGAGAACAGGGCACGCTCGAGCAGATCACCTGAGACTGAGTGATCGCCTTGTTGTTTAGCAATTTCCGAGACTTGTAATAACGTCGAAATATGATACGCTGCGTCTCCTATTAGCGCCAATATAACGTTATGGGTTTGGACAAGATCGTACGATTAAATTGCAGTAATTGAATCATGCGTTGAGGGTCCATAGATTCTACACAAGATTGAAACTGCCTCTGCACGTCTTGGTAACCTGTGTTATGTACAAACCGATACCGAGTAACGCCGTCTTTCTGCTCCTCAACCTCCATGCCAAGGCCGCCACTGGTTGCTTTAGGCCATTCTTCCTTGCCTAACATGAAGACATTCCTTCGTAGAGCCAAGCCTACCAGCCCTTGACCTCGTGATGCTCTGCTGTTTTGAGCAGCTAATGCTCCTCCCAGATCAAGATTCCGTTGCCCCCTGCCATGCCGTCTCCCCGGTCCTCCTGGGTTCTCGTCGCTTTCCAGCACTACATTTCCGAAAAGCCTCTTCATCTCGTTCAGAGCATTCAAATGTTTGCTTTCCACCCCTAACAACCGATACATTTCTTCGTAATCATCATCTGGCTTTGGTTTTGTGAAAGCGTATGTGCCATCCCTGTCCTTTGTGGATAGAGATTTGAGGGCCAGGTCAATCTCATCCAAATTTGATGTCTTATTTCCGCCTTCTGTTGCTGGTTTACCTAGTCCGCTTTGTACCACTTTCCTTCTTTTATTTTTTTTGTTGCGTGATTTGCCTTTCGACTTAGCGTTTGCTGGTGGTGTTGAAACATTTTCATTCTGCTTTGCTTCCGTTGGGAGGTGATCTGTTTCACTTGATTGTGCTGTTTCTGAAATGGCATCTTCAGAGTCGACATCCTCTGTCAGCATGTCAAAAGCATTTGGAGCCTTGGGCTTGACGACCTCTTCTTCTGATGATGACTCTTCGTCTTGCATACTGCCCTTATCTAGCTGTTGTTGTTGCTCCTGCTCTCTCTGCACCTTACGCAAAGCTCTAGAAGACATGGCAATTTTAAACTATTATCAGTCGCTGCTTTGATATTTGATCGAAAGGTTCGACGCGATAAATCCGTGGTGAGGTAGCTGGTGATGATAAGAGTGCTCTCTTAGTGAATGAGACCTAAGGTATGACGCTGTTGTACTGTTTGTAATTTAAAGGCTGGCGCTAGCTCTAGCCGTTTGCAGATCTGGTGCTCTCTGCACAAGATCTGGCTACGGCAACCTTAAAAGTCAGAACCAAAGAAACGTAACTTGGGCAAGCCGCAACTCAAGGCATCGTTTCTTGCTGACTTGGCCCACCTATCTCAATGCGTCGTGCAGCCGTCCAAGCTCTTCGTACTGCTCGGCGTACTCCAGTACGAAGACTACTAAACTCTAGGACTTTCCCGATCTGCTCGAACAAGTATGCGTTAGGCCTTCGTTCTACGTCAGCTACTGCAAAGAGAGATGGCCCATCTCTGGTTTTGGAATCTTCCATGTACTTCAGAAACTTCTCTGTCGCTACTCTAGTCGCTGCTCTTGTTGGGGGTACGTGGTTCTATCAGAGAGAAGCAATATCGGAGCAAGGGGGTCTGGTAAACAGTTCAAGTCCTACGTCTGGAGCTTCAAGCCCTGGAACATTTCAGACATCTGCGTTACTGGCGTCGATACCCTCTCAGACCCTTTCTCCACAAGCTTTGTTAAGCAATCCAGTCTCCGAGCCAGCAGCCGAATCCACGAGACGGGCATTAATAGTTGAAGACGACCAATTCTACGTTCGAGACCTTTCAGATGACAGACCCTTATCAAAAGGAAGGGACGACACCGGTGGCGACCAGCTGGACATGCTGACCCCAGAACAAGCGACACATAAGCTCCGTCGTGACGAAGAATCCTACACTGTCGGTAGAGGCCGAGGCGTAGTCCGCTACGACGTAGTCCAACTTCCAAGCAATAACCCAATCGAAGATGACCACGCCGAAAAAATCGTCGAAGTCCCTCAAACCGTCACACCACCCCAGGATGGCTCGCCAAGCTCCGACTGGATGTTTTGGGGCGTTTTCGACGGCCATTCCGGCTGGACCACCTCGGCCAAACTTCGCCAGGTTCTCATCTCCTTTGTTGCCCGCGAGCTAAATCAAATTTACAAATCCGCTCTCACCGACCCCGGCCTCACCTTCCCAACGCCCGAAGCCATTGACACTGCCATAAAGCGGGGGTTTCTAAGACTCGATCATGAGATCGTACATGAAAGCGTCGAAAAGGTCACAAAAATGAACTCCAAACCACTTGCCGCTGAGATTCTCGCCCCCGCCCTTTCTGGGTCCTGCGCCCTCCTCTCCTTCTACGATAGCAGATCCAAACTTTTCCGCGTAGCTTGCACAGGCGACTCAAGGGCGGTGCTTGGCCGTAGAGGCGCTACAGGAAAGTGGATTGCCACCCCGCTCTCCGAAGATCAAACAGGCGGTACTCCCGCTGAGATGGCTCGCCTTCGCGCAGAACACCCTGGCGAACAGAACGTAGTAAGAAACGGCCGTATACTAGGCGGGCTAGAACCCAGCCGTGCCTTCGGTGACTCCTTCTACAAGTGGAGCCAGGACGTGCAATTACATATGAAGAAGAGTTTCTTTGGCAGAAACCCTTCCCCACTCCTTAAAACCCCACCCTACGTGACCGCAGAGCCCGTCATCACGACCACGAAAATGCAACCCGAGAAAGGCGATTTCGTCGTCCTGGCCACCGACGGCCTATGGGAGATGCTCACCAACGAAGAAGTGGTCGGGCTTGTCGGTCAATGGCTCGAATCCCATCCCCTTCCCCACCAAAACGCCTCCTCCAGCAGTAGCTCGTGGTCTCAGTCCTGGTTCGGCGGTAAATCCCAAACCGCGCTCCCTGTAGAGAAACCCCTGCTTGGTACTGGCGAGAGAAGTGAGGGACAACGGCAGCCGCTAAGGCAGGAGCAGTGGCAGATTAAGAGCAGCGATGAAAGGTTTGTGATGGAGGACAAGAACGCTGCAACTCATCTTGTGCGGAATGCGTTGGGCGGGAGAAATCGCGATATAGTGTGTGCGTTGCTGACCCTGCCGAGTCCATATTCGAGGAGGTATAGGTACGTTTGGATTCTGATTTGTCTTTTGATCGTTAGGATGCTGATGTCGTATACAGGGACGATCTTACGGTTGAAGTAATTTTCTTTGGGGAAGAGGAGGGGAGGGGAGACGTAGTGCTCAATGCTGAGGCTAGCGCGCAGATGAAGGCGAGGTTATGAGGATAGAATCTTATTTTGGAGGGGGGTTTGGCATACTCGAAAGTAGAAGGAATGGGTGTTTTGGGAGCAGCGTTATGAATTGAGCATCATATACCCCTTGAGGTTGTATTAGATTACGAAGGCGGGCTTTGGAACTTATGGTGGGGTAGCAATGCAGCGCTTTGATGTCCATAGCCTGATTTCCTAGACCGGGGAATTACTGATAATATATACAAATATATGTGCGCAGCACAGGCCTAGCAGGCGCATCGTAGCCTGCAACCCTGTGTTCCTACTACTGACTTAAGGGAGCTTCTTAACGAAGGAGCAGACCTCGATGCAGCGCACTAGTCGTTTGTGGATGGCTTCGAGCCAGGTATGGAGCTGCCCTTCGAGATCCTGATACCGCTTAAGGACCTCCGTAATCCAAAGTGATAGCTCCTAACATGGCATTGCTGCGTCTTGCAGCAACGATGCCAGACCCCGTCTCCCACTCGACAAATCGCCATCTTACATACAGGCGCGGAGTAGAGTCAGTTACGTCGACTGCGCTGCTCGCTAATGCTATATGGAGAAACAGCCATGCATCCGCGTGTTGCTCGCTTGTCCTGGTAATTAGGGAGAGCGGCGGTTGGTTGCCGCTTTGGTGAGCTTCTATGCGGGCGATATGCTGCGGATTATATCAGGAAGAAGCGTTTGAGGTTTGTTGGGCTACCCTTAGATGAGACCAATGCAAGGATTATAGGTAATTATTTCTCAGGATAATCTTTAGCAGCATTAGCGGCCAACCAAGTTGATGCAACGCGGCATAGATTTGGGGAACGATGTTCAAGGCGAGAAACATCCCGGTACCTTTGAAATTATTTTGAACCTCTCCGAAAATCCGATGATTGGCGATTCGTAGCTGTGAGATGTGTTTGCGAAGGATTAAGCATTCCCTCCACGTCTTCATGGCTTCGGATTAAGATCTGCGAAATCCTGCGACTGTCGAGGCTTGCATGGTGTAACGGCCTTTGGATGTGGCATATACCATTCGAGAAACGCATTCTGGCCCAATGCACAAAGCGAGCTTGAAATCCAGTAAACAAGCATGGCACTCGGGACTTGCAGGGTAAGAGGCCCAATTGCAAGGGCCAAGATCCTAAGGATATTGCGAATCCGTCTTTGACCTTTTGTAGGGGTTGATGATGACTTACGGGCTACCATTTCGTGGAAGGCGATATTGGAAAAGAGAACCCCAGAGAGCATAAAAGGTAGAATCAGGTGCGGATCTGGGACAAGCAGGTCCGGGAACCACAGCGCACCTTCGTTGGCAAAAGACTGCTGAACAGAGAGTAACGTACTCTTTGTTCCATCTTCGACAGCCCCATCTAGGACTACGTCTTCAGTCCCCTTGAAGCGTTTCATAAGTAGACCTAGCAGCCCTTCGCCGACACCAGACATTTTCCGGATGGTTTCGATTACAATCAGGAAAATGGGTAATTGAAGCCAATTCAGTAAGACTTTCCAGAATTGGACGCCTCGCGCTTTGACAATCTCTTGCCACTTCTCGTTGTAGTGTTTAGTGACCATCTCCTGGCAGGCCACCGGCCCCAACGCAGCATGGTCTTTCATGACTTTTCGGCGAAACACATGCTGCCATGCCTGCATAAGAGGCCTCAATGCAGACCTTTGTAGCGTTATGCTGTGACTGTACGTTGTAAGGGGTCCTATGATGGTGACTCTAAGTAATAATGCCGTTAATGGCAACGTAGCGGCCCATGGTAAACCCGTGGCGCTGTGGATCCCTGTTATGAGAGCGTGAGTCCCGGTCAAGCATGATTCCAGGAATGGGCGTTGGGGGGACGCATGGAATCTGCGACGTGGCACAAATGCTCTTGGATTGATTGAATGGATGTGATGTGGAGACCCGGAAAGCCTTAGCTTCAAGGTGGCCGTTACAAGACGATCAGGAGCCATTGCCGATCTTTAGATGGAAGCATCCAGATAGTTTTGCACGTCTGGATAATCACGTATGCTGCCACGTAGCAGGTCTACTTCATTCACCAGAACAAGTCGTCCTGTGGGCCTGAGGTGGCCAATATAGATTGCAACGTGTTTCGGGTTACACGACTGTCGATTTAGCGCCACAGGAACGTGGGCTTAACCGCGTTGTCAATGTCATTGTCAACGGCATCGACATTCGTAGTTGCTTTATAGATGAAGCCTCAAGACTGAAATGGGCTTTCTTTTGCGGCTTCTGTATTTGGGCTTTATCAACACGCTTCTTGCGTCGATCTCAACGTTCTTCCTATGCAAATGGTTGGTTGGCTGGCACCTACAGCGAAGTACTGCGGCACGCAGGGAACTGATCTTGGCGCGTATCGGGGTTGAAGAACAAGACTACCATTCCAAAATTCGCCATTCACCAAAGTCTGATGATGGAGACTGGGAAAAGGTTGAAAGCTATGCTTCTGGATCTGCTCCTGACGGAGGAAAATTACAAGAGAATTGGAAGGGGGTGGTAGGGTTTTTCCATCCCTTCTGGTAAGCACTTGGAATCTAAAACCTTGGAAGTGTCAATGAGCCTTGTTGATTATGAAAAAGCAATGCTGGCGGCGGCGGTGAGCGGGTCCTTTGGGCGGCCATCAAGGCTACACAGAAGCGTTGGCCCAAAGCTGTCTGTGTCGTGTATACTGGTGACAACGATGCTACTAAGACCGCAATTTTGGAACGGGTTAAGGTGATTTTCGCTAGAGACAATACAACGTACGGACAGAGAGGCTAACAACTATCCAGAACAACTTCAATATTCATCTATATCCTCCGACCGTTGTTTTTCTCTATCTACAGACTCGCTATTGCGTTCTCCCTTCTACTTATCCCCATTTTACTCTTCTTGGCCAAAGTCTTGGATCTCTAGTACTTGCCTACGAAGCATTCAGTCTGCTTGTGCCTGATATTTTCATCGATACTATGGGCTACTCCTTCACCTTGGCTTTATGCAAGTTCTTCTTCCCCAAGATACCCACTGGAGCTTATGTTCATTACCCGACGATTTCGACCGATATGCTAGATTCTCTTGACGCTGATACGGACAAGGGACTCAACACAGGGGCAGGAAAAGGGTTCAGAGGCACTGTGAAAAGAAATTATTGGAAGCTGTTCGCTTGGATGTATTCGTGGATTGGAGGCAACATAGACGTTGTAATGACCAACTCTTCCTGGACACAAGCACATATTCAATCACTATGGGGACCAAATCGAAGGAAACGGCAGAAATCTTCCGACGTAGAAGTGGTTTATCCTCCATGCGCTGTTGAGGAGATCGAGCAAGCAGTCCAAGTTACTAAAGCGAGCGAAGCTCAGAGAAAGCGAACCTTGGTATATATTGCTCAATTTCGACCTGAGAAGAAGCATGAGAAGGTCATCAATGCTTTCTCGAAGATGCTTCGTTCCCGATCAGCAGAAGCTACAGAAGGTGCTAAGCTTTTACTTATTGGTAGCGTGCGAGAAGACGACAAGAAGAGGGTAGTGCAGTTGAAAACGCTGCCAAAAGAATTACACATCGAAAACAGTGTTGAGTTCATGCTAAATGCGAAGTGGCCAGTAGTACTGCAATGTCTGCAACAATGTTCGGTCGGAGTAAACGTCATGTGGAACGAGCACTTTGGTATTGGGGTGGTCGAATATCAAGCGGCAGGCCTGATAAGCATAGTCGACGATAGTGGAGGGCCAAAGGCAGATATTGTTGTTGATTACAATGGAGGTCCAACCGGTATGTGTTTGGTTTTCATGATTCGTCTATTATCTCCAAGTCGACCGAACGGGCTTTATTCCTTGACTGAGTCCATTACCTACGGACATTTTCGCCTTCAGAAAATTTTCAATGATAATCTTCTTACTCTGATAAACCAATAACCACCAACTGATTGACTTCACAGGCTTTCATGCAAGCACCGAGACAGAATTTGCAGATCGATTCGCGCAGGTGCTCTCGATGTCGTCCGAAGAGACTCTAGCGATGCGGCTTCGGGCTAGAGCATCAGCGAAGCGGTTCACAGAGGAAGCCTTCACCAAGCGATGGGTTGTTCAGGTGGGAAAGCTTATAGCTTTGCAAGAAAAAAGGTCCCAGCGGTAGTTTTCTTCATGAAGACTTGTTTATTCAGTAGACTCGACTCGTGTTCGTCTTTCAACAAAGATGCAGCCATAAGTGATTCTCGAAAAGCATACACGTGATTCAACATGAGATTAATCTTATAGTATAGAACCTTACCAATCAAACAAGAAATGCAATCAGTATCTCAAAATTTTCTGTTGTTCAAACTAAGGTAGGTCTTGAAGCGAATGACGCGGGTTCGAATGCATCGCATGAAGCATGTTTTGAAGCATGTTTTGAAGCGAGTAGGCTGACGAGTAGGCTAACGAGTAGGTAGGCGAGTAGGTAGGGTGGTAAGTAGGGTGGTGAGCATGTAGGGTGGCGAGTAGGTAGCTGAACATGTAGGTAGGCGAGCATGTAGCTAATTGCGGAACGTCTCTGCTAATTGAGCTTATTGAGTGCCAATCGAGCTAATTGCGCTAAAATTTAAGCTTCTTGCTAAACGCAGGTTGCACATTTGCCGATGCACAAGTTATCCCTACAGGCTACGGAGTACAGCTTCGTGGACAGCTGACAATGAGCTCTCTAATTGGTCATACCGTCAATTAACCCCTCAGCCGACCCTTCTTAGGCCGTTACATTGTATTGCCCTTGCTCCTTGTTCGCTTCCCCCTTCACTGGCTCCAGATCAGTGCTACAGATAAAATCCTTCCATTCGTCGCACATTTGTAAGGTCTCCAGGCACTTGGTCCTCATGATCTCCATCGCATCCGGTCCCAGCGGCAACCTCTTTGGTATAGGTCTCCCCGCAGCCATACCCTCAGATTTGACTACGTCGATCATCCGTTCCACGCACTTGGCTGAGTCTCCGCGTTGATTTCCATCTACAGCTCCCACACCCGCTACCATGGCAGCGAAGATTGCGTTATAATCATCATGTGTTGGTGGCGACACTTTGCAATTCTGAGCCGAGAATATCTTCGTGCGGTAGTAGCCGGGTTCGAAAATAATAGCTTGGATACCGAACTGTGCGATTTCCTTTTGTAGGCATTCAACGTAGCCTGATCTGTGAGTATGCAATCTGGAGTTTGGGGGTTGGAAAATAAACAGACCTTCCAACGCAAACTTGGTGGTGCAGTATGGAGCCGCTCCTACTTCACCCGCCCAGCCGCCAGTAGAGCCGACAAAGACAATCTTTCCAGATCTTTTCGCGCGGAAGTGAGGCAGAATAGCCCGAGTCATATCAACAGCACCGAATAGATTGGTGTTAATCTGATCTACCCATCGCTCATGGCTGCAAAGGATGTCAGGTAATTGTCGGCCTCCAATGGACTAGTAGAGCCCTGCAAACGTACCTCACTTCCTCCGCCAAACCTGCTTCCACATAGCCAGCATTGTTCACCAGCACGTCAATGCCGTCGTAGAACTTGATTGCTTCTTGAATTTTGGCATTGAGAATGTCCTGCGAGCTGGTAACGTCTAGATCTAGGATCTTCGCATCAGTGCCCGCGAGATGGGCAAGACGCTCAGAGGCATTTCGCCCTGTAGCAATCACTTTGTCACCGCGGGCGAGGAGACTGGGTACAAAGATCTCTCCAAATCCGGAGGAACAGCCTGTTATGAGCCAGACGAGTGGGGCCATTGTAAAGTTGTCGTGTAGTTTACAAGACGACAGCTGTAGGTGAGTGGAGGAGCAGGGCCTTTATTGACCACATGCGGGCAGATACCAGATAGAATACCTCTTGTACTGCCGGTCACAGCAACTCTTTGGTCGGGAGATGTGTCGAAGGGCGGCGAGGAAGGGCGCAGACTAAGCTACTGTCGTCACATGCAGGCCTACGGCACGACGTGCACTCCAACCTGATGCACGGATGTTGGCCCAGTTTTCAGCTTCATCCCTCGTACGGCATGACTAGGTTCCTGATAAATGCGCAGGTCGTTCTCATATTGAGTCCGATTCGCTGAGTGACGCACCCACCACCTGAATGTGTACATGCAAGTTGGGGTGGTGTACGTATATTGGGAGCCTATTTGTAGGGGCAGCTGTCTAGAATGGGTCCTGAAGCGCTAGTACCCTCTGCTTATACCACACGTAAGGTGGATATACCAGGCAGTAGTCCGGTATCTCGTTCGATCATCTCGTTTTGTGTGATATCTGTCGACCATCTACCTGGAATCTAGCATATTCGATCTTTTGCACAAATGGGTCTCCCGCAGCAGAAACAAAAGGTTACAGGATCAGATCTAAAGGTAAAATGTCCTTGATTACTTATGGTGATAGGAAAGGTGGTACGAATAAGTTCAATTGTCATTAACTTGGCCAAACAGACAAATTGGCTTACCTTCCATCTTCATACCATCTGGCTGATCACTCGCAACGACCTGAAGTCAATCGTCCTTCCAGAAACTGCTTTTGGAACCTTCAGTGCCCTTTCCGGACCTCTTCTCACCACTAATAACAACCCAAGTTTGACCGTGATCCTGGCTCGCATCCCCCGAGTCGTTCTCTGGAATTGGTTGAACGTACTCATTTTTGATGTGGCTAATCAACGTCTGCCCAACTCAGTTCTCGAAGATTCAGTCAACAAACCCTGGCGAGCGCTGCCTTCTCGCAGAATTACACCTTCTTCTGCACGACGGTTACTTTTATTCCTCATTCCTGTGGTCTTCTTCGCAACTATCTATTTGGGTGGCGTAGAAGAGACAGTGTTAATGATGGTGCTCACTTGGATGTACAATGATCTAGAAGGCGCTGATGAAAATTACATTGCACGAAATCTCATCAATTGTGCCGGCTTCATGTGTTACAGCTCCGGAACTACAATTGTGGCTGCTGGATACGGTCAACACACCCTCAGCTCCCGTGCCTATACCTGGCTTGGTATCGTCGGTGGCATCGTTTTCTCGACCCTGCAAATGCAGGACATGTCCGATGTGGAAGGGGACAAAGCCCGTGGCCGCAGAACACTGCCAATCGTACATGGCGACCGGGCCGCACGATGGAGTATTGCGATCCCAGTCACCATATGGTCCTTCTTTTGCCCATGGTTCTGGGAAGTGGAAAAGACGGCATGGGCGACAAGTCTAGCGGTAGGAGGATTGTTGGTATGGAGAGTGCTGATGCTACGAAGTGTTCCGGCGGACAAGGCAACCTGGAAAGTATGGTGCTTGTGGACCATAGTACTCTATGTATTACCGCTGTTTAAAAATCATAGTGTATTCGTGCGCTTTTGAGGGAAATATAACGCTTTAAAGTTCCTTGCATTGCTAGGATCCTGAAATACCTATTAGGGTGATAGGGCAGAACCTCAGATCCCGACAGCCTAATAGGGGTAACCAGCCTATTAGAGCAAGGTCCCGTTACCAAGACCTATTACCCGTTACCAGATAAAGCCTATTAGAATAGAACTTCGCTTTCTAACAAAAGTCGAATAGAGTAAACTGCAGGCAAGTTGAATAGCTAAAGATAGTCCCAACCATCAAGCTTGACAATTAAGCTGGCAAATCATTACAATAATAGTATAATAATGAAAGAGATTTAGCTCAAGATTGTTATGGGCCGGCATAGAGCGAGTCATATGGGTTTGATCTAACTAAGAGTTTAAAGCTAAGGAAGAAAGATACAGAACAACGTCGAGGGTTTTAGCTGCTGTTTGCCTTCGGTTAACTTTTAAGGTTAAACCTAACTAGATATGATAAGGCTCAGTCAAAAAGGTTATTTTTTGTAAATAGAAACAACGTCAACAAAGCTCTCTATTGTTCTTGATAATGCCTTCCTGCGACGTAGTACCTGATTCAACTGATTTAGGAACTGATCGTCCTAATCTGCGTTCTATCACTGTTGTAGGCGATCGATTTGAGCCTATTCAGATGCCTCTAAACGTCAGTTGAGTCAATATACCTACGCATACAACCGTCGATGTAGATCAGGAGGACACAAAGCCTTGTACGAGTTCCTCATTGAAATCAGCATTATCAATGCCTACAAACTCTCTTTGCATTCAGATGTTTCAAAGGAGGCTAAATACACTGTTCATAGCGAGTTCAGAACGGCTCTGGCTACAAGTCTTAGTCAGGCCTCTCAAAGGCAGTTTCTGAAGCGAAAAAGAACGTCAATTGAGCCTGCAATTGAACGTTCAATGATACGTTTAGATGATCATCAAATCTGCAAAAGAAAGAGCTCTGAGGACTGTCGTGGGTGCAAGGAGATAGGCTTAACAGCCAGGCCTAGAAAACGACAAGTTCTCGGTGAAATTACACCAAATTTAGGTGATAGCAAGCGGAGAAAGCGTTCTACCTTTGGCTGTGACATCTGTGACATCCCCCTTTGTAGAAACGGTCCTTGTCGGGCTGCATATCACAATAGCATCTGAATAGCATCAATAAAATCAGTTCAGGGTGATATTCTACGGTTCCTATTGGTGGACTTAGCGAATACGCTAAAAGTGACCTCCCGACAACAGCTAAAGGGATATCCTCAAGGCACGCTAGACCTTAGTGTGTCAACACACCAGCCTAAGAGGTTCAGCCTTACTCTAGTCTATGTTAGACTAGCATGATCGCAACATTATCTTCTCTCTTCATCAAACAATGTTCTCATTGCTTCAGTCAATTTCTGCATTTCGGGAAGTCGGCCCGCAGAATTGATGTTGCTAAAACAACTTTCAGCAAGAATTTTGGCCCGGGGCCGGTCCCGAGCTAGCCAGAAGCCACAATAGCAGCTTTGATTGAACACACGTCAATCGCTTCATAGCCTACTTCATAGTATGCTTCATACATGCTTCATAGCACATGCTAACTAGCTCAATAGAACGCACCCTTCATGGCTCGATACCGAACTTCCTACCAAACCCTCTACCAAACTTCCTACCAAACTTCCGATCAAACGCTATACCAAACGCCCTACGTCTTTCTTTGAAGCGTAGTCATTGCTTCTTTCATTCTCTGTCGTGGGATAGAATCTTTGACCGCTGGAATCGACATCAAAAAATTGAGCATCTCAACTCGCTGACATGAATTCGCTCAGGAGACTTGTTTTGAACTCACGCGTTATCGATGAAATTTCAGTATATTGTCAACTCTTTCGCTGTCAGATTCACTGACTTCGTCATTTCAAACAGCTGACGTCGCTTAATTGCTAGAATCGTCGACGTATGAAGCAATGTGAGCATCGATCTCATCGATGAAATCGAAATTGTGAGGGCGGTGGGATTGAAGGGGGCGACGACAGCGGGGTCAGCACAGTCCGAAGCGAAGGAGGTGGATTTGAACATGTTGACGATGTTAACAGTGAGGTGCTATAGTGGTTATGATGATTAGCGACAGGAAGTTCAAATAAAGAAGCAATAGCAGGATTGGCAGTGGAAGGAAATGGGGTGTGGGAATGCGCGACGTGTGAGTTACCTCATCTAGTAAAGCATGCCGTATCTGGCTAGCGTTCATTCACATTCTGCTCACTGAGTTACTCGTATTCCCACTGTCCCACATTGCCCTCTCAGAGCAAGGGATACCTGGAAGCTATACCATATATAGTTAGCTGCTAAGCTAAAGCACATAAAAGCGAGCACTTTCAGTTTCTACTCACGAATAGAGATCCTCGCTCAGGTGCCTTCGAAACCAACAACTTCCGACTCTAGAAAATGGATTCTACTAGAGTCCTGCAATTCTCTCCCTCAAAACCCATGTCAAACTCAGTTTTCCCTTCCCCCCGACGCTCAAAGCAGCCGTCACCTGAAAAGCGATGCCTGCCTTACATCACTATGCTTCTGCCGCCCAAAAGAGCAGCTTCGGCCACAAGAACGGTGCCACCAATGAAGAAGCTGAAGGGGAAATCTGGAGAAGAGCTCGTTCCAGGTAAGTGCGTGTCCCGTTCCTTTACTCTCAAGATACGCTGATTAACGGTCAAATAGAGGCACAGTACGAAGTTCTACCGGGGCAGGCAAGCCAAGAGCTTGAGGAGGGCCTTGCACAGTCGAGGAGGATCGAACTCCCGTATTCGCTTGTCGAAGCCGGTCGAGCGACAGCCCCTCCTGAGGGAGACTTTTCACATCTATTAAGTCTTTTCCCGACCACCTTTGGTGCTGATGTATACCTATCTTATCTTATGATCCGAGTACGAAAAATCCCACCCAAACCATGGCCGCTCACGATTGGAGGACTTCCCGTGCAATTCAGTACAGACGAATGGGTAGAGTCTTTTGATAGAGGGCGGCTAGGACGAGGGCATAGATCCATTAAAGACCTGGATCTACATAATAAGATTGACTACAACCAGGACGTTCTACGACAGGCGGTGACAATGTTCCAGGAATTGAAAATAAAGATCAGAGATATCTTTTGGTTTGGCGGGTTTTGGCAAATTACTATTCCAGATCGCACCGACACCAAGCTCCTTCCATCCCACATCGCCTCCAATCCAGCATTTTACAGGACCATATCAGAAGCCCCTGAGCCAGATCCAGCAGCACTAAGGAGCAAATCGCCGCAAGGCGTAGAGTATGATACTGTATACACGACCGCGCGGAATGCTCTTCTCCGTCCAGGAGTCATGTTAAGCTCCTCGGTCCGCAACGTTATTAGAAACGGGGAAAGCGAAGAGGGGTTCAAGACAACAACATCTGGCATCCTTGTTTCAAATCAGAAAGGCCAAATATTCATCACAGTCGCTACGCAAGGATTTGAAGAGGATGGGTTGGTTTACCATCCAAACCCCCACAAGGGTATCATCATTGGACAGATCATAGAGAGTCTCCCAAATACCGATATATCCATTGCAAGACTTAACCCTGGCCTGCGATACGTTAATGAGACTTTTGGGACCCAAACTGAACCTGATGGCATTCGAATAAATGGAATCTTACCTGCCTACCCCCCGCACCTACGAGTCTACGATGCCCTCACTATGAACAATCCGTTTTCTGGAAGCTGCGAAGGAGTAACAATGGCTCTAGGCGCAACGATATCTAATGGAGGAAACAAAGACTATGTGACGCACCAATGGCATATCTTTGAAAATGGTGACGAACCTGTAAACGGGAGTTGCGGTTCTCCAATATTAGATGCTGAAGGGAAAATTGTGGGACTCTTCAGATTTAAGGTGGCAAACTCCCCTTTATGTCTTTCAGTCTCAGCAATGGAGCTTCGGGAGTATGGGTACGAGATATGTGGTGGAGAGCAGACTTTTTCGTAGTCGACAGTCTCTCTACGTGAGGATGCTGAGATGTTTGTGGCGGAGGCATACTTTTAGAGGGATCAGAGGCCTATGGTTAGAGGGATCGGAGTGTCCCTTTGTCTCCTCGACCCAAACGGGCGAACTTGAATGTACATAATTATTCATATACATGATTACAATTCCTCCTGTCCCCAGAGTTTGGAGGAAACGCATATCATGCCCCATAGAGTTTGGGGTGCGTCTAGTATGCCATCACAGATTGAGACGCTTGCTATGAGAGAGAAAAGGAGGAATTTTGGTCCTAGTCATCAAGGAATAGATTAGACACATAGAATACAAGAGATCTATGTTTCCATTTCGGCAGCTGAAAACAAAAAGTCACTAGGCCGCATTAAACAGCGTCGGGACCATCTCAAACCGGACGCCTTCTCAACTCCACACAAAACATCCGCGTCTTCTTTGTTTACATACTAATTTGTATGGCAAGTATAGGAGAAGCCTCAGGCCTCCTCCGTGTAGTGTAGCTGAAGTATAAAAGGTACCCTTAGGGTTAGGGCAAATCGACGTCAGCGGGGCAGCTCACTTGGTGACTGGAGAGAAGCGATCTTCTCTAAAGACACGGCTGCGCAACTCTGACAACCTTCACGCAGGGCATGGCTTCGTAAGTGCCTCTATATCCCACCCTAGCCTCTGCTAATAAACTCTCATAGAAATATACTCTTTTTGCCCTTTCGAAGGACCCATTCGGTATCGCTATCCGCTGCTATCAGGCAGTATATCTCAACCAAATATGACCAGCACCCCGATATGTTCAAGCACGATCTTGAAGCCATCGACAAATTGCGTGCAGATGCTGTCAACACCCTCGAAGCCCATGTCAGCGGTATTAGGAAAATAACAGCATATGCGGCGCAACTGGTTTGGATTGGGGGAAAGTTCCCCATCGATGTGAGCAAGTTTTGGACACTCGATTCCTGGCGTATAGAAAGGGCACTATGACCTCGTCATACCAAACGCTGACGATGGGGTATGACAGGTCGGGGCAGACTTTACTTGGTATCCTGCGCTAGGGTTCAATACACGAACACCTAGTACGTCCACTGGGTGCCATTGGGTGACTTCAATTGCTAATATCTCGCAGTATCACAGAGTAATATTCGATTTGAGCTGGCGAATGTTCTCTACAACCTCGCTTCGCTCTACTCTCAACTTGCCGTCTCACTGAACCGGAGCACAAGCGAAGGACTCAAGTCAGCATGCAACTACTTCTGTCAAGCTGCTGGCGTTATTGCATATCTCAAGAATGACATAATACCCGATCTGCGGTCTACACCACCAGAAGACATGGATATGATGACGTTGGAGAGCCTCCAGCAGCTACTGCTAGCGCAAGCCCAGGAGTGCTTCTGGTCCAAAGCTGTCAAGGATGGGCTCAAGGATAGCTTGATCGCGAAGCTAGCCGCGAAGGTGTCAGATTTCTACGACCAGGCTGCCGAGTACGGGACGAAGTCGGATATAGTTAGCACTGACTGGATCCATCATATGACGGCTAAGCATCATCACTTTGCGGCGGCTGCCCAATATAGGGCATCCCGCGATTGTTTAGACAAGCACAGGTACGGAGAGGAGGTTGCGAGGCTGAGAGACAGCTTAGTCTGTGTCAATGAAGCACTAAAGGAGTCAAGGTGGATAAATAAGATCGTTCTAGGCGACCTCAATGGTCTCAAGTCTAGGGTATCTGAAGATCTGAAAAGAGCAGAGAAGGACAACGATGTGATATATTTGATGCCAGTGCCTCCTAAATCGGAGCTGAAGACTCTTGATCGTGCTGGCATGGCCACTCCAAGAACACCAACGGAGGTCTCTGATCCAGCTTCAACATTGGGCGACAAGGGAGCTTTCGGACAGCCGTTGTTTGCAAAGTTGGTACCATACGCCGTTCACATAGCAGTTAGCATATATCAAGAGCGAAAAGACAGATTGGTCAATACATGTGTGATTGACGAGTTGGAAAGCATGACGAACACGTTACGGGATCTCCTGCAATCACTCAATTTACCGGGATCGCTTCAAGCTCTTGAGAAACCGTTGGGTTTACCGCCAACACTGACTTCTCACGCCGAAGAGATCCGCCAGCAGGAGGGCCTTCATCGGTTACGCCGCTCAATGCATGAAATCTCGAAGCTTAGAGCAAACGATGCGACCATCTACCAGGAAGGTGTTGAACTTCTTCAGTCTGAGTCGGCTGAGGATGATCGCGCTAAGCTTAAGTATGGGACAGACAGATGGACTCGGCAGCCATCACAGCAGGCGGCTGAACATTTGTACAAGCAGGCTGCTGAGATCAATGGCTATCTGGAATCTGCTAATAGCAGTGATGAGCTCGTTAAGGGGAAGCTAAAGGACTGCGAATCTGTTCTTCAGGTACTTTGTGGCACTGATCGAGATCTTGAGGAATATGTACCAAGTAGTCGGAGAGCGACAATGACCCCAAATGTTGAAAGAGCTGCACCTGCGTTGAGAGGCCAGTTAAATGAAGTCGGCCGGCTTGAGAGCAGACGAAAGAAGATAATTGAAAGAGTCCGCGACAAGGCCAAAGCTGACGACATTAATCCAGCAATACTTGCGGAAACAGCTCGTCTCGAACGTGAATTTCCCATGCAAAAGATCGAACCCGCCCAGTTCGAGAACATGTTTGAAGACCGTCTTCAGCGCTATGACGTTGATCGACAAACAGTAGTGGACGAAAAGCAAGAGCAAGAAAACATCTCCTCCCAACTGAAAGAAGCAAACACTGCCTTCGCCAACGCTCGACGCGGCGACTTCTCAACGAAAGAACGAGAACAGGCCCTCCAACGCCTGGAGAATGCCTACTTCAAATACAAAGAAATCGTCTCCAATCTCAATACTGGCCGCAAATTCTACAACGATCTCGCCAACATCGTCACCCGCTTCAAAGACGAGTGCAAGAACTTTGCCTACCAGCGCCGCGTCGAAGCTGCCCAATTCGAAAACGACCTCTCGAACGCCCTATCCTCGCTCAACCTCACACAAACCAATAACCTCCAAGATCAGAAACAACGGGAAACTCTGCGATCACACTACAGCGAGAAAGCACCCGGGACAGCCCCTCTCACGGCCCCAACCCCTACCAGAGCGGCAGTGGCTTCACCGCCAGCTCCCTCGCCTGGCGTTTGGTCACCAGAGATGGGCATCAATTTTGGGAGGCCGAGCCAGCAGGCTCATATAAATGGGATCGAGAATGTGCATAATCCTGCTTATCCGAATACGAGGAGTGTCCCGAGGATGCAAGGTGGGCAATGGGATCCGAGCCGAGGGTTGAAGTTTAGTTAAGCGGCGATCCTATGTGGGTTGTAAGCAATGATCGTTGGAAGCGGTGTCAAGGCCGTGATGGTCGGCCGTTACATATAGCGTGAGCCGTTAGCACGGGTGAGAGCCTCGGTGTATGTGTATGGGTTGAGAAAGGGGTAGCGGAGTGACGTATACACAGAATATAAAAAATATTCGAAAAAATTTGTCATTGGCCAATGATGCTTAAGAAAATAGTAGACCACCGATTGCAGGAGTGCAAAACCAACGACTAGAGGGAATGGAGACGATCCATGGGTGGCAGATGATTTCTCAATCCTTCAAACTCTTAAGCTGACTGAGTGAGAGATATAAAACTTGAAATCTGCTCCACTCCTCCGAGGTCTAGCCTCTTGAGTGAGAAGAGCTCATAAAGATCTGCTGCCGTTCTGGTAGGATCGTGCAAGATAGCTGATCCTTGGATCTCTTCCCTTTTAATCCCAAGAGCAAATCTCACAGCACAATCTTCTTCGCCACTTCCAGCAACCATTTCGCATCCCCCAGAATCCCCACATCCCCCTCTGGCGCCTTCACTCCCACCCCCTTCTCATCCCGTTTGCCCTCTCCCTTCTCGTTCCTCCCCTCATCCCCCCTTCCCAACCCCATTTTCCTACGCCTCCGCTCCTCAGCAATCGCCTTTCGATCAATAGCTGCAACAATATCCTTCCACTCCACTTCCACCACTTCCCCCCCTTCCTCACCCTCATCTTCCTCTCCGGCATCCCCTGAATCCCTAAAATCCATCCATCCAACCGCCCAATCGACCCATCCACCAACCCTGCCCATGACGACCTTTCTCATCTCGCCCTCATCGACCTCCTCCTCCTCCTCCTCCGCCTCTAGCTCCTCGTCTTCCTCGGCCAAATCCACGAAATCCGGTCCCACCTCCTCGAGCCCCGGCTGATTTTCCGAAAACGTACTTCCACGCCGACTAGTCATTCTTGAATTCAACCTCGAGCGCGACGCCACGGGTGTGGGAATCCTCGAGCGCGAGAATTCAGGGGAGTAAGCATCATACTCATCATCCGCATCCAAATTAGCCGTAGCAGCGGCATTGGCCAGCGAAGTACTAGACTCGCGCGTCGCAAGCCACGACTGCCCTTTCTCCTCCAAGCTCTGCCCCGCCAGATGCGACGCCGTGCGGATCAACCACCCCTCATCTTCAATTGCCGGGGCAGATCTCCTACTCCGTCCTTTCGCACCTGTAATCGGCAAGGAAGTAGATGCGGGGATGGGGCGGGGGTGCGCGGGGCGCAGGCGCGTGCGGGAGGAGGAGCGAGAGAGGATGGAGGGGGAGAGGGGGGGAAGGGATGTTGGCGCTAGGTAGGATGTTGAGCGGGAGGTTGAGTGGGTGGGTGCTGGAAGGGCTGTGGTGAGGGGGGTGAGGGTGTGGTGGGTGAGATTGGGTTGGGAGCCGCGGGTTGGGGGCTGTGGAGAGGGTTAGTTGTTTGGGGGTGAGGGAGGGGGAGGGGGGTGGGGGTGGGAGAGCTTACTTCCATGTGTGCTGGGTTGTGGTTGTAATTGTGCAATGTAATGGGAGGGAGTGGAGGTTGGAAGGTTGTGGGCCGGTGCGGACGGGCTTTCACATGCAAACTGTGAATACTAGTAGATGATACTGCAGGTTGCTGGGGACAACCCTAACCCTAGAAGCAGTGGAAATCATAGGTTTGTTCATCAAAGATTGAGAATATGTTCTTTGGAGATTGATATAGTGCCAAAAGATCTGTTGTATCATACTAAGCCCATATCTCATGCCATATGTCTTCCTTCAAACACCCTGAAGAAAGCACAATATATATCCCCAGTTTCGTATGTGCCCCCAAGTCCATGCCCGCAAACGCCGCTTAATACCATTTTGAACAACCACCCACTGCTCTTCCTGATATCACCCATCCTATATCCTAACCCTTGCGCCAATACCACCGCCCTCAAACCACACCCTTTCCCCCCAGGCACCTATCTCAACCCCGACCTCCGCCCTCGCACTCACCTTCAGTTTCCCTCCCAGCGCCTGCTTCACAGCTTCGTAGCCCACACTTCCCAGACTCCACTGTACGGGGAGTCGAGGGGTAGTAGAAGCGCCAGGAGGAACTGCGAAGGGTAAATCGTAGAGGATGTGGCCGACGGGGTAGGTTTCTGGAGGAGGGAGGTCGGGATCTGATGGGTCATCTACTACTGGGGGTGTATAATAGGCTGTGGCGTTTATGGAGGTCAGGTAGAGGATGGAATGAGGAAGGGGGGAGAGGAGGGTTAGGGTTGCGGTGGAAGAGATGAGGTGCATCTATGAGTTGGAGGTCAGTGGGATGGAGCAGGTCGATGGTAGGCCTGGTACGTACTGTAGCGTCGTCTATGAAATGAGGCGCTTTGCCGTCTTCATCGTCGTCGTCGTCGTCATCAGGGTGGTTAGGATTCTTCGGAGGTATGAGCTTCGGAGTCGGGATCTCGATCTCTAACGATGACAGCGCTTCGCCTAGGCTTGGTTGCGAGGGGATGGTTCCGTTATGAGTTTTGAGAGTCAAAGTGGTATTAAAACCTTTTGGAGTGTCAATAAAACAGCCATCGAGCAGTGGAAATGCTGGCTCCTAACCTGAGATGTATTGTGACAAAAGCTCTCTCCCCGCCGTGAGCCCCTTCTCACCGCTCAGGGCTTTAGGATCCCATACAGCTGTGACTAGAAGGTCATGGTTTGGGCCAGGTACAACAGAAATATTCTTAGCTGTAGCATGTCCCAGAATAGTGCCATTGCTAAGCAGATTAATGTTCACATATGGCACTGTAGCAGAGTATTCAGTAGGGTTCGTAACATTCATCCTTGCTTGTATTGCAAGCGTTGAGGCCGTAGTATCCAAAATCTCCAAAGACCCAACCTTCGGCGAAAAGCCTGCAAGATGGCCTCCAGATATTGCTAATTAAATCAGTTATCAGCACCCAACCGAAATAGTGATATGCTACCGTACATGCGTGAAATCGGAACACTAACGCTTGACAAACACCTTGCCCTCTGCGGGGATGTCTCGAACGACGAATTTCCCAAGCGCCGTTTCCGTCTGCACGTCGACGTTTGCCTTTACTCCAAGTACAACTGGCTTGCCTCCAAAGACCAGCGCTTGAACTACCGCCGAGAAAACGGAATCGTCCGTAATGTCAAGTGGGGCATCCTTCACGATAGAGTCTACCGCAATGCCAGCGTCTTGGTCCCCATGTGCTTCAATTCGACTCGAATTAGCCTTCTGCCATTTACTTAGATCTAGCTCGCCTAGCTTCCTCTTATGGAAATACACGTCGGCATCCGCCTTGACTCGGCCAACAGAGATTGGAAAATTCATCTCCTTTGGTAATCCAGCCAGAACCTTGACCACAGCACTTATCCTTGGCTTCCCCTGTGGAGAATCCGGGTCGGCTGTTGGATCTGGCAGACCAAAATGAACGTTCGTAAGAGAAAAATTGCGAATAAGGTGATCAAAGGTATGCCCAGGGAAGGGCAGTGGAACAACAACATCCTTCATCAAGCCCGTTATCCAGCCAGGAGTGTCCGGCAAAGGGGGGTCTGAGCCACGGACATAGATAGTTGCTTCGGCGCCATGTATATAGTCGCCTAGAAGGGCGTCTAGTGGAGACTTCAATGAATTCGGACATGACTTTGTCAATGTCTCTGGCAATGCACCAATTATGCCTCCGACGTCGATACTTATCTCCTCTTTAGGCTCTACAGATACTTCATGAGTTGTCGCCTTCGCGAGCATGAGATACTGCTCCTCCGGAGCGCAATTCTGAACAAGGATGTCGAAGCCAAGCGGAGGAATAGTAAAATCGACTGGATACTCGTTGGTCAAGCTCAGGGAGACATCTGCAGCCATGCCTTTTTGCAAGTCTGGTAGCTCGATCTCATGGAAGTTTAACCTCGTGATGTTGTATTGTGGGAAAATAGGAATATCGTTGCCTAAGATTTCTTTTTAGCTTCTGCTGGTCCACTTGCGGAGTAATATTCTACAAAACGGTGGGAGGCCAAACACTGACCTTGAAACACAAGTTCTTGAGTGAGCCTCTGAGTGCCAATGCCAAATATACCAGACTTCAAGTCAACATCCGCAACTCCAACCACTCTTAGTTGTCCAACTCGACCCGCAACCCAGTCATTAGCGATTTGCCGTATGCCATCAATATCTCCAGCCGCCAGATCGCTTAGAATATCTATGTGTGTGGTGTGACCGTTTCTAACATCAACAACAATAGGCGGTACATCGGCAGTGCCGAGCAGAATATTGCCATACTCCGGCAGATATACCTGAACTTTTGATTTTTTACTCTCCACCGCTTTTGCAATCCATGTGCCAGCACGGCCTAGATCTCGAACAGGTTTCTTCAGAACCCTTGATGCATCGAGCATGAATTCTCCTTGTACCCTTGCCTTGAATCCCGATGATGTGAAAGAATCGATTGATAGATCTGTAGGCTCGAAGACCATAGCCTGTTTCGCATATTCTTCGACAACTTCTGGCCCTGCAAAGCCCAGTCCTAGAATAGCAAGCACTACCAGACTCAGTAACGTCAGAGCTACGGCCGTTGGCCATCTCCTAGGCTTCTTTCCCTTTATCGATCCTCCATTTTGTAAGGACCTCAGAGATGATGCAGCAGCTGACGAAGCTTCGTCATCGTTCAGAGGCGCGCTATTGTAGTTTCTGTGGTCGACGTCGCGGGAGAGAAGTGGCGTGGACTCGGCAGAATGGATTGAATGCTGTGACTGTTTTGACCGCGTTGAGGCTTTCGACTTTTGAGATGCTGGTCGTTCAGGTCTTGACTGTTCTTCCCCGAGGAGGGGCGACGTAGATTTGTCGGACATGGTCTTAGATTTTACATCTGTAGTGGCTTAGGAGGTAATTGGTGAAGGTTGGGGCAGGAGTCATGACATAGAATTGAGAGTATCTTGCAGTGGGGTTGAGACCGATACATATGTTGGAAACCTGCCCGCAGGCGCTTGATTGCGGCGCGTTGATTCGACGGCAATGCGATTGATGATGCTTGCATAAAACTCCAACATCATATCTATTTGCACAAAGTTATATGGGAATTGTGACGTTCAAAAGTTCCCCACATGTTATCTATATTGGTTATTTCTCTACAATATCTTCGAATATATTCTCCAATTATTCTAGCATTGGATTTGTCATACCCCAGCATTGCAGTGACTGAAGCTCATCTGTTTATCTAGTATGCCTGCAGCACGGCCCGCATTTCGAGCTCGGCAAGCTCTTGAAACGCTCCAAAGACATTACTCAACTCCCTCGACGCCGCCAACCTCTCCGTTCGCTCCTCGCCATCTCCTTTCCATAGCCGACCTCTCCTCCTCAGAACTCACCGCCCTTGTCCGCAATGCCCACTCCCACAAACAGGCAGTCAAGTCCGGCTCAATACCTACCTTACTGTTGGGGACCTTGACGGGGAAAACGGTAGCCATGACGTTCAGTAAGCGCAGCACAAGAACGCGAGTTTCTACGGAAGCTGCCGTTGTCACAATGGGTGGCCATCCCATGTTCCTTGGTAAAGAAGACATACAATTGGGCGTTAATGAGTCACTTTATGATACGTCGGTGGTAATCTCATCAATGGTCTCAGCCATTGTTGCAAGAGTCGGACCACACTCAGATGTGGCAGATCTTGCGAAATACTCGACAGTACCGGTTATCAACGCGCTCTCCGATGCTTTCCATCCGATGCAGACTATAGCAGATGTGCTTACGATTCATGAAGCTTTCCGATCCCGTCGACCAGAACATCGAAACGTTGCGCCGGGGCTTGGATTGGAGGGTCTGAAGATTGCCTGGATTGGAGACGCGAACAATGTTTTGTATGACCTCGCAATCGGCGCTGCGAAGCTAGGAATTGATTTAGCAGTCGCAACCCCAGAAGGCTACGAGATTCCGACCACAATGAGAGAAATCATTCAACAGTCCGGCAAAGACGCAAGAGTACAGGGCAGTCTCACCGAATCTAATTCCCCGGAAGAAGCAACAAAAGACGCCGACATACTAGTCACAGACACCTGGGTATCCATGGGTCAAGAAGAAGAGAAAGCAAAGCGTCTCAAAGAATTTGAGGGCTTTCAAATTACATCTAAGATGGCGAAAATGGGCGGTGCAAAACCGGGATGGAAGTTCATGCATTGCTTGCCGAGACACCGTGAAGAGGTCAGTGATGAGGTTTTCTATAGTCCAAGGTCATTGGTATTTCCGGAGGCGGAGAACAGGCTTTGGGCGGCCATTGCGGTGTTGGAGGGGTTTGTGGTTAATAAGGGAAAGATCCAGTGACGGTTGTGGGTCTGGGAGATATGCATTCAAAGCTGGTGTTGAGATCTGATGATACCCAAATATATTTCATTGGCAAAAATGGAATAGATTTTGTACCTTTTGATCTAAGTACCTAACCTGGGGGTAATGCGCTGGCATCCACCAGATCATCTGCACCCTTTTCTTCTTGTGCACTGGCATCATGAAGAGGCGATCGGGGCAAAGCCGTTAAGCCTGTCCTCGCCGATTCCAGGATGCCGAATGGAGTAATAAGTTTCATAAACGAGTCTATCCTAGTCGGTTTCGCCGATCTGTGTACATCAATCCTGTTAGTTCCACCTAGTCAAATATAAACAGAAAGCACTTACAGCTCAACAATACAATTGTTTGTACTAATGTCCAACACCTTGCCTCCAAATTGATGCGTCAGATATGTAATCGACTGCAAATGCTCATGCTTATGTCTCAAGGCCTGACTTGCTGCCAGTCGACTAGGATGATAATCCCCCTGATCTCCCTCCTCCTGCATCTCCCTCTCCGCCTCGAATCCCGCTCTGGATTCCTCAAACTTCGACGCATCTGCAGCTGTCATGTCCCTGTGATGTGCTAGTAATTCTTCGAAGTATTCGGGTCCAAGGATCGAGATCTTCGCAAGCAGCAGCTCCCGCTGCACGAGCGGCGAAGCTGTATAATCTAGCACTGCCCAAACAGGCACAAGATCTTCTAGCTGCCGTCTTGCCTGTTCAACGACGCCATCATGGCCTGAAAGCACAATGGTCATGCGCGAGAGGTCGTCGACTTCGGTATTACAGACAACGAGGGAGTCGATGTTGAACCCACGAGCGGCAAGAATGCCGGAGACGCGAGAGAGGACACCAGGTTCATTCTGAACGAGGCAATTGAGTATGTGTCGTTTTGGGGGGAGCGCGGAAGGAAGGTGTGTTTCGTAAAGGATGGAAGAGACAGCAGCGGGAGCGGACCAAGAGGGTGCATCAGGGGCAGGGAGAGGGGATATTCGGCGGTGGAGGGCTTTGTAGGCGAGGGCGGAGGTAGAGGAGGTGGTATGCTGGTTGCGCGGCGAAGGTATTCTGTGGGAGAGCGTCTGGGCTAGTCGTAGGTTTTGGGTAGGCGAGAGTTGAAAAGGAATTGAAGTGAGGGTGCGCCGGGCGGCCATGCTAGCCTTCAATAGTGTGCGTTACTCAAATTAAGAGCCGTGTCGAAGCCCTGAGTTATTCTGGTTCCACCCCGTCTCATTCATCAATGGCTCTGAAATTCCTTCGCCCTGGTTTTTGCTTCCGAGTCCTCAGAAAATAATTCGGCGAAGCGAGATCGGTGAGATTTGGAGCTAGGCCAGAGCCATCTAGCGCGCAACCTGTAGCATCTCTCCTCACTGATTTTCTACCTGTTTGTTGAGAGAATCATAGATCGCCAAGGTATTTAAAGTCTCTAAATGGACTGACATATGCTGACATTCTAGATGCTTGCACAATCGGCAATCCGAGTTTCGACAGCTTCCTCCTTGATTGCCCGCCGCGGCTTCCGCACCACTGCTGCTCGTTTCTCAAGCCCATACCATTATCCTGAAGGTCCTCGAAGCAATCTCCCTTTCAATCCCCTAACGAAGTACTTTGCTGTTCGGTATTGGGGTACAATGGGTATGCCATCCGTTACAAGTTTGTCCATTGGCACTTGCTGATTCAACCCTAGCCTTCTTCTTTGGACTGCCATTCGGCATGGCTGGTACGCTCAAGCCTTCTCTCTGGGAGACTAAAAGTCTGACCACACAACAGTCTGGCAAACGAAGAAGAACAGATAGAGACCCTGAGATCTATGGTTATAATGGTGGGGTTCTCTTCTGTTGGCTGCGATGTCTGACTGGTCTAGCTGCACTCTGTATTTCGCAATTCTTGGTACAAATGTTGTGTCAACCGCAAGGTGTTCTCCCAATAAGACCGTTTCAACGATGATACGTGCAAAGTGAGGCATGATCCATGTATTCGATTGACTCACGTGATCACGAAATGACTTTTAGCTCGCCAATGCGAACCCTAGTTATCATATAACAGTATTTTAACGTAGATATATGACTTTCTTCTTTTCTACTTATTCGGTCGAGGTAGCCATGCCGAAATACTACTACCCTTTGTGATAATGCGTAATCTCAAAAGCGTTCATCGCGGTCTACTGAAATGTCCGCAAGGATTCCAGTTAACCGCATCCGCTTGGGATGTGGCTTCAAATAGCATAATATGTACGTTCGGCCCTAGTAGAGACAATGTTCTGCTTCAACTCAAGCGCTGGCCGGAGTCTGGTGGCTTGGAGCATATAGCTTCTTGGGATGCTCCATGTCCGCTTCCAGATCTCGAGTGTGACCGAATCCTTGATCTTCATTATTTCTCTGATACTCTAACAACATGCCTTATTCTGGCTGGCGGAGACATTGTTGTTGTTCGCGAGGAGCCTCAGCCCGGGGAAGAAAAGATAGAGATTGTGGGCTCTGTCGATGCTGGCATCTCCGCAGCTGCTTGGTCCCCTGATGGAGAACTGCTTGCTATCACGACCAGGGCTGCTACTCTTCTCTACATGACAAGAGACTTTGAGAATGTCGTTGACGTCACCTTTACTCCTCAGGATCTAAAAGCCTCAAATCATGTTTCTGTCGGCTGGGGAAAGTCTGAAACACAATTCAAGGGAAGAGGAGCCAAGGTCCTACGGGACCCTACAATGCCGGAAAGGGTGGATGATGGTGTTTTGAGTGATTATGACAGCAAGAAGACAACAATCAGCTGGCGGGGAGATGGTTCCTATGTCGCTATCAACAGTATCGAGTCAGAATCACGGAGAGTGATTCGAGTCTATTCGAGAGAGGGCAGCCTTGATAGTGCCAGTGAACCTGTTGATGGACTTCAAGGCGCACTGAGCTGGAGACCAGCAGGTAATCTGTTGGCTGGTATACAGCGTCTTCGAGATTGTATTGAACTCGTCTTTTTCGAAAGAAATGGTCTACGCCATGGTAAATTTCCTTTGAGGCTTACGCCAGAGGAGATAGAAACTTGGGGAGCGGAACCTCTTTTGAAGTGGAACGTTGACTCTTCAGTTCTTGCTATTTGTTTCAAGGATAGAGTGCAACTATGGACTATGGGAAACTATCATTACTACCTCAAGCAAGAAATCTTCTCATTGTCTCGAGCTTCAACAACTTTGACTTGGCATCCTGAGAAGCCGTTGCGCTTCGCCATTAGTTCCGATGGTGAGGGCATCCACAAACTCAATTTTGGCCTGAAATCTTGATACTGAAACAACCTTCACAGAGGGAGTTCAAAGACTTGAATATAACTTTGCCGTTGCCACTGGTCCTACCTCGCCCCCAAACGATTATGGTATTGTAGCAGTCATAGACGGCAGTAGGTCGAATCTGGTTACTCCATTGATTGCTTACTGACCGTGTCACAGAAAACCTGAAGCTCACTCCTTTAAGGCTTGCTAACATACCACCACCGATGGCTTTGCATGAGATCGCTCTGAAGGAGAATGTTTTAGATGTTGCTGTGACTCTCGCAGATTCCGAAGAGCCTGTCTTCTTAATTAGAGTTCTTCATCACTCAAGCGTCTCCTTATATCAATGGCAATTGACTGGCAAACTACCTAAGCCGCCTGCCATGAAATGGCGTAAAGAGCTTTCTCTTGAGATGATGAATTACTACGGTTTGCTTGATCCGAGCATCGCTTCGTCAAGTGTAGGAATCGAAGATAATAGCACTTCAAATGATCAAGTTGTCAATACGTCTTTTAGAGTCTCCGACAATGGGTCTTTATATGCAGATCAGCGTCTTCTATCTAAGAACTGTACCTCATTCTTGGTAACGCCAGCGCATTTGATATTCACAACGAGTCAGCATCTTTTGAAATTTGTGCATATGGCATCTGTAGAAGGTAAATATTCGGACAGTACATTCTTGAATGAGTTTGCTCACTAGCCTAGACATGGAAATACCGCCAGATACTCCAGAGTCAGACGAGAGATGTCGCAGCATTGAGCGTGGAGCCAGACTCGTCACGGTCATGCCTTCGATCTTCGCTCTGGTGATGCAAATGCCAAGAGGGAATCTGGAGACCATCTACCCTCGAGCTCTGGTTCTCGCAGGCATTCGGCTGAGCATCAACGAGAGAGAGTTCAAGAATGCTTTCCTTGCGTGCAGAAATCAGAGAGTGGATATGAACATTCTACACGATCACGCACCGGAAGATTTTATAGCGAACATTGGGCTCTTTGTGGACCAGGTCCAAAAGGTGGAGCACATTGATCTCTTCTTGTCTCAGCTCAGGTAGGCATGATGGATCACTTACCTGGGGATTATCTAACGCCCGATAGGGAGGAAGATGTATCCAAGACGATGTATAGAGAAACTCTGAAGGTAGTACCTGCCGAGAAACACTTATATGAGCCGGTAGCCTCAAAAGGAAGCAATCGGTCTAAAGTTAACAGAATATGCGATGCTTTCTTGGAAGTCCTCGAGAGCCGTGGGTCTGGCTACATTCAAAACATTATTACTTCCCATGTCTGCAAAGCTCCTCCGGACTTAGATGCAGGTTTGGCCGAAATTGGCAAAATAAGGAGTAGGTCTTCCATGTGCTATGTACCTTTTTTACCGGCGAACATGTCGTTGCACCTACTTTAGACTTCGAGTGGCACGAAGAGGTTCTACTTTTACTAAGACTATATGCTTTCAATATATGAACGGTGGACTAACTCGCGTGCAGCTCAGCGCCCCGATAACGTAGATCGAGCGGTAGAGCATATTTGCTTCCTAGCCGACGTCAACCGATTGTATGACAATGCTCTCGGGCTCTACGACCTCGATTTGACCTTGCTAGTCGCCCAGCAGTCCCAAAAGGTCTTCAGACCCTACCATTGCCCTAAACGATTGCGCGAAAGTTGACACAATCATAGGATCCACGGGAATATCTTCCCTTTCTCCAGGATCTCCAGGGAATGTCATTGCTTCGCCGCCAGTACTCCCTTGACAATCACCTTGGCCGATACAAGAAAGCATTGAAGCATTTGTTTGATCTAGACGCTTTCGATGAAGTCAAGACTTACACCATCAAGCATGACCTCTACCAAGAAGCGTTAGAGTTGTATCGCTACCGCGAAGAGAAGCTCCGCGAGATCATGCGTCTATACGCAGACCATCTCCGTCAAACCTCCAAATTCCGAGAAGCAGGCATAGGTAAGCTCCCCCAACGCCAGCCTCTCCACACCCCCACTCACTCCCCCAAAGCCTACGAATACCTTACCGACCACCCCTCCGCCTGCGAATCCTACCGTCTCGCCCACCTCTGGCGCGAATCCCTCTCCTCCGCCACCCTGATTCCCCTTCCCCCACCCCAACTCGAACAACTCGCCCACACCCTCGCCGACACCCTCACCGAATCAAAAGACTTCACCGCCGCCGCAACAATCCACACCGACTACCTCTCCGACATCCCAACCGCCGCCCGACTCCTCTGCAAAGGCTACCACTTCGCCTCCGCCCTCCGCCTCCTATCCCTCCACAACCACCTCGACCTCCTCGACCCCATCCTAGACACCGGCCTCACAGACGCCATGGCCACAACCACCGACCTCCTCGCCGACTGCAAATCCCAACTCCAAGCCCAGGCCCCCCGCCTCCACGACCTCCGCCTCAAAAAATCCCAGGACCCGCTCGCCTTCTTCTCCGGCGACGCCACCACCACCAACGATGCCGCAGATATCCCAGACAACATCTCCCTGGCCTCCACCACCGCCGCCTCCACCCTCGCCACCACCCTCGCCACCCGCTACACGTCCCACAGCACCGCCGGCACCTCCGCGACCCGGCGCACGTCCAAGAACCGCCGGCGCGAGGAACGCAAGCGCGCGAGGGGGAAGAAGGGCAGTGTGTATGAGGAGGAGTACCTGATCGCTAGTATCGGGCGGCTGATCGAGCGCGTGAATGCTGTGGGGGATGAGGTGGGAAGGTTGGTTGAGGGGCTGATGCGGAGGGGTATGCGGGAGAGGGCGAGGGCGGTGGAGGCGGCGATGGCGGAGGTGGTGGGGATGTGTGCGGCGTGTGTTGGGGAGGTGTTTTTGGCGGAGGGGAATACTGCAGGGGAGGAGGGGGAGGGGCAGCGACCGAGCGGCGGGGATGGGGTGGTGTGGGATAGTCTTGAGGGAGTGGGCACTGTGAGGACGGCGCCGGTGGTCAAGGAGTTTGCGAGACTTTCGCTGCTTGGGTCCTGAGTTGGGAAAAGGAAAAGACATGAAATGCCACGGCTTTTTTGTGGGGGGGGTATACAGCTATAAAAGTCATTATCTTGCGCAAATACATTGGCTCACTCATTCATCATGCTTTCACCACCTCGCCCCTTTCATCAACCAAATGATCCTGCACGCTCACCGGCCCCTCCCCCACACTCGTCATGATGATCCTACTAACCCCATCCCTCAAAGCGCTCATCACCCTCTCCTCCCCATTCTCCCCATCCCCACCACTTCCCGCCTCCCCGCCTTCCCACCCCTCCTTCCCCCCCAACGCCCCCTCCAACCCCCCCAAAACCATCCCCTTACTCCCCTCCAAGAAATAAACAACGCAATTCGGCCCCGCATCAAAAGTATACGCCGCCACCACCTTCCCCGCTCTCGCATTGATGCCCTCAACAGCGCGGATCGCAGCCCGACTGACGTCGTTGAGGTAGAAAATCGGCGGGTCCGTGTCGAGGCAGCAGGCGTGGAAGCTGTTGCTCTCGCGCATCGTCACACGTGCGAACGTCTCGAAATCGCGGGCCAGGATCGCCTGCTCCATCTCCGTCATGCGCTGGGGCACCACCGTCTGCGCCCGCGTAGCGAAAAGGGCGGACGTGGCGACCGTTTGCTGCATCCCCGCCGTGCTCGAGACGTCTTTCTTCGCATCGCTGACCACCATGATCAGCGCACGCATTTCCGACCAGTGGCTCCTCGGCGCCACTTCCCGCGCACAGCTGTCAGTCCCGTCGTCGAGCACACCAGCGTCCCAGGCGACATAGCCGCCGAGCAGACTGCGGCAGGCGGAGCCGGAGCCTTGGCGCGCGATCAGGGAGAGCTGGGTTGGAGTGTGTGGGAGCTCATATAGATCCGCAATGGCGCGTACCAGTGCCGCGAACCCGGCTGCGCTCGAAGCGAGCCCCGCGGCGGTGGGGAAGTTGTTCTGGCTGACGAGCTTGAGGGAAAGGAGGCTTAGTTTCGGGAGGTTGGGGTTGGCGTGTTCGAGCTCGGTGCGGAGGGTGCGGAGGGAGGAGAGGCAGGCTTGGGTACGGGGGGTTGTGAGGGGGGAGGGGTGGTTGTTGAGGAGGAGGGAGTCTTGGCCGGGGGGTAAGAAGGGGGAGCAGGAGGCTGTGGTGTGGGTGCGGAGGTCGGATTGGGAGAGGGTGACGGAGAGGGAGGAGTTGGTGGGGAGATTGAGGGTGGGGGAGCGTTTGCCCCAGTATCTGTGGGCCGAGTTAGATTGAAGGTGTGTGGTGAGGATGGGGTGGGGGGGGGGATACTTTATGACTGCGATGTTGACGGGGGCTGTTGTGCTGGCGCGGTAGATCTTGTGGGAGGTTGCGTCTGCCATCGTTGAGTGTTTGAGGTCAAATAGAGAAGTTGGGAATCAATCGCCCGATGGAACACTGTCAAAAGAGCTGGAGCTGAAACTTTGTCAGCCAAAAGCTGAGTCGGAGCTTCTCAATACGGAACGCCGATGCCCTAAGATCTTAGATAGCTTCAAAGCTTCATGAGCACACCACCAATATCCAACAGAGCCTCACCAACCCCGCTCAGCCAGAGCTACATACAAAATGTCCTCCACACCCACCAACCCTCCCCCATCTACCTGCCCAGTCGACAACTCCACCCGCACCGCCTGGCTCGAAAACGCCGCCAAAAAATCCCGCGCCCCCCTTCCTCACCAACCAACCTCCCCCCTCACCCCCTCAACGCCTTCACCCTCTCCCCCCACCAAAGACCCACCGCCCTTAAACGACCACCGCACTATCTCCTCCATCCCCCGCGCCGACACCTCCCCCGCAACCACAACCCCGCTCCCCACCTCCCCGCCCGCCACCACCCCACCCCCATCAGCAAACTGGATCTACCCCTCGGAAAAAATGTTCTTCGACGCCATGGCGCGCAAATCTCACTCCCCCGCCGCCGCCGACATGCGCACCATCGTGCCCATCCACAACGCCGTCAACGAGCGCGCCTGGTCGCTGATCAGATCCTGGGAAACCACCTCCCCCCGTCTGCGCGCCGCAAACGCCAGCTGCGGCGGGCCGCGGTTGAGGAGTTTTAGGGGGGACAGTAAGGCGTTGACGCCGCGGGCGAGGGTGTACGGGTGGTTGGGGTATGAGCGGCCGTTTGATCGGCATGATTGGGTGGTGGAGCGGTGTGGGAGGGAGGGGGGGGAGGTGGAGTATGTGATTGATTTTTATCGGGGGAGGGGGAGTGGGGGGGAAGGTGCGGGGCTGAGCTTTTATTTGGATGTGAGGCCGAAGTTGAATAGTTGGGAGGGGGTGAGGATGAGGGTGGGGAGGTTGTTTGGGTTTTATTGAGTTCGGCGAGGATTTTTGGGAGTTGTAGGGAGGGTGCATCGTTGGAGGCGTATGTATTTGGGTACTGTATAGTAATGCTCTGGATCGAGAGCTAGACTGTAGGATAGAAAATGCCAGTCCGTTCCATGCATAAACCATGAACGCCACGAGCCTACCAGAACGCCGACGAACAGCCTCTATCAGCCCAAAGAAGCAGCCAGAATTATGATGACAAGTAACACAGCCAGTATGAGCAGTAAACAGCAAGCCTTCGACCTTGCATTCTTCTGATACCGACTCGCACTTCTCAACTCGACGTCCGCTTCCCTCGTATCTCCCACCACGTTCTGCACATTGGCGTCAATCGAATCGAGTTGGGCTCCCTGCTCGTGAACAATATGCGCCACGTCTCTGAATAGCTCATTCAGCTCCCCAACACTTTGCTCGATGTTTCTAATCTCGGATTCTCGTTCCACAATCAGCGACTCTTGGAAATCCACTTCATCTTGCGATGCCATACGAAGCTGTTCTTGGTCTTGCAGCTGGGACTGCTGTTGTGAGGGGCTGTCGGAGTAAGATTGTGGGGCATCGTGCGAGTCAACTGCGGTGCGGGCGGCGGATGCGGAAGCTTGCTGTTTTTCAAGGGCCAGGCGCTGGATGGTTTGGAATTCGGAGCCTGAGGCTTGGAATTCGCGCCATAGTTTCTGCTGGGTGTACTTTTGGGAGGCCTGAAGCAGATGTATTTTAGAACTTTAACCGATCAGGTGGATCGATGGGGCAGATCCTACATTCAGGTCCTCCCATGTCGTCAACTTCTTCACGCCCTCACCAACTTCCTTGAATCCATCTCTTGCTTGCTATAAGCCATATTAGAAAGGATTGCGTGTTCCAGTTGAGGCGCCAACTCACTCCAAGCAAATCGTTGACTCGTTCTCTGACTCGTTCAGTCTCTCTTTTTGTGCCAAGTAGGTTTATTTGTTGTGCCAGGCGGGCGATGTTTGAGGTCTACGGCATTGTTATCAGGTTGCTCGTCCCTGTTTATAGATGGTACCGCGTACAAGGGAGAAGAGCTTGACAGAGAGATCCTCGGCTGAGCGACTGAACTCGGGGTCATCGCCTATTCAGTCAGCGATGTCTTGATGATGCCTAGATAATCATAGATAGACCCACGGTATTCGGGATCCTCTTCCCTCCTCATCTCCGACGGTTGGGACTCCAGGGCCGAGGACCGGTCGAAACTCATGATGCAGAGAGCTGATTATGATAAATCCGCAGTAGAACTATAACGAACGACAATGCGTAAAATGAAACCGATGGGTGTAAGATAAGAAGGTATCGTCGCCGGTGACTTCTCGTTATGTGAGAATGTCGCGGCCTACAGGTTGACGTAAGGCACCTGAAGCGCATTTTTGGTACACGTGATCTAGAATACCGGTTCTGCTGACTATTCAAACGTCATTTTTTCCAGAACTTTGCCTTAACGGGGTTAGGACACGCCTGAGATCTGAGGCAACCAAAACTGTCTCTTCTTTTTTGAAGTATGTCAAAAAAGGACCACCTATCTCATCAAGTTCGTCAAGCCATAACTCATCTGATGCACAGCGTCACCAGAAAGTTCTAACCATCGCATTTGTTTGAAGCGTATTAGGTATTCACTACACTCCGTCAGGGAGTTTACTCTTCTGGCTTTTTGGTTACACGTTCGAGTCTGAGGATGTGACTTTTGTTCAAGGCTCAGCCCTACTATCCTGGCAACCTCCTCCGCTCCAGATAGCTTTGACAGTATGCACAAGGAGCTTTTTCCGCTCGTGGGGACATCACCAAGCAGCAGCTCTGTTGGGTAGAGGTTCTTGTATCGATGTGATTCCCAAACACCGTACGGAGGTAAGCTGTCGGGGAACAAAACCTTAGCGGCCAGATGCAATCTTTTTGCTGCTTTTAGTCCCATCGTATCTTCTTCGAAGGCCCTCTTTAATGGAGCATTTATGTCGTCTTCGAAGAAATAAAGTCAGTGGTATCTTGTTTTCAAAAGAATTGCTATAGCTAGAATCTACTACCCTAAGCTTCAAATGCTTCTCCGACCAAACTTACCCTGACTTGCTCGTGATCTTTGACCTTATCCCTCTCCCACGGTGCTTTATACAACACGAGTATTGGTGGGGTGCAAAAAGTCGATGAACATGGTCCGGTAGTCAACCAGGCAAGGTCATCTATTGGACTAAGTACCAGTTCATATATCAAAATCTGGGATGTACCAGTACTCCTGTGCCCGATTCTCCTTGTTGCACAAGCTATGCAATGGAACCCGAGTCAATGCTTGTATTGTTTCCGGTGAATGATAAGCCTAACTGTCTATTTGGACATCCAGTCGAGACTGGTTACTGTTCACTGACTCTTTGCAAACCCCTGGTGAAAGGTCAAGACCGGATTCGCGTCCTTCTTCCTTCTATCAGGCGCAGTGCGTTGCGGATATCGCCGTTCCCATACTCGCTCCGCAAGAACCAGATTTGATGGAAACATGGCTTAGAGGCTCCATGTGTTACTTGCTGCTTGCCACTTGTTGACCTAACCTATAAAAGTGCAGAGGATTGTGCCAACCCGTGATGGGCTTGGGATAAGAAGAGCAGATTTCTGCGACATCAAATGAAAAGGGAATCCTAAGAAACCGGATTCCAATATGCTCACCAAAACGCTCTGCCAAGAATCATGAAATGGGATCGAAGCGTGGTGGAGATATCCCATTTTGGCTTAGCAGCTAATTGGCAAAAAAAGAAAAGTAATTTTTTTCCAGTACAAAACCTATAGATATTAGCGTATGCAGAAAGCTATGGATTCCTTGGCATCGCAATTGTCGCGCCCCCCCCCAAATTTACTATTGAATCCAGACATTCTCAAACCTTCAACGCTCTATTGGAAAATCAATAGAAAAATCAAACCGGTAAATTTGAAGCTGTTCAAACCTTTCACAGCTGACATCCTTTTAGCTATGACAGGTCCACTGGCTCCGGCCCTTCGCTCGAAGATACTACGCCTCCTGCTTTTACATTGGATCCCCCCCGCCATCGCCGAAGAGGTTCACTGTCACCGTAACACCGTTTATACTATGCAAGAGAATCTATTCATGTATGGCTCTCCCTTTAGATCTCAGTTTCGTTCGAAGGACGCCCCCCGAAAGGTCTTTCCAGCAGCTGAAGACTCCCTAATTACATACCTGAAGCAACAGTCATGAGCCATGCAGAAAGAGATGATGTGATTCCTATGAGAAGAGTGGGATATACATGTTCATCAGTTCACGATATCGAGGATTCTGAAGAAAAGACACTGAAGCAATAAAAAGAAACAGCGTGTGAGCATCAGACAGAACGATGAGCTGCGATTAAACTGGGTTGTCGATCTGTTGCAGCTGACGACTGAACAGCTTGTCTTCATCGATGAGACTCTGTTCAACGAGACTACGAGATGATGTCATCAAGCCTATGCACCAGTTGATGAGCCAGCTCGCTATCAAGCCTCTAGAAAGAGAGAGCTTCTGAAGCGTTCTTTCGATGTATACAATCGATGACTATCTACTCTGTACCGGTATTCGTGAAGGCTGGTTCAACGACGAGGCTTTCTTCGCTGCTTTGAAACTCTCAATGATATGTCTCTTGAAATTGCGGGGGCAATTGACTTTGACAGCAGCGCCTGCAGTGTTTGCTTTGGCAGCAGCGTCTACAATGATTCTAGCAGCGACGTCTGCTTTGACTTTATCAGCAGCGTCTGCTTTGGCTTTATCAGAAGGTTTCTTCGTTGATGAGGTGCTTGAGGGGATGAGTGAATCCTCTAGAGGTAGTTTCTGACTTCGGCGTGACGACGGCATGATGGCTTCGGGGGTCGGGAGGGCTAAAAGGATGTCAGCACTGTGAAAGGTTTGAACAGCTTCAAATTTACCGGTTTGATTTTTCTATTGATTTTCCAATAGAGCGTTGAAGATTTGAGAATGTCAAGAATGTCTGAATTCAATAGTAAATTTGGGGGGGGGCGCGACAATTGCGATGCCAAGGAATCCATAGCTTTCTGCATACGCTAATAGACTACACTCCGAGGCTTACATTTCTTTGTCCTCAACATTTGTGGCGCGCGGTAATCCTTGTCCGGTCCTCGGCTGGAACTCCCTCACTCAATATGAGTGATATATTTTGGTGGCGCCTTCTTTCACGCTTCTGACAAAACTGACGGTCCACTTTGTGAGAAACGTGCTGGTGGTGGTAGTGGCGGCGGCGGCGGCGGCGGAACTTCTTCCCAAGGTGGCGTTTGATGCTGACAGGCGCCTATCACAAGATTGGATAACACGGGGGAGCAGCCAATGCTGAAATCGACGATCATCCTTTTCTCGTTTCCAATGCCCCGTTATGGAATCATATCATTTATAGGACCCAGAAGTGGCATTAGGCCAGCTTGGCTCTGGGGATGGATTGTGGGCTTGGCATTGGCTTTGCATTCCACATGTGTAGGGCAACAGATACATGTGGTTGACAGAAGACCGAAATGAAAGCGGCTTCAATTACTAGTATTCAATAAACAATCAACACGAGTCTGTCCCAGATAAGCGTTGAGAGCCAATAGGAAGTAGGCGCATAAAACCCAGCCCATCATGATGATAACGGACATAAAAGGCAGAAGATGGAGGATGGAAGATCACATTACACAGCAAGACCACGTACGTACGTGCCTTACCCAGTACAGTACTGTACATATGATACTTTAGGTACCGGACGCAATTAATAAGTTGGAGCCTTGAAACTCAAAATTCCCCCGCAACGCCACTCGCTGCTCTTACCAAAATTCTCCGAAAAGCGCCAAGATCGCTGGCATCGATCCGAGTCATGTGTCACAGTCGTTTGGCTTGGTCGAGTTTAGCCTTGGACCCAAAAGCTGGGAGTCGGTGACAGGGTACTTCCGTATGGAGAAAGACGTTCTTTTGTTTTTGGATTTCATACCCTCTCTATCAAGATACTTCATAAGAGTCGTAAGCTATGTACATACAAAATGGTATCGCTGCGATGCAAATGCTGCCCGTCAGAAACTCCTGCGCTGGTAATCGTGGGGCAGTACAAAAGCTGCAGAATGGACGGCGAAAAAATGCAGGGTGCGGCCAGGTCCAACGCCAATCATACAGTCGGATGTGGTATATGCGTCTATCGATATGCAGCCGCTATCTCAAGTAATGCAAGGAGCAGAGTTTGATGGTGGATGATGTGGTGATGAGGATCGTGAGGCGAGAACATCGTGGTGGTGTCCGGTATGGAGGGGAATTGCTTCCCCCCCCCCCCTGAAACCGACTTTTCCCTAGTGGTTGTGTCGAATGTAACGTAGGAAGTCTTTCATTGTTGCGGGACTGCCGGTCCTTAGTCTTCGAGTGTGGGAAAACGATGATCTCTCATCCCATTACTCGACTTTTTCTTCCATCCCAGCATCTTCTTCCAGGTATCATTTCGACCCTTGGGACTACTCCCTCCAATGTCACTCGAAGGAGGTGTTGTTGGGGGCGTCATTGGTTCCCTGCTGGGACTTGTAGCGCTCGCTGAATCATCCGTCATGCTGGAATCACCGCTGCCGTTCGATAGATGACTCGGTGCCCTCGCCCTGCCGGTTCTGGTGGAATTGACAATAAAATTCGACGTTGCCGGGTGACGACTAGGTGCTCGAGGGGTAAGTGCAATATCCAGAGACGAAGTTGAAGGGGACGTCTTCATTCGGGATCTGGATCTCCTTGACTTCCGCTCTTTGGAACTAATCCGCGAAGCCCGTAAGTTCTCGTCCGAGTCGTTTAATTGATCATTGTATGATTGTGCCGCCTTGACCGACGGAACCTCGTTTAAGAACGATACCAGAACCGACTCTTCCATTAGGTCGTATATTATCTTTACGGCAGCTTCGAGCACTTCGGGTCGTGGAGGACTGGTATGATTGGGTAATGAGAGGAGGGTTTCTCTGACTTGGCTGGGGATGTTGATCTCTCGAGGACCATCGGGTACGATATAGGCGTCTAGTAAGCGCTGCCATAGCATGCGAAGATAATTACACTCTTCGTATTCGGGCGTCATCGGCATACCGGCCATTTGTGCGGCTAATACGTCGAAACGTTCTCGGTAACGATCGGCGTCCATTGTGAATTCGAGGTTCTCGAGACAATGATTTTGCGAGAGGTAGGCAGTAAATGCACTCAATGTCCATGGCGGTGGTGCGGAGTTCGACAGTACATCCGGTAGACTCGGTCTTTGGGGACAATACGGTCCCACTGATTGTATGTCGATGTTGGAACTGGTGTCGCTCATGGGTCGAGAAGAGTCGAGGTCTTCGGTTGACATGGTCTCTTCGTCGTCTGCGTCCCAATCCGATATAACTGATGAGGGGCGAGGAGAGGTCTCCGGTGAGGGAGTGGATAGATACAATGACGGGGGGCTAGGTTTCCGGCGGATCATGGCGCGCTTCCAAGATCTTATCCTGGAGCCTTTCCAATCACTTCTCCCAGCTCTTCTGACCAGTGGTATTGTAAGAACCGACCTTCGACGAATGGTAGGACCCGAGCGATCCACTTTGACCGACACCTCGGGGATCCGAGGACGGGCTTACGTACTGATTGCTGCAACCTAGGTCCGTAGATTGACAACGGATAGTCTGGCGTGGCAAAAACCCTTCAAGGAGCACAACCGCGTCCTCCTAATCAGGGAAGAAGGCTCGCTTTGTGCGCTCGTAAATTCCAGATTTTATCGTCGTAGAATCGGATAAACTCGCCAAAATTGCTTGTGCTGGATCAGGTCACGCAGGCACCCGACCCTTGTCGCAAGCCGCTGTCAACCCAATGTCGCTATCCTTTTCGACGTGTCACACAGAATTGCATCGATCAGGTAACAGCCGGAAAGCAGCAGAAGTGCAAACGGGGTTCGTCAATTGAAGCTGGATGACTGCCTGAAAGTGGGGGATTGGGGTGATAAAGAGTGACGTTTGACGTTTGACGTGTGCCGATGATGAAATAACCCGCGCGCAAGAATATCTTGAAGGGTTACTAACGATGGGGGGGGGGGGTGAGAGGCAGAGGTGGGAAAGCGACTGATGAGGTGAGGGTGAAGATGAATTACACAGTAGACCGCAGGCCAAAGGGAGGAATGAACTTGTGGGTTGCGTGTGTTACGGAGGAGTTGATACTACTTTATGCGAGACCGAAATTTGGGGCGGAGAGCGGAAGCAAGCTAGCAAGGGCAACAGGTGCGAAGGGGATGGAATGTAGATTAAGGTAATGCAATCGAAGGAATTTCTTAGCGTGTCGAAGCCTTCTTAGCGGCCTTCTTAGCCTTCTTAGCCTTCTTCCAGAACGATCCACATCAAGCCAATCAGCAATCATCCCTGATGCCCCACTGCTAAGCCTTGTAACCTTGTTCCTTTTTGGTTTCCACCGCGAGGATGTGCTGATTGTTCTGATTTCGGCTCTCTCTTTGCATTTCAGGCTCATAAGCGCTTGATGAACCCCCAGTCGTAAAACCGCATGACCAACTGTTGCCGCCGCCGCCGCTGAGTCAGACATCCAAGGTCCTTAGTCTCTCAGCAGGCAAAACATTGATCTTCTTTCCGGACCCTTGACTCGAAACTTGACTCATCCCTCCGGAAGAGGAGTCGTCCCCATATATCCCCATGTATCCCGAGGTACAGACGGACAAAGAGGCTTAACAGGCTTCAGCAGTGGAACACGACATGCTCTGACGAATCGTCAACCACACATGATTCACCTCATACAGCGAACAGCGAACCGCGAACCGCGAGTCACTCCAGTCCCAAGACGGTTTTGATGCAAACAGGGTTTAGGACTTAAGACAATAAATGGCTTCTGCAGTTTCTGATTGATCCATCTCGTGATTGGACCCTGCCACTGAACCACAAATTGCCGCTTTAACAGAGCGAGAGACCCATGCAGCATGCAGCATGCAGCAGATATGACTGGTCGGCCCGTATCTCGAATGCATGTTCAATCAGAATTGTAATTTGACCGTCAGCAGACACGACTCGTCTAATGGTTGCGCGTATGGAAGATTTTAGCTTCCACAAGCCCTTCGATGGCTTCCAGTGTCCTTCCAGAAGACTGCCCCAACCGGTTAATCACGTAGATCATCCCACGTCCCAACTGCTAGGGACTCTACGCTAGGGCTGCGCTTCTATCGTTGCATTGCCGCCAATAATACGTACGAGTAAGGTACCTAGGATACAGAGTTACTTTGGGCACTTTGATTGCTTCGACACCTTATTATCGTTATTATTGGAACCGTCAAGATCAAGTTACCGGTACCTGTCCCTCTAATCTCTCTCTGGCTGGCCTCGGCAAAGCTTGATCCGCCTTCTTGGTTCCGGCGAGCCTGCAGAGTCGCACTCGAGGTACGGAGGTAGTGTGAGGTGTACACACATTAGGCTCATTTAATTAGATGACGGATGTAAGGTATGCCAGCAGCCCTAGCCGACTCATTACTGCCAATCAATCCTGAACTGTCAATTGTGATGGATGCTGTTCGGAGGGTGGGTCGGAGTAGAGGCGAATGCGAGTGCCGGATGTTGTCTCGAGGTTTGCGACGTCGACATCCCATCCAGCAGCTTCCAGTCGCTCCATGCACCGGTTCCAACGGTTGGAGAGACCCACAAGCGTACTCTCAAGCAAATCGAATGACTTGTCTGCTGAGGCGCGTGTCGCATCTTGTTGGTTAAAGCGGTGAGCGACCCAAAGACCAAGGGCCCACGCCTTCAACTGCGATCTCGATGAAGCTCCATCCTTGAGAACTATCAACGCCACTTTATTTGAGACGTCGTACCATAGTAGGTAGTCCTCTTGCCTGAATGCTTTGACAAGCTTCATTAAAAGAAGATTCGTGTCGCGTATGGAGCCTGTTGAAGCATGCGCAGGCTCCCAAGAGCTCATGAGACTCTGCAAAGGAATACCAATCTTAGCTTTTCCGATGGGAGAGGAGCCTCTCCATCGCAGCACGCCATCCCACTCAAAGATGCGCTCTTGGTCTGATACCTCTTCCGGCGTCAGTATCTTGTCATGATCTAGAAAGGCCGAGAAAATTATGTTGGCTCTCTGCCGATTCAGGCTATGCATGCTGACCGCTCTTACTGCTGCATGATTCATCGCCAAGTGTATTGACAAGAGCAGAACGAGGCATGACCAAGTCGCCGTCGCAGTAGACACATGAGAAACTACAACGCTCCCCGCCTGCATTTCGACGAATTAGGCCTTCCAATGAACGGTTGGGAGCCGAACATACCAGCATTCCCATCAACGAAATAATTGTTTCCTGGCTTGAATCTTTCTGTATTGGTATAAGATCAGCAACTTGACGTCCGACTTGTTCCATACTACGTCTGCTATCTTATTTAGGCTTGCACAACCAATGCACCATGCCTGAAGCAAGGCGGCGGGTGTCGAAACATGATGCTGCCGCAATCGAGCACAGGCGCTATCGTCGAACGCGACAGTTGTAAAATGAAAATGAAGATTAACGTCAATATTCTCTAGCCGAGAACCTGCCTTATGCTGTCAAAGCGCTTCAAACATCAAGCTGAGGATGTTGAAGAAACGAGAGCCATCGGCCTTCACTCACCGCATTGAGCTCCCCCAGATTTCCCCACTTGGCAAAATGCGCACTGAGGCTCGCCTTGGAGCTTCCAGCCGCAACGCCGCACAAGGCCCTCAACACACTCGAGAAGCTTAACAGAAGCACCCTCGGCGCCTTCGGGAGTGCAGGGCTTAGGCAATCTAATACCATAGCCGTATCGTTGAAGACATCGGCGGCGAGCCTATACATTTTACATTCGGGCTCGAGCGAGGTGCCGAGCTTATGCGCAAAGAGAATTGTTGCTATCCTGCCCATGCTTTCCTGCAGCACGGATAAGAGGAGTGCGGCTGTTGGTGAGGCTGACGCGTCGCCCACTCCCACGCCTGGAGAGGTCACGTTAGAAGATTAGCTTTCTGGCGGCTGTAAAAGGAGATTGCACCTTCCAGAACTGCTCTTGATGATAACAGTCCTGCAATTGAGCTTGAGAATGCTTGGAGAGAATCCTATGGGGCCATGTCAGTGGACAGATAGACTTTGTGGGACAAGCATGCAGGCGAAGATAACCTTACATATATCTGATACCTGGCGATGTTTCGTCAGTGTCAGCATCAGAGATTGGGGTACTCATAATGATCCTGCGGATTGTGGTCAAGAGTGTCTCCTACCACATGTAATCTTTTGTGACACTATGCGGATAACCCGCTGGGAGAAACACACTTAGTACTCTTGACCACAAGCTGCTTTTGTTCTCAGGCAGCTTTGATCATAACTCTGTCAGCCAGAGTAACGTTCACGGTCCAGCGCATGACTGTAGTGGTAGCAAGCTCACAATGATATCGATTCTGCCATTGCCGCTAGAGCGGGACTCTATATACGTGGCTGTCAAAGCTCCCGTCTCATCTTCTTCATCGACGCGGATGTCCATTCTGTGAAGTCAATTGAAAGGGGCCGAAGAAGTCTTGAGGTGTCGATGCTGTTGGTCTGGGAAACTGAAGGGCGGAGTTGCCTCCTTCGGTTCGATTCTCGACCAATCATGTCCGTCGCTAAGGCTGTTATCGATTCTGTGGTATGAATTATCGTTGGGGGCGATATGCTTTTGGTTAACTTCTTCTCTACTGCCTACGGGTATGGTATAGATACTTAAAGACCTTGTTGCTTTGTATATGAAACTGATTATTCTCCATGATAAGAGCGTGCCCCACTGTCTGCTTCTCGCCGGCTGATCCTTTTCCCATGTCTAACAAACTCCATCTCCTTACATCTCCAACGAGTTACTTTTTCAAACTCAGCTCTTTGCAACATTCAACCCAGACCCCCATCCCTCACCTCAAACCTTCCATCTGTCATATCCCCACAATGACATCCCCTAACCCCCCCATCGCCCTCAAAGGCTCCTGCCTCTGCGGATCAACAACCTACACCTCCACCACCCTGCCCACCTCTCTGTGTTACTGCCACTGCACAACCTGCCGCCGCCTCTCCGGCGCCCCTTTCCTCCCCTTCTTCGATCTCCCCTCCTCCTCCATCTCCTTCACCTCCACAACCGACCTCAAAACGCTGAACCTTTCCGCCGCCGCCGAACGCGCCTTCTGCAGCTCCTGCGGGAGCCCGGTTTATATGAAATACAAGGCCAGCCCCCAGAGTATTGGGATATGTGCAGGCACGGTTGATGAGAACAGTATGGGGCCAAAGGGTTTGGGGGCGGTACAGGCAAAGGCGAATCATATTTTTGTGGGGGAGAAGGCGGGGTGGTATGAGATTGGGGAGGATGGGCTGAGGAGGTATGAGAGGTTTACGGATGCGATGGGCGAAGAGGATGGTGGGGTACAGGGGGAAGAAAAGCGTCAGAAGGAATAAGACCTGAGTGCGGGCCTGTCAAGTTGTCGAGGGCGGGAGCCGACAGTGGCATGGGATCTGGGAACCAGGTGTGGGGAAAGCAAGAAGAGTGAGTAAAGATAGGGATGGGAACGATCAATAGCAGATGGGCAAGGTGCAGCAGAGGTGATGAGAGCGGGAGCAAGGCTGTTGAACACGGTAGAGGAAGAGGACTTCGTATGATCTGTCATTGGACGTGGTGGGGTAGAGAGATGTGGGAGAGGTGTGGGAGAGGTGGGAGGATGAGGGCAAGGAAGCGGATAGCACTGGAACAGAATGAATTAGTGAGCTCGCAGAGACGACAAACAAAGAAGCTCTTCGGATTGTGGCAGGATCTGATCGCAACGTGGGCTTGCACCAGTGGTCTATTTCTGCCTGCGGAGATGCCTCCGCCATTCCTTAGATGAGAGTTTTGAAATAAAATCAGGATGTGTTGCCCACCAGACTGGGATATCGTGGCCATTGTCCCATTCAGCTCTTGCCACCCATGTAGAGCGCCGGTCCCATGTGTTAAGCTTCGGGCACCTTCTGTATCCTGAATCACGATTGCTCGTACCTCTATCAGTGTTGAACACCTCTCTTTCCCCTGAAAAGCCGTCATCAGTCCACCCAAGTCCCTCACAACTCCTTCCCAAATCCCATTCGATGCCAACCCACCAACACCCCACCCGCTCACCCGAACAAGCTCGCCCCCCCCGTCTCCACCGCCTCAATCTCCCTCTCCGTCCACCCCAACCCCCTAAACCTCTTCGGCAGCTCACTCCTATCAAACAACACGCCCTTCGGCGCTTCTATACTCCCCAGCTCATGCCCACTGTGTCCCCCAATGGCACCATAAGTCATCAGATTCGGCGATGGCGGTGGAGGCGCGGATTTCTGGCCGCCGAGAGGGCCGTGCTGTTGCGCTTTGGAGCGGTATGCTATGAATGAGTCGGGGAGGGTGTCGCTGGGAGAAGCGGGGTGGGCGTGTGGGGTTGGATCTGGGGATTCTGGGTCGTTGATGTTATTTGGGGAGGGCGGGTGCGGGAAGGGGGTACGGACTTGGGGGAGAGCGTTTGCCAAGGAAGTGGATGAGGGGGTTGCGGTGGTGTTCTGCGGCGCGGAGAATACGTGTTGGGTTCATGGTGGCTTGGTTGGGAGAAGTTTCGTGGCGGGGACGGCGATAAGCTTGTGCAGCGGTTACAAAGGACGAGCGGTAGCTTTATAGAAGCTCTCCCTACACTCAGGACGGAGCTGTTACCGCTCGACCGTGGTTGATCAGCAATATATCGCATTCAAGAGTCGTGGGACGGTGGGAGAGGTGGCTCGGAAGATTGCGGAGCTGAGTCCGGCCCAGTGGTGCTCGGTCAGCGATTGGGATAACGACCGGCGCGGGAAGAGCTCTATTGGTCAATTTGTACGCGGCCGAGGTTGGGAGCTTTGGCTTTTCAAATGACTAAAGTACCACAGTACCGCCAAGGTGACAGATCTGCCCCAACTCCACCCTCCATCGGGGGATCGGTGGGCGCCGCTCTACCGTCGCGCGACCTGAGTGATCGTTGCGCGACCGACCTAAATGATTCTGAATGATTTGAGAGTGAGCTGCTGCCTGATTCCTACTTTTCAGCAGGCCGTTAGTGCGTAGTGGATTTGCAGTGGTTTAGAGCGACCGTTTGGATTTCAGGCACAGAGCCTCTGCGTATCTACTGGAAAAGCGGCGACGATGGACAAGGAGATCTAACACAAACCTCAGGCTCTCCAAACTTTCCTTCCTGTCTTCCTCGACACTCTCTGTTCCTTGTCCTTTTTCTCTCTCCTACCTTACTATCATTACCGTTGCTCCGATTAGACCCGCTCTACGCCTGCTTAGCATTGGGGCAATTTTGGCAAACGAGCGGTTTCGTAAGCTCGGAACCAGTAACGGTATGCCTCTCTATCGCACCTATGGCAACATCACCACCAGGATGAAAAGTTGCCAGTCTCAGTGCAACATATGCGTGACTTATGCTCGTCCCTCTCACTGACAGCCAAGAGCTTCACGCACCTCCCTCATAACACGAGTTCGCTGAGCATTCTCATAATCAGCTCCCTCCAGAGATAAACCAGCGAACCCTCTAAGCGGACTCGCTATCTTCAACGCACGGGTCACAACTTCTTTACTTGGTATTCGGGCTCGTCATCCCCCGCAAACGTCAACGTCAATACGGCCCGCTTGACATTCGGCAACAGGTCCACCACTGCCTCCATCGCCTGTCTTGCCTTCTCCTCGTTACGGACGGTGAAGGGACCAGGGGTACAGAGCAAGCCGAACATGAAGCCTATTCTAGTAATCAAGCTCCTAGCCCAGGGAGATAAAGTGTCTCGAAGCGTAGCGTTGACGAGGGCAACATCGACTGACTGCGGAAAGTGGAAGGGGTAGGTCGAATAGAAAAGTTCGAGAGCTTCATTGGAGATTTGACGATTCACGAGGAAGAGGCGAGTGGATTCCTTTGTTCCCCAGTAGGGTGTCCAGTATGGTTTGGAGGCTGAGTCGGCTGGCACATTGGGGTGGAAGTAGCAGATATGGGTAGGGTTGACGCTGGGACCATTTCGAGGGCGGAGGAGGGCGTAGTAGTAGATTGAGTTGCGGATTTCGCGGGGAAGCTTCAGGACGGGAAATGGCTGGGAGGGGACTGACTGAGCGTATGAGGTGTTGAGCTTCTTCTCCTTCGATGAAGTCTCCCATGATCCGCGAGACTGGTCTATGGTTCGGTGATGAACTCGAGCGCCATATGTTGGGTAGCTACTCATTTAACTGTAGGGAGAAGGCATGGTCCTATGGATGTTGGTCTATGTTGTTCTTGAACCGAAGTATCGATATAAGGTAGTACAGTATTCTTACAGGATAATGGGAAATCTAAAAGTTTCTACTCTCTATCACCAAGACGACAAACTCACCCGGAAAATGGGTGAGGCGCGCAGTACTTAGTATATGTTAGTATTTGGCTCTGGATGTACCTAGTAGATATAAAGCATAGAATAGAGTTCACAGCATAGCTTCAACCCAATATTGCCAGCAAAACAGGACAGTAAAACCAGTGTCCTTTTCCTACCAGATTTTTCAGATAGGAAAAACATTAGGCAAAAAAATTGGATGAACCTGGCCCGATTTGAACGGACAACCTACGTCTATCAGCATATGATTAAATGGTCTAATTTTGTGTATGATTTACCTTTCGATCTGGAGTCGCTACGGAAAATTAACATCGATTGACATCAAGAAACAGTGGGGTTTCTTACAACGCGCTACCGTTGCGCCACAGATCCACTATTAATTGTTCGTTAAGAACATTTATTAACTTAAAACTTCTCTAACCCTGGGAAGAGCTCGGACTGAGATTGGGGCAATAATCTTGTCCTCTTCTATGCCAAGAACGCCCAAACACGTACTGGATTTGATGGAACCCATTCGCAAAAGTGTATGGCGTACCTCCCCAGACTGCTTCCCGGGTGATGGGATTTCCTCATGTCCTTGGAAGTGAACTTTCAATCAAAGATATGACAGTTCCTAACTTACGGTCATAAACCATCTCTTCTTTTTCGCCAGATAGCATTCTCTACCCATCAACATACTTTGTCCTTCCCAAACCCGCAGAAACCAAAAACCCCCCGCAACTCCTCAATCACCCCCAAAAATGCATGAACTCCTCCTGTTCGCCCAAGTCCCCCCCTCCCGGCACAACTACGTCCTAAACGTCCTTACCGGCCTCGCTGCCATGCAGCCCCAGCCTATCCTCGAGAAGCATCTCATCTTCAAGCCGGCTAGACTTCCCGCAGCAGCAAGGCCAGCGCATGTGGGTGCGTTCCAAGGGGTGCAAAACTCGCAGTTGCAAGCTTTGCAGGGGCAGACGAGCGGCGATTTGTATTACTTACAGCTTGTTGGGGATATTGGTGCGAGGGGGTCTGGGAGGAGGGGTTTAAGAGAGGGCGAAGAGGGAGTGATAGATGTGCTTATGGGAGAAGGTAACGGAGATGTTCAACTAGAGGGTAAAGTACGTTGTCGGTCTCTGATTTCTCTCTCTCCTGCTCATATCGTGGCTGAAAGTTACGCAAAAGGAGGACACAGCGCCAGCAACGCCAGCCAGCAACGGGACTGCAGATAACATCCAGAGCTGGACCCTCCAATTCCGCGACCTCCCTGAACCCGTTGCTCGCCGTCCCGTAACCTCCCGTCTCATGGCCGACATCCCCATCACCTTAGGCGACCCTCTACAACTCATGTCCGCCCTCGACTACCAGTAAGCCCTCTCCTCACCTTATCTCCTTATACACAAGAAAATCCTAACCCAGCCCCTCCTCTCCCCTCAGCTACAAGTCCACCTACCTCATCTCCGGCCACCGCCTAACCCACCTTTCCACATCCATCCTCCTCTACCAACCACTTCTTTCCTCCACCCCTCCAGAACCTCTTGACCCTAGCGGCACGTTCATGCTGCAAGCGTCTGTGAGGGTGCAGGATGGGAGTAAGCCGGACATTATGGGCAAGGGGATCAGCGAGCTTTTAGCGCTGAAAGAGGCGTTGAGAGGGTGTGTGGAGCTCGAGGTTGGGGACCGGTTGGCGTTGGATACGAGGGTGCGGTGATGGGAGGAGCGGAATGTTGGATGGAGCTTGGGGATGATGCAGTTTGCTCGGTGGATTCTTTGGATGGATGAGCCAGCCGGTTCTTTGAAGAGGAGGTTTCCATGATGGCAAACAAAGCTGTCGTCAAAGCTCATCACTTAAGACACGACAAGCTCTAAATGGGAACCCCAGCTTCACCATGGCGACCAGACCCCCCACCACACCCTCGACCAGTTATATCCCGCAAACCCAAACCCGCTTCCGTCAACCAAGTGTAGAAAAGAAACAAGCGAAAATCAGGTAGGTAGTGGCATAGCGAGTGGTTCTGATATAAGAGCAGATTGGGTGAGGAAAGGAAGTAGACAAGAAGGGGAGGGGTGACGAACGAGACAAAGTGGGAAGGTGGGGCTATATGATTGTTGCAGCTACATGGAGCTTAGCGTAACGAAAGCGGACAATAGGTTTGCAGAATATGGGATTGGATGAGTGTGCTACTATTGAGATCGGCAGGATATAAGGGGCTTTGGGACATGAAAGATGTGTAAGAAATTGGTTCGTATCCTCGTAGCATAGCATGAGCCTGTGGGGGAGGAGAAGCCGATTGCGTCTGTTGTTGCAGGAAAGATTGGGGGTTTTGCATGAAACAACGTGCAGGTATGTAGGATGTCCTGGAGGCAACCTATCGAAATCGATATCTCTCGTAATAGAACAAAATTCTGCACGTTCTGAGTAAGGAACTGTCGATGTCGAAGGGTATCCTGCACGAAGGGTATCCTGCAGACGACATATCGACATCGTTCTCTCTGTTATCGAACAAACAAACTCTCCCGCTGTCGCAGATCTTATACCTGAGTCTGTCAATTCGGCGTGTGCTAAGCTGATTTCTGCAGTGTTATGTTATATATGATGCAACAGTGCAGGAAATAAGTTGTAACATTCCGACAGTACACGCATCTAAAGACGACTATTACACCGGTTGTATACGTAAAGAGACGTGATCAGAAAGCAAACGTACAAAGATGAGGATCGAGAGTGAGAGAGAAAGAGGGTATGGAATCAAGGCCGAAAAAGACTCTTGGTCGTAAGCTTGTCGAAATACCTAGTGCGGACGATGGAAGCCCAATGAGCGCCGAATGCTCCTCAATTTCCATCCGTTATATGAGATATCCACGGCTGAGCCCTCGAGCTACTCCTAATTGACCAAGAATCCGAATCGTACGAAGACCGCTCGCTTGGGGTAGTGATGAGGTAGATCCTTTGATGCTCGATAAACTCCAAAACTGCAGGGAGGGCGACGACTGGAAAACCTCCGTTGCTTAACCCGGCCGTTGCAGTCGATATTCTAGAAGGCAAAGGCCTGATAATGCATCCCTTTCTCCGTTTGCCCCGATCACAGCTGAAAGGCTGGGTGCATTACAAGATCTGGCACTTTCCTTTCCTTCCTCCATCCCGACCCTTCTTGGACAATAAAGCCGCGCGTGTTGCATGCTCGAATACCTCCCGAACACCTTCATTTGTCTTTGCTGAACACTCGAGGTAGTATCGTGCACCAATCTTCTTCTTGACTTCCTCGCCCTGTGAAAATATTGGGGATTAGCAAAACTCTTCCTCGGATTCCAAAGCAAAACCATGTCATAGCCAAAATCGGTTCAGATGTAGGGAGCTTCATATCTAATGGTAACTTACCTGTTCTGGGGTCACCGGCTTCTGTGAAGTCTTGTGTAGTTCCTCAATAGTCTTCTGGTCATAGCGTAGATCCTTCTTGCAGCCAACGAGGATAATGGGTAGGCCCTGGCAGAAATGAAGCACTTCGGATATCCACTAAGATTCCCATATTATCAGCAGATAGTCCTATACTTGTCTAAAGCACCCAGTGCAACTCGGATGTAAGTGGTCAAGAGCTACATACCTTCTCTTGGACGTTGTCGAGTGAATCGGGAGAATCAACGGCGAAACAGATTAGGATGACATGGGAGTCGGGATAGGATAGAGGGCGGAGACGATCGTAGTCTTCTTGACCAGCCGTATCCCAAAGTGCTAACTCAACATGTTTCCCGTCGACTTCGACATCGGCGACGTAGTTCTCAAAGACAGTGGGGACATAGACCTAAACAAGGAAGCCGTTAACATCATTGTTCGTCAGGCATTGCAATCCACGCATGAGCTCTTATTGAGTCGTAGCTGATCTGGAGGGGTCGAGCTTTCGGAGCCAAAGAGGATAGGTCGGGAGATCGGAAGAATGCTGACCTCTGGAAATGTACCCTTGGAAAAGACGCTGTGGGGGATCGTCAGCGATCGGGGAGCTTTGCGATAGGAGAACGGAGCGATCAGAGCGCGATGAATTGGCACTTACATCAAGAGACAAGTTTTCCCGCAAGCACCGTCACCAACGATGACGAGTTTGCGGCGGATTTCAGCCATCTTGATTACACAAAACACAAGTCAGCGAGTCCGACCTTGGGTTCAGTGAAGCTATTTCAAGCGTGGTACGAACAGTAACAGTAATGGTAGGGTTTGTGAAATCGCGAAGAGTTGTGAGGAGGAAAAGAGAAGGTTGAGAGTGGCTTCGTGACGGCCCAACCTAGTTCTGGAAGGCAGGCGTTTTGCGGTAGAGCAGTTTCACTCTATCAGTGCAACAACACCGACCGGACTTTGATGATAGCTACTCGTGTTCAGAGAGTGTTGAAGATACAGATGGCAGGAGTTTTGGTGGGAGTAGTGGTTATCTATGAGCCAGAGAAGGTCTCCTTTGATTTGTTGGTTGTATCAGGCAACGGGCGTGCTCTTTCAAGGATGTGTTCGGGGGGTTTCTACTTGGCAGCCGAGAGGACTGTCCGCGTGTGCTTGATCTCCAACTAAAGTGACTTCAATATGCTGGAGTTTCGCTTTGAGTCTTACTGAAAGGTATCAGAAGCGTAGTGGGAAGATGGAGTCTCATTCATCAGTTTTCTTAAGTAAGGTACTTCGTATTGATTACTGTTTTCTGGAACACTTCATCCTCAGGTCAGGCATTGGTATCTTAGGTCGGTCAGCCTCAAGGTGGCGGTGAGAAACCAATCAAATCGCTCTAGTTCTCCGTAGAGACTACTTCCATGTAATTAACGGGCTTCGGAATCGGTCGCCGTATATTTCTAGCCGGCTACCGTACCATACAGTACTAAATGAATCTTTCCCACGGCCGTCGTCATGGTACGTGGAAGACATCCCCATCTCCGGCTTCGTTCTAAGTACGGTCACGCCATCTAGAGACAATCTATCCAGCTGTTTCCCAAGCAAAGTACAGATATCTATGCAAAGTACCTGCCAGCCACGATTGCAGCAATCGATATCGGTATTAATTCCCTTAACCCATGATATTCCACCGTTACTCCCACTAACAGCCCCATAACAATGGATAGCGAACTTTAGCCAGGTGACATGTCCATGAGTCCAGATTCAATAATTTTCTTGCCTTTTTTCTCAGCCTTGAATGCCTCGATGCGAGATTTGAGTTCAACGTCTGTAAGTCATAATATTAGCTAGCGTTTCATATAAAGCACACAACAAAGAATAAACCTGAGAAAATAGATTGACTTACCAGGCGTAACATCCTCTATCTTAAGCGGTACCCGATTAAAAGGATCATTCGGGTCGCTAAGCAAGTGGGAACGAATAGTTGATCTGTCTATGGTAGTTCTTGATGTGGGGAGAATGACAGGATCTTCCATGAGGGTGTACATTAGAGGATCTGTTGGATCACAATAATCAGCGGCGTGCGTCTTGCAACCAGTCTCGGGGGGTTTAACGTACCTAAGAATTCATCCGGTATTTCCCCGAGGTCTTCCTCCGCCTGATCGTCCAGCTCTTTCGCCCTCTTGAATTTCTCTCCCAAGGCTTTCCACGCCGCGATTGCTTCCGAAGATAGTGCGGAGAGCTTCTGCAAAAGGATCGTCGCTTTTTCAACATTGGCTGGTTTGTACGACCTCCCGTCCCGGGCTACCGCAAGGACAAAGTCTTCTTTCTGTCCGAGATTCAAATAGACATCAACAATGTCTGCAAGCAACAATTTTGGGTTGAAGTTATACTCGCGAGGGTTATCGACCTTGAGATCACTACTCTTGGGTCCAACCATGACGTCAAGATTATAGTCCAACATGTCTGCTAATCGCTGCACGATCTCGGGCATGGTGAAAGAATCTGCAAGTGCCTCAGTGAACAACTTTAGCATTGCAACCGTTTCGTTTGTGAGCTGCATATAAGACTTAGCCTTGCCCTGAGCAGCGGCTAGAGCTTCCTCTTTTTCCGTTCGCGCTGCTGGATCCAAACTCTCGGAAGCTTTGAGCTCCTGCTGGAGGCTATGGATTTGTATGAAAGCCGTCAATGATTCATCAAGTACGAAGGTAACGTCGTTGAGGAGCAGATTGACGAAGCGGACAAAGAAATCAACGTTGATTTTGGACTCTTGTGAGAGACGCTCCCGGTAGACAGTATTCGACCAGATACATTTAATAATCTGAAAAACTTCGTAGCGCATGTTGAACTTGTCATAGAACTGATTGTGTCCACCCGTATTTTCAACTTCGATGTAGAATTTCATCAAAGCATGGAGTAGATGATCGGTAGCGAAAGGCATCGAGGTAAGCAGGTCTCCTAGGACTCCCTTCGACCGGTTGTAGACAGGCCAAATGCCATGAAACATGATCGTGACTAGACCAGACTTAAGATACGGATTCTTGATGTATTCTGAACTCCGTAAGAATGTGATGCAAAGCATGACAAGTTCATCACTCTGTGTCGACGTAATGATCTGAGGCATATTCCTCATGATGAACTTGAAGTTTCCCACTACATCCTCGAGAAAGTACTCTGGCAAACACTTGAAGACGTTCGGCTGCTCTTCTGGGAGTGGTAGCTGAAGTGGTTGCTTGGGGAAGTCGTGTCCAGGCTTCACCAGTCGTAGCAACCACACAATCACATATCGCATGAACTGCATAGAGCGCGCTTGTGTCAGGTCGTCAAGAAGTACTCCTTGCACAGCGCATTTGTAGGAAAGCCCCTTGTCCACTTGATCCTTGTACTTCTTAATGGCATTATCGAACATCCTTAGTTTTATTGGGTCGTTGACGAACTTATGACGGTCGAGTTCAATCTCCTCCAGATGCTTTTCTATACGTTTTAGATCTTTGTCAAGTTGATTGAGTGTGGAATTTGCAGCCTCTGTACCGTAATGATGTGCAGCCAAAGTGAGGAAGAACACTTCGGAGATGAAGTTGGAAGTTCCGTCAGCCGTTTTGCTGTAGAACTCATCGGAGGTGTGCTGATCTGCGTTGAGTTTTGTTTCTTCTTTGATATCAACCCTCGGTTTCCGCCGTAAGTAGTCCACATCTATTCGGTCAATCTTGGAGAAGGTGGCATCCATGAATGGCTCGCAGAGCTGATCTAGACATACAGTAACATTGATCATAAAGCCATCTGAGGAGACAAGCTTCTGATCTACTTGCATGGCACGGCGCTTGTGGTTTGCATTTACGACCAGCGCAAACCAATCAAGCATCTTGTCACGGGTTTCCTTGCCGCCGGTCTTTATAAAATGGTTGACAATGTCTAGAAGGTCTGTTTGATGGGTCTCCAGGGTCATGCGCAGGGCTCTCTGGGAATTGGTAATATAACCCTTATCTCGAGTTTTAGGACTAGAGAAGTAGTTGACGGTTACATCCCCTTGAAGTGGCGATATTGAAAAGAATGGACCGAGTAATGTCGCGACTTCGAGAGAACCCGCTGGTACATTCGTAGGAAGAAAAAGAGGAGACTGAGCGATGGCGTTGACCAGCGCAGGATATCGTACAAGATTTCGCAACGCAAGGACATAGGGTTTGTAATTGTCGTTCAAGGTCATCTTGGCTAGTTGATGACTTAGATCTTCAACTGCTTCTACCAACGCAGTCTGAACCGTGTCATCATCTTTGAAGCGTGACACTGCCTCCGTCAAAAAATCGTGACACAAGCCTCGATCGTTCTCAGGATCTACTAGGAGGTGCGGTGTAAGAGGGCTTGATGTAGGAGGTTCTCGGCTATGCCATGTTTAGTTTTGCGGACAGTATGCGTGGACCTACCATTCGTACTCACCCAAACATGTCCGGCATGGTCACAGCAAAGATGCAGTAGCTCATACACAATCTCCTTCCTTCCTTGATAATATCATATTTGGGATCTTGAACCTTCTCGCCCCGGAAAGATCGAAATTGTCTCGACACCCGCTTCCAGCACTCCAACAAGTAGTCCAGTGGTGTGTTCTTTCCGACTTTCGAAGCTGCCTCTAGTATAGCTTGATCTAGTACTCCAGTACTTAGCCGGACGGGTCCGCCCTGCTCTTCGAGGTCTTCCCGTACACCTCTTACGTATTCTAAATGATGTCCATGACTGTCTTCTGTGGTATGTGGATCGAGGGTGAGCCTGAAAATGCCACCTAGAACCCGATCTTCCCATTCTTCTAGCGACTCTCCAGGCCTTGAGCTTGGGCGCCCGGCTGCAGAATTTGGACGCTTCATCGGGGTTAAAGATCTTCCGCCAGCGCGTGTGATGTTGATCGTAGGCCCGTCGCCATTGGGCCCTTTCGGAGCAAGCTGTGAGAATGGATTCTCAGAAGAGTTAGGCATGGATTGTGAGCCTGACGCTGTCCTACCCTTTGCCGGCTGCCCAGTGCTCTGTCCATGTTCCACACCCGGTAATTCAGGACTTTTTGACGGCTGTGAAGCTGTAGCGTTATCACTGCTCCCTTCCTTACTCGCGTTTGCCGGGGTCTGAGCTTGTGATCCTAACTTGGCCAGCCGTTTGTTGCGGATCTTGAACAGATTAGCCCTCTGCTTTGCCACACTGAACTGCCATGTCTTACTTTGTCCGCGTCTGACACTGAGTCGGACATGTTGAAAAAGCTTGCGACTGGTTCCAGTACGCCTCGGAAGGTCGTCTATGCGTTTTTAGGGAAACTTGATAAAAAACAGTTTTATACGTGTTGGTCATTAACAAACCGCCCAGGTGAAGCTTCCGGGGGTAGAACTTTCTATGCAGCGGTCCACTCTAGGCGCGCTCGATTATCAATACCCTTATCGAAGTGAGGAATCGTAGGGTATTTGGGTTATGCATTTAAAGATCTCAAATGCCACACTTGTTTCGGTATGAAAGCTTGAGTGTTGTACGTTAATGCTTTGTTACAACTTGCGGATGTTCTAGAGTATTCTCACTATGATACATGTCAAGAAGATAGAGATCTGAGTGCCGGAATCATCACAAGCTATTTGATTGCCACACTTTGCGGTTTTCGTAAAATCCGTCTTCCCTCTCAGTCCTCTCTAAGCACGCTTAAATTACCTTACTGCGCCTCTCTGGACACTCTGTCCCGGCATGAAATCCCGGCTGCCAGTAAGTCATAGAACACCACCAACTCCTTGCCACCAGAAGATGCCTTCGTGAAATCAATGTCAGTAATTACTCCTTGGTAAACCCCACTCGTCCAAGCGATTGCAACTTCTCATAACATAACTCCTAGCATCCCGCATCTTATCCACGTCCTGGAAGAACCATCCCTGCGCCTCCTCCATCTTTTGATTTCTTGTCCGCATCTCGATCTGGCATTTGAGCTGCAAATTCCCAATGTAACTATTCTCCGCCCTTCTGTCCAAGTCGTTCATCTTTCGCGCGCTGTAGTCCGCAACATCTCTTGGGTCAACATAATAGTCAACCTTAAGTCGAGGGGTTATACGGCGAAGAGTCAAGGGGGGTTCGGGGGAATTGAATCGAATGTCTGGACCGGCGGGAGTTGTTGAGGAGAATAATGATGATAGTAGTGGGAGAACGAAGAGGATTAGAAGAGGTAAAAGGTTAGATAAAGCAGACATGGCGCTTCGCGGAGGTTCTTCGGAGTTGCCGTTGGCTTCCCGCGGTCTTCTTCTCGGTCGGCCTCCTCCAAATTGATGGACACGGAAGCCAGGGCCACCACCTAGATTGAATACGAATTGTGGACCGGTGTCAAACATGCCACCACCACCTGCCAATTTCATGTCAGAATATGCGGATCATTCTAGATTCGAAGCGATCATTTACCACCAAAATTTCCGCCGCCCATGCCGCCTCCAAAGAACCTATTGAACAGCTCCTCCGGTGATATCTCGTCCTCGAACATGGGGCCCCTACCACTTCCAGGCGATCTGGCAAAGCCATTGAATGGAGATGAAGCTGCAGCCGCGCCTGGTCCGAATCTGTTATCTGGGTCTCCACCGAAGCGGTCATATTTCGACTTCTTCTCCGCATCTGATAGTATTTGGAATGCCCTCGAAACCACTGGGATTAAAGAGCCTCAGTCAGCGCAGTTCGACTTGTAAATTTTGAAGTCGTACTTCCTAATCTGACTCACTCTTGAAAGCCTCATCTGCGCCATCATAACCATTCTTATCTGGATGTGTGAGTAAGCTGAGTTTCCTGTAGGCCTTCTTGATCTCCGCATCGGTTGCGGTCTTCTCGACGCCAAGTATTTCGTAAAAAGCAGTAGCTGCACATTTTCGAACTCTTATCACAGAAGTTTTCTGCTCAACCGTGTACTTCCGGTCCTGATTGCCCTGGTTATGCTCCCGACTTTTGGCACTGCCGTTTGGTGTTCCATCGGCGCCTGATGAAGTCGCCGCAGGCATGACGAGTTGGGGAAAAGCCTTCCAGCTAAATTGTATATTTATTCACTGGGGAGGCGTTCGATATTCTGCGCAAGTGTGGAAATTGAATCCGCGGTAAATCCGTAATTGTTGTAAGCGTGTTGTCTTCGAGATCTCATTTCTGAAGCGGATTGTAGCCCGCACTAGGCCAACGGGAGCTTAATTCGCACTCAATATTCCGTAGTGACGATTGAACCTAGTGAGCAACAATACATCTCAGTAGAGTTGAAGAACTGTGCTATATACCGTGGCTAAATCAAAACCTGGGGATTTTACTGGCGAGACATTGACCATGTCTACGAAGGGAGCGGAAGAAGAGGTTAAGAAGTCCGCCGTTGGCTATGTCAGAGCTTGGGGCGGTACTTATTTCCTCTGCCCTCTTTCTCATGTCTACATATCTAATCCGAGCTATAGAATCTGCTGTCCCACCGATGCTCCTTGCAACCCTGGTCACAGCCCAACATGCCAGACCTCCCCAGTTGCTTCCGCTCCTTTTCCCGCCTGTTTTCCTCTTTAGCGCCTACCTCAATGTTTACGATGTCAAGAAAGACAGCGCAGGCATCACAGCGGCATGGTCAGGCTTATACCTGATACTTGCAAGGCGGAGGAAGCATCCGCTGATGCAAAAGTGGGGCACAAGGGGGATCATAAGAGGAGCAACTATGGGGTTGTGCGTTGCGAATCTGCTGGGTGGTGGTTTTGTGTATGCTACCGGAAAGAGGAGCGCGGAGGGCAAAGACATTGTATGATATGATTCGGGGTGAGGCGAGTACCTTGCTGGGATTTTGTGAATATACGCGTTCAAGATTCAAGCATAGTGAGCCCTCTTAAGCATTGCAAATGAATGATATTTCCTGCTTACTCTATACGGCAGGGCGTTTGACTGTAATTTCATGTACTAAACGGTCAGCCTGGGGTCAATTACCCGGATCATCACCTTTAGTCTTGGGAACTTTGATAGCCATCGCTCCCAGCCTTGAGGGGATTGAAATGTAGAAGGTAACCACAGATATACGATATTTCAAGTTAGCCCTTGGTCTACAACAATGCTAACAACGGCTTAGATATGAAAGGACCTTATGGAATATGAATGCTGTAATATCACTACATATTGATCCTTGCCCAAACGCTTCCAGTGATCTGCGATGACCGTGAAAGGTTCATAAGATAAGTTTCTGGGTGTGATGGAAAGTGTCAGAATTGGTCAAAATAACCTTCCCTGTGTTATGAGCGTTGATTTTCTCAAAATGTTAGGAACCAATACTTACTTTAGGGGAATAAAACAAATAAAGTGTTGAGCTCCATTACCAATTATCCGGCAAATACTCATATAGAATTTCTCAGCGCTTTCTATACCACTAAATCAACCATATATGCCAACCACTCCGAGTTTTGAATATTGTCTGGTTAAACGGTCTTAATTCTATGACGGAGAACGCCCTATATCTCAGCTTCAGATTGATTCAATCAGACTCGGTGGACAATGGGTATATAGCATTTGAGCACCCACAGTGAGATCATGCATTCTGAAGGCTAACATCGATGAGTAGGCAAGCGAAAGAGGGTTAAAACTGGTCCTCCTGCAGGTGCAGCCAAAAAACCTACTTGCATCAATAAGAAGTCTACAAGTCTCATGGACCTGCCTGCAGAGATTAGAGATCGTATATACAAGTTAGTGCTTTGCCCACCACCGGGAGTTGAGCAACCTACCGTCCTGATCGTCCCCTGTGCCCCGTCACCTTCCAACCAGTCCTCAAATTACCGCCTTTGTTCTCGAGGCACGACATGGAGCTCACGTTGGATGTGTCCTTCCTGTTCCACTTCCTACTCGGATCTCCTCCGCCAAGCCTACAACGCCCACATATACCACCCCCGCCCCTCCGAATTATCCCTGTTGCTCGTTTCAAAGACAATCTACACCGAAGCCTTCCACATCTTCTACCGCAACCGCCTAGCATTCCTGAATACCGACGTTCTAGGCCACTTCCTCTTAACCAGCGGCCACGCCCGCCGTCAACAGATCACCGACATCGTTTTCGTGTGGCAAGGGCACCAGCCAAAATGGGCCTTCCGGCTGCTTAAAAAGTGCTGCAATCTGAAAAGGGTCACCGTCGTGGTTTGTGGGGGATACCAGCCGCCTGGGTACGCAGCATTGCGTGAAGTACGTGGGCTGGAGGAGGTCAAGGTGTATAGCAGCAACTGGTTTCTGGGGTCCCTGATCTACTTTGTGGGGTTTTCGTACTGGAATCGTCCGCATGAGGAACAGGTCGAGTTTGATGACGAGGAACTGATTCCAGCGATGAAGAGGCCGAGGTTGCAGCGCGACGCGGGTAATCCTGACGAGAAGCTGGAGTTGTTCCGTAAGCAGAGACGCATTGCGTACACCGGTGGTTGGATCAAACCCAAGGAGTGATGACCAGTGCGGCACGGATAGGTTGATAAATCTTTCCATATCTTTCCATATCTCGCTCTTTTCGCCAGGACATGCAGGGGTTGTGGACAGTCGTCAGACTTACCTAGCTAGCACTGACGCTCCAAAGCAACCGCCTTCATCAAAACTCAAGCAAATGGAACATTTATTCCCAAGCGTCCTTTCCAAGTTCAACCTCTTTTTTCACAATATCCCCCCTCTCAAAACCCTTCCCCATCTTCCCTCGGCCCCCTTTCCAACCACATAAACTCCTCACTACCCATCAAAAGCCCACCGCCCCCCCCCCTTCCAACGCCCGTACCACCAAAACCCCGCACCACAGCTCAACCTCCCCAGCACAAACGCGCACAACAACCCCCGCCTCTTCCCAACCCCCTCACCCTCACCCTCATCTCTACACAATTCCATCCCCCCCGGGGCAAAAATCCATAATCCACAATATATATATACACAGTAAGAACTAAGCGAAAACCCGATCCCAACCTGAACTTTACAAGAACCCCCCAGCTGCGCTACGGCGGTTCACAGAACGCTGCACCAAGTACGGAAATGGTGTCGAATACCCTTGAAAGGAAAAAAAAAAAAAGAGACGAGAAGAGATGGGAAATCGCGGGTGGATACGAAATTCCCCTTCCTCTCTCATTCGCACCAAAGTATTGTAGATATATATATACACATAATCTACACCTACATAAGCCACCGCGGCCCCGAAAAAAACCCCCCCCCCCCAAAAAAAAACTGAGATCCCTCATTACACTCCCCAAGAACCCGAAAGCCTTTTCTTTTTTTTCTTTCTTTTTTCTTCTTCTTTTTTTCCACACACAGCTGCAGGAGCTGCGGATGGGGAAAAGGGGGAATACATAGGTACCTGGGAAGTGAGGAGCGGCGGGTTTAGGCGGGTGGGTTGGGAATGAAGTGAGGAGCGGCGGTTTCGGGTGGGTTGGGAATGAGGTGGAGGCTTGGGGTTGGGGTTGGGGTTGGATGGGGGGAGGGGTGGTGGTGATGGTGGTGGTGATGGTGGTGGTGGTGGTGGGGAGGTGGTGGGAGGAGGAGTGGGGGGAGGGAGGAGGGGAGGGGAGGGGAGTGGGGAGGGGAGGAGGGAGTGGTGGTGGTGGTGGTGGTGGTGGTGGTGGTGGTGGTGATGGTGGTGGGGGTGGTGGTGGTGGTGATGGTGATGGTGGTAATGGTGATGTGGTGGGAGGAGGGAGTGGGGGGAGTGGGTTGGTTGGAGGGGAGCTAGGCTGGGCTGGTCTGGGCTGGTCTGACTGGGGAGGGGGAGATGGGAGGGGGATGCGGGATGTTTGGAGGGAGAGGGTAGGTGGGTGGGTGGGTGGAAACAAGGGGGGAGTATGTAGACACGCTACACGCCCTGTTGTAATTGAAAGACCAGCTCGCAACGGCATTGCTCTTTCGCGAGCTGGCGGCTTCGATGCGGTGGATTTTTTCGAAGGGGGGAAGATAGACGGACGGTTTGGATGCCGATTTGGGAAAACTGCCGGATAGGATCGGATCGTAAGATGTACAAATAAATCCAAAACAACATGTGCCCCCCTCCAGCCATGCAAAAAGCGATTCATGCTCGGAAAACGCTGTCACACTTCCATCCTCTCTTCCTTTGTCGGAGCCCCCGATCTCCCGTTCCTCGCCATCACCTCCCCTATCCTCCCCAACACCTCCTCGCTAACCTCTTCCTCCCTCCTCTTCCCCCTCTCCCGGCGCTCCTTGACATGCAACTCCCGCAACGGCGTCATCATCCCGCCCATGCCAAAGCTCCTCCTCTCCTCCCTGCGCGCTTCCCGCGCGTCCTCTCGCTCATACATCGCGACATAGCTCTCCTCGTGCCGGGAGCGGAAAGCGCCGTACTTGTTCCTCAGCTCGTCGATGACGGTGCCGGGCATCGGCGCGCGTAGCAGCGTGGGGATCCAGGTTTCCTCCTCGGCGTCGATGCGCAGGGTGTCGATGTCGAAGTCCTCATATACGGGTTTTTCCTTTCTGGGCCAGGGGATGCGGACAGGGGGGTCGAGGTTGGCGATGTAGCGGCCGGGGCGGCCGGGGAGGCGTTTTAGAGAGGGGATCAGGGTGTCGATGGGGGTGGCGGTGGGATCGTCGCTGGGGGGAAGAGGGTAGATGAGGCGGACGGCGGAGAGGGGGATGAGGGCGGGGACAGTGTGGAAGGGGCGTTTTTGGGTGTCTTCTGAGACGGCGGCGCCCGGGGTTTGGACGTCGGCCTTTTATTTTGGTTGGAGTTAGTTTGGTCATTATCGTCCAACGACAAGCCGTGACTCGGAGGCTGGCTGTCGGAAGAACATGTATGGGAGGGACGAGACAAACCAGATTCACCCCCTCAACTGCACACTGCCCCTGATTCGCCCTCACCTCCCTCACCACCCCCACCTTTCCCCAATCCCTCACCCCCTTCCCAACGACCACTACCCGATCCCCCTCCTTAATCCCCGTCCACGCCTCCGGCCTGCCCCCCTTCTCCACCGCAATCCCCTTGATCCCCGGCCCCCGCACCATCCTTGCTTCCACTGTCCCATACGTATCTCTCTTGCTCCCAACATCCCTCCTCGGCGCCAGGGGGCCCAGTAAATGGTCTTCGCGCCGTGCTACCTGCGCGGCCTTGACGTCTCGCAGCACGACGCGATTGAAGTTTGTGTATTGGTATTGACGGATTTTGCGGCTTTCGGTGCGGATTTTGGTGGCATCATTCTTGGTGCGACGCGAGGCTTGGGCTTTGGCTTGGGCGGTTCGGCGGAGGAGTTTTTGCATGACCCTGGGACGAGGGGGGGATGGCTCGTCGTCGTGGGTGAAGGAACGCGGAGCTTGAGGTTAGGTCGATGGACTCGATTGGTTGATAAGAAATTGTTAGCCTTGTAAGGCGCGCCAAGGCCTAGGAACGAAGTGGTACTGGAAGGACTGCCGCCTCTATTTTACCTCGAACTTGGAACTTTGGGTAGATACTGCGCAAGAACGTAGAGCTATGGGGTCAAAATGTGAGATGGCTGTGGCTAAAATCAAGCACACCTCATATAATAGCAATAGTCAATATTTTGAAATGCTGCTATCTAGCGACATCCTCATAGCCAGCTTTCTCTACCTTCTCTATCCCACTCCATCCATTCTTTTAAAAGTCATTCACCTCGCCTCACCCCCTCAACACCACCCAGGGATACCGCGGCTTCGAGCCTATATACAACATCTCTCCATGCCATAGCATGTGCACCCTTTCGCGCCAATCCCAGAATGAATTGGACTTTGCCTTTGGGGTATCGTGTAAAATATCCGAGTAACACACTCCCCACCTAATTAGCCACTTAAGATTCAAAACGAACCTGGCCTCTTGTTCCACCTTCTCGAAGAGAGTCTGGATCTCGGGTATCGTCGTGTATCAAGTCTGGCTTCTTGGATAACGCCGGTAATAGCAAGCTAGTAATTCGTAGGACTCAAGGAAAGAAATTATAAAGAACGTGATTAAGATGCCGTGGTGGATCTCGTGATTGGTCAGAAGGAGCGTCGTGAGACTTCGGAAATGTATGGATCTTAGGTATCGTTGATCGTGGAAGTCGTTAATATGTGTGTTTGTACAGGTAACAAATTTACAGCGTAAGGGGTTATTAGCGGCAGTCACAGCGAGGAACCTCTCTCCTTAATAGCTCGGCCAAAAATGTTGAAGAATTTGAGGAAGCCCGTCCTTTTAAGAGGCCGCGGCTGCGGCACTTGAGCGACCTGTTCCATAGGACCTACAATGTCCTCGTCTCCAAGCTTCGGAAATTTACCTTCGCTTTTTGGCCCATTGAGTGCAGGCAACTTCATCGGAGGCGCAGGCTCTGCAACGGGACTTTGACTCATGGAGAGTGCGGTCTCAAAGCCATTGTCTGTCGTTCGTGAGTTGCAGAGGTCGGTATTGCATTTCCAGCAGGCATCAATCTCTGCCCACTTTTCCTCGGTCAGCTTGTACGTCTTGGAGGTCGCGCCCCAGTTTTCGCCAGTACGCATGAGGTGCTTCATGAAGTTGCAGCGAGCGAGGTCCCAGTCTGATCGTAACTTTTTGCAGGCGGCTAGATCGAAGTGCTCGGGCACATAAGGCTCGGGGTTGATGATAAAGTTGGCATGCCCAAGTTTAACGGCCCAGTGGTCGTTGGGATCAGCGTTAAGCCCTGAAGGGTGCTCTGCGGAAGGCGTACTCAAGCCGCGCTGGCGGTGGAAAGAGGCCATGGACGGTTTCGCCGACAGGGGAGGGGAAGGTAGGCCCACGACCTGCGGACCCATGATTGGCGTGTGGACAGAGTAGGTCGGTTCTGGGTCCGCGACGGTGGGTGACTGAAGAGGCGACTGGTATGGTATCTCTTTGAGGTGTGGCGGAAACTCGGTCATGATGGGTGGAAGAAGGGGAGTCGTTGCGGTTTGTCCTTCGGCGTCAAACTCCTCAGTAGAGGAGTTCGCCCTCTGGATGTCTATTGGTAGCGTAGGCGAATCTTCGGGGTTGTCCCCGGACACGCTTCTGGCCGGGGTAGGGGGAAGCTGGGGATCCTGGGATTCGGGGACCTCCACAACCGAGCCAGCGCGCGAAGGCGCACGGGTCGAATTTGCGCGGGAATGCCTGGGTTGTTCGAGACTGTCGGCAATGGAGATGGTCTTTCCAGTTTGCCTGTGTCGCCATTTACGGGAGAACGAAGGCAGTTTGGTGCCAAATCGCGAGCCCAAGGTATTCAAGGTCAATTCACCACGGCGCCTCTTGGCAGAGTGGGTTGAAGCGAAATCCGTGTCTGGCTGAACGTCGTCTGCCAGGTCGTATTCAGTAGGATATGGTAGGGTCTCCGCTTTGGCAGGTTTGCGCTCGACATCCAATCCCTCAACAGAGAAGTCATCTGCCAGTCCGAGTCAGCGACGTAGTTACCATTGTGTAAGTCTCATTGTAAAATCACGCGTATAGAACTTACATATACCGTTCGGATCATCATTCAGGTCATACATCGCCTCGTGTTCCTCTTCCCTCTCGTGGGGTTCCTCTTTCACCTCGGTCAGCGGTCTCTTGGGAGTACCGAAGCCATCCATCGACTCGCGGATCAGTGGCGAAGGGCTAGAGGCGAGCGATGAGTTCGAGCTTGGAAAACGAGAGTGGCCCCGAGCAGAGAAGGTCGGGGAACTCGGTGAGGGTTGGTCAGACGATGTCGACGACTGCGAGTTCCGCAGCGCGTGTCCCATGGCCGGCAAATGTGGAGAGTCCAAGGTCAGTTCCTCCCGTTGCTTCTTCGCAGCCTCTACCAGCTTCGGTAACTGCAAATCGATCAATCCGCGCGGCATTGTGGAGATGGCAAGAGCGACCTGGGTTGTACAAGTCTAAAGACGCGCAATCATGGCTGCAATTGTTGACAGCGGAGTCGGAATGAAAAGCGTTCCAAATGGAGGGAAAGTCGAATGGTCGCAGTCCAAGTACGGTTCGCTACGTGGCTAATGGTCACGCCAATGGTGTCGCAAACCACCGGACAGACAGAAACTTGATTCTGCAGGCAGAGAACAATGGTGTGTGTATCGAAGAGTCGCTGGCATTGTGGTTAGCTGTGTTGTGGTGAGGTGCACCGACCATTTCTGGCCAAAAGCACATGGCAGATCTACCAGGTAGTACCTGCGCGCCTGTGGTGCCAGGTTTGTGGAACGGGGGAGAAACACATACCGAATACAGTACACCTATGGATCTAGAAGCAGCAGAGTCGAGTGACACGCGTCTTGAAACGGATATTCCCAATTGGGCATTAATGTTTTTAGTTGTTCAAGAAGACTTGTGGTTGTTATGCGTTAATAACGTGGTTGGGCCAGATGGGTTTGCTTTTTTGTCTTTTTCTTTCAGAAATGAAAATCCTTTTTTCCTCGGTGGAATAATGATTAGAATTATTTATTGATTTGGTTCCTTCTTTCCCATTTCCCATCTCCCGTTTGTCGGGCGGATGTGCCTGGTTTTCAATCTTCGGGCCGTTGCAGTGGCTACGTAGAGCGCCCTTGCCATTGGCCGCGCCCTTTCTCCAGCACCAATCCTTGCGATGCCTCTAACGGGGAACAAGGGAAGAGATCGATTCAGGGCTACGCTTGAGGTACTTTATTACTGAAGACTAGTACAGTATTCCGTACTACTCCGTACATACCTTACCTACTTACATAGCAGTTTTCACCCTTGGACCTTTCGTTTTCTCCCATCCCCCATGAGCAGCCGGCTTTTCTTTCCCTCTCCGCCCCTCCCATGCTGCTTCTAGCCTCCAGCATCTCTACGTAGTACTTTAGGTACGACGTACAGGGCATTTACCTCATCGCCAAGCGGATGTTTCCATCCTTGCGGAGCACTCCGGAGATACTTTAGCACCCTACGTCCACTCAACCGTTGGGATATTATTCTTCTTCTCAGAGCACTACTAGCAGACTACTAGTAGGAGCCTGGTAAGCAATGACCTTGCAGCGATTCGTCAAGACACCTGAAAGCGTTCGCTGATACGGCAGGTGAGCCCTCCGCTTCAGAATATTGTTGAATCGTCACAGCATCAGCTTTGTGCAAAGCCCGTGAATTGACGAGGAACGAGGTGGAACAATAATCCAATAATCCAATGGATTCTTGACCGAAAGATTGCGCGACTTTTGCGACTTTGGCCCGTATGCGCATCTATGGATTGCGGTACAGCAGCCTCGCATGCTGACCGATCCTTTTTTCTTTGATGGGATATTCAACGTTGATTAATTCGTTTGCACAGTACCGCCTTTGACAGCTGCATGGCGCATGTCACTTTTCTTGCTGCATGTCAGTACCGCATCAGGTGACTGGTCCCTCCCAGGGATTTCACAGTACGAGGGAACCCGAGTGAGGGTGGGTGGGACTGATGCTGCCGGTAGAAGTTAGTGAGGTGCGTGAAGTGACTCCAGTGAGGATGATGCGGGTCCCACACCGAGGAGACGAGGGTGGATCTGTACGCCAGCCGGGACTCTGGGCTTTCCAACAGCCGATGCAGGGTTAAAGTGGTGGGGCCGGTGGATTGGTTGGTCCTTGTGGAGCCGACCGCGTTTTTCAGCTTTTCTTGGCCAATCATAATGTGTTCTCAGCCCCCTCTTTTCCATGACAAAATGGGCCATTGACGTTGCTGCTGCAGCCTTGCAGCTTGGACCAAGATCTCTCGTCCTCCTTCATTGCCCTTTGTAGATGTCTGGCTCGCTTGAAAATGAGGGGTGCAGAAGATGTCCTACTGTTGCGATGCGCTGAAAAGCAGTAACGCATTAGTAAGAATCATACTTGTTTTACTAAGATAGAAATCAATACCAATAATGATCCTGAGGAAGGGAAAAAAGATATCCTACGTAAGCACTGTAAGGTAGCCCGAGGAGTGGAGCAGCCAAAGGATTACTACGGAAGCGTCGGAGCAAACGGAAGCCCCCTCAAGCTACCTTAGTACGAATGAGGATTAGTTAATTTCTTACGTAAGCCGAGCATGGCGGAGGCTCTCATAGGTTTTAAAGAATACCTTAGGATTAATCCTATTGGCCTCATTATTACGGAGTATTTGCTTCAACATTTTCCCGTTCCTTTTTCTAGACCGGCATGGATAGCCGGACATGAACTCCATAGCGTAGCCAATTCGTTAGAAGCATGGCACCCCAAAGTAGGAGCAACTCATGGCTCGGAGATTAAATCAGTATGCATGTGCAATGTATGTAGACCATGTTATCATCTATTAACAGAACAGAGAAAGAGTAGCAAATGGAGTGGAAAAATGGGTGACGCCAGGACGGGATCTGCCAGTTGCCGTGCTTGCATCGAAATCTCTCCGATTTCCCTATCCCTGGGGTTTTAGCATCCTTCGTGAAGTGATGATGTTTGCAGAGAAACATCTCAACAACCCCAGGCCCCCAAGGGCCAAAGCTCTTTCACATTGATTGCTCCTGCTTGGCGGAAATTAAAACGGTATTCCCCCATATTGGCCGTTGCCCCAGAAAGCCTGGTTGTTGTTGTTGGGGAGCAGTACAGTAGTGATTCTGCAGTCTGCAGTTGACCAGGCGACCCTGCTGGACCGTGCAGAAAGTCCAATGCAGTGAGAGGAGAAGCACTTGGGCAGAAAAACCGCGATGGATGAGAAAAAACCTGGCCCTTGGGCTATGGCACCGAGCATCGAAGTCATTGACGAATCGTCAGCCCAGCTCTAGAATACCTTACTCGATCTGAGTAGCAGGACTAGCATCACCCCGGGAGGCAAACGTCGGTAATCAATCATACCTCAAGTCTTGTTTGAGGTCGATGAGGTCGATGAGGTCGACGACTTCGAAATTGCTGTTGTCAATTAGATTGTCGTACATGTCTAGCAATTAAACCCGCCAAAACGACCTTTCCTCACGTGAAATAGTGAAGAGACTAACCATTCATTCCAAGATGTTGACGGTGGAACTTGTTAATTTTATGCAACAGTCCTGTTAGTGGTTTGGACAGACCTTGGACAGTCCTAACAGCCTGTAGCCGGGCTTTCCGTGAAGAGCAGAGATTGATTGTCGTCATTGTCTGATATAGATTAGTTGAATGCTGCAGTAAGTCACACCTTCTGTTCCGGTGGACGACAGGAGATGTAAATCTTTAGTATCAGGAGATGTAAATCTTTAATATGTTGTGTCATGTACCTCATCGACTGTTTCGGCAATTCCTCCCCCTCAAACCTCAAGTACAACCCACTACTATCCCCTTCCGTTCATCTGATCCCCCAACCTATCTTTAGTACGTGCCTCAACCGTCCACTTGCTGTCTTGCGGCGTCTTGTGACTTACTGTGTCATTACTCTAAATCCAACGAAGTCTTCTATGCTGCCGTTTCTCGAGAGGAGAAAGAGAGAGAGAGAGAGAGAGAGAGCAATATGAGGGTTTGATTTGACGGCTCAGAACCTTAAGTCGGCAGTCACGTTCTTTGCTGTCCTTTCCTTGCACCGTTCCTTCTTCCCTCTTCCTCCTCAATTTCCATCTTTGTTACTGTTTCCCTTGGTTTCTTCGCCCTCACTCGTAAAAGTAGTGCCTAACACAACAGACAAGATGAAGGAAAAGGTGTGGTTACTCGAAATAGATCAATAAGACTCTCACTAATTTTTAATATACTGTATTGCAGTCACGATCTCTATAGTAATCGACCACTGCAACCCGAAAACCCCTCCCAGCACTGGTGAGCAGCATCAAAACAACGACCACGCCAACGTGACCATGCTTAAATCCAATACCTACTCCACAACCTCTGCTGCTCCTCATCCCCCCGAAACTATTTCCATCTACCCATTAGCCCTGGCACCAAAAAAATGTAGACGCGGGGGGTTAATACCTGGAATTCGACCCGTATAACATCCTGAAACCCCTCCTGAACCTTCGGCTCCTTGAATCTGGACGCAAAGCTCGCAAACGCAGAATGCGGAAGTATAGCCCTCTTCTCGGGATTGAAGACGCTGTCCGATAGTGCTCTAACGGTGTCGTTGTGCTCGCAGAGCTTCGCTGGAGCGGTCATGTGCACGCATCGGATGGGCACTTTGGACCTTTGGGCGAGGTCGATCCATACGGCGCGAGTTTCTGGGTCGGCGTTGGTGTTGTCTGGAGCGTTGTGTAAGGGTAGTTTGCGCTGGAGAGCCCTAAAACTTACCGACAGCTACTGATTTGTTCTCTAATAAGAATGCTGAAGCCATTTTGAGGCATTTGTCGCGCTATGAAAAACCGACATTAGCTAGGGTTATTGACAATTTACTTGCGAGAAGTAGAGGCTTTTGTGGAGGGCATTTACAGTTTTCAGGAGATCTTGATTGACCCGCTCGTAGCCGAGTGGTCTCAAGCTTTGCCAGTAAAATGTTGACTTTCCAGAGGCCGGACTGCCGCAGAAGAGGACAATGTCTCGAGGATTCTTCTTCTCTATGATGATGGGAGCTGAACCAGTCTTAGTATATTCTTTATTGAACTTGTTAGACTTACTCGTATCTGTAGACGTGCTAGATACTGGATGAAGGTACGTGCTTGGATCAAAGTCCCTTGTGTATGATTGTGGTGCTTCATCGTGGAAGTACTCTTCAGGTGTATGAAAAGTTATGCCCACATTTGTTGCAAAGTCCCTGGCTCTTTCGTCAGCTCGTGCAATTTGACCACAGACCTTTCATGATATCACCTGTCCGAGCAAGAATGGTCAGCTTTGCCCGAGGTCCTTGCTGGACGGCCACCGGCATCACCAATGAAGAAAGACTCCTCCAAGTCGGGGCCCTCGTGGTCATCTAGATCGAAATCTTCAAGCACTTCATTCCACATTCCAATTCGTGGCTTGCGATACTGATCTCGACCAGTAGCGGCGAATAGCGCAATAGGGAAATCAAGCTGGTTGAATACGGAACTAACTTTTGCCTTGAAAAGTGAGAGGCTCCGTTTGTCGCTCTTGATAGTCTTTGGATCGGTTTGAAGGCCTAGGCTGCCTTGATTCGTAAGAATAACGATAGTATAGCTATGTTGCCACCTTCGTCAGCCATCCTTGGATAGAGAAGTGAGCGGTGAGCGGTCCCAATCACGCACTTGTCTGCATGTAGCTTTTTCAGAACAATTGGGACCCTCGGGTGCCACCATCGCCAGTCTGAAGCGTCTTTCGAGAAAATGTTGCCGGAAATTGTCTGTATGAGCGTTGAATCCTGAATCCAAGAAGTCAGTATTAAATCAACTCCATTTCTACATGACCCTTAGGATGCACGGGAGGGCTTACTAGATCGAAAGCTGCAACTTTTCTTCTCGTCAAAGGTGGTTCGGCTGCCTTGTCAACAGTGTGGGGGCAATAGTTTCCAACGAGCAATGTGCTATTTACTATACGCCAGCTAATTGCCTCGGGCTCCTTTTTAGACAAAGGGGCGAAGAAGTTCGCTACGGCTTTTTCTATCACAGATGCTCAGCAAGATGATCAGAGGCTGTCTGGGCTTATAACCCCGTACTTGTCGTGGTAGATTCAAATTTCCGCTTTACTGGGGGGGGAGACAACGATCCGTCTCGTAAGCTTGTACTCCGCTTCATGTCCTTTGATGTAGCCATTATGGAATTTTCTAATGTAAATATGGCAATAGGAAAGCGTGGTTATATAACAAGAAAATATGGGGAAGGTGCTGTAGCATGTTCATGTAGTACTTTAGTGGGGATATGTGGTTCCAGCGCACAGTAGAGCGTGAAGATCAATTGAAACAGCTTCTTCGTTCGTGAAGCGTAACATGCACTCATCCATCATCTTCACGGAGGTACGATACCTAAGGTACCTTAGGTACTGTACCTACCTTACCCGACCCGCAGAGCGCTTTCACTTTTCCACGTGACTTGAATATCTCAAACGAAACGACACGACACGACTGGATAATCACAAGTAATTTGAATGATGAGTGACCTGCAGATTCACTCATAATGGTCTTAATCTTGCCAAACTTGAATGTAATCTTATCCGCCTTGACACCGGCAGCCTACAAAATCTAAATAGCACAACCTTTGGGGTATCCTGAGCGAATAGATACCTTAGTAACGCCTTCATTGACCGTAATGCGGGTCGACCCGCTGTTCTCGACCACACAACTTGAAAAGATACAGTAGCTCTCACAGACGCTGGCTTTTGGTATGATAGGTACAAAGGTAATATAAACACCAAGGCAAACAAGGCCTCGTGAGAAATGAACAATGCATGGGCGCTGCCAACCCCGGAATCCTCAAAGACCTTTCATCTTGCGCCTGCCGTCCCACGTATGCCGAAGACATTGTCGGAAGGAGAGACGTAGAACGGTAGGTTTCGTAAAGAGCGAACGACAATCAGAATTCAAATGGGGGTGGTCGCCCTTGGCGTTGACGCCTTCGAATGGGCCCATCCAAATCCGAAGCGCTCAAATTTGTCTTTAGAGTTTGAAGTTTGTGATGCTACAGGCGATGGTTTGTTTTGCATCTGCTCCCGTGGTTCAAGCAGTAAAGAGCGTCTGTAGTAGCTCTGTACATTACTCTCATCTGATGAGCGGACACGGACCAATTGGTCCTGCATCCAGGTCTGGAGCTCAGGGACCTCCACGAATCGATAGGGAACCTGAAATCGTTGTAGCTCACTGATGATTTTGGCCGTTTTCATGTGCTTGTCAAAGTTGATGACGGCAACACTGTCTTCGGATCCATCGCTGTGAAGCTGGCGTGTTGTTTGGTTCCCAACGTCGACGAACGTAAGATCGGTAAGATAAGTACCTACAAATGGTAGACAGGGAGGAGTGTGATTCTGTAGGCGCTGTCGGAGAATGGCGTAGTTCCGTGAGACGTCAACAACCTCCTTGAGGTGTTCCAAGGTCGCCTTAGTCTTGGAAGAGACCAGCTCCCACGTACGCTTTAGGCGAAGAATGGTAGATGAGTTGAGTGAGCAGATGATAGCCATCAAGGAGTCATAGTTGGCTAACTCGAGACACTTTGACGCAATCCTCACCCATCGCTTGATCAATCTCGCTCGCTGCTTAGTATCATCAAGCTGGAGTATGCAGTCGGCGACTAGATTTGCGAGATCTGTTGAGAGCCTTGACATGGCTCGAACATTCACAGCCCTCGAGCCCGAGTTTTTCATCCATTCCGTCGCAAGTAGCTCCTCTGGCAGTATTGAGCAGAATATCCGAGATTCCTTAATAGTAAACTGGCGTGCAAGTTCAAGCGGATCGAAGTCAAGGATGCTGATGTTGCTGCCACCGTGCTTCCAATTCCTCAGCGCTGCAAGCTGGCTTTTGGATATGATTGGCGCTGGTAGTGGAACGTCAGGTGCTACGTATGTCGCAATCGAAGTATTCGTTTTCCCAATGGAGGAAATCAGGCGAGGAACAAGGGGTGAATCGACAGCACGGACCTTTTCCACCAAGCTTGCAAGTCTTTTGCCGGCAGTGGGAAGTACTAGCTGCAGCTGCCTCGCCGCAAAAGGGAGGATCAGCTCAAGTGCAGGAGTATCGCAGTCGGGTCGCCAATGTGACTCCAGCCATCCTTTGAAGACGTTAGAGACTCTGAGGCGGACCGGGCCAGCAATACGGGGATTGTTGCCAACGTAGTTGAACCTATCAATCAGCGCCTGCGCAAATTCTCGTGGTGTCGCGAACAAGCGAAAAGTCAGGTAGTAAGTCGAGACGAATGTAGCGTCCGGCGTTGAATCGTAGGTCGTAAGACGCTCAATAAGAGCTGGCAGCGTTCCGCCACTGATCTGCCCATCCTTATTGTACACGAGCTGGTGAGCAAAAGTCTTCTCCAGCACTTTAGCCTCGACCTCTGCGCATTCCTCGCTAAGCATAGACTGACTGGCAGAAAAGCTGTCGCAAAGTGTAGACATCCCAAGACTATGGGCAAACGCTACGTCCGGCGAGGTAGCTCGCGTAGACGTCTGGGACACGATACTAGCCTCCGAGTCACGCATACTGCCAATATAGGTGCTACTGCCGCCAGCACTCGACATATCAAAGCTGTCAGTAGGTGAATGCTCGGTAGGACTGGTCTGCACTTCAACGCAGCTGATGAACGACGATCGCGATAGGCATTCGTCCCGAGATAGCAAAGGTCCTGCCAGGTGTGGTAACGGAGGTAGCAACGATTGCAGTGATGTAGGCCGTGAAGTACCTGTCTCGTCTTCAGCGACAGCTTCCACAGACGTGACGGGCCTAGCAAAATTGTCTGGTGTTTCCGCAGTTATAGGATGGTCCTCGCTTGATATCTCAATAGGTGGAGGCGGGAATCTGCTTGGTTGTTCGGGTACGTCATATGATTCTTCCTCATGACGTGTATGCTCTTCGTCTTTGGTCTTGCTGAGGGTTGCATCAGAAAGTGGGAAGTCATCAATCCCCTCGAGTCCTCGAGGCGATATGCAAAGCCCAAGAGGCTCAAATGCAAAATCTCCGATCTTTTCCAGTACAAACCGGGATTCAGCAACGCATTCGCCAGCAGCCCGCACGCACGCGGTTGCAGCACTGACCAATGCTTCACCCTCGCCAGGTATGAATCCATCATCTTCGTCAGAGCCGGCAGGGCGAAATACCTCGCGAGCAGCTTCCACCAAGTCGGTAATTTTGTTGTACATGTTGTCTCGTGCTTCTCCCAGCAGCTCGGAGCGATGCATATCACGGTCCCATATCTCTTCAACCGTAGTCAATAAGTTCCGGCACGACCTGACAGACTGCTGAGTATTGAGAAGTAGTTCAGAGGACGAACGCGACTGCAAGTGGAGGCCTATGAAGCATCCTAAAAGGCCTAAGAAGGTATCATGGCAACTGTTGAGTTTTGCAGATACGAGATGCGCGTCGGAGAACCCTATCGAATTTATGCTGCAGGAAACACGGTGAGAAATTGACTCTCTTTTACTTTGCATAGAGATTGGTCGATATAAGTTCGATGTAGTAGGTCTCATATATGTTTGTGATGAACGGCTGTAGCGCGGGCGGACAATTGTTTGTTTGGGGCCGGCATCCCTTGCATCTTCGCTGTTTGCCGCCATTTGACGCGTCACATTCGAAGAGCTTTCGACCATTTCACGCACATCGTCCTTGTCCGCATCTTTAAAGTCAGTAATGTCTGCAGGTGGCGTAGGTGGGACCTGAGTATCATCTTGAGCATTGTGTATTGCATAAGAGTATAGCTCTGTACTTTGTACGAGACCAACATCTTCCTCCCATATGTCTAGGAACTTAACCCCTCGGGTTACTACTTTGAATGCCTTGAGAATTAGCTCATCCAAATCTATATCGAAGGAATGGTTTGCACTGATTCCTTTTGCGACAATCTCAAGACCTTTCGCTGTCTTGACCAAAGATGAGAGATCTGATAGAAGGGCTTTGCGGTTGCGTCGGAGACCGTTGTGCGATTGAACGGTCGGCGATTCGCGGTTGAGACAGTCAGTTTTCTCCTTTATGTTGAATCAGCCATATGAACATTGGATTTCAGTATCGTGCAATCGGACTTACCAATAGACATCGCACACCTGCGACGAGACCTCGGGCATAGTTTTGGTTGGCAAGAGCTTCTAAACTACCATCACAACTACCTCTTACCAAGTCCCAAAGGTTGGTCAAGGCCTTTAAGAGATTGCGAATGGGTTCAACATCGTAAACCTCGCAATAATTCGTGGGTAGCCACCCACGTGCTCCCGATATCAACAAGGTTCCATCAGCCCATCCGTTGGTGTGTATCGAATGCACGAGTATCACGTCACCTTGATCGAGTGGCAATGTGACAGTTGAAGAACTGTCATCCCAGGATGGATGAAAAGGGTAAAAGGCACGTAGATAAGTGTGAAATCCCACATGATATGTGTCTCGCTTTGAGGTAAGGATTTCTGTAGAACCACGCGGCGTTAAGGGTGGCGTAATCTGTCCGCTTGCCTGTGGTGACAGTGTCGTTTGGTATGTTGTCATGGTGGCCTGAGAGCTGTCGGAAGTGCTCCTCGGCGTCCGCGAGCTATCTTTTGTGATCTGTAGCGGCGCGACGTATATTCTTTCGCGAAGAGGTTGTTCCATTGCTCTCGAAAATACTACGGCTCCAATGGTGTGTACACATAAGGCCAACGAGTTCTATCTTGGTTTACTTGCCGAATTGTGCGTGCAGTGTATAAGCATGAAATAAGGGGCTCCGAAGGGCGATCCTAGACGTCGACTTCCGTACTCTCTATGCTCTACCATCAAGCCAGGTAGCGTGTCTGTTGTTGTGTTGGGCGAACCTGGACGAGGATCAGCGTACTTGAACTTAAGCTTCTTGTTTGTATGTGGGGGAAGGGAATGGAAACAAAAGTTGGGAATGCTGGAGAAGTGACTGCATACCCGAACATGTTCATAGCAACATTCCGCTGTTCTTAGGCCTCGAAGGTTCTTGCGCAAACCCGCATAAACTGGTGCAGTAAGGTCGATTCCAGCCGGGCAACTATCTGAGACTCCGTGTTTGTCCTGGACTCGGATAAAAAGGAAAGAGAGCTGTTTCGTTCCACGGGATCTAACAAAAGCCGCGTTTCGGAGCAAGGTGTGAAGGTCGAAAGCGACAGTATCTATGCAAGGAACGCGCCTGCAGTGAAGGAGAGGAACGAACGTCGAACTTCGAAGCGTAGAGCAATAACTTCAACAGCGTAGTGAGAAAGGAAAACCAGTACGGAGTATGACGTGAGGCACAGATATCTAAGTGACTGGGTGATGACTATGGGGATTAGTGATAGCCGGTGACTACCGTTTAATGTATCTAGGTTATCAGGGGTTTTTGGCGAAGGGGGCGGAGAACCGTCGACAGTAGTAGTCTAAAAGTATGGGTCAGTCAGATACCCTCCAAGAAACACTATGATTTAGATCCCGCACGATCAATGTTGTTTTCGGTAAATAATGAATTTGAGGTGGTGCTACAAGTTTGGATTTCTTCCTGCTGGTGGGACGTTTATGAAGGTTTTGAAGATCTAAATCAATACGGAGTTTCTACAACAGCTTCCCCGTTGCAGACATCCACAAAGCCAATCGACAGTGCAGCATGAAGCATATTGGGCATGGACGATAGGTAGGAACCATTGAGGAGGAAGAGAAAAGGCAATATAACAGGGCGACCATGCCCGCAGCAGTTGGGAGTCTCGAAGTCTGATGAAGGTTTGCATATCATACCCTGTTGCATAGTTAGTACTCTACCTACTACATAGGGTCCAGACTGGTTCAATCTCCTGGAGCCCAGCGTGCCCAGCTAGGTAAAGTACGGAGGTACTGTGCTTCAGCATCCATGGTTAGCTCAAAGGGTTAATTTAACCGCGGGATTACTAGGGACTGTTAGGACTTACAGTTCTTGATGCGGACCGGCCAAGAGGTAGGCTGCATCGAAGCCACGAGCCAAAAATGCATTCAGAGCGCATGTCCATGCAGAGACGTTGTTGGCACCGTCGTACTGCTGGTTGACCGTGATGCTAGATGATCTGTCACCGATTTGATTGAAGAAATCAATTGCGAGACGCTTGAAGAGTACGAAGTAGTCTACTTCTCATAAGACTACCGATGTTACAGTGCAAGGCGACCATTAGTCGCAAATCACAACAATCTGGGGATCTGACGTTTCGGCGGAGCAATGGTTGACCTGAATTGCGACCCTGGCATCACCCATTGAGTTCGGACTAGGGTGTCAGCAAAGCTGTCACTCTCGTTTCTTTCGCAGCATCAACTGCATAGAGACATTTCTTATGCAGATTCCGTCACCTCAGGCCGCCATAGAAAACCATGCGCGGAACGTCAGCGCCTCCGCTCGACTCTTAATTCCAATCGAACGGAACCCTCTACCACGAATGAACAAGATGGATTTCGATGGTCGCAACTAGTATGGATCACTGGTCAGTGATATGCACCATGAAGTCACTGAGAGGAAATGGCAGGAAGAAGAGATGCTACTCTTTAGCTCTGGCAATCATGAACGGCTAGCACGCACCCCTTTTCGTGATCTACAGGAAGTCCTGGGAGGTTAGAGTTCGGGAGCCCCAGGTCAGCGGCCCGATTGCTGTGGGATTGGCCAAAAACTCGGAGAAATTTAACGAATTAACAAGGCATCCTATGCGCGGATTCGTAAGGAAGCCATACGAATCACAAGCTAGGCATTTACAAGGTGTTGGTGATTAGGCTTGCATCTGCCGTAGACGGACCGGCCGAGGGGACCGGAGTCAAGGATTGCATAGGTTCGACAAACCATCAGTTGGGCCTGTCCAGAGGTCACCTGCACGGTCTGCAGTGTTCGAGATATATGGAGCAAAGCCTAATCCTCATTTCAACAGCTTCTTCCCAATCCCAAAACCGTTCTAGACACTTGAGAGCATTGCAGAAGCTAAGGTCCAGGGTTGGCCCGTTTTATTTTTCATTTTCATTTTCGAAAAGCCGTTCAATGTGAGGAACGCTACAAGCGGCTAAAAGTGCTAAGGGTGCATTGGTGGCTTGTTCTAAACTGCTTTTACCCCACGAGTACCCCAATCTGGAAATAAGATTGGCAACCTAACCCTGAGATGGGATCTTAGGTAAGCTAGAGCTGGCGTACTTGGTAAGGCAGAAAATCTAGGATCCTGGCTTGCAGATCTATCACATACTGCCTCCACACCATACCTAGTACACCGAAACCCAAATGTGCCATAAACACTATCACTGGATCTTGTCGTTAATAGAGCGGGACTGCTGCTTCCATAAATCCTCAGAGCACGCCCATTGCGTCATGCAAGGATGTATGGTAAAGCAGCACCTCCTCCAGTGATCAGCCCGCTGATCCAACATCGACTGTTCTCTCCCGTCTGACCTTCCTCCAGATGTTTCCCACGGCTGTCCCTCACAACACATCAATCACTGCATCGACCGTCTTAAAATTCAATGTGCGAACAGAATGCTGAGCTTTTCCAGTGGGAGAAGTTTCTACCGTATTGCTAGACTCTGTCTATCTCATCAACCAGAGCTCTGTTTATAACTATCGGATGATCTATGCTTTTACTCTCCAGACTTAGGGGCTTCGGCAAGGTACCCGTTAGTTGTTTCCGAACTCAACGATACACGCTAGGTATCTCCACACTAGGCTCATCCAGAGTCTGCTGAAGGCTGCAAGATGGATCCAAGGCTTGCATTGTTGCGATCCTTGACGATGACCCAGCTCACTTGCCACTCCTACTTATAACAGTAGACTCACTTTCCCAGTCCTAACCAGGGAGTACTAAATAAGAAAGCAGTCCGAGAATTAGCGCTCCAGCAGTCTGGCTAGCGTATCAGGCAGATTTTTAACGCGCAATTAAGCTTTCGCACAGTGGCCTTCGGTCTTCTCAGTTCCTAAGCTTAAAGCAGCTGTCTATTGATGTATTTGACCTTATGGAAGTTTCTAAGTCCTTACCTCTAGTTTCTTGACCACTTGTCTTTATTTTGCCAGGATCTTTTTGATCAGTCTCGCTTGAGCACCCATCCGTCATGTAGACAATACTTCTATACTTTGCAAGATTCTTCTCACTAGGCAAACCACATTCAAACATAGATTTTCACCATATCCTGACCTCCACTATCACAGCTCAGAGGCCTTTCCGCATAGTCAGTCTTCTCACGTCTACGTTTCTTGTTAAATCCAGATCGAACCGTTACTTTCGCTTTGAGTTTGAGAGAGTGGACGCTACCAATATAATCCAAAGAAGATTTTCTACTTATTACTGATGAACTGGTCTTCCATAGCGAAACGAGTCCTTTCAACCGTCTTTAGCGAGAAAATGCGATTCGTTCCTAGATGATACATTTCTAGTAGTGTCCTCCAATATTATAGGTAGGTATATGCTTCATGTATAGCCCGCACCGGTCTGGGCGTGACAGCTTTATATTGTAAGCCCATGGCTAATATATCCAGCATGTTTTATAATCAACAGAAGTCTTTGACGAATTTCGAAGGTATCAGATCTATCATATGATATATAATGACTCAGCTGACGATATTTCTTGATACCATCATCGAACAAGCACCCCTCTGAACTCCCCTCTCCCTACTCTACTCAACCCTTCCCACTGCACAAGCACCCTCTCACAAGCCCCAACCGCCATCAAGATCTTCCCACTCAGACTCAGCCCCTTCACCCTTGCCCAGCTTTCCACGTAGATAATTCGCATTCTCCCGCTCGTGCCCGAAACTGAAAAAAATCGGAGCAACAGAGAGGCAAAGATGAGAATGGTGGCGGTTGCGGGGCCATTAGTTAAGATAAGATCGGGATAGGTGTAAGCGGTTGAGGGCGAAGGAGGGGCTGGAGAACGTAAAACTGAGAGACAAGCGAACAGACAACGAAGTGAGGATAAAGGCGCTGTAAGCAGATTTTGATGGATTCTGCGCGCGCGAGGCACGTAGCTGATATCATAGCTCTCTGGCGTGTTAGGGAATTTCTCAGTAAGATACCGCTCGAAATCTATAGCTTTCCGAGCAGAGAAATTATCCCCGCTACTGACGACGTAGCTCCTGTGTCTGTAGGAATAAGGATCTAGGTCGGTAAGAAGGGAAAGCATCTCCGCGGTGTGACCGCCGCTACCGAGGACAATGAGGAGACGCGTGGGGCTGCCGCGCCTGCGAGAAAGGGGCCGAGTAGGGTGTACGGTGGGGAGGATGTAGAGGAGCCGGAGCTTGGAAATAGTCAGAGGCGGGTTTTGGTAAGAATGAACTGGTTACGGGGACTTACGAAGAGAGTGCTGAAAAGGAGGACGAGAAAGGCGAAGACGAAGGATAGGGATAACATGCTGTGGTCAACTGAACGATAAATTAAAAACCGTTCCAACGGAACCTTGGCTAGTGGAAAAGCTGAATGATTTATACAAAGGACAAGGTAGTGTAATTTAGAACATAGACAGTCGTATCAACACCGGAGGCTCATAGGAAGATTGTTACTGGACTCTACAACGCTGGCCTCGAGCCTGGACGATGAAAGTTCTAATAAAAAAAAGAATGAAATTACATATTGTGGTTGTTGACAACTGTGTTAAGAAACGTGCCATTAAGACCAGCCGGCACAAGACATAGTTCTTAACTTGATAGCCCGTCTTCTTATTGTTGAATCCTAGCTTGAAGTCTTAGGTTGTCTGAAGTGAGATGGTGTTCAGTGTTGCTCTAACGTGGACGAGTGAATTGTTCCCCTATTGAGTGTTGCACGCTAGCCAAAACCCCGGCCTAAACTCCGAGCCTTCTACAATTATCTCCCTCCGTCAACTTTCTACGATTATAATAGCCCACAACTGTGCGCCATGCCTCGATTGCGAGGATGGAAGCTTGAGTGCTTCTACTGTGGCTGCCGGTCAGCCCAGACTTATACCCAAGATCTTGGAGAATGGCAATGCAAGAAATGCGACGCCGTGAACTACCTAGACAAGGTCTGTTTACTCTCTGCTCAACCCATGTGCTATCGACTAACAACACGAATGGCAGAATGGCGAGATAACAGACCCTCCCGCTTTACAAATCCCCTCGCCGACTCGCTTTGCCCTAGCAAGGCCTCGACCAGCCTCTCCAGAAATCTCCCAGGCCGAAGAATCCCTCTTTTGCCAGATCTGCCTCAAGAATCAGCATCTCTTGACGCAGTCTTTGGCCGAGTACTATCCTTCGCCGGACCACCCAGATTATGCTAAGTACGAAAGAGAGTATCCTCGATATCGCAAGAATCTAGAGGAACGATACCCGCAGATCTGTGAGCAATGCGAACCGAGAGTCCGGGCTAGGATACAGCAGACAGGCTATGCGGCAAAGACAGACCATCTACGGCGTATGATGGAGCAGACAAGGGGATCAGGAGGCAGACGTCAGGTTTGGAGTCGGAAAAGCGCTGCTGTTGCTGTTGGAGAGGTGGCCTGGTATTCAAGCCTCCTAGGACAATTTATGTGGCATCTCATGAACGCACTTAAGGCGAGCGAGGTCTCAGACGGTCTACAGGACGTTGAATCTCCGACATCAATGTCGAATTGCCTTGGGCAGGACCTGCAGAACTCATACATAACCCCAGCGTGTGCTGAAGTATACAGCTCCAATGCCGGGTTTGCGTTCTGTCTCGGCCTTCTATCTGTATGGTGGAATCCCAGGCTCAAAGAATATTTCAAGCCTAGACGTGGACGAATAATCGGTATGGGCGAGTATTACAAACTACAAGTCATATTTCTCGCTGTACGTTTTGCTGCGTGGGCCGTACTTGCGAAAACTCCTAGCTTCGATCTCGATACTCAAACGACGAAGGGGATCCATGCATTTATGCTTGTCTTTACGGCTTTGGTAAGTCCGTGAACTCTATTACGATAATCAAGCTAATCGAGGGACAGTCCATCATTATTTCGTACCGCACCGTCCGAGTGGATGATACTCCTCTAGTCAGATTTCAAGAAAGCCCAGAGCCACTGATTCCTCGAAGGCCTCAGGCCTCCATGAATACAGCACAGCAACCTGCTTATTCTCAAAGAACCCAGTCGTACGTACAGAATAGCCAGGGAGTTTCTCGCACCCGACCATTCCCAATCAACAATCTCGCTCCTACTCCACAGCCATCATACCCTCCAACAGGCGCTCCCCTTACGCCGCCTCTAGAAGAAGATGACTCCGAAGCCATGGACTGGACACCCTCGCAAGGAACCTTACGTCCAGCCTCCTCATACCGCTCGGCGCAACCGAAACCTATACCCGTACAACCGAGCCCTTTCTATGGAAAGCTGCCTCCAAACCCTACAAGCCAGAATTACAGACTTCGGAACGCTCCAAATCAGCCCCAGCCTCTTAAACCGTCGACGCCACAACCTCAAAACTTCTTCAATCGTATGTTCTCGCCCAACAATCAGGACGAGTATTCGGACGTTGGGAGCGAGCCCTCACCCTCCAAACAAGCTACATTCTCGCCGCAATTTGCCCCTCCAAAATTCTTCCCTCCTTCAGACCACCGTGAGGACACTGGGCTCGAATCCATCTTCTCAAATACCTTCACCATCGCTGACGAACCCGCCGAAGTTCGAGTAGCCCGACAGCTAGAACAAAAAAGTCTGCACCACAACAACTCCTCGTCTCCCTCACAGCGCGCTCTAACAATCTTCCTCCTTGTCCTAGCCACTCTAGCCTGGTACCGCGCCCCCACCCTCCCCATACGCTTCCTTCTCCCAATTCGCCTTGCGAGCCTAGGTCTCGCGGCCGTGGTAGCAGGGCGGGACTTATTCCAAGCAATGCAAAAAGATAAAGCGTTCTGGAGTCTTAGCGACATGCTTGTTTTCGGGTGCGAGCTAGGCTTGGCAATCTTCCTAGGGAGTGCCGTGAAGAGCCCTTTGTCGAGGCCTTTCGCTGACGGCAGTGCGGGGCTGGAGAACCTGGGGTTGGGATTGTTGCTTGTGATGACGGTGCAGGAGAGTTGGATCGCCGTTACTGAGTTTCGGAACGCCTCTCTTAATGCCCCTCGCCAACCAGCAACACCATCTCCAGCCAGGTCAAACACACCTCCTCCACCAGCGCTCCCGCAACCCCCCTCCCCAACCCTCACCACCTCATCCTTCTCAACCCAGGTCTCTCCTCACTACCAGCCACCAACAAACCACCAACCAGCCGCCCTCAGCACCGCATCCTTCCAACCGTCCTTCCCCCCATCCCGCACCCCCTCATCCTACACCTGCGCCCCCACAGACTACCACCCCTCCTTTGCCACTAACGCTTCCTCCCAATACACTACTACCTCATCCTACGCGTCGCCAATCTCATCCCACGCATCGCTCGCGCCTTCAGACTCTTACAGCGCCTATCCTGGAACGCCTAGAATTTCCACCTTTACCAAGTCTGGGGAGCGGCGGGGGAGCGGGCTGAGTGGATTGGGTGGGTTAAGTCTTGGTGGTGGTGGTGGTGGTGGATTTAGCGTGGGGGAACAGAGGAGGCGGAGAGAGGGATTTTAGCGGGTTGGGGGAGGCTGGTGTGACGAGTATGGATATCAGATTGGACGTTTTATGGATACCAAAGTATGGGCTCCGGATATGGTTACTACAGTCCACAGCACCATTATCGCATAACATACATCACATAGCCAAACGCTGGATTAAAAGCGGGTATTGAAATCAGGGGCTCTGGATCAGTATGGATAGCTTTCGCATCACTCTCATCACGTCCCATCACTCATCTCTGTATTGTACCAACCAACCTTCCCCGATCAACTTTTTTCCCCTCCTATCCATTACATCCCAACCCCCACCCCCTTCCACCTTAACCACCACCTCTCTTCCAGCACCTACCAACCCACCCACCTACCCAACCACCCCAGAACCCCCCCCCCCCCCCCCAAAGAAAAAACCCCTCCAATTCCCACTCGAAAACCTCGCTGCAAAACGAAAACGAGAACGAATACGAAGCACTCGGAGTTTCCGTTTCCGTTTCCGTTTCCGCTCTCCCTCCCTGGAACCAAAAAAACGCCAAAGAACTGGAGGGGGGGCCGGTAGAAAAGTGAGTGAGTGGTGGGAGGGAAAAAAGAGGCAAAAAAAAAAGTTATCGTAGCCCGGGTATTCCGTACAGTAGCCGTTTTTGCAGCGAATCAACTACAGTAAACTACCTTACTGTACCTTAACTTTACTCTAACTCGCAGCTGCAATTTTTCTTCTTTTTTCTTCCCAACAACCCCCCCTTCGTGTCAGTCAGTTCTATTTCTCACGACCCCCTTTGAGAGCAAACAAGCGCGGTACGGAATAGATGCTTGTCAATTTTCCCATCGCGGCAAGTGAACGAACGTACGTGGCTGGCTACCTTAGCTTTCTGGCAGAAAAGGGGGTTGGAAAGGTTTGTAAAAAAGACCCTCGGTTGTCGGCGAGAGGGGGAGCGGATACATAAGGTAGTCTGCTACCTCTCTTCCCAACCGCCGTCTCCCGGTTTCCTTTTGCAGGATTCGATTTCGTGTGGGAAGAGAGACCGGACTTGGCATATGTAGGTAATACATAATCCATCATTTTATCGAAACTTGCGTATGCGTATGCGTAGCTCAGCAATACATATTTAGATGAAAGCTACAGAAGCACGCCCGTCAAATGCTTTTCCTGGGCTTCGCTCGCTCTAAATAAGGATACCTCTTCTGGCAAAGTACTCCTTTATCATATAACCCCTGGGTATTCGCCACATGACACAACCTTCCATAACCATAACAGCTTTCTTCTCCCTATGTCCTTCCCGCGGTGTTGTAAGTATTACCCGGCCCATACCTCCATTTCCTTGATAACATATTTCATCCCAGTTAAATAAAACCATTTCTAACATTGCAATAATACCATTAATTCTTTCAAACATACCCCGTCCCAGCAGCCCTGCTGAACCCTCTTCCCCTCTTTGTATCCTCAAACGGATCCCTTACCGCGCTTATCCTACTCATCAAGCTCCAGCTGGTCCTTTTACTCGTCCTTTTCGCATACTCCCTCTCAATAACCGCACTATTCCTCTCCTTTACTACCGAGTCCTTTGCCGTAGCAACGGGAATCGGCGCGGGTCCGGCAACTGTCCGGTCGTAGGAAATAGCTTCACAGTCAGATCTGAAGAGGGTAAGGGAGAGTCTTCGGGGTTTCTTGGTTGCCGTAGGGGGGACATCGCGGGTACGAGGGAGACGGGTTATAGGGGGAGGAGCGGCTTCGTCAAAGGAGGAACGGCGGGTGTTGGGTGCTTCTAGATCATAATGTTCCGAGGATATCGAATGGCGAAAGATGGTAGGAAGCTCATCTAGATTTTCCCAAGGCATGGCGGTAGGGCCCTGCGAAAAGGGTACGGTTTCTGGATCGGGCGCAGGAGCTGTATCGGGATTGAACTCGGGCTCCCGGTCGGGGGATTTTGACGGAAGCGAGCTTGTGATGCGAGAGTATGAAGTGCGCGGGGTCTGGTGGAAAGACGATGTACTTGTGAAAGTCGAGTTCGCGGAGCTCATGGTTGGGGAGTTTGCACTACTGAACGTATCAAAGTCAGGATGATGAATCGACGAGCTGGGTGGTCTAGGGATGGATGATGACCTGGGTGGTATAGCCGGGGGTTCGCGACGTGGTAAGAGCTTAGGAGAAGCCGATTTCGGAGCTAATATTGCCGTCTCGAAGGAGGTAGAAGAGCATGGTGGGGTTGGAGGTGGAGATATGGGGTCCGGAGCGTATATTTGTGTTATTATCGAGTCGGCGGTATGATGGGATGAACGACTGGATTGAAAGGATGGGGTAGTCGTAAGTGAGCGCGGACGAGACGTGGGACGAGAGGTGGTTGCTGGAGTGGCAACGGCTGCTCTTGGACGTGGAATAGACGACGTAGCTGTTGAAAGAGCATCATTCGAGTCCACAGACAAGTGATTTGGAGATTGGGTATTCTCAGGGAGCGCTTTAAAGCCCGAGAATGGGTGGGGCAGAGCTGTGGCTGTCTGACAAGTATCGGCTGCGTTTAGAGACACGCGGGGCTGGATTTTGACATTCCGAGGAATCTCTTTTAAGGCTGACGAGCGTATGACAGCTGTTGGGGCTGGCGGATATTCCAAGGACGAGTAGGGTCGGATCGGTGTCTCTGAAAGGATATGCTTGTAGCCTCTGGATGAAGTAGGTGGGGCAGTCGTGGTTGGAGGGGGAGGCCTCTGGTCCAGAGACGAGCGGCGGGAACTTTTGCTCGGTGGAGGAGCATATTTGTAGCGTATGTTGGAGGGCGGTGGATCTGGGGTAGACGGAGGAGAGTCTTCAAACACTGCGCGGGGTGGAGCTGAGGTGGTCGGCGGGGTAGGTTTCGGGACTACGGATGATCGAGGTGCAGCTGTCGTCGGCGGGGTAGGTTTGATCGAGGCTGGAGATGGAGTGTGCGGGGCTCTGGTCGCTGGAGGAAGGTTCCGATGACGCCGAGGGTGGATTCCATCTGCGGAGACGGAAGAAGAAGCTGGAAGTGGTCTCTCGGGGTGGTTGTGGAGGTCAATAAGCCCACGAGACTCATAGTGAGAGAGAACAAGCGCATGGGAATACTTGTTCGGCATACTGGGAGATGAGAAGAGGCAAGGAGTGGAGGAGGAGAAAGGAGAGGTCGACATGTACAGGGCAGGTCTCACACGGGACTGTTTGAAGCAAACATCAAACGACAAACATGGTCGCGGATCATGTCATGCGTTGTCATGACTGTCTCACGGGGGGAAAGACAGTCAAGGAAGGAGCCAATGAGAGCTGGACGAAAGAAGGGGGCGCGCTCGAAGGGCTGAAAGAGAGTACATATATGGCCCTGGCTTCAACTCTATCTTGTCGGCTCTAGAGTAGATGGAAGTCAAGTCACGCTATGTATTGACTATTCAGAGAGATGGCCGTCATCTCTTGATTTCAGCGCCGAGGCGTACCGAATCAATGCTTTGCATTAGAGTGTTTTTTTACCGGGATCATGTCGGTAATATTCCCGGACAGACACCCCTGGCATGAGATGCATTCTTGTACTGTAATATAATACCAAGGAGCTGGATCAGGGCGGTCGTCAGTACTGTGTTTCGTCAACTACCGGCAACAAACACACTTTACTCTCTATAGATAGGTACCTTACCTTATTTTGCTCCACGATACACGTGCTTGATAATTCGTCATTGGGGTTTGGCACCCCAGACCCTGAAATCGGACCCAACTGCCGATTCCACGATACGCGACCGCCAAGCCCGAGCCACTGAGATTGCGCTATGCTTGCTTAACCACTTGTAGACTGATGGCGATCCGGTCCACTTCTCTTGGGATTTGAAGGCAGTTGGGATCGAGAGCAGCTGCCATCTCATGTGCTTGTAAATTGTAAACTGTAAGGTAAACGGTAAACTGTGGTCTTTTGACCTTCATAGAGGAAACAGGCTTGACCGCAGCGTTGTGATATCAGCTTGATGCTTTCGACGACCAACCGGTCTGGGTAGGTCTCTCCTTTCTAGCAGATTGGCAGCTTCATGTATTAATCCCGACACGAACCCTTGTAGATCTATCGAGCATAAGCTTATAATTCGTGGTGCGTTGTTCCCAATCTCAATCCCATGGTTGTGGACTGTGATTGTCATGGGCATCTCCTGTATGCAACCTTAGAGTAGTGCTTTTCACTGAAGATGATTCCACAACCCGCATTTCCTTATCTACATGGATTCCAACCGACGAACAGAACCGGCGCCACGTGATGAGCAGCGAATATCTAGCAGCCCGGCCGTGACCGATGCTATGAGAGCCTTGTTAGGTACAGGAGAAAGATCAAAGCAGAAGTGCGAGAGTCAAAGTCTGTGAACAACCTTTCGAGAGAAATTGACGTTGCATCGAGAGTTCTACCTCTGGAAGCATGCATCTCAGTTGAGCCTGAATCGTTACGAAAACAAGTCTGTGATTGTGATTGTAATTCATACGCCCTTGTGACATCGGTTTAAATCCGACCCATGGGGGAAACTATGCTATGTGTATCGAATGGACAAAACCCTCTGAGGGAGAAAATCGCTCGCCGACTACACGGCGACTTCGCGCCGCCGAAACAGTGAGTTTTGAGATTATGTATCAAATAATGAACCTATAGCTTCTATTCAGCGCGTGACGCTCGAGTAAACTCTTATGAGTGCCTGTGCTGTTTGTTGTAACGCATCGTCTTTGCTCTGCTCTTCATTGACGATATTCTATACAACGATGTTCCGATTCGATTCTCGATTCGAAGACGAAAGACGTTTCTTTGCATCCGTGATGCTCGTGATTGTAACGCAGAAACTGTGTTCTCTTGCTCAATGATTGTCATTCATTGAGCAGAGAAATGTGTGATGAAAGAGAGACGCGCACGATGAGAAGATAGAGTGTGATTGTACTGAATAACTCTTTCCTTCTCTTGATTTGACTTGTGTCATGTAGATGTTGAATAGATTGTTAGTATAGACGTGCGATCGCAATCGTTCGATGCTTAGCTGATCGATAGTAGAGATGCGTTCTGATCGTTCTCATGCGCTCTCGATTTTTCACGTAGATAGATGTATGACTTGACGTCAAGTAAAGAAGATGAGCTCAAGCTTCTTCAGTATATCAGCGTGATCGACGAGTCACTACTTCTTCGGGCACATGTAGTCACAAACTCAAGACTCATCATCTGATTCATCTATTCTACCTGATATCTTTCCATCAATTACTCGACGGCACTGTCGATGTGATGAAGACGTTTCAATATCGACGCAGTCGACGAATCGCAAATTCTTCGGCCACTTGTAATCACGACTCTCAGACTCTTCACCTGAGTCGACTATTCTACTAGTAGTATCTTCTCATCTCTTACTGACATCGACATGTCATTAATCTCCTTCGTAGATCGATTGTGACTGTTAGAAGAGATGTTGTCGCGTAGATGAAAACTCTGCACGACAGTCTTCACAGTCACGCAACGTTCTAACATCGTTTGAACTGCGTCGAATTGAGATCTCTTGGCTCTTCTGACTTCTATTCGGACACAGAATAGAATCAAAAGGTTCGTAGTCGACATCACGTACAGGTGAATCTCGTTGCCAGTCAAAACAAGTCTGTTACAATCGAAAAAAAAAATGATTCTTTAACACTCCTAACTGTCCTTTCACATTACAGGAAGTTTTGCTTTTCCTTAAAGTCTGTGTGCAAGTACGCTGCGACTTTGGGTGCGCGCCTGTGGCTTGGCAGATTGCTCACGCGTTCGCATAGTGTACGAGTACTTGTGGTAGTTGTGTTTGTTCTTCACAATGGCCGCAAACCCCTTCGTTGAGCTCGTGCTCATGTCTGTATTGCCCGGAGATGGTGCTCAAGTCTTGGCTGAGTCAAAGCTCACTGTGCTCACTGTGCTCACTGCCAACATTCTGATAATCAGTCCGCTCGTGTGGAAAGCACAAGTGGTTTGGAAGAATCGATTGCTTTGACTTGAAATCTAGACTATCAAAAAGGCCAATCTATCACATGTTTCAACCGTTTACTCCCTCCATCAACCATTCCTATCCATACCACCTCCTCATCACACGACCTTGCCATACTCACCACGAGCCAACCTAATACCAAGTTGAGGAAGCAGTGGAACGAGCTTGCGATATCATTGAAGCCGACATTCGCAAGATTTGCCTGTCCCGGATAGCTAGCTTCAATGCTTGCGCTGCTGCAGCCCCCTCCTAACCTGGTTATAATTGCTGCTAGGATACAGTGGTGCTGCCGAAATCGACCCTGCGAGACCCAAAGAGGTGATGCACCGTGACAGGATAAGTAAGAGCAAAATTGACCGCGGTCCTTAGCTGTCAATGACAATGGTAGTGGTGTGGAGCTTTGCAAGCTTTTCAACTACTCTACTGAGTGTTCTCACAGGTGAGGTATCCATTGCGTCCATATCGGTGTCTGGTATGCCTCGATGGGTAGCGCACGCAGACTGGCAAATGCTTCCGCGATGAGGTATAGTCGTGCTACAATGAATACGGGGACGATTATTAGAGTGACGTAGGCACAGGCCGTACATTCACTGAATTCTATAATCGCCGCCCATTCTGCTTCGGGGACCATGGCCAAAAATCGACAAGCATAACTTCTCAGAACCTGCTTCCAATTGCCTTGGTTGTTCAAGTGTTTGAACACTGCAACCATGGAAATGCTCAAGCCCGAGCCGGTGATGAGGACGGCCGATATCTTCCAAAGTAAACCTTCAGCAGCAGAGGGAAAGGCCGAGTTCCAAGCTCCTGCATGCAATCCACCGTACAAAGCTGTCGCTGTACATAGTTTCGCGAATGTGAACATTGTATGCTCAGATAATTGATCGAGGCCTGGCCAATCTGGGACCTCTAGCATTATAAGATTGTTAAATTCGCTTGCGTTAGGTCTCAGAGGTCCTTCTGGTAGGCCTTCAGCGGGGTCGATTCCGAACACATCCCAATGGTCAGATATAAAACTCGATGCTAGTTTCCATCGTGTAATGGTGAGCTGATCCAGGTCTACCGTTCTCACTGGCGATCTAGGGCCTGCAATGAGGCAGCTTTCATCTAGTGAACTATCCGGTCTCAGGGCAAATACTGTGCCACTAAGGATTTCGAATTCCTGGAGAGGTACAGGTGCTGTATGAGCATTTTCTAGATCAATGTGAACTTCTCCTGACACTGTGGCCAAAACAGGTTCAGCCTCGTTAGAATCGGCTTCGGCTTCCGAGACTGTACCATCCGGCCCAATGCCAGCCTCGTGTTCTCCGTAGTTGCTTGGAGCAGGTATTGAAGATACACCATTTGGGGGAGGCTTCTCCCTTGTGCCCATTGGGTACACGTACAGATCCGACAATTCAATCCCCGGTTTCTTCGAACCCCAACTAAGATAATTGCTCATAAGTAACCACGCACACATAGGGCGAGTCCATTTCCCTGTAAGTACCGTCGCTTCGTTGACATCTAGAGGTTTCCGGAGCCAGAACAAGTACATAAGAAGAGCGCAAAGTACATGGCCAAGGGTATTGATCTCAAGTAGAGTCAATGGTAAATGGTTTACAAGCCGACTTATGCATTCGACAATGGCCCAACCAGCTTGTAGACAGACCAGGCATTTTCCGACCTTATCCGCTTTGCTCCGGTCAAAAATGAAGGCTTTCGACACATCGGGGATGTGACCTCCGTGTCTAGCAACAAAAAGCACGCCTCTAGATCCTAATGACAAACGGGGTGAGCCACTTATGTAGGGTTCTTCAAGAGGGTCGGCGGTTTCTATGACGAATCCTCCCATGCCGGCATAGAAGCTATGAATGATGGTCCAGGGATGCTTGCGCTTCTGGTGAGTTTCCTTGAAGACTTCGTTCATAGAGCTCGTTAGGAGAGAAGCTGACTTATATTGACGCCATGCGACGTAGACAACCATTTCAGGACCAAACAAACCCATCATTACCCATCGTGTCTTCGTCATATAGTGCTTGAAAGCTGAGGTATGCTGCCTTGGCTGCGAATCTGGTATTAGTTTACCATATTTTGGGCCGTTTCAGACGTACAATGTTCAAGTGGATAGCTGTCCAAACACACAATGATAATGTTATCACACAGCTAACAAGGAGTCGAAACGTTCCTCGAAATTGCGGTTCTTGTTGCCAAGATACTGTCTGCATAGTTGAAGTTGGCTGTAGATTGTGGTCGCTGTGTTGAGGGTATTGAGAAGTATTGAGTGCACTGTAGCTGCCTTGCATCGGAGATGCACCCCCATGACATACGTGTGTGAGTAACCAGAAGAGCAGCATGCTCTAAGAAAGATTCAACCACAAAGAAACCTTTTTTAGAGGGAATTGACCCTTAGACCTTCGTTTTCCCAGTATTTAGAGAGAAGAACCCCTTAACAAAGCAAGTAACTGCGTAGCATACTAAGAAACGTGAAATGACCGATATAGCTATTTGGAACACAAGCTGAAGATTGTAGTGTCGAGGCGGAGCTTCTCTTGCCTAGTGATGAAACATAGAAATGTGTTCCAGAAATGAAATGCTTGGTGGAACGTGGGATAATACAAGGATGCCAAAAATAAGTTCCCGCATGCCCATAGCCTTGTATAGATAATTCCGTCATGATACAGGCTGAACCCTATATGATTATAGGGTGAATTGATCTCGGCCAGAGCCTATCATGTTCTAACCCAGAGGGTGAGATGAGGGTATTGAATGAAGTCTGAAGCCAAGGTTGTGCACTTAGACTGTTGCGGGGGGACGATCCCACCCATAAAAGAGAGCGCTGCTATCAGGGCTGATAGGAAACATTTAGCTAACATGCAGGTTAGCTACACTGCTGCAACTGCAGCCAATTGCGGACACACAAAAGCACCGCTGCCCACGCCGCCTCGATGTTACTGTCTCGCTTTCCTAGGGCCTTGGATATGCATATGCAAGGCAGCTGCAAGAAGGTCATGAGGGATTTCCGCGCGTACACGACATGGGGCTGGGAAATTCTCGTACTTTGGTTGTAGCTGTTCGTTAATACGTAGAAGCAGTTGTTGTAATTGAGGTTGATAAAGCAGTCCTAGTGAATGCGTTACCAGCCCTAATCAAGCTCCCGCCTCGCTTACAGGACGCGATTAGATACTTGCGCTATGCAGTTGCCATTGGAAAACCTTCACGGCTTCAGTACCTTTGCTATAAGACTTTCAACATTGTGTGTATAATGGCTTCCTCTACGACAAATCGCCCCTTGAAAATACGGGTCTCTCTGTCCTCCCTTGCCAAAATGATCGATCACTCCCTCCTCCACCCCACCATGACAGACAAAGAGGTCGCCGCAGGCCTTAAGATCTCCCGGGAATACAACGTAGCTACCGCTTGCATCAAACCCTTCTCGATACCACAAGCCCGGGATGCCCTGGCAGGCAGTTCGGTGAACATCTGCGCCGTTATAGGCTTTCCACACGGAAATAGCACTACTGCTGTTAAGGTCCACGAAGCAGCCGAAGCAGTAAAGACGGGGGCACAGGAGGTTGATATGGTGGTTAACGTGGGGAAGGTCTTGGGTGGGGAATGGACATATGTAGAGGAGGAGATTGCGTGGGTCAACGAGGCAGTCACAAAGAGTGGTCCACAGTCTGGGTGAGTGATTTCTCCTGTAAGAAGTTTTCAGGTCTCGATTGGCTTGTACTATGTGTGCCACGTTATTGTTGAAGCTGCCCGGATACCACTTCTATTCTCCTATAACTACGGAGCGAGTTCTTTCACTGAAACAGGAGTATACGCCGTTTATGCTATCTTGGGAAACTTCCATTCAGTCTGTCCTTGTGAGCACTCACTACACAATTTGGGAAGATAGCTCCCTTAGACAGGGACGTTTATGTTGTGGACTGTGAGAGAGCTTTTGTAGTCTTAAAACTACTTCGGTTTGCATGGCTTCTTAGTTACATATGCAATCCATGAAATATACGAACTTTCTTGCCTGATTACTCGTATTGAGCGTCTTACGTATTTGGCATCATGCTTGAAATATTTGATGTACTGTTCCCATTAAAGCCTGTGAAAGCTGGGTGCTAACCATACATCTCCAGCTCGGCCCCAATCCTCAAGGTAATCTTCGAGAACGACTACCTTCAAGACGAACACATAATCAAGCTTTGCGAGATTTGCACCCGCATCGCGGTCGCCTTCGTCAAAACTTCCACAGGCTACGGCTTTGTCAAGCAATCCAACGGCATGTACAACTATTCTGGTGCCACGGTCCCCCAACTAAAACTCATGAGAAAGCATTGCGGCGACCAGGTGCAAATCAAGGCTGCAGGAGGCGTCAGGACGCTGGATGAGCTAATTATGGTGAAGGCGCTGGGGGTGACGAGAGTGGGGGCTACGGCTACTGTGGCTATGCTGGAGGAGGCGAAGAAGAGAGGGATTGGGAACGAGGAGGTTGAGGTTGAGGTTAAGTCTTGAGGTATGAGGGTCAGAAGGAGCATATGTGCTTGTGTATATATTAGTTGAACTACTGTAGGAAGCTATGAACGAAGGAAGGAGGTGAAAACTCTGGATCCCCTAGCCCTAGCCCTATAGGCGGAGATTGCCATAGCCTCTATCCAATACATTGGCTTTCATCCGAAGACCGTCAAAATGCCATTCTATCATATCACAAGGGAACTCTCTTCAAAGACCGAACATGGCCCTTGAAACGGCTCGACACTACCCAACCTACTCTCCTGAGGTGTAAAACGGGCAATTGACAGACCGTAGCAAAAAGACCCTATCGCCCCATATCCCGCCACGGTCCCTAACCCCCACTTCCCTCTACAGTACTCTTCTCCACTCCTCTTAAGGGAAGCCCTGCTCCTGAACTCCCGCCTAGCCACGAAACGCCCGCGGTGAGACCCTGATCGTTACTACCGAAACGCCCACCCCCCATCCCCTTATTTCCTTAATCCCATCTCCCCTGCCATCTCCCCTCTTCCCTACTTCCAGCGCCCCTGCCTCTGCGGATACCCTTCAGCCTCTCTTGCGCAAACCTCACGTTACATGAAACCCCCTATCGTTATCGTTCTAGATCGAATTGATAATGCGTATCTCATGCCTGACGTCTCGAGCATCTGATCTTTTGGTAGTAAGTAAAGCGCCGATGACGCAGAGGTATGCGTGTATATGTCACTCATACCGTAGAGGGAAAACGTCACGGGGGTCTCGCGCGAGGTGAAGACGGCTTGTTCTTGAGATTATAAACTATGTAGAGCCATTCTTAAAGACGCGGCCACGATGAGGATCAGCAAGGAGACCGGGTGGAAGGGGATTTTACTAGTTCTGGAAAGTGAGTTGCAAGAACAGTATCGATTCATGATTTGGGTACTGGAATGTGGTCAGCACACAAAGGTCATATTAGGATGGGCACAACTCTACATACCTAAAACATCGTTGCTTCATTGAAAAAGCGGTAGTACAGTACACTCTATCGCCATGGAAAACTGAATTCGAGAGGGACGTACTAGTATTCGATATGTTAAAAGATAAGAGATCTATGTGACGAAGAATGTGTCAGCGGATAAGCTCTCCTGGCTTTCTTCTAACCTCCCGCAACAGGTGTACTGGCAAGGCAAGCCATCAGCTCAAACTTGCGTGATATTGTGTCGAATGTTTGCTGGAGCTGGTGATCCCTTACCCATCCTCCCGCTCTCACCTTGTGACATCCTGTAGTCCTGGAGGCAGAGAATTCCCGCCAAGACTTTCTTGAATGCCATAGTCTCAAGGATGCATTTTGCTCTCCGCGGTAAAGGGGCCAGTCGACAGGGAAGGGGGGGTGCATGCGCAGTGTTCCGTAGATGTTAGCGTATAGACAGCGGCAGGACCCAAGCTCCTTCCCCCCGGGTATGTCACCAATCGAGTAAAGCGTTTGCAGATCTTGTATGCGGCTGCATTGTGGGCTTCAGAGTCTCGAGCTGGGTAAACAGGTTTGTTATAAGAGCCATAAATCCGACTTCAGAGCCAACAACGATAAGGACAAGACTTTTAGCAAGAAATTTTCCCTCGGTCATAGCTTTTGCGTTAAGGTGTACTCTTGCTGACGAGTGAATCCTTTGACTATGTCGTTCACCACACTAGCCAACATCTTGTCAAGTCGGAGTTGAGATAGATGTGGAAGCCGAGTTTTGGCGCTTGCTAATACCCTCTAAGATAGAGGCATGAGCCACTTTCGCAAATCTTGTTTCATCTTCGATATCTGTGAAGTATACGCTTATTGGTTTATCATCATGTTGGTTGAGCTTTAAGAACAAATTACTGAAGTAGGACTTCGCCGCGTCGAAATCTTTTCCACCAGAATAATCAGGGACGTACTTATCGATGGGAGACGTTTCCAATTTGTTCCTCAGCTCGTCAACTTTGTGAAAGAGTAAAACGATGTCTGTCTTTAGAAACCATCTTGAGTTGCAGATAGAGTCGAATAAAGTGAGTTGTTCCTGCATTCGATTTACAGTCTCATCCTCAAAGAGTAGCTTGTCGTAAGCTGCTATGTCGACCGTGAAAAGGATGGTATGTACATCCTCGAAGCAATGAATCCATTTCTTTCGCTCCGATCGTGCGCCCCCCAGGTCGAATATCGAGTAACACATCCAGTCCATAGAAAACGACGTTTCTGTTATGCCGGTAGTTTTAACGCAACTGTATAGAATATCTTTATCCGTGGGTAAATAGTTCGCATGGTCCAGGCGATTTATGGCATCGAAAAAGCTTTGCAAAATCATTTAGCATATGTCCACTGAATATAAGATTATAGGTCATAAGTCATCAGCAGGACACTGAATTTCTTAGCTACTTTGTCTCCAAATCCTTCAGTGTCCAAACAATGACAGATGATCCATACCCTTACATTGTCCAGAAGACTTACTATTCTGCACAATCAGGCAGCTGGTACTCTCGAGATCTTTGAAAGCATGTGACCACCCCAGTGTCTTGCCAGAGAATTTTTATAGCTTCTGTAACGTCTGGAGAGAGGGTGTACTGTTCAGGGTAACGAGGTTGCATAAATATGGTTACGACGTGTGCTCCGTTTTGTGAAGTTTCTAAAGGTATCTCCAGTCCTTCCATTGCCTCTAAAATGACACGCATACTCTGAATAACAATATCGAAAATAATTTCTGTAAAGAAAATTCGTTCCGACGTAGTGTAAGGGCCTTCATGCAACAACTTCAACGACTTCAGAAGAGTGCTTTTGCCACTCTCTGATGTGCCCAACAGTAGAATCTTGGCCTTTTTATCTTTCTGTCTATGTTCCTCTAGCGTGGCCATGATTCCATCTGGGGTATTGGGAACACTCTTCAAATTGCGTTGCAGGGAGCTAATATGTTTCATCCGGGTTAATGCGTGGGGAATGGTTATCAATCCGCGACGTAGCTTTCTCCGCAAGCGGCTTTGGGTGTTCTCGACCGTCCTGGCCGTCAACTCTGGCAACATCCATGGGTCCTCTTCCGGCTTGGAGAGAGGCTTAGGAATCGAGATCATGTCCTGGTGTCTAGGCGTACCCTGGTTTTGATACGATCCAAATTCAGTCATAGGTGCCTGTGGTCGAATATCACCGGGATCCCAGACATCATCCTCAAATGTATGACCAGCGGGCGAGAGCTCCCTAAATTGTTCCTCTCTCGTCTGCGAATCCACATCGTGGTTTTCAATAATTCTATGAGCCATAGCATGATCACGGACCACCATATCGTTAGCCAAGAATTGTCCGTTGTCTTGCTGATCCGTACTCCCGCTGGCGATTGCTCGCTTCATATGAGACTTCATGGCCTCCCTATAGGCCCTAGAAGTGAAGATCTCTCGGTCAAATTCAAAATCCGTATCAACTAATTCGGAATTATCTACCAAAACACTTCTCGGCGTGTAGGTTGACTCAACGTCCCTTAGCCAGAGCAAGGATGAGGTATCATCTTGAATCGTTTTGAACAGGTGACGGCTTTTCTCACTTCGCAGCAGATTTCCCTGCTCGAACAGAGATCGACTTGAAACACATCAGTATGAGTATGAGAGGATGATTGTGATCTAACCATTGCAAAGCTGTAAGAAGAAGATTCAAAGCACTGATCTGGTTATTCAACTGGTTTAGGTACTCGTGCATATAACTCTCCCCCCATAGCAACTGAGCTCTCCCCAAAGTATTGAGTGACACAGTCGAGCTTCTCTTAAGATGTTTTAGTCGGTCATCTAGTAGAAGGATCAACAGTTCGCAGCCATTAAGGGACGTCGTAAGATCTGCCACCAGCTGTTGATGCTGGGGTGCATCGACAAGACTTGTATCAATCCAAGCAGAAATTTGATTTAAAGCAGCTTTAAGGGTAGACAGCTGTCCGATAAGTAGGCTTACAGTTAGGTTTGCTTTCTTATACTTTGTTTGTAGATCAAGTAAAGACTGTAGGCTTTTGGAAATAACTCCTGCTAGGGTGACAATTGAAGCTGCAACGCCAAGTACTGAGACAGGATCCATCTCGTTGTATATGTGAAGAACGACTTACTGAGCCCTGCTTGAAAAGGAGTGTACGATCCATGATTAAAAGCGCCTTCTGCTGCAAGGCTGTACGCTATCCGTTTCTCAGTGCAGTCACCTACTAAGTTGACCTACCACCTCCCCTGCTATCCCCCAAGGTCTGCTCCACCGTACTAACAAGATTTAGAGACCCTACCGTAGTATAAACTGAACACACCCAGAGACCGAATAAGCTAACTTCTACTCGGGTTCATCTACTATGTACTCTCTATGTGTGCTGTGGTAGGAGGTGGAAGGTAAAAGCTCTACTAACGGGCCACAGCCCTATCGGGCGGAAAATACCAACCAAACCACAGATAAAATTCCAACACTTACGAGCATTGGTTGTTGGGCATGTCTGTTATTGACCAAGCTTTCGCTGAGCGACCTGATCTGCAGAAGAGAACCTACGAGGCTATTGGTACGGTCATCTGCGTAACCGCTTCGATTTGGTAAAGCTGACCAGAGCTGCTTTTAAGCCAAGCATCCGGAATTGGAGCGATTGTTTTACGATATCTCCACATACATTTGCCCTGCAAAGTCGTCTGCTGGCACCGATGAATACACTCAGGCGTCAAAAAAGAGAAAGCTGAATGAGAATGGGGATACAAAGCAGGAGACAAAGCAGGGAAGCATGCATGGCAACGGCGTCAATAACGGACACTGGGAGAACCAATCATATAGCGAGATAAAAGAGATATCTTTCTCTGTGCCGCAGCGCAAGAAGCTCACTCTGGAGATTGGAAAATTACAAAATCAAGGTCTCCGCGCATCCAACCCGTCAACTGGAGGAACGGAATTTCAAGTGCAGTGGAGCGACATTGAGCATGTTGTCTGTCTACCGGTGCCGGAAAAGGCCCAAGTGCAGCACAACTTCTGCGTGTTCACGGACTCTACGGCCGAGCAAGTACTCTGGACTGTGCCTGGCAATGTCCCAAAGGCGGGAATTGTCGGATCCGAGATATACGCTGAACCTGAGGAGATGTATAAAGACATACTGATAAGACTACTGAATGAGCGTTTAAAGAGTAGAAAGACAAGAGTGATAGTACCGGACGAGAAGGAGTTTGTGAGCCAGACAGCTCAGGCAAATAGAAAGGGAGAAAAGGCAGTACATGTCAAGGCTTTCCGAGGAAGCAAAGATGGTGTGTCTTTCGTCATTTAGAATTCATCTATCCTAGTCTTCTATCATCTAAGCATCATTCACCTTGTTGTCTCTCATCAAATATCTTTGCTGTGTATTCGTTAAGTCGCCCGGTCGCCCTAACGCCTACTTCCCATGAGATCAACCCTCCGCTCTGTCCAGTTGTACCTTCTCCTTTCAGCTCTTCGATCCGGCCAGTGACCAGTCTAACCCAATACCCTACTGCTTTGGTCGTACATTCGTCTCCAAGCTAACGTCTTTCATCCAGGCTTCCTGTTCTTTCTGCCGACAGGCATCGTATGGGGCTTCAAGAAACCCCTCGAATTCTTTGCGTTCGACTCCATCGACTCAGTCTCATACACCTCCGTTCTGCAAAGAACATTCAATCTAGTAATCACCACTACTATATCCACCGAAACCCAAGAATTCGAATTCTCAATGCTAGACCAAGCGGATTTTGCCGGCATTGACGCCTACATAAAGCGACACCAACTACAAGACGCAAGCATGGCCGAACAGCGGCGAGCGAAGAAGTTAAATATTAATGGAGTTAAGGGAGAGAAGGGAGAAGACGCCAATCCGGAAGCAGAGGAAGGGGATCTGCAAAAAGCGGCGAGAGAGGCTGAGGATTTGGAAGATGAGGATGAGGAGGAGGATGAGAACTTTGATCCTGGGAGTGAGGGTGAGAGTGAAGGGAGTGGGTCTAGTGACGGGGAGGAAGAGGGTGGTGACGGGGAAGCAGATGGGGACATAGTCCAGGGAGAGCTGGGCAGCGAGGCGGAAGAGGTTGAGGCGGAGGAGATGGATGACTAGCATCGCTGTCTTCAAGGTGATGCCTCTTTGGTTTATTTGTCGGAATATCACGCATTTATGCACAACGCATGGAATGGTTGTTCAATGGCTTTACTTTCTACCACTCTTCTATCGGGGTTTTCTCACGATTGGTGAATTATTGCCTTGACAGCGTCTTAATACGTTTATCGCTCTGCTTACCTGTAGAAGGCCTTGCGCATAATGACATCGATATGCTTCGTGGTTAACAGAGATCTCAAAATGGAAGCTTGACACGAGTTTTCATTTGTAGCTTGTACCGATAGCAACTCTAGAATATACCATATACCCCTTCCCTATCATCTCACCCAAGCTTGAACACATCCCAAGTGAGGTTAAACAACCACATGAAACTGACCGTGAATCCATGGTACAGCAACAGTTCTGACCCAACATACCACTAGACAGGAGCTCCCACATATGTCTGCAGTGGAACGGGATTGTAGGGCCGACCGGACCATAACCTTAACAAAAGGCTTGGACGTGTTTCGGCAATTGTTCTAGCGCCGAAGTATGACAGAAGAGCCTCCATTTTGATTGTGCGAAGATCAAAATAGGAGATATTCAAGTACAGGCCCTCTGTGTGCGGCGAAAAAGGGGCTCCGACATAGGCGGGTGTAAGGAGACGTCTGTTGATCTGCTGTAAGACCTTCCATCATGCCTGGTCGTGCCGGGGAAATGGATTTCTCTGAGGTATGGGTATTCACAATCACTGAAGCAGAAGACCCCTAATGGCTAGATTGAGAACCGGAGGCCGGAATTGAGATGATGCAGGCTCCCACAGATCGATAAGCGAAACCATAGGGCCGTCCCGGTCCGGCTGTTTTCCATCGTGTTCATCTGTTCACAAAGACATTTGGTACTGGCATCAGGAAGTATATGCGGCTGCAGATCCTTGGCTTCCCAACTTCAGGAGTAATGCACCTACCTCAGTATGGCAGAGTCGGCTTCTGTATGCAGGACCTAGGAGGTAAGTACATGTTGCGCTGAACGCGTTCGCACCTTCCTTTGTGTATCTCTGGTGAATGCTGTCTGACTCTAGACAGAAAGCCAATGGCCAGACCAGGATCATGTAAGCGATGGTGAAGCAGATCTTCCGATCTTCTGTAGGATATGATGTAGCTTTGCCATCTGCATACTTAAACAAGCGCCCTCACTTCAGGAGTTCCGGTACCGAGAGGGTATCTCAGCACAATATCTTACACCGGAGTAAAAGAATATGGCCTGTCCCTGAAGCCACATTCCCTTAAGCCCTGTCCAGACAGGCAGCCTCAGCTTCTAGCTCCCTACCAACGTGGGAACTTTGACTTCACAATGTACTTGTAGAGGCAGGCGATATCGGCAAGATGAATTCACCGCAAGAGCCTCCGAGTCCGCTGAACTATATTTCCCCACCTCGAGTCTGTAGGTTGCTAGATCGGCCGATTGAGACCATTACTCTGCCGTCAAGGTAATTAAAGCTCCATGTACCTTGTGTAAGATTATGACGGAGAGCGTATTGTACTTTCTCCCGAACTTGGCAGCCTTTTCCTGGTGTTTTAAGCCGTCTCCTTCTCAACCATTGCATTGATCTGTCTTCTGGTTCCTATACTCTGGGTACGCCAACTCCTGAGTCCAATCTTATTAGAGACTGCAATGGGATATCAAGGGTTCTCGTAATTGAATCACGCTCGGCTTGACATCTTAACTCTGTTGGTTCGTACTGAGGTACCTTCGAATCACCGTTAACGCCTTGGGCGGTCTATTGCACTGTTGAACCGCAACACAGCAGGAATTCTCGAAGCACATCGCAGGACAATACCAAGGCCACAGCCATCTTTCCTCACAGGTATTGGTCGGACTGCAAACTCTAGGTCCAAAATCCAACGCTGGAGGCTTCAAGGTACAGTGGGACGTCCTCAAGGCCAATTCCTTTCATCTCATCCCGTCACCACTGAACAACCTCAAATTGCAACGTAACACCACCCTCCACTATGGATTTCAGCTTGCAGGCAGGCCATTCCGTTAGCCATTCGTATAATGCTGGCTACGTCGTCCTGTCATACATCGTTAGCTTCTCTGGTGCCTGGACGGCGTTGGAGCTCCTTCACAGGAGGACGTCTGCCCGTGGATTGTATAACTGGTACGTGTTACCAGAGCCCCGCACGCTACAGTGTGCTATAGACCATCCTACCTGCACACTCCTGCTAACCTCCCAAAGGTACCTCCTCCTGGCCGCAGCTTCATCAATGGGCACAGTAGCAATATGGTCGATGCATTTTATAGGGAACAGGGCCATCCAAATGGCCAGTGGCCAAGCCAAGTACCAGATAGAGTACAACCCTGGATACACTGCTGGGTCGTTCTTCTTGCCAATCTGCGTTGTCGGAGCTGCATTCTACTTCTTCAGCACGACCGAAAAGGTGAGCGTGTTCGCCACTCTACTTGGTGGAGTTTTGACCGGTGCTGCTGTCTGTGGCATGCACTACATGGGTCAAGGAGGTATTTCCAACTATGTTCCAGTCTATATATGGGGATATGTCTTGGGATCAGCTCTCATTTCCGTTACTGCAAGCACAGCCGCCTTGAGTATATTCTTCTATCTCAAATCCACTTGGACGAACAGTTGGATCAAACGTATGGCATGTGCATCTTTGCTGGCAACTTCGGTATCCGGAATGCACTGGGTCGCGACAGTCGGCACTGCTTATCGGCTCAAAGCAGGTGCTGGAAGCTCTAACAATGGCTTATCTAGACAAGCAACGGTCATAGTCGTACTGTGCCTGGTAAGAAACGTTAGGCCCTGTAGCTGCAGCCTTCGAACTAACATATTCCGTAGGCACTTGGATGTTGTTTTGCCCTCCTCGTCTTGGCCATAATTGGGCGATGGTCAAAGAAACTGGCAGCCGATCGAGCTCAGCAAGTTGTACTGGCATGTGCTACCTTCGACATGGACGGGAAACTCATGGTCACTCACGAAGGATTGTTGCCATGCCGGAAAATTACCAACGCTTACGGCAAGCACGTGAGCACGGTCATGCCCCTTCTCTAATGCATAGCTGACCATCCTTACTCAGTCCTTTGAGGGGACATTCGATGTTGAGCATCCTGTCTTCTGCTGGATATATAGGGCATCTCGATGCTGGTCAGGAATAGCCAATCTCATCCCAGCCATTCGTGAACATATGCGGGGTCACAGCCCGAAAGTATCTCGGCGAGGGACCAGCAGTAATCAACTAGGGCCGTATGAAAGAGCGTCGACCCTGTTCGAAGATACCGAGGACTATACTCGATTATTCAAAGAAATGTTCCTTGTTGCTGCAGGCGACCTAGCCAACGAACTTCAGGAGCCACTGGAGAACATAGGAATTCTTTTCGAGGACATCATGAGTACAGGAACAGTGAGAAAGAGGAAAAGGAGACTGTGCTCAAGATTCCCAGAGATGGATGTGCTGGACCGTGTCGAGCGAGGACCCTCAACAGATCTATTCGGTCGTGGGCAGCTCCTCTTCCTCGTTCGTCGTGCCTCGAGGCAAGAGTCTATCAAGATACAGTCCACAGGATACCGCTTTGCAGACGTCTCGAACGTTATTGATTTCCTCGCCGGAAGTATGGAGGTTACTCAAAGGGAATTACTACCATGCTTTAAGCGAATGGAAGCCCAAGCGGGAAAATCCAATATGCTCGAGCCAGGAGCCCACCTGGCTCTCTTCGCTCTGCGAGCTATGCCGAAGAGGCTTGAAGTCCTTGTCCGGAGTGATGCGAAGAACTTGCTCCATGCAACGCGATTGCGACTTCCTAGATTTGTTCCTCAAGATGAAAAATGGCACCAGAACATCCTTGACACTCTAGACAACATGAACAGCGTCGAGTGTAAGGCAAAACTCATCGCCTTGATGTCTTGCGGCGAAAGCGACGAGAAGTATCATGTTCTCCAGGAGCTACACGCGGGCGTACACAGGCTCTTTGAGGGCGTCCCAGATGAACTCCATTCAGATGCACGGCTTATGGCACGTCCGTTCCGCGCGCCTTGCTGTAGCACCCCTGCGAATCTGAACCCTGAGAGGGCATATGTGATAGCATTCCAGGTGATCGTTGATATACATAAGATCATTGTGCCCGGCCCAAACAAAGAATTTGTTTCCACCAAATTGTTCTTGTGCCAACAACGTTCGTATCAGGACGCTACAGACAACGACACGTTCGTGCGTCAAGTTCGTAAAGAGTTCGCTGGGCTGCTGGAGGTCATCGAGCTTCCGCAAACTTTGTCTGTATCTCCATCCTCTCGCCAGCAGACCGCTCCCAGTACCCTGTCCCGAAGCCGGGCGGCGTCTTCCGAAGATGTAGTGAGCTCTGGCGAATCATCGACGAAGAATCTAGAGTCGGACAGGTCTTCGCAATCATACGGAGGGATCCACGTCTCCAAAGAAGTCTCGATTGACATCAGTGACAACCCGCTAGGTGAAGATAGCTCAGGGATCGAGATGACGATTGTCGGCAGTCATAAATTGCGCGTCCCCGTGGGGCACACAATGGGAAACCGTATCCAAGCTGGCGTCAAAGTGACGGACGGAGATCACGAAACGTGGATGGATCGCCTGCTGGCCCTTACAATCGATGGCCGTAATCGACCTGAGGCTTTGTCCCGCTGAAGCGCCCGGTTTTGATCGCTCATACTGACGCCACCGGCATGAACTTCGAACACGTCACCAGGTCAAAATTGATGGCGTTTGATAAAGCCCGACAAGGTCAAGCAGCAGGAACATCCGGAATTCGACAGTTAATTCTTTTCATCCACGCTTGGCTTTGGCTTACTCAGTCAGTGCATCGAATGTATCACTTTCTAATCGCTATGTACGCTACTTTGCTTCACTGGAGGTTCTTTGATTTCACATTTTATGCTTCGCTCTTGTTTCGCTTCTGCGTCTTCTTACATCTGTAACCGCACTGGCTTGTACTATCTGTTTCTTACTATGGATTATTGCATTGATGGCTGCTTCGATGGGTATGTCGGTGGGTATGCTGGGACGCACGGTTATGTTTGATCTATAATGATTATGATGACGACTAAAGAAGAAATGATGGCGTTGTGCTTTTGTGCTATGGTTGCAGAGAGACGGCTGGGCTATACGAAAAAGCACCGAAATTCACCGTGTATTGCTTGTACCCAGCAAATCGTGTTCTTATCCATTACCAGCTTTAGACAGTAATGGAGCTTTTCTCTCCATCAGATTGTACTGCATCGTATTTGAAACAATTGAGGCACTATCAACAAAAGACAAAAGTTGTGACTGCGAAATCTCCCTCCTTCTTCCCCTCGCTTAGCTCTTGTTGGTCAGCCCTATCGCTAGTGTAGCACTTCCGGTAATGTCGGGGTTGTAGGTATTCGAGAACTTTGGTTCACCAATATCGCTCTTAGTTAGTGTCATGTCTGTTAAGGAGCTGTAACCAAATAATCAGCTGTGAAGCTCAATCCCCAGTCATCTCTCCATATCATCGAGTGCCTTACGGTTCCTCCCTTCAATTTCTATCCTACTCATTGACTCAGATACTCCCCCAGCCAACTAAGAAATGACCTCCCCGTTCGCAGGGACTATTGCTCTCCTTTCTACTCTCACCCCTCCTTCTCTCTCCCGCGCTTGGCTTACCTCAGCCCATCCCACCCTCCCAATCGTTGCGACCTGCTCGTCTGACAAAGCCGTCCGCATCTACTCCCTCACATCTTTCACTCTCCTCTCTACAATCACCGGCGGCCACAAGCGTAGCGTTCGTACCTGCGCTTGGAAACCGAATCTCAAAGGGGAGAGTGTACTTGCTACGGGAAGCTTTGATGCCAGTGTGGGGATTTGGAGGCGATGGGATGGGGACATGAACCCGAAGTCCGAGTGTAGAGAGGAAGTGAACCTTACAGCTGGAGGGGATAATGCGGAAGAGGAGGATGATGCGGAGGAGTGGCGATTCGCGATTGTGCTGGATGGCCACGAGAGCGAGGTTAAGTCTGTGGCATGGTCAACTGGGGGTAATTTTCTAGCGACGTGCTCAAGGGACAAAAGTGTGTGGATATGGGAGGAGGTAGGCGAAGATGATTTCGAGACGATTGCAGTACTGCAGGAGCATGAAGGGGATGTGAAGTGTGTGGCTTGGCATCCGGAAGAAGAATTACTGGCTAGTGGGAGTTATGACGATGATATCAGGTTATGGAGGGAGGATGTGGATGACTGGGGGTGTGTGGGGATTCTAAGGGGCCATGAAAGTACGGTCTGGGCAGTTGAGTGGGAGGGTGTGCCACTAAGGATAGCGGGCGATACCGAAAGTGAAAGGACCGAAAAACAGCAAGCTTGGGCGAAGAGAAGAGAGCTTGCAGGACCGAGGCTTCTAAGCTGCTCGGACGATATGACGATTCGAATATGGAGGAGACGGCCGAAGGAGAAAGGGCCACAGCAAAATAAGCTCAGCATTATCCGCACGGGCAGTATCGAGGAGGATTGGGTGGAAGAAGCTAGACTACCGCAGAAGCATGAGAGAACAATTTACTCCGTGGCATGGAGTAAGAGGAGTGGCCGGATAGTGAGCACAGGCGGAGATGGCTCAATCATTGTGTACGAAGAAAAATGGAAGCCAAACGTCGAGCAACCACGTACAGAATGCAACAGCGATGCCATGCCAGACATTAAGAATGGTGATGGGGCCATGGAAACAGAGACCACGCAGCCGGAAAAGGCTAAGGCGTCTGAAGAGGACTTGGCGGCTACGGAGTGGGTGGTATTTACAAAACTCGACAATGCCCACGGTGTCTTTGAGATCAATCACGTATGCTGGGCTCGAAGAGCAGATAAGGGCAGAAAAAGCGGGGATGAAGAAGTCATTGTCAGTACAGGAGACGATGGTGTCGTTAAGGTGTGGACGCTCGATATCCGATAACAATGCACAAAAATCTCAATCGTGCACATTCATTCCCCAAACGAATAGGTGGATACGGTCTACTACTTAGGGAGGCTTGAGCCTCCAAACTAGAAGGTTGTGCTCCATCGCTGAATTTCCAATTCGCCATCTTACGAAAAAAGCGTAACCACCTTCGATCAAGGCGGATCTCTGAATCGCACAGTACCTCGTAACGAGTCTGTAGTTCAATTCTGGAATACGCGGGCTCCTTATGGACAATTTTCGACATCGTGAAAGACTTGGGAAGGCTTTAGTGGTTCTACTGGTCTTACCAATCGTCGACCAGCAATTAACATCTGTTGAGGCAGTCCAGGGAAAGCTCTTCGGATCACCTCCTGTGGTACTGATGTGCCTGTTCTCGTTCACCAACAGTTTTTTGGCCCTGGCGAATGGTCTCCCTGGTATACTATTTGGCGACATTGACACATATCTTCATGTGTGTAATGTTCGCGTAAGGATGATATGAGTCCGGGAATCCTGCAGCAAAAGCTTTTCTGGGTATCCACCGCTATTCGAATACGGCCTATCACAGGACGAGTACATTTGGGTCCATTACGCGTTGTGCCAGAAGCGAACTACCATCTAAGCTGGTACAGCCAATAGTCTTAGCTATCGATCAAGCTGTGGACCCACTTTGCTGGATCTTCAAGTGAAAAGCGACGCCGAAATGCTTGAGCTCGAACGAATACCCTTGCTGTTAGTAAGTCGATTCGGGGGATGCATCAAAAGAACTGGGGTCCCTAACGATGGTCAGCTGTAAACGAGTCTAGCGAAGTCGGCAAGCCGTCTGATGAGCATTTTAGACTAGAATCCGGTACCTGTCATAACATGAGAAGATGTGTAAAGTAAATCATGCACTCTGACCGCAGTTCTACTAGGTCTATTTCGAGGCATTGTACCAGCCACTCACCACATCTGTGATCTCTCCTTTTCCACTAGAGCGCCTCGCTCTACATTTGGTCTTCGTCATTTCTTAGCAGCAAGACATGATGCATTAACTTTTCGCCCCTGTCTTTATTTTTCCATTTAATGACTTCCTCAGCCCTAACGAACAGTTCCGTTCTAGATATCTCCTTTATAGTCCAGTGAGATACCTCAGTATGTCTGCTTCTATGCTTAAAAAGTCAATCTACGGACCAGCCGCTTGGAATCAGGGTATAGAGAAAAGCCGAGTTCCAAGCCTTGTAGGTTTGCATGACACAAAGTCAAATCACAGGAAAGGAGTTTCTCAAGATTTCTAGGATCGAAACCGGGGTCAACAGGGATTTATGGTCGTCAGAACTGCTTTGCGCGATTGGTATCTCTGAGCTAAGCTCTGAAAGTTGGTTGGGCTTATAGTACATCTCCTTGGCGGTAAACCCGAGGAAATCGAATCCATGGCCACTATCCTCCGTGTCTGCATTCAATTCGTCACGCCGTATATCTATACCTTAATACAGCACATGCGTTCGGTGTGTCTACGATTTATCCAAGTGGAGCAGACAAAACGTGAGAACGTCTCTGTTCAACTCTTGTGGCTGGAGTCCTCTGGCCGTGATAGTTCTATTTCTGCTTTTGCTTACTGTTCTTCTAGCGACTTCTGTATCAAAAAGGACTCTCTCTCATTTCCCGTTTTTGCCCCATTTGGCCAAGATCATTTTGATCAGACCACTCCCGAGTGGACCGTCTTTTCTACCAAGTCTCTCTGATCTAATTTCTCCTGAGTTGTGCTTGTTAAAATCGCAGATGTCGATTCCTGGGAATAGCGGCATATAGACAGACTTATCTGGGTGGTTTTACGATTCCTGTCCCTTCAAGACTCTGTCGCCAACCATCGAAAGAGCATGCCCTCGCCGGATTTGAAACCGACGTCAAAAACGTAAGCGATCGCACTACGTGTTGAAGGATCTTCTTGAAGCTACAGCCGCTTGTACGGCTCTCGGTTGAAGATATCTTCGGCTGTTCATAGACTGCTAGGTCTTGGTGCAATAGTGGTGTGCAAGATGACGAGAACAATCAGCGTCCCTTTTCAACTTCGGAGCAAACGACTACCATGGCCAATCAGCACATCATTTGAGAGTGAAGTAGGAGCGCCATATCTCGATTGACTGGTTTTCACAACGAGTACAGGCATCAACGGCCGCATACAATCTCCTGCAGTATCCAAAGCCCCCTTTCGCATCAGAATTTCCTCGGAAGCTGTATCTGTTGATGGAATTTATTCCAAGGTCCTCTGTTTCCGCTACCTTCGATGGTCTTTCCGCTAATGCAGGTTGCTCTACTGCAATAGTGGGATTGCTTCCATCGATCAAGAAAGAAAGCCACGTTACAAGAAGCTTTCCCCCAAAACGTTCTGTATTTGGGAGACTATGGACCGTAAAGTACCTAGGACAAGCCTCAAAACTATAATTCAACAATGTCTCCCCCAGAAGATCTAGGCACCAGAGCACTAACAAAACCTTCTATACCTCTTTTAATCGATTCCCTCAATCCCTCCCGCAGAGTATCCTGATTCAACACGGGGAGCCAGTCAAAACTTGACTCATCACCGACATCGAGCCACGCATCCACAAGCCAAGATGTACGAAAGCTAGCATTTTTTTTTAAAGAACAGCCCGGGAAAAAGATCACTTTGCCAGCGGAACCTGACTCGGGCAGTCCGCTGTTACTACCTTCAGCTCCGCGGTACCGATGTTGCTTTGCTGGCGCTGGTTAAGGGAAATGGGGTGTGCTGATGGTAGATGTTGGGGAAGGCTGTGGGTGTTGGAGCAAAGTGTAGAGGAGTATGAAGATAAGAACGTTGAGGTGAGGAGCGTGCATGGAATGGAGCCAGAGGGCAATGGATACCTCCATGGGGGTTGATGATGCCGAGTTCTGGTACGGTTGGGTAAATTTGACTTTGTGTAGCATCCGAGCGAATGCAGACGGGGAGGTAGATGGAAAATATAAAGCCATGAAAACTGGCTTATTGGATGTTCATAAGCACAACTTACCTCCGGAAGTTGGCTTTAGAGTACCTATCCGTCATACACCATGAAGTCCTATGCCTAGAACTCGCTCGACCTCCCCCGATCTCATGAAACCACCCCAGACACGCTCCGGAAACTCCACCCAATGCATCTCATACACCATACCCTCGTACCTCAATATCGTTACATCCGCCCACCACACACCACCCCATACCCCACACCCTCACGCTCCCCCCTCCCGTCCCCAAAATCTAAACATCCATCCCCTTCCCATCCGCTTCCCCACCCGTAACGGCCTTCCCCGTCTTCTTTATCTTCTCTAGCACGGTCTCGTACCCCAGTCCTTCATCCGCGTACACGTCGGCGGTTTGGTCGGGGAGGGAGACGGTGTAGGTTTTGACGCCTGTGGGGAGGTGGGGGGAGTCAGTGGTGTGGTTATGCATTGGCGGGATGGGGTCGGGGAGGGATGTTTGGGAAAGGATGGAGGGGGAGAACAAAGGGAGGGATGTGGAGTGGAAGAGATAGGCTTTGTTGGGCAAATGGGGGAGAGAAAAGGGCGAGCTAACCTTCAGTCTTCTTAAGCACACGCTCCACAGCGCCGGAACAGCCAGAGCAGGTCATCGTAATATTGAATTTGTAATGGTGTGGCGCGCTGGTGTCTGCCATCTTCGTAGAACTTCTTCCTTCAAAAGCTCGTGTGTTTACGAAAGGTATCTCTGCGTTTCGATAATTCCTTAGAGGGAGGAGTCACTTGGAGCAATACGATGGGTCTTGTTTTGGAGAGAAAGGAGGAAGGAACGGAGGTGAGGTATTTATTTTCGTGAGACTGGCATGTAATGATGTAAGACGGTTGTGGCAAGTAGCAGTTACAAGGGCTCTGTTATGAGGCTTTTGCGCCATTGGTGGAATCACGTGCTGCTTATCGTGGATTTTCGGGATGGTTGACAATATTGACTGATCAAATGAAGACATGGCGAAGGGCAGGATCAGCACCTTCAGTAAAGTTGGATCAGTAAGTCGTTGAGGGTCATCGAGGGTTCTGATATTACGTGTACTATTACAACCTATCATTTGCTAGTATGCAAGCAGTCGAATGACCATTCAACCTTTCTCACTACTAGAGGTTTCACGTCGATTTCTCGTCGTCTTTCCATCTCTCGTCAATGCTTCCTCCTATATCTAGATCCCTGCGTGTCAAATCTCCACATCCACCAACATCTGTCCGCACCCTTCCCCTTGCTATATAGCTTACATTCCTCACGCTGAATCTGACGCTGTCATCACCAACCCCATATATTCCGACAAAATTGTTGCCTCTAGTATTCCTGCGTATGAGGGAACCGACTTAGGCGATCTTCCTGTCCGTCCTTTCCCCGTCATCGGAATCCTAACGAAGAGGTATGTTCTGAGATATAATCTTGTAGATGACTGGTTGGTAGGCGAAAGAACATTCTCAACACGAGGAAAGGATTAGAGGTACAGAACTCAGTTGAAAGAGAGAATAGCAGGGACTAGAAAACGCAGGACTTGCTAAGAGCCAGTTCAAGAGAAGCAAAGAAAACAAGCTTAGGAGAACGCTAGTGAGTATCAATCTGTTGCTGATAGAAAACCAAGCCACTTAGAAGAAGATGCGATTGATTTGTACTTAGCTAGATCATTAGATGAAATATTTTACAAGTTGGTTAATATAAATCTTGTTAGTCAGTAGGATAACCTATTGGTAGTCAACTCCAGTTTTACTGAAACTCACTTGCGCAACATGCATTTATACACAATAGGAATGGCTAAGATAATATCTATTTGAGGCTTCTTTACCGATAGTCCTCAATGTCAAACGGCGGGTGGTACATTGGACGTTCCATTCGGAATGGTCACCTCAGGAACGCCATCATGAGCTGGTTGGTCCTTCGGTTTCTCCACTTGGAGAATTTTTTCTTGGATGACTTTCGCTAGTCCAGCCTTACAAGCAACTCTTCCAAGTTGCGAAACCAAGGAGTCCATGATCGACAATGCCGCCATTGCTTCCACAATGGGGACCGCGCGGGGGACTACACAGGGGTCATGTCGCCCCTTCGCCTCAAGGACATCCGAATCACCGGCATAGGTAACGGTATTTTGCGATTGGCCGATCGTTGCAGGCGGCTTGAACGCCACACGGAAATACACGCTCTCTCCATTTGATATGCCGCCTTGTATCCCACCAGAATTATTGGTTTTGGTGTTTAGGACGCGTTCACCGCCGACCTTGCTGGATGTAGAGGTAGCAGAATGGGTGAATGGATCGTTATGGACCGATCCAGGTACTTCGCAACCGCCAAAACCGGACCCGATCTCAAAGCCTTTTGTCGATGGAATGCTTAGCATAGCATGGGCCAGAACCGCTTCCAGCTTGTCGAAACATGGTTCGCCTAGCCCAACAGGCATCTTCCTTATGACACATGTCACCGTACCGCCAATACTGTCATTCCGGTCTCGGTGTGCTGCAATGATTTCGGCCATGCGGTCCGAAGCTTCCTTGTTCGGACAGCGAACAGGTAAAAACGAGTCAACGTCTGCACGGGTGATCTTACTTAGAAGCTCAAGATAGGCAGGGTTTGTAGCGGCGGTGGGATTCGCAAGTGTAGGAGGGAACAGATGCTCTTGACCCACAGATGAAACAAATGCAACTATCTCAACGCCGTGAGCGACCGCCAAGTACTTTTCTGCTATAGCCCCAGCGGCTACACGGGCAAGTGTCTCCCTTGCACTGCTTCTTCCTCCACCACTGCTTGCCTTGACACCATACTTCATCAAGTACGTATAGTCCGCATGGCTTGGTCTTGGGAATTTGTCCATGGTGTTTCCGCCATAGTCCTTCGGGCGTTGATCCTCATTCTTGACCATCAATGCTATAGGTGTACCCAATGTTATGCCAAACTCTGTACCCGATTGGATCTGTACCCGGTCTTTTTCGTCTCGAGGGGTAGTGAGTGCACTTTGACCAGGGCGTCGTCGAGTGAGTTGAGGCTGAATATCACTTTCTGTAAGCTTCAAGCCTGGAGGGCAGCCGTCGACGATACATCCCACCGACAAGCAATGCGATTCCCCGTAGCTTCTAGGTGTTAGCTTATGCTTCTGAACCGTGGGTAGGAAAAGGCATACGTAGTGACCCTGAAGTGCTGCCCGAATGTCGACATGCTGTGCTTTATGATGCTGACAGGTGGTGAGATTATGGGTAGAAAACTGAAAACAGGAGATTTGGAGATGGGTTTGATACAGATAGCTCGATCTTAATGCTTTGCTGGTGAAGTGAGAGTGTTAGTGTTATGAGTGGATACTCAGGTTGTGAGTGAGAAGGTTGATATCAGTTGAGCCCCGAAGAAGGCGCAATCCATTCTTAAGTTTTCCATATGTTATTGTTGGGCTCGGCGGTATGGTACGATCAACTGGTCGCTGCTTCTTCGAACGAGTAAGTAATGTTCTGGGAGCTGGAGCCCAAAGCGGTGAAGAAGGTGATTTCTAAGGCGAGCGTTCCCGGCCGAATAGTTCAGAGATATTGGACCAATGAGATGCGATAAGTAGGGTAATAGGCTAGGTGCTTCGACTAACGACCTAGGAACTTGAACGTTGTAGGATTGAATACTTAGCATACGATCAAATAGGTCGAGAGTCGTTGTCTGGTCTCACAATAGACTTTTGATCAGAATTATCTAAAGTCCGTCATGTTGATAATTTTCAGGGCGGGGCAATTCCGCAGTGACTAAGCAAATTGTGGGTCAACTTCCGCTCGTCCAAAGCAGTCGTTCAAGCTTTCTAGTATTATTTCATGTATCAGTTGAGGTTTTCCCCATTCAAGACACACACTCTTCAAGTGCTCTCTTCGCTAAGGCCTCTTACCAAGTACCAGTCGACGCTCAGCGCCTCCCAATTTCGAGAATCAGTCACGAGGCCTACCTCAAAATACCAGACTTATATTTCTCGCAGTCGGGACCCGTATACTAACCTTTCTATCGAGCATTTTCTCCTGCAAAACTCACCGGCAGACTCCACAATTCTCTTTCTATACGTCAATAGACCGTGTATAGTCATCGGAAGAAATCAAAATCCATGGCTCGAGGCAGACCTGAGGCTCGTACGAGATCACCCTGCATTTCCGGCCCAAGACCACCTTAGACAGCACGAACATAGTAAAATAGTGCTAGTTAGAAGACGATCTGGGGGTGGCACAGTGTTTCACGATGAGGGTAATGTCAACTATAGCGTGATATGTCCTACAGAAGAGTTTACCCGCGACAAACACGTGGAGATGGTAGTGCAAGCAATCCGAAAAGTCAATCCCCGAGCTCGTGTCAACGAGAGACATGACGTTGTCATTGATCAGGGCGGTATACTTGCGGAAGGAAAGCGGCCTCAACCTAGTGATATGCATTCAACTGCATACGCTTCCGGAGACGTGGCTCCCCTGAAAGTTTCAGGATCAGCCTATAAATTGACAAGGCAAAGGTCATTGCATCATGGAACATGTTTGCTTGCGTCTCCAAATCTCGAGATAATATCCAGCTTTTTGAATTCTCCAGCGAAACCATTTATGAAAGCCAGGGGCGTGGAAAGTGTACGCTCGCCTATTGGGAACGTGTATAATAAACCCGACTGTGTTGTGGAGGACATTGTTTCCAAACTTCAGTTTGAAGTTGTAGAAGCGTTCTTTAATATGTACAAAATTTGCGAAGAGGGTATAGCTGGGATCACTCTGCCAGGTACTAGCTATAGCCCTTTGTGTAGCCATCAAGTTAGTGGCTATGTCAACGATGAGCTGGTAAGAATTCCCGAGATACATAACGGAATTGAAGAACTAAAGGTCAGAAGTCTGTGACTAAAAGTTCCCCATTGGGTTTTAACTGACAGTGCCTACGGCGGTAGTCTCAAGACTGGATCTTTGGACAAACACCCCAGTTTATCTTATCAAGCCATGCATCCGAAGAAGATGATAGAGTCCGTCCACCTTTGCCTAAAGGAATTCCAACATCGGTATGCACCCTCTTACCGTTGTCATGCTTTTTCCAGAAGCATAACTTTGAGACAGTCTGGGACAAGGAAGCTGACATCACGACCAATACAGGCTCGTGTGTATCTCAAAATTAGAGCTGGGGCAGTCACCTCGAGCAAGATTAGCCTCTCAGCGCGTCATCGTGAGGCTAGTGACGAGGTCGAGAAGTTTGATACAGCCTTGAGAGGGAAAAATCTCCAGGATATCCACCAATTCAAGGACGTCTTAAGCGCAAAAGAATTTCCAAGGAGCGAAGCCGTTGCAAATGTGTCATCCTGGCTTGACACCATGTTCGGAAAGTAGGACGGATTTTCGCGCTCGGGGCACTCGAAAACCTAAGATCTCTTGCATTCGGGCATGAAAACCTTCCACCAATCATCCCCAGACTCGTGGGTCTCCATCTTTAGCTCTATATCTATGCCTTCTAGCTGTTTTACCATATCCTCCACTGAGCTTAAGAAGGTCTTCAATTTTTGGGAGCTTGCCTCCCAGTCTTTCTCGACCCCCTCCCATGTCTGGTTACGAATGTCCAAAGCTTCTTCTAACTTTGGAGTCAAGCCTAGGCTCTGAGGACCCCCTTTATCTTCGCAATAACGGAGGATCGTTGCTTCCTCACGCAACCACACAACGTACAAGGCGCCTAGCTCAACCCTCAAGTATTCGTAATATCTCATATCCGGGAATTCATGAATGTGCGTTTTGCCATACTCCCAAGCGTCTTTGCCCGTGCTTACCCATATCATCATGGTACAGCGTACGTGGTCTCGCAGCCTTGTTGTCTTTTCTCTCGAATCGACGATCTCGTCGTAGACAAACTCGAAGTCACATAATGCTCGTCGAACGTTCTCCGGTATATCTGCTAGAGTATCGCTGCGTGGTGTAACGACGTTGCTTGTAAGAACCGAAGGACAATATCCGTAATTGACGGACTTGTTCACTACTTGAATATCCTTGATCGCAAGCTTGCATTGCCGCTTGATAGAAAGCATGGCCGCCTCTATACTAAGTCGTTTGCGTGGTCTCGGCTCCTTTCTTTCTCTGGCCTCTTCCAAGAGAAGTTTTGTAGGATCATTGAACTTTTGCGTCAGAGTTGGCGAAGGTGGCGGGGGCGAGTCCACTCTGTGGCGTGTCTCGTGCTGACGTGCAATTTCTTCAAAGCCCTCCATCATGAAATTAAATTTCTTTTCCACGTTAAAGAATTGAACGGCGCATATAAAGGAGTCTATGAGTGCATTCGTGCTTGCCTGCCTGATGTGAATCTTCTTGGCTATTGCCTCAATCCTTTTTGTAATATCTTCCTTGTCATCTGCTGTAGCATCAACCTTCTCGCTTGTCAACAGAATGATATTTTCCTCAACGCTCTCAAACTCTTGGAACATCTCATCGTAATGGGCCACACACTGCTCCAACTCCCTAAGCTCGAAGGTGTCGATTTCTTCTGATCGGGCAGCCACCTCTACGTCATTGTTCTCGTTGACTGTGTGGGTACCATCAAGACACCTCGTCGCAGCCCCGAACGCCTGGGTCGTTGCGTGGATCTGGCGACTGATTTCGGTATAAGTCATTCCCGTCGTAGCCTCTGGATTAAAGGGCGTGTGAATAGAGCCATGGATGTGAGGACATGTACATGCTGGTGATTGACCAAAAAATGCTTGTGTATTTAGCTTGTTGCGTGTATTCCTTTTGGTCCTCATGCTGACAGATCTCAGACTGAAGGATGGCCGAGCGATCAACAAGCCTCAAGATCCGCGTGAGGAATGGAAGTTCAAGGGAAGATGTGTTTTTTGTATGCTAACTTGAGGCTACGAGAGCTTGTGAGCTAGTAACACCAAATTATTCACAATCGCATTGTTCGATACCCTATGAACAAGGTGGACAGTAGTGAAGTATGGATGATCGCGACTTAATAACGCGTTTCTGTGCTAACTTGAACAGAAGTGTTTTTATAACACTGCTACCATGTTGAATCAGGTCGCGTTTATCCAGAGACCGGCTCTCAGTGCTTTGCTCTACCCAGACCTGACATGTGAGGGAACGCCCTTTTCTGGCCAAGGTTCTACTAGGGAGGCTGTGAAAGATGCTTTGAACTCGTACAACGGTATTCCAGGTTCCGAGGATAACGCTTCTGCGTTTGCCTTAGAATTCCGACTCGGTGTGAATCTGCATGTTCTATTCCACGATTTCTCTCTCACTTGCAAATCAGGATGTATATTCACGCTGATCACTGACGCCTGTCTTAATTGTTGAAATGATGCTCAAGAATTGAATGAATCCATCACCGATCCTCCGCTCTGCTACCAGAATGTATCGATCGAGAGCTTGGAGTCCTCTTACATGGAGCCAACAACCCTGTTGTAGCTTGCGTCATTCGATTTCGAGATTCGAGTCTTGACATCGCTCCGTTGTTCGTTGATAATCACTAATGTTCATTTCTCCCGCTGCAAAGCCGCTACAACGATATTTTTACACTGCCTCCACACAAACGATCGACTCCTTGGGAAGCGTTGCTTGATCTACTTCGTCCCTTGATGCTCAATTGCCTGCAGAATTTGGGACGCACTTACCGCTGGTTAATTCCATGCGGACGACAGATCTTGAGACACTGGGAAGACGTTCTAGCTGTTTTCTCCCAATTGGGACGTGTCCGTCAGGGCTACCTTAAAAAAGAACCGTGTGATAGGTTTTAGCTATGAACGGGCCGATTTCGCAATATTCAGGATCTATCATCTACGCGTCGCATGCTCTCCAATTGAATAGATCCCACCATCAACCGCAACACGTTCAAGTAGACTCATTTAAATTCTAGGGTTGGGTGACAACTTGCTTTGCCCTTACGATATTTGCTAACCATGATGTAAAATCCCGTCTCGTGACACGATTTACCATGACATAAATTACTATCGTACCTTATTACCATGATATTAGCGTGTGCAGAAAGGTATCGAATCCTTGGCATCGCGCCCCCCCCCAAATTTACTATTGAATTCAGACATTCTTGACATTCTCAAACCTTCAACGCTTTCGTTTTAGAAAAATCAATCAAACAGGTAAATATGAAGCTGTTCAAACGTTTCACAGTGCTAACATCCTTGTAGCCCCCCTCTCTTCCGACCCCCGAAGCCATCATGCCGTCGTCACGTCGAAGTCAGAACCTATCTCTGGAGAATTCACTCATCCCCTCAAGCATCTCATCTAGATCGAATAAATCTTCTGGCAAAGCCAAAGCAGACGCTGCTCGCAAAGTCAAGGCTTCGCCATTGAATCAGCCTTCACGAATACCGATACAGAATAGATAGTCATCGATTTTATATGCTGAAAGAAGCTTCAGAAATGCTCTCTCTTTCTAGAGACTTGATAGCGAGCTGATTCATCAATCGATGCATAGACTTGCTGATGTCACCTCGTAGTCTCGTTGAACAGAGTTTCATCGATGAAGACAAGCTGTTCAGCCGTCAGCTGCAACAGGTCGGCAATTCAGTTTAATCGCAGCTCATTGTTCTGTCTGATGTCAACACGCTGTTCTCTCTTTTCACTTCAGTGTCTCTTTTTCAGAATTCTGAATATCGTGAATCTATGAACATGTATATCTCACTTCTTTCATAGAAATCACATCATCTCTTTCTGCATGATTCATGACTGTTGCTTCAGATATGTAATTAGAGAGTCTTCAGCGACTGAAAAGATCTTTCGAAGGACGCTCTTGAGTCGAAACTGAGGCTTGCACGACGAATGATATATAAATAGATTCTCTTGTATATTATAAACGATATCAGAATGACAGTGAACCTCTTCGACGATAGCTAGAGGGCGTCAGTGTAGTAGTAGAAGGCGTACTATTTTGAAGCGAATGAATGAGTTCAGTGTGCGAGACATAGCTATTTGACAGATCAGTAAGTGCTTTTGAATAGCTTCATTTTTACTTGCTGTTTGAACACGAAAATAGGCTTCGAAGGTTTCGAGATATCAAGAATGTCTGAATTCAATAGTAAATTTGAGGGGCGCGACAATTGCGATGCCAAGAATTCGATACCTTTCTGCACACGCTAATATGTCTATATAGTACTGAAATAGCGGCTTATTCTGATCGTTGGTTGCCAAGGGTTTCACCACGTGACTCAACATCAAAACTTTTTCGATCTCGCACTATGTTTTTTCGCTGCGTTGACCCGTGCAAGTCGTTTTTTCCCGCTTACACTATCATCATTCCTTTTTCTTTCGCCTCAACTATCATTCTGATTTTTACGGTTCATTGAAGTCGTTGTATGTACATCAGGTGACCGAAAATCATCTGATCGACGATTGAAATTTTCTTACCTGTTTATCTGTTTATCCGTACATACCTGCACCTGTCATTACCTTCATTGTACGCGTATATATCAATCTTTATCTCTTTTTACGATTCTTTTTCATGTCTCAACGCACCTGTACTCACTGTGCTCATAATCGTCCCATTCATGAATTCTTCGATTCTAATTCAACGTTTGTTTTGAATCTTTGTTCATCTCTGTTTATCGATTTACCTGTTTATTCATACACACTGTATGCTTCATACATGCTTCATAGCACATGCTAATTAGTTCAATAGAAAGCACTCTTCATGACTCGATATCAAACTCCCTATCAAACTTCCTATCAAACTCTCTATCAAACGCTCTATCGAATTTCCTATCAAACGCTCTATCAAACGCTCTACCAAACGCTCTACCAAACTCCCTACCAAACGCTCTATCGAACTTCCTACCAAACTCTCTACCAAAAGCTCTACCAAACTCCCTACCAAACTTCCTACCAAACTCCCTACCAAACTCCCTACCAAAAGCTCTACCAAACTCCCTACCAAACTTCCTACCAAACTCCCTACCAAACTCCCTACCAAACGCCCTATCGAACTTCCTACCAAACTCTCTATCGAACTCGCTACCAAACTCCCTACCAAACGCCCTACCAAACTCCCTACCAAACGCCCTATCGAACTTCCTACCAAACTCTCTATCGAACTCTCTACCAAACTCCCTACCAAACGCCCTACCAAACTCCCTACCAAACTCCCTACCAAACGCTCTATCGAACTCCCTATCGAACTCCCTACCAAACTCCCTACCAAACGCCCTACCAAACTCCCT